>Ga0209233_1000025_pt1 | contig 683764 bp, 606 predicted proteins | sample AraplaCL_Cvi_mCL_FD_184269 | JGI IMG/M metagenome (GOLD analysis project Ga0209233, IMG submission 184269) | Arabidopsis root microbial communities from the University of North Carolina, USA - plate scrape CL_Cvi_mCL (SPAdes) (version 2) | ecosystem: Host-associated > Plants > Roots >...
TGCGCACGGACGGCCATGGCGTGGCGCGCTCGGCCAAGGGCATGCTGATCACGACGGAAGGACGCAGCAGTGCGGCGTCGCACATGAAGGACATGGGCGAGACGGTGCAAAGGCTGACCTCGGCGCGTGACCAGCACGAGACGCTGGCGGAGATGGCGCAGCAGGCGGGGGCGCAGGAGAAGTCGGGACAGCAGGCCGATATTGCGCAGATCCTGAAGGCGCAGAATGAGGCGATCAAGGGTGGTGCGGCGCAGGAGGGCAGTTTCCCGGAGCTGGCCAAGCCGCATCTGGTGTTGGCCAGTCCTGCGGGGATTGAAACCACGACGGCGCAATCGACGCACATTGCCAGTGATGAGCATACGGCCATCACTAGCGGCAAGAGCTTGTCCATTGCCAGTGGCGACAGCTTGTTCGCCAGCATCACCAACACCTTCCGGCTGTTTGTGCAGAAGACGGGAATGAAGATGGTTGCGGCAGCCGGCGATATCGATGTGCAGACGCTTTCGGACAGCATCAATCTACTGGCAAAGCTGAATATCACACAAACCGCAAACACCATTACCATCGCCGCCAAGGAAGAAGTATTGATCAACGGCGGTGGCAGTTACGGGAAATTCAATGCCGGCGGCATCGAGCATGGCACAAATGGTGTTTATGTGGCATATGCCGGCACACACAGCCTGCCAGGGCCGAAGAACATGGATCGGAAGGCACTGATCCCGACGCAGGGTGGCCACGATCCAGACGGGTCGTTTATTTTCTCCGCATAAACCGACTATTCCAACCGACGATGATCATCACCTATCCCATTCAGTTAGCGTATAGCCTTGGCAAAGAACAGCGCGTCGTACCCGATACGGTTTATAACAACAGCGAAATTCTTAGCGGTTCTTTTCCGATGGGGAAAAACCGATTCTGGCATGGCGGGACACATATTCATCCCAGCGACCGCAACACGCCAATTCGAGCTATCGCCGATGGGGAGCTGGTTGCTTACCGCTACGACGAGACTGATGCAAAAGACGACTTTTTCGACAAAGCTCCTTACTCGCGCAGCTTTGTGCTGCTCAAGCACGAAACCGAGCTGGGTCAAACAACCTTAGGCACCAACAAACTGGTTTTCTATTCGCTGTATATGCATCTCCAAGCCTGGAATGAGGTTAAGGATAAGAAAGATCCGCAAGCCGTAAACTTCATTAAGAAGTTTGTAGCCAAGCAAGCGAAAACCGACAAGAACGGACAACCGGAACTTGATCAAAAAAAGCATCCTAAGATGGTCGAAGCACACATTGAGACCGTGATGCCGACGGCTAACGGGGCTTGCAACAATGGCGCCGGCTATCAACGTGTGCAGCGCGGGGATATTCTTGGCTACTGTGGCAGCATTCCCGACAATTTAACAACTCCTTCACGTGGCATTCATTTCGAGATTTTCTTTGGCGACGTCGAATTTCTGAACAATTCCAATAAGGCTGTCTGGGGCGAATGCACTTTGACGAAATCATTACCAGTACAAGATGCGCTATTAAGCAAAAAAACCATCGCTGTTGACCAAAAGAAGCCGCTCATTTTGGATAAAGATCAGAATACGCCCGGCTATAAACAACTTCATATTGGAAAACAAAAATTATGGGTGAGTGAGGATCAGATTGCCGATGAAGAAGTTGAAGTTCCTGATCCTAAGCACAAAGGAAAGAAAATTACGCGTACGCAGCACAAGGCGCGTAACAAAGACCTCCAGGCATACGATAAAGATCCTGTCAAAAATGTTGGAACTCTTGCTCAAGATACGCTTGTCATTCCGTGGTTGGATCCGTGGTTGAAGCCGGGCGAATTTCAAGAAGAAATCAACGAAGGAAAAACCTGGGTACAGATTTACGTCCCGGCGACCAACAATCTGTACTGGGCGGAAAAATCCGCGATTAATTTCAATAGTGACGCGGATTGGCCCGATTTCCAGAAATTGGAAGAACATGGGCAGTTCAGCGATGATGGTTTTATTGACGATGAAGGTTTGCAAAAATTATTAGACGGGTACGACAAGGATCGTGCAGAAAAGAACAAACAAAAACTAGTACAGGACGAGGATAAGCTACGTCATTTGATTACTAAGCATCCAACGGAATGGAGTAAACAAGATATTGCGAAACGATTTGGGCGAGTCACTGCTGATTCGTTTGGACCTTCAAAATTGACACCGGAGCAGTTTACAAAATTGACCAAGCACATAGAGCGGCTGGCGTTTTGGGAAGATGTGCCCGGTTTACCTAATGCGAACGGTGTGTGGCATGCACATCCAGTGAGATTCATTGAGCAGTTAGCCAAGTGCATGTGGCTGTCAAAAGATGAATTAGCACTAATTTATCCCGCGAAATCTTCTTCTGTCGAGGAAACCATAAGCCATGGTACTTCAGACGAAATCAGGGAGAAATATCGCCAAGATATCAATAAATGTTGTTATAAGTATGGGGTTAACAGCCGAATACGCCATGCCCATTTTTTTGGACAAGGAGCGGTAGAGAGCGGAAGCCTGACATCCATGCTTGAAGGGGCATCAGGCGCTCATTACGAAGGCAATAAAATGCTCGGAAATACGCAGCCGGGAGATGGTCCTAGATTCAAAGGACGCGGATTCAAGCAACTGACTGGCCGGTATAACTATGGCGAATATTGGGCATTTAAGGGATGGTTAAAAAAGGGTGTCGACTTTGATACTGGTTGGGAAAATGATTCACACAAACGCTTTCCCGACATAAAGGATCCGGATCGTGTTACACAAACAACTTATGATTGCATAGATGCTGGATGCTGGTACATAACCCTTTTCAGGCATGGTGCAGTGGCGGCCATGGATAAGGATGATGTAGCTGCTGTAACGCGTGCCATCAACGGTGGAGAAGTTGGATTACCTGAGCGAATAAAATTCACTAAACGCATCAAAAAGGTTGTGCTATGAGGGTATTCAGATTTGCATTTACATTGATATTTGTGACTTTACAGGTATTGCCATCGGGCTTTGCCATGGGAAAGGATTCATCTATTAAATATACAGTGACAGATTTTAAAAAAAGCACGCAAAAAAATGCAGTTGCAACTGTCCTGATCCAAAAGGTAAATATCGATTGGCTAGAAAATGATACAAATTCACAAAAGAAAAATATCAATAAAAGTCTAGACGCAGCAGCAAAAAAATTTGAATCGAATTCGAAGAAATGCGGCTCGTGGGCTCAGGGCCATCCGTGGGGATATGAGCTTAAGTTTGACAAAATTGCTGAAACGAAGGACTACCTTAGTGTGGTCTTTGCAAGTTCAACAGTCTGTGCAGGTAGTCCTGATATAGAAAAAGAAGCGAAAAATTTCTTGAAAAGCACAGGCCAGGAAATATCACACGTAAAGTTGGTAAAAGAATTGGTTCCGTCGATCAAGAACGGAGTATCCGTTGGGGTAACTGGTTTGATTCAGCTCAGTGACGAAGCTTCGGATAGATTGATTGAAGACAGCGAAGAAATCATGAAAGATGATTTTGATAAAAAATGCTCATTCTTCTTGAAAACGACATCTTATCGAGTATGGGTAAACGGGAAAAATCTGGTATTTTTCCCTGAACTTGTCCAGCCTAGCTCTTTTTGTCAAAAAGAATATTTTGTCAAAATTGATGAGTAAGCATAGGTTTCAATAAGCGAAGATAGTGTGAAGTGTCGTCAAGGAATCTTCGAAATGCCTAGTATATTTTTCAGTCGCTTTATACGCTTTGGCATGGCGTGTCTCGTCCGTTAAAATTTATTCTCATTGGTTTTTACGCGTACGCAAAAAGAAACTGAACTCAAGGCCAAAAGTATAGCAATTGACGAAACGTATCGAGATCCTCCGGTTCCGAATTGAAGTGGGCGAACGCCTGGAACGGAGCCATCATCCTTTGATGAATGGCTATATCAATGACGTTCAGAAAATTTCTTTATAAAAATTGGGTTCTTGGCGTATTCGCCGATTGTCTCTGTGGCAATCGCATTCTGGTTTGTGTTTAATCTCTTGGCGAAGAAACTCTTCGTAATATGCGCTCAGCCCTCTTAAAATTTCTACGTACAGCGGTTTTGATGCTGATCGCGTTTGGGATTCTTTGCGCGACGCATAGAGATTTTGGTGAGAACTGGTTTTCACTATGGATCGGCATACTTCTCATATTGAGTATCTTTCTGCTTTTCGATTTTCGAAATATCGTAAAACTTCTTTTTTCGATTGATACTCCAGAAGGGGAATTTAAAATACTGGTACACACAGGCGCCATATTTCTGGGGACATTTTTTTATTTTGCAATTGCCTCATCAAAGGATTCAGCGTCCAAAATATCTCCCTGGGCCGCCGCGATTCTCGGATTGTTATCTGTGTATTTATTTTATTTTCTTTGGTGGCTGGTATTCGAGCGTCCTTTTTCTGGCTCCAGCAAGAAGCGCAAGCCTTCGAAGAAGCGTAAACCTCCAGCCCCTTAGGCTAGAGCGGATCGTTCATAAGCTGCAGGATGCCATCCGCGGCCTGTCTATTCCAACAATAAGCGCGTGCACGGAAATATTCCGTTCAAATGAATAATCGTCCGTCGTTTGATCCATCAGTCATACGGCGGTCCCTTGAGCTCAACCACATTCCCCTCCGGATCCGTGACATAAATCGACGGTCCTTCCCCTTCCGCTCCGTTGCGTGAAGCAAGCTCGCCAGCCGCCACGCCATGCGCAGCAAGGTGCGCGCGGATCGCCGCTTCGTCGAAGGGCTCCACGCGAAAACAGAAATGATCGAGGTTGCGCCCTTCCTTCCCCGGGGCCGCGCCGCCCGCGCTGCCGAGTTTGCCGTCGACCGGGACCAGGTCGAGCATGGCGCTGCCGGCGCGCAGCTGGACCAGGCCGATGTGATCCAGGCGGCGGTCAACGGTGCAGCCGAGCGCATCGCAGTAGAAGCGCAGCATCCGTTCAAGGTCGGTCACGCGCAATACGAGGTGGTCGATTTCACGGATATGTATCATCTTGGCGCTCGCTCAAAAGCTTCATTGTAGATCCGCAGGCCGTTTCACGCAGTTGCCGGTTTGCGGAACACCACCAGTTTCGACACGAACAGCTGCAGCACTTCGCCGCGCTGGTTGCGGGTTTCGCTGCGCAGCTTGACCATGCCGCGGTCCGGGCGCGAGCGCGATGGCGTGATTTCCATGATTTCGCTTTCCACGCGCAGGATGTCGCCGGCGCGGGTCGGCTGCGGCCAGCTGATTTCGCCGCCGGCGCCGATGATGCCGTCCTGCAGCGGCATGCCGCTGGTGACCAGCAGGCGCATGGTGATGGCGGCGGTATGCCAGCCGCTGGCGGCCAGGCCGCCGAACAGGGTGTTCCTGGCGGCGGCGTCGCTCAGGTGGAACGGCTGCGGATCGAACTGGCGGGCGAACTCCAGGATCTGCTGTTCGTCCAGCGCATGTTCGGCGCTGCTGAAGCGGTCGCCGGCTTTCAGGTCGTCCAGGTAGAGCCTGGTCTGCGGGTTGGCGCTGTGTTCGTTCATTGCGGATTCCTCTTGCTGTGATCAAAGCTTTCCGTCCTCATGCATCGGAGGCAGGCAAGCAATAGCTGTTTGAATGTGTGCTACCGTACAGATGCAATCTTACATCCCGCCTAGAGTGAAACCATGATTGCGGATAATGATTTGCCGCAGCTTGGATGCCGCGACGCTGCCTTCGTTGCGGCCGATTCAACCAAGGATGCCGTCAGGAGTTGGGAGGTCATGGAAGCCCAGTCAAAAATGCTGTTTATGCACATGTCTTGCAACGCCATATACAATTCGTGAAGTTGTCCAACCATTATTATTTTTGATGGAGAAAAAAATGCAAAAAAAATCCTCATTTCCCTCCAAGGGCCTGGCAGCTGTAGCAGTCGCAATGGCCAGCCTGACATTCGCCGGTTGCACCACGACCATGCCGGGCAAGGACGCCAGTTCGCAAACCAGCCGTAACGACGTCAATGCCGGCGCCGACGCCACTTTGTCCAAACTGTACCAGACCGCGCCTGCCTCGCGTGACCTGGTGGCGCGCGCCAAGGGCGTGCTGGTGTTCCCTGCGGTGCTGCAAGCCAGCTTTGTGGTCGGCGGCGAATACGGCAAGGGCGTGTTGCGCGTCGGTGGCCGTCCTGACGGCTATTACAGCACCACCGCCGGTTCCATCGGCTTCCAGGCCGGTGCACAATCGAAAGCCATCGTGCTGCTGTTCATGACGCAGGATGCGCTCGATAAATTCCGCAACAGCAACGGCTGGACCGTCGGCGCTGACGCTACCGTCGCACTGGCTAACATCGGCGCCAACGGCAGCATCGACACCAACACCGCGCAACAGCCGATCATCGGCTTCGTGACGACCAACGGCGGCCTGATTGCCGGCGTCTCGCTGCAAGGCGCGAAGATCGCCAAGATCACGCTTTAATTCCCACCTGTAATCTGGCGCGATACGGCATCTTCGGATGCCGTTTTTTTTCCTCCGTTGCGTCCGTGCCGGCCTGGCTAATCGCCCAGCAGTTCGGCAACCGCATGCATGCGATCGACATGCCTGGCGATGACCTTGACGATGACGATGATCGGGATGCCCAGCAGCATTCCCCATACTCCCCACAGCCAGCCCCAGAACAGCAGCCCGATGAATACCGCCGCCGCGTTCATCTTGGCGATGCGGCCGATCATCCAGGTTGTCACGAAGGTGCCGACCAGGGTCGCGATGGCTAGCGTCGAGGCGGACACCAGCAGCATCATCGAGAACGATTCGAACTGCATGAATGCGGTCAGGCCGGTTGCGACAGCGATCAGGAGCGGACCGAAGTACGGGATGACATGCAGGAAACCGCCCGCAACAGCCCAGGCGCCGGCATTTTCAAGTCCGACCAGGCGAAACGCTATCCATATCAAGACCGCCAGCAAGGCGTTCGTCACCAGCAGCATGAACATGTAGCTCTGGATCGAGGCATTGATGTCGAACAGGATGTTGACGGCGATCTTTTTATTGGAAAACGACGGCCCGGTCAGCTTCACCAGCTTGCGTTTGAAGGTGTCGCCCGACAGCAGGAGGAAAAACACCAGGAAGATCACCATTACCGCCTGGCCCAGGAACAGCATGGCTCCCATCGAACCGGTCCATAACCATTCTCCCAGCCGGAACGATGGCGGCGCGGGACTGGCTTGCCGTTTGGGATCTGGCTTTACGCCGGCAGCCTGGCCGGCGGCGGTCTGGATTTCGTTTGCCGCCGCCTGCATTTTCTGGATAGTGCTGGCTTCGCCTTGTGTCTTGGCCTGGATGCTCGCCATGGAGCGCGCCAGCTGATGGGTGGCGGTCGGCAGGCGCTCGATGATGGACTGGAATTCGCCGCGCAAAGAGTAGGCAACCTGTCCCAGGCCAAGCAGCAAGGCCGCCATCACGATGCAAGTGCCGGCCAGGCGCGGGATGCGGAGGCGTTCCAGCCACGCCACCAGCGGATTCAGGGTGTAGGCGATGAAAATGCCGAACACCAGCGGGATCAGGAAACTCTGCGCCCATTGCAGCGCAAACACCAGCGCCAGGACAGTAAGCGTCCGCAGGCACAGGTTGCGTACATTGGTGGAGCCGGCAGCCGAAAACGGCGCCAGCGGTCCGGTCATCGGCGCATCCGCCGTCGTGTTTGTTCCAGCAGTGGCGGCCGGGCTCGCGTCGGCCGGCATGATAGGTGGTTTCATTGGATATTTCCTGGCGCAGCTCTTCAAGGCAAGCCGATAAAAGCAGATTACCTGCCTGGGCTGGAATGTTAAGTACGTCACCGCACAAAGGCCGCATTGTTTTCTTCCGGGGTGCGCGAATTCAAGGCTCATGCATCATCAAGCCGTCCTCATTGCAGTGGAAATGATCAGAAAGACAAGCAGGATCCAGGCCCTGCCGAGCCAATTTCCCTGGTTATGGAAAAGAGGGTATTCTTGATTGTTAACGCAGCAAGAATCGTAGGAAAAACGGCTTGCGCCAGGCGCATCTGCGCGCAGTCCCGATCTCACCTCCTGGAGTTTCCCGCATGACCGAAGAACCGTCCGCGCCGAGCATCACCGGCTATCACGCCCACATCTACTTCGATGCGAGCACCCTGGCGCAGGCGCAAGCCTTGTGCGAGGAGGCGGCGCGGCGGTTTCCGGTGGCCATGGGCCGGGTCCACCAGCGGCCTGTCGGACCGCATCCGGACTGGAGCTGCCAGCTGGCTTTCGATGCGCCGCTGTTTGGCCAAGTGATCCCATGGCTGGCCTTGCATCGCGCCGGGCTGGTGGTGTTCATCCATCCGCTCACCGGCGACGACCTGCGCGATCATCGCGACCGTGCGATCTGGATGGGCGCGGTGCGGCCATTGAAACTGTCGATCTTTTCCGGGGAGCCCGAAGCGGCTCACGAGCAATGAAACTTGACCTTGCAAATGATCATCTGCGGCCATGCATAGCGATGGCGCTGCTGGCCGCGCTGCTGGCTCCCGGCATGAGCGCGGCGGCCGGACGAGCCGTCACGATCGCTCCCGATCGCGCCGACAAGCCTGGTTTCCTGGTCGTCATCGAGGAACCCGGATATTACCGGCTGTCAGGCAACCTGAAGGTGCCTGACGCCAATACCACCGCAATCGAGATCAACGCCGACAACGTGACGCTGGACCTCAACGGCCACGCCATCCAGGGACCGGTCCGCTGCCAGCAACTGCCGGCGCCGTGCTGGCCGGGCGGCAGCGGGAATGGCGTGCATGCGGTCAACCGCAGCGGCATTTCGGTCAAGAACGGCATCATCCAGGGCATGGGAAATTACGGCGTCTACCTGGAAACCAATGCGGCCAGCCTCGACCGGGTAGTGATGGCCAGGAACGGCCATGGCGGCGCGGTATTGTTTGGCGGCTCGATCAGCAACAGCGTAGCCGAGGCGAATGGCGGCGACGGCATCTTCGGCGTCGACCTCAAGGTGCGCAACAGCACGATGCGCGGCAACCAGATGCTGGGACTGGCCGCGTACGGCCAATCCAGCTTCAGCGGCAACCAGTTCAAGGGCAATAACGGCAACGCCGCGCAAACCAACCTGAAGCCGGCCGCCGTCGGCCGCAACGTTTGCAACGGCGCGCCCTGCCAGTAAATTCTAACGATCGACCCAGGCCATGCGTTCCTTGCTATAACGTTCCCCTGCCACCTGCTTCAAGGCGTCTTCCAACAATGCGGTTTCGCCGGCAGACAGGGTGACCTCGACCGCGCCGGCGTTCTGCTCCAGGTAGGCGCGGCGTTTGGTGCCGGGAATCGGTACGATGTCGCCGCCCTGCTGCAGCACCCAGGCCAGCGCCACCTGGCTGCTGCTCACTCCCTTCGCCGCGGCGATCTCGCCGACCACTTTTGCGGCCCGCATGTTGGCGTCGAAATTGTCGCCCTGCAGGCGTGGATCGCGATGGCGGAAATCGGATTCCGGATAACTTTCCGCGCGCTGCGCCGTGCCGCTCAGGAAGCCGCGCCCGAGCGGGCTGAACGGCACCAGGCCGATGCCGAGTTCGCGCAGGACCGGAAAAATATCGGCTTCCAGGTTGCGTTCCCATAGCGAGTATTCGCTTTGCAGTGCGCTGATCGGATGCACCGCGTGGGCTTTGCGGATATTGGCGGCGCCAGCCTCGGACAAGCCCAGGTAACGCACCTTGCCTTCACGCACCAGGTCCGCCATGACGCCGACCACGTCTTCAATCGGCACCGCCGGATCGACCCGGTGCTGGTACAGCAAATCGATGTAGTCGGTGCCAAGGCGGCGCAGCGATCCTTCTACCGCGCGCCGGATGTGGCTGAGTTCGCTGGTGATGCCGGTGGTGACGCCATTCTCGATCTTGAAGCCGAATTTGGTGGCCAGCACCAGCTCATGCCGGCGGCCTTTGAAGACACGTCCCAGCAGTGTTTCGTTTTCATAAGGGCCGTACTGCTCGGCGGTGTCGAAAAAATTGATGCCCAAGTCCAGCGCCCGTTCCAGGGTGGCGACAGATTCGGCTTCGTCGGCTGCGCCATAGGCAGTGCTCATGCCCATGCAGCCAAGGCCGATCGCTGACACCGCCAGCCCGCTTGATCCCAGTTTCCTTTGCTTCATCATGGCTCGCTCCGCGTAGTGATAAATGATGCTTCCGGCCAGGGCCAGTGCACAGGCTTGACCGGGAAAAGCGCTGCAAGTTAGTATAAGCGATGCTTACGTTATCCCTCTTCTCCTCCCGCTGCCGCGTTTGCGCACGCTGTTGCCGCTGCACGGCATCAATGCAGCGCGCCTGATTTTCCTCGCCCGCTGGCCTGTGCACGGCCAGGTTGTTTTTCCCTGGCATCACTAATCCGTTTTTAAAAAGAATTGCATGGAACTCCATCTATACGATAGCTGGGAGCGCCGCGTCAGGCGTTTTGAAAGCATTGCCCCGGGGCGGGTCGGCTTGTATTGCTGCGGGCCGACGGTCTACGACTATGCCCACATCGGCAACCTGCGCACCTATGTTTTCGAGGATTTGCTGCGCCGTACGCTGAGCTTTAACCATTACCGTGTGCAGCATGTGGTCAACATCACCGACGTCGGCCACCTGGTCTCGGATGGCGACGAAGGCGAAGACAAGATGGAAAAAGGCAGCCGGCGCAGCGGCAAGAGCGCCTGGGAAATAGCGGCGTTTTACAGCGCTGCGTTCATGGCGGATTGCCGCGCCCTCAACCTGCTGGAGCCGGAGACCTGGTGCCGCGCCACCGACTATCTTCCCGAGCAGATTGCCTTTATCCAGGCGCTGGAAGAAAAAGGATATGCCTATCGCACCGGGGACGGCATCTACTTCGACACCAGCCGCCAAAGCGACTACGGTTACCTGGCGCGGCTCGACCGCGACGCCTTGCAGGCAGGCGCACGCGTGGCGATCGGAGAAAAACGCAGCCCGACCGACTTCGCCTTGTGGAAATTCAGCCCTGCCGACGCCCGGCGCCAGATGGAGTGGGACAGCCCCTGGGGCCGCGGTTTCCCCGGCTGGCACATCGAATGCTCGGCAATGTCGGCGGCGCATCTTGGCAGCTGGTTCGATATCCATTGCGGCGGCGAAGACCATATCGCGGTCCATCACAGCAATGAGATAGCGCAGACCCAGGCCTGCCACGGCACGCGCCTGGCGAATTTCTGGATGCATGGCTATTTCCTGCAGACCGGCAGCGAAAAAATGTCCAAATCGGGCGGAGATTTCCTGCGCCTCCAATCGCTGGCCGAGCGCGGCGTCGATCCGCTGGCCTACCGCTACCTGTGCCTGACGGCGCACTACCGCAGCCAGCTGGAATTCAGCTGGGACGGACTGCAGGCGGCGGCGACTGCCTTGCAGCGCTTGCGGGAAACCTACCATCGCTGGCCGGACGGGGCGCAGCCTGACCCGCTTTTCCTGGACCGCTTTCGCGACGCCATCAACAGCGACCTTAACTCATCGCGTGCATTGACCATCGTCTGGGAGCTGGTGCGCAGCGAGGCAGACGCCGCCATGCGCAAAGCCACATTGCGCGCGATGGATCAGGTATTGGGACTTGACCTGGACAACTGGCGTCCGGCCAGCCATGAGATTCCCGCGGCGGTACGGGCGCTGGCTAGCCAACGCCAGGCCGCGCGCGAAGCGCGGCAATGGCAGGAAGCCGATCGCCTGCGCCAGGAAATCAAGGCGCACGGTTTCCTGGTGGAGGACCGCGCTGCCGGCTGGCTGCTTAAACCGGACGGCAATTGAGGCGCCGGCGTTTGTCAGGAAAATTTATCGAGGATGCTGTAGTAGGCGACCCCGGCCGCAATATAAAAGCGCTGCAGGCCGTGGAACGGAATCGGCTGGATGGTGCTGACCGGGAACGGGAACGATGCCGCCTTTGCGTCCAGCAGGCGCTGCGCCAGGCAGCGGCCCATGGTCGACGCCATCGCGATGCCGCGGCCGTTGTAGCCCAGCGCTATCGTCAGGCCGGCGGCGGGTTCATGCACGTGCGGCAGGAAATCGCGCGTGATCGCGACCCGACCGGCCCAGCGGAACTCATAATCGACCTGCGCCAGTTGCGGAAACAGCAGCGCCAGCGAACGTTCCAGGTGGCTGAAATCCTGGGGGCCGCGCGGGTCGGAAAAAGGTCCGCGGCCGCCCATCAGCAAGCGTCCGTGTGCATCGCGCCGGTAATACAGCAGCAGCCGGCGCGAGTCGGATACCACCTGCCTGCCGGCCAGGATGCTGTCGCCCAGTTCGGGCGGCAAGGGTTTGGTGGCGACAATGAAGCTGTTGGCGGCGATCACCGATTGCTTCAGGCGCGGCCACAGGTTGCCGGTGTAGCCGTTGGTGGCGATCACTACTTGTTCCGCGGTTACGCAGGCGCCGCCGGCCGTGTTCACCTGCCACTGGCCGTCTTGCCGCTGCAGGCCGGTGACCAGGGTATTGCCGTGGATGGCGGCGCCATGCGCTTGCGCCGCCCTTGCCAGGCCGCGGCAATAGCTGAGCGGCTGGATACTGCCGGCGCGGCGATCGATCCAGCCGCCGGCGTAGGCCGGGGTGCCGATGCGCCGGCTTACCTCGCCGCGGTCGAGGATCTCTACCGGCGCGCCGCGTTCGGTCCACTGCGCGGCGCGTTTCTCCAGCGTCCGCATCACCTGCCCCGAGTGCGCCGGCTGGATCCAGCCGTTGCGGACGGCGTCGCATTCGATGCCGTATTTTTCGACCAGGCCGAACACGGTGTCGGCAGCCTTGCCGATGGTATCGATCAGCAGCTCGCCCTTTTTACTGCCGAACATCACGTTGAGCTGGTCGGGATCGTATTTCAATCCCGGGATCACCTGGCCGCCGTTGCGTCCGGAGGCGCCCCAGCCGGGTTCCGAGGCTTCCAGCAGGCAGACGTCGGCGCCGGCTTCGGCCAGGTGCAAGGCAGTCGAGAGGCCGGTATAACCGCCGCCGATGACAACGACGTCGGCCTTGCGCGACATGTCCAGCGGCGATGTGACCAAGGGCGCGGTCGCGGTTGCGGCCCACAGCGATGGCGGCAGCGCTGTTCCTGCAGAGATGTTTTTCATACGGTGTCTTGACTTATGCAGGCTGTCCGGATGCTTTCTGGTCAAGCACGCGGCGCAGGAAATCCTTGGTGCGGGCGTGCTGCGGAGCGCTCAGCACTTGTTGCGCCGAACCTTCTTCGACGATGGTTCCGCTGTGCAAAAAACAGACGCGGTCGGCGACGTCGCGCGCAAATCCCATTTCATGCGTGACCACGATCATGGTCATGCCGTCGTCGGCCAGGGTGCGCATCACCGCCAGCACTTCGCCCACCAGTTCCGGATCGAGCGCCGAAGTCGGTTCGTCGAACAGGATCGCCTTCGGCTTCATCGCCAGGGCGCGGGCGATCGCCACCCGTTGCTGCTGGCCGCCCGAGAGCTGGCTGGGATAAGCGCCGGCGCGCTGTTCCAGCCCGACCTTGGCCAGCAGCGCCAGCGCTTCCCGTTTTGCCGTGGCCTGGTCGATCTTGTTGACGTAGACCGGCCCTTCCATCACGTTTTCCAGCGCCGTGCGGTGCGGGAACAGGTTGAAACGCTGGAACACCATGCCGACGTGGGTGCGCAGCTGATGGATGGCCGCCGACTTGCTGTCGACCCGCGTGCCTTCGATCAGGATCTCGCCGGCCTCGTAGGTTTCCAGGCCGTTGATGCAGCGCAGGACGGTGGATTTGCCCGAACCGGACGGTCCGATCAGGCACACCACTTCACCGGCGGCTACCTGCAGCGAAACGCCTTTCAGCACTTCGTGCTGGCCGAAACGCTTGTGGATCTGCCTGACTTCGATCATTTCCGCTTCCCTTGTCCGAAACGCGCTTCCAGCCGGCGCGTCAGCAGCACCAGCGGCAGGCTCAGCAGCAAATACATCAGCGCCACCATGGTGTACACCGTCATGTTCTGGAAGGTGGACGATGCAATCATCTGGCCGGCGCGCGTCATTTCCAGCACGGTGATGGTGGACACCAGCGACGAATCCTTGAGCATCATCACCAGCGTGTTGCCATAGGGCGGCAGCGCGATGCGGAACGCCTGCGGCAGCACCACGCGCCGCATGATCATCGGCATGCGCATGCCGATCGATTGCGCCGCTTCGACCTGGCCGGGATCGACCGCTTCGATGCCGGCGCGGAAATTCTCCGCCTGGTACACCGAATAGGCGATGCCGAGGCCGATCACGCCGGCCTGGAACGCGGTCAGCTGTATGCCCAGTTCCGGCAGCACGAAGTAGATGTAGAACAGCTGGACGATGATGGGCAGGCCGCGGATGATGTTGATCACGCTGGCTGCGAACCAGGAAAGCGGGCCCAGCTGCGACACTTTCATCAATGCCAGCAGCAGGCCGATGACGGTGCTCAGGATCAGCGAATAAAAGGTGACTTCCACCGTCACCACCGCGCCGCGCAGCAGGATGGGCAGGAAGTCCATGACGTTCTGGATCAGCATGGCGTGCTTCCAGGGCCGGCGCTTAGTTCAGGTTCCACTGCTGGACGATCCTGGCCAGCGTGCCGTCGGCCTTGGCGGCGGCGATCGCCTTGTTGAGGCGCTCCAGCAATTGATGGTCGCCCTTGCGCACCACCAGGCAGACATCGCCCACCAGCGTCGGCTGGTATTCCTTGACCAGGCGCACTTGCGGGTTGGCGCCCTGCGCGAGCTGGTAAGCGACAATCGGGCGGTCGCCGAAACCGGCCTTGATGCGGCCCAGCGCAACGTCGCGCATCATGTCGGCGACGGCGTCGTAGACCCGCACTTCCTTGAAGCCGCCTTTCTTGTTGAGGGCGTCGATGAAGATGGTGCCGACCTGGGCGCCGACGATCTCGCCTTTCAGGTCGTCCAGCGACTTGTAGGTGCGCTTGTCTTCGGCATTGACGAACAGGCCTTCGCCGTAGGAGTACACCGGATCGCTGAAGTCGACGATCTGCGCCCGCGCCGCGGTCTTCAGCATGGCGGCGGCGATGATGTCGATCTTGCTGGAAGTCAGGGAGGGGATCAGCGCGGAGAACGGGGTTTGCTGGATGTTGACGCTGAAGCCGGCATTCTTGCCGACAGCGGTCACGGTATCGACCATCATGCCCTGCAGCTTGTTGGTCTTGATGTCGAGGAAGGTGAACGGCACGCCGGTCGACGTGGCGCCTACGGTAAATGTCGTTTGCGCCAGGCAAATCGAAGCGGCGCTTGCAGCCGCCAGGAAAATGCCTGCCTTGGCAAGACGTCGGATCAGCTGTTTCATGGTTCCCCCTCTGTGTGGCAGCCGGTCGCCCGGTTACGCTGCAGTTGATATCAAAAATCGCCGTTCATTTAAGTATATTCAATTTATTTATATCGTCAATAGATATTTAAGTATCGATATTCGATATTTAGGTATAATAAATCATCGTCCAGAGCGAGAGAAAGCCATGAAAGATGACAATCCGCAGCAAGAAGCTGCCGACGCCTTGTTCAACCAGTCGCTGGAAAAGGGGCTGGCGGTGCTGCGCGCCTTCGACGCCCGCCGCCGCACCATGACCCTGGCCGATGTAGCCGAGGCGACATCGATCACCAAGAGCTCGGCGCAACGCATGATCTATACGCTGGAGGCGCTGGGCTATGTGAGGAAACATCCGGCCACCCGCCGTTATCAATTGACGCCGAAGGTGATGGAGATCGGCTACAACTACCTGGAAGCCGACACCCTAGTCGATGTCGCCAATCCTTTCCTGGCGGAGCTGGCCAACACCACCGGCGAGACCACCAACATGACCGAGCCGTACGAGAACCAGATGGTGTACGTGGCGCGCTTCGTCGGCCACCAGTTCATTCCGATCCACATGCCGATCGGCAGCCGCATCCCGATGTACTGCACCGGCTCCGGCCGCGCCTACCTGAGCACGCTGGCGCCCGCGGACGCGCGCACCCTGCTGCAGTCGAGCCAGCTGACGGCGCGTACGCCGCACACCCGCACCGACATCGACGACATCATGGCGCAGCTGGCGGCGGCGCGTGAAAAAGGCTATGCCTGCAACAATGAAGAATTATTCCTGGGAGACGTGACGATTGCCGCGCCGATTGTCAGCAACCAGGGCGCGGCCGTGGCCGCGATCCATGTGGTGACGCCGAGCAGCCGCTGGACGCTGGCCGAAGTGGAAAAGAAAATCGGGCCGCTGGTGCTCGATTGCGCCCGCTCGATCAGCAACTCGATACGGACGCTGAGCTGAGATGGCGAGGCCCGCCGCCGGACGCAGCGGGCCCGCGGTTTACTTGGCAACCGGCATGGTGAACTCGGCGCCCTTGGCGATGCTGTCCGGCCAGCGCTGCATGATGCTCTTGTAGCGGGTATAGAAGCGGATGCCTTCCTCGCCGTAAGCGTGGTGGTCGCCGAACAGCGAACGTTTCCAGCCGCCGAAAGAATGCCAGGCCATCGGCACCGGAATCGGCACGTTGATGCCGACCATGCCGACCTGGATCTGCCGCGAAAATGCGCGCGCCACGCCGCCGTCGCTGGTAAACAGGGAAACGCCGTTGCCGAATTCGTGGGCGTTGACCAGTTCCACCGCGCTGGCCAGGTCCGGCACCCGCACCACCGACAGCACCGGGCCGAAGATTTCTTCCTTGTAGATGGTCATCTCCGGAGTCACGTGGTCGAACAGGGTGCCGCCGACAAAAAAGCCGTTCTCATGGCCTGCAACGCTGTGGCCGCGGCCGTCGACCAGCAGCCGAGCGCCCTCTTCAACGCCCTTGGCGATATAAGCTTCGACCTTGGCCTTGTGCGCACCGGTGACCAGCGGCCCCATCTCGGAATCGGCCTGGTCGCCGTTGCCGATCTTGAGCGTGGCGGCGCGTTGCGCCAGCCGCTCGACCAGGCGGTCGGCGACATCGCCCACCGCGACCGCCACCGAGATCGCCATGCAGCGCTCGCCGGCCGAACCGTAGGCGGCGCCGATCAAGGCGTCGACTGCCTGTTCGAGATCGGCGTCCGGCATCACTACCAGGTGGTTCTTGGCGCCGCCCAGCGCCTGCACGCGTTTGCCGCGGCGCGCGCCTTCGGTGTAGATGTATTCCGCAATCGGGGTCGAACCGACAAACGACAGCGCCTGCACATCGGGATGCGCCAGCAAGGCGTCGACCGCCGTCTTGTCGCCCTGCACCACGTTGAAAACGCCGTCCGGCAGACCGGCTTGCTTGAGCAGGCCGGCGATCAGCAGGCTGGCCGAAGGATCGCGTTCGGATGGCTTCAGGATGAAGCAGTTGCCGCAGGCGATCGCTACCGGGAACATCCACATCGGCACCATCACCGGGAAATTGAACGGCGTGATGCCGGCCACCACGCCCAGCGGCTGGCGCAGGTTCCAGTTGTCGATGCCGCCGCCGATGTTGTCGGTATGGCTGGTCTTCAGCAGCTGCGGAATGCCGCAAGCGAACTCCACCACTTCGATGCCGCGTACCACTTCGCCCTTGGCGTCGGAAAACACCTTGCCGTGTTCACGCGTGATCAGCGCCGCCAGCTGGTCGTGATGCTGTTCCAGCAGTTCCTTGAACTTGAACATGATGCGGGCGCGGCGCAGCGGCGATGTTTCGGCCCAGGCCGGGAAGGCTGCGCGGGCGCTGGCCACCGCTTTATCCACTTCCTGCGCCGAGGCCAGCGCAACCTGGGCGACAACGGCGCCGGTGGCCGGATTGTAGACATCCGAATAGCGCTCGGAGCGGCCGGTCGCCAATGCGCCGGAAATGAAGTGGTTGATTTGAGGAGTGCTCATGATGATAGGTCCCGATTATCTGGTTTCGTTGAGTGCTTCGCGCACCGTGCTGAACATGCGTTCGATTTCTTCCGGCTGGACGATCAGCGGCGGCGAGAAAGCCAGAATGTCGCCGGTGTAGCGCACCATCACGCCCTTTTCATAACACTTGCGGAATACTTCGTAAGCGCGTGCGCCGGGCGCCTGCGGCCTTGGTTCCAGCTCGATCCCGGCCACCAGGCCGAGGTTGCGGATATCTTTGACGTGCGGCGCGCCGGCCACGCTGTGGGCGGCTTTCTCGAACAGCGGCGACAATCCGCGCGCCCGCTCGAACAAGCCTTCGCTCTGGTACAAGTCGATGGCGGCGATGGCGGCGGCGGCGGCCACCGGATGGGCCGAATAGGTATACCCGTGCATCAGCTCGATGGCGCCGGCGGCGGCGGACTGCACCACCGCGTCGTGGATCTCGCGTTTCACCGCCACCGCGCCCATTGGAATCGCGGCGTTGTTGATGCCCTTGGCGAGCGTGATCAGGTCCGGCGTGACGCCGAAATAGGCGCTGGCGGTGGGCGCTCCGAGACGTCCGAAGCCAGTGATCACTTCATCGAAAATCAGCAGGATGCCGTGTTTGCTGCACAGTTCGCGCAGGCGCTCCAGGTAACCCGCCGGCGGGATCAGCACGCCGGTCGAGCCGGCCAGCGGCTCGACGATGACGGCGGCGATGGTGGAGGCGTCGTGCAGCGTCACCAGCCGTTCCAGTTCGTCCGCCAGGTGCGCGCCCCAGGCAGGCTGGCCGCGGCTGAAGCCGGCTTCGGCGATATTCAGGGTGTGCTGCAGGTGATCGACGCCGGGCATCAGGTTGCCCGAGAAGGCTTTGCGGTTATTCAAAATGCCGCCGACCGAGATGCCGCCGAAACCGACGCCGTGATAACCGCGTTCACGGCCGATGAAGCGTGTGCGCTGGCCGTCGCCACGCGCGCGATGGTAAGCCAGGGCAATCTTGAGTGCGCTGTCGACCGCTTCCGAACCGGAATTGGTGAAGAAAATCCGGTCCAGCCCGGCCGGCATCAGCCCTGCCACTTTGCGCGCCGCTTCAAACGCCAGCGGATGTCCCATCTGGAACGACGGCGCGTAATCCATGCTGCCGATCTGCCGCGTCACGGCGGCGGTGATCTCTTCGCGGCAATGGCCGGCGTTGACGCACCACAGGCCGGCGGTAGCGTCGAGCACCTGACGGCCGTCGTCGGTCTGGTAATACATGCCTTTGGCCGAGACGAACATGCGCGGCGCTTCCTTGAATTGCCGGTTGGCGGTGAATGGCATCCAGAATGCCGACAGGTCCTGATCCGATTGGTGTGTGTGCATGGTGGGCTCGGTTGCTGTGATTGACGATGGTTGGCGAAGTTTGTCCAAGGCGTCGATTATTGCAGTTACAATCCAGATTGTTAGATACACTTTGTACAAATCGTGGAAAGTGTACTGTTGTCGGTAGCAATCTGTACTGAATACACTTGAGAGTCCCATGACTGATACCCAGGTTTCGCGTTTTCCCCCGCTGTTGCAGCCGCAGTCGGCGCTGAGCCTGGTCGAGCAGGTGGTGGCGGGCCTTGGCCGCATGATCGAAAACGGCAAGCTGCGGCCGGGCGAACGGCTGCCGTCGATCCGCCAGTTCGCGCTGCAGCAGGGAGTCAGCAATTCGACCATCGTCGAAGCCTACGAACGGCTGGTGGCCAGCGGCCTGCTGAGCGTGCGGCGCGGTTCCGGTTTTTTCATCGCCAAGCGCGAACCGCCCGAGAGCAGCGGCATGCCTTCGATCATGCCCAACCCGGTGATCGATTCGGCCTGGCTGTTTTCCGAAGTGTTTGCCGATGAACGGGTGCCGATCAAGGCCGGCTGCGGCTGGCTGCCAAGCAGCATGCTGGACGGCGAGGGTTTGCATGCGGCGGAGCGGCGCATCATCCGCTCGCCCGGCGCTCAGCAGGTCGGCTACGGCCATCCATTCGGTTACGGTCCGCTGCGGCAGACGATTGCCAAATCGTTCGCCAACTGGTCGCTCGACATCAGCCCCGACCAGGTCATCACCACCCATGGCGTGACCCAGGCGCTGGACCTGGTCATGCGCACCCTGGTGAAACCGGGCGATACCGTGTTCATCGAAGAACCCGGTTATTGCAACCTGATCGCCATGCTGCGGCTGGCCGATATCCATGTGGTCGGCGTGCCGCGCACCGTGAGCGGAGTCGACCTGGAACGGCTGGAAGAACTGGCGCAGATCCACCGGCCGAAGATTTTTTTCACCAACCCGGTATTGCAGAATCCGACCGGCACCACTTACACCCCGGCTTGCGCGATGCGGGTGCTGCAGGCCGCCGAACGGCATGGCTTCTGGGTAGTGGAGGACGATTTGTACCGCGAGCTGGCGCAAGCCACCGATCCCATGCTGGCGGCGCTGGACGGATTGCGGCGCGTGATTTATGTCAGCGGTTTTTCCAAGACCATCGCACCTTCGCTGCGGCTGGGTTTCATCGCCTGCCAGGCCGACCTTGCCAAGGAATTTGCGCGCACCAAGATGGTCCTGACCCTGACCAATTCGGAAATCACCGAACGGCTGGTGTACAACGCGCTGACCGAAGGCCATCACCGGCGCCATGTCGAGCGCCTGGCCAGCACCTTGCTCACCGCGCAGGCGCAGGTCAGCGCCAGGCTGGAGGACGTCGGCCTGCTGCCGTTCGGGCCGCCGCGCGGCGGCATGTTTTATTGGGCGAGGATGCCGCATGCGGCGCTGAGCGCCAAGGAAATCGGCGACCTGGCCTTGCAGCAAGGCATCTGGCTGGCGCCGGGGGAATTCTTTTATGTATCGCAACCGGAACACGCCTGGTTCCGTTTCAATGTGGCTTTTTCGGACCTGCCCAAGTTGTCCGATTTTTTTCGCAAACTGCCGGCCGGCGCTTAGCCGGCCCTTTTCTCCAGCGGCTGGAGACTAGCCCGCAGCCGCTTCGCGCTTGCGGATGACGGTAACGCTTTCGCCGCCCGCGCCCCAGTTGTCGGTATCGACTTCATCGATGACGACGAAGGTGGTGGCCGGTTTCTTGTTGAGCACGCGCGCCAGCAACTCGGTGACGCCGGCAATCAGTTGCTGTTTCTGCTCTGCGGTGACTCCTTCGCGGGTGACGCGGATATTAACGTATGGCATGCTGGAACTCCTGTGGTAAATGGTGAGAGGGCGGGCCTCGGCCCGCTTTTTTTTGCGCCTGGAATTACCAGGTGCCGGCGGTGGCGCCGCCGTCCACCGGCAATGCTACGCCGGAAATGAAACCGGCATCGGTCAGGTACAGCACGGCGTCGACCACGTCCTTGGTGCTGCCGGTGCGGCCCGAGGGCGACAGGGTGTTGAAGAAGGCCCGCGAGTTTTCATAATCGCCGTGCAGCGGCGTCTGGATGATGCCGGGCGCCACCGTGTTGACCTGCACGTTGGACGCCGCCAGTTCGATCGCCAGCGCCCGCGTGGCATTGATCAGGCCGCCCTTGATCAGCACCGGCAGCAGCGCCGGCACTTTCACCGTCGGCTGCATGGCGATGTTGGCGCTGATGGTGACGATGTGTCCGCTCTTGTTGGCGGCCATGTGTGCGGCAGCTTGCTGGGATGGATAGAAAAATCCCTTCAGGTTGGTGCTGACCAGGGCGTCGAGATCGTCCTCGGTATAGTCGCCGACCGGCTTGGCGATGAACACGCCGGCGTTGTTGACCAGGATGTCGACCTTGCCGAACGCCGCAATGGCGCGCTCGAACAGCGCTTTCGCCGTTGCCGGCAGGGCGATGTCGCCGGCCACCGCCAGGAAGTTGGGCGGATTGCCGAGTTTTTCGGCGGCCGCCAGCAGGCGCTCTATGGTGCGGGCGTTGCCGACCACGTTATAGCCGCGCTGCAGGTAGGCCTCGGCCAGGGCGAAGCCGATGCCGCTTGAAGCGCCGGTGATGACGACGGTTTTCTGGTTGCTGTTCATGGTGATACTCCTTGTGGTTAGGCGGGCTCTCTGGTCCCGATGTGATGCACTATACTTATGCGGTATTGACAGATAAATACATGTTTTTGCAATTAACTTGATACACCATGTAATGAATAAGGCGCCTTCATGAAACGCAACTTCGACGACATCCTGCTGGGCAGCATCGAGCTGTTTTGCCTGGCCGCCGAACTGGGAAGTTTCACGGCGGCGGCAATGTCGGCCAGTGTCACGCCTGCGGCGGTGAGCCGGTCGGTGTCGCGGCTGGAGGAGAGATTGGGCGTGCGCCTGTTTGTGCGGACCACGCGCCAGATCCGCCTGACCGATGGCGGCCGGGTGTATTTCGAGCAGTGCCGCCAGGCTTTGTCGCAGCTGGTGGATGCGGAGCGCGAGGTGACCGGCGAGCAGGCGGCGCCGGCCGGGCTGCTGCGCATCAGCATGCCGACGCCGTTCGGCCACTATCGCCTGCTGCCCTTGCTGCCGCAGTTTCGCGCGTTATACCCGCAGGTGCGGATTGATGTCCACCTGAGCAACAGCAATATCGATTTTGCCGACCAAGGTTACGACCTGGCGATCCGCGGCCGCGCGCCGGAGGATTCCAACCTGATCGCGCGCAAGCTGGAAGACGCCGAACTGGTGTTGGTGGCGGCGCCGTCTTACCTGCAGCGGGCGCCGGCGCTGCAGACGTTGGCCGACCTGGAACGGCACGATTGCATCCAGTTCGAACGTCCGAGCACCGGCCGCCGCATCCCCTGGACTTTCATGGTCGACAGCAAGGAGGCCGATATCGTGACCGACGGCGGTTATTGCTGCTCGGAAGACGTGCTCGCCGTCGCCACCCTGGCGCGCAGCGGCGCGGGGCTGGTGCAAACCTACCGCTTCGTGGTCGAGCAGGCGCTGCAGCAGGGCGAACTGGTCGAACTGTTGCCGCAGTTCGGCGGCAGCACGCGGCCCTTCATCCTGCTGTATCCGCATGCCCGCCATCTGTCGCTGCGGGTGCGCACTTTCGTCGATTTCATGGTCAAGCGCCTGAGCCGGACCTGAGGCCGCGGCGCAAAAGCCGGCGGCAATAAAAAACCCGCGCACTCCTCATGAGGCGCGGGTTTTGTCATTTACAACGCTTCCGGCGTACTACCGGAAATGAGCCACATGCGATCAGTTGCCTGTGTTTGTTTCAAGCGGATAGTTGGCGAAATTGATCTGGCCGGAGTTGCGTGCATCAGCCAGTTCTGCGCGGACTTCAGCACGGGTCTTGCCGGCAGCAGCCTTGGAGACGGTGAACACCGGATATTGCGAACCGGCGAAATCGAGTTCTCCGGCGGCGCGGGCTTTTGCCAGTTCTGCCTGTACTTCGGCGCGGGTCTTGCCGGGAACCGAGCTTTGGCCGTTGGCAGGCAGGAACACCGGATATTGCGAACCGGCGAAGTCGAGCTGGCCGGCGGCGCGGGCCTGGGCCAGTTCAGCCTGGACTTGGGCGCGGGTGAGCGGGGTGACGTTGTCGGAAGCGAACGAAGGAGCTGAAACAATTGCAGCCAGTGCCAATGCGGCGATCAGTTGGGTTTTCATGATGGTTCTTTCTTTTTGAGTTAATGACAAAGTGCCAAATGCAGCGGTCACACAAGCGCATGAACTGACGGATAGGCATTGCTGCTGCACCGTCCTGGCTGCCGGCGAGGATTCGATTTGCATCTATCACTAGATAGATAAATCGGGAAAATAAAAAGCGTCTTTCATGTTTGACGCTTTCCAGTCCGCTAATCCAACGCCGGCAGTCCGGGCACGTTGTGCGATCCAGTTATTGCCGGATAAAAACCAAACCTGGGTCGCTTGCTGCTTAAAACAACGTGTCTGCAACTACTGTGACTCAACTATAGTTATCTACTGCTAGGTAGTCAAATAGAATTTGCTTATGACGTTAATTCATTACCAAAAAGCTGACACAGGCCACAAACATCTTGATTGTCTACCTTTCAGTAGATAATATATAGGCGTAGCGTCTTTTTGATTTTACATTCCGCGCCAGCGCCGTCAGAATATTGCCGGCCAAGGCATAAAAGACGTAGCATGGCAGCAGCATGGCTGCCTGAAATCCGGCTGCTTTTGCTGGTGTCGTGCATCGCTATCTCTTTATAGGTAAAAAATCATGAAGGCCGTTTCCCCCGTACGCGAACAATTACTGGAACACACGCTGGTCCTGCTGGGCACGCGCGGCTACAACGGCTTCAGCTACCGCGACCTGGCCGAGCTGGTCGGCGTCAAGACTTCCAGCATCCACTATTATTTCCCGACCAAGGAAGACCTGGCGCTGGCCGCGGTGCAAGCCTATGCGGCCAATATCGGCGAAATCATGCGCGACATGGATGTCAACGGGCCGCTCAAGGAACAGGTCGAGAAATACCTGGCGCTGTGGCGCAAGAACCTCGGCACCGGCCGCGTCTGCCTGTGCGGCATGCTGGCCGCCGAAGCCACCAGCCTGCCGCAAAACGTGCTGGCCGCCTTGCAGGCTTTCTACAGCATGCACGAAGCCTGGATCACCCAGCGCCTGGAACGCGCGGTCGCCGACAAGGGCGTCAAATTGCCCGCCGCGCCGTCGGTCTATGCCATGACCATCCTCGGCGCCCTGCAAAGCGGCCTGATTTCCGCGCGCCTGTTCGGCAAGCCTTGCCGGCTTGATGCGGCATCGGCAATGCTGCGCTCCGCCGTGACGCCGGAAAGCGGCAAACAGCAAGCGGCGCCAGCCGACGCCGCCTTGTCCTGACGTGAAAACGCCGCGCATGCAGACAGCCATGAGCGGCGGCAAGTCTTAAACAGCCTCATCACACTTCACCGGTCCATGGCTTGCTCCTGGCTGGGCGACCGCCATCGGCCATGTAGCGGGAGACGCCGCTGGCCAGGGCGTCGAAGACGATCCGGCAGCGTTCGCTGGAGCGCAGGTCTTCGTGCATCACGATCCAGGTTTCGAGCTGGTCCTTGACCGTTTCCGGCAGCACCGGCGACAAATCGGGGTTGTGCCTGGCCAGCGGCACCTGGCACATGCCGATGCCGTAACCGGCGCGGATCGCCGCCAGCTGCGCCAGCTGGTTGTCGGTGCTCAGCGAAAACATGTCGCGCAACAGCGGCAGGCCGCGTTTTTGCATGGCGCGGATGTAATTGGTTTCCTGGTCGAAGCCGATCAGCGTGTGCTGTTTCAGCGCGGCGATGCTGGCCGGCATGCCGGCCAGGTCCAGATAACGGCGGTGCGCAAACAGGCCGAGCGGAATGGCGCCCAGCCGGCGCGCGACCAGGGCGGCCTGGCTCGGCTGCACCATCCGCACGGCGATATCGGCGTCCCGTTGCAGCAGGTCCTGGGTCCGGTTCGACGCCACCAGTTCAATCTTGATGGCCGGGTGTGTTTCGCGCAGCAGGGTCAGGATCGGCGGCAAGACTTCGACGCAGACCACTTCCGGCGCCGTGACGCGCACCGTGCCGCCGCCGCCGGCGCCGGTCGAGGCGCGGCGCAAGGCGCTGGCGGTGGCGCGCAGGTTTTCGGCGAACGGCCGCAAGGTGAGCGCGGTGTCGGTCGCGGCCAGCCCGGTCTGCGAGCGGGTAAACAGTTTCACTCCCAGCGCAAGCTCCAGCGCTTCTATCTGGCGTCCCATGGTGGGCTGGGTCAAGCCCAGGCTGCGGGCGGCGCCGGACAGCGAGCCTTCTTCGAGCACTGCCAGGAACGCCCGGTACAAGTCCCATCCAGGTTCTTGGGTAGTCATACAAATATGTATAGTAAGTATGTAATGATAGGCAATTTTAAACTAATAGCTACACTGTTACGCTGGACTCCTACAACATTTTTTAAGGAGTGCACATCATGGAACAGCAAATCGCGTTGGTGCTCGGCGCAACCGGCGGCATCGGCAACGCCATGGCGAAAACATTGATGCAGCGCGGCTGGCAGGTGCGGGCGCTGCACCGGAGCGCAGACCAGATGGCCGCCGCCTATCGCGGCAGCGGCATCGTCTGGCGCCAGGGCGACGCCATGCTGGAGCAGGACGTGGTGGCCGCCGCCGCCGGCGCTTCCATCATCGTCCATGCGGTCAACCCGCCGGGCTACCGCAACTGGGCCCAGCTGGTGATGCCGATGATAGAAAACAGCATCGCGGCGGCGCGCGCATCCGGCGCACGCATCGTCTTGCCCGGCACGGTATACAACTACGGCGCCGACGCTTTTCCCGACCTGCGCGAGACCTCGCCGCAAAACCCCACCACCCGCAAGGGCGCGATCCGGGTGCAGATGGAGCGCCGGCTGCGCCAGGCCGCACAGAGCGGGGTGCGCTCGCTGGTAGTGCGCGCGGGCGATTTTTTCGGACCGCACCTGGCCAATTCCTGGTTTTCGCAAGGCATGGTCAAGCCGGGCCGGCCGGTGACGGCGGTCAGCTACCCCGGGCAGCGCGGCATCGGCCACCAGTGGGCTTACCTGCCGGACGTAGCCGAGACCATGATGCAATTGATCGAGCGCGAACAGTCGCTGGCCGCTTTCGACACCTTCCACATGAACGGCCACTGGGACGCCGACGGCACCGAAATCGTGGCCGCCATCGGGCGGGTGACAGGCCAGCCGGGCCTGAAGGCAAAACGCTTTCCGTGGTGGCTGCTGCCGCTGGCGTCGCCGTTTGTCACGGTTTTCCGCGAGCTGCGCGAGGTCAGCTACTTGTGGCGCGAACCCCTGCGCCTGGACAACCGGCGCCTGCTGCAGCTGCTCGGCAGCGAGCCGCACACCGAGCTGGACGTGGCGCTGGAGGCTACGCTTACCGGCATGGGCTGCCTGAAGACGTAATCCGGGAGCAACAATATATTTTGCTGTGATCCATTCCCAGCAAATCGTGTCGGGGGATAATGCGTACTGCAATCGATTCATAAACGGCTGCTATTGCAATATGCAGCCATCAATATTGGAAGTAACGCATTTTGAACACGACAAGAACCAAACGCTGGACCGGCAAGATGGACTCCCTGACAACGGCATACTTGAAAGATGTCATGGGCAAGATGGAGGTATACGGCGACCGCGTGCAATTCGGACTGACCAGCCCGGGGCCGCGTCCGTATTACCAGCTCACCAACAGCGCCGACAAGAAAATGGCGTTCGACAGCAATAACCACCTGCTGCACCCGAAGGAAGACGAATTCACCGGCGCCAACGCCACGCCGGTATTCACGCTGGAACAAATCAAGGCAGCCATCGCCGCCGGCGGTTTCCGCGCCGCCACGGCCACCCGCAGCTCCGCCGGCGGCCGCGTCGTCAGCCGCAGCGGCGGTACGCGCGGAGGCGCGGTGGCGATGAAAGCCAAGGACCTGGTGGACGCCGCGCGATATGAATATTTCCGCAGCAACCGCCAGGCGCTGCCGGACGGCATCGGCGAACATACCGCCGAAATCACCGAGCTGATGCTCAAGGGCAGTTCCGCCGAAGATGCGTTCGGCGAGGTAGTCAAACGGCATTTCTGATTGCCGTGCAGCGGCCTGGCGTGGACGCCGGGCCGCAATATCCATCGGATCAATTACGCAGAGGGACGCCAGCATGATTCGCGCAGCCGCTTTCGCCATCGTCGCCAGTGCGGCCCTGCCGGCCTGGGCCGATTGCGCCGTTGCCGAAGCCTTGATCAGCCGCTACGGCATTTCCTTCTCAGGTTTCACCCAAGCGCTGCCGCGCGTGTCCGCGCCGGCCGAAGCACCCGGCAAATCCCTGCTCGCCGTTGTCCTGCCGAACCGGAACGGCCATGTCGCCGACGGCTACAACCACCAGGCCTGGATCAACCAGGAACAGAAGCGCGCCTGGATCTTGCGCACCGGCGGTTTTGCCGGCGTCTACGAATGGTATGGCCCGGTCGCGTTGCCGAGCGCGGATTTTTCCGGTTGCGCCGCCGAACCAGGCCGCCTGCCGCAGCCGGCTGGCGCAGTACGCTGACGCCGGGCTGGCAGCCTTAGCGGCCCTTGCCGGCTACCTCATAATAAGCCAGGAACATGTCTACCGCGGAATCGACCACCTGCTGCTGCAGCGCCGCCGCCAGCGGCGGCTGCCCCAGCGTGACCTGCGGCCAGAACGCGAAAGTCTTCAGCAGGCTTTGCAGCTGGTGCGCGGCGAACGCAGGATCGGCCGGCTTCAGCCTGCCGTCGGCCTGGGCCGCGGCGATCCAGGTATTGACGCCTTCTTCGCGCTCGCCCAGCTTGGCGACCATGTCCTGGGTCCGCTCCGGCGAATGGATGGTGGCTGCAATCGCAACCCGCGCCAGGTCGAGGAAATTGCCGTCGCTGAGCATGCGCATCTTGGACTGCATCAGCTCCAGCAGCTGCGGGCGCAGCGGCTTATCATGGCGATAGTTGAGGGCATGCTGTTCTGCGCTGCTGGCCCATAACTGCATCAGGATTTCCGCGAACAGTTCCTCTTTGCCGGGAAAATGGTTATACACCGTGCGCTTGGACACTTCTGCCCGGGCGGCGATCTTGTCCATGCTGGTGGTTTCAAAGCCGTTGGCGCGGAATTCGGCGATCGCTGCCTGGAGGATGGCTTCGCGTTTGCGGTCGGTGAGGCGTTGCACTGTAGCCATGGTTTGCTTCAAGGTGGTGGATAAGTGAATTCTACACCAGTCAGTTTACTTTCTTGGAAATTGAAACTACACTGTGCAGTGTAATAAATTCACCTGAGCGCCGGATCGCCGGCAGCACTACAACTAGATCGGAACCTGCAATGAAAGTAATCCTGTTTGGCGCCAGCGGCATGGTCGGGCAAGGCGTGCTGCGCGAATGCATGCTCGACGCCGAGGTTGAGTCCGTGCTGGCCGTCGGCCGCAGCGCCGGCGTCGGCGCCTCCGGCAAACTGCAGGAACTGGTGGTCCCCGACCTGGCCCGCATTGCCGACCATGCCGAAGCATTGCAAGGTTACGACGCCTGCTTCTTCTGCCTCGGCGTATCGTCGGCCGGCATGTCGGAAGAACGCTATACCGAACTCACATACGACCTCACCCTGGCCATCGCCAAAACGCTGGCGGCGCGCAATCCCGGCATGACCCTGACCTACGTGTCCGGCGCCGGCACCGACTCCAGCGAACACGGCAGCAGCATGTGGGCGCGGGTCAAGGGCCGCACCGAAAACGCCTTGCTGCGTTTGCCGATCAAGGCCGCTTTCATGTTCCGTCCCGGTGTGATTCAGCCGCTGCACGGCGTGCGTTCCAAGACCAGGTCTTACCAGCTGTTCTACACGCTGGCGGCGCCGCTGCTGCCGTTGGCCAGGCGGCTGTTCCCCAGACATGTCACCACCACCGAGCAGATGGGACGGGCGATGATCAAGCTGGCGCGGCAAGGCGGACCGAAGCAGGTGCTAGAGGCCGCCGACATCAACGCCGTCTAGTTTCGGGCGCCGTAAAAACCGTCGAGCCATGGCGCCGCCGGAGCTCCGGCAAGTCCGGCGCGCCGCATGGCGGCTGCGCTTTGCGGGCATCGGTCGATGGCGCCTTGCTCAAAATTTCCGCACGAAGCCCGCTCTTTTTATCGCAAAACCGGATTTTTGTGCTACAGATACAACTGCCTGCAAGCGGAATTTCAAAAGCAATTTGTCTCAATCCCGCGTTTGCGGTAGTCTACATCGCCGATTCCAAGCAAATACGGTGCTAGAATTTGCAACTCACCACTTTTTTTGAGGATTTAACGAAATGAACAAAACCGAATTGATCGACGCCATTGCCGCTGATTGCGAAATCTCGAAAGCCGCTGCACAGCGCGCTTTGGAATCCGTTGTCGACAACGTGATCAAGGCCGTGACTAAAGGTAGTACTGTTCAGTTGATTGGATTTGGTTCGTTCTCTTCCGGCAAACGCGCTGCACGCACCGGTCGTAACCCACGTACCGGCGAAGCAATCAAGATTGCCGCAGCCAAGACTGTCAAGTTCACAGCTGGTAAAGCATTCAAAGATGCAGTGAACAAGAAGAAGAAATGATGTAATAAAAAAGCCCCTTGGAGAAATTCAGGGGGCTTTTTTTTCGACAGGAGAATTCTCGACTGTCCGCGCGCCAACCGCGGCGCTCCGCACAAAACATCAGCTTGTTGTTCATGGCAAAGCGAATCCTTCCCGGGGCCAGATCTGCGCCCTCTCCATGCGCGAACCGGGCCTGCGATCCGCATCGAGATGCAGGCGTGGAATTCCATTGACACCCTTCCACCACTCGCGCTAAGGTCGGCAACGCATAAATTCTTTTCTCCCGGTAATAAAAGGATTCCATGAACGACACCCCCAATACTTTTTCGCGCCGCGAGCTGCTGCTGAGCGCACTGTCCGCCGCCGCCGTAGCCGCACTACCTCGCATCGCCAGCGCACAAGCCAAGGAAGCACTTCCGGCCGATGCGCAGTTTTCCACCCTGCTGGCTGATTTTGCGGAAGAAATCCTGCGCCTGGCGCCGACTTCGGCGACCTCGCTAGGACTCGATTCCGGCGTTCGCTCAGGCCTCAAATCGCGCTTGCCGGACGTCTCTCCCGCCGGCGACGCCGCCTGGGCAAGCCAGGTGAAATCGATGCTGGCCCGCCTGGCGCCGGTGGAACGCGCCAAGCTCGGCGCCGATGCGCAAGTTCGCTACGACAGCGTGAAATATGCGGCAAGCGCAGGCGTGGAAGGTTTACGGTTTTCCTACGGCGGCGCGGCCAGCGGCGTCAATGGCGGCACGGCGCCGTTCCCCGTCACGCAGCAGGATGGGGCGCTGACCGCGGTGCCTGAATTCCTCGATTCGCAGCACAAGATCGCCAACGCTGCCGATGCCGAAGCCTATCTCGAGCGCGTGAGCGCGATGGCGCGCTTGCTCGACCAGGAAAGCGCGCGCATCGCCGAGCAAGCCGCCAAGGGCATCCTGCCGCCGGATTTCATCGCGCATACCGCGCTGGGCCAGCTGCGCAACTACCGCAAGACGCCGGCGGCGGCGCAAAAACTGGTGACCTCGATTACCGGACGCACCAGGAAACTCGGCATCGCCGGCGACTGGGAAGCGCGCGCAACCAAGCTGGTGGATACGCTGGTGTATCCAGCGCTGGAACGGCAGATCGACACCTTCGCCAAAGCCACCGCCAAGGCCACCGATGTCGCTGGCGTACATCGCCTGCCCGATGGCGCCGCGTATTATGAATGGGCGCTCAAGCTGGGAACCACCACCACCCATGGCGCCAGCGAAATCCATGCGATCGGGCTGGAGCAGAACAAGATGCTGCAGGCGCGCATCGACGCCATCCTCAAGGCGCAGGGGATCACGCAAGGCACAGTCGGCGAACGCATATCGGGGCTGTCGAAAGACCCGAAGCGCTTCTATGCCGACGATGACAGCGGACGCGAGCAGCTGATTGCCTACTGCAACGAACGTGTCGCCGCCATCCGGACCTTGATGCCGAAAATTTCGCATCTCGACCTGAAGGCGCCGCTGGTGATCAAGCGCGTGCCGCCCGATATCGAGGCGGGCGCGGCGCTGGGTTACATGAATTTCGCGGCGCTGGACGGATCGCGGCCGGCGATTTATTACATCAACCTGAAATCGACCTCGCTCTGGCCGAAGTCGGAAATCGCCACGCTGACCGCGCACGAAGGCATACCCGGCCACACCTGGCAGGGCGCCTACCTGGCCGAGCATCATGCACAGCTTCCGCTGATTACTTCGCTGATCGGCTTCAACGCCTTTGTCGAAGGCTGGGCACTGTATGCCGAACAGCTGGTGGATGAATTCGGCCTGTACGCAACGGATCCATTCAGCCAGATCGGCTACCTGCAGGCGCAGCAATTCCGCGCCTGCCGCCTGGTGGTCGACACCGGCCTGCACGCGATGAAATGGACGCGGCAGCAGGCGATCCGGTTCCTGGTTGAAAACACTGGCCGCGGCACGGCAGCCATGACCAGCGAGATCGACCGCTACTGCGTATCGCCGGGACAGGCTTGCGGCTACAAGATGGGACACAACGAGATCCTGCGCCAGCGCGAACGGGCAAAAACGGCGCTGGGCAGCAGGTTCGACCTGGCCGGCTTCAATGACGCGCTGGTGAAATGCGGCGGCGTGCCGCTGACGGTGCTGCCGAGCGTGATCGATCGCTACATCGCAGGCTTGCGGACCGTATAAAAGGTTCGGCAGCCTGCTTCTTCCTGGCTGCCGCTCAGTCCGGGCAAACCGCTTCGACGTTGTTACCGTCCGGGTCGATCAGGAACGCGCCGTAATAAGTCGGGCTGTATTCGGTGCGCAGGCCCGGCTTGCCGTTGTCGCGCCCGCCAGCCGCCAGGCCGGCCGCATGAAAAGCGCTGACCTGCTTGTGGCCGGCGGCGCGGAATGCGACATGGGTGGCGCCGGCCGGCGCATCCGCGGCAGCATATAACCAGAGCGCGGGCTGGTCCGGCGGGCCGAAGCCGGCATAACCGTCACCCTCGGCGGCCAGGACATATCCCAGGTGGTCCAGCGCTGCCTGGTAGAAGCGCACGCTGGCGTCCAGGTTCTTCACTTTCAATCCGATGTGGTCGAACATGATGGTCTCCTTGTTGTCGCAGCCGGGTGGTTGCGTCAGGCAGACATCATTTCAGATCGCATCCAGCTTTTCTTGGAAAATCTTGCGCTCGCCGCGCGCCACGCGCTGGAAATGCTTGGGCGAGACGCCGGCGGCGCGGTGGAAGGTGCGCACGAAGTTGGATAAATCGTTGAAGCCGACGTCGTAGGCCGTGTCGGTGACCGAGCGGCCATCGGCCAGCAGGCGCGCCGCGTTGCGCAGCCTTGAACGCAGCAGGTACTGGTGCGGCGTGACGCCGAGCGCGCGGCTGAACAGCCGCAGGAAATGAAAGGGACTCATGCCCGCTTCGCCGGCGGTACGTTCGAGATCCATCTCTTCATGCGCATGCGCGGTAATCCACATGGCGGCATTGACCGCGCGGCGCCGGTCCTGGCTGGTGGCCGGCGCCGGCGCGGAATGTTTGCCGGAACCGAGTGCGACAAACCGCGCGGCCAGCATCAGCCCGATCTCTTCCAGCCCGACATCGCTGCGTCCTTCGGCCGCGGCCTGCCCCAGTTCGCCGAGCATGATGATGCCGTTCAGCGGCGGCAGGGCGCCGCTGCGCCACAGCGATTCCTTGGCGCCGATCGATTCGATGCACTCCTGGGAAAACTGGAAAGACAGGCATTCGTCGCCGCACACGTGATGGTCATGGGTGCAGCAATATTCGTCGCCGGGGTGGCCGATCATGATTGAACCGGGCACCAGCTCGTGCTGCACGCCGCGATAGCGCAGGCCGAAGCTGCCGCGCCGCACGTAGGACACCGAATGCCTGTGATGCGACTCGGTGACCGGGCGGTCGCCGAGGTTGGCGCTGCAGCGGTAATCGATCACCGTGGCCGACGCGCTTTGCGAAAGAATCAGGGTATCCATCCGGCCAAGTCTACTCCAAATCGCGGCGGCGCGAGGCCGCCGCCGCAACCTGCCTCAGGCGGAAAATCCGCCGTCGATGGACAGGCTGGCGCCAGTGATGTACGCCGCCTCGGGGCCGGCCAGGTAAGCCACGAAGCTGGCGATTTCCTCGTCCTTGCCATAACGGGCGATCGGCATCATCGCTTTCAGGCTGGCGGCGAATTCGCTGCCGGCCGGATTCATCTCGGTATCGACCGGGCCAGGCTGCACATTGTTGATGGTGATGCCGCGCGGACCGAGGTCGCGCGCCAGGCCGCGGGTCAGGCCGACCAGCGCCGATTTGCTCATCGCATACGGGCCGCCGCCGGCAAACGGCATGCGGTCGGCGTTGGTGCTGCCGATGTTGATGATCCGGCCGCCTTCAACCATGTGCCGCGCCGCTTCCTGCGTCGCCACGAACACGCTGCGCACATTGATCGCCAGCGTGCGGTCGAAATCTTCCAGGCTGAATTCGGCCAGCGGCGCAATCGCCAGCACGCCCGCGTTGTTGACCAGGATATCGAGGCGGCCGAAAGCGGCGACGGTTTGTCCGATCGCCGCCTTGATGGCGCCGGCGTCGGCGCTGTCGGCGCGGATCGCCAGCGCGCGTCCGCCGGCGGCTTCGATGTCCTTGACCACTTGTGCGGCGCGGTCGGCCGAGCTGACATAGCTCAGGGCGACAGCGGCGCCGTTGCGGGCCAGCCGCTTGGCGATGGCGGCGCCGATGCCGCGTGAACCGCCCTGGACGAAAGCGACTTTATTGGCGAGTGCTGCTGTTTCTTGATTGGTGGCCATGATATTTCTCCTTGTTGGTTGGGGCGCTTGCCGAAATGGCCGGCGCCCGGTTGACAAACGAAGTATCTGCCGATCATTATGTCGTTACTAGTCATTAATCGGCATATTCAATTGATACCAAAGGTTTAAAATAATCCCATGGAAACAATGATTGGCATGCAGTGTTTCGTCCGCAGCGCCGAGGCCGGCAGTTTTTCCGAAGCAGCGCGGCGGCTGGGCATGACTTCGGCGGCGGTCGGCAAGAATGTGGCGCGGCTGGAGGCCGGGCTGGGCGTGCGCCTGTTCCATCGCAGCACCCGCAGCCTGGTCCTGACCGAGGCCGGCGAAAGTTTTTTGCATGAAATCAGGGATGGGCTGACCTCGATCCAGTCAGCCGTCGACAACCTGGCCAGCGCCGGCGGTCAGCCGGCCGGCATGCTCAAGGTCAGCATGGGCACCGGTTTCGGCCGGACCTACCTGGTGCCGCTGCTGGCGCCGTTCCTGGCGAAATACCCGGCGATCTCGCCCGACTGGCATTTCGATAACCGCCAGGTCGACCTGATCGCGCAAGGTTTCGACGCCGCCATCGGCGGCGGCTTCGAGCTGCCGCCCGGCGTCGTCGCGCGTGAGCTTGGGCCGGCGCACCGCGTGCTGGTAGCCGCGCCAGACTATTTCAGCGAGCGGCCGGCGCCGGCCTCGCCGGCAGACCTGCACGCATTCGACGGCATTTTCATCCGTTCGCCGCAGACCGGGCGGGTGCGCCCCTGGCCGCTGCGCAACCGCGCCAACCAGCAGGCGCCGGTGACGCTGCGCATGCGCATGACCATGAGCGATCCGGAAGCCGCCTGCGAGAGTGCGCAGATGGGCCTCGGCATCGCCCTGGTCAGCATGCCGAACGCCTTGCCGTTCCTGCGGAGCGGAGCGCTGGTGCGCGTGCTGCCGGACTGGTATGTCGACGGCGGCACCTTGTCGATCTACTTTGCCGCGCAAAAACTGCTGCCGGCCAAGACCCGGGTGTTTGTCGACTATGTGGTGGAACATTTTCGTTCGCAGGAACTGGCGAAGCATTTTTCGGCGCTCTGAGTGATGGGGATTTTTAAGGAATACCTTAAGCATTCGACGAGCCCGAACCAAGCTTCGGCGAGCAATGTCTACCAGCCCTATCGTGAAATGAAGCCTGGCTGACCTTGTCCTGCCATAAAACCATATTGTCCAATTACCGAAGGAGTAACCATGTCTGCGATGGAACATTGCGATCACCAGCCGGTCCTGCCGGGAGACCAGGTCGGCATCCGGCGCGTACGCCAATTTGATGCGGCTGCGTTCGAGAAGGCCGTGGCCGCGATGCTGGAAGCAAGCGGCATCGAAGTCGATCCGGTGCATACCGGCAGGACCGCGGAACGGGTGCGCGATTTGTGGCAAAAGCGGCTGCTGGACGGCTACGATGCGGATCCGGCGGAAGCGCTCGGCGCCGGCTTCGACGATGCGCGGCGCGACATGGTGATAATCCGCAGCATCGCCGTGCACGGCGTATGCCCGCATCACCTGTTGCCGTTTCGCGGCATGGCGCATGTGGCTTACCTGCCTGACGGGCGCCTGCATGGCTTTGGCCGCATCGCGCGCATGATCGATGCGATCGGCCATCGTTACACCTACCAGGAATGGATGACGAACGATATCGCTCGCATCCTGATGAGCCATGGCAAAGCGCGCGGCGCCGCTTGCCTGATCGAGGCAGAGCAGTTATGCCTGCTGATGGGAGAAAACCGGCGCGGCGACGAGCGTGTCGTGACCCAGTGTTATGCGGGCGAATTCGAGCACAACATGCAAGCGCGGTCGGAATTCTTGCATGCCGTCGGCCGCTAGTGCGGACAGCGGCCGGCGCTTGCAAAGAAAATATTCCCTTTCGGAAACTGTGCTAATTTAACGTCGCTGCCCCCTGAGATTCCTGCCGGCGTTTTTTGCAGAATTGCAACGGCTCCCGTGAGCTTAAAGGGCACAGAAAATTCACAGAGATCGCAAGCGTCGCCTAGCTTAGCCAGCCGCTCTCTCATACCGGTCGGGATGGACAGTCATGCCAACAAAGCTGATGCAAACCCCCAAAACGGCGGCCGACGGCCAGCATCGGATATCGCACGGTCCGGCCTTGCCGCCGGCGATGGCGTCCAACGCCAATTATCTGAGCGCGATGGGAAGCTACAGTTATGCAAGCAGCGTGATACAGCGCAGGGAAACGCCGGCCGGCCAGACCGGGAGCCGGTCCGGGGCCGAGGCAGGCAGCACCGGGCTGCCGGGCAAACTCAAGTCCGGTGTCGAAGCGCTGTCCGGCATGTCGCTGGACAACGTCAGGGTCCACTACAACTCGGCGCAACCGGCGCGCCTCCATGCGCTGGCCTTTACCCAAGGCACAGATATATATATCGCCCCTGGACAGGAACGCCATCTTGCGCACGAGGCATGGCACGTGGTGCAGCAGGCGCAGGGCCGGGTAAAACCAACCATGCAGATGAAGGGCGGCGCCCAGGTGAACAACGACGCCGGACTGGAGCATGAAGCTGACGCAATGGGAGCGAAGGCGATGGCGGCAAGCCCCGTTCCCGGGCCCTTGCATCCGGTGGGCAACGCGGTTGCGCGGGGACGGGGCAGCGGCGCCGTGCAATGCATGGGCGAGGATGAGCTGGCGCAGCTCGACCCAGCCGAACTGGATATTTACCGGGACTGGATAGAATGGGCCAAGGTGTACGGCGGCGCGAGGAAATCGGAGGCGCAAGTCCTCGACGAATATACGGTGGCGGGCCTCGAAGGCGCCCTGTCCGCATACACGACCAATCCTTGGCGCCGTTACATCCGCCTGTTTGCGAGCATGGCTCGGACAGGAAATATTCCTCTGGAGATGTACCAGGTGATGATCTTTGACGACATTGCCCAGGTCAAGGCTCCCGAACTGGCGCTAGACCTGACGCGCCTGGCCGGCATCAAAGGGCTGGGCCTGGAAGAACTGGTGGCGCATCTCAACGCATGGAAAGATGTCGTCGAACCGAGGGGATATCCATTTCCTTTCACCAGCCTGGAGAATTTTGGCCGCTTCAAGGCAAGAATTGGCGCATTGGTGGAAGCCCTGGGGATCCACCCCACTGCGATCCGGGTGCAGGGTTCGAGCTTGCGCAATCCCGCTCCAGGCGACATCGACATAGGCGTGATGGTGGATCAGGCAGAGTACACGCGGCTCGGCCTTATTTTGAGCGCCGCGGAAACCTCGTCCCGTGCGCAGAAGCAGACTGCGAAGGCGCTGGCCAAAGGTAAAATTGATCCTCGCCAGCTTTCATTCCTGAACAAGAGCGCTGACAATGTCATCAGGGTTTTTGAGCTGGCCAAGGCGGCCGCAGCTGCCGGCGGGGTGGATTTAAAGGTGCAGGTATCCGTCATCCTGATTGGCTCAGGCTTCGACAGCGCGCCATTTCTAAATTTCTGATGCGGGAGAACCATGGTGCAGCGCCGTTTTTTTCCTGACCAGTCGCTGGATCCCGCGACTGAGCTCAAGCCCGAAGACCTGCCTTTAAGGTCCGCGTATGTGGCGGCGGTGCAGGATGACGCCGGCGCGCCGGACCGGCTTGAAATCGTCATCGAAGGCCAGGTCAGGCAAGTCGTCTACCAAGGTGCGCATATTCCGGAGGAGCTATTCAAGGTCCACCATGAAGAATATCCCGCCAGCGGAATGATCATCAAGATGCTGCAAGGCTCCGCGGACGGCGGCGAGATCGAGGAAACGTCACGCTATTCTACAAAAGGCGAGCTGCTGGAGATCATCCGCGATCATTACAAAGACGCTGTCACTACCTTGGTCGAATACCGCGACGGCGAAGGAAAATTATTTCGGAAAGATGTTTTTCAATACGAAAACGGCCAGCTGCTGCAAGTCCAGGTGCTCGACGCAGACGGGAAACTGCTGCATGTGCAGGTCTATTGAGACAACTCCAGCAACACGTCCGCTGCCTTGGCGATGCGCGCCCCACGCGCTGCCATAGCCGCGATGAATTCCCGGTACTGTTCCTCGAAGCCGCTCACCGGGCTCATGCAATCGGTAACCAGCACCAGTTTGCCCATGTTTTCCGGGCCGAAATGGTCGGCGATGTGTTCGGTGGTGGCTTTGACGCAATGGCTGCCTGCTTCTCCGGTGATGTAGATGCAGTCGGCCTTGGCCAGGCTGTCCAGGAATGCCTGGTTCGATTGCGTCAGCACGTCGTCCGGATCAGGCACTTCCGCCTGCACCGCTGAATAGTGCTCGGTCCAAGGGTTGCTGCCTTTGCTTACCTTGCCGACGCTGCGCAGGGTCTGTTCTTCCCAGCGGTTGTAGGCGGCGCGCACGTCGGCGTGGACATTCTGGCCCCATGAGCCGATTTCGCAATGGACCGGCCACACCATCAGCCGGTAACGCCCTGCCGCTTCCAGCTGGTCCAGGTAATGCAACACCCGCGGCAGCGCCGCTGGCAGGCGCGGCAGGTAGCTGCCGGCGCGCACCTCGGCCGCCGAAATCTGGGTGAACGGCGTTACCTCGTTGCCGGCCGCGGTGGTCCAGAATCCGGGATGGGCGATATCGAGCCGGTGGTGCGAATCGAGTGTGATGCTGATGGCGTCGATACCGGCGCCGCCGCGGTTGATCAGGTCTGCCACGCGCAGCATGTCGGCATGGGCGCCGGGCACGGGCAGCGCCGGCGCCATTTTTCCGCCGCCGGCCGGAGCCGCGGGCAGGTATGCGGCAGGCAGGTCGCAAAAATCGTTTTGCGGATCGATGATCAATAGGTGCAGGTGGCGGCGCATCTGTCTCTCCGGTTGCCGGCGGAACGGTTTGGCTGTTGCGCTTACAGCGCAGCCAGCATGGTTTTCAGGGCATCCTGCGTCGCCGGATCGCTCAGGCCCAGGCTGCCCTTGGTTTCCAGCAGGCGGTCGCGGCAGGCGGCCGGCCAGCCGAAGGCGTCGTCGTCCAGCGCCAGCCAGCTGGTCGGCTTGCGGCGTTCGACGTCGCGCCAGACTTGCATGCCGCGCGGCATGGTGTCGAATTCCGCGGGCGTCAGCTTGGGATGGTGGAAGGTGGAGCCGATCACGCGTTCGCGCAGGTTCTCTGACAGCTCCTGGCGGGTGGCGTCGAAACCGAGCGCCCTGACCCAGCTGGTGGAGAGCACGATCTTGACTTCCGGATACGGCGCCAGCAATTCTTCCAGGATCGGCATCCATTCGAAGAACGCCCGGTCCGGGGTGGCGATGTAGAGGCCGCGCTGGCGGTTGCGGATTACCTTGGCGTCATGCAGCACGCCGTTGTAGTCCAGGTAGAGAATTTTCATAAACGTCGGTTATCAAGGTTGAATCGAGATTTCGCTCTCGGATTGGCGGCCAAGGCGGGTCATGGCCGCATCATGCCTGGCACGGGAATGGCGCTATTAGACCATCAAGTTTACTCCAAGGGAATCGCACCGGCCTCCGCAGCGCGATGCCGGCGTCAAAACGGCGCCCGGCCAGCAGGCTTGAAGCGCTGCGGATATACTCGAAAACCGCAAGCTGAACAAGGAAGTCGCTGTGATCCCAATTTCAATTCTGGACCTGGTCCGCATCCGCCAAGGCAGCGACGCGCGCAACGCGCTCGACCATGCGCGCGATCTGGCGCTGCACGCCGAGGGCTGGAACTACCGCCGTTTCTGGATGGCGGAACATCATAATATGCGCGGCATCGCCAGCGCCGCCACTTCGGTGGCGATCGGCCATGTGGCGGCCGGCACCAGCACCATCCGGGTGGGCGCCGGCGGCGTCATGCTGCCGAACCATTCGCCGCTGGTGATCGCCGAACAGTTCGGCACGCTCGCCGCGCTGTTCCCGGGCCGTATCGACCTTGGCCTGGGGCGCGCGCCCGGCACCGACCAGATCACCACGCGCGCGCTGCGGCGCGATCCGGCCAGCGCCGAATCGTTTCCGCAGGACGTGCTGGAGCTGCAGGCTTTCCTGGCGCCGGCCGAGCCGGACCAGCGCATCGTCGCCGTGCCCGGTCACGGCAGCAAGGTGCCGCTGTGGATCCTGGGATCGAGCACCTTCGGCTCCCGGCTGGCGGCGGAGTTCGGCCTGCCCTACGCCTTTGCCTCGCATTTCGCGCCCGATTCGCTGGAAATGGCGCTGCAGCTGTACCGCGCCCAGTTCAAGCCGTCCGCGCAGCAGGCCAGGCCGCATGCCATGGTCGGCGTCAACATCATCGCTGCCGACACCGACGCCGAAGCGCGCCGCCTGGCGACTACCCAGCAGATGTCCTTCACCGACATGCATCGCGGCGTACGCGGCCTGAGCAAGCCGCCTATCGACGATATCGAAACCTACTGGTCGCCGCTGGAAAAGGCGCAGGCTTCGCACATGCTGGCATGTTCCATCATCGGTTCGCCGGAAACCGTGCGCGAAGGGCTGGAGAGATTCCTGCTGCGCACCGGCGCCGACGAGCTGATGATTGTCTCGGACGTCTTCGAGCACAAGGCGCGGCTGCATTCCTACGAGATCATCGCTGACGTGGCGCGCAGCGTGGAACCGATCCCGATGCCGCTCTGACGTGCAGCTGACCGGCCTGCCCTCGCCTTGCCAGCTGCTGGAAAGCACGGCTTTCCTCGGGCGCGAGATCTGGGTGAAACGCGACGACCTGCTGCACGGCGAGGTCTCGGGGAATAAATTCCGCAAACTCAAATACCAGCTGTCGGCATTGCAAGGAAAGCAGGCGACGCTGGTGACCATGGGCGGCCCGTGGTCCAATCATTTGCACGCGCTGGCTCATGCCGCAGCCTTGGGCGGCTGGCCGGCGATCGGTCTGGTGCGCGGCGCGGCGGGGCTGGACAGCGCCACGCTGGACGATTGCCGGCGCCTGGGCATGCGCATCCAGTTTGTCTCGCGCGAGGATTACCGGCAGCTGCGCGAAGACCCGCAAGCCTGGCGCCGGCACGTGGCTGCCGCCGGCGACAGCCATGTCTGGCTGCCCGAAGGCGGCAGCGCGCCGGCCGCCTTGCGCGGCGTCGCCGAGCTGGTGGACGAGCTCCCTTTCACCCCCGATGTAGTCATGGTCGCTTGCGGCACCGGCGCCACGCTGGCCGGCATCCTGGCTGGATTACAGGGCCGGGGGCGGGTGATTGGCGTCGCGGTCCTGAAGAATGCCGGCTACCTGCACCAGGACATAACCCGCTTGCTGCTGCAGGCGGGTTATCCTGCCTACCGCAATTACGAATTGATCACCGACGCCCATCACGGCGGCTATGGCAAGGCGCCGCCCGAGCTGCGCCGGTTCTGCCGAGATTTTGTGCAGGAATTCGCGCTGCCGATAGAACCGGTTTATACCGGCAAGCTGTTTCACGCTCTCATGCGTTTGCAGCAGGCACAGGCTTTCGGTCCAGGCGAGCGCGTGCTCGCGGTGCATACCGGAGGCATGCAAGGAGCACGCGGGTTTGCCGGCTGACCCAGGCGGCGATCAATAAATCGTATCCCTGCGCGCCTGCTCGCGCGGCTGCACTGCATCGATATAACCGATGTCGCGCAGCAGGTGGTCGCTCAGTTCGCGGACATTCAGCACATACCTTGCTGTCATCTCTGCCGGCTGCTCTGCGGCTGGCTGTGGCGGAATCAAGCGCTGCTGCCGCCGGCCGGCAGAGCTTTTTACAGCCTGGAACAGCCCGCCCAGCAAGCCTTGCGGACGTGGCAATGTTGTCGCGATTTGGTCTGGTGTCGATACGCAGTTCATGGCAATCTCACAAGTTGGTTGTAGGGAATATTCACAGCGCTTTCAATACTGGTCAGAATATCGAACCACAGTCACTTAGGGAAACGACTTGTTCTAACCATCTTGGTCAGCTATGCTTACCATCATGAGCCGACTCCCATTACACACCCTGCCGGTCTTCCGCAGCGCTGCCCGCCTGCAGAATCTGCGCGCCACCGCGGTCGAAATGCACCTGACCCACAGCGCCGTCAGCCAGCAGATCGGCGTGCTCGAACAGCAGCTCGGTTTCGCCCTGTTCGAGCGCCGCGGCCGCCGCATCGTGCTGAACCCGGCGGGCCAGGCGCTGCTGTGCAGCGTCGAATCGGCGCTGGCGCAGCTGGACGTCGGCGTGCTGACTGCCGCCGCCACCGCTACCGGCGCCGCGCAGCGGCTGCGGCTGACAGTGATGCCGTCTTTCCTGCAGCGCTGGCTGCTGCCGCGCATGCAGCGCTGGCGCGAGCGCCATCCCGATATCGCGCTGGAGCTGCACTCATCACAGCAGTTGATGGACCTGCAGCGCGACGGTTTCCACGCAGCGCTGCGCCAAGGGCGCGGCGGCTGGCCCGGGTTGAGCGATGAACGGCTGTTCGACAGTCCGCTGGTGGTGGTGGCTTCGCCGGCTACCGCGCGCCGCCTGCAAGGCGGCGGCGCCGCCGCCGTGGTGCACGAGGCGCTGCTGGGCGACGCCGACCTGTGGGATGTCTGGTTCAGCGAATGCGGGCTGACGGTGAGGAGCAATCCGGTGGCCAGTTTCAACGACGCCGGCCTGATGCTGCAGGCCGCCGAGCATGGCCTGGGGATAGCGCTCGGGCGCGAATTCATGGTGGCCGACGCCTTGCGCGACGGCTTGCTGGTGCAACTGTCGGAACAACGGCTGGCGCCGGACCCCGACTACGCTTCTTATTTCCTGGTCTATCCGCCCGCACTGCGCGACTGGGCGCCGCTGCAGGCTTTGCGCAGCTGGCTGCATGACGAGGTCTGCGCCTTGCAGGCGCCGGCCGTTGCGGCGGCGGAAGAAGCGCCGGCGCCGGCTCGGCGCCGCAAGAAAGCGCCGTAGGCGGTTGCCGGGTTCAGGAAACCGGCGCCGCTTCGGCCGGCAAGACATCCGCTGCCTGCCGCGCCAGGCTGCCGTCGTTCAGCCACGCCAGCGACTCCAGCCACAAACTGGCGCGGAAGCGGTCATGGAAAAAAGCGAAATGGCCGATTTCGGACAGGCCGAATTCGGCCGGCGCGGCTACCACATGGGTCCGCTCGCTGCCTCGGTAGTAACGCAGCAGCCGCAGCACCGCGGCCGGCGTGCCGAAAGGGTCGTCGCTGATGCTGTAAGCCAGCAACGGGCAGCGCAGTTGCGGGAAGTATCGGGTGCTGTCGTGGCGTTGCGAGGACCTGGCGAAAAGACGCGGAGCCGGCTGCTCCAGCCTCGCCCTGCGAAACGCCCATTCGTAGGCGACGCCGGCCGGCAGGTCCTCCAGCCAGCCCAGCAGGCGGCCGGGAAAGAAACCGGCGATGCCGGTCGCCAGCGGCATCAGCACATGCCATTTCAGCAGCATCCGGCAGCGTGCGCGTTCTGCATAGTCCTGCCAGTAAGCGAATTGCGCACCTACCGTCAGCAGGCGTTCTATGCGCCGGTTAGAGGCGCTGAAGCCGGGCAGCGCGCCGCCGATGCTGTGGCCGATCACGACGATCCTGGCGTCGGGAAAATTCTTGATCGCCCATTGCATGACGCCTTCGAAATCCTTGCTGCCCCAATCGGATTTGCTGGCTTTGAGCCGCCGCAGCGAAGGCGGGCGCGAGGCGCCGATGCCGCGATAGTCATAGGTCACCGCCAGGTAGCCGTGGGCGGCAAGGAAAGCGGCGTAGCGGGCGTAATAGCTCGCCTTGACGCCGGTGGCGCAATTGACGATCGCCACCGTTTGCGGCACCTTCAGTGCGTCGGAATAATGCAGGCAGGCGCCTAGCGGGTAGCCGTCCGTGGCCGGGATCTGGATGGGGGATGCGATGTGCATTAGGGTCAAGCCGGTTGCTCTGCGTACCCTCGATTGTAGAGAGCAAGGAGCGGGCGCATAAGGTATGCTGCAGGCATGTCTTTGTTGAGTGCGGCTCACCAATATGAATAATCTTGACGCCAATTCCTTGATCATTTTTTATCATGTCGCCAGCAGCGGCAGCCTGACCAAGGCGGCTGAAGCGCTGGAACTGTCGCGCTCGGCGCTCAGCCACCGGATCAAGGCGATAGAAGCGCGGCTCGGTTGCCAGCTGCTGATCCGCACCACGCGCAGCATCGGCCTGACCGATGCCGGTTACCGCCTGGCAGCCTACGCCAGCCGCATCGCCGACACCCTGGGCGAGGCCAACCTGCTGGCCAACGGCCTCAATCAGGATACTGCCGGGCTGGTGCGCATTTCCGCCCCGTCCGGGCTCGGAACGGTCTGGCTGCGGCCGCTGCTGATGGCGTACATGCAGGCCAATCCGCTGGTCAGCATCGATGTGCGCCTGAATGAATTCAGCGTCGACATCACCAAGGATCCTGTCGACCTGGCGATCCGGGTCACCTCCCGGCCGCCGGAAAACGTGGTCGCCAAAAAACTGTTCGGGATTTCCTGGTGGCTGTGCGCGAGCCCGGCGCTGGCGTCGCGTTTTGCCGGCGACCTGGCCGCGCTCGACCTGTCGGCGATACCGGTGGCCGGCTTTGCACGGGCCAGCCAGCCGCACGAAATCGTGCTCACGCGCGGCGAAAAGAAGCTGTTTGCGAGACGCGCCCCGGTGCTGGTGTCGAATGAACTTGAATTTGTGCGCGATGCGGTAACGAGGTCGCTGGGCATGGCGGTGCTGCCCGACTATTACGCCAAGCAGGATGTGCTGGCCGGGCGCTTGCTGCGTTTGCTGCCGGACTGGCAGGTCGACGCCGGATTCGGCGACCATGCTTATGCCTTGCATCTGCCGGGACGCATGACGCCGTTGCGGGTGAAGCGGCTGATCGCTTTCCTGGCCCGGGGCAGCTAGCAAACATGCAGTACCTGCGCCATTGTTGAGTTCATCTCAACACTGATGCGTTGCCGCGCCTCCTTACGAGTGCTTTTGGGGGCGCCTACAATTGTGCATCCGATAGCTGTCCGCCGCCGCTGCCCGTTCCATCCGGCGGCCGCAGGCGTCACCAACAGGTAACCATCCCATGACTGCCAAAGTGCGCGCCAACTGGCTGATGCTGAGCTGCTTCGGCCTGATTCTTTTCCTGTGCATCGGCCAGCGCCACAGCTTTGGCCTGTACTTGCGGCCGATGACGATGGACCTGGGCTGGGACCGCGCTACCTTTTCCTTTGCCATCGCCTTGCAAAACCTTGTATGGGGCGTCAGCCAGCCGTTCACCGGCATGCTGGCCGACCGCCATGGCGCCAGGCCGGTTTTCATCGTCGGCGGGATTTGTTATGCGCTCGGCCTGTACGGCATGTCGCAAGCCGATACCGGGCTCGGGCTTGCTTCCAGCGCGGGCTTGCTGGTCGGGTTTGCCCAGAGCTGTACCGGCTTCGGTATCGTCTACGGCGCCGTCGGAAAAATGGTCGGCGCCGAACAGCGCGGCATGGCGCTGGGTGTTGTCGGGGCTTTCGGTTCGCTCGGCCAGTTTGCGATGCTGCCTGCCAACCAGGCGCTGATCGGCCAGGTGGGCTGGGCCCACGCCTTGCTGGCCGGGAGCGTCGCCTGCCTGCTGATGGCGGCGCTGGCCTTCGGCACTTCGGCGCCGGCCGGCAAGCCGCCGGAGAGCGCCGGCCAAAGCATGGGGCAGGCGCTCAGGCAGGCGTTCCGGCATCAAGGCTTCCTGCTGCTGACCCTGGGATTTTTCGCCTGCGGTTTTCAACTGGCGTTCATCGCTACCCATCTGCCGGCCTACCTGGCGGACCAGGGATTGTCTCCCGCGGTTGGCGTCACGGCGTTGGCGATCGTCGCCCTGGCGAATATCCTGGGCACCTATTTATGCGGTTATTTTGGCGAAAAATTCAGCAAGAAATATTTGCTGGCGGCGATCTACGGAATACGCGGCGTCGCCCTGGCGGCATTTGTCCTGCTGCCGGTGACGCCCTTGACGACCTACCTGTTCGCCGCCGTCATGGGGCTGATATGGCTCGGCACGGTGCCGCTGTCGAACGGCGTGGTGGGACAGATCTTCGGCTACCAGCATATCTCCATGCTGTACGGGTTTGTTTTCCTGAGCCACCAGCTGGGCAGTTTTCTCGGCGTGTGGCTGGGCGGCGTCCTGTTTGACCGGACCGGGAATTACCAGGCAGTCTGGGCGATCGCCATCGGCCTCAGCGCCGCCGCCGCGCTGGTCAGCTTGCCGATCGATGACCGGGCGGTCCGGCTCGAGGCTGCCCATGCCTGAATCCGCGCCCGCGCCTGCCGCAGTGAGGAAATGGCTGGCGATCCTGGCCGGCTGGACTTTGCTGCTCGGCTTGCTGGCAGCTTGTTTCTGGGCTTACCGGCAGCCGGATTTTATGCTGGAACTGATTTCAAGCAATTTAATGTGCTGAATCCGGGGCATGCCGGGCGCATCGCGGCAAACAGTGGTTAGAATTGCGGCTGGTACAGATTCCTCCCTCCCATGACGCCGCCGGACCACATAAAACGCCTTGCCTGTTCCAGGTGCCTGCGCCCGCAGCGCAGCTGCATCTGCGGCTGGATCACGCCGCTTGAACCAGCGGTTGAAGTACTGATCCTGCAGCACCCGCTGGAAGCCGGCAATGCAAAAAACAGCGCCCGCCTGCTCCAGCTGAGCTTGGCCGGCAGCCGGCTGGTTGTCGGCGAGGTCTTTGAGGAGCAAGCATTGCGGGTGCTGCTCCATGTGCCGGCTGCCCGCCATTCCATCCTGCTGTACCCGGAGAGTCCCGATGACAAGGGATTGAACTTGGCGGCTCCGCCGGTGCTGGACCGAGCCCTGCTGAACGCGCCGGCGCAATTGCGCCTGGTGGTGCTGGACGGCACCTGGCGCAAGAGCCGCAAGATGCTTTACCTGAATCCCTTGCTGCAGCAGATGCCGCGGCTGTCGCTGCACAATCCGCCGGCGTCGCGCTACCTGATCCGCAAGGCACACGGCCCGGGGCAGCTCTCCACGCTGGAGGCGACTTGCCATGCCTTGATGCAGCTCGAGCATGACGAGGACGGCTACCTGCCGCTGCTGGCTGCGTTCGACGGCTTCGTGGCGCAGCAGCTGGCCCATGCCCGAGGCTAGTGGAGGAAATGTGGTTTTCCGGCTACGCGCGGCATCGACTTCCTGCGTCCGCTCGTGTATCCTCCGCAGACTCTTCCAAAGTGTTTGTGTCTTTTTGGCATCAAACACTTACCCCGCAAGCAATCCATCAGCAACAAGACGACGGCCGCCAGTGGCCGGCAACGCCAACGTGTGAGGACGCATGAAGGATTATTACGCCGTTCTCGGCATAGACAGCGATGCAACGGCCGGCGTCTTGAAAACCGCTTACCGCAAGAAGGCCGCGGAATTCCATCCCGACCGCAATGCCGCGCCCGACGCACCCGCGCGGTTCCGCGATATCCAGGAAGCGTACGACCTGCTGTCGGATGCGGCGAAACGCCAGGAATACGATGAAAACCGGCGCCGCAGCCTGCTGGAAAACCCGCTTGAGACCGCCCGGCAAATCTGGACTACCTATATGAACAAGGTTCTGCAATGATGCTTTCCGCTTTTTTTGAAGATTTGACCAAGGCTTACCAGGCTGAGCTGGAGGATTTGCAAAGCGATTCCGAAGGCAACGATATCCTGGCCTCGCGCCTGAAAAGCAAGCGCGCGCAGTTTGCCCTGATGATGCCGATGATAGAAACCGATCCGGAAATGGTGGCGGTGGCTTTTCACGGCGGCGTCGACTTTGCCAATCCGCAGGCGCTCACCATGCTGCTGGGCGAAGAACCGGACGATTTCCCCTCCTGGACAGAAGTCGCCGACATCGTGCAGTTCGAGCCGTGGGCGCAAAAGCTGGCCGAGGTCGCCCTGCAAGAGCCGGGCGGCGAGCGTTTCCTGATCACCGCCGTTTGCCTTGAATACCTGCATGAGAAAAGCAACGGCAGCTACCAGGGCACATATAGCCAGGCCGATTCGGACGATGCGGTGGATGAAGTCGAGAGCGACGGCGAGGAAGACGGCCGCGACCTGGAAATCGAAGGCGCTGACTGGCTCGCTGAGCAAGGCTTTGAACGCCTGGGTTAAGCCATCCCAGGCCTGGATATTTTTTGACACAGTGACCCCATGACAAACGCGCTAGTAGTAAAAGCTGCAAACCTGATCCGCAACGGCGATATCGCCGGCGCTGAATTCGCCCTGGTCAGCCTGGCTGAAACCGAAGGCGATTACGCGCTGGTGGCGGCGCTCGATACGCTGCCGCCGAAAGATTTGCTGGCGGTTATCCGCGAATACGACACGTCGAAAGAATCGGTGGTCAACCTCTTGGTGACGCCGGAGCAGTTTGCGCGCGCCGTGGTCATGGAACGTCTGTACGGCGACCATAGCCATGTGCGCTTGCGCGGCATGGTGAACGCGGTGCTGTTCCGCGACGACAGCCAGACCGGCGAATTCCTGGAAGCGATCGGCGATGTCGACGGCGGCTGCGAAGCGCTGATCGATTACCTGTCGGACCGCGACGAAGAAGTGGTGCATTTCGTCACCTACGACACGTTCAACGTCAACCGGACCGAAGAGGGCGACGAAGTCGACAAGTCGGAAGTCAGCGACCGCGACTGGAAAGAGCTGGCCTGGCTGCTCAAGCACGAGCACCCGGACATGTTCGAGCAGATCTGGCCGGTGCTGAAAAAGCGCATGAAAGAACGCCTGCGGCGCGAAGCGGAGCTGGAGCAGCAGGAGCAGAAAAACCTCGCATCGCAGGATCGTCCGGCGGCGGCAGCGCAGCCGGCCGCCGTTGCCGATCCGGGCGAAGAGTCGGCGCTCTAAGCACGCGCCGTTTTTACTGTTGCAGGAACCCCCGCATCCCATGTCCGACAAGCACCGGAATATCGAAGTCGTCGACAAGCGTCCTTTTTTTGAAAAGACGCTTGGTTTTGGCCTCAAAAACCACATCCTGGACCAGGAAAAATGCCGCGCGATGATCGCCGACGCCGCCAAGGGCACGGTGCAGGTCGCGGCATTCTTCGGCACCAGCCACCTGCATACCGACCTCGAGAATGCGCGGCAGCGCATCGTCAACCTGATCAGCCTTTACCTGGAACACACGTTCAGCGGCGACCTGCAAAAGGCGGCGCAATCCTTGCGCGACAATACTTTCCTGTCGCATTCGCGCGGCGGCAACGAGATGCTCAAGGCTTTGCATGCCTTGCCTGACTCTACCGTTTTCGGCGATACCAAGGGCCAGGGGCTCAAGGAATTCCAGGACGAGCGCACGCTGGCCAAACCGTTTTCCCTTAACGCCTACCGGAAAGAGTGCAAGGCGCGCGAAGAATGCGCGGCGGTGATTGCCGCGGCGCTGTGGTTTGCCGGGGACCTGGGGCTGGAGCGCTCGGAGCTTGAATTTGCGGGGGCGGAAACGGTGATTCGCACGGCCTTGCTGGTGCGTCTTGGCGGCGGCGAGGAGTTTCCGGACCGGCTTGGTTTTGCCAGGTTGATCGCTGCGGTGCGCGGCGGCGGCGACTCCGGGAAACTGAAGATTTCGAAAAAACTGCTGGAGGATGTGCCGCTGGAATATCGTGGCGTTGCGGACAAGGTCCGGCGCGATATCGAGAAGCTGGATGGGCTGGGCGATCCTGCGGCGGCGCTCGATTCCTTGCTTAACCTTGTCGAGTTGCGCTACTTCGTGCGGGAGGGCGGGCTGGAGGATGTGGAGGGGTTTGATGCGCTGGTGTCGCAGGAGTGGCACAAGGTCACCAAGGGCAAGGAAGATCCGTATTCGCGGCTGACGGTTTTCATGTGTATTGCTGTTGGGGCGAAACCGAAGACCTCGGTGTCGGAGGCTGAGGCGCGGGCCATGGTCCGCAAGGTGCGCAAGGATGGGTTCGATAGCGGGGCGGTTTCGGCTTTTATCAGGGATTCGGCGCCGTTCGAGATCAAGGACAACCTGTTGTCTTTGTGGGAGGAGGAATTCCTGCCGGAGGCGGAGCAGTACCTGGTTGACGATGACGATCTCAAATACACGCGAGCCATGAAGTTCCTGAAAGAAAACTGCAACATCAAAACCAAAAGCAGTTAAATGGGGTCAGCAGTTAATTGGGGTCAGAGTTTTTTTTCGCGTCTTTTGCGAAAATTACTCTGACCCCAATTAACGGGCCACGGAGTACATTCGGCGGCATGCGATGGACGTTTGTCGTTATTTAAAGCGGTTGCTACTCCGTGGGTACTAGCCGGGGGTAGCCCGGCAGCTAGTCACTTTTCTTGCTTCGCCAAGAAAAGTAACCAAAAGAAGGCGACCGCAAAGCCGTTGCCCTCCCTTCGGTCGGGTCCCCAAATGAGCCAGCGGTCAGCCGGGTGGGAAGACAAACTCGCTTCGCTCAAACATGTCTTCCCACAATTCCCGGCTGACCGCTGTCTCATTTGGCAACGTCCCAATGCGGAATTCAAAAGCAACGTCAAAAGCAACGTCAAAAGCAACGTCAAAAGCAACGTCAAAAGCAACGTCAAAAGCAACCCCAACCCCAACGTCAAACCCAACCGCAACGTCAAAAGCCACAGCCTTGCCTATTTGCCTGAAGCGGTGGCAAACAGGTTTTCGGACTCGCGACATCCGCATTTTCGTTATTGCGCAATCATTCGATGTTCAATAGAATCGTCGCTGGAACGCCAATCAGTTCCAACGTCGCTCGGACGGTTCCGGGCGCTAACGTGAAAGTACAACTTATGTCTGAATCCGCAATTCCGCGCAGGTTTTCGCGCATCGATCGTCTTCCCCCTTACGTTTTTAATATCACCGCCGAGCTGAAAATGGCGGCGCGTCGGCGTGGCGAGGATATTGTCGATATGTCGATGGGTAATCCCGACGGCGCTACGCCGCAGCATATCGTCGACAAGCTGGTCGAAGTATCGCAGCGGCCCGACACCCATGGCTATTCCGCGTCCAAGGGCATCCCCCGGCTGCGGCGGGCGATCAGCCATTGGTACAAGAAACGCTACGACGTCGAATTCAACCCGGATACCGAAGCGATCGTCACCATCGGTTCCAAGGAAGGGCTGGCGCACCTGATGCTGGCGACGCTGGATCGCGGCGATACGGTGCTGGTGCCGAATCCGAGTTATCCGATCCACATCTACGGCGCGGTGATCGCCGGCGCCGACATCCGTTCGGTCCGCATGAGCCCGGGTGTGGATTTTTTCGCCGAACTGGAACGGGCGATTCGGGAGAGTTATCCGAAACCGAAAATGATGGTGCTGGGTTTCCCGTCCAACCCGACCGCCCAGTGCGTCGAGCTGGAATTTTTCGAGCGCGTGGTGAAGCTGGCCAAGGAACACAACATCCTGGTGGTGCACGACCTGGCCTACGCCGACATCGTCTTCGACGGCTGGCAAGCGCCGTCGATCATGCAGGTGCCCGGCGCGCGCGATGTCGCGGTGGAGTTTTTCACGCTGTCGAAGAGCTACAACATGGCCGGCTGGCGCATCGGTTTCATGGTCGGCAACAAGGAGCTGGTAGCGGCGCTGGCGCGCATCAAGAGCTACCATGACTACGGCAGTTTCACGCCGGTGCAGGTCGCGGCGATTGCGGCGCTGGAAGGCGACCAGCAGTGCGTCAAGGATATCTGCGCCAAGTACCAGAGCCGGCGCGACGTGCTGGCCAAGGGTTTGCATGAGGCAGGCTGGATGGTCGATATCCCGAAGGCGTCGATGTACATCTGGGCGCGCATACCGGAAGCCTACCGCCACCTGGGATCGCTGGAATTTTCCAAGCAGCTGCTGGAAAAAGCCAAGGTATGCGTTTCGCCCGGCATCGGTTTCGGCGAATACGGCGATGAATACGTGCGTTTTGCGCTGATCGAAAACGAAGCACGGATCCGCCAGGCGATCCGCGGCATCAAGGCCATGCTGCGCCAGTCCTGAGGGCATTCGCTCCTCCTTGCGGACAGGGCGGCGCCCTGTCCCGCAATTTCCAGATCCGCCCCCTGTCCTCGATCCCGGCCCTGGCTGACAGAAAATGTCACCACGGATGACAAGAGAGGGCAGTTTTGCAGGTTTAAAACCACCGAATTACCAGGTTTTCCGGGCTTCTCAGGCCGTTTCCGGCAGGCATTTCTTGGGCATGGAACTTGCAGCCAGGCATGCCATGATTCTCTCAGGCTTTTTGCGCCCGGCCGGGCGCGGCTGGAAACCCACCCGATGATAAAAATTAGTGTCATTTCTTACAACAACGTGGCGCCTGAATTGCCCCTGTCGGCCGTGTTCGGTCGCGAGCCGAGGACCCTGGGCCGCAGCGATGAAAACCATTTTGTGCTGGCCGATCCCCGCAATTTTGTGTCGCGCATCCAGGCGGCGATCAAAAGCGACGGCATCCGCCAGACCATCACCAATCTCAGCCGCGCCAATCCGATCCTGCTGAACGGGCAAGAGATCGACGCCGAGCGCGAATACGATTTGCAGATAGGCGATGAAATCCAGATCGGACTGTACTTATTGCGCGCCGAGGCGCAGCTCAACTTGATGAAAGATAATCCTGACATGACTAATCAGCCAGGCCAGCCACCGGCCAATCCGGTGAAACGGGTAAATAGCGCCAAGCCGCTGCTGAGCGTATCCGAGACCCGCCTGGCGGCGCTCGCGCAATTGAACCTGGAACTGGCGGCGACCGCCAATGCCGCATTGCCGACTTCGCCGGCGCCGGCGCGTCCGGTCGGCGCGGTAACCCGGCCCGTCGCGAATCCGGCGCCGGCCGACGCCGGCGAAGACAGCCCGGCCGAACCGTCCGCATCGAGCGAAGCGCTGGTGCTGGCGTTCATGAAAGGCGCCGGCTTGCCGGCCGGTACCCTGGCGCCGGAACTGACGCCGGAGATGATGGAAACCGTCGGCAAGCTGCTGGCGACGGCGGTGCAGGGCACGATCGACCTGAACGCATCGCGCGCGCTGGTGAAGCGAGAAGCGCATGCCGACGTGACCAAGGTGGTGGTCCGCAACAATAATCCGTTGAAATTCTTTGCCGACAGCCAGACCGTGCTGATCCAGATGCTGCGCAAGAAAATGCCGGGTTTCATGGGCGCCACCGAAGCCATGCAAGACGCCTACCAGGATTTGCAGGCGCACCAGGTGGGCGTGGTGTCCGGCATGCGCGCGACCATGAACGAGATGCTGCAGCGTTTCAATCCTGAAGTCATGGAGAAGCGCGCGAAAAAAGGCGGCATGCTCGAGGCGCTGCTGCCGGCGAAGCGCAAGGCAAAGTTATGGGACGCCTATGCCGAACGCTACCAGCGCATCATCGCGGAATCCGCGCAGGACGATTTCCAGACCCTGTTTGGCAAGGCTTTCTTGCAGGCTTACGAAAGAAAAGTGGAAAAGCAGAAAAGAGAGACGCAGCATGCCTGAGCAATCGCTGCTCAGCGACACGGCGCTTCCGGTGGTCCTGAGCCTGGCGCAGCTGAGCCATGCCGGCGGGCGCCAGGTCAACCAGGATTCCTGGGGCAGCGTGCTGCAGGAAGACCTGGCTTGCGTGATTGTCGCTGACGGCGTCGGCGGCCAGTACGGCGGCGAGATCGCCTCGAATATCGTGGTCCACTCGATCATGGAAATGTTCGTGGAAGAAGCTTCTTTCGGCCCTCGCGCGCTGCAGTCCTACATCGAACACGCGGTGGCCCAGCTGAACCGGCGCCAGGCGCAGATCCCGCGCCTGAAAGACATGAGTTCCACCGTGGCGGTGCTGCTGATCGACCAGAAGAACCGTTGCGCGCTGTGGGGCCACATGGGCGACACCCGGCTCTATCTTTTCCGCCGCGGCAAGCTGCTCAGCGCTACCAAGGACCACAGCCTGATCCAGCAGTTCGTCGACGCCGGCCATTGTTCGCCCGAGCAGCTGCGCCGCCATCCGCGCCGCAGCATCCTGTGCGCTGCGGTTGGCGTCGAGGGCAGCGCGCCGGCCGACATCACGCAGAACGTGACTCAGCTGCAAGGGGGTGATACCTTCCTGGTGTGCAGCGACGGTTTCTGGGAATGGATCAGCGAGGCGGAAATGGAGCAGGCGGCGCTGCGGGCCGGTTCCGCCCAGGACTGGCTGGACCTCATGCACGCGACTGTCGAAAAGAACGGCAAGGCATCCAATATCCCGCTTGATAACTGTACTGCGTTTACGATTCATGTCGCCGAACCTTAGCCTTTGGCGAATTGCTAGAGACGTGTTGATAGCTGTCCAGAATAATATAACTAACGTCGAATCCAGAGAATATGCAAAACGCCAAGCCGATTGACCAGCACGAAACGACGGCTGTCGAAAACTGCTTGCCCAAGGGTACGCGCCTGGCCGATTTCGAAATCATCGGCGTCATCGGCGAAGGCGGTTTTGGCATCGTCTACTTTGCGTTCGACCGGTCGCTGCGGCGCATGGTGGCGATCAAGGAATACATGCCGGGCGCGTTCGCCGGGCGCGGACCGGATAAAAAAGTCGTGGTGCGCTCGCAGCGGCACCGCGAGACATTCACCATCGGCCTCAAAAGCTTCATCAAGGAGGCACGCCTGCTGGCGCAATTCGACCATCCGGCGCTGATCAAGGTTTACCGTTTCTGGGAGCAGAACAATACCGCCTACATGGCGATGCGCTACTACGAAGGCCGCACGCTGAAAAGCGTGGTCCAGAATTCGCCGGCGCAGGTGACCGAGGCCTGGCTGAAAAGCATGCTCAAGCCGATGCTGGAAGCGCTCGACGCCATGTACCGGGTGCAGATCCTGCATCGCGACATCTCGCCCGACAACATCATGATCCAGAAGAGCGGCGAGGCGGTATTGCTGGACTTCGGCGCGGCGCGGCAGATCATCGGCGACATGACCCACTCGCTGACCGTGATCCTGAAGCCGGGCTACGCGCCGATCGAGCAGTACGCCGACGACGCCATGATGAAACAGGGGCCGTGGACCGATATCTATTCGCTGTCGGCGGTGATCTATTTCGCCATCGTCAAGAGCGCGCCGCCGACCTCCGTGGCGCGCATGATCAAGGATCCGATAGTGTGCCTGCAGGAAGGCGAGTACAGCGGCTTCAGCAAGGAGTTCCTGGCCGCCATTGACAAGGGCCTCGCGGTGAAGCCGGACGACCGGCCGCAATCGATAGAAGAATTCCGCAAGCTGCTGGACCTGGAGCTGTCGGTGCCGATGCCGATGCCCGACAATGAAGCCGCCGCCCCGATCGCATTCCGCCTGCCCAACCGCAAGAAGCCGGGCGACGAACCGACCATGGCCGACGACCGGCGCGCGCGCAAGCGTCCAGCCGTGCCGCCAAGCGTGCTCGACCGGCCGCTAAGGGCGCCGGCCTGGTGGATCGGCGCTGCCGTCGCGGTGCTGGCGCTGGGCGCTTACCTGTGGCTCAAGCCCGCCGGGCAGGCGCCGGCTGCGGTTGCCGCCGTCCGTGCTCCTGCCGCGGCGCCGGCGCCCAAGCCGGCCGTAACGCCGGCTGAGCAGGTCCTTGATGAAGAAACCGTTGCCTGGGAAACCTTGAAACAGCTGAACGACACGACACCGCAGCAGATCGACGCTTTCCTGAAAAAATATCCGGCCGGCCCGCATGCGGAAGCGGCGCGCGCCAGGCTGGCCGAACTGCAAGGCAGCGCCGCGGAGAACGTTGCCGCGGCAGCGGCCAAGCCGGCTGCGCAGAAGGAGCCCGAGGCAAAGGCAGTTGATCCGACCGGCGTGGTTTTGCTGACCATCAAGCCGTGGGGCAATGTGCTGGTCGACGGCAGCATGAAGGGCGTCAGTCCGCCGTTGAAAAAACTGGTCCTGCCGGAAGGCAAACATCAGGTCAAGGTGGTCAATCCGAGTTTTCCCGAGCGCGTTTTTGAAATTGACGTCAGCCCGAAAAAATCGCGTAATATCGACTACGATTTTTCGTCCCACTAACTGCATTTCAGCCAAGAACGCGTCATGACCACCTCTTTTACCCGTATCAGCAGTTTCGCGATGCTGGCTGCCGCCATGATGCTTGGCGCTTGCGACAGTCTCGACACCATCACCAAGCCGGCCGCGGCGGTATCGACCCCGGGCGGAGCGGCAACCGCCTCCGCTGCCGCCGCCGCGCCTGAACAGCCGGCGCAGCCGGTCGCCCTGGCCGACGGCGTTGCCCTTTACAACAAGGGCAGCTACAGCGCCGCCATCAAGCGCCTGGCCAATGCGCCCGAGATCTGGTCGGCGGATGTCGCGACCCAGACCGAAGCCCTGAAATACATGGCTTTCAGCTATTGCGTGACTTCCAGGAAGAAGCTGTGCCGGCAGCAATTCGACAAGGCCCTGAAACTCGACGCCGGTTTCGACTTGGCCGCGGGCGAAAAAGGCCATCCGCTGTGGGGCCCGGTGTTCAACCAGGCCAAGAAGGCAGCGGCGATAACCGCAAAAAAATAAGATCCCCCTAACGTCCGAAACTCGGCGCCGCAAAACCCGGCAGCCGCGGGATCCGCTCGGCCATGAATTGCATGAAAATCGTGGCGCGCAGCGGCTGGTAGCGGCGCGACGGGTACAGCAGCGAGGCTTCCTGTCCCGCCGCGCTCCATTGCGGCAGGATGCGCTGCAGCTGGCCCGATTCGAGCAGGTCATGCACCAGCCAGGACGGACAGATGCCAAGGCCGGCGCCCATCAGGAAACTCTCGCGTATCGCCAGCGAACTGTTGACCAGGTAACCGCTGCGGGTGGCGATCTGCACCGTGCCGCCGGGGCCGCTGATCTCGCTCACTTCGCCGTTGGCCGGCCGCGCAAAACCGATGTAGCGGTGGTTTGCCAGGTCCGCCGGCCGCCGGATCTGCGGATGGCGCGCCAGGTAGGCCGGCGCCGCCACCAGGTAGCGTTGCGCGCTGGCGATCTTGCGCGCGATCATGTTGGGCGGCAGCGAACCGGCGAGCCGCAGCGCTACGTCGACGCCATCTTCCACCAGGTCGACAAAGCGATCGTTCAGTATCAGTTCAACCTCGATTTCGGGATACAGCGCGAGGAACTCCAGCACCAGCGCGTTAAGCCGCAGCTGCCCCAGGCCGAGCGGGGCGTTGACGCGCAGCAGGCCGGTGGGTTTGCCGGTCAGGCCGCGGACATCGCTGACCGCTTCGCCGAATTCTTCCAGCACCCGTTTGCCGCGCTCGTAAAAACGCTTGCCTTGTTCGGTGGCGGTCAGGCTGGTGGTGCTGCGCTCCAGCAAACGCACCCCGAGTTCCTTTTCCAGCGCAGCGATCGCCTTGCTGACGGTCGGCTGCGTGCTGTGCTGCTCACGCGCCACCGCCGACAGGCTGCCGAGTTCTACTGCCCGCACGAAGCTGCGGATTGCCTTGATCTGGTCCATATCATTCCATTTTGGAATAGCTTATATCCAATTATCGCTTCTACCATGCTTATCGGGAAGGAGATATCTTGAGGTTTGCCTTATTCTTGACCAACCCAAGGAGTCACCACATGCACTTCCTCATGAACTACCGGAAAATTGGCGCCGCGCTGGTTTTATTGACAACTCTAGGAGCGCCTGCCGCTGCCGCGCCGGCGGCAGGCCCGCAACCTGAACAGACCGGCTGGCGCGCCAGCTGGACCGCCAGTCCGCAACCGATCTGGGAAGCCGGCTTCGCCTTGCCGACCAATATCCCGGCCAGCCTCTCGAACCAGACCATACGCCAGGTCGCCCGCCTCAGCCTGGGCGGCAAGCGCGCCAGGGTGGTGCTGTCGAATGAATACGGCGCGGCGCCGCTGACGGTGGGCGCGGCGCATATCGCGCTGGCCGGCGACGGCTCGGCGACCGTGGCCGGTTCGGACCGCGTCCTCACTTTCGGCGGCCGCGAGACGGTCACCATTGCGCCAGGCGCGCCGGTGCTCAGCGATCCGGTCGATCTCCAGCTGGCGCCGCTGGCCCAGGTCGCGGTCAGCATCTTCCTGCCGCAAACCACGCCGCTCGCCACTTTCCACTGGGACGGCAAGCAGACCGCTTACATCGCGCCGGGCAACCTTGCCGCGGCGCCCCTGATAAAAACAGGCAAGACCGTGGAAGCGCGTTTGTTCCTCAGCGCGATCCTGGTCGATGCCGCGCCTGCAGCGCGCGTGGTGGCGGCGTTCGGCGATTCGATCACCGACGGCGCCGGTTCCACCGTGAACCGCAACCAGCGCTGGCCCGACCTGCTGGCGCAGCGGCTGGCGCCGCAAAACGTGGCGGTGATCAACGCCGGCATATCGGGAGCCAAGGTGCTGAGCGACAAGATGGGCGTCAACGCCCTCGCCCGCTTCGAGCGCGATGTACTGGGCCAGCCAGGGGTCGATACGGTGATCCTGCTGATGGGCATCAACGACATCGCCTGGCCCGGCAGCAGCTTCATGCCGCAGGAGCCGGCCTTGGCCGAGCAGCGCCTGGTCGCCGGCTACCGGCAACTGATAGCGCGCGCCCGCCTGCGCCATGTGCGCATCGTCGGCGCTACTTTGACGCCGTTCGAGGGCGCATTGCAGGACAGCGATCTGAAAAGCTATTATTCCGCAACCAAGGAAAAAACCCGGCAGGCGGTGAACCGGTGGATACGCAGCAGCGGCGAATTCGACGCGGTCATCGATTTCGACGCCGTGGTCAGGGATCCGCAGCATCCGCAGCGCTTCCTGCCGGCTTTCGATTCCGGCGACCACCTGCATCCGGGCGACCGCGGCTACCGCGCCATGGCGGAGGCGATCGACCTGGCGCAGTTGTTGGGTGCGCGCTGACCGGCGGGGATCGCCTGGAATAGGCTAGTGCCTCTAATCGCCGCTAAAACAGGGCAGTTTCAGCGATCCGCCGGCGCTTTTCAGGTAGATTCCGGCCTGTCACCGACTTTTGCAGCGCCACCGCCTTTTTGGAAAAAAACCATGTCACACCCTGTCTACCCGCACCTGCTCGCCCCGCTCGACCTCGGCTTCACCACCTTGAAAAACCGGGTGGTGATGGGCTCCATGCACACCGGCCTGGAAGACCGCTTTTTTCATTACGGCAAGCTGGCGGAGTATTTCCGGGCGCGCGCCAAGGGCGGCGTCGGCCTGATCGTGACCGGCGGCATTTCTCCCAGCAGGCAGGGCTGGCTGCTGCCGTTCGGCGGCACCATGAACAGCATCGGCGACATCCACAACCACCGGCGCCTGACCAGCGCCGTGCATGAAGAAGGCGGCAAGATCGTGATGCAGATCCTGCATGCGGGGCGCTACGGCTACCAGCCGTTCGTGGTGTCGGCTTCCGCCATCAAGTCGCCGATTTCGCCGTTCAAGCCGCGCGCGCTGAGCGAAAGCGGCATCCAGTCCACCATCGAGGCCTATGTGCGTTGCGGCCGGCTGGCGCAACGCGCCGGCTACGACGGCGTCGAAATCATGGGCAGCGAAGGTTACCTGCTCAACCAGTTCCTGTCGCCGCGCACCAACCGTCGCCAGGACCAGTGGGGCGGCAGCATCGAAAACCGCATGCGGCTGGCGCTGGAAATCGTGCGCCGCATGCGCGCGGCGGTCGGCGAAAATTTCATCATCATGTACCGCCTGTCCCTGCTGGACCTGGTGGAAGGCGGCAATACCGGCGCCGAAGTGGTGGCGGTAGCGCAAGCCCTGGAGCAGGCCGGCGTAACCCTGATCAATACCGGCGTCGGCTGGCATGAGGCGCGCATTCCCACCATCGTCACCTCGGTGCCGCGCGGCGCGTTTCGTGAAGCGACGGCGCGCCTCAAGCGTGCCGTCAAGATCCCGGTGATTGCTTCCAACCGCATCAATACGCCGGGAGTGGCGGAGCAGATCCTGGCCGAGGGCGACGCCGACATGGTGTCGATGGCGCGGCCGTTCCTGGCAGATCCCGAATTCGTGCTCAAGGCTCAGCAGAACCGGGCCGAGGAAATCAACACCTGCATCGGCTGCAACCAGGCGTGTCTTGACCACACGTTCAAGCGCCAGCGCGCCACTTGCCTGGTCAACCCGCAGGCTTGCCATGAAACCGAGCTGGTCTACCGGCGTACTGCGAAGGCGCGGCGGGTGGCGGTGATCGGCGCCGGTCCTGCCGGCTTGTCGGCGGCTACGGTGGCTGCCGAGCGCGGCCATCAGGTGACGCTGTTCGAGGCTGCGGCCCAGATCGGCGGCCAGTTCAATATCGCCATGCAGGTCCCGGGCAAGGAAGAATTCAGCGAAACCATCCGCTATTTCCATCATCGTCTCAAACGCACCGGCGTCCAACTGCAGCTGAACCAGCGCGTCAGCCGCGAGCAGCTGGCGGCGCTCGGCTTCGACGATGTCATCGTGGCGACCGGCGTGACGCCGCGCAACCTGCGCATTCCTGGCATCGACCATCCTATGGTGCTGTCTTATCTCGACGTATTGCAGCGCAAGGCGCCGGTCGGCAAGCGGGTGGCGGTGATCGGCGCCGGCGGCATCGGTTTCGACCTGTGCGAATTCTTGCTGCATGACGCGCATGTGCCTTTGCCGGTGCCGATTGCGGAATGGATGGACGAGTGGGGTGTCGATCCGCTGGCGGCGGAATCGGGTGGATTGCGGCCGGCGGCGGTGGCGGCGCCGGTGCGGGAAATCCATTTGCTGCAGCGTAAGCAGAGCAAGGTAGGGGCGGGATTGGGCAAGACTTCGGGCTGGGTGCATCGTAGCGTGATGCAGCGTAATGGGGTGCAGATGCTGGCGGGAGTCGATTATCAGCGTATTGACGATCAGGGTTTGCATGTCAGCGTTGGCGGCGAGAGCCGGGTGCTGGCGGTGGATAATGTGGTGATCTGCGCGGGGCAGGAGTCCTTGTACGAATTGGTTCCAGCTGATGCGCTTGCGCCTGGCAAGCCTGGAGAGCCTGTGAAAACCAGGGCGCGGCAGGAGGGTTCGCGTTATCACGTGATTGGCGGTGCTTCGTTTGCCAGTGAGCTGGACGCCAAGCGGGCGATACGCGAAGGCGCCGAACTCGCCGCGGCATTGTAGTTAAATGGAGTTAAATGGGGTCAGAGTGAATTTTCTGCGCGCCTTTTGCAGAAACTTCACTCTGACCCCATTTAACGGCCCACGGAGTGCGTGCAGTGGCATGCGACCGCCTTCGTCCGTCGTTACTAAAACGTTAGCTACTCCGTGGATACAAGCCGGGAGCGGCCCGGCAGCCGCTCACTTTCTTTTGCTTCGCCAAAAGAAAGTAAGCAAAGAAAAGGCGACCGCAAAGCCGTTGCCCTCCCTTCGGTCGGGTCCCCAAATGAGCCAGCGGTCAGCCGGGTGGGAAGACAAACTCGCTTCGCTCAAACATGTCTTCCCACAATTCCCGGCTGACCGCTGTCTCATTTGGCAACGTCCCAATGCGGAATTCAAAAGCAACCCCAACGGCAACGTCAAAAACAACTTCAACGGCAACTTCAAAAACAACCCCCAACGTCAAAATCAACGGCAACCCCAACGTCAAAATCAACAGCCTCGACCTGATTACCTGTCGGCGTTTTTTTGTTTTTCCCCTCGCTGGACGCCATCGCCATACTTGCTTATGATCGTATTCTCCGACTCCCACAAGGAAACGATTTCATGACAACCAGCCAACCCGCTGTGCAGCAAAGCGCCATTCCGCAATTACGAGGCTTGTATCCGCCGCTGGAGCCGTTTAAGTCCGGTTTGCTGGATGTGGGCGATGGGCATCAGGTGTATTGGGAGTTGTGCGGCAATCCCGATGGCAAGCCTGCGGTGTTCTTGCATGGCGGTCCGGGCGGCGGGTGCAATGCTGATCATCGGCGGCTGTTCGATCCGGAAAAATATTGCGTCATGCTGTTCGACCAGCGCGGCTGCGGGCGGTCGACGCCGCATGCTAGCCTGGAAGCCAATACTACCTGGCACCTGGTGGCCGATATCGAGCGGCTGCGCGAGCTGGTGGGGGCTGAAAAGTGGCTGGTGTTCGGCGGCTCCTGGGGCAGCACCCTGGCGCTGGCGTACGCCGAAGCGCATCCGCAGCATGTCAGCGCGCTGGTGCTGCGCGGGATATTTACCGGCACCCATGAAGAGGTGCAGTGGTATTACCAGGACGGCGCATCGCGCCAGTTCCCGGACAAGTGGGAAGATTTCCTGGCGCCGATCCCGGAGGCGGAACGGCACGACATGGTGGCTGCCTACAGCCGCCGCCTGACCGGGACCGATGAAAGCGCCAAGCTGGCCGCGGCAAAAGCATGGAGCGTGTGGGAAGGCAGCACGGTCAAGCTGATTCCCGATCCTGCGCTGGCCGAAGCGCATGACGAGCCGGAGTTCGCGATCGCTTTTGCCCGCATCGAAAACCACTATTTCACCCACGGCTGTTTTTTCGAAGACGGCCAGCTGCTGCGCGACGTGGCGCGGCTGCGGGACATCCCGGGCGTCATCGTGCAAGGCCGTTACGATGTCTGCTGCACGCCGAAAACCGCGTGGGCGCTGCACAAGGCATGGCCGGAAGCGGAACTGCATATCGTTGCCGATGCCGGGCACGCCTTTAGCGAACCCGGCATCTTGCATCAGCTGATCCTGGCGACCGACAAGTTCGCTGCTTAAGAAGGAACGCAGGCAGGGCGGCTGTCCTCCGCAGGACACCGCGCCGGCTGACCATTCGGGAGATCCGTTATGTCACGACGGTTTCGCTTGCGATATATGCTGCCGTGGTGGCTGGCTGTCGCCGGAATGGTCTCGCCGGCCGCCGCCGAAACCTTGAAAAACTGGTTCAACGATCCTTTCATCCAGGTGCGCGGGGACGTGGCGGATTGCCCGCAGCCGCTGGGGCCGCTGACGAGCGAAGAAGAGATGCGCAGGCAAACGCACTGGCGCAGCGAACGCGGCACCACCTGCTGGCTTGCCGGCAAATGCGACAAGCCGAACTCTTACCTGTACGATGCGCCGATCGCGCGCTCGGTGCAGGCGCACTTTGCCGCCGAACCGGGATTCGCCCGCAACAGCAGCCTGTGGCTGACGTTCCAGCGCCGTTTCGTCTGGGTCGAGGGCTGCAGCGCCGATCCGGCCGTCGACGCGGCCGCGCTGGAAACCTTTGTCCGCGCCGAACCGGAGATCGAACGGGTGATTGTTAACTTGCGCACCGGCGCCGGCAACCCGCCCTACCCGCTGGCGCCGCCTGCGCCATTGGAGCCGCAGCCGGCCAGGTAGATCCAGCACCGGCCCTCCGCGCGATTCCCGATTGTTACGTGAATAAAGGTAACAATCGATACCGGGAATATTCGATTTGCTAAAAACCGCAAACCGTTTAGAGTGACCGTGCAATGCGCCGGATGATCCAAGGCGCTGTGTATGGAAAGCAAAAGGTAAGGCATGAAATTGATCCTGATTCCCCTGCTGTTTAGCACTTTACTGGTGTCCGATATGGCGATGGCGGACGATTTGTCGATGTCCGTCGGCGACATGCTGAGCGACAAGGATGTGATGCAGGCGGCCAATGCCTGCTTGCTGAAACATCCGAAAGGCGCCAATGTGTTTGTCGAAAATGTCTATCCGATGAACCACGGCATGATTGGCATCGTCACGGCCGACGCTTCGGGTCGCCGCTATGACTGCAACGCTGAACTGGGAACCGGGAAAGTGCGCAGCAGCGAACCGATTGTCGAGCCGAAGGGACCGCTGTTCGTATCGGCCAGGCAGATGCAGGCGCCGCCGCAAGGCGAATGTTTCAGCAGCAGTCCGCTGGTAATCGGCCGCCAGCTGCAAGGCTGGCTGCTGAGCCAGACCGGCAAGTGCGGCGGCATTTCCTGGAACGGCATCGCCGCCGGCGCGAAAGCCCCGTGATCCTCTGACAAACAAGGCCTCTGACATCGAATGACAAGTATCAACAATAACCTGGCCGTTGCCTATGCCTCCCATCAGGCCGCTGAGAATTGCGAGACCGCGTTGCAGCTCATGCGGCAGTTGCGCGGCGCCGGCAGGGTCGACGACGCCATTGTCCTCGCCAGCCTGTGGTCGGCCAAAACCGAAACGCTGATGCAGCGTGCGCAGCTCGGCATCGACATGAGCTACCTCGGCATGTTCGAGCAGGCGGAAACCCTGCTCGAAGAAGTCTTGCCGCAACTGGCCTCCAATGCCGATGCTTATTACCAGGTAAAACTGGAGCTGTCGGTGGTCAAATACTGCCGCGGAAAATACCACCAGGCCCTCGTGTTGCAGAAGGCGCTGCACGCGCCGGGGTGGTGCGAGGTGTGGACCCGCCTGGCCTCGCCCGGCAACGACAACAGCTGGTTTTTGCCGTTCAAGGACAAGGTGCTCCATGACCAGCCGGTGGCCGGCAAGAGCATCCTGGTGTCGAGCGAAGGCGGCGCCGGCGATCTGCTGCAGCTATGCCGTTACATGGAAAAATTGCGGCAAGAAGGCGCCGCGGCCGTGTATTGCCAGGCGCCGCAGTCGCTCCAGGGGTTATTGCGAAACAGCGGCCTGGATATCGTGGTGGTCGGGGACACCACAGATTTGATGCGCGACTGCGATTTCATCACCTGGCCGTTCGCCTTGTTTACCCGTTACCAGCAGAACCCTTATTTCCCACGCGTGGAAGGCGCCTACCTGGCGCTCGCCGCCGATTACATGCTGCCGGCCTTGGTGGCGGAAAAACTTCCGGTGCAAGCGAGCGGCGGGCAAAGGATTGGCCTGGCCTGGCGCAGCAATAGCGGAGTACGCCACGAGCCGTTTCGCTCTGTTGAACTGGGCGTCTTGGCGCCGCTGCTGGAAAATTCTTCCGCGGAATTTTTCTCGTTGCAGGTAGGAGAGTTGAGCGAACAGGAAAAAAACCTGATGCAACGCCACCGGATAGTCGACCTGGGATCGCACATGCGCTCCTTCGAAGACACCGCGCACGTGATGGAGCGGCTGGACCTGGTGATTACAATCGATTCGGCGCCGGCGCACCTGGCCGGCGCGCGCAACCGGCCGGTGTGGCTGTTGCTGCCGCAAGCCAGCGACTATCGCTGGTACGACTGCCAGCGCTACACGCCCTGGTATTCGTCCATGCGCCTGTATCGCCAGGCCAGGCTGGGCGACTGGCAGCCGGTGATTGCCGAGATGGCCGAAACATTGATGCGCCCGCGCTGAGATGGTTTTCCCTGGATTCTTGGGCAATGGCCTTAGTCTGAGGTTAACAAAACTACGTTGTCCTTTACTGTGATCTGGCGAACCGTCGGATCGCTCTCATGCACGGCAATGATATTGAGCCCGGCGGGAAAGACGCGATAGCCGAGTTCCGTCACGAACCCCTCGATGACGGTGCGATCGGATTTGAGGACCTCGATGATCATGATCGGATGCTGTTTGGATAGCACGGACCGGGCGCCGCGCAGCACATCGATTTCCATGCCTTCAACGTCCAGTTTGACCAGGTCCAGGCGTTCCATATTGAGGGAATCCAGGCTGACCATGGGAACGATGTTGCAAGCCGAGGCTTCATAGGAAACCTGCTGTCCGATGAATTCGTTGTGATCGTTCTGGCGCATTTCCAGGCTGCCGAAACTGGCGGGCGTGAAATAGTCAGGCGCCGGCACCGCGAGCTCGCCGGGTTTTTCACCGAGGGCCGCAAGCCTTACGCGGGCGTTCAAGCAATTATTCAACGCCACATTCCCGGCCAAAGCGTAATACACAGCTTCCTGCGCTTCAAAGCCCAGCACCCGACCCCAGCCATGCATGTGCCGCGCCCATTCGATCGTGTGCACGCCGATATTTGCGCCGCCATCGACCGCGACGACGCCGTCGCCGAAGTGTTTGCGGCGGCAGTTAAGCAACGCCAGGGCAAAACTGATCTCGCTTTCGTCGAAACTGGATTTGCTAAGTATCTGATAGCCGACCCCATACCCCTCATTCTGATTGACCATATGATAATCGTTGCGGTTGACGATCATGCTTCCGTGGTTGGAAGCTGCCAGCACAAAAGCGATAGGGCGAACAGGAAATGACATGATTCAGAATCCTTAAAGAATTAACTGCCGTCAAGCGATCCAAGTGCAGCAGCCGGCCGTTGGCCGACAGCGAAATTAGAGTTTCTCATAACTCGTGCGAGATATAGAAATTGTTTGGTCCGGCAAAAAAACGCGCAGTTCATGTTCATCTGCGCGGATCGCGGCTCTGGCTGCGCCGGATTGTGAAGATATGTGAAATCTGTTATTTATGGACAGGAATATCAATATGCAGATAAACATGGATCAGTTTGGGGCAGGCTGGGATAATTGCAGTGCTTTAGGAAAGCGGCGACCCAATACAGCCATGGATATGGGCATGATCAATTTGAATCCGGGAGAGAACAGATGCAGACTAATTTCAATATCCTGACGCTGGCTGCCGCCTTGGCGCTGGCCGGCAACGCGCAGGCCCAGGAACAGGTGGTGAAGATTGCGCACGTCGGCCCGATCACCGGTCCGGTTGCGCATGTCGGCAAGGATAATGAAAACGGCGCGCGCATGGCGATCGACGACTTGAACGCCAAGCACCTGGTCATCGGCGGCAAGAAAATCCAGTTCGTACTGCAGGCTGAAGACGACGCCAGCGATCCGAAACAGGCCACCAGCGTCGCCCAGAAACTGGTCGACGCCAAGGTGGCGGGAGTGGTCGGACACCTGCAGTCGGGCACCTCGATTCCTGCATCGAAGATTTATTTCGACGCCGGCATCCCGCAGATCTCACCGTCCGCGACCAGCGCCAAATATACCGAACAAGGGTTCAACACCACTTTCCGCGTGGTAGCCAACGACTCCCAGCTCGGCGCCGCGATGGGCCGTTATGCGGCAAAAACCCTGCACGCAAAAAAGATCGCCGTGATTGACGACCGCACCGCGTACGGGCAAGGGCTGGCTACCGAATTCCTGAAAGACGCCAAGGCGAACGGCGTCGAGATAGTGTCGACGCAATACACGAACGACAGGGCCACCGATTTCAGCGCGATCCTGACCGCGGTCAAGGCCAAGCAGCCCGACCTGGTTTTCTTCGGCGGCATCGACGCCAGCGCCGGCACCATGCTGCGCCAGATGCGGCAGCTCGGCATCACCGCCAACTTCATGGGCGGCGACGCGATCTGCACCGGCGCCCTGCCGCGCCTGGCCGGCGAAGGCCTGATCGACGACAAGGTCTATTGTGCGATCGCGGGCGGCGTCGAAAACCCCGCGCCGCTGGATGCTTTCAAGGCGGCTTACAAGAAAAAATACAATGCCGACATCGTCCAGTACGCGCCGTATACCTACGACGCCGTGATGATCATCGCCAAGGCCATGCAACAAGCCAATTCGGTCGATCCAAAGAAATACCTGCCGGCGCTCGCCAAGATCCAGTACACCGGCGTCACCGGCAAGATCGCGTTTGACGGCAAAGGCGACATCAAGAACGGCACGCTGTCGATCTATACCTTCAGGAACGGCCAGCAAACCTTGCTGACGCTGACCAAATAAGCGGGCAGCGGAGGTCCATTGGCACAAGCGGCAAGCCGTACCGGACGGTTGTTCATGCTGATGGATGCGCTGCGCAGCCATCGGCGGCCGGTCACCGCCGCCTGCCTGGCGGAGCAGATGTCGGTCTCGGTGCGCACCATCTACCGCGACATGCAGACCCTGATCGAGCTGGGCGCGCCGGTCGAGGGCGAAGCCGGCCTGGGCTACGTGCTGCGCGCCGGCTTTTTCCTGCCGCCGCTGATGTTCAACGAAGATGAACTGGAAGCGCTGGTGCTGGGCGCGCGCTGGGTCAAGCAGCAAGGCGACGACGGCCTGGCGCATGCCGCCGGCAGCGCGCTCAGCAAGATCGCCGCGGCCTCGCCGCTGGACCTGCGCGACAGCATGGCGAACATGGGGCTGCTGGCAGCCACCTTCCAGGAGCAGGCGCCCGGCAACAATACGCTGGGCCCGATCCGCGAGGCGATCCGGCGCCAGCACAAGATCAATATCAGCTATCGCGACGAGAACGGCAACGCCACCGAAAGACTGGTCTGGCCGATCGCCCTGGCGTTCTTCGAGGGCAAGCGGCTGGTCATCGGCTGGTGCGAGCTGCGCAACGGCTTCCGTCATTTCCGCAACGACAGGATCGGCGCCCTGACGGTGACAAAGCTGCGTTATCCGCAGCAGCGCAGCGTGCTGCTGCAAGCCTGGCGCAGCGAGAATCCGTTCGGCGAAGACCTGTAGGACTGGCTTGTCGGAACGCTACTGACACAGGTTGTCAGCAGCCCGGGAATAAGATGCTAAATCGCATCAACAACTCCGGGAGCTCGTCGTCATGCGCCTTTACCATCACCCCATTTCATCCAATGCGCGGCGTGTCGTCATGACCGCGCACCACCTCGGCCTGCCGCTTGACCTGGTGCTGCTTGACCTGTCCAGCGCCGAACAGCGCAAGCACCTGCTGGCGATCAATCCGAACGAAAAAATCCCGGTGCTGGTGGACGGCGATTTCATCCTGTGGGAGTCCTGCGCGATCATGCAATACCTGGCCGACAAGACGCCGGGCCAGTCGGTTTATCCGGCCGAGCTGCGGGCCAGGGCCGACGTCAACCGCTGGATGTTCTGGTCGGCCCAGCATCTGGCGCCGATGATAGGGATTTTTTACTGGGAAAATTTCATCAAGGGGCTGATCGGCGCCGGCCGGCCGGATCCGGTCGAATTGCAGCGCGGATTGACCGACCTGGAGACATACGCCGGCGTGCTGGACGGACATCTGGCGCAACGCCGGTGGGTGTCGGGAAACAGCCTGACCCTGGCCGACCTGGCGATCGCCGCGCCGCTGATGGCGGTCGAGCCGGGGCGCGTGCCGCTGGCGCCCTACACACATCTGCAAGCCTGGTTCGGCCGCATGCAAGAACTGGACGCCTGGCGCCAGACCGAGCTTGAAGAAGAACTGTTGATAGCCTGACAGCTGCCGCCAGGCGGCATGCGCCGCCAACCTGCATCGCCCCCCTCCTTTTTGCCAGGCAGGACAATCGTTATTTCCGAAAGGAAATAGCGATTCTGCTATTATGAAGATGCTTTTATGCAACTTTTTAATGCCCCCAGCTGCGCGCACCGTCCTGGCCGCCGCATCGATTGATTGAACAAACTGCATTTCTCGCAAGGAAAGGATGTCCCTTATGGAGTGGCTGCATGAGTTATTCAAGAAATCTCCGGAGATAGCGCTGTTTTTATCGCTGGCGGCCGGTTATGCCGTCGGCAAGATCAAGTTCGGCAAATTCCAGCTCGGCGGCGTCGCCGGCTCGCTGCTGGTGGCGGTGCTGGTCAGCCAGGTCGGGGTGCATGTCGATCCCGGCGTCAAGGCGGTGCTGTTTGCCTTGTTCATTTATGCGGTCGGCTACGAGAGCGGTCCGCAATTCTTCAATTCGCTGGGCAAGCAGTCGGTCCGCGAAATCATCCTGGCGGCGGTGCTGGCGCTGACCGGGCTGGCGACGGTGGTCGTGATGGCCAGGCTGTTCGGCCTCGACAAGGGACTGGCGGCAGGCGTTGCCGCCGGCGGCCTGACGCAGTCGGCGATCATCGGCACCGCCGGCGACGCCATCACCAAGCTCGGACTGGATGCGGCCGAGGTGGCGCGCCTGCAGGGCAATGTCGCGGTGGGATATGCGGTGACCTATGTGTTCGGCTCCTTCGGCGCCATCATCGTCTGTGTGAACATCTTGCCGAAACTGATGGGGCGCAGCATCCGCGAGGATGCGATCAAGGCCGAGACGGCGATGCTGGCCGGAGTCAAGCTGCTGGGGCCGGAACAGCATGCGGCATTGCCGGAACTGGTCGGCCGCCTGTATGAAATCACCCAGGGCAAGATTTCGGTCGAGGAAGTGGAAAATCTGGATCCCGCTACCGCCATCACCATCGAGCGCGTCAAGCGCGCCGGCCAGGTGATCGAAGTCGGTCCGCAGCTGCAACTGCAGCCGCACGACATCGTGCTGGTGGTGGGCCGCCGTGAAGCGGTGGTCAGCACTTCCGGTTTCCTCGGCAAGGAAGTGTACGCGGTGGACGGCATGGAGCTGACCATGCAGCACCGGGAAGTGGTGCTGACCAACAAGGCGTTCCACAACAAGAGCGTGGCGGAGATCCGCACCCAGACCGCGGGCGATGTGCGCCACGGCATCTACGTGGTGCAGATCAGCCGCATGGGGCAGGTGCTGCCGATACTGCCTGAAACCATCGTGCAGGTGGGCGACGTGGTGTCCATTTATGGCGCCGAACAAGACGTCAAGCGCGTCGCCGATATCGTCGGGTATGTGATCGTGCCTAGCGCCAAAACCGATTTTGTCTATCTCGGCGCCGGGCTGGTGGTGGGATTGCTGGTCGGCCTGCTGGTAGCCAAGGTCGGCTCGATTCCGCTGACGCTGGGCAGCGGCGGCGGCGCCCTGCTTTCCGGCCTGCTGTTTGGCTGGTTCCGTTCCCGGCACCAGTCGTTCGGCGCCATGCCTGTCGCCGCGGTGCAAATCCTGAAAGACCTCGGCCTGGCCGGTTTCGTGGTGGTGGTCGGCCTGTCGTCCGGCCTGCAGGCGGTGCAGACCGTCAGGCAGCAGGGTTTCACCATCTTTGGCGTCGGCGTGGTGGTGACCATCCTGCCGATGATCCTGACCATGCTGATCGGGCGTTATGTCCTGCGCTACGACAATACGGCGGTGTTCGCCGGCGCCCTCAGCGGCTCGCGCAGCGCCAATCCGGCTTTCGGCGAAGTGCTCGACAAAGCGGAGAACGCCATTCCCACCGTGCCCTTTGCCATCACCTACGCCCTCGCCAACGTGTTCCTGACCTTGCTGGGACCGCTGGTGGTGGCGCTGGTCTGATCTTGTTTGTGCATCCCGCTCCGCCGCGGCGGACTCAATCTATCGAATAAGGAGTATCAGAATGGATTTCAGCAACCCGGACAAACTCGCCCTGCTCAGCCCGTTTGAATTGAAAGATGCACTGATCCAGGTGGCCTCGGGCACTGACCGCGCCATGCTTAACGCCGGCCGCGGCAACCCGAATTTCCTGGCCACCACGCCGCGCCACGGCTTTTTCCAGTTCGGCCTGTTTGCCATGAGCGAAGCCGAGCGTTCTTATATCTACATGGACGGCGTCGGCGGTTTCCCGCAGCGCGACGGCATCGAGGCGCGTTTCGAGATTTTCACCAAGGCCCATGCTGGCGTCGACGGCGTGCGTTTCATCGAGGCCGCCGTGTCTTACGTGCGCGACCAGCTGGGTTTGTCGGCCGGCGATTTCCTGTACGAGATGTGCGTAGCCATCCTCGGCTGCAACTACCCGGTGCCGGACCGCATGCTGAACCTGGGCGAGCAGATCGTCGGCCAGTACATCCGCCAGGAGATGATCGGCGAGCAGCCGTTCATCGGCAATTTCGACATGTACGCGGTGGAAGGCGGCACCGCCGCCATGACTTACATTTTCAACAGCCTGCGCGAAAACCACATCCTCAAGGCCGGCGACACCATTGCCCTCGGCATGCCGATCTTCACGCCGTACATCGAAATCCCGCACCTCAACGATTACCAGCTGGTCGAGTTGCTGGTCGATGCGCCGGCCGAGAACAACTGGCAGTTCACCAAAAAGGAACTCGACAAGCTGCTCGATCCCAAGGTCAAGGCGTTCTTCCTGGTCAATCCCAGCAACCCGCCTTCGGTCAGGATCAACGACGAGACGCTGGCGTATATCGGCGAGATCGTCAGGCAGCGTCCCGACCTGATCATCCTGACCGACGATGTGTACGGCACGTTCGCCGACAACTTCGTATCGCTGTTTGCGATCTGCCCCTACAACACCATCCTGGTGTATTCGTTCTCCAAGTATTTCGGCGCCACCGGCTGGCGCATGGGAGTGGTGGCCACCCACGAAAAGAATATCCTGGACGACAAGATCGCCGCCTTGCCCGAGGCGCGGCGCAAGGAGCTGGACCTGCGCTACAACTCGATCACCACCGAACCGCGCGCGCTGAAGTTCATCGACCGTCTGGTGGCCGACAGCCGCACCGTGGCGCTGAACCACACCGCGGGCTTGTCGACCCCGGTGCAGGCGCAGATGACCTTGTTCTCCCTGTATTCGCTGCTGGACGAGCCGCAGTATTACAAGAAATCGATGAAACGCATCGTCCTGCGCCGCAAGGAAGCGTTATACCGGGCGCTGGCCTTGCCGCTGCCGGTCGACGCCGATTCGGTCCACTACTACCACCTGCTCGACCTGGAAACGCTGGCCACGCAAATGTACGGCGCCGATTTCGCCAAGTGGATGGTGAAGCGCCTGAAGCCGAACGAAGCGCTGTTCCGGCTGGCGGAAGAAACCGGCGTGATCCTGCTGCCTGGACGCGGCTTCGGCACCGCGCATGCTTCGGCGCGGGTGTCGCTGGCCAATCTCAACGAGTACGACTACACCAACATCGGCAAGGCGATCCGCAAGCTGGCGCTGGAATTTCATACGCAGTTTGAGAAAGGTGCGGGCGGCGAAAAAAGCGCCAAGAGCGTGGGCGGCGGCAAGGCGGCAAGCGCCAAAGCCAAGCCTGCGAAGAAAGCAAAGAAGTAAATAAAGATAGCGGTAAACGATAAAAATCCCATGGCGCGCCATGGGATTTTTTGCAGGCAGTATGTTACTGCTTATAGCCGTTGTTCAGGGTTTTCAAACACTCTATTTGGTCGGACGACAAGCGAGCCACGCCGCGGCCGTTTTCGTCTTTCATCGATTGCCTCTTGAGGTTGAGCGCCAAAACAAAATACGGAGTTAGGCAAGCACGGTGTTCCGGCCGTTAGCATCATTGCTTGCAATTGTCGCTTCGCTGCGGCCACGGAATCCTTTGCGATAGCGCCAGTAGCCGGTTGCCTCGCGCAGCCCGGCTGGCGTGAAACCCGCATAGGAGTCGTGAACGAAGCCGTCGAACAGAGCGGCGATGGCGGCAGTCGTGGGCGGCGCGTTCTTTGCCATATCCAGCAACGCAGGCGCCTCCGGATCTAATGCGCTCAATGCCGCTTGCCGATACTCGGCAGCTTTCAGACTGGCGCCGGGTTGGCCTTTAATGAAATCAAGGAATTGCTGAGACAAACTGACGTCGCCTTTGAGGCCGATCAGATGCGCATCTTTCATCAGGATTTTATTTGAATCAATCAACAGTGTTCTGTCTTCTGCATTGGCCCGTTGTACCTGAACAAGCTGTTCGTAGCGCTTGCAGACTTGCCAGCGCCAGCTCAAATAAGGCTGCAGCCATTCATGGATTGGGCGTGGCTCCATGGTGGAAGCCGTCAGGAAATCATTGAAGGCTTGTTTGACGCGAGGATCAATTGCAAACGGGTCGTGGTTATTTACTGTGTTGATTGCTCGATTTTTCTGTAATGGAGCACCCGCAGCGACAGCACAGTCAAACATATGATTGAGCGGGATTTGCGATAATTTAAGCGCGTCGCTTTCAAACAAAGTATTGCCAACTGAAATTCCTAGTTCACCCGGCTCATAACCACCCCCGACATCGCTGTGCGAACCTGGATAAACAAACTCCTGACAATGCGGTGGCAGTATCCCGTCGACGCCAAGTTCGTCAATCGGGAAATTCTTGCGCAACTCGTGCATGGCCACCATGTGTACACAATTTTCTACCGATGCTGGGATCCGTAAATCTTGCGCTGTTGCCCATCCATCGTGACCGCTGGTGCTGTTGACAATAGTGCCAGCCAATCCACCCAATACACCTGCGGAAGCAACGGTATCTATCAGGCCAACGAAACGAAAACGGATAATGACGCCGGCCAGCTTCCCGCTGACCAGCAACTTATCCAGCCATTGGCAAAAGACTCGCGCTTCGGCGGCACCGCGTGAAAAGCCGAATACGTCAATAAAACATTCTTTAATGTCTGGCTTACCGTGCGTTGATAACTTCTTCTCGAGCAAATCTGCCTGTCGCTTCAAGAATCCCTCACGCGGGCTAAGACCACCATGGCTCATCAGCAGACCTTCAGTTACCCCGAGTTTTTTGAGTTCTTGCAGATCCACTGGATCGGACACATTAAAACTGTTACAGCATAGAGCTTTGATTTGCTCTTTTGAGAAAAGCATTTTCCCTTCATAAGCACGTCTATGTATTGTATTAAACACTGCTAACAAGGCAAACAAGACACGTGCTTCGCAACCGGAGGCAAAACCGCTGCCCATATTGCTATAAGCTAATTCGCCTATTTCTATGAAAGGGGTTCCAACGCCATTGACATAGGTACGGTAAGCGCCAATAGCGGTGTCGTTCAAATATGCGTCAAACAACCTGGCAATATTGCTTTGTTTTAATTCGTTTTCGTCTTCATATTTATTGTTTCTTGTACCATCAAAGAAAAAACCAATGTCAATATCTTCTTCGCATCTGGATGTACATAAGTAGTGCTTCGGCAATACTGGCGTAATAACATCGATTGGCGCATGCCGGGTCGGCGCAATAGAAAATGTGGCTTCCTTCGTCATCGCCAATCTCCTCGATTTCTATTTTCTTTCGACTTGCGTGCGGACTCTAATTGTTCCTCCGGAGTGAAAAGAGCATCAACTCGCGTACCAACAGTCGTGATATCGGCGGCATGTTGATCGTCTCCAAGGATAGGATGTAGTTTGCTTTCTGGATAATACTCACTTGATACAACACGAATTCTGCCGCCTGCGAAAAAATGTACAAATAGTTGCCCCGGTTTATCGTATTTTTCAACTGGAACTTTAGCTTTGTAGACTCCTTCGGAGGTAATGCTTTTATAATTCCCCGCAGCAGTCTCTGCCAAATTTTCTTTACTCCAGTCACCGACAGCCCACCGTACTTCAGTCGTCAGATCTGGTCGCCATTTTTTCGGTAATGCTACACAGCAAACGCTACTACCGCCGCCACCACCGCGGCCTACATTGCTGCCATATACGCCATCGACATAAAATCTCGAGACGTTAAAATTTGGACCAATATGTTGTACCCCTGTCAGCCCAACAGGGGTGAAATTACTGTCGTTAATACCGGCTTGAACGCTGGCACAACCGACGAAGGTAAGGGGCAATAAAGATATGGTCAGTTTTTGCAGCCAACTCATCCGTTTTTTTGTTTGATTTCTTTTCATATGCTTTTCCTTGTCGACACTCGTCAATGATCTTGCAGGTCCGATTTGCAATCTGGTGCTGTTTGGATCGCACTTGCAAGTCTTTATATGCGTTGAACTTACTGGAAATATTTCTCTACGGCCTCTCTTAAATCCACCGCAATCGCAGCAGCATCCCGCTGCACCAGGATTTCAGCCAAACCGGAATAGCCCAGCAATCGTCCTTGCGTGTCAAAAATAGCACCCGTCAGCAACAGTAGAACACCGTTGTCGCTGTGCCCGGCAGCACGCCACTGAGCAATTGCCTCACTTGCCCATCGATGCTGCTCAGCCATTTCACCGGGTAACGTTTGCCCTTTGCGCCTTCTTAACAAATTGCCGATTAGCTGATCCGGCGCCTCTAATTCTGTCAGCAGGGCATCTTGCTGCGCCGTGAGCGTCAACGGCGTCGGCGCCAGCTCCTGCCCAGGTTCGGCCAAGGCCAGAGCGGTTAACACACCCTGTCTGCGGTGAACGCACCAGCGGGTCATGGGACCGACAACCGACGCCCATTGGGCTGGCGTCAAGACGGCCGCCAGGGAAGGCAGGACGGCGCAGTCGGCGAAACGCAGCGTCGGTTCGTCGCCGCTGGTTAGCCTCACAAAGATGAAATGGCGCAAATGCTGGGCCAGCGCATCGTGCGACAACCTGGTTTCAATCAGGGATGCATGCAGTTGGGGTTGCATCGCATTAAACAGCGTCATCATTAAATCCAACTGGCCGGCCTGCTCCGCCGCAGCCATATCAATCAACAACGGACTGACCGTGGCCGCCGCTTCTTTATAAATTGGAAGCAGCCAGTCCGGACGTGCGTCGGCTTGCATAGGAAGATAGGCTTCAGTCCCGCCTAACATGGCGCTGTCGATCAATAGAAAAGGGGAAATCTCCGGTTCTGTTGCTGTCATGCGGGATTCGCCCTGGCCAGTTTTTGTTGTGCTGCTTTCAGCAAGCAAGGAATGCAGATATCGTGATCCGGCAACTGACCGGGAAATTGCAACGGCCTGGCTTGCGGCCCGAAGGTCTGGTGATCGGCCGCGTGAACTTCGTGGCCGCCTGACGTATATTCCTTGATGCCGTCGCCGCTGAGGACAATCTCGCTGCCGCCGCCATTGAGACGTATGCCCAGCTTGGCCTTGAGATTGATCCAGTCGTGCGTGCTGATGATATCCAGCACCTTTTGCGCCAGCAGCTCAAGATTGTCGCTTTGCGCTTGAATGCTCACCTTGCCGCTGGCGGCGATCAGCTTGACGCCGAGCTTGTGGACGTAGACCGACCACAGGTCCTGGACGGCCGCAAAAAACGATTTTCCTGTGGCCACTGAGACATGTCCGCCCGCCGTCAGCGCGGTATGGTCGGCGCTGGCGAGATGGGTGGAAGCGGCGCTGCTGCTTTCGATGCCGCTGGGGCTGGCCAGTACCAGATGCGGCTCTGCCAATTCAGGAAAATCGCCGCCGCTGCCCTTGATTGCCTCGTTCTGCGCCTTGATGGCCTTGGCGACGTCTTGCTGATCCGCATGTTCGTGTTGCGCCTCATGGGTTTGCGCCAAGTCAGCCAGCTGCTCGTGCAAATCCCGCGATTGCGTCAGGCGCGAGACAGTTTCACCCATGTCGGTGGTATGTGCTGCGCCCTTGGGACGCGCTTCGGTGGTGAGCAGCATGCCGTGCGAACGCAGTACGCCCTGGGCATCCGACCTCAGCTCAAAGCCGCTGCCGCGTGGCTCCTGGCGCCCGGCATTGTTGTTAATGCGGGTAATGGAACCCAAGGACAGGATGCTGTCGAAGGCGTCGCTTTTCAGCTGCGCCTGTATGGCATTGTTACTATCATCAAATATCAGGTGGTTACTGCGTCCACCAACGGCATTGCCGCCCTTCGGCGCCAACTCCCTGCTGCGAATGCCGGACAGTGCGCTTTGCGACGGCAAAGCCCATGGCGGCATATTGTCTTGGCTGATCACTGATCCGGTAATGATGGGACGATCACAGTTTCCATCCAGCCATTGCACGATCACCAGCTGGCCGCTGCGTGGAATCGCTACGATGCCTTGCTGCGCGCCAGCCCAGCCGCTGGAGACACGTATCCAGGCGGAGCTGTCCTCATTGTTCTTGCCGTGGCGGTCCCAGTGGAACTGGACTTTCACGCGTCCGAACTGATCGACAAAAATGTTTTGCCCGACAGGGCCGACAACAGTCGCGGTTTGCAGGCCGTAGATGCGGGTCGCCTCGCTGTTGTAGCCCGGCCCCGGATGCCATGGGATTTTCTTGCGGATGCATACGGCTGTGTTGGTATAGGCGGAGGCGGCATCGGCGTCTTGCAGATAATTATTGGTGGCGCAGTGCTCGACGCTGATCACCAGGAATTCATGGTCTTGTTCGTCGTGCGGCTTGTCGCGCTGGGGCGACCAGTCCTCGTCGAAATGGCCGGTGAGGCGCTGCCACCGTCCCGGTTGCAGATAGGGACAATTGCCGCGCGCATCGAAGCGCTTCGCGGCCGCCTCGATCCCCTCGGTCAGCACCTTGCATACGCGGTCACCATCCTGCAGGCTGCTAAAGCCATAGGCGCCTGCATACTGGTAAGACTCGATGGGCGGCACGGCGCCTTGCTGGTTGATGGTGGGAACGCTGACATGCTGCGGCCGGGGATTCTTTATATCGTAGCTGGAGCGCGCGACCGTAGACGCCGCAAATTGGCGGAACGGCGACCACTCCCAAATTGCCGCTTCTTCGGCAGCGCCACCGTGGCGCTGGAACGGCACTTCGGGCCGGCCATCGATTGCGGCGGCATAAGTGGAGTCATCCGACAGCTTCAATACATGGCCTGTGGGCCCATGTTCGTAGTGATAATGCCAGCCCAGCATTTCCCATCGGCGATGCAGGAAATTGGCTTGTGATTCGTTGAACTGGAAGCGTTCGGTGACGATGGGGTCGTCATGATGCAGGGTGCAATCCCATGCCGCCAAGCCGCCATGCTCGGCGAATACCGCCGCCGTCAAATCCTGCAAGGACAGCTGGTGAAACACGCGGCAATCCATACGCTCTTTAAGGAAGGCTAGCCAGGGCACCAGATGCGCCTCGTAAAACGCCAGGTTGCCGTCGCTGCGCTTGAAGCGGAATTGGTCGACGTAACCGGTGAAAAAGCGTGCGCAGCCGTCGTTGCGGATCAATTCCACGCACAACAGCTTGCCGAGCATGGCCTTGAGTTCTATGTGAGGATCATCGCTCAACAGCTCTAGCGTATAGGAAAAATCACGGCTCATGGCCTCGCTGGCATCCAGCCTGTTGACCTGTAATTCCGCGTCAGGCGCATCATCGTTGATGAACGACAGGCGCAAGACGCGATTGTGCTGGCGATCTTGGATCAGGCTTTGCAACGTTCTGGCAGTACTTTTCATCCGTCCCCTCCCATCGCCGGAAGGCAATGAGATGCTTTTTAGATAACTTTTCAGTTATGCTAAGCAAATGTTGACGAAAAAGCAAATATGAATGTGAAGTTGCGACGCTCACGGCGTCGAGAAGCAAAGGGAATGCGGCCCTGGCCAAAGCAGCTGCCCGCGGGCGAGTGGTTACGGCAGCGTCATATGGAATTCGTCGAGGCCCGTTTTAACAAGAGTTTTAATATCCGCCTTGAACAATCCACGAGATAGACATGGATGTCGTTCCGATGCACCGGTAGAACGTTCTGGTCCTAATTCAGCTGGAGTCAATAGTCGCCGCAAATCCTTGTTTATTGCCGGTAGCCGTCGTTGAGGGTTTTGAGGAAGGCGATCACGTCCTTGATTTCGTTATCCGTCAACGCCGGCTTGTCGCCCGGCTTGCGGTCAAACGGCGCTTCGACGTTGACGTTGCCATGGTATGCCTCGGGCAGGTCGTCATACTTGCGCACCTTGCCGTCTTTCCCGCGCGGATACCATTTCTCCGGCTGGGTATCGCGCTGCACGTAGAATTTCATCACCTGTTCCAGGCTGGTGAAGCTGCCGTTGTGGAAGAACACCTGGCGCGTGGCGACGTTGCGCAAGGACGGCGTCTTGAACATCCCGCAGTACTCGGTCTTGTCCTTGAGGTCGGTGCGGTCCGGGCCGCACAAACCCATGTCGTAATATTTCGGATCGGCGTTGGCCGGGATATTCTTGTTGCGCGGCACGCCGATGGCGATCAGGCCGTAGTCGGTAAATTGCGGGAAAGCGCCGCTGGCTGTGATCTCGCTGATGTGGCAGGAAGCGCAATTGCCTTTCGACGAATCGTTGAACAGGCGCAGGCCGTTCAGTTCCTGCTTGCTGAGCTGGGCCTGCTGGCGCAGGAAGGCGTCGTACTTGCTGTTGTAAGGATAGAATTCGGTCGGGCTTTCCTGGAATACTTCCAGCGCCATCAGCGCCCATTTGAAAGCGTGTTCCTGGTTATCGAAAATGTCCTCGCCGAAGGTGGCGCGGAACTGTGCCGCGTAGCTGGCTTTTTTCAGTTTTTCCACCACCTCGGCGGCATTCGCATTGCCCATTTCGTGCGCCGACAGCAGCGGGATCCGCGCCTGGTCGTGGGTCGACGGCGCCCGGCCGTCCCAGTTGTGGCCGCCGGTGGGGCCGGCGTCGATGCTGTCGTCGCCGTCGTCGTCGAAGAAATGTTCGGTGAACGCCGGCACATTCTGTATGTAGCGCAGCGAAGGCACGGCGCGCGTGCCCAGTGTTTTCATTTCCTTGCCGCCCAGCTGCACCGCCAGGTTGTTGGGCGGGCCGAATGCATGGTCGGGGCTGTGGCAGGTGGCGCAAGACATCTTGCCCGACGCCGACAGCGAGGGATCGGAAAACATGGTGCGGCCGAGTGCGGTCATGTCTGCCACCGAAGGCTGCTTTTTCAACGTCGGCGCATAGGTGGCGCCGACGTAGGCCGGCACCGCCGGCTTGCTTGCTTCGGCCTCCGCATGCTGCTGGCCGCAGCCGTTCAGGACAAGCGCGGCGACGCCGCTCAGGAATGCAATGACCGCTGGTTTCATAGGAACGTTTGACAAGCCTTGGAGGACGGCAGGACGCCGCGTCGGATGGGAGGCAAGCCTAGCAGCGTTGTATGACAGAACGATGACACCGCCACACCCCAAAAATAAATGGCGGCCGGCATTGCATTTCACACAGCTGAAATATTCGAGGCATAGGATTGCGCTTTTTATCGCCCGGGGAGGGTTTATGAAGCGGACCATGCAATGGCTGCCGGCAACGGTGGCAACGGTGACACTATCGGCGGGCCTGAGCGCCTGCGGCGGCGGCAGCTCGATCGGCGAGGCCACCGGTGCGGTGACCAGCGGCCAGGTAACCGGCAGCTATTATGAAAACGCCAAAGTCTGCTTCGAGGACAAGGTCAAGAAAGCGACCTGCGACGCCGCATCGCCGGTAGCCAGGACAGCTCCCGACGGTTCATTTTCCCTCAAGGGCCAGGGCGCGGTAGTAGCCACTGTCGATACTGACGCCATCCGCCATGAAGCGCTGGGCGACAAGGGCAGCGCCGTCACGCAAAAACTGGTGTTCCGCGCGCCGCTCGGCCGCAGCGCTTTCATCAGCGCCATCTCGACCGAACTGACAGCCGCCATGGACGCCAACGGCGGCGATTTCGCCGACGCCAGCAAGAAGCTGGCCGCCAAGATCGGCACTGCCGAAGCCAACCTGTTGGCCGACATCAACAAGCTGGGCGGCAATGACCTGGCCAAGCTGAAAGCGGAAGCTGTGGCGGTCAACGCGGCCATCGCGGCAGCCATCGCCCAAGGCGGCACGGCTGACCTGGGCCAGGCCCTGGCCGGCGCGCTGGCGATGAACAACATCCAGAACGTGGTGGTGATCTTTGCCGAGAACCGCGGCTTCGACAACCTGTACGGCCTGTACCCTGGCGCCAACGGCATTCCCGGCGTCAATCCGACTTCGACTTCCAGCTACGTGCCGCAAAAGGATTTCGACGGCAGCACCCTGCCGGTCCTGCCGCCGACCTGGGGCGGCATGACCCTGGCCGGCCAGAGCACGGTCATCACCCAGGCGCAATCGGCCAACCTGCCGAACAAGCCGTTCCAGATCGATGACGCCAACAGCCCGATCTACATGTCGTCAGCCGTGATCACGCGCGACCTGGTGCACCGTTTCTTCAACAACCAGATGCAGATCAACGGCGGCAAGAATGACAAGTTCGCCGCGTACTCCGATGCCGGCGGCCTCAGCATGGGTTATTACGACGGCAGCAAGATGAAGCTGTGGAATATCGCCAAGCAATACACGCTGGCCGACAACTTCTTCATGGGCGCTTTCGGCGGTTCCTTCCTGACCCACCAATACCTGATCTGCGCTTGCGCCCCGACTTACCCGAACGCCGACGCCGCCACCTCGCCTGCCAAGGGCAACATCTCGGCCGTCACGCTCGACGCCAGCGGCAACCTGGTCGGCCTGACTCCCGGCACCGGCAATCCGACTTCGGTACTGAATGGCGCCGCGGTCTACCTGAAGGACAGCACCATCACGCCGAAAGACGCTTCCGGCATGTTCTACGCGGTCAACACCATGCAGCCGCCGTACCAGCCTAGCGGCAACAACGCCGCCGCGGTGGCCGCCTACGCCGATCCAAGCAAGGCCACTACCTTGCCGGTCCAGACCCAGACCAACATCGGCGACGAGCTGACCAGCAAGGGCATCGACTGGGCCTGGTATGCAGGCGCCTGGAACGCCGCCTTGGCGGATGCGCCGAACGCCACCCGCAGCGTGATCTACGGCGGCAAGGTCCAGTTCCAGCCGCACCACCAGCCGTTCAACTACTATAGCCGCTTCGATCCGGCCACGGCCGCCGGCGCTGCCGAACGCGCCGCCCACCTGAAGGATTTCGACGCTTCGTTCCTGCAGGACGCGGCGGCCGGAAAACTGCCGGCAGTCGCGTTCTACAAACCGCAAGGCAACCTGAACCAGCATGCCGGTTATGCCAACGTCGCTGACGGCGACGCCCATGTCGCCGACGTCATCGCCAAGCTGCAAGCCAGCCCGCAGTGGAAGCACATGCTGATCGTGGTGACTTACGATGAAAACGGCGGCTTCTGGGATCACGTGGCGCCGCCCAAGGGCGACCGCTGGGGTCCGGGCACACGCCTGCCGACCCTCCTGGTGTCGCCGTATGCGAAGAAAGGTTTCGTCGACCACACCCAGTACGACACCGCTTCCATCCTGCGCTTCATCACCAATCGTTACGCGTTGCCGGTGCTGCCTGGCCTCACCGCCCGCGACAAGGCGCTGGTGGCGAACGGCGCAAAGCCGATGGGCGACCTGACCGGCGCATTGACGCCGGTGCCGCAAGAGTAATCCGCGCAAGTTCAGCGGAGGAAAGATAAAGCCGGCTGCCTTGGAAAAGGCAGCCGGCTTTTTTTATTGCCAGGAACCCATGGGCGCCAGCGCCGGCGACAGTTCCGCTTCGCTCCAGCGCAGCGGCAACGAGGCTTCGACCCGTATCGCCTGCTCCACGCGGAAGCGCAGCAAGCGCTCCGCGCCTTTGAATGCCGCGACTTCGGGACCATCCCAGACCAGCTCGACGCTGGCCGCGAGATACAGCAGGTCGCCGCTGGCGAAATCGATGAACAGCAAGCCGGCGCGCGGATGCTCGACCAGGTTGCCGATGGTGTTGAAGAAAGAATTGCCGACAAAATCGGGCACCGTCAGCGTCTTCTCATCGTCGATGCGGACGAAGCCGGGTTTGCCGCCGCGATGCGAAACGTCAACCCCGTGCTGGCGGTTGCCGGCATCGGCGGGTTTGCCCATGAAGGCCGAGGCAATGAAGAAAGTGTCCGCGCCGGCGACCAGCTTTTGCATCGCGGCGTCGAGTTGCGTCGCCCGGTGCACCACGGGCGCCGTGGCGTGGTCGCCTTCGACCAAGGCGGGACGGCGCGCCTGGATATATTTCGGACAGTTGCCGAAGCTCTGGTCTACCTTCAGCGTCCATCCTGCCGCGTCGATTTTCTCGACCTTGCCGTTCATGCGGTTGCGGCGGCGGGTGTGCGGCTCGATGCCGAGCAAGCCGATGGCCGCGTTGTCGGCCAGCGTCTGCCGCAGCGGATCGGCTGCCGGCACGTGCGGATGTATCTCCAGGTGCTCGGCGTCCGGTGATGTCACGAAGCCGGGTGTGCCGGTGATGATCGAGGCCCACGGCTGTTGTTCGCGGTCGATGCTGCCGACGATCATGAACGGCAGCTGCTGGAAAAATTCGCGATGCTGGTCGGGCATGAAGCTGCGCAGCAGCTGGCCGCGGCCAGCCATCTTTTCAAGTACGCCGGCGCGCTGCTGCACTGCGCGTTCGCCGCGGTGGAAAGGCGTATCGTCTGGACCGGCTGCGGAGATTTCAGGATGGGACATGTCTTGGCTCCTTGGTAGAGCGCTGCGGTTGCCTGGCAGCCGCAGCGCGCGGTTTCAGGCTGCCAGCGCCGGCGGCGCGGCTTGCATGGCGACAAAACCGGGCAAGGCTTGGACCCGGCCCAGCCATGCGCGGATATGCGGGTAGTCGTCCAGCGCCACGCCACCTTCCGGCGCATGCGCGATGTAGCTGTACGCCGCCACATCGGCGATCGTCACCTGGGCGCCGGCCAGGAACGGGCGGCCGGCCAGCTGTGGCTCCAGCAGGGCGAACAGGCGTTTGGCGGTAGCGCAGGCCGCGCCATGGTCGAGCGGCAAGCCGAACAAGGTCGCCAGGCGGGCGCTGGCCGGGCCGCGGAAAATCTCGCCCGCGGCCAGCGACAGGAAGCGCTGCACGGTTGCCGCTCCCAAAGGATCGCGCGGCAGCCAGCTGGCGTCGCCGTATTTGCTTGCCAGGTAGACCAGGATCGCATTCGAGTCGGCCAGCGTGACTTCGCCGTCCTCAATCACCGGCACCTGGCCAAACGGATTTTTCGCCAGGAATTCAGGCTTTTTCTGTTCGCCGGCGCCGAGGTTGACGTCGATCATTTCAAACGGCAGGTCCAGCAGCGACAGGAACAGCTGGACGCGGTGGGCGTGGCCGGACAAGGGGGCGCGATAGAGACGGATCGGTTGGGCTGGGCGGACGGCTGGCATGGAAGATCTCCTGGAAGGCTGGAATAAAAGCACCGCAAGCGATGCTTGGCGAAAACTGCATGATTATGTACCGAACAATCGGTACAATACAAAAGCAAAACCAGGCTGTCAAGTAAAAGCAGGAAATCAACAATGCTTATTTGGCCGGCTGAGGGCCAAGCAGGATGGCGGGAAAGTTCTCTATCATGCGCAAAAAGGGACCGTTGCTGTCCAGGGCGCGAGACACGATCAGCGATCCCTGAATCGCCACCACGGCATTCTCCGCGCGCACGGCGGCCTCAACCTTATCGACGCCGGCTTCCTCGGCCACGCCGGCCAGCAGCGCCATCAAGGCCCGCATGCGTCCGCCCAGGTGCTGCTGGAACAGCGAACCGGCTTCGCCGATGGTGAATACATCCATCAGGCAGGGCGCCATGCCGTTGGAGTAATACTCGGTCAGCTTGGCGGCGAAGCGCTGCAGGCGGATGGCGGATGGCTCGCGGCTGTCGAGGGTAGACAGCACATGCTGGGTAAACCAGGCGCCGACGGCGGCCATGGCTTCGCTTGCCATGTCTTCCTTGCCGTTCGGGAAATAATGGTAAAGGCTGGACCGTCCGAGGCCGGTAGCGTCAGACAGGCGCGACAGGCTGCTGCCTTCATAGCCGTAGCGGCGGAAAGCGGCCAGGATGCGGTCGACGACCTGGTCGCGGGAGAGAGTGGCTGCTGGCATGGTATCTAGACCTGATGAGTGTACCGAATGTTCGTTGTTATCAATGTAGTGGTGAAATACCAAAACGGCAAGGGCGTCCATGCAAAATGCGCACGCGCCGGCTCCGGATTGCTGCCAGATGCAGAATAATGGTTGCCTAGCTAACCATATCGTCCTAGAATGAGCCCATGTTTGACCACTGCCTTTATTTCAACACTACCGCCCTGGCGCGCATCGTCGAGCGCGAGTGGAACGCCGCCTACCAGCCGTTCGAGCTGACTGCGCCGCAAGGTTTCGTCCTGCGCGCGGTGCTGAGGCGCCCAGGCCTGCTTAACAGCGAACTGGCCGATATCTTCAGCATCGCCAGGCCGACGGCAACCCGCTTGCTGGACGCGCTGCTTGCGAAGCAGCTGGTTGAGCGCCGCCCGTCCGCCGCCGACGGCCGCGAATGGAATATCTTTCCGACCGCCGCGGCGCTGGCGCTGGATGGTCCGATCAACGCCGTCAGCGCAGAGGTGGCCCAGCGTTTGCGCGGACAGGTGGGCGACGACCGTTTCGACGACTCGATCAGCGCCCTGCGCGAGGTAAGGAAAAGCATCGGCTGATTGCCGGCTGGTGCGCAAGACAGAAGGCAGGCGCACATGCTTGCCTGAATTTTTATTCAATTGGTTGTTTAGCTAACTTCTTTTGGAGAGGAATCGCCATGCCAGCTATTGCAGGGAATTTGCAAAAAAACGCGGGAGGCCGCATTGCGCTGATAGTGTTTGCAGTTGCCGCTGCGGTGTTCGGCATCATCTTGTATCTCGGCGCCGACCCGAGCTTGCCGGATAGCCAGGATGCTTGCCTGACGGCGCATGCGGCCGATCACGGCATTACAGTGCAGCAGCTGCGCAGCGACGCTAGCCGTCAGCCTGAGCTGGTGGCGGCGCTTTCATCCTGCTCCGGCATGGCGCCTTGATTGACAGCAGATCGCCTTAGTCGGCCAGCTGCGACACGGCACGGGCAGCCGGTGCGCGGCCGCGGCTCAAATACAGGGACCAGCAGGCGCACAGCAGGGCCGCGGCTGACAAGGCGGCGCCGAACCAGGGCGTGGCCGCCAGCGATTGCCAGGCGATCACCATGCCGCCGCAAGCCGCGCCCAGCGCCACGCCAAGATGCATGGCCGAGGTGTTGAGGCCGATATTGACTTCGCTGTCAGCCGGCGCCGAGCCGATCAGGTAGCTCTGCACCGTCGGCGAGATGCTCCAGCTCAAGCTGCTCCAGATCATCATCGCCGGCAAGAACAGCCAGAGAGAGCCGGCGAACAGCGGCAGGCTGGCCAGCACCAGCGTAAACACGGCGGGCACCAGCCACAGCGTGCGGCGCGCACCCAGCCGGTCAGACAGCCAGCCGCCAAGATAGCCGCCGCTGACCGCGGATGCGCCGAACAGCGCATACATCAGGCTCAGGCTGTTGCCATGCAGGCCTAGGATGGCGCCGAGATAAGGCGCGAGATAGGCAAACAGGGTGAAGTGGCCGGCAATCATCAAGATGGACACCAGCTGGGCGCAAGCCAGGCTCGGGACCGCCAGCTGTTGCCGGTAGCGCGACAAGGGCAAGGGCTGCTGCGCGGTCATGCGCGGCAGGCTGGCCTGAAGCCAGAAAGCCAGCGCCGCGGCGAGCACCGCCATCGCGGCGAACGGCAGGCGCCAGCCGAGGCGGTCGCTGAGCACGATGCCGAACGGGATGCCCAGCACCAGGGAGCCGCTGATGCCCATGAAAATGACGCCGATGGCGCGGCCCCGATGGCTTGGCGCGACCAGCGCGGAGGCGAATGCGGTGCTCAGCACCACGATCAGCGAGCAGCTTGCCGCAGAGACGATCCTGAGCACAAACAACAGCGCATAATTCGGCGCCAGCGCGGCGGCCAGGTTGCTGAGGGCGAATACCGCCAGCGCCGCCTGCAGCACGGTGCGCCGCTCGAAGCGCGCGGTAAGCGACAGCAGCAGCGCCGCACAAAGCGCAAAGGAGAGGGAAAAGACGCTGGTCAGCTGCCCCGCGACGCTGAGCGAAACCGACAGGTCGCGGGCAATCAGCGGCAGGATGCCGCCGACGATGTTTTCATCCAGGCCGGCGATGAAAGCCACCAGCGCCAGCAGGTAAATGCGACGATCCATGAATCTTTTTTATTGGGTGAACGGGAAGAAGCGCTGTACCGCAGCCAGCTGCCCAGGCAGCATAGCCGATGCCTTGCCGTTCAGGTATTGGGTTTGATGATACCCATCATGACCGCTCTGCTTATAGCGTGGCGGGTACTGTAGACGCCCAGTTTCATCGCCACGTTCTTCATGTGGAAGTAGACGGTGCGCTGCGATATGCCCAGGATCAGTCCGATTTCGCTGCTGGTCTTGCCGTCGGCGCTCCAGCGCAGGCATTCCAGTTCGCGCGCCGACAGGATCGGCTCCTGGTTCGGAGCGACCTTGCGCCACAAGCGTTCCGCCGCTTCCTGCAGGTATACGCCCAGCAGCAGGGCGTCGGCCTGGGCCGCGGTAGGCAGCGCGGCAGGGCGCGCCGCGTTGCTGTAGAAATCGAGGCGGCTCGCCGCATGCTTGCTGTGCAGCGCCAGGCTCATGCCTTGCGTGACGCCCCGGGCTTTCAGCAATGGATAAACCTGTCCGCCATGCAGCAGGCACAGCTGGTCGACCTGCCAGTTCAGCGGCAGGCTGGAGCGCGCCAGATGCTGCCGGACGGGATCGGTCTTGTCGTCGGCCGGCTGGCCGAACTGTTGCAGCAACGGGCTTGGCAGGCTGCCGAACAGCTGCACCTGCGATGTGCCGTTGACGCTGGCGATCTCCATCTGCAACATGAAATCGCAAATGCCTAGCTGCGCCAGCAGCCGCTGCATGCATGCGCGCAGCTGCTCCCAGTCGGGGGCCTGCACGACCTGCAGCAGGTCGGGAGCGGATAATCGAGGAGCGGTTTCGCTTTGCAGCATGGGATTTTCAGGATCCTATGATTTTATGTCGGCGGACTGGTCGCGTAAAAAATCCGCCAAGGAATAAAAGGGTTCACGTAAATAATGGTTTGGAAAGTCAAACAGCGCCCAATAGTAGTCCTGGGCGCCGAAACAAATTTGTGCCGGCAAGCAATATGATAGCCAATCATGGCGCAACGCGTCGGTATACATGCCGCCGCTGTCGGAAAAGAACGGCACCAGCCGCATTTCGCGCAAACCGGTCAGCAGTTCCAGCGGGGCGCCATAGTCCTGCGCCACTTCCAGCTGCGACATCAGGCTGGCCTCGGTTTCCACCACCATCAGCGTCGCCTTGCCCTGCATGTCGAAGAACAGGATGCCGGTCGGGTTGGGAAACAGGTAGTACTCGACGAAGCCATGCCGTTTGCACAACTGCTCGACCAGAGTTTCCAGCGCCGGGTCCGACAGGAAAGTGTAGGAATGGCGCGACAGCAGGTCTTTCAGCGTCAGCGACTGGGCGTGGAAAAATTCCTTTTGCAGGCTGCGGATTTCCAGTTCCAGGCGGTCCAGCGCGTCGTGGTCGCTTTTCTTGATGAAGCGGTCGATCAGGCCGCGGTTGAAGGCGTCGATGGCGATCTTTTCGTCGGCCTGGCCGGTAAACAGGATCTTTTTGCAAGGCAGGTCTTGCACCGCCTGGCAAAACGCCAGGCCGTTCATTTGCGGCATGGCGTAGTCGATCACCAGCACCGACGGCAACAGGAAACGCCGGCGGTTCATCGATTGCCGGTAAATCTGTTCGATATCGACCGCCACCGTGCGCCGCTCGAACGAGAATGCCTGTTCGTCATAGTTGACCCGGATCGACTGGCTCTTGCTGGGCGAATGGCGGTAGGCGTCGCGCAGCCAGTCGAGCGCCGCCTGGGTATCGTGGAACACTTTGCGCGCCATGTGCGGCGGCAGCTGGAAAGCCAGGCTGTCCAGGAAGCTCTGGCTATCGTCGATCAGGATAGTCAGGGTCGGGTGTTGATAAACGGGTAACGAAATATTCATGTCGGGGCATTGCAGGCGCAAGGAAAGAAGCAAGGCGCTTGATATGGAAAGACAGTTAATTTAACAGAGAGCGGACATCTGCTGCTTTTTGTTGCACCATGGGTGGAAAATCCAGCACAAAAATGGTGTAGCCCAGCGGCCGCGAAACCACGCGTATGCGGGCTCCCCAGGCTTCCAGCACATCTTTGCAAAACGCCAGTCCGATGCCGGTGCCGCTGGATTCGGGATAAGCGTAAAAGCGTTCGAAAATCTGCGACGCGCGTCCCGCTTCAATGCCGCAGCCGGTATCGATGAACAGCAGCCGCGGCCGGGCGCGGGCGCCGTCCAGCACGATCCGGACGCGGCCCTTGCCGACGCGCTGGATCGAGGTCAGCGCATTGCGCAGCAAATTGATCAGGACCATCGAGCACAGCTCGACCTGTCCCAGCAAGCGAAAATCGGAGCGCACCGTGACGGCGACCAGTTCGCGCTGTTCCTGGTTGACGAACGGATAGCGCTGCATCATCAGTTCGACGGCCGCCGCCATCGACACGATGTCTTTCGGGATCAGGTTTTCCCTGCCGGTCGAAGCGCTCAGCAGGAACAGGTCGATCACGTTGTTCATGTGCCGCACTTCGAGTTCGATGCGGGCCAGCGCTTTTTCCATCGGCACCTGGCTTGGCGCCGCCAGCACGGCGTTTTCCTGCAGCAGGCGGCTCAGGCCGCGCGCATTGGCGTTGATGCTGCGCAAAGGCGTGCGCAGTTCGTGCGACACCGTCGCCAGCGCGGTCGCCATGCCCGCCAGTTTTTCCTGCGCCAGGACTTTCCTGCCGACCTTGGCCAGGGACACCGCGATCACCGCGAAAATCTGGATCGGCCATTGTTCCATCATCTGCAAGGTCAGCGGCACGACCGAGCCGTGGAGCGCCGTATAGACCAGGTAGGCCAGCGCGCTCCCGGTGACATAGGCGACGATCGCCAGCGTCGTGTCGAAGTGGAACAGGATGATCAGCGCGATCAGCAACGACTGGCTCCAGACCGCCGAGCCGTCGTTCATCAGGAACATGAAAGTGAAAAAGAACGGCAGCCAGTAAGTCAGGCAGATAAAGAAATAAGCCGCCAGCCATTTCTTCTGCGACAGGCGGCGAGTCAGAACGATCGGCATGCACAGCACAACGCCGAACAGGCGCAGGCCGAGGTTTTCATACGGTTGCGGAAACCAGTAGGTCCAGACCACGTAGTACAGGGGCATGCCGACTATCGCAATCCAGGCGAGGATGACCAGGCGGTTGGCGATGTCGTTGTATTGCGTGTTGATGCTCAGCCACCAGCGGTTGGCCGCGCGCTCCCAGGCCTGCCAGCGCTTGCTTTTCCAGCTGCTAATGTTTTCAATCATGATGTATCAGATATTAGGCTTATTGGATTCGATGTGACGCCGTTGCGTGGCAGCTGCAAGTTGCCGATGTGCTAAGTCCAATTGCATAACCTGATTCCACGTTCCAGACAGGGACATGGCGGCTCTGTTTGGTTTTTCATCTGAAAGTATAGGGAGAAAATCATGCCATTAACAGAAAGCTACCACGAACCTTTGACCTTGGCCGCGGAACAGCGCTTGCCAGCCTTCGTATCCACCCGTCTTGACGAATATTACATGGATCGCGTGGAAAAAATGTGGGGCGGAGAAAACTTGTTTCATTGGGCCGCGCCCGGCCCGAACGCCATCTATTTGTCCAGCAACGATTACCTTTGCATCGCTGCCGAACCGGCCTTGATCGAAGCGCAGGCGACCCGCCTCAGGCGCGGCGACGCCGACATGCTGATGTCCAGCGTGTTCCTGCAGGAAGGCAGCGCCCAGCCTCGCCTGGAAAAAAAACTGGCGGGTTTCATGGGAGCGGAAGACGGACTGATAACGCAGTCCGGGTGGAGCGCCAACGTCGGCCTGCTGCAGACCATCGCCGGTCCAGGCGTACCGGTCTATCTCGACATGCTGGCCCATGCCTCGTTGTGGGAGGGCGCGCATGCGGCGCAGGCGCGGCCGGTGCCGTTTGTGCATAACGAGGTCGCGCATCTGCGGCGGCAGGTGCAAAAGCATGGCAGCGGCGTGATCGTGGTCGACGCGGTGTACAGCACCAACGGCAGCCTGTGTCCATTGGCCGAGATACTCGCGGTCGCCGAGGAAAGCGGCTGCATCCTGGTGGTGGATGAGTCTCATTCGCTTGGCACGCACGGCCCGAAAGGCGCAGGCCTGGTAGCGCAGCTGGGTTTGTCCGAGCGCGTGCATTTCCGCACTACCTCGCTGTCGAAAGCGTTTGGCGGGCGCGCCGGATTCATCACCTGTTCCAGCAAATTCAAAAGCTATTTCCTGGTCACCTCGCGCCCTTCGATCTTCAGCTCCTGCCTGCTGGGTCATGAGCTGTCCTGGTTCGACGCCGCCCTCGATTTCATCCGCGCCGCCGACGGCAGGCGCGCCGCCCTGCATCGCAATGCGCGCCGCATCCGAGAGGGATTGAGCGTGCTGGGCTACAACGTCAGCGACGGCACCGAGCAGATCATCGCGCTGGAAGTCGGCACCGAAACGATGACGCATGAAGTACGCAAGGCGTTGAACGAGGAAGGAATCTTCGGCGCGGTCTTTTGCACGCCGGCGACGCCCAAGAACCGCGCGCTGGTCAGGCTGACGCTCAATTCAGGTTTGACCGAAGTGGAAGTGCAGCAGATATTGCACGGCTGCGCGGCGATCCGTGAAAAAGTGCGGCTGCCCGAGTGGACCTCGAGCCGCCGCATGGCGGCCGCCGCCGGCTGATCCTGCCGGTTGTCCGTTGTGTTGGCGGTGCGGCGTCAGGCATGTTTCAACACCTGGCGCCGCATCGTGTTCCGTTTGCTGGCGGCGGTTGGCCTCATTTTTGCGCCCGCACCAGCAGATTGATCTTCGCCGCGGCGGCCAGCAGCATGGGCAGGCAGTGTTCCAGCAGGTGCGCCGGGGTCGGATTGTTTACCTGGCCGCTGAGGTTGATGGCGGCGACCACCCGGCCGTTGCGGTCGAACACCGGCGCGGCCAGCGACACCAGCCCCGGCTCCAGTTCTTCGTTGACCATGCACCACCCTTGGATCCGCACCTGCCGGATGATTTCCAGCAGGCGCAGCGGATCGACCACCGTCTGCGGCGTATGCGCCGGCAGCGAAGCGGAAGCCAGGCGCTGGCTCAGGATCTCGTCCGGCAAGCCGGCCAGCAGCACGCGTCCCAGCGAAGTCGAGTAGGCCGGCAGCCGGCTGCCCACGCCCAGGTTGATCGACATGATCTTGTGCGCCGGGACCCGCAGCACGTACACGATCTCGTCGCCGTCCAGCACGGCGGCGGAGCATGATTGGCGCAGGCTTTGCACCAGCTCTTCCATCACCGGCTGGGCCTGGGTCCATACCGGCAGCGACGACAGGTAGGCAAAACCCAGTTCGAGTACCTTGGGCGTCAGCCGGAACAGGCGGCCATCCATCTCGACATATCCCAGGTGCAGCAAGGTCAGCAGGATGCGGCGCGCTCCGGCGCGGGTCAGCCCGGCGCCGGCCGCGACTTCGGTCAGCGTTTGCGCCGGCGACCGGGCGCCGAAGCTGCGCAGCACGGCGAGTCCGCGCGCGAACGATTGCACGTAGCTGTCGCCGGGCTTTGGATCATGGGCGCCCTCCTCCTCGCCGCTTGCGATCGCGGCCGGAGTGGAGAGCGGGGATGGTTTCGACATGGCGTTTGCCTTCAATCAGTTGCCGCTCAAGGACGGCAGGTGCAGGCCTCGCTGTGCAAGGCAGGGCTGGGCAAACGCCCAGGCGCAACAAATCAGCAGTTGACATTGAACCGCCGGCTGACTATTCTTTTCAAATAAGTTCTTTATGCGAATATTTGTTCATTATAAGAACTTTAGTATATTTTTCAACCGAAATGTTCGTAAAAACCATGATCAATAAAATTATTCCTTCGGTCGAGCAGGCGCTGGCGAATATTCATGACGGCGCCACGGTCATGATCGGCGGTTTCGGCGGCGCCGGACAGCCGGCCGAACTGATCGACGCCTTGATCGCCCAAGGCGCGCGCGACCTGGTGATCGTCAACAACAACGCCGGCAACGGCGAAACCGGCCTGGCGGCGCTGCTGAAAGCGCGGCGGGTGCGCAAGATCATCTGTTCCTTCCCGCGCCAGGCCGATTCGCAGATCTTCGACGGCCTGTACCGCGCCGGCGAACTGGAGCTGGAGCTGGTCCCGCAGGGCAACCTGGCGGAACGGATCCGCGCCGCCGGCGCCGGCATCGGCGCTTTCTTCACGCCCACCGGTTATGGCACGGAGCTGGCCAAGGGCAAGGAAATCCGCGAAATCAACGGCAAGATGTATGTGCTGGAACATCCGATCCATGCCGATTTCGCCTTGATCAAGGCCGAGCGCGGCGACCGCTGGGGCAACCTGACCTATCGCAAGACCGCGCGCAATTTCGGCCCGGTCATGGCCAGCGCCGCCAAGGTGACGATCGCCTCGGTGCATGACATCGTGGAGCTGGGCAGCCTCGATCCCGAAAGCGTGGTCACGCCCGGGCTGTACGTGCAGCGGGTGGTGCAAGTGCCGCGCAGCGCCACCGGTCCGGCGGGCTTCAAAGCAGCATAGAAGGAAGAGGACATCATGACTATCTTGATAAAGAAGTGGAACAGAGAACAAATGGCGGCGCGGGTGGCGCAGGACATACCTGACGGCGCCGTGGTGAACCTCGGCATCGGCCTGCCGACGCTGGTGGCCAACCAACTGCCGAGCGGCCGCGAAATCATCTTGCACAGCGAGAACGGCGTGATCGGCATGGGCCCGGCGCCGGCCGCCGGCGAGGAAGACTACGACCTGATCAACGCCGGCAAGCAGGCGGTGACGCTGCTGCCGGGCGGCTGTTATTTCCACCATGCCGACAGTTTCGCCATGATGCGCGGCGGCCACCTGGATGTCTGTGTGCTGGGCGCGTTCCAGGTGTCGGCCGGCGGCGACCTGGCCAACTGGCACACCGGCGCCGCGGATGCGATCCCGGCCGTCGGCGGCGCCATGGACCTGGCGATAGGCGCGAAAAAAACCTACGTGATGATGGAGCACCTGACCAAATCGGGCGACAGCAAGCTGGTCGCGGCCTGCACTTATCCGCTCACCGGGATCGGCTGCGTCAGCCGGATCTACACCGACCTGGCGGTGATCGACCTCGATCCGGACGGCGCCAAGGTCATCGCCATGGTCGACGGCCTGCGGTTCGAGGAACTGCAGAAGCTGACCGCGGTGCCGCTCGTCATGGCTTGCTGATTACCGATCCTGGAGAACCTCATGTCCCACGCTTTCATTTGCGATGCCCAGCGCACCCCCTTCGGCCGTTATGGCGGCGCGCTGGCCAGCATCCGTGCCGACGACCTCGGCGCGATTCCCATCCGCGCCCTGATGGCGCGCAATCCCCAGGTCGACTGGCAGGCGGTGGCCGACGTCATCTACGGCTGCGCCAACCAGGCTGGCGAAGACAACCGCAACGTGGCGCGCATGTCGGCCCTGCTGGCCGGTTTGCCGCTGGAAGTGCCGGGGGCGACGCTGAACCGCTTGTGCGGATCGGGCCTGGATGCGCTGGGCACGGCGGCGCGCGCCATCAAGAGCGGCGAGGCCGGCCTGATGATCGCCGGCGGCGTGGAAAGCATGAGCCGGGCGCCGTTCGTGATGGCGAAGGCGGAGAGCGCATTTTCGCGCAGCGCCAGGATCGAAGACACCACCATCGGCTGGCGCTTCGTCAACGCCTTGATGAAGCAGCAGTACGGCGTCGACTCGATGCCGGAGACCGCTGAAAATGTCGCCGCCGAATACGGCATCAGCCGCGCCGACCAGGACCGGATGGCGCTCGCCAGCCAGGCCAAAACCGTGGCGGCGCAAAATGCCGGCTACTTCGACAGCGAAATCACGCCGGTAGCCGTTCCGCAAAAAAAAGGCGACGCCGTCATCGTCGATAAAGACGAGCATCCGCGCGCCACCAGCCTGGAAGCGCTGGCCAAGCTGAAAGCCGTGGTGAGGCCGGACGGCAGCGTGACGGCGGGCAATGCGTCCGGCGTCAACGACGGCGCCTGCGCGCTGCTGCTGGCCGACGAAGCCAATGCCGCCAGGCATGGCCTCACGCCCAGGGCCAGGGTCGTCGCCATGGCGACCGCCGGCGTCCCGCCGCGCATCATGGGCATGGGGCCGGCGCCGGCGACGCGCAAGGTGCTGGAGATGACCGGCCTGAGCCTGGCGCAGTTCGACGTGATAGAACTCAATGAGGCGTTCGCGGCCCAGGGACTGGCGGTGCTGCGCCAGCTCGGTTTGGCGGACGACGACCCGCGCGTCAATCCGAACGGCGGCGCGATCGCGCTCGGCCATCCGCTGGGCGCTTCCGGCGCGCGCCTGGCGGCTACCGCGGTCAACCAGCTGCAGCGCATCCAGGGCCGTTATGCGCTATGCACGATGTGCATCGGCGTCGGCCAGGGCATTGCGGTGGTGCTGGAACGGGTCTGACAGCGGACGGAACAAAAAACGCCTGCGGCGCGTGGTATAAAACAGGGTCTGACTTCACCATACCGCCCGCCCATGAGCTATCTCTGCGACGCCTCCCGCACGACGCTGATCATCGTCGACCTGCAGGAAAAACTGATGCCGGTGATCGGCGACGCCGAGCAGGTCCTGCAACGCGCGGTGCTGCTGGCGCAGGCCGCCAAGCTGCTGGAGATTCCCGTGATCGGCACGGCCCAGCAGCCCCTGCGGCTGGGACGCACCGTCGCGCCGGTCCATGCGCTGCTGGACCGGACCGTGGAAAAATCCAGTTTCGATGCCTGCGCCCAGCCGAAATTCATGACGGCGCTGAGCAATGGCCGGGACGAGCTGGTGGTGCTGGGCTGCGAGGCCCATGTCTGCGTGCTGCAGACGGTGCTGGGTTTGCTGCACCGGCAGCGCCGGGTCAAGCTGGTGAGCGACGCCATCGGTTCGCGCCGCGGCAGCGACAAGCAGGCAGCCATCGAGCGCGCCCGCGCGGCCGGCGCCGAAATCGTCAGCAGCGAAATGCTGATGTTCGAATGGATGGGCGGTAGCGACCATCCGAAATTCCGCGAAATGCTCAAGCTGATCAAGTAAGCCGGCAGGTTAGTCGCTCGGCGCCATGTGCCGTCCACGAAAAGCAAGAGTGTCTGCTGCCTCTGAATTAAGCCATCTCTTATGTATTTTTCAACCAAAATGATCAAAAATATATCGGGCAATTTGATAAACAACATCAACGCACGATATGGACGATTTGGACGATATGGATCTTCGAGAAGAGCATTGGCAAAAACTGAAACCGTTGCTGTTGGGCGGAGACGCCGATCCCGGCGCCACCGGCCGCGACAACCGCTTGTTCCTGCGAGCCATCTTCTGGGTGGTGGGAAACGGCCGCAAGTGGTCGGCCCTGCCGAAGGAATTCGGCCGCTGGCAGACCGCTTATGTGCGCTTCATGCGCTGGAACCAGGCCGGCATCTGGCGGCGGCTGGCGGACGAGCTGGCCGATGACCTGGACTTGCATGGCATGCTGGGCCGGATTGTAGCGTTTGGCGACACCTATACCCGGCGCGCAACGCAGAGGCTTAAAAATAAGGGCAGCCGGGACGCATGCCTCCCGATGCTGGGAAAAAAGCCCCGGGCCAAGCTGCGCGCTTCAAGCGACGAGGTCAAGCTGGAGAATATCGGCTCCAGCTGGATGTGGCTGCTGACCCGCAAATAAGCCGGAGCCGCTTGCGCAGGGGCGGGGCCCCTGCCGGGCGGATCAGCCGCGGTTGCGCGAAAACTTGGCGGTAAGCTGGCTCAGTTTTTCCGCATGCTGGCGCGCTGCCTTTTCGGCTGCTTCCTGCGCTGCTTCGGCGGCCCGCTGGGCCTTGCGCTGTTCGGCGTTTTTCTTGAAACGCTCGCGCAGCGTCTCGGTCGCATGGGTGCGATGGACTTCCGTCACTTCGTCCGTGCTGTTGCCCTCGAGATCGAACCTGTGGGTCGCCTTTTCCATGCCCTTGAGATAGCGCAGCGAGTTGGTATGCATGCCGAGCGCTATGCGTAAAGTCTTGCGGTTGAGTTCCGGCGACAGTGCGATGAGCTGCTTGTCGATGCCGATCGCGAGCGGCTGGTAATCGCGGAACACGGCGAATTTTTCCTGGAGGTCCTTGAGCAGGACACGCGCGGTTTGGACAGGGTTGGGGGTGGTGACGACAGCAGGTGTATTCATTGACAACAAAAGCAGTGTGTTTTAGATCGGTCAGGATATCACGGAGAAGCCGCCAAACTCTTGCCGCCGCCATGTTTTGCGGCCTGGAGCGCGATTTTTCCCGTGGCTTGTTGTTCTGCGGAGAAGCTCGCAGCCGCGAATGTACATTACAAGCAGTCTACCGTGCATTGATCTGGCGACATACTGTCAATTTTGCGAGGCGTCACTCTAAAGCGGCCAGCGCCATCAATCTTTGCGCACAGGTCCTGACGGCATCGCGCAGTTCCGGCGGATGGCGGATCTCGAATGCGAACGGCAGCCGGGCCAGTTGCCGGGCAAACCAGTCGAGGTCGTCCGACTGGTTGTGGACCAGCACGCCGTCTCCCGCCTGTTCGAAGATGCCGATGGCGTCGGACAAGTGATCGCGCGCCGACTTGAGGTCGGTCTTCAGCAATACCTCTATCGCAAACGCGCGCGGCATGGTGGCTACCGAAAACGCCAGGTGCGCCAGCGCGTCGAAACCGGCGGGGCGGATAAAGCGCTGTTCCAGCAACTGCACCTGGCCGATGCGGTCCAGCCGGAATGAGCGCAGGTCCTGGCGCAGGTGGCACATGCCGGCCGCATACCAGCGGCCGCTGCGATACACCAGGCCGTAGGCGTCGAAATCGCGCTCGCTGTCGCCGCCGCTGGCGCTGCGGTAGTGCAGGTGCACCCGTTGCCTGTTCTGGGCTGCTGTGCTCAGCGCAACCAGGGCGGCATTGTCGGCCGGCGAGACGGGCTGCGACAGGTCGAGCCTGACCGTTTCATCGACGGCGCTGACCCGGCGCTTCAGGCTGGCCGGCATGATCCGCTCCAGCTTGGCCTGGGCGCTCGCCACTGCCGGCGCCGCCTCGGCCAGGCCCAGGCTGCGCGCCGCCAGCAAGCCGACCGACAAGGCCAGCGCCTCGTCGTCGGTAAACATCATGGGCGGCAGCTTGAAGCCGGCGACCAGCGCATAACCGCCGTGGCGCCCGCGGTCGGTGGTGATCGGAATTCCCATTTCCTCCAGCGTCACGATATAGCGGCGCAGCGTGCGGCCGTCGACCTCCAGGCGCGCAGCCATCTCGGCTCCGCTCATCCGGCCATGGGTTTGCAGCAGTTCCAGCACTGCCAGCACGCGTGTGGTTGGGTGGTACATGCTTTGCAGGATATTTTATATATAGGGCTAATTATGTCCTATATAGACATTATCTTCGATTCCAGCAACAAAAATCCAAGCCAACCAAATGCTGGAGGAGCGCCATGCATCGATTCATCGCCGGAGTCTTCCTGCTGTCGGCAATGCTCGGCGCGCCGCTTGCGCTAGGTTGCCCGGCTCCTTCAACCAACCAGATCAACCAGCGGCCAGCCATGCAAAACATCAGCCATTCCAGCGATTTCCAGGTGATCGAATTTCGCCGTTACCAGATCAAGAGCGGCGGCCGGTCCGGCTTCGTCGCCTATTTCGAAAGTTTTTTCCCGGAAGCCTTCCAGCAACTCGGCGCGCTGGCCCTTGGCCAGTTTTCCGAACGCGGAGACCAGGACCGCTTTACCTGGCTGCGCGGCTTCAAGAGCATGGACGAGCGCGCCATCGTCAACAGCGCGTTCTACTACGGGCCGGTATGGAAAGAGCACCGGACCAGGCTGAACGACCTGATCGTCGACAGCGACAACGTGCTGCTGCTGCGGCCGCTGCGCCGGGACAGCTGCGTCAGCGTGCTGCCGGCGGTTGACCCGGTGCGCGAAACAGGCGGCGCGCAGGGCGTGGTGGTGGCGCAAATCTTCGCGCTCAAGGCGGACGATGTCGAACTGTTTGCGCGCCAGGCGGCGTCCGCCTTCGATGCTTACCAGGCGGCCGGCATGCGCCAGGCCGGGCTGCTGGTGACGCTCGATGAAAAAAACAATTTCCCGCAGCTGCCGGTCAGGACCGACGGCCTCTACCTGGTATGGCTGGGGATCGCCAAGGACGACCGGCAGCTGGAAACCGATTTTTATCCGCTGGCCGACCGCGCCGCCAGGCAGCTGGCGGGCGACGGCCTGCTCAGGTCGGCGCCGGAGCTGGTGATCTTCGATCCGACCAGGCGCTCGCGCCTGCGCTGGCTGACGGAATAACCGCCGCGCCGCGGATCCTTCGAGCAATTTTTACTCTTTCAGGAGACATCAACATGAGCCAATCCGCCAATCTCTGGCTGTACTTCATGATCGTATTCGGCGTCATCATCCTGCCAGGACTGGACATGGCTTTTGTGCTGGCCAGCGCGCTGGTCGGCGGCCGCCGTTCGGGCCTGGCGGCGGTGGCCGGGATTGTCGCCGGCGGCGTCTGCCACATGACCATGGGCGCGCTCGGCCTGGCGGTGGTGCTCAAGCTCTGGCCCAGCCTGTTCAACCTGGTGCTGCTGGCCGGCGCCGCTTACATCGCCTGGATCGGCTGGTCGCTGTTGCGCAGCAAGAGCGGCTTCCGCTTCGCCTCGCCGCAGGAGGCGGCGGCCAGGAAGGCGCCTGTCACCACCTTTTACCAGGGCATGCTGACCAGCCTGCTCAATCCGAAAGCCTATGTCTTCATGCTGGCGATATTCCCGCAGTTCCTGAAAATCGACGCCGGACCGATCTGGAGCCAGGCGCTGGTGCTGTGGATCATCACCGCGTTTACCCAGGCCGGCGTGTACGGTTTCATTGCCATCCTGTCCAGCCGCACCCGCAACTGGTTCGACGCCAACCCGCGCGGCAGCCTGGTCGCGGCGCAGTCGGTAGGCGCACTGCTGATTGCCGCCGGGATATTTACCGGGATCGAGGGCTGGCAGGCGATATAGCCGATGCACGGCCGCTGCACCGAAATAGAGTGCAGCGCACCATTTTCAGGCAAAAAATCGTGCGAAGCGCGCTGCAACGGCGCGACGGGTGCAATTTTCTCTGCCTTGGAAATAAAAAATCCCTTTTTAATCAATATCTTAAGCTGATGGCACGACGTTTGCTCTGGATCAGGCCATAGGATCAACGAAGATCCGACCTTTTCTAACGCAGGTCCAACGATGGATCTGTTGGACAACGGCGTCCTCTTGGCCCGGCCACTTTATGGTTGGGACGAGAGGACGCCTTTTTGTTTTTAAAGAGACAAAAAAATGGCAAACAAAGCGACCAGCATCGAACTCTTCAGCCTGCGCACGCCGCAGATGCGGGCTTTCCACCTGACCTGGATGGCGTTCTTCGTGTGTTTCTTCGCGTGGTTCGCCTGCGCGCCGCTGATGCCGCTGATCAAGGGCCAGCTCGGACTCAGCATGGCGCAGATCGCCAATATCAATATCGCCGCGGTAGCCGTGACGATACTGGTGCGCTTGCTGGTCGGCCCGCTATGCGACCGCTACGGCCCGCGTAAAACCTACACCGGGTTGCTGCTGATAGGCGCGTTGCCGGTGTTCGGCGTGGCCATGGTGCAGAGTTATGAAAGTTTCCTGTTCTTCCGCCTGTGCATCGGCGCGGTCGGCGCCAGTTTTGTCATCACGCAATATCACACCTCGGTCATGTTCGCGTCCAATGTGGTCGGCACCGCCAATGCCGCCTCGGCCGGCTGGGGCAATGCCGGCGGCGGCGCGGCGCAAGCCTTGATGCCGTTGCTGGTGGCGGCCCTGTTGATGCTGGGCGTCAGCGAAACCCTGGGCTGGCGCCTGGCGTTGCTGGTGCCGGGCGTGTTCATGCTGGTCATGGCGGCGCTGTACTGGCGCTATACGCAGGATTGCCCGCAAGGCAATTACGCAGATTTGCGCGCTCGCGGCGTGGCGATAGAGGGTGGCAAAAAGGGCGGCTGGGCCAGCTTTCGCGCCGCCAGCGCCAACTACCGGGTGTGGCTGCTGTTCGTTACCTACGGCGCTTGTTTCGGCGTCGAGATTTTCATCCACAACATCGCTGCCATTTATTACGTCGACCACTTCGGCCTGTCGCTGAAGGGTGCGGGCATGGCCGCCGCCAGCTTTGGTTTGCTGGCCCTGTTTGCGCGCGCGCTGGGCGGCTGGCTGTCCGACAAGGCGGCATTGCGCGGCAACCTGGATAGCCGCGCGGCATTGCTGTTTGTGCTGATGCTGGGCGAGGGCCTGGGTTTGCTGTGGTTTGCCCACGCCGGCAGCGTGGCGCTGGCGGTGGTCGCGATGCTGACCTTCGGCCTGTTCACCCACATGGCCTGCGGCGCCACTTATGCGCTGGTGCCGTTCATCGACCGCAAGGCGCTGGGCGGCGTGGCCGGCATCATCGGCGCCGGCGGCAATGTCGGCGCGGTGGCCGCCGGTTTCCTGATGAAGGGGCTGGGCGACACCCAGCAAACGCTGACCATGCTCGGCGCGCTGGTGACGGTTTCGGCGCTGTGCGCCATCGCCGTGCGCTTCAGCCCGGAACACAAGGCGCGGGAACAGGAATTGCACGATCTCGCACTAGCCACCAGAAACGCATAAAGGAAGCACCATGAAAATCATCGTCATCGGCCACGGCATGGTCGGCCATAAATTCCTGGAATGCCTGGCGGACGCCGGCGCGCCGGATATCGACGTCACGGTCTTGTGCGAAGAACCGCGTCCCGCTTACGACCGGGTCCACCTGTCGGCGTTCTTTGCCGGCAAATCGGCGCAAGACCTGTCGCTGGTGGAGCCTGGATTTTTCGAACGCACCAGGATCGACCTGAAGCTGAACGCCAAGGCGCAGCTGATCGACAGCGCCGCCAAGACCGTCACCTTCAACCTGGACGGCGCCAGCCACACGCTGCCTTACGACAAACTGGTGATCGCCACCGGCTCCTATCCGTTTGTGCCGACCCTGGCCGGCAACCAGCGCAAGGATTGTTTCGTCTATCGCACCATCGAAGACCTGGAAGCGATGCTGGAATGCGGCAAGCGTTCGCGCAGCGGTGTCGTCATCGGCGGCGGCCTGCTGGGGCTGGAATGCGCCAAGGCTCTGCGCGACATGCGGCTGGAAACCCATGTGGTGGAATTCGCGCCGCGCCTGATGGCGGTGCAGGTGGACGAAAGCGGCGGCCGCATCCTGCGCCAGAAAATCGAAGAGCTGGGCGTTACCGCGCACACCCAAAAGAACACGCTGGAAATCGTCGACGGCAAAAACGGTACGCATCGCATGAATTTCGACGACGGCACCCATCTCGATACCGACATGATCGTGTTTTCGGCCGGCATCCGGCCGCGCGACGAACTGGCGCGCGACAGCGGGCTGAAGGTCGGCGAACGCGGCGGCATCGTGATCGACAACAGCTGCCGCAGCTCCGATCCCGACATCTACGCCATCGGCGAATGCGCGCTGTGGAACGGCCGCATATTCGGCCTGGTGGCGCCGGGCTACGACATGGCGCGCATCGCCGCCAAGCACATGCTGGCGGCAGGCGGCAGCGCGGCGGTGCCTGAATTCAACGGCGCCGACATGAGCACCAAGCTCAAGCTGATGGGCGTCGATGTCGCCAGCATCGGCGATCCGCACGGCAAGGAAGCCGGCAGCCGTTCGTATCAGTTCACCGACGAGCGCAAGCAGATCTACAAGAAGATCGTGGTGTCGGAATGCGGCAAATACCTGCTGGGCGGCGTGATGGTGGGCGACGCCAGCGAATACGGCACGCTGCTGCAGATGATGCTCAACCGCATCGAGTTGCCGGCCTCGCCGGAATTCCTGATCTTGCCGCAGTCCGACGGCCAGGCCAAGGCCGGGATCGGGGTCGACGCCTTGCCGGACACGGCGCAGATCTGCTCCTGCAACAATGTATCGAAAGGCGACCTGTGCGCGGCCGTGGGCGGCGGCGCCACCAGCATCGGCGCGCTGAAGAGCTGCACCAAGGCCGGCACTTCCTGCGGCGGCTGCGTGGCGCTGGTGACGCAGATCATGAAGGCCGAGATGAAGAAACAGGGCATGGCGGTCAACAACCATGTCTGCGAACATTTCCCGTACTCGCGCCAGGAACTGTTCCACCTGGTGAAGGTAGGCCAGATCAAGACTTTCGGCGCCTTGCTGGAACAGCACGGCAAGGGCCTGGGCTGCGATATCTGCAAACCGGTCGCGGCCAGCATCCTGGCTTCCTGCTGGAATGACTTCGTGCTGAAAAAAGAGCACGCCAGCCTGCAGGATTCCAACGATTATTTCCTCGGCAATATCCAGAAGGACGGCACTTATTCGGTGGTGCCGCGCATGGCCGGCGGCGAGGTCACGCCGGACGGCCTGATCGCGGTCGGCCAGGTCGCCAAGAAATACGGCTTGTACACCAAGATCACCGGCGGCCAGCGGGTCGACCTGTTCGGCGCCCGCGTCGAACAGCTGCCGCTGATCTGGGAGGAGCTGATCGCGGCCGGTTTCGAATCCGGCCACGCCTACGGCAAATCGCTGCGCACCGTCAAATCCTGCGTCGGCTCGACCTGGTGCCGCTACGGCGTGGACGACAGCGTCGGCCTGGCGATCGCGCTGGAAAACCGCTACAAGGGTTTGCGCGCGCCGCACAAGATCAAGTTCGGCGTCTCCGGCTGCACCCGCGAATGCGCCGAGGCGCAGGGCAAGGATGTCGGCATCATCGCCACCGAAAAAGGCTGGAACCTGTACGTCTGCGGCAACGGCGGCATGAAACCGCGCCATGCGGAACTGCTGGCGTCGGACCTGGACCGGGCGACGTTGATCCAGACCATAGACCGTTTCCTGATGTTCTACATCCGCACCGCCGACCGCCTGCAGCGCACCAGCGTCTGGCGCGACAACCTGGAAGGCGGCCTCGATTACCTGAAGCAGGTGGTGGTGCACGACAAGCTGAACATCGCAGCAGAACTGGAAGCCGACATGCAGCACGTGGTCGACACCTATGAATGCGAATGGAAAAAAGCCGTGACCGATGCCGAAACACGCAAGCGCTTCCACCACTTCGTCAACAGCGACCAGGCCGACAGCAATGTGGTGTTCATGGAAGAGCGCGGCCAGATCCGCCCGGCCACGGTGACCGAGCGCAAGCGCATCAGCATTCCGGTCGTGGTCGAAACCGTTTAAAGGAAGCCACATGCACAACGATCGCCAAAACAAGCAATGGACCGCCGTCTGCCGGCTCGACCAGATCGTGCCGAATACCGGCGTCTGCGCGCTGGTCAACGGCGAGCAGATAGCCGTGTTCCATGTCATCGACGGTGAGCAGCGCGTATTCGCCATCGGCAATTACGATCCCAACGCCGAGGCGGCGGTGCTGTCGCGCGGCCTGGTCGGCAGCCTGGGGGAACGCATCGTGGTGGCGTCGCCCATCTACAAGCATCATTTCGACCTGCAAACCGGCGAATGCCTGGAAGCGCCGGAACACTCGGTGAACGCCTATTCGGCCCGCATCGGCGACGGCCAGGTCTGGATCGCGGCATGACAGCCGGCGCGCCATCGGCAGGCAGCAAGCCAGTGCTGGCGGTGATCGGCAACGGCATGGCGGGCATGCGCACGGTCGAAGAGCTGCTCAAGCTGGCGCCGGACCTGTACGACATCACCGTCTTCGGCGCCGAACCGCACGGCAATTACAACCGCATCTTGCTGTCGCCGCTGCTGGCAGGCGACAAGAGCATGGACGACATCATGCTCAACACGCCGGAGTGGTACCGGCAGCACGGCATCACGCTGCACGCCGGCGATCCGGTGACGGGCATAGACCGCCAGCGCCGCATCGTCCGTTCGCGCGCAGGCGTTGAATTGCGTTACGACCGCCTGCTGCTGGCGACCGGCTCCAAGCCGTTCATCATCCCGGTGCCAGGACACCAGCTGCCGGGCGTGATCGCTTTCCGCGATATCCAGGATGTCGAAACCATGCTGGCGGCGGCGCGCAATCACCGCCACGCGGTGGTCATCGGCGGCGGCCTGCTCGGGCTGGAAGCGGCCAACGGCCTGCTGCGGCAGGGCATGGACGTGACGGTGGTGCATGTCATGGACAGCCTGATGGAAAGGCAACTGGACAAGTCGGCGGCGATCCTGCTGAAGAAAGCGCTGGAACAGAAAGGCCTGCGTTTTTTACTGAACGCTCAGACTGCCGAAATCGTCGGCGCCGGACAGGTAAGCGCCGTGCGTTTCAAGGACGGTACGGAAATCCCGGCCGACCTGGTGGTGATGACCGTCGGCGTCCGCCCCAATATCGAACTGGCGCAACAGGCCGGGCTGCATTGCGAACGCGCGATCGTGGTCGACGATACCTTGCAGACCTACGATCCGCGCATCTATGCGGTGGGCGAATGCGTGCAGCACCGCATGGCCACTTTCGGTCTGGTGGCGCCGATCTGGGACCAGGCGCGCGTGTGCGGCGCCCACCTCGCCGGCGCCGGCCACCGGCGTTACGTGCAGCAGGCCACGGCCACCAAGCTCAAGGTCACCGGCGTCGACCTGTATTCCGCTGGCGACTTCATCGGCGGCGAAAGCAGCGAAGACCTGGTGCTGCGCGATCCGCGCCGCGGCGTCTACAAGCGGCTGGTGATCAACGGCCCGCATATCGTCGGCGCGGTGCTGTACGGCGACGTCAAGGACGGTCCCTGGTATTTCGAGATGATTCAGAACAAGACCGATATTTCCGCCTTGCGCAGTCAGCTATTGTTCGGCCAGGCGCTCTGCGCCCAGGCCGCCTGAACGGAGCGCCGATGAATCCGGTCCCGACTTTTCCTTTGCTCGCCGCCGGCCAGCTGGCCGCCAGGCAGCAGGGCACGCTGACCACCTGTCCATACTGCGGCGTCGGCTGCGGCGTGCGCGCCACCGTGAGCGGCGACGGCCAGGTCGACATCGCCGGCGACGAAACCCATGCCTCGAATGCGGGCCGGCTGTGCGTCAAGGGTTCGGCGCTGGGCGAGACGGTCGACCTGGAAGGGCGTTTGCTGCATCCGCAGATGCTGGTCGAGAACGATGGCCGGCAGTCCATGCAGCGCGTATCCTGGGATGCGGCGCTGGACAAGGTCGCGCACGGTTTCCGTTCGATCGTTGAGCAGCACGGGCCGGACGCTGTGGCGCTGTATGTCTCCGGCCAGCTGCTGACGGAAGACTATTACATCGCCAACAAGCTGATGAAAGGTTACATCGGCAGCGCCAATATCGACACCAATTCGCGCTTGTGCATGTCGTCCGCGGTGGCCGGCCACAAGCGGGCGTTCGGCGCCGACCTGGTGCCGGTCTGTTATGAAGACCTGGAGCTGGCCGACCTGGTGGTGCTGGTCGGCTCCAACACCGCCTGGTGCCATCCGATCCTGTTCCAGCGCATCGCCGGGATCAAGGAAATGCGGCCAGAGATGAAACTGGTGGTGATCGATCCGCGCCGCACCGCGACCTGCGAGCTGGCCGACCTGCACCTGCCGCTGAAGGCCGGCAGCGATGTCGCGCTGTTCAACGGCTTGCTCAGTTTCCTGGCGCGCCACGATGCCGCCGACGCCGGTTTCATCGCAGCGCACACCAACGGCCTGGCCGCGGCGCTGGAAGCGGCCGAAGCCGATTGCGCCGACCTGGCCGCGGTGGCAAAAAGCTGCAAGCTCGATCCGCAAGACTTGCTGACTTTCTACGAATGGTTTGCAGCGAATCAAAAAGTGGTCACCGCCTTTTCGCAAGGCGTCAACCAATCGTCGTCCGGCACCGACAAGGTCAACAGCATCATCAATTGCCATCTGCTGACCGGGCGCATCGGCAAGGAAGGCATGGGACCGTTCTCGATCACCGGCCAGCCGAACGCCATGGGCGGCCGCGAAGTGGGCGGCCTGGCGAACATGCTGGCGGCGCATATGGAGCTCGACAATCCCCGGCATCGGCAGGTCGTGCAGGATTTCTGGCAGGCGCCGCGCATGGCGGAGCGGCCGGGGTTGAAGGCGGTCGACCTGTTCCAGGCAATCGAAGCCGGCCGCGTCAAGGCAGTATGGATCATCGCCACCAACCCGGTGGTCAGCCTGCCGGATGCGGACCAGGTACAGCGCGCGCTCGCCAAGTGCGAGCTGGTGGTGGTGTCCGACATCATTGAAAAAACCGACACCACTGCCTTTGCCCACGTCTTGCTGCCAGCCATGGGCTGGGGCGAGAAGGATGGCACGGTCACCAGTTCGGAACGCCGCATCTCGCGCCAGCGCGCGTTCCTGGCGGCGCCGGGCGAGGCGCGCGCCGACTGGCAGATCTTGTGCCAGGTGGCGCAGCGCATGGGCTACGCAGGTTTCGATTTCGACGCGGCGCACCAGGTGTTCGACGAGCATGCGCGCCTTAGCGCTTTCCGCAACGGCGACGCTTTCGGCCTGCGCCGGATGTTCAACCTGGCCGGCCTGAGCGGCCTCGGCCAGGCTGGTTTCGACGCCTTGCAGCCGGTGCAATGGCCGATCGTCACCACGGCCTCCGGCGCAAAACAGGGCACCGCGCGGCTGTTCGCCGACGGCCGGTTTGCCCATGCCGACGGCAAGGCGCGTTTTATCGCCACCGTGCCAAGGGCGCCGCGCCACGCCACCGACAGCGAATATCCGCTGAGCCTGAACACCGGCCGCGTGCGGGACCAGTGGCACACGATGACGCGCACCGGCAAGTCGCCCAAGCTGGCCGACCACGTGCCGGAATCTTTTGTCGACATGCATCCGCAAGACGCCTTGCTGTGTGGTGTGCGCGAAGGCATGCTGGCGCGCGTGGCCAGCCGTTGGGGATCGATGGTGGCGCGGGTGCAGCATGGCGGCGGCATCGCGCGCGGCAGTATTTTTGTGCCTATCCATTGGAACGGTCAATCGGCTTCGGATGCGCGGGTGGGCGCGCTGGTCAACCCGGTGGTCGATCCGGTTTCGGGCGAACCGGAATTCAAGCACACGCCGGTGCTGGTCGAGGAATTCCGCGTGGCCTGGTACGGTTTTGTGCTGACGCGCAGGCGGCCAGTGCTCGACGACGTCACCCACTGGACACGGATCCAGGGCCGGCGTTTCAGCCGTTACGAACTGGCCGGCCGCAGCCCGATTGCCGATCATGGCGCCTGGGCCGCCAGCTTGCTGGATGTCGACGTCGCCGACGCCGACTGGCTGGAATACGAGGATGCAAGCGCCGGCGTTTATCGCGCCGTGCACGTGGTGGACGACCGCATCGACGCCTGCGTGTTCCTGTCGCCACGGCCCGACCTGCCGTCGCGCGCCTGGCTGGCCAGCCTGTTCGCCAAGGAGCAGCTGGAAGACGCCGACAGGGTCGGCCTGCTGCTGGGCCAGCCGATAGCGAAGGGCGCCGATACCGGTCCTACCGTGTGTTCGTGTTTTGGCGTCGGCCGCAACACCATCTGCACGGCGGTCCGCGCACAGAACCTGAACACCGTGGCGCAGGTGACCGCTTGCCTGAAAGCGGGCGGCAATTGCGGCTCCTGCGTTCCCGAGATCAAGAAACTGCTGACGGAAATCCTGGCGGAAGAGACCGCATGAGCGGACCGGCCCGGTTTCAGCTGGCAGGCGCTAATGCGCCGGCGCAGGCTTGGCCCTGCGCTCGGCCAGCAGCCAGATGGCCAGGCCGGCCGCGCTTAATCCGGCGCCTGTCATCGACACGCCGAACCAGCCGGCGTAACCGTACATCGAGGTCGACAGCACCGAGCCGCAGGCGCCGCCGATGAAGTAGCAGGTCATGTAGCCGGCGGTCAGGCGGTTCCTCGATTCGGGATGCAGGTGATTGATCACGCTCAGGTTGGTGACGTGGATTGCCTGCACCATCAGGTCCAGCAGGAGGATGCCGACGATCAGGCCGAGCAGCGAGCTTTTGGCGAATACCAGCGGCAGCCACGACAGCAACAGCAGCGCCAGGCCGATGGAAGTCGAGCGGCCGGCATGGCCGCGGTCCGCCAGCCGTCCGGCGTGCGAGGCAGCCATGGCGCCGGCGGCGCCGACCAGGCCGAACAGGCCGATGGTGCCGTCGGAATAATGGAAAGGCTCAGCCGCCAGCAAAAAGGAAATCGAGGTCCACAGCACGCTGAACACGGCGAAGATGATCGCGCCCAGCAGGGCGCGGATGCGCAGCACCGGCTCCGCCACGAACAAGGTCAGGATCGACGCCAGCAAACGCGGATAGCTCAGGCTTTGCGATTGATGGTGGCGCGGCAGGGCGCGTCCCAGCACGACCGCGGTCACGATCATCAGCGCCGCGCCGAACCAGTACACGGTCTGCCAGCCGCCCAGCGCCGACAGGTAACCTGCCACGGTGCGCGCCAGCAGGATGCCCAGCAGCAGGCCGGTCATCACGTGGCCGACCACCTTGCCGCGCTCCTGCGGCGCCGCCAGGGTCGCGGCAAACGGCACCAGCACCTGCGACACCACGGAAAACAGCCCCGTCAGCGCGGTCCCGAGCAAGACGAACGCCATGCTCTGCGCAGTAGCGGTGATCAGCAGCCCGCAGGCGGACAGCAGGGTCATGATGACGATCAGTTTTTTCCGTTCCAGGATGTCTGCCAGCGGCACCAGCAGCATCAGGCCCAGCGCATAACCGAGCTGGGCCACGGTCACGATCAGGCCGGCGCTGCCGTTGGAAATGCCGAAGCGGGCGGCGATGGTGTGCAGCAGCGGCTGCGCGTAATAGTTGCTGGCCACCGCGACGCCGGTAGCGACCGACATCATGATCACCAGGCCGGGGCTGAGTTTGCCGGGTTGTGCTTGTTCCATCTTGCAATGCCTTTGAAAATACAAGGCGACACTGTATCCCTTATCGTGGCGCCGCGCTTTACCGCTCCGTAAACCGGCCGCTAGCGAGCCGGCGGAATATTGCGTAGAGTATTGGCTTGTCCGCAGCCAGCACCTGCCGCAGCCTTCCATCCATCGACCTAGGAGCCTTACCATGAGCCAAGCCAGCGAAGCCCGTCCGCCGTTCCCGCCCTTCACCCGCGAGACCGCGATCCAGAAAGTAAGGATGGCGGAAGACGGTTGGAACAGCCGCGACCCGCAGCGCGTGTCGCTGGCGTATACGGTCGACACCATCTGGCGCAACCGCCATGAATTCCCGCAGGGACGGGAACAGGTAGTGCAATTCCTGACCCGCAAATGGGAGCGCGAACTGGATTACCGCCTGATCAAGGAATTGTGGGCGTTCGACGGCAACCGGATCGCTGTGCGTTTCGCCTACGAGTCGCACGATGCCGCCGGCAACTGGTTCCGTTCTTACGGCAACGAGAATTGGGAGTTCGATGAACATGGCTTGATGCACCGGCGCTATGCCAGCATCAACGACTTGCCGATCAAGGAATCGGAACGCAAATACCACTGGCCGCTGGGGCGCCGTCCCGACGATCATCCGGGGTTGAGCGAACTCGGCTTGTAAGCAATAACGGCGGCGCTCAATGTTTTAGTGCGATCGCCGGTATTCGTTGTAGATCAGCGAAAAAACCACCGGAACCCGGTTGGCGTTGCCGAAATTGACCGGGTCGTCGGTGCGCGGATAGGCGACCGGGTAGGCGCGCAGCATGTTGATTTGCGCCAGCTCGAAATCTTCCGATTGCGCCAGCGCCGCGATGGCCTCGTTTTCGATCTGATGCATCAATGACCAGGTCAGCAGCGCGTCGGCATTGCGATGACGCGTCACGATGGCTGCGATAGCGGCTTTCAGTCTGGCAGTCATGGCGTCAAGCTCCGGTCTTCTGACAACAATCATCACATCTCTCCACGCAAATTATACTGTATGTATGTACAGTATAATTCAAGCCGCGGAAATACCCAATCGATACCCGGCCGGCTATTTCTGCGCCGCGTTGAGAATCCGCGCGGCGCTATACAATAGCGTTCTCTTCATTAGCCAGGATGCTAGTTGCCATGACCGCCATCAACCCGCTGTTGCAAGACTGGAATACCCCATACGGACTGCCGCCATTCGACCTGGTAAAGGCGGAGCATTTCGTCCCCGCATTTGAAGCCGCGCTGCCCGCGCACCTGGCCGAGATCGACGCCATTGCCGCCGAATCCGCGGCGCCGACTTTCGCCAATACGCTGGCCGCCTTCGACGCGTCGGGCCGCCTGAACAGCCGCATCAGCCTGCTGTTCGAGAACCTGACCGCAAGCGAAACCTCGCCCGCCCTGCAAGCGGTGGAAGTCGAGCTGGCGCCGCGCCTGGCGGCGCACAGGAATGCGATCTACCTGCATGCCGGCCTGTTTGCGCGCATTGCAGCGCTGTACGCGCGCCGTGCCGAACTGGACCTGGATCCTGAACAGCTGCGCCTGCTGGAGCGTGTGCACCTGGATTTCGTGCGCGCCGGCGCCAGCCTGCCGCCGGCCTCGCGGGCGCGCTACAGCGCTTTGACTGAACGGCTGGCGGCCTTGAGCACGGCGTTCACGCAAAACGTGCTGGCCGACGAATCCAGCTTTTCGCTGGCGCTGGAAGATGAAGCCGCGCTGGCCGGCCTGCCTGAATTCCTGCGTGCTTCGGCCGCGGCGGCGGCGCAACAGCTCGGCCTGCCCGCCGGCAGCCATGTGATCACGCTGTCGCCGTCGCTGGCCGAACCGTTCCTGACGTTCTCGGACCGGCGCGACCTGCGCGAAGCGGTCTGGCGCGGCCGGGTTGCGCGCGGCGCTCATGACGGCGCCCACGACAACCGGCCGGTGGCCGCCGAAATCATGGCGCTGCGCCAGGAACAGGCGCAGCTGCACGGTTATCCGACCTACGCCGACTACCAGCTGATCGACCGCATGGCCGGCAAGCCGGAAGCCGTGTCAGCCTTGCTTGGCAAGGTATGGGAGCCGGCCAAGAAGAAGGCCGAAGACGACCGCGCGGCGCTGACCGAGATGGCGCGCAGCCTGGGCCAGCCGACGCCGATCGCGGCCTGGGACTGGCGCTACCTGGCCGAGAAAGTCCGGCAGGCGCGCTACGACCTCGACGACGCCGAACTGAAGCCGTACTTCGCGCTGGAAAACATGATCGGCGCCATGTTCGACTGCGCCCAGCGCCTGTTCGGCCTCAGTTTTGTCGAGCAGCACGGAGTCGCGCTGCATCACGCCGACGCCCGTCTGTGGGAAGTGCGCAACCGCGAAAATGCGCTGATCGGCTTGTTCATTGGCGATAACTACGCGCGCGCCAGCAAGCGCAGCGGCGCCTGGATGCACATCTTCCGCAGCCAGTCCGGCCACAACGGCGGCACGCTGCCGGTGGTCATCAACAACAATAATTTCGCCAAGGCGGAAGTCACCCTGCTGAGTTTCGATGACGTGCGCACCTTGTTCCACGAATTCGGCCACGGTTTGCACGGCTTGCTGTCGCAAGTGAAATACGAGCGCCTGGCCGGCACCCAGGTGCTGCAGGATTACGTCGAACTGCCGTCGCAGATTTTCGAGAACTGGGCTGAGGAAGAAGTGGTGCTGCAGCGCCATGCGCGCCATTACCAGAGCGGCGCGGCGATGCCTCCGGCCCTGCTGGAAAAGCTGAAGCGCGCGCGCCAGTTCGACCAGGCCTGGGCCACCATCATGTATGCCGGCCCGGCCCTGATCGACATGGCGCTGCATTCGCTGCCGAACGGCAGCAAGGTCGATATCGCCGCCTTCGAGGCGCAGCAGTGCGAGCTGCTGGGCGTGCCGCAGGATATCGGCCAACGCCATCACCTGTCGCATTTCCAGCACCTGTTCAGCGGCTCGGATTACGCGGCCGGTTATTACGTGTACATGTGGGCCGAAGTGCTGGATGCCGACGCCTACGATGCCTTCATCGAAGCCGGCGATCCGTTCGAACCGAAAATCGCCGAGCGCCTGCGGCGCTACATCTACAGCTCCGGCAACAAGCAGGATCCGGCGCTGGCGTTCCGCGCCTTCCGCGGCCGCGATCCGAAGGTGGAGCCGATGCTGGCGAAACGCGGCTTGATTGCATAGGCTGTGCTGCCCTGGCCGCCGCCCGGCGGCCAGGGCATCAGGCGTATTTCATTTTTTTCCGGCAAACGGCGATACCAGGACGGCACTGCCCGCGGCTGCGGTGCTGCCTAACGCATCGTTGAGAACCTTGGCAAGGCGCACGCCGGCCCGGCTCAGCTGGGTGGCGACCACGCTGCCGGCATTGCTGACATAAGTCGCCGGCAGCTTGTATTTGCCGGTCGAATCCGGCGTCGGCAACTTGCCGTAGACATCGGTGCGGGCGATGTCGAAAGCTTCCAGCGACCAGTCGCGCGGCGTCTGCTGCTGCCATTGCTTGACCTGGGCGCTGCTGATCTTGGCGATCAATGCCGTCGCCACCTTGTTCTGGTCGGTCCCCAGTTTGTTGACGAAAGCGGTATCCCAGTAAGCATGCAGCTTGCCCGCCGCGATGCCGGTGGCCGACACCGTCTCGTCGTTGCCGCCGCGGTCGTGCGAATCGCTGGAATGCAGCGGCTGGTGCAGGTCGCCGACGAAGTGCAGCAGGAACTGCAGCGCCAGCAAGCGTTCGGCCGGGGCCGTATTCGGATCGCGCAATTCCGCGCTGAACTGGTCGACTTTATCGACCACGCAATCCTGCGCCACGCCGCCCGATGCCGGGGTGCCGGCCGGCAGGGTCGGATGGCCGAAGCAGGCGGCGTCGATGTCGCCGTCGCTGATTTCGGTATCGACAAAATGCCAGGACGCGGTTTCCCGGTGCGCATTGCGGTATTTGTCGGCCCAGGTTGCTTCAGATGCGATATCGGTGGCGGTCAGGCCGCTGCTGTCGGCCGCCAGCATGGCGTCGACCTGGGCGCGCACGCCGGCGGCGAGGTAATGGTCGGCGATCAGGCCGACCACCATATGACCCTCGTCGCCCCAGGCCAGGGCATTCGGGGCTGCCAGCATCAAAGGCGCGGCGCAGGCAACGCTGCCGGCAACAGCGAGGAACAGCTGACGATTCAGTTTCATGGCGACTCCATTGAGGAAGGTAAAAGTTTCTTTCGATGCACTTTTGCCGCCCGAATATATGCCGCATTTATGACCGCAGCATGTCAGCGCAGCCTGTCAGGACTGACAGTTGGCAGCTGTATGAATTTGATTCATGCAAACTTGAGAGTTTGTCGCTTGACGCCGCGAGCCCGAATCGAGACACTCGGCGATAAGCGCTGCCTCGCCTTTGGCAGCCGCATTTCCTGATGCCGACCATGACCCAACGCCAGAAACTCGTCCTGCCGGGCGGCCACGACAAGCTGCTATTGCATTCCTGCTGCGCGCCCTGCTCAGGCGAAGTGATGGAAGCCCTGCTCGCCAGCGAGATCGATTTTTCGATCTATTTCTACAATCCGAATATCCACCCGCAACGCGAATACGCATTGCGCAAGGATGAAAACATCCGCTTCGCCGAGCAGCACGGCATACCCTTCATCGACGCCGACTACGACCTCGACAACTGGTTTGCCCGCGCCCAGGGCATGGAGGATGAACCGGAGCGCGGCAAGCGCTGCACCATGTGTTTCGACATGCGCTTTGAACGCAGCGCGCTGTATGCCTACGAACACGGTTTCCCGGTGATCAGCAGCTCGCTCGGGATTTCGCGCTGGAAGGACATGGCGCAGATCAACGGTTGCGGCGCGCGCGCGGCAGCGCATTATCCCGGCATTACTTATTGGGACTACAACTGGCGCAAGCAGGGCGGATCGGCGCGCATGATCGAAATCTCGAAGCGCGAGAATTTCTACCAGCAGGAATATTGCGGCTGCGTCTACTCGCTGCGCGACACCAACCGCTGGCGCAAGGAACAGGGCCGCGAGCGGATCAAGATCTGCGAGAAGTTTTACGGCCAAGAGGAAAAACAATGAGCGCCAACGCAAGCAAGGCTGCCGCGCCGTGGCCGGCCGCAACGGCGGCTGCGGAAAACCAGCCTGACTCCATGACCCCGGCCGAACGCCTGGCCAGCATGGAAAAACTGCTGGCTGCATTCATGCAGACGCTGGACCGCGATGACGGCGCCGGCGCGCCGCACCTGATGGGGCAGCATCGCGGCTGCCCGTGCTGCAGCGAACGCGGCGAATGAAACCGTCGGTTCAGGACCCGCTGAACCAGTTGTAGCCCTGGTCTTCCCAATAACCGCCGGGGTTTTCATTGGTGACGAAGATGGCGGCGATATGCTTGGGATTCTTGAAACCCAGCTTGGTCGGCACCCGCAGCTTCAGCGGATAACCGTATTCCGTCGGCAGCGGCTGCTGGCCGAAATCCAGCGCCAGGATGGTCTGCGGATGCAAGGCGGTGGCCATGTCGATGCTGGAGTAATAGCGGTCGGCGCATTTGAAGCCGACATACTTCGCCGTCGTATCGGCGCCGATATGGGCGAGGAAGGTGCGGAACGGCACGCCGCTCCACTGGCCGATGGCGCTCCAGCCTTCGATGCAGATATGGCGCGTGATCTGCGACGCTTGCGGCAGGGCGCGCAGCTGCGCCAAATTCCAGCTGCGCTTGTCGCGCACCAGGCCGGACACTTCCAGTTTGTAGCTATCGCCATCGATTTCCGGCGCCGAATCGGCGTCGTAGAAAGCGTTGAACGGGAACGGCTTGGTGATCATGCTGGCCGGATAAGTCGGCGCCAGGTGGCTGGGGCGGAACAGCATGGCCTGCACCCGGTCGTTCCAGCGCGACATTGCCCACAGTACCTTGTCGACCTGGTCGCCGTCCTGCAGGTTGCAGCCGGACAGCAGCGACAACGCGCCCAGCGACAGGCCCGAGCGCAGGAACAGGCGGCGCTGCAGCTGCACCAGCTCGGGCTGCAGTTCGCCGTTTTTCGGCAGGTCCTTTTTCTTGTTGCTCATGCCTGCTGCTCCTGTTTCGAGGTCTTGTTGCGGGAGTGGCGCGGCGCCCGTCCGGTCAGCATCGGCAGCAGGGTGCTCGGCACGATCAGCACCAGCGCCAGGTGCACCATGACAAACGCCACGATGCCGGCCATCGCGACAAAGTGCACGCGGCGCGCGGTATCGTAGCCGCCGAACAGGCTGGCCAGGCCGTCCAGCTGCACCGGTTTCCAGATCGCCAGGCCGGACGCCACCACCAGCACGCCGAGCAGCAGCACGGCCATGTACATCAGGCGCTGCACGGCGTTGTAGACGCCGGGCTGGTGCGCCAGCCGGAAAGCTAGCGCATCCTTGGCGTCGCGCAGCAGGTCGCGCGGCCGCAGCGGCAGGAAATGGCGGCGGAAATGGCCGGCGAGGAAACCGTAGCCGATATAGATCAAGCCGTTCGCCACCAGCAGCCACATCGCCGCCAGGTGCCAGGCGATCGCGCCGCCCAGCCAGCCGCCGAGCGTGGCCCAGCGCGGGAAATCGAAGCCGAACAGCGGCGAGGCGTTGTAGATCGCCCAGCCGCTCATCACCATGCAGGCGATGGCGAAGGCGTTGATCCAGTGGACCACGCGCACCAGCAATGGATGGATGATGCGCGGGCGGGAATCGGGTTGGTCGGCAGTCGCCATGGAAATACCTTGTCAGGAATCGCTGCGGACGGCGGGGCCGTCCGCAAACGCATTGCAAAACCGAATTACATCGGCGGCACTACGCCATCGATGCCGACCGTGGCGCGGCCGACAACATCGCTGCCGTCGGCTGCCTTGCTGACAAAAAACACGCCATGCGCGCCAGCCACCAGCAGGCTGCGGTCACCCTTGTTGAGGCTGACGATAGGAACATCGGGCGGCACCACGATCTTCTTTTCGCCATCCGGGTACTTGACCGTGATGGTGCGGCCGCTGGTCACCACCACATCGCCGACGGTGCCGTTGGTCATGCTGCTCTTCTTGCCCAGGTCCCAGGCGTAATGGCCTTCGCCAGCCTTCATCCCGGCCGGGAACACATGCACTTCCAGCGCTTTCAGGCTGCCGTCGGGCAGCGGCACGGCAGCGCTGCCGATGAAGCTGTCGGATTTGATATCGGTGATCGCTGCATGGCTGACCGAGAACAGCATCAGGTCCGGCGCCAGTTTCAAGGTCTGTTTCTTGCCGGCCTTGGTGCTGACTTCGAGGCTGTCGGGATTGACCTTGTCGATGGTGGCGCGCACCCGCACCACGGGCGCGGCGGTTTGGGCGGCGGCGATGCCGCCGTAGACCAGGAAAGCGGAGGCTGCCAGTACAGGAACAAGCCGGTGCAGAAGTTGTGTGGTTTTCATGAAAACGGTCTCTGTGGTTGCTGGGAATCCCAGTCTAGGACCGCGGCAGTGTCTTATCGGTGACATATGAATGACAATATTGTCATTATTCGCGGCGGGCGAATTGATAGAATGGAGCGTGTTTCCATCACCGGTTCAATCCCAGGCCTAGCATGTCCATCCTCGTCATCGAAGACGATCCCAAGACCGGCGCATACCTCAAGAAAGGCTTGCGCGAATCCGGCTATGCGGTCGACCTGGTGCGCAACGGCAGCGACGGCCTGCACATGGCCCTGGAAAACAGCTACGAGCTGGTAGTGCTGGACGTCATGCTGCCCGGCACCGACGGCTGGAAAATCATGGGCGCCTTGCGCGCCAAGCGCGATCTGCCGGTGATCTTCCTGACCGCGCGCGACCACGTCAACGACCGCATCCGCGGCCTCGAACTGGGCGCCGACGATTACCTGGTCAAGCCGTTTTCGTTTACCGAACTGCTGCTGCGCATCCGCACCCTGTTGCGGCGCGGCGTGGTGCGCGAGTCGCATGAGCTGGATTTTTTCCAGGTAGCCGACCTCCAGCTCGACCTGCTGCGGCGCAAGGTCACGCGCCAGGGCATCGACATCGTGCTCACCAACAAGGAGTTCCTGCTGCTGCACTTGCTGGTTAAGCGCAAGGGCGAGCCGCTGTCGCGCACCGTCATCGCATCGGAAGTATGGGACATGAATTTCGACAGCGACACCAATGTGGTCGACGTCGCCATCAAGCGCCTGCGCGCCAAGATCGACAATCCCTTCGAGCATAAACTGATACACACGGTACGCAGCATCGGCTACATGTTTGCGGAAGATCCATGAAGGCCTGGCGCAGGCAATCGCTGACGGCGCGCGTGACTTTCCTGTTCGCGCTGATCGCCTACGCGATCGTCAACATCCTCGGCATGTACCTGTATTCGTCGACCCGGCAGGCGCTGGAAACCCGCGCCGATTATGCCCTGATCGGCAAGGTCGAGCATTTCCGCCACCTGCTGCATGACCTGTACAACGTCAAGCAGATGGAAGACCGGCCGACCCTGTTCGAAACCATGCTGGGCAGCGAACAGGATGTGTTGATGTTCGCTTATCCGGGCCAGGCGCCGTTCGTGCGCGTCAATCCCGACAACATGACGCCGCCGCCAATGACGCCGCAAAGCCTGGGCCAGCCGCTGACGCTGGCGCAGCTGCACACCGGCGTACGCGCCGACGGCGTGCGGGTGCGCTGGGTATCGGCGTTGGCCGATGTCGGCGGCGACGGCGCCACGGTAGTGATTACCGGCGCCCATGTGATGACCCAGGAGTCGCATATCCTGGCGCGCTATTACTGGCAAGTGATGGCGGCGGCGGGGATGTCGGTGCTGCTGGCGGCGCTGCTGGGGTTCCTGGTGCTCAAGCGCGGTTTCCTGCCGCTCACGGCAATGGCCGGCCGCGCCGCCGAAGTCAGCCCGACCAATATCGCGGTCCGCCTGCGGGAAGAAGACGCGCCGCAGGAGCTGCGGCGGCTGGCGGCCTCGTTCAATGCGATGCTGGACCGGCTGGCCGAAGGCTACGAACACCTGTCGCAGTTTTCCGCCGACCTGGCGCACGAGATACGCACCCCGATCGGGGCAATGATGGGGCAGACCCAGGTCACCCTCGGGCAGGTGCGCAGCGCCGCCGAATACCAGCAGGTGCTGGAGTCGAACCTGGAAGAGTTGCAGCGCCTGAGCCGGATCGTTGAAAACATCCTGTTCCTGGCGCATGCCGACCACGCCGGGCTGGCGGTGGAAAAGACGCCGCTGCTGCTGGCCGACGAACTGCACAAGATTGCCGACTATTTTGAAGGCGTGGCCGAAGAGCGCGGCATCCGGCTGGAGGTCGACGCCAGCGGCAAGGTGCAGGCCAGCCCGGTGATGTGGCGGCGCGCGGTCAGCAACCTGGTGGTGAATGCGGTGCGGTATGCGGTGCCCGGCAGCACGGTGCGGCTCAGCGGCCGGCCGCAGGCGAAGGGAGTCCATGTCGAGGTGGAGAACCAGGGCGATCCGATTCCGCCGGAGCAGCTGGAGCGGCTGTTCGACCGCTTTTACCGCGGCGACCAGTCGCGCAGCGAATATACCGAATCGAACGGCCTCGGCCTGGCCATCGTGCGCGCCATCATGCTGGTGCATGGCGGCAGCGCGGACGTCGCCTGTTCGGGCGACGGGCTGATCCGTTTCAGCCTGTATTTCCCGGATAACCCGGCGCCAGCCTGACAGCGCAGGCTGCGCCGGCACGGGTTTACCGTATGCGCGCCATTTCCAGCGCCATGCTCAGCTTGCCGAAACGTGCGGTGATGTCTTCAAAGGCTTTCTGCTTTTGCGCCGTGCTCAATTTGCTGTCGTACATGTTGTTGCGCAGCAGGCCGAACATGGTGAGGTCGGCGATCGGCTTGAGCTGGGCGTCGGTGGAATGCTGGAAGCCGGACAGGTCGAGGATGTTCTGCAGGACGTCGGGCTGGCTGGCCGGATTTTTCGGCTTGCCGTAGGTGACGAAGAACTCTTCGATCTTGGCCTTGGACGCCGCCGGCAGGTCCTTGCGGTACAGCAGCGGATCATTGGGAATCAGGGGCGACGACCAGATCACGCGCAGCTTGCCGAACTGCTCCGGCGATTCTTTTTTCAAGCGGTCCAGTTCCTCGGTATTGTTGGTGGCGACGTCGACCTGGCCGGCGATCACCGCCTGCAGGTTCTTCTTGTGGTTGCCGACCGTAATGCTCTTGAACAGCCGTTCCGGCTCCACCTTGTTCTTGGCGAAGGCGTAATAGGCCGGCACCAGGTAACCCGAGGTCGAACTCTTGTCGCCGTCGTAGAAACTGTAGACGCCCTTGTTGGCCAATATGTCGTCGAACGATTTGAGCGGGCTCTTGGCCGGCGTGATCAGCACCGAGTTATAACCGTGCGAACCGTCTTTCTTGACCATCTGCGCAAAGATGGTCGACTGGTTGTCTTCCACCGCTTCCAGCGCGATCTTGCTGCTCAGCCAGGCGACCTGGATGGTGTTGGACTTGAGGCCGGCCAGGATATCGCTGTAGTTGGTGGACACCACCGCGCGGACTTCCATCTTTGTATATTTCGCGAAATCGTCGAGCACCGGCTGCCAGCGTTTCTGGGTATCTTCCGCGGTGGTGGTGGCGATCAGGCCGATGGTGATTTTCCTCGGCGCGTCGTCATCCTTGGCGAATGCGCAGGATGCGAGCATGGAGCACAGCACAAGTACGGTTTTCAGTAATCTCTTCATAAATGCCTATCTGGTTATTGCGGGTGGTGATGGAAAACGGGGGCATCGGCCGCGCCAAGGCTGCGGCCGGGTGGTTTGCCAGGGGGAATGGCAACGGGAGCCGGCTGCCTGCAGGCAGCCGGCGTGCAACAGGCTTAACCGAGCAGCGTTTCGCCGGTTTTGCCGTACTTGATGCTGGCTTCCGAGGGCATCCAGTTGCCGGTCTGCTCGTTGCGGCCTTGCAGCAGGAAACGCGGCGACTTGGCCGGGATCTGCTCGGCGGCCAGCTTGGAAAGGTCGCCGATCTTGCCCTTCTTCATGCGGTTGACGATCACGCCCAGCTGGGTGTCGGCGAAATCGCGCAGCATGTCGTAGTCGCCATCGCTGTCGCCGGCGACGAAGACCGGGCCGTAACCCTTGGCCGCGACCAGTTCTTTCTTGATGACTTCGGTTTTGCCCGGGCCCCAGTTGAGCGGCCAGCCGGCTTTATAGCGGTTGACGAAGACGCCGTTGGCGGTTTCCAGGCGCAGCCCGAGCACATGCTCGCGCTTGACGTTGTAGCCGTATTTGGGCGTGGTCGCAAACACCGCCACCACGTCTTCCAGCGAGGCCGAACTGACGTAGACGTCGATCCCGCTTTGTTCGAACGCATTCATCAAGGTTGCGATCTCGGTGCACAGGCGGATCCCGTGGAAGTGCGTCACGCTGACGACGCCGGCCTGGCCCGGCTGCGCCGCCGGGCTGGTGTACTTGGTCTTGACCAGTCCCAGGCCCAGGTTGTGGTCGTTGGACGCTTCAGCCAGCTGCTGCACTTCGGCCACCGACATGTTGGTGAAGAAATAGATCACCCACGGATAACCGACGTTCACGCCGTAAGTCTCGTTGACGGCTTCGTACAGGTAATACAGCTTGGCGCGGAAATCCTGGAACTGGGCGGTTTCGCGGATTTCTTCCAGCTTCTTGCCGCCCTTCAGTTTTTCGTAATTGTCGTACAGGTACTGGTAGTCGTCGTCGATATCGCTGCAGATGGCTTCCAGGTCGACGGCCTTGCCGGCGGCGTTCTTGAAGTCGGCGGCGAACGGCCCGGCGGGCACGTTCTGGCGGATGATGGCGCCCATTTCCTGCGGGCTCAGCTTGAACGACAGGGTATTGATCTGGTACATGAGCAATGCCTCTTCGGTATCGTTCATGATGCTGGTGTTGTCCCAGTCGAATACCGCGTAGGGCCGGCGCTTCGGATTGTAGCCGGCGCTGCCGTTGCCGTTGCGCGCCAGCAGTGCTTGCAGTTGCTGGTGGTTGCGCGCGCCCCATTTGGCGCGGTCCAGGGCCAGGCCCGTGGCCTTGCCGTCCTTGGCCAGCAGCTCCGACGGCAGCGCCGTCGCCGCCAGCCCTGCCGCCAGGCCGCCGGTCAGCAGTGCGCGGCGTTTTTGCAGCATTGTGTTGTCTTCTGTTTTTTTAACGCTTTTCATGGATACTCCCTGTGCCGGTTGAAATATTGTCCCTGGTCCATACGTTTTTTTATCTGCCGTTTGAGCAGCGGAATACACTAGCATGTTTCTAATCGGAAACGTATAGAAAAGATAAAAGAAAAGCTCTATCCGCCGCGCGCAAGAGGCATGCCCGCATTCACCGGAATTGCCGTTTTCAGCTATGCTGGCGGTTCCGCCGGGCGGCAGGAATCACCATGGCCGGCCATTGATCCAGACACGAGGCGCTGCTGATGAAAACGTCAAGAAGTCGAACTGCAGATCAAGCTGTAAAGCATTCCCCGGAATGTGCCGGATCACATGGCCCGGTGCGGCGCTGCCATGTCTTTTGACGACACCGTGGCCGACGTGCTGATCGTCGGCGCCGGGCCGGCCGGCTCGCACCTGGCTTACCTGTTGGCCGGGCAGGGTTTGCAGGTAACCCTCATCGACAAGCAGGCTTTCCCGCGCGCCAAGGTATGCGGCGGCGGCTTGTCGCGCAAGGCCATGGATTTGCTTGGTTTCGACCTCGGACCGGTGATGCACCGGGCGATAGGCGGCGCCATCCTCAATTACCGCAACCGCGACGCCATCCTCAAGGAAGTGCAGCCGATGGCGGCTTGCACCGTGGTGCGCAGCGAGTTCGACCAGCTGCTGCTGGAGCGGGCTTGCGCCAGAGGCGTGCGGTTCCTGGCCGAAACCGGGTTTGTCGATGCCACCGAGACGGCCGACGCCGTCAGCGTCGCCACCAGCCGCGGCGTCTTGCGCTGCCGCCTGCTGCTGGCCGCCGATGGCGCCGCCAGCGCAGTGCGCAACAAGCTGTTCGGCAAGGACCTGGTGGCATACGTGCCGGCGATGGAAGCCATGCTGTGGCCGGTGCCGGGCATGCTGGAGCGTTTCGGCGACCGCGCCCTGTTCGATTTCGACGGCATGCCGCGCGGCTACGGTTGGATCTTCCCCAAGCGCGATCATTTTAATGTCGGTGTGTACTCACCTTTCGGCGGCGCTGCATTGCGCCAGCACCTGGACCGTTTCGTCGCGGCCTACGCCAGCTTGCGGCAGCCGTTGCGGCTTGAATACCAGGGCTACGTCATCCCGCTGCAGAACCGCCGCCAGCTGTACCAGCGCGGCCGGGTCTGGCTGCTGGGAGATGCGGCCGGCCTGGCCGAAGCCTTGTTCGGCGAAGGCATTTATTTTGCGCTGAAGAGCGCCGCCATCGCCGCCAAGGCGATTGCCGCCGACGGTTTGCGCGCCGAGTCGGCGCTGTACAGCCGGCTGCTGCGGAGCGAACTGCTGCCCGAGCTGCGCGCCGCCGCCTGGATGGCGCGCCTGATCTACCGCTTTCCGAAACTGGCTTTTTCACATCTCGTGCTCAACCAGCAGATCAACCATGACTTTGCTGGCCTGATCAGCGGCCAGGTGGGCTACCGCCATTGCCTGCTGAAAACCGCGCTCGGTCTCCCGCGCTGGCTGCTGCCGAGCAAGGCGCCGGACAGCGCCGCCGAGAATGCCCGTTAAGCGAATTGAGCAGGCTGCCGCATCGATGTTTCAAGCATTTCCCAAAAACCGCTTTTATGGACAATCCAATGGTCGCGAATCTCAGGCAATCCACTTTAAAAAAATCCACGGCGCTGCTGGCCGTACCGCTGCTGCTGGGGGCCGTGCTGGCTTGCGGCCATGCCCTGGCTGCCGCCAAGGACAAAGGGGCGGACAAGCACGTCGATACCGATTCCATCATCAGCACCATCAGCGCTTCGGAACGCACGCGGCCGTTCCCGGTCGGCGAAAAGCTGGCTTATTTTGTCAACATCAAGGATGGCGACCAGGTCCGCTCGCCGTTCCGGGTCGCCTTTGCGGTGACCGGCATGGGCGTTTCCCCGGTCGCTGCCGGCGACATCCACGACACCGGCCATCACCACATCCTGATCGACATGCCGATGCCGGCCGACATCAAGGCGCCGATCCCGTTCGACAAGCCGAATGAATACCAGCACCAGCACTACAAGCATTTCGGCAACGGCGAAACCGAAACCCTGCTTGACCTGCCGGCCGGCAAACATACGCTGCGGCTGCTGTTCGCCGACCATAACCACGTGCCTTACTATATTTCCAGCAAGGAGATTTCAGTGGTGGTGCTGGACAAGCCGCATTAGACGCTAGAAACCCGGCAAGCGCAGGGTTTCCGGATCGCCTGCTTCGGCGCGTTCATGGCCGAGCAGCCAGGCCTTGCGCTCCAGCCCGCCGGCAAAACCGGTCAGCTTGCCGTCGGCGCCCACCACGCGGTGGCAGGGCACGATGATGGCGATCGGGTTGGTGGCGTTGGCGCTGCCTACCGCGCGGGCGGCGCCGTTGTGTTCGCCCAGCTGCAGGGCGAGCTTGCCGTAGGTGGTCATCCGGGCCGGGGGAATCTGGCGCAATGCCGCCCACACGCGGTGCTGGAAATCGGTGCCGTTGGTGGCGACTTCGATATCCTTCAGCGCATCCAGCTCGCCCGCGAAATAGCGCTGCAGCGCCGGTTCCGCGCTGGATGGTTCAGTGGCGGGCTGCAAGTCGTAGTGGCCGTAGTGGGTCGCCAGCAGGCTGCGCATGCGCGGTTCGTAGTCTTCGAAATCCAGCGCGCGCACGCGGTCGCGGCTGTCGGTGACCAGCAGGATGACGCCGATGGGCGAAGCGATCCGGTGCAGGAATAAGTTCATGGTGATAATCTCGTCAGATAACAGGGCGTAGTTTATCGGCAGCTGCCGTTCAATGCACCCCGCTGCTTGCTTTTAAATTCGGTAAATATCAGTGTAACGCTGAAGCCGTCTTTGTCTTTCATGTTTCGTTGCCTATAGTGGTGAAACAGTCGTATGGCCGTGTGACAATTCAAGCAGGAATCCGCCTCAACTTCTCGGGAGAAATCGCAATGATCAGTCTTCAGGTGAATGGCCTTATGGTAGAAGTCGATGCCGCCGAGGATACTCCCTTGCTGTGGGTGCTGCGCGAAAACCTCAAGCTGACCGGCAGCAAGTTCGGCTGCGGCATCGCTGCCTGCGGCGCCTGCACCGTGCATGTCGGCGGCAGTGCGGTGCGCTCCTGCTCCTATCCTGTTTCCGCGGTCGGCCAGCAGCCGGTGACCACCATAGAAGCGGTCGCCGCCGATCCGGTCGGCAAGGCGGTGCAGGTGGCCTGGATCAAGCACGATGTGCCGCAATGCGGCTACTGCCAGAGCGGGCAGGTGATGACCGCGGTCGATTTCCTCAAGAAGAAGCGCAATCCGAGCGAGGCCGAGGTGGTGGCCGCGATGGGCGGCAACCTGTGCCGCTGCGGCGCTTACCAGCGCATCAAGGCGGCGGTGCTGGACGCTTCCAAATCTTTGGCATAAGGAATCCATCATGTCCCTAGAATCTCTCGTGGCGAATGCGCAGCCGCTGAAACCCTCGCGCCGCAAATTCCTGAAAGCGTCGGCCGCCGGCGGCGCCGGCCTGGTGCTCGGCTTCTTTATTCCGGGCCTGGGCCGTGTCGCGCAGGCGCAGGCGGCAGCGCCCAAGGTTTACCAGCCGAACGCCTTCTTGCGGGTCGGCGCCGACAACAGCGTGGTGGTGCAGGTATCCAAGGTCGACATCGGCCAGGGCACCCTGACCGCGCTGCCGATGCTGCTGGCAGAGGAGCTCGATTGCGACTGGGCCAATGTGCGAGCCGAACTGGCGAAGGGCGAAGACGTGTTCCGCGACCCGGCGTTCGGCATGCAGATGGTGGGCGGCTCCACCAGCGTCGCCCACAGTTTCCAGCAATACCGCGAAGTCGGCGCCCGCGCGCGCAGCATGCTGGTGGCGGCCGCCGCCAGCGAGTGGAAGGTCGATCCGGCCAGCTGCAAGACTTCCAAAGGCGTCATCACCGGCCCGCGCGGCCAGCGCCTGAGCTACGGTTCGGTAGCCAACGCGGCGATGCAGCTGCCGGTGCCGGACAAGGTGCAGCTGAAGGACCCGAAGCAGTTCACCATCATCGGCAAGGCGACGCCGCGGCTGGATACGGCCGCCAAATCGAGCGGCCAGCAGAAATTCGGCATCGATGTCGACCTGCCGGGCATGAAAGTGGCGATGCTGGCCAGGGCCGTGCCGTGGGGCGCCAAGATCGGCAAGCTCGACGACAGCGCCGCCAAGGCGATTCCCGGGGTGCGCAAGATATTCACGGTTCCCGGCATCCGCGGCGGCCAGAGCGTGGTGGTGGTGGCGGACGGCTACTGGATCGCCAAGAAGGCGCGCGATGCGCTGAAGATCGAGTGGGACGTGAGCGGCGTCGAGCAGCCCAGCTCGGAACAGCTGTTCGCCAGCTACCGGGAAGCGGTGATGAAACCCGGCACGCCGGCGGCCAAGGCCGATGTGTCGGCGCTGGCGGCTTCGCCCAAGATCATCGACGCTGTCTTCGAGTTTCCCTACCTGGCGCATACGCCGATGGAGCCGCTCAACATGACGCTGCATTTCACCGGCGACGCCTGTACAGTGTGGGCCGGTTCGCAGTTCCAGTCGATGGACCGGCAGGCGATCGCCAAGGTGCTGGGCCTGGCGGTGGCCAAGGTCGAATTCAACACCATGATGGCGGGCGGCGCGTTCGGCCGGCGCGCCTTGCCGGAATCGGAAAATGCAGTGGAGGCGGCGTATGTGGCCAAGGCCATGCGCGGCACGCCGGTCAAGATCATGTATGCGCGCGAGGACGATATCAGGAGCGGCTATTACCGGCCGATGCATGTGCACCGGGTCCGCATCGGCTACGACGCGCACGGCAAGATCGCGGCCTGGGAACACGTGATCGCCGGCCAGTCGATCCTGATCGGCAGTCCGTTTGAATCGTTCCTGGTCAAGGACGGCGTCGACGGCACCATGACCGAGGGCGTGCTGGAATCGCACTATGCGATCCCGAACCTGGCGCTGTCGGTGCACAACATGAAGGTCAATGTGCCGGTGCTGTGGTACCGCTCGGTGGGCCATAGCCACAACGCGTTTGTGATGGAAACCCTGGTCGACGAGATCGCGCGGTCGGTCGGCCGCGATCCGGTCGAGTACCGTGCCAGCCTGTTCGACAAGTCGGCCAAGCGCAGCAAGCAGGCGCTGGAGCTGGCGGTGGCCCGCTCCGGCTACGGCAAGCGCAAGCTGCCGGCCGGCCAGGCCTGGGGCGTCGCCGTGCACCACGGTTTCAACACCTCGATTGCGTATGTGGTGGAAGTGTCGCTGAAAGAAGGCAAGCCGCAAGTGCACCGGGTGACCGCCGGCGTGCATTGCAATATGGCGATCAATCCGCGCACCATCGAAGCGCAGGTCCAGGGCGGCGTGGTGTTCGGCATCTCGACCACCTTGCCGGGCAACGAGATCACCCTGAAGAACGGCGTGGTGCAGCAGTCCAATTTTTCCGACTACACGCCGGCTTACATGGGCAGCTGTCCGCAGGTCGATGTCTATGTGGTGCCCAGCGCCGATGCGCCGACCGGGGTCGGCGAACCGCCGGTGCCGCCGATTGCGCCGGCCATCGCCAACGCCGTCGCCGCCTTGACCGGCAAGCGCCTGCGCAAGCTGCCGTTCGGCGCCATCACGACGTAAGCCAAGGGCTGCAGCCTGTTGTAAAAACCTGACGCGAGGAAACCATGATCATGATTTCCTCGCTAAAGGCATGTCTGTTGATGGATAATAATGATTCTCATTAATCACTGCATATAGCCAGCCAGCTTCACCCAAGCAAGCCAGTCACGCAGATCCACCACTGGCTCACCATGAAAACCTCCACGCGCTTGCGCGCCATTGCTTCCGCCTGCGCCGTCGCCGCCGGCGTCAAATCCCAGATCGCCCTCGCCCAGCAGCAGCTGCCCGACGTCAATGTCACCGCCGAACGCGCGCATGGCGACGGCTATGCGCCGGCCAACACCACCACCGGCCTGAAAATCGACGCGCCGCTGCGCGACGTGCCGCAGACCGTCAACGTGATCCCGCAAGAGCTGATCCGCGACCAGGGCGCGCGCAGCCTGCAGGACGTGATGAAGAACATTCCCGGCGTCGGCCTGGCCACCGGCGACGGCCAGCGCGATGCGTTCGTGATCCGCGGTTTTACCGCGCTGTACGATATCTTCCTCGATGGCGTGCGCGATGACGCCCAGTATTACCGCGACCTGTACAACATCGACCGCATCGAAGTCATCAAGGGCCCGGCCGCGGTGCTGTACGGCCGCGGTTCGTCGGGCGGGCTGATCAACCGCATCACCAAGAAACCGACGTTTGCCCAGTCCGCCGAAATCGGCGTCACCATGGGCAGCCACTACCTGCGCCGCACCGATTTCAACATCAACCGGCCGGTGTCCGATACCGTGGCGATCCGCCTCGACGGCGCGCTGGAAGATTCCGGCAGCTACCGCGACCAGGGTTACCTGAAGAACCGCGACCTGTCGCCCAGCCTGCTGTGGAAAGACGGCAGACAGAGCCTGCTGCTGCAGTTCGACTACCAGCACCAGGACCGCAGCATCGATTTCGGCGTGCCAGGCTATCGCGGCGCGCCGGCCGATGTCTCGCCTTCCTTGTATTACGGCGCGCGGCATGCCGCCGCCAACGACTATACGGTGTCCGACATGCGCGCCTCGACCGCGCAATACAAGCTGCGCATAGACCAGGACACGGCGCTGACCAATACCTTGCGTTATTACCAGTACACGCTGGACCGCAACCACACCCGCATCATCGCGGTCAACGACCTGCTGGCGACGCCCACCGTCACGCTCGGGCGCGGCAACATCAAGCGCGACGAGCACGGCTGGTTCAACCAGACCGAACTGACGCATGACCTGCATCTGGGCGATGTCACGCACAAGGTGCTGGTCGGCCTCGAAGTCGGCGAACAGAACAAATACCAGCTGATCAACAACTCCACCGCCGCGCCGTATGTGTACACCACGTCGCTGTTTGCGCCGGTCCTGAAAGACTTGCCGTTCACGGTGCAGACGGCGCCGCAAACCAGGGGCGTGGCGACCCAGGACACGGCGGCGGTCTACGCCCAGAGCCTGTCCAGCTGGACCACCAGCATCAAGACCCTGGTCGGCCTGCGTTTTGACCGCTTCGGCCAGAAATACGACGACCAGCTGCCCAGCAACCGCGACCTGCAGCGCACCGACAATGCGGTCTCGCCGCGCTTCGGCATCGTGTGGCAGCCGAACAGCTGGCAAAGCTACTACGCCTCGTTCAGCAAGTCGTTCCAGCCGTCGAGCGAAAGCGCGCCGCTGGCGGCCAACAACGCCCAGTTGGCGCCGGAAAAGACGCGCAACCTGGAAATCGGCAGCAAGACCGACCTGTTTGACGGCCGCGCTTCGTTCACCGCGGCGGTCTACCAGCTGACCCGCACCGACATCAAGGTCACCGATCCGGTCAACACCAGCAACCTGATCCCGGTCGGCGAACAGCAATCGAAAGGCGTGGAACTGAGCTTTACCGGAGAAGTCGCGCCGGGCTGGCAAATCATCGCCGGCTATTCGTACATGAATGCGAAGGTGACCAAGGGTGTCGGCACCGTCAACTCGCCGCTGGCGTCGGCGGCGGCGCCGACGGCATTGCAAGGCAAGACACTGGCGCAGGCGCCGCGCCACACCGCCAGCCTGTGGACTTTGAAATCGCTGGACCAATGGCTGCCCGGGATCCAGGTGGGCGGCGGCCTGACTTATCGCGGAGCAAACTACGCCAGCATCGACAATGCGGTCAGGATTCCCGGCTTTGTGACCACCGACCTGGCGGCGTATTACCACCCGGCGCAGAAAGGCTGGAACCTGGCGTTGAACCTGAAGAACCTGTTCGACAAGCGTTATTACATTTCGTCGAACAACGATATCGGCATTCTGCCGGGCGCGCCGCGCAGCCTTGAATTGAGCGCGCGTTACGCATTCTGATGCGGCAAGAAAAACTGCGCAGGAGGCATTGCGCCTCCCGCGCCGGTTTTCTTATTTCTTGAAGCGTGCTTCAGCCAGCTTGTCCGCCACCACGCTGGTTGGCAGGCTTTCGGCGTCGGCGCGCTTGAAGATTTCGGCCAGGGTTACGCCGATTTCGCGCACGTGGGCTTCGACATCGGCTTCCGGCTTGTCGTAGTACTCGTAGCACACCTTGATGATGCCGCCGGCGTTGATCACGAAATCCGGCACGTACAATATTTCCTTGCGGCGCAGCAGTTCGCCCACTTCGGCCGTGGCCAGCTGGTTGTTGGCGGCGCCGGCGACGATCTTGGCTTTCAGGCGCGACAGCGTGGCCGGGTTGAGCGTGGCGCCCAGTGCGCACGGTGCGTAGATATCGGCTTGCACGTCATAGATGGCGTCGGTGGCGACGACTTCGGCGCCGAATTCAGCGCGTGCGCGTTCCAGCGCGGCCTGGTCGATATCGGTGACGACCAGCTTGGCGCCAGCGGCATGCAGGCGGCGCGCGTAGTCGTAACCGACGTTGCCCAGGCCTTGCACGGCGACCGTCAGGCCTTCCAGCGAATCGCGTCCCAGGTAGTGCTTGACCGCGGCTTGCGCGCCGACGAAACAGCCGAGCGCGGTGAACGGCGAAGGATCGCCGCTGGCGCCGAGGCCGGCGACGTATTTGGTCCTGGCGGCGATGTGCGCCATGTCGGCCGGGCTGGTGCCGACGTCTTCGGCCGTGATGTAGCGGCCGCCCAGGCGTTCCAGGGCTTCGCCCATGGCTTCGAACAGGGCAGGGGTCTTGGCGGTCTTCGGATTGCCGATGATCACGCTCTTGCCGCCGCCGATAGGCAGGCCGGCTACTGCATTCTTGTAAGTCATGCCGCGCGACAGGCGCAGCACATCGTTGACGGCGACGGCTTCGCTGGCGTAGTCCCACATGCGGCAACCGCCCATGGCCGGGCCGAGGTTGGTGTTGTGGACAGCGATGATGCCTCTGAGGCCGGATTTTTCTTCTGCGACGAAGACCACTTGCTCGTGGTTGTCGAAATTCAATTCATTAAAAATGAAGGTGCTCATGCTTTTGGCTCCGTGCGGATTACATTCACTCGTCCGGGTAGGGCGGGTTATGGTTTTCCGGTGTTCTAGGGTTAAGGACAGTGATTCGCATGTTTGCGGCGGGTTGGTGCCGGCAAACGGTATGGCCGTGATTGTGTCACGCAGGCGAGAGTGTAATTTATCGCTATGTGAAACTCAATCGGCTTTGGAATATTGTGCGGAAATTATATTATTGTTAACTAGCTGAGTTGCCATAAATGAGCAGGGCCTGCCGGCGCTGCCGCCGTCAATTGCCCGGTTCGCCGCGCGCCGCCGCTTCACGCAGCTTGTCTTTTTTGCTCTTGCGTTTGCCTTTGACGCCGCCGTTGGCGTTGTCGGCGGCAGATGTCGGGCCTGCGGCGTTGGCCGGAGCCGCCGTGGCGACGGGTTCAAAACCGGCAACCTGCTCGCGCTCGCAATTCAGCTGGTGGCGTTTTTCTATGAGGCGGAAATGGGCTTCCGTCTCGGCGCTGACGAAGCTGATGGCGATGCCGCTCTTGCCGGCGCGGCCGGTGCGGCCGATGCGATGCGTGTAGTCCGCCGCCGAGCGCGGCAAATCGTAGTTCAGGACCACCGGCAGCTGGGCGATATCGATGCCGCGCGCGGCGACGTCGGTGGCGACCAGCACCTGCAGCTTGCTGGCCTTGAAATCGGCCAGCACTTCATCGCGCGCGCCCTGGCTGAATTCGCCGTGGAAAGCGGCGACCTTGATGCCGGCGCGATGCAGCTTGTCGGCGATATGTTCCGCCGCGTATTTGGTGGCGACGAACACCAGCACCCGGCCCCACTTGTTTTCTTTCAGCAGGTGCCGCAGCAATTGCGTGCGGCGGCCGGCGTCGACCAGGATCGCGCGCTGCTCGATGTCCGGCTGGTTCTGCTCCAGCGCCGGGATGGCGATGCGCACCGGTTGATGCAGCATCCTGGCGGCCAGCGCATGCACCGCGGGCGGAAATGTCGCCGAAAAAAACAGGTTCTGGCGCCGGCGCGGCAGCAGCGCCAGGATGCGGCCGATCTCGTCGGCAAATCCCATGTCGAGCAAGCGGTCGGCTTCGTCCAGCACCAGCGACGACACCGCCGCGATGCTCAGGGCGTTGTGCTCGATCAGGTCGAGCAGGCGGCCGGGCGTTGCCACCACCACATCGGCGCCGCCGCGCAGGTCCATCATTTGCGGATTGATCGAAACGCCGCCGAACAGCGCCGCGATCTTCAGCGGCTGCTGGCCGGCCGGCGCCAGCAGCCGCATGGCTTCGGCAGTCTGCTGCGCCAGTTCACGGGTGGGCGCCAGCACCAGCACCCGCAGTCGGCGCGGTTTTTCGCTGGGGCTTTGTTGCAACAGCTGCAGCAGCGGCAGCGCAAACGCCGCGGTCTTGCCAGACCCGGTTTGCGCCGCCGCCAAAACATCGCCGCCGCCCAATATCGCCGGAATGGCGGCAACCTGGACCGGAGTCGGCGCAGCATACCCGCGCTCGGCAACAGCTTGCAAAATGGCAGGGGACAGTCCCAGAGAAGAAAATGACATGGCAACCGGCCGCAAAACGTGTAGGGACGCCATCTTACCACTAGCATCAACCAGCCAATCCACAGCATTTAATTAGGGTCAGAGTCGAATTATTTGTTAATTAGGGTCAGAGTCAAATAATTTGAGCAATCAATAATTCGACTCTGACCCTAATTAATCGGCGGCGGCGGGTTTCAGGTTAGAGGGGCTAGCAATAGTTGCAGATCTTCGGTGCTGAACTTGGTTGCTAGTGCGGCGTCGCTGCCGAGTACGCCTTCCGCCAGGGCTGCCTTGCGGGTTTGCAGTTCGATGATGCGTTCTTCTATGCTGCCTTCGACCACGATCTTATAGACGAACACGGTCTGGTCCTGGCCGATGCGGTGGGCGCGGGCGGTTGCTTGTTCTTGTACCGCGGGGTTCCACCAGGGGTCGACGTGGATCACGGTGTCGGCGGCGGTGAGGTTGAGGCCGACGCCGCCGGCCTTGAGGCTGACCAGCAGCAGGGGCGCGGTTTTGTTTTGGAACTGGGCGACCAGCGCTTCGCGCTTGGCCGGCGGCGTCTTGCCGGTGAGGGCTAGCCAGGGCAACTGCATGGCGTCGAGTTCGGCGGCGATCAGGTCCAGCATTTCAGTGAATTGGGAAAACACCAGGATGCGCCGGCCTTCGGCCACCAGGGCCGGCAGCATGTCGCGCAGCAGTTCCAGCTTGGCGCGCTCGATGCCGGACTGGTGCTCCACGCCTTTCAGCAGGAACGGATCGCAGCACACCTGCCGCAGCTTGAGCAAGGCGTCGAGGATCGTGATCTGGCCTCCGCTGAAGCCTTTGCGCTTGAGCACGCGGCGCACCTGTTCATCGGCCGCCAGCCGGACGCTTTCGTACAGGTCGCGCTGCTGTCCCTGCAGCTGCACCAGCTTGAGCGTCTCGCTGCGCGGCGGCAGTTCGCTTGCCACTTCGTCCTTGCGCCGCCTGAGGATAAACGGCCGGACCCGCTGCGCCAGCAGCTGCGCGCGCAGGGTTTGGCCGCCGATCTCGATCGGCTTGCGCCACAGGCGCGCGAAACTGCGCATGTCGCCGAGGAAACCGGGCATCAGGAAATCGAATTGCGTCCACAGTTCGCCCAGGTGGTTTTCCAGCGGCGTGCCGGTGATGCACAAGCGATGCCGCGCGCGCAGGCGCCGTACCGCGCCGGCGCTGCGGGCGGTGGCGTTCTTCACGGTCTGCGCTTCGTCGAGGATCAGCATGTGGAAGGCCTGGGCTTCCAGCGCCGCGCGGTCGCGCCACAGCAGCGGGTAGGTGGTGAGCACCAGGTCGTATCCGGCCATGCGCGAGAAATCCCGATGGCGCTCCGGTCCCTGCAGGGCGAGCACACGCAGGCCGGGCGCCATGCGCCGGGCTTCGGCCTGCCAGTTGAATACCAGCGAGGTTGGCAGCACCGCCAGCGCCGGCAAGTCAAGGCGGCCCGCCTGCTTTTCGATCAGCAGGTGCGCCAGGGCCTGGGCGGTCTTGCCGAGGCCCATGTCGTCCGCCAGGATGCCGGCCAGGCGGTGCTCGCGCAGATACTGCAGCCAGGCGACGCCGTGCAATTGATAAGGCCGCAAGGTAACCCCGAGTCCGGCCGGCGCCGCCACCGCTTGCGGCGTGCCGGCGCCTTGCAGCCGCTGCGCCAGCGCACGCAGGCCGGCGTCGCCTTGCAATTGCCAGGCGCCATGGACGCCGGCGCGCTGGCGCTGCGTGTCGAGCAGGCTCAGGCGCATCATTTCGAGCCGGTAGGCATCCCAGGAAGAGAGCTGCAGCGGCCCTTCCTGGCGCAAGGGATCGGTCAGCAATTCCAGCATGTTGCCGACGATCGCCTTGAGCGGCGCCGCCAGCGCTTCGATCCGTTTGCCGCCGGGCGCCCGCAGCATGATCAGGGTGTGGTCGTCGATCAAGGCAATCTGCCTGGCATCCAGCCAGCGCGCGTCGCGTTGCAGCAGGTGCGCCAGCAGCGGCACCAGGTCCAGCAGTTCGCCGTCGATTTCGATGCCCAGGGTCAGCAGCCAGGAGCCTTCGCCGGCGGGCAAGCCGAGCGCCGTCACTTCCTGCTCGCGGCCACGCATGCGCGCGGCGACCTGCTTGCCTAGCAGTTCGCCGGTCGCCGGATTGACGATCAGGCGCCAGGCGTCCACCGGTACGCTTTCATGCGCAAAACCGGGGCGCACCACGATCGCCCAGCCCTTGGCCTGCAAGGCGGGCAACTGCTCGGCCCAGAAATCGCCGAAGAAATCTTCCTGCACCAAGGTCCAGAGCGAGGCCAGGGTGGACTCCGCTTCCTGCGCGGCTGCATCGGTGCGCCATTGCAAGGTGTCGCTGGGCAGCGGATACAGGCCCAGCTCCCACACCAGGTCCAGCGCATCCGCTTCGGCGCCCAGGTCGCGCAGCAGCAGGCGCTGGCCGTGTTCGTTTTCCACTGTTTGCGAGGATGCCGGGCGCCGGTTCAGCAAGGCGGTCGGGGCCGCGGTTTCCCATTGCAGGCCGTCATCGGTGACATAGGTCCAGCTGATTTGCGCCACCGTCACGTTGGGGCCGCGCGGGCCGAACGGGCCGGAGGGCCGCATGCCGAGCAGGCCGTCGCCGCGGCCCAGGGTCTGCAGCGTCAGGCGCGGCCGGAAACGGCCGACGGAGCTTGCCGCCGGATTCATCGCGGCGAAAAATGCACGGCGAGCTTGCCTAGTGCGCCATATTGGATGACCACGTCCTGCGCCGCAGGCAGGCCGAAACTGCCGGCATAGGAGCCGGTGATGACGGCTTGCCCGGCTTGCAGCCCCTGTCCTCTGCCGCGCAGGAATTCGGCCAGCCAGTACAGCGGCGCGCGCGGGTCGGCGGCCGGGTGGCGGCCATCCAGCCGGATTGTTTCACCGGCGCCGGCATCGATATTTATGGCCAGCTCGGCCGCGCTGCGGGCGCGTTCGGCGTCCACCTGCGGGCCGAGGTACAAGCCCTGGTTGAGCAATCCGTCCGCCAGGTTTTCAAGAAAACCCGCTTCGTCGGGATCGCTGTAGCGGCTGTCTATCAGTTCGAGCGCAAGGTGAGTGCGGGCAATGGCGGCATCGACCTCCGCTGCGGAATAAGGCGACGGGCGCGGCGGCAAATCCTGGCCGAGGATGAAAGCCAGTTCCGGCTCGACCCGCACCTGGCCGCCGCGCACCCACGCCGTGCACAGGCCGCCGCTAAAGACGGTGTTGCCGTAGATGGGCGCCGCTACCGGCTGTCCTGCGGCCGGCAGGCCGCATTTCCAGGCAGTTATCCCGGCGCCGGCCTGGGCGCTGACCAGTGCCTGTATCGCCAACGCTGCTTCGGCATCTGGCGGCCGCAACGGCTGCGGCAGGCGCGCTCCCTGGGCGCCGGTTTTACGGCGCGCCGCGAGGATGGCGGCGGCGTCGGACAAGGCTTGCGGGGTTTGGGACATGGCGGCTTTCGAATTGGCGGGTACGGGCAGTTGCGGTAGTCTGCCCGATATTCTAGCCGCGAACGGCAATGGCCGAGAGCCGGCATATTGCGTTTCCATCGGATTGCAGGTAACTTAGCAGATTGCAACAGAGTTGCATATGAAGATCTGCCTCTACCCGGGCAAATCCAGGCGCACTGTCTATCCACACAAGGGATCTGTACTATATGTCTTTTCTTCCGCAACGCACCCATACCCTGGGCGCATTTTTCCTGGCTCTGATGACCTCTGCTTCCACACTCGCCGCATCTCCTCCGACACCGCCGGTCGCCGCCAAGCAAGCCTGGCAGGAAACCCGCCACGGAGAAACCGTCACCGACGACTATCACTGGCTGCGCGAAAAAACCAATCCCAAGGTGATCGCCTACCTGAAGGCAGAGAATGCCTACACCCAGGCCATGACCAAGGACCTGGCGCCGCTCTCGAAAAAACTCTACGGCGAAATCAAGGGCCGCATGAAGGAAACCGATTTATCGGTGCCGACGCGGCGCGGCAACTACTACTATTACAGCCGCACCGAAGCCGGCCAGCAATACCCTATTATTTGCCGCCGCCTGGCCAAGGCCGATGCCGGTTTCGCCTATGACGCCGGCGCCGCGGAAGAAATCCTGCTGGATGAAAACCAGCTCGCCAAAGGCAAGGAATTCTTCGAGGTAGAGAGTTTTTCAGTCAGCCCCGACGACCGTTACCTGGCCTATTCCACCGACACCACCGGCTATCGCCAGTACCAGCTGCATGTCAAGGATTTGAGCACAGGCAAGCTGCTCGGCGATACGGTGGAACGCGTGACCAGCCTGGCCTGGGCTGCCGATAGCCAGACCCTGTTCCTGGTGCAGGAAGACGCCACCACCAAGCGCTCCGACCTGCTGCTGCGCCTCAAGCTGGGCGGCAAGCCGGTGGAGGTGTACCGCGAAGCGGTGGAGCAGTTCAACCTCGGCGTCGGCAACAGCGGCGACCGCAAATTCATCGAGCTCGAAGCGCAAAGCACCGACACCACCGAAGTCAGCCTGCTGCCGTCGGACCAGCCGCAAGGCGGTTTCCGTTCGGTGCTGGGACGTGAAACCGGACATCGCTACCATGTCGATCACCGCGACGGCGAGCTGTTCATCATGACCAACAAGGACGCCAAGAATTTCCGCCTGGTGACGGCGCCGCTGGCGACGCCCGGGCCGGAGCACTGGAAAGAACTGGTCGCGCACGATCCCGACACGCTGCTGGAATCCTTCGAGCTGTTCCGCGATTTCCTGGTGGTCAGCGAAAAATCGGATGCGCAAGAACGTTCCCGCATCTACAATTTTTCCGGTCGCAGCTGGAAAACCCTGCAGTTCGACGAGGCAGTGTATTCCTCGCATGCCGGCGGCACGCCGGAATTCACTTCAAGCCAATACCGCCTGGTGTACGAGTCGCCGGTGACGCCGCCGACGGTGTTCGACGTCGACATGGCAAGCGGCCAGCGCAAGCTGCTGAAGCAGCAGGAAGTGCCCGGCTACGATCCGGCCCTGTATGAAACCAGGCGCCTGTGGGCTACCGCGCGCGACGGCGTCAAGGTGCCGCTGTGGACCGTCGCCAAGAAAGGCGTCAAGCTGGACGGTTCGGCGCCATTGCTGCTGTATGCCTACGGTTCCTACGGCATCCCGGCCGAAGCGACCTTCTCCAACAGCCGCGTCAGCCTGCTCGATCGCGGCGTGGTGTTTGCCGAAGCGCATATCCGCGGCGGCAACGACATGGGCGAGCACTGGCATGACGACGGCATGCTGATGCACAAGAAAAACACCTTCTACGATTTCATCGACAGCGCCGAATACCTGGTCAAGCAAGGCTGGACCAGCCCGCAGCGCCTGGTGATCGAAGGCGGCAGCGCCGGCGGCCTGCTGATGGGCGCGGTCGCCAACATGCGTCCCGACCTGTTCCACGCCGTGCATGCGGCAGTGCCGTTCGTCGACGTGATGAACAGCATGATGGACGCCAGCCTGCCGCTGACCACGGGCGAGTACCTGGAATGGGGCAATCCTAACGAAAAACCTGCCTACGACTACATGCGCAGCTATTCGCCCTACGACAATATCGAAGCCAAGGCCTATCCGTCGATGCTGGTCACCACCGGCCTCAACGACAGCCAGGTGATGTACTGGGAACCGGCCAAATACGTCGCCAAGCTGCGCGCATTAAAAACCGACCACAATCCTTTGCTGCTCAAAGTAAACATGGGAGCCGGCCACGGCGGCGCTTCCGGCCGCTACGACGCGATCAAGGAACGCTCGTTTGAAATGGCGTGGATGCTGTTGCAATGGGGTTTGCCGCAGCCGGCCAAACGCTAGGCAAGGCCTCGAAAAAAATCATTCAAGCCATTTAATTCACCAAGGATTGTCATGCAATTTTTGAACACACCATCGCGGCTGTTTGCAGTTGCCGCAGCGACTGCAGTTGCAACCTTCATCACGGCTCTGCCGGCCCAGGCAGCCAGCGTCGCCCCGGTGCAGGACGTCAGCGACGTCTTGCACGGCGTCACGGTGAAAGACCCGTACCGCTATTTCGAGAATGTGAAGGATCCCAAGGTGCAGTCCTGGCTGAAGGAGCAGGGCGAATCGGCGCGCAAGGAGCTGGACCGGATAGAACTGCGCAACCAGCTGGAGCAGCGCATCGCCGATATTTCCGCGGCCACCGGCGACGATATCCGCGACGTCACGCGTATGCCGGGCAACCAGGTGTATTACCTCAAGCGCGCCCGCGGCGAAAAACAGTTCAAGCTGGTGATGCGCGACAGCCTGCAAGGTCCGGAGCGGGTCCTGGTCGATCCTGAGCTGGACGCCAAGCGCACCGGCGTGCCGCACGCCGTCAATTATTTCGTGCCGTCCTGGGATGGCAAGCACGTAGCCTACGGCGTTTCCGCCGGCGGTTCGGAAGATGCCTCGCTTTATATCCTCGATACGGCAAGCGGGAAAAATGTCGGCGAACCGATTCCACGCGTGCATGAAGCCTTGGTTGGCTGGCTGCCGGACAGCAAGTCGCTTACCTATAACCAGCTCAAGGCGCTCAAGCCGGGCGACCCGGATTCAGAGACCTATCTCGACAGCAAGGTGATGTGGCTCAAGGTCGGCGCGCCGGCCGCCGAAGCCAAGGCGGTGTTCGGCCCGACCGTCACCACCGGCCTGGGCCTGGCACGTCTCGATGTCGGCGCCATCTTCTTCAATCCGGGCAGCCGCTGGATGGTTGCGCGCACCACCGACACCACCTTGCCGGAAGGTTACCTGTTCGTGGCCGACGTCGCCGATCTCGACAAGCCGACTGTCGCCTGGAAGAAAATTTCCAGCTTCGACGACAAGATCACCGACGCCGAACTGAAGGGCAACGACCTGTACCTGCTGACGCACGACCATGCGCCGCGCAACCGCGTGCTGAAACTCGACCTGCGCCATCCTGACCTGAAACTGGCGCGCGAAGTAGCCAGCGCGCCGCCAGACGCGGTGCTGGAAAAATTCTCGCTGACGCGCGATGCGCTGATCGGCGAAGTGCGCGAGGGCACCTCGATCGTGCTGCGGCGCTATGCGGCCGGCGACACCAAGGGCCAGGACATTCCCTTGCCGTTCAAAGGCGCCGCCACCGTGCATAACGACCCGGCCCATGCCCATAGCGATGTGCTGTACACCTTGAACGGCTGGACCGAATTGCCGCGCACCCTGCTGCTGAAGGGCAAGGTATCCAGCGATCCGGGGCTGCGCGTGAATCCGCCGATGCCTAGCCTGCCCGCAGTGGAAGTGGTCGACGTCAAGGTGCCCAGCCACGACGGCGCGCTGGTGCCGATGACCCTGCTGTACAAGAAGGGCCTGAAACGCGACGGCAGCAATCCGACCCTGCTGGACGGTTACGCCGCTTACGGTTTTTCCCAGACCGCCGGTTTCTCGCCTGCCCGCATGACCTGGCTTGAGCGCGGCGGCGTGCTGGCGTTCGCCAATGTGCGCGGCAGCGGCGTCTACGGCGACGACTGGTACCGGGCCGGCTTCAAGGCCACCAAGTCGAATACCTGGAAAGACGGCGTGGCTTGCGCCAAGTACCTGATCGCCGAAGGTTATGCAACGCCCAAGACCCTGGGCGTGATGGGCACCAGCGCCGGCGGCATCTTCGTCGGCCGCACCGTGACTACCGCGCCGGAGCTGTTTGCGGCGGCCATCTTCAATGTCGGCATCATGGACGCGGTGCGCGCCGAAGACAGCGCCAACGGCATCACCAACATTTCCGAATTCGGCAGCGCCAAGAACCCGAAGGAATTCCCGGCCTTGCTGGAGATGAGCACCTACCACAACATCAAGGACAACACCGCCTATCCTGCCGTCATGCTGGTGCACGGCATAAACGATCCGCGCGTCGACGTCTGGCACAGCGCCAAGACCGCGGCCCGCCTGCAGGCAGCCACCAGCAGCGGCAAGCCGATCCTGCTGCGGCTCGACATGCAGGCTGGCCATGGCGTAGGCAGCACGGCTACCCAGCGTTATGCCTTGTCTGCCGATATCTACAGTTTCCTGCTGTGGCAAATGGGGAAGGTAAAGCAGGCGGATTAGGCAATCCGCAGCCGGGCGGCTGCCGGCGTCAATGTTCCGCCAGCCAAGTCAGCAAGGCTTTGTGGAACTCTGCCGGCTGCTCCATCTGCGGCGCATGGCCGAGGCCGGCAAACTCGACCAGCGTGGCTTGCGGAATCAGCTTGGCGGCCTGCTTGCCCAGCACCTTGTAGCGGCCGATCTTTGCCTTGACCTCCGGCGGCGCGGCGTCGCTGCCGATGGCGGTGGTGTCCGCATCGCCGATCAGCAGCAGGGTCGGCATGGCGAGATCCTTGAATTCATAGACCACCGGCTGCGTAAAGATCATGTCGTAGATCAGCGCCGAATTCCACGCCACCAATGCGTGGCCAGGCCCCAGGTTGAGCCCCGCCAGCATGGTCACCCAGCGCTCGTATTCCGGCTTCCAGCGGCCGACATAGTAAGTGCTCTGTTCATATTTGCGCAGGCCATCGGCGTTCAGCTTCAGTTCGCGCTGGTACCACTGGTCGACCGTGCGGTACGGCACGCCCAGCGCCTTCCAGTCTTCCAGGCCGATCGGGTTGATCAGCACCAGCTGCGTCGCCTGCTCGGGATACAGCAGGGCGTAACGGGTGGCCAGCATGCCGCCGGTCGAGTGGCCGACGATGACCGCTTGGCGGATGCCCAGCTGCTCCAGCAAACCGTGGGTATTGATGGCGAGCTGCTGGAACGAATACTGGTAATGCTCGGGTTTGCTCGAAGTGCAGAAGCCGACCTGGTCTGGCGCAACTACCCGGTAGCCGGCGCTGCTCAGCGCCTTGATGGTCTGCTCCCAGGTAGCGCCGCAGAAGTTCTTGCCATGCATCAGGACCACGGTGCGGCCGTTGGCGGCGCCGGCCGGGGCGATGTCCATGTAACCCATCTGCAGTTGCCTGCCTTGCGATTCGAAGGCGTAGTGCTTCAATTCGTAGGGATAGTCGAAACCCTGCAGCTCAGGGCCGTAAGCAGGGGGCGTCTGCGCGACAGCGGCTGACAAGGTGGCGCTCAGCAGCAGGGCGCTGATCCAGGCAGGCAAGGAATGCGGCATGCGGTAGTTCTCCGGAAACGAAGCGGCTATCTTACTCCCGGATCGGCTACCGCGTGGCGGCAGGGGCGGATGGCGTTTCGTCCGTTAATGGCCCCCTGCCGTCCGTTTCAGCCCTCGCTTGGCAGCCGGGAATTGGATATATTGGCCGAAGGCGAAACAATCCAGACAAGCCCCGCCGATGCTCAGGAGATTACCCATGAGTGTGTCATCCGTTTCCAGCAGCAACGCAACAGTGTGCATTATCGGCGGCGGCCCCGGCGGGCTCAGCGCCGCGCGCGCCCTCAAGCGGCACGGCATCGGCTACGAGCAGTTCGAACGCCACAGCGATGTCGGCGGCATCTGGGACATGGACAATCCGGGCAGCCCGATGTACCAGTCGGCGCACTTCATTTCATCGCGCAACCTTTCCGGTTTTGCCGATTATCCGATGCCGAAAGACTTTCCGGACTATCCCGCCAACCACCAGATCGCCGCCTATGTCAGGTCGTTCGCGCATGCCTTCGGCCTGTACGGCAACATCCGTTTCGGCGCCGCGGTGCAGGCAATCGACAAGTTGCCGGACGGCGCCTGGCAAGTCACGCTTGAGGGCGGCGAGCAGCGCCGCTACCGCGCCGTGATTTGCGCCACCGGGTGTAACTGGGATCCCAGCATGCCGGAAATCAAGGGCCGCTTCAATGGCGAGATCCGCCACTCCGTCACTTATAAGCGCGCCGAGGAATTCAAGGGCAAGCGGGTGATGGTGGTCGGCGCCGGCAATTCCGGCGCCGACATTTCCTGCGACGCCGCCGCCTGCGCCGACGCCGCATTCATCAGCATGCGCCGCGGTTATCATTTCATTCCCAAACACCTGTTCGGCGTCCCGGCCGACGAGTTTGCGGAAAAAGGCCCGCGGCTGCCGCTGTGGCTGGAACGGCCGGTATTCAGCGCCGTGCTCAGGATGATCACCGGCGACCTGGCCCGCTTCGGCCTGCCCAGGCCGGACCACAAGCTGTTCGAAAGCCATCCCTTGATGAATACGCAATTGCTGCACCATCTGCAGCACGGCAATATCGCGGTGCGGCCGGATGTCGAACGCTACGACGGCGACGAGGCGGTGTTCAAGGACGGCAGCCGGGAGCGGCTGGACCTGGTGCTGTACGCCACCGGCTACAAATGGAGCGCGCCCTACGCCGCCAAGTATTTTGAATGGCAGGGCGGGCGGCCGCAGATGTACCTGTCGGTGTTCAGCCGGGTCCACCGCAACCTGTTCGGCATCGGCTACATCGAAACCAATTCCAGCGCCTTCAAGTTGTTCGATGCGCAGGCGCACCTGATCGCCAGTTACCTGCGCGAGCAAAGCGCCGGCGCCGGACGGGCGAGCGCTTTCGACGAGCTGATCGCGCATGACGAGCCGGACCTGTCGGGAGGCCTGAAATTCATCAAGTCGCAGCGCCATACGGTTTACCTGGAAGTGCATGCGCTCAAGCGCTACCTGAAGCAGCTGCACCGGCGCCTCGGCTGGCCGGCGCTGCGCGACGGCGATTACCTTCCGTTGCTCAAGCCGCAGGCGCAGAAAAACGCCTTGCAAGAGACGGCGTGAAACACGGAACGGAAACCGCCCGGGCCTGGATCCGGCGAACGGTTTAAGCCGTCACTGGAAATTAGGGGAGTTGTGGCTGCTGCGGTAATCGCCCGGGGTCTCGCCGGTCCATGACTTGAAGGCGCGGCGAAAACTGCGGACATCGGTGAAGCCGAGCTGGGCCGCGATCTCGCTTTGCGTCAGCTGGCGGGTTTCGAGCAGGTTCCTGGCGCGGCGCTCCTGCATCTGGGCGCGTATCTGCTGGAACGACATGCCGCACTGGTCGAGGTGGCGCCGCAGCGTCCGCTCGGTCAGGTTGAGGCTGCCGGCGATTTCAGCCATGTTCGGCGGCGAGGCCCAGTTGCGGCGCAACGCGGTTTCGATCGATTCGATCAGGTCCGGGGTGTCGGGATCCCGCATCGCCATGCGCTGCAAATGTTCCAGCGCCTGGCGCTGCGCCAGCGGGTTGTGGGTGTCGAGCGGCACCGCGAACAAGGAAGCGTCGACCACGATGCAATTGCGCTGCGCCGAGAATTGCAGGGGACAGTTGAACAGCTGCCGGTAATGCGCGGCATAGCTCGGCGCCGGGTACTGCAGTTCCATGCGCAGCATCAGCGCCCGGGTTCCCAGCAGGATCTGGCCGATATTCATCAGATGGGCCGTGACTTCTTCGATCAGGAAGGGCGTAATCGCGGCATCGCCCGGGTTATCGAAGACGGCGGTGCATTCGCGTTCGCTGGCCGTGAAATCGATGTCAACCATGGTGCCGCCTTCCTTGTGGTACCTGCGGCAATGTTCGATGGCTTCGCCGAAGGTGGCGGAAGTCATCATCGCAAAACCGACCATGCCGAGCGAATTCAAGGTCTGCTTGCTGCCGACCAGCAGGCCGAGCGGCAATTCCGGCAACAGTTTGATGGCGTGCGCAATCATGCCGCTGGTCTGGCGGCGCGACAGCCTGAAGGAAGGGTCTTCCAGGTCGGAGACGGTCAGTCCGAAGCGCGCCAGCACCCTGGCCGGCGCGATGTTGTTTTCGGAAAGAACCTGTGTCAGGGCTAGGGCGATATTTGGCGTAATGGATGCTTTGTCATCATTCGTCAAACTGTTGCCTTTGCTGTAACGCATACGCCGACTCCTCGTCTCGATGGTCCGGAAATTCTGCGGATAAGGTTTTCGCCGCACGCATTTTGGCCGGATATGTTCCCTTATTTTCTGTCGCGGTCCTGTCGTCGCCAGGACCGAGTCCATATAATTATTTCGAATATGTTACATCAAAAAAAACCTCGCATGAGCCAGGCCAGGCGTGAATTTAACGATTGCCAGGCGGATGTTTCATGCGATGCCGGCAAGGCGGCAGGCTGAATATTCGTTGCTGTTCCAAAGGCGGGTGATGCAGGTCCGGCCGATGGCAGCTTTACTGCGGTATCTCTTGGGGAGTGCAGTTTGGATCAAGCAATTTTGGTGCCGCAAGAAGGCCGGACGGGCTGGCGCAACTGGTCCGGATCGGTGCAGTTTTCCCCGGCCCGCTATTCCGCTCCGGGTTCGATGGAAGAGCTCAAGAGCACGGTCCGTACCGCCGTCGCCGCCGGACAAACGCTGCGGGTGGTGGGCAGCGGCCACTCATTCGTGCCGCTGGTGGAGACCGGCGGGGCGCTGGTCTCGCTGCGCAACATGAGCGGCCTGGCGTCCGTCGAGGACGGCGTGGCCGATGTCTGGGCCGGCACCGACCTGAAAACCCTGGGCGAACTGCTGAGCGCAAGCGGCCACGGCATGCTGAACCTGGGCGACATCAACAAGCAGTCCCTGGCGGGAGCGGTAGGCACCGGAACCCACGGCACCGGCATCGGCCTGGGATCGATCTCGACACAGGTGCGCGGCATGACGCTGATGATGCCTGACGGCGAAGCGGTGGAATGTTCGGCGGCGCAGGAGCCGGACTTGTTTGCCGCGGCGCGCGTGGCGCTGGGCAGCCTGGGCGTCATGGCCAGGATCAAGATCGGCGTCGTGCCGGCCTACCGGCTGCAGCTGGTCAAACAGACCATGGACCTCGATGCCTGCCTGGAAGCGGCTCCCGCGCTGGCGCGGGACAACCGCCATTTCGAGTTCTACTGGTTCCCCCACACCCGCAAGACGGTCGCCAAGCTGATGAACCAGACCCAGGCCCCGGTTTCCAACCAGGGACTGACCAGCGCCATGGAGCTGGCGCTGGAGAACGGGGTGTTCGGGCTGCTCTCGCGGCTGGTGCGCGCCAAGCCGGAGCGTGCGCCCGGCGTCGCCAGGCTGATCGGCCGGCTGGTCGGCGACAAGGCGCCGGTGATGGTGGCCGACTGCCATCGCGCGTTTGCCACCGAACGCCTGGTGCGGTTTAATGAGATGGAGTACGAACTCCCGGCCGAACGCGGGCCGGAAGCGTTGCGCGAACTCGCCGCCTATATCGAAAAGAACAAGGTGCTGGTGCATTTCCCGGTCGAATACCGTTACGTCCAGGGCGACGATATCTGGCTGTCGCCTTTCTACGGCCGCGATTCCGCGTCGATTTCGGTGCACCAGTATGTCGGCATGGAGCATGAACCGTATTTCCGCGCCGCCGAAGCGATTTTCCTCAACCATGGCGGCCGCCCGCACTGGGGCAAGATGCACAATCTCGGCGCCCGCCAGCTGGCCGGGCTGTATCCGCGCTGGGACGATTTCATGGCTTTGCGCAGCCGGATCGATCCGGCCGGCGTGTTCATCAACCCCTTGCTGAAACGATATTTTGGATGCTGAGGCAGACATGGATGGCGTGAAACCTTCACCGTGGCGGCGCTGGGGCGTGCTGGCCATCTTTTGCGCCGCGCTGGTCATGACCCAGGTGTTCTGGTACGACTTCGCGCCGATCCTGACCTACGTCTCCGGCCACTACGGCGTCAGCGAATTGTCGGCCAGCCTGCTGATCCTGGTGTTTCCGGTGATGAGCATCCTGGTGTCGGCGCTGGCCGGCAGCCTGATCGACAGGCGCGGCTACCGGCTGTCGCTGCTGATCGGGACCGGCCTGATGGCGGCCGGCAGCCTGCTGCGCGTGATCGACAGCTTCTGGCTGCTGGTGCTGGCCCAGACCGCCATTGCGGTCGCGGTGCCGTTCGTCGTGACGCCGATCACGGTGCTGGTGTCAGACTGGTTCGACGCCCGCGACGAAGCCAAGGTTACCGGCATCTGCGCAATCGCCATCTTTGCCGGGCTGGCGCTGGCCATGATGGTGTCGCCGGCGCTGTTCGCCAGCTTCCGGCTGGCCGGTTCCATGGCGATACATGCAGCCGCTGCGTTCCTGCTATTCCTGCTGACCTGCCTGTTTGTCCGGCAGCGGCGGCAAGCAACGCCGGACAAACAGGCAAGGCTGCCGGCGCCGCTTGAAATCAAGAGCAATATCGCGCTGCTGGTGATCCTGGTCGCCAGTTTCCTGATCCAGGGAAGCTTCAATGCCGCCACCACCTGGCTGGAGGTGGTGTGGAGCGGGCGCGGTTTCGGCATCGACGATGCCGGCCTGGCGATGGCCGCCGTGGTCGCCGGCGGCATTGCCGGCGCCATGGTCATTCCCGCGCTCGCCACCCGCCTTGGCAACGCGCTGGCAGTGATGATCGGATGCCTGGTCCCATCGGCGCTGCTGCTATACCCGTTGTTCGCGGCCGGCAGCGCCGCGTGGGGCATCGCTTGCGGCGCATTGCTGGGATTCTTCTGGCTGCCGCTCCTGCCATTGTCGCTGACTGTCATCGACGAAGCGGTTCCCAAGGCCCACGCCGGCGTGGCGGCCGGACTGTTCTGGACCATAGGCAATGCCGGCGTGCTGGCGATGACGGTGCTGTTCGAACGCGTCAAGAACATGCTGGGCTGGCAGCAGGCGGTGCTGATGCTGATCGTATGCATGGCGGCGGTACTGTGCGTATTGCTGCGTTGCGCTCCCGCGATGCGGCGCCGACTGTTCGTCAATTCGAGGGAGGCATGATGCCGGCAAGTTTCTGGCCCAGGGACCGCGGCGCGCCGCATGAAAGTTATTTTGCAGCGCTCAACGCCGAACTGCGCAGGCATGGCCCGGCCCATCCCTGCCTGCTGATCGACCTCGACCGCCTGGACCATAACCTGGCGCTGGTGCGGCAAGTGATGGGGCCCGGCAGGTCGCTGCGGATCGTCGCCAAATCGCTGCCGTCGCTGGCCCTGCTCGACTATGTCTTGCAGGCATCCGGCAGCAACCGCCTGATGGCCTTCCACCAGCCGTTCCTGAGCGAAGAGGCAAAACGCTTCCCGCAGGTCGATATCCTGCTCGGCAAACCGATGCCGGTGCGCGCCGCAGCGGCGTTCTACGATCAGCTGCAGGGGCCGTTCGATGCAGCCCGGCAGCTGCAATGGCTGCTCGATACGCCGCAGCGGCTGGCCCAGTACCTGGCGCTGGCCCGGCAGCGCGGCCTGAGCATGCGCATCAATATCGAACTGGATGTCGGTTTGCACCGGGGCGGAGTGGCGGAAAATAAGGTGCTTGCCGACATGCTGGAAATAATACAGAACAACCCGGCGCACCTGGCGTTCAGCGGTTTCATGGGATACGAACCGCATGTCGCCAAGCTGCCGCGCGCCTTCGGCACACAGGCGCAACTGCATGCCAAGGTCCTGCAACGCTACCGGGACTTCGTGCAGGTGGTCAGCGGCTCCTACCCCAAACTGATGCACCCGGGCCTCACGCTGAACGCCGGCGGCAGCATGTCGTACCGCCTGTACGGCGAGCAATCGCTGATCAACGACATATCGGTGGGTTCCGCGCTCATGAAGCCTGCGGATTTCGACCTTGGCCTGCTGGCCGAACATCAACCGGCCATGTTCATCGCCGCGCCGGTGCTGAAGGTGCAGGACGGCACCAGGATTCCGGGCGCGGACTGGATTGGAAAAGTGGCGACATGGTGGAATCCGAACCGGCGCCTCACCTATTTCCTGTATGGCGGACATTGGCTGGCGCGCTACGAATCGCCGCGCGGCCTGCTGGAACATCCGATGATGGGCTACAGCACCAACCAGCAGTTCGTCAACGGCTCGGCGGCGACCGGGCTGACGCCGGACGACTATGTCTTCCTGCGGCCGACCCAGAGCGAAGCCGTGATGCTGCAGTTCGGCGCCATGGTCATCCTGCGCCAAGGCAAGATTGTCGATTACTGGCCGGTGCTCGGATCCAACGATGCAGGACCATCCCGGGAACCTGCTTTCCAAGAACAGACTGCACAGCGCGAGATTGCCAACCATGCTTGAAACCCGCCAGATATTCGATGCAATGCATGCAGCCAGCCGCCAGGAGCCGATGCCCGACTGGGCCATACGCGCCGGCCGGCTGCGGCGTCTGCGGGCGCTGGTGATGGAGAACCGCGGCGCCATCGCGGCGGCGATTTCGGCCGACTTCAGCAACCGGCCGCAGCAGGAAACCGAGCTGGCCGAAGTATTTCCTTCGGTCGAAGGCATCGCCCACGCGCTGCGCCACGGCAAGCGCTGGATGCGGGTGCGCAGACGCGCCACCGGCCTGTGGTTCAAGCCGGCCGCATCGAGGCTGATGCCGCAGCCGCTGGGCGTGGTGGGCATCGTGGCGCCATGGAACTATCCCCTGATGCTGGCGGTAGGTCCGATGACAGCGGCGCTGGCGGCGGGCAACCGCGTCATGCTCAAGCAGTCGGAGCACACGCCGCGTTTTGCCGATCTGTTCGCGCGGCTGGTCGGCGCCAGTTTCGCCGCTGACGAGATCGCCGTCGTCAACGGTGACGCCGAGGTGGCGCGCGAATTCTCCAGCCTGCCGTTCGATCATTTGCTGTTCACCGGCTCCACCGCGGTCGGCCGCCATGTGATGCGCGCCGCCAGCGAGCACCTGACGCCGGTCACGCTGGAACTCGGCGGCAAGTCGCCGGCCGTCATCGGACCCGGGGCCGATTTCGACAAGGCGGTGGAGCGCATCCTGGTCGGCAAACTGCTGAACGCGGGGCAGACCTGCATCGCGCCGGACTATGTGCTGCTGCCGCAAGACAAGGTGCAGCATTTCGCCGACAGCGCAAAGCGCGTGTTTGGCAAGCTGTATCCCGATCTAGCCCGCAATCCCGACTACACCAGCATTGTCAGCCCGCAGCATTTTGCGCGGCTGCAGTCGCTGGCCGATGAAGCCGGCCGGCTCGGCGCGCAGGTGATTCCACTGTCTGGCAGCGCGCCGGATACCGCCGCGCGCCGCCTGCCTCCGCTGCTGCTGACGGGCGTCAATGACGACATGCGCGTCATGCAGGAAGAAATTTTCGGTCCGCTGCTGCCGCTGCTGCCGTACGGTTCGCTGGACCAGGCTATCGCCTATATCAATGCCCATCCGCGCCCGCTGGCGCTGTACCTGTTTGAAAAGAAGCGTGCAGACATCGAGCGCGTCATGAGCAATACCGTGGCCGGCGGCGTTTCCATCAACGATACCTTGCTGCATATTGCGCAGGACGACCTGCCGTTCGGCGGCGTCGGCGCCAGCGGCATGGGCGCCTACCACGGCGAGTACGGCTTCCAGGCCTTGTCGAAGATGAAGCCGATTTTCCACCAGTCGGCCATTAATGGCTTGTCGCTGTTCAAGCCGCCGTACGGAAAGACGTTCCAGATGATGATGAAACTGCTGGTGCGCTGACGGCCGGCGCTGTCGTTTATCGAAAGTGTATCGAAATTCAGTTGTGATTTGACCTGCGAGGAGACCTGAAATGCACCCGATCAAACCGAAAGCATCCGTACTGATGTTGTCCGCCGCCTGGGCCTGCTGCCTGCTGACCGCCCCGCTGTGGGCGCAGCAGGCAGCCAGGCTGGGCGCCGAACTGACGCCGGTCGGCGCCGAAAAGGCAGGCAACAAGGATGGCACGATCCCGGCCTGGAGCGGCGGCGACGTCGCCGCGGCGGGCGGCTACAAGGCTGGCCAGCCGCGTCCGAACCCGTATGCGGCCGACAAGGCGACGGCCTCGATCACCGCCGCCAACGTCGACAAATACGCCGCCAGGCTGTCGCCCGGCCAGGTGCAGCTGATCAAGAGCATCAAGGGTTACCGCATGGATGTCTATCCGACCCACCGCTCCTGCGGTTATCCGGACGTGGTGTACCAGCGCAGCAAGGAAAATGTTGGGTTCGCCAAGATCGGCCAAAACGGCTATGAGCTGGTGGAGGCCAAGACCGCCGGTTATCCGTTCCCGATGCCGGCCAACGGCGTCGAGGCGATGTGGAATTTCAAGATGCGCTACCAGGGCGAGGGCCTGACCTGGGCCTACGCCACGGCGATCCCGCCGAAAGGCGGCAGCGGTATCGGCGAACCGCTGATCCAGGAAGACTACATCATGTTCCCGCTGTCGAACCCGAAGAACAACACGATCGCCGGCGCCAAGGGCGTCGAATCGCTGTACCTGAGTCCTTACATTGCACCGGCCCAGTTCGCCGGCGACGTCACCCTGTCGCACGCCTACATCGGCAAGACCAACGATATCTGGCTGTACTTCGCCAGCCAGCGCCGGGTGCGCCGCGCGCCGACCTACTCCTACGACGCACCGATCCTGAACGATGAAAACCTGGAAACCATCGACCAATACACCATGTACAACGGCCCGCTGGACCGCTACGACTTCAAACTGGTGGGCAAGAAGGAAATGATCGTTCCCTACAACTGGAACAAGGTCAACGCCGTGGAAAACAAGATCGGCGACGTGGTGCAGCCGACTTTCCTCAACCGCGACATGACGCGCTACGAAACCCATCGCGTGTGGGAAGTGGAGGCGACCGTCAAACAGGGCGCGCGCCACACGTTTCCGAAACGGACGTTTTACCTGGATGAAGATTCCTGGCAGATCCTGGTGCAGGACCTGTACGACGGCCAGGGCAAGGTGCAGCGCGTGATGGAAAGCGGAGTGGTGATGGCGACCGAACTGCCGGCCTGCGTGCAGGAAGGCTACGCCAGCTACGACCTGTCGCTGGGGCGCTACATCGCCGAACGGATCCCGGCCGGGCAAAAACAGTCCGACTGGCTGGCCGGGCGCGAAGGCCGGGTCAAGGAGTCGATGTTCGAACCCGATGGCCTGCGCCGCTTTGCCAGCCGCTGACCGCCGTCCATAAAAAAATCGCGCAGTTTGTTCGTATTCCGGGGAGAGAAGAATGAAGAAGATGGCGAGGAAGATGAGGCAGGGCAGGCAGTCGGGTTTTAAACCCGGCATGGTGGTGGCCCTGGTGTGGGGCAGCTCGACGGTGTTCAGCCATACGGCCAGCGCCGAGCAGTTCGACCTCGGCAACGGCCTCAGGGGCAGCTTCGATTCGTCCATTTCCTTCGGCATGGCAGTGCGCACCTCGAGCCCGAACTGCGCCTTCATCGGCCAGGACAACGGCGGCTGCGCCAGCAGCGACCAGGTCGGCATCGCGCGCCGCGACCCGGTCAATTTCAACCAGTCGTATGACTTGACCAGGCTCAACCAGGACAACGGCAATCTCAACTATAAAAGCGGGCAGGTGTTCTCGGCGGCCTTGCGCGGCGTGCACGACCTGTTCCTGAAAGCGCCGGATGGCTGGAGCGGCCTGATGCGGGCCGCCTGGTCCTACGATTTTGCCGCCGACCGCACCCGTTACGCCGACCTGGAGCCGGACGCGCGCAGCCATGCGGTGCACGACATCCGCTTGCTGGACGCCTACGTCAACAAGGAATTCGAGATCGACCAGCATCCGGTGCGGGCGCGGGTCGGCAACCAGGTGATCAGCTGGGGCGAAGACATCTTCATTCCGGGCGGGATCAATTCGATCAACGCCATCGATGTGCGCCGCGCCCATAGCCCCGGCGTGCAGCTGAAAGAGATTTTCCGGCCGGCGCCGATCCTGTCGCTGAATGCCGAAGTGGCCAAGGGCCTGAGCGTCGAAGGTTATTACCAGACGCGCTGGAACGGTTACGAGTTCGATCCGGTCGGCACCTTCTTTTCCACCAGCGATATCGTCGGCCGCGGCTCCACCGGCGCTTTCCTGCCGACCTCGCTGGTCAATTCGGTGACCGGCCCGCTCGGCCTGCCGCCGGCGCCGCCCGGCACGGTGGGCGATACCGGCACCCGCATCATCGGTATCAACCCAAGCACCGGGCTGCCGTTCAACCGGCAGCTGTCGGCGAGCGAACTGGCCGATCCCAACCTGAATCCCTTGTTCGGGCCGCTGGTCCACAGCGGCAGCGTGATCCCGCGCGGCGTCGACCGCAATCCCAGGAACAGCGGCCAGTTCGGCCTGTCGACCCGCTACACGTTCCCGGACAGCGGCGACGAACTGGCGCTGTACTACATCCGCTACCACGACAAGATTCCGTTCGCCAGCATCCGCGTCAACCAGGGCACCACTGCCAATCCGTTCGGCTGGCAAGAGATTTACCTGGACTACGCCGAGGACCGCAACCTGTTCGGGGTCTCATACAACACCCGCGCCGGCGACTGGGCTTTCGGCACCGAGCTGTCGTTCCGTCCCAAGGAAAGCACGCCCATCGATCCGACCATCATCAGCAATCCGAACAATCCGTATTACTGCAACGCCGACCTGAATCCGGCCAATTACCGTCCCACCGGTTATGTCTGCCGCGGCGCGGTCGACCAGAAGAAATACCAGTTCCACCTGACCGCGCTCAATATCTTCACCCCGGGCGGCAGCTTCGGCGGCCTGCTGCGCGCGCTGGGGGCGACCGAAGGCACGTTTACCTCGGAACTGGCGGCGGCCTATTATCCTGACCTCGATCTCAACCATGGCGTTCCTTATTCGGTGGCTTCCGACTACCGGTCGCCGACCAAGCTGTCGAGCGGCCTGGTGGCGCAGATCGGCGTCAACTATCCGGCTGCGTTCGGCGGCCAGGCGTCCTATGCGCCCGACCTGTCGCTGTCGTACGGCATGTCCGGCGTATCCGCCAGCGCCTTGCCGGGTTTCATCCAGGGCGCGGGCGCGGTGGTGGTGGGCCTGACGGTCGATTTCAAGACCAAGCCGGCCACCAAGATGCGTGTCGACTACACCCACAACTACGGCGGCGGCCTGTCCAACCTGAGCCGCGACCGCGATTTCGCCACTTTCAGCTTCACGACTTCGTTCTGATGAAACAGCTAACCAGCGATTGGATGCAGGCATGAGTAGTTCAACCCAGGGTCTTGGCAAGGATGGCCGGCTGCAGCGGCTGGTGGCAGGGCTGGAAGCGGTCCTGTTCCGGCGGCGTTTTGCGGTGCTGCTGGCGTTCGGCGCATTCACGCTGTGCATGGCGGTGCTGGCGCTGGGTTTGCGCATGTCGGCCGGATTTGAAAAAACCTTGCCGCAGCAGCACGCCTACATCAAGACCTTCAACCAGTACCGGGAAGCGCTGTTCGGCGCCAACCGCCTGATCGTGGTGGTGCACGCGCGCCATGGCACGATCTGGAATCCGCCGGTGCTGCGCCAGCTGCTGGGCGTGACGGACGCAGTCAATTACCTGCAAGGAGTGGACCGCAGCAGCGTCATGTCGCTGTGGACGCCGAATGTATTCTTTACCGAAATCACGGAAGAGGGCTTCAAGGCGCTGCCGATCACCGGCGGCGACATCATTCCCGACAAGCTCAATCCGCAGGTGATCGCCGACATCCGCGGCCGGGTCGCCGCCGGCGGCTACCTCGGCAACCTGGTGTCGCGCGACCAGACCAGCGCCATGGTGCTGGCCGAACTGCAGGACAGCGATCCGCAGACCGGCCAGCCGCTCGACTACCGCGCCTTCAACCAGCTGCTGGAAGACAAGGTGCGCAAGCATTTCGAGAACGCCGACGTCGAGATCCAGATCATCGGCTTCGCCAAGGCCATCGGCGATATCGGCGAAGAAGCCAGCCGCGTCATGGAATTCTTCGGCATTGCCTTGCTGCTGACCGCGCTTGCGGTTTACTGGTACTGCCGCTCGCTGCGCCTGACCATGCTGCCGCTGGTCTGTTCGCTCAGCTCGCTGGTGTGGCAGTTCGGTACTTTGCGGCTGCTCGGTTTCGGCCTTGATCCGCTGGCCATCCTGGTGCCGTTCCTGGTGTTCGCCATCGGCGTCTCGCACGGGGTGCAGCAGATCAATTTCATCGTGCGCGAAATCGCCGCCGGCAACAATACCGAACAGGCCGCGCGCCATAGCTTCACCGGCTTGCTGATCCCGGGCACGCTGGCGCTGGTGACGGCCTTCATCAGTTTCATCACGTTGACCCTGATCCCGATTCCCATGATCCGCGAACTGGCGATTGCGGCGTCGATAGGGGTCGGCTACAAGATCGTCACCAACCTGGTGATGCTGCCGCTGGCTGCTTCGTATTTCAGCTTTTCGCAGGAATATGCGCAGCGCGCCATCGGCCGCCGTGAACAGCACAGCCGCTGGCTGGGCGGCCTGGCGTTGGTGGCGCGGCCGCGCAATGCGTGGATCGTGGTGGCGCTGGGCGCCGCCTTGTTCGCGGTGGCGGTATGGCAAAGCCAGGGGCGCCATGTCGGCAGCCTGCAGGCCGGCGCCGCCGAGCTGCGGCCCGAGGCGCGCTTCAATCGCGACGCCGCCGATATCACGGCGCGTTTCGATGTCGGCCTGGACTGGCTGACGGTGGTGTTCGAGGTGGCGCCGGCCGGCAAGTTGGATGCTTGTTCGCGTCCCGATGCGCAGCTGTTCATGGACGATTTTTCGCAGCAGATGAGCGGCGTGCCGGGCGTGCTGTCGACCCGTTCGGTAGCCGATGTGCTCAAGGGCGTGAACGCCGGCCTCAACGAAGGCAACCCGAAGATGGCGACCATCACGCGCGATGCGCGCGGGCTGGGTTCGCAGTTCGGCAGCGCCAACAACCAGCTGCACGGTTTTTCTTCCTCGGATTGCCGCGCCCAGGGCGTCAACCTGTACCTGAGCGACCACAAGGCGACCACCATCAAGGGCGTGGTCGCGGCGGTCGAACAGTTTCGCCTGGCGAACCGGCTGGATGGGATCAATATCCGGCTGGCCAGCGGCAACGCCGGCGTCCAGGCGGCCACCAATGAAGTGCTGGAGCGCAGCGAGTTGCCGATGATGCTGTATGTGTACGCCGCCATCCTGCTGCTGGTGCTGCTGGCGTACCGCGACTGGCGCGCGATGCTGGCTTGCTGCCTGCCGCTGACGGTGGCGACCTGGCTCGGCTACTGGTTCATGAAGGACTTGAATATCGGGCTTACCGTGGCCACCTTGCCGGTGATGGTGCTGGCTACCGGCATCGGCGTCGACTACGCGTTTTATATCTATAACCGCCTGCAGCTGCACCTGGGAGCAGGCATGGCGATCAGCAACGCCGTCGAGCGCACCTTGCACGAGACCGGCGTGGCGACCGTGTTTACCGCGCTGACCCTGTCGATAGGCGTCGCCACCTGGTCGTTTTCGCCGCTGCAGTTCCAGGCCGACATGGGCAAGCTGCTGACCTTCATGTTCCTGGTCAACATGGTCATGGCGGTGACTCTGCTGCCGGCTTTCGCGGTGGTGCTGGAAACCATCTTCCCGCGCCGCGCCGGCGTGCCGCGCATGTCGTCGTCCATTGCTCATTGAGGAAGCCCATGTTTTCAACATTCAAGAATCTGCGTGTGCTTCCTGCCGCCCTGTGCCTGTTGCTGGCGAGCGCCAGCCCTTTCGCGGCGGAAGCGGCCGGCTCCGGCTGGCCCGCCAGCCGTCCGGCCCAGCTGCGCCAGCAAGCCGCGGCCAGCGCCATGCTGGCGGCGGCCAGCACGGCGGGCGGCAGGATCGTTGCCGTCGGCGACCATGGCGTCATCCTGCTGTCCGACGACGGCAAGCAGTACCGCCAGGCGCGCAGCGTGCCGACCCGCGCCATGTTGACCAGCGTGACTTTCATCGACCGCAACACCGGCTGGGCCGCCGGCCATGACGGCGTGGTGCTGAAAACCGTCGACGGCGGCGAGCACTGGAAGCTGTTGCGCCAGCAGTACGGCCAGGAGCAGCCGATATTGTCGATCTGGTTCGCCGATGCCGACCGTGGCCTGGCCGTCGGCCTGTTCGGCATGGCCCTGAGCACCAGCGACGGCGGCGCGACATGGACCGAAATCAAGCTGAGCAGCGGCGACGCCGCCGACCGCCACCTGTACCGAATCGTCGCCACCGCCGGCGGCACGCTGCTGATCATGGCCGAAGCCGGAATCGTGTTCCGCTCGGAAGACGGCGGCAAACGCTGGGATGTGATCGACAGCGGTGAAAAGGGATCGCTCTGGAGCGCTGTTGCTTTTACCGACAACGGCGCCAGCACCGTGGTCGCGGTCGGCATGCGCGGCCATGTCATACGCAGCGCCGACGACGGCAAGAGCTGGCAAGCAGTGGCTTCCGGCACCGCCCAGTCGCTGACCGATATCACGCAGCTGTCCGGCCGCGAATTGGCGGCCGGCGGCATGGGCGGCACCGTGTTGCGCAGCAATGACGGCGGCCGCCATTTCACGCTGGCGCATAGCGCCGGCGACGAGCCGATCACGGCCCTGCTCAAGGCGCCGGACGGACACGGTGCGCTGCTGTTTTCATTGGCCGGCGTAGTCACCGGCGGTGCGGCCAGGTGAAGCCGTCCTGTGATGTTTTTTACTTGACGCAAACGGAGGAGTAATGAAATTACGACACGTAGTCAGCAAAATCCTCGTCGCAATGCTGATGTTCACTGCAGCGCGATATGGCGTGGCCCACGATTACGTCGTGGGTCTTGGGAGCGGCGACACCACCGCCGTGGCGATGGGGGAAACCAGCAACGCCTGGGCCGTTGCTCCCGGATTCAACGGCCTGCAGTCGCGGCTGACGGCCAGGGCTTTCCTGATCAAGGATGCCGGCGCCAAAGCGGCGGGCAGCGAGGTCTTGTTCGTGGTTGTCGAGGCCGGATTGCCGGGTTCGACCGTGAAAGAAGTGGTGCTGCAGGAATTGGCGGGAATGCAGCAGTTCGGTTCCAGGTTCTCTGCCGAAAACCTGGTGATGGTGGTTACCCATACCCACGGCGCGCCGCCGAATGGCGATGCCGCGCGGCCAAAGCTGTTCAAGGCCCAGATCGACGGCATTGTCCAGGCGATCGTCAACGCCGACAATAACAAGGCCGCGGCCGCCATCAAGATAAGCCGGGGAAACCTGACGACGGTCAGCCGGAACCGCTCGATCGAAGCCTTCAAGCTGGACAATGCGAACGACATCAAGGCTATCGGGGAGGCCGGCATCGATCCGCTGATGACCCAGTTGACGTTCGTCCGCGGCGGGACCCCGGTAGGCGCGCTGACTTTCTTCGGCACCCACGCCACCAACATGGTCGACGATGGCTTCACCTATGTCACCGGGGATAGTTACGGCTACGCGGCGCGGCGCCTTGAAGACCGCATGAATCGCGGCAGGCAGGGCGGCAGCCAGGGTTTCGTCGCGGCATTTGCGGAAACCAACCCAGGCGATGTGACCAGCAACAAGAATTTTGACATCTGCACCGACCGCCAGCGGCTGGATCATCACCAGACCGGCTGCAAGCGCGGCGTCAAGGACACCCCCTTCGACAGCATGAAAGAAATCGGCGAGCGTCTCTATGACCGGGCCTACACCTTGCTGACGGCAACCGGCGCCGTGGCGGACCCGGCCGATCCGCTGGACCCGATAGTCATGTCGGCGGCGGCGCCGGTGGACGACGGCCTGGCGCCGGCCCAGCAAGGCTTGAATTATCGCTACCAGAGCAGCGCGCTGCACAATATCGTGGTCAATGAAAAATATACCCGCGGCATGGGACCGAACGGCAGCGATCCGGGAGCGCAGCGCACTTGCGCTCCGGCCTGGGGCGCCGCTTTCGCCGCCGGCAGCACGGAAGACCTGGGTACGCCGCTAGCAGCGGAAGGCGCCGACAACAGCCTTTCGCTGGCGGCGATAGTCGGTTACGGCCTGCAGGTGCCGATCTTGTCCGATATCCTGAAATTCCTGGCAAGCGCCGCCTTGCACCTGGACGCGCAGGTAGCGACGCTGACGCCGGAACTGCGCGCCTGCCAGGCGCCCAAAGACGTGGTGGCGGCATTGCCGGCGACCATGACTGAAATGCATGTGCTGAAACTGGGATCCTTGTATCTCGCGGTCGCGCCGTTTGAATTTCCGGTCATGACCGGGTACCGGATCCGCAAGGCGCTGGCGGCCACGCTCGGGCTCGACCTGAAGAACGTCCTGGCGCTGGGTTACCTGTACGGACAGAGCCCCAGCCTGGAGGCCGGCGGCTTCGCCGGCTACCTGGTGACGCCGGAAGAATACGAGAGCAAACAATACGAATCCGGGTATACCGACTGGGGCAAATGGAGCCAGCCGGCGGTTACCCAGGCGCTGGACATGCTGGCCTCCGACCTGAAAGGCAATACCGCGCCGCCGGCCAGGGCTCCGGTCGGGCTGCCGGCCGCGGACGATCCGCTGGCGGCGCTGGTGGCCGCCGCGAATACGCCGGAAGAAAACATGCCGGCGCCGGTGGCGTGGGACGGCATTCCTTTGTTCAAGGCGATCGGCAGCGTACTCACCGCTCCCGCCATGCAATATGAAGCGCCCTTCAATAGCGGCCAGGGCAAGCGTTTGCTGGTCAGCGCGGAATTCGTGAGCGGCCATCCGATGAATCGCCTGCGCCGCAACGATACTTTCCTGGCGATCGAAAAACAAACCGCCGACGGCCGCTGGGAAGAATATCGGCGCGACGACAAATGGGGCACCAAGATCCAATGGAACCCGACCGGATTCCTGTGCATTAACTGCAAGAGCGCCACGGTGACATGGGAAGTGGAGCAGGGCAATCCGGGCGGCACCTACCGCATCGTGCACAAGGGTAATTACAAGCCGTTCTGGGTATTGCCGGACGTGGTCGAATTTCGTAGCGAGACAGCGCCGTTTGTGATCGCTCCGCAACCCGGCGGCAGCGCAGGCTGAGGTTGCCGCCATCCTGGGCGCTTGCCGCAGACATTGCAATGATGTCTGCGGCAAGCAATTCCGTCACTTTTTTTGATGGCTGATGCCATGAATAGAAAAAACGTTCTCTGGGGGGCCGCAATCCTTGCGGCTGCCTGCGTCGGCATAGGATGCGGGATCGGGCTTTTCGATGGCAATCCGCTTGCGCCGTTCGCCAACGGAACCGAGGCGCCGTCCGCTGCGCTGCAGCCGCACCCGGCCGTGAAATCACCCGCGGCCGGCGGTCAAGACGCGGCGACCGCCGCTGTGTTTGCTGCATCGCCGTTTGCGGCGACGGCGGCGTCTCCCGTTGACAATAACCCGGCCGGGCCCGCCGAGCGGATGCTGGATATCCCGACGCTCGAACAGCGCTGGGCCAACGATCCGCATCGGGACCAGAAAATCAAGGACGTGATTGCCGTGACGCAGATGCAAGACCGCATAACCGGCCTTGGCGAGACGCTGCCGAAGCTGGCGCCGGAGCAGCGGCGCAAGGCTGTCATGGCCTTGATTGGCGAGATGCAAGGGTTCGCCGCCAAAGGCGTTCTTCCAAAGAACCAGGTGGACGACGTGGCGAACCAGCTGATGACCGCCATCGATCCGAAAAACAGGCCGCAGGACGGGCGCCAGCCGCAATAGTCCGCCTGCTGCGGTCGCTTCGATTTGATTACCTGGGAGGTAATCGACCGTGCCCGGTCTCACCCGGAGAATGCAGTTGTCGATCACGACAAAGCCAATCTTCCGGACACCTATCCATCAAGGAGCACGATCATGACCAGCACTCACACCGACATCGCCAGCCGCGCCTCGTCCATCGCCAGCCGCTATATTGCCGCCTGGGAGGAGCGCGATGCAGTGCGCCGGCGCGCGCTGATAGCGGCGCTTTTCACGCCTGAAGCTACCTATGTCGACCCGATGGCGCGCAACGCCGGCCACGACGGCCTGGACGCCATGATAGGCGCGGTGCAGCAGCAATTCGCCGGGCTGCGCTTCAGCCTGCACGGCAAGCAGGACGGCCACAACGACGTCATCCGTTTTTCCTGGGCCCTGGCGGCGGAAGGCGCCGAGCCGGTCGCCATCGGCACCGACATCGCGGTAGTGGCGGCAGACGGACGCATCAGCAGCGTCACCGGTTTCCTGGATGCGATGAACCTGCCGGCCTGAAGCCGTTGCCGCCGGCCTCTGCGATACCGGCTACACTGCCCGGTAAATCTTTGGAGACAATTCATGGGCGCATCACAAGCCGTAGAAAAATCGGGCATGGAGCAGGCCGCGCACAACCGCTACTTCAACGACTTCGCCACGGCCTTGCGGTACTGGCGCGACAAGCGCGGCTACAGCCAGCTGCGCCTGTCGGCCGAAAGCCATATCTCGCAGCGCCACATCAGCTTCCTGGAAAGCGGGCGCTCGCAGCCGAGCCGGGAACTAATCCTGAAACTGGGCACGACGCTCGACATCCCGCTGCGCCAGCGCAACGTGATGCTGCTGGCGGCGGGGTTTGCGCCGGCCTACCAGGAGCGCAAATTGTCCGATCCAGAACTGGCCTCGGTCAAGCAGGCGCTCGATTTCATGCTGGCCCAGCAGGCGCCGTATCCGGCGCTGGTGGTGGACCGCCTGTGGAACCTGGTGATGAGCAACGGCCCGGCAGCCATGATGATGCGCTGGCTGCTGGACATGCCGGACAGCCAGCCGATCCCGCGCGAGGGCGTCAATGTCCTGCGGCTGATGCTGGATCCGCAAGCCGTCAGGAAGCACCTGGTCAACTGGCAGGAAGTCTGCGCCGACCTGCTGCACTGGATCCAGCGCGAAGCCATGAGCGACGGCCCCGGCAGCGAAGCCACCAGGCTGCTGGAACAGCTGGTAGCGCTGCCCGGCATCAAGGCCGCCAGCCAGGCGCCGAACCTGGACACGCGTGTCTTGCCGTTCCTGGCGATGACCATCAGGAAAGATGGCGTCGAGCTCAACCTGTTCACTTCGATCACGACCATGGGCACGCCGCACGACGTTACCGTGCATGAGCTGAGGATCGAATCTTTCTTTCCGGCCGATGCGGCCACCGCGGCCTGGTTCAAAAGCAGGAGCTAGTCGAGCGCTTTACAATAGGCACGCTGGAAACAGGCAGGTCCTATCGATCCACACAATGGAGAAAGCAAAATGACAAGAAAAATGCTGATCACTGCGGCGGCAGCCTGGAGCGCGCTGCTTGCAGGCTGCGCCAGTCCGCCGGCGACGACGGCGATCGCGGTTCCCGACAGCCTGAAGGCCGCGGATACGCAGGCCTTGTCGCTTGAGGCCAAGGCGACCGGCGTGCAAATTTATCAATGCGCCGCCGCCAAAGACGACGCCAGCCGGTTCGAGTGGCGCTTCGTGGCGCCGCAAGCGGATTTGTTCGACAACGATGGCCAGAAGATCGGCAAGCACTACGCCGGCCCGACCTGGGAATCGACTGACGGCAGCAAGGTGGTCGGCGCGCTCCAGGCGCACAGCGATGCGCCCGTGGCCGGCGCTATCCCGTGGCTGCTGCTCACTGCAAAATCGACCGACGGCATAGGCGTGTTCGGCCTGACAAAAAGCATCCAGCGCCTGCAGACCTCTGGCGGCAATGCGCCGGCCGACGGCTGCGACCAGGCTCGTCTGGGACAAGAAGCGCGCGTGCCTTATACGGCGATATACCGTTTTTACTCCGCCAAATCGTAAACTGCCGGCGGCGCTCCACCTGGATTCCCTGGCAGGAGCGCCGTCCTGGATTGACGCAATCAATTTGCGCAACAAGCACCGCAAGCGCCAAAACTACTGATATATTTGTCGCGGGGAAATCTGCTCCTTCATCTATTTTTCGGCGGCCTGGTTTTTGCCGGGCCGGCGGCGACGACTCATTGGAGCTTACGATATGCATGGCGCCATCAGACACGGCCTTACCCTGTTTCTTATCCTGGCGCCGCTCGCCGCCACGGCCGGCGATACGCTCGGCAAGATCCGCGACAGCCAGAGCATCACCTTCGCCTACCGCCAGACCGCGCCCTTCTCGTATACCAATGACAACAAGCAGATCGTCGGTTATTCGATCGACCTCTGCCAGAAAATCGCCGACGCCGTCAAACGCGAGCTGAAGCTGCCGAACCTGAAAGTGCAGTACCTGCCGGTCGATTCCGCCACCCGCTTCTCCAGCATCATCGACGGCAAGGCCGACATCGAGTGCGGCTCGACCACCAACAACGCCGAGCGCCGCACCCGCGTCGGCTTCACCGTGCCGCATTTCTTTTCCAGCGTGCGGATGGTGGTGAAAAACGGCAGCGGCATAAAAAACTGGTCGGACCTGCGCAACAAGACCATGGTGATCACCAAGAGCACCACCACGATCGACCTGGTGAACGACCGCAGCAACGTCCGTTCGCTCAACATCAAGGTGCTGGAAGCGCAGGACGACGCCGAATCGTTCGCGTTCGTCGAACAGGGCAAGGCCGATGCCTATGCGATGGACGACGTGCTGCTGTACAGCCTGCGCTCGACGGCAAAAAATCCCGCCGACTACACGATCCTTGGCGATCCGCTGTCGATCGAACCGTATTCGCTGATGTTCCGCAAGGACGATCCAGGCTTCAAGAAACTGGTGGACCAGGAAATGGTGCGGCTGATCAACGAAGGTGAGCTGAGAAAAATCTACAGCTACTGGTTCACCCAGCCGAACGGCCCGAAAGGCACCAACATGAACATGCCGATGGGTTACCTGCTGCGCGATTCGCTGCAATACCCGTCGGACAAGACGGCGCAGTGACCGTTGCGGCTACTGCAGCAGGCGCTGCATGAACAGCTCCATGAACAAGCGCTTGTCGAGCGCCAGGCAGACTTCGGCGTTTGGCGCGCCGGGCTGTTCCCTGGTGTAGCCGTCCTGGTCCACTACGATACGCAGCGGCGTGGCCGGGCAGATGCGGCGGTCGGCCAGGTAGGCGACCGGCACCGCATCGAACAGCGTCGGCGTATTGCTGGACCACGGCTGGTAGCTGTCGGCCCACTGGTGGTACAGCAGCGCCAGCGCGTCGGTCAGCGGCGAACCGTGTCCGAACAGGGCGCTGCGTTCCACTTCATCCAGCCTGACCTGGGTCGAATCGAGGGGCATCATCACGATAGGCACGCCTGAGGCAAACAATTTTTGCGCGGCCGGGATATCGGCCGCGATGTTGTATTCCTTGTCCGCCGGACGCGCCGCCGCGTACTCCGATTTCCGGTAGCCGGCCCGGACCGACCCGCCCATCAGCACTACCCGCTTGAGTTTGCCGAAGGTGGCGGGATCGCGGGTTATCGCGGCGCCGATATTGGTCAGGGGGCCGAGGGCGATCAAGGTGACCTGGCCGGGATGCCGGCCGATCTGCTGCAGCAGGAAATCCACCGCCGGCGGCGCGGCTGGCGGCAGGTTGCCGCGCCGGGCCCAGCGCGCCTGGGTGAACGGCGTCTGGCTGGTGGTGGCGATGCCGCGCGCGATCGGAATTTCACCGTGGCCGGTTTCGCGCAGCAGGCGTTCCAGCAGCTGCATGCGCAAGCCGGTGTCGCCCCAGGCCGTGGTGAAACCCAGGATCTCGAAGCCGGGACTGTTCAACAGTAGGCCCAGGGCGAATGCATCGTCGATATCGTCGCCGATGTCGGTATCGACGATCACCTGCTCGGCCGGCGCCGCATGCGCCGGCTGCGGCGCCGACAGCAGGCACAGCGTCGGCGCCAGCAACAAGGCCGGCAGCGTGTTGCGCAATTTCTCCTTAGCCCAGGCGAGCATCATTGCGATCCCTTGCCGTTATTTTGCCGCCGGCGCCGGCGGCGTCGGCAGGTTCATCAGCTTGATCATCATCTTTTCAAAAGCCGGCACGTTGACTTCGCGCACCACCGTGGTCGGGCTGGCGATCAGGCCCGGCGGCGCATAGGCGGCAGGCCAAGACAGGGTGTTGCCGTAACCGGCGCCGAAGTCGGTGTCGATGCTGACGAACAGCTGGTCGGACTTGCTGATCAGCGCGGGATCCAGCCAGACCGCCGTGGCCAGTTCATCCCACAGGGGAAAACCGGTTTCGGTGACTTTCTTCACCATCTGCGCCAGCGGCGTGCCGGACCTGGTCATGTCGTTCAGCAGGCGGGCGCTAAGTTCGGTCGCGGTGGACGGATCGGCCGGCACCATGACGATCCGTTTCCACGGCGCGCGCAGGACGATTTTCGCGGCTTCCGGATCCCAGCGGAAATTGAACTCCAGGCGCGGCGTGTTGATATATTCGCGCGCAAACTGTTCCGCCGACTTGGACGGCAGCGCCTGGTGCGGATTCAGGCTGCCGCCCATGTAGACGATTTCTTTCGCGGTCTCCGCAAAACTCGGATCGAGGCTGATCGCCAGCGCCACGTTGGTCATCGGGCCGGTGGCCAGGATGGTGACCTGGCCCGGAAATTCGTGCACCTTGCGGATCATGAAATTGGCGGCGATTTCATTCGAAGCCTTGGTATGCGGCATGCCTTCCGGCAGCTGCGGCACCACGTCGTGGGCGTGGTAGTTGGGCTGGCTCTGGATGGTGCCGTCCGGCCATTTTTCATCCATCCAGGCGCCTTTGTAGACCAGCTTGCCGTACAGCGTTTCCCAGCGCCGCGTCGCTTCCTGGGTGTTCAGCAAGGGAAACGCCGAGCCGGGCACGACGGGAATATCGCTGCGGCCGATGACTTCCAGCGTGCGCAGGGCGTGGGCGATATTCTCGTCGCGCCAGGTGGAGCCGCTGACGATCGTGATGCCGAGCACTTCCACCTCGGGCGACTGGATCGCCATCAGCTGCGCCGCGCGCGGACCGCCGACATCGTCGTCGATGATGACCTTGCGCTTGCCGGTGGACTGTGCCTGCGCAGGCAGGGCGGCAACCGCCAGCCCCAGCATGAATACCGTCGACAACAGGCGGCGACGCATTGAATTCGATTTCATCGATTGGCTGCTTTCAAATGGAAAATATAAAAACATGTCCGGCGCTGCCGCCGCAGGTTATCGCAAAAACGGCTGCAGCGCCGACAGGAAGGCGTCCGGCGTTTCAATCATCGGCGCATGGCCGCTGCCGGGGATGATCTTCAGTTCGGCGCCGCCGATTTTCGAGGCGAAGTAGCGGCCGTCTTTCAGCGGCAGCAGCTTGTCGTGCTCACCCCAGATCACCAGGGTCGGGATCGTGATCGCGCCCAGCTGGCGGTCCACGGTTTCGTCGAGCAAGGCTGGATTGCGCACCGCGCGGATGGTCCAGGCGTCGCCTTTGGCCAGGCTCCAGGCCAGGCCGTCGCGCAATGCCTGGTCGGTCTGGTAGGAGGGCGCATGAAACACGCTCGCCAGCAGCTGTTTTTCTCCTGCCAGCGAGGCGCCGACAGTTGCCGCTTTGCCGGGCGGCGGAGGCGCGGACAGGTGTTTCATGGTCGCGCGCAGGCCGGCCGAATCGGACAGCACCAGCCGCGCCGGTTTCGGCAAGCCCAGGCTCGGGCCGGCGGCGACGCCGCGCAACGCTTGTATCGTATATTGGGCCGAGATCCAGCCGCCCAATGATTCGCCTACCAGCGTGAAATCGGCTACCTGGTTCTGGCGCAGGAATTCGCCGAGGAAATCGACCCAGGTCTGGATCCCGTAATCGATCTGCGGCTTGTCGGAATTGCCGAACCCCAGCTGGTCCAGCGCCAGCACCCTGTGATGTTGCGCCAGCGGCAGCATGACCTGGCCCCAGTCGCCCTTGGCGCTGCTGCCCAGGCCGTGCACCAGCACCAGCACCGGGCCGCTGCCGATATCGTAATAACGGATGGTGGCGCCGAACAGGACCGCGGTTTTCTGTTCCGGCAAATCGGCTTGCGCTGCGGCGCCGGCCGCGGCCGGCGCCAGCAAGGCGATGCCGACCGCCAGCACGGAAACTGCGGCAGCTGCCATCCGCCGCCAGGGTTTGCCGGAGCCGTGAGCGTCATGCATGTGTTTCTCCCGATGGAATCTTGCGCCTGCATCCGGAAACGGCAGCTGCGCCGCTCCCGGAACATCCAGCGCGATTGAACTGCCCGGCAGCTTAGAAATTCGACCGGAACTGCACGCCGAACATGCGCGGTTCGTTGATGAACGCCGTCCGGTTGTCGAAGTCGATGCCGCCGACCGCCACGATCTTGTTGGTGATGTTGCGGGCGAACGCAGCGACTTCATACTTGTCGCCGTCCCACTTGTAGCCTATGCGCAAGCCGCCTTCCAGCAACGGTTTGCCGGTGAACTCGGTGGAGTTGTACAGGAAGAAGTTGATCTTGCTGCGATAGGCCCAGTCGGTATAGAAGAACAGTTCGTCGTTGTTGCCCATCGGGATGCCGTAGCGCGCCGTGACGTTGGCGATCCACTTCGGCGCTTGCGGCAAGGGATTGCCGTCGATCGAATACAGCCCCGGCCGCACCTGGGTGTTGAGCATGGTGCAGGAAGCGCAGCCGGCCACCAGCAGGTTCGGATCGCGGATCTGGGTGTAGTTGTAGCTGCCGCCCACGGTCACCCGCAGGCGTTCGCTCAGGTTGGCTTCCAGGTCCAGTTCGGCGCCGCGGCCCACGGTCTTGGCCGCATTCACCAGCATGATCGAGTTGGAGTTGCCGCCGACCGCCGTCAGCTGCTGGTTCTTGACGTCGAAACTGTAGACGCTGAAGTTGGCGCGTGCGCGGCGGTTGAACAGGTCGGCCTTGATCCCGGCTTCATACGAAGTAATGGTCTCCGCATTGGCTACCGTGATCGGCACCGAGGACGACGGCGCCGCAATGCTCGGTGCGCGGAAGCCGGTGGCTACCCGTGCATAAGTATTGATGTCCTTGGTCAAGGCATAGTTGGCGCTGAGGTCCCAGCTGACGTTCGATTTGCTTTCGCTGATCGCGCCGGGGCCGGTGAAGGTCACGTTGTTGGCGACTTCGTTGGAGAAATCCTTTTTGTCCTGGGTGTATCGCAGGCCGCCGCGCAATTTGAGCCTGTCGCTGACGTCATAAGTGAGCGAGCCGAATGCCGCGTAGGCGGTGTTTTTCTGGCGGTTCTGCAGGTAGCTGGTCTGCAGCTGGGTAGTGCTGTCGAAGTTGGAGCTGTTGCCCGCTACGTCTTCATAGAAGTAGTAGAGGCCGGTCTGCCAGTTGAGCGGTCCTTCGTTTTTCGACTCGACCCGGAACTCTTGCGAGAACTGCTTGTGGTCGGCGACGCCGCCGCCGGTCTGTACCTGGAACGGAATGAAGCCGGGGCCGGTCGGCGTGCCGCCGTCGATGTCGCCGCGGCTGAAGTAACTGGAGATGGTTTCATAGCCGGTGATCGAATACAGCCGGACCTGGTCCAGGTTCCATGTCAGCCGGGCGCTGCCGCCGGCGGTATGCAGGGCCTGGTTGTTCAAGCCGTTGAAGGTCGCCTGCGAAGGGCTGAAGCCGGCGACGAAGCCGTCGCTGCCTTTCTCCAGGATATTGGCGCGGAACAGGCGCGAGCTGCCCTCGGTCGCACGCGAGTGGATATTGAACAGGGCGTTGAACGTGCCGTCCGGTTTGTACAGGAACTGCAGGCGTCCGGCGCGTTCGTTGTAACCCTCCAGGAAAGGCGTGCCGCCGCCGTTGTTGGTGACCCAGTCGTCGCGGTGCTGAATCAGCGTCGAGAAGCGCATCGCCCATTGGTCGCTCAACGGCACGTTGACCGCCGCTTCGGCGTTGGCGGTATTGTGGGTGCCGTCGGATACGCTGTAATAACCGGAAACCTTGTCCAGGCTAGGTTTGGCAGAATCGAACTTGACCACGCCGGCCGGCGTATTGCGGCCGAACAGCGTGCCCTGGGGACCGCGCAGCACTTCCACCCCGGCCAGGTCGAACATCGGGAAGCCCTTGAGGGCGGCGTTTTCCTGCACCACATCGTCGAACACCAGCGATACCGGTTGCGAAGCGAAGGTGGAAAAATCGGTGTTGCCGTAACCGCGGATGTAGAAGCGCGGGAAGGTGCGGCCGTTCGACGATTCGATGTTCAGGCTTGGCACCTTGGCCGCCAGCACGCGGATATCCTGGCCGCCGGAATTGAGCACGTCCAGGGTTTCGCCCTTGAGCAGGGTCACTGAAATCGGCACGTCCTTGATCTTTTCCACGCGCCGCTGCGCGGTCACCGTCATGGTCTCCAGCTGCAGCGAAGAACCGGCCTGCGGCGCCTCGGCGGTTGCCGCGGGCGCCGTGCTGCTCGCCGTCTGCGCCAGCGCCGCGCTGAACGGCAGTGCGGCTCCCAATGTCAGCACCATCTTTTGTGCGCAATAAATGCGGGCGCGTGCCCTCGCTCTTTTTCCCATTTTTCCCATCCCTCTGTTATCGATATTGATAAACCGGACTTGCTTGAATTCTTGTTTTGCCTTCGTCGCGCAAGGATCGGGCCATCGGCCCGGAACGGATTCATGTAACGCAAAGACCGTGCCAGAATTTTTTCTGGCGGGAAGAAAGGAAAAAACGGTATTACGATTTGTGAGGAAAACAGATTGTATACATATGGAAAACGGTTTTTGACGGCAGGCCGCGCCGCTTGAACTGGAAATTGCGAGGGCGTACGCAAGCTGGATTTTGGTGAGCAGCCGCGCTATTTATTGGTGAGGTCCGCGCCAAATTAGGGATGGCCGCTGCCGGCGGGAACCGGTTTAGTGCGCCGGCCTGTCTCGGAATAGCGACATTTTTTAATAATTTGTATACACTTTAAACCGGCTGGAGCAATGTCCGCCAGGAGGCAAAACGGGATGGCAGGCAAGCCGGTTGCGTCAGGCGATATCGAGGATGTCGGCCAGGTCCACCTCATGCTGGTCGTCGCTCAGGCGCAAGGCGCGTTCGATGTCGAGCAGGTGCTGGTCCATCATCCTGACCGCCAGCGCGGCGTCGCCGGCGGCGATGGCGTCGATCAGCTGTTCGTGTTCGTCGTTCGGGCAGGCGGTCTTGCCCGGCGCCTGGTACAGCGCGATGATCAATGAGCAGCGCGACACCAGTTCGCGCAGGAAGCGGGTCAGCACCGGGTTGCCGGCGCTGTCGGACAGCAGGATATGGAACTCGCCGCCCAGGCGTATCCATTTGGCGTGGTCGCCAGAATGGAAGGATGCGTGCTCTTCCCGCACGATCTGGCGCAGGCGGGTGATCTGGGCGCGGGTGGCGTTGGCGGCCGCCAGCGGCACGATCGCCGCTTCGATGGCGCGGCGGGCGGCGAAGATTTCGCGGGTTTCCTGCGGCGTCGGCTGGGCGATGATGGCGCCGCGGTTGGGGCGCAGTTCGAGGATGTGGTCGTGCGCCAGGCGCTGGATCGCCTTGCGCACGATGGTGCGGCTGACGGCGAACAGTTCGCACAGGCTGGCTTCGGTCAGCTTGGTGCCCGGCGGCAGGCGCTGGCTCATCACCGCCTTGAGCACCGAGTCGTAGATCTTTTGGTCGACGATGCCGCTGCCCCGCTTGGAGGCGGGCTTGGCCGGCGAGGAAACCGTGTCACCAGACTTTTTTCTCATGGGTCCCATTTCTGTTTCGGATAACAAGCCTGTGGCCATGCTACCGCAAATCCTGCTGCCGATCACCAGCTGGCCGGTAGCATGAATCACGCCAGATGCGGCGGCTGCCCATGCCTGTGTCTGGCATGCAGTTTGCTTTTGTAAGGGCTTTATGCCGACAGGACATTGTGGTCCAGGTCGGCGATTGGCACAGGAATTGATGTAGCATGTTGCTTGCTTTGGCGCGCGCCGGATGGCGCAGCCGGCAGGGCGGGCGGCAACGCTGGAATCATTTTGCAACAGTCTTTTTATCGGCACAGGCAAAAGAAAGTGACTTCAACCATACCGCGTCTGGAAATCGCCCATATCCGCAAGGCCTATCCGGGCGTGCTGGCCAACGACGATATCAACCTGCGCGTTGCGCCCGGCGAAATCCATGCCGTCCTCGGCGAGAACGGCGCCGGCAAGTCAACCCTGATGAAAATCATTTTCGGGACCGTGAAACCGGACGCCGGCGAGATTTTCTGGAACGGCGAGCAAGTCCACATCGCCAATCCGCACATCGCGCGCAAGCTTGGCATCGCCATGGTGTTCCAGCATTTCTCCCTGTTCGATACGCTGACTGTCGCCGAAAACATCGCCCTAGGCTTGGCTTCGGACGTCAGCATGCCGGAGCTGGTGACGCAAATCCGCCAGACCGGAGAAAAATACGGGCTGGAGCTGGAGCCGCATCGCCATGTGCATACGCTGTCGGTCGGCGAACGGCAGCGGGTCGAGATCGTGCGCGCCTTGCTGACCAGCCCGCAGCTGCTGATCCTGGACGAACCTACTTCGGTGCTGACGCCGCAGGCGGTGGACAAGCTGTTCGTCACCCTGCGCAAGCTGGCCGCGGAAGGTTGCAGCATCCTGTACATCAGCCACAAGCTGGATGAAATCCGCGCGCTCTGCCACAGCGCCACGGTGATGCGCAACGGCAAGGTCAGCGGCAACTGCGATCCGCGCAACGAGACCAGCGCCGGCCTGTCGCGCCTGATGATCGGCGACGAGCTGGTGCGCCTGCAGCGTGAACGCAATCCCGATTCGCAACGCAGCGAACGCAAGCTGCACCTGAACCGCCTGAGCTTGCCGAAGGCGCACCTGTTCGCCACCGAACTGCGCGATATCGAATGCGAGGTGCGGGCCGGCGAAATTGTCGGCATCGCCGGCGTTTCCGGCAACGGCCAGCAGGAGCTGCTGGCGGCGCTGTCGGGCGAAGACCAGCGCGCCGCGCCCAACATGGTGATGCTGGCCGGCCGCGCCGCCGGGCAGCTGGCGCCCAATCCGCGCCGCGCGCTCGGCCTCGGGCTGGTGCCGGAGGAGCGGCTGGGGCGCGGCGCCGTGCCGGGCATGACGCTGGCCGCCAACATGCTGCTGTCGCACCAGAAACCGCCTTACGTCAAGCGCGGCATGATCGATTTCGACTACACGCGCAAGATCGCCGCCCACATCATCGACCGTTTCAAGGTCAAGGCCGGCGGCCCCGATGCGCTGGCGAAGAGCCTGTCCGGCGGCAACCTGCAGAAATTCATCGTCGGCCGCGAACTGGAGCGCAAGCCCGCCGTGTTCATCGTGGCGCAGCCGACCTGGGGCGTCGATGTCGGCGCCGCCGCCCAGATCCACGCCGAAATCCTGGCATTGAAAAAAGAAGGCTGCGCAGTGCTGATCATTTCCGAAGAACTCGATGAACTGTTTGCCTTGTGCGACCGTTTGCACGTCATGGCCAAAGGCAGGCTGTCGCCCTCGATCCCGATCGAACAGGCTACGCGCGAGCAGGTCGGCTTGTGGATGAGCGGCCTGTGGCACGATGCGCCGGAGGCTGCGCATGCATAATTTCTGGCCATGGAAACTGGAGTTGCGCGGCACGCCGTCGCGCGCCATGACTTACCTGTCGCCGGTGCTGGCGGTGGTCATGACGATGCTGCTGGGGGCGTTGCTGTTCATCGCGCTGGGCAAGGATCCGCTGGCGGGCCTCAAGGTGTTCCTGGTCGATCCGTTCAACGGCAAGCGCGCCATCAGCGAACTGCTGCTGAAATCGGTGCCCTTGATTTTGTGCGCGCTGGGCCTGGCGGTGTGCTTCCGCGCCAATGTCTGGAATATCGGCGCCGAAGGCCAGTTCACCGTCGGCGCCCTGTTTGCCGGCGCCACGCTGGTGCTGGTCGATGTGCCCGGCCATGCGATTCCCGGCGGCCTCGGCCTGGTCCTGATGATCGTCGCCGGCATCCTCGGCGGCGCCTTCTGGGCCAGCATCACGGCGCTGCTGCGCGACCGTTTCAACGCCAATGAAATCCTGGTGTCGCTGATGCTGACCTATGTCGCCCAGCTGCTGCTGATGTATGCAGTGAACGGGCCGCTGAAAGACCCGAACGGCATGAATTTCCCGCAATCGAAAGTGTTCTCCAGCGAATTCATGCTGCCGGCGCTGCTGGGCGGAACCCGCCTGCACATCGGTTTTGCCGTGACGCTGCTGCTGGCGGCGGTGATGACTGTGTTCGTGGCGCGCAGCCTGCGCGGCTTTTCGCTGTTCGTCGGCGGCACCGCGCCGCATGCGGCGCGTTACGCCGGTTTTTCCAGCCGCAGCGCGCTGTGGACCTCGCTGCTGATTTCGGGCAGCTTCGCCGGCCTGGCGGGCGCGTTCGAGATCGCCGGGCCGATCGGCCAGCTGCTGCCGTCGGTGTCGCCCGGCTACGGTTTCGCCGCCATCATCGTTGCGTTCATCGGCCGCCTGCATCCGGTCGGCGCGGTGCTGGGCGGACTGGTGATGTCGCTGCTGTACCTGGGCGGCGAGCTGGCGCAATCGCGGCTCGGCTTGCCGTCGGCGATTACCGGCGTGTTCCAGGGCATGCTGCTGTTTTTACTGTTGGCCAGCGATACCCTGATCGATTATCGCCTGCGCCGCAAAGCCAAGGTCTGACGGATATGGAACAATTCGCTTCTCTCATCGCTGCCTCGATCAACGCCGGAACGCCGTTGCTGCTGGCGGCGCTCGGCCTGCTGATCAACGAGCGCGCCGGCGTCCTCAACCTCGGCGCGGAAGGCATGATGCTGGTGGCCGCGATTGCCGGTTTTGCCGTCGGCTACGCCACCCATAGCCCGATGCTCGGTTTCCTGGCGGGCGCGCTCAGCGGGGTGCTGATGGCGGCGCTGTTTTCCTGGCTGGCGCTGGTGCTGGCGACCAACCAGGTGGCTACCGGGCTGGCCTTGTCGATTTTCGGCGCCGGGCTGTCGGCCTTCATCGGCCAGCGTTTTGTCGGCCTGGCCTTGCCTTCGCAAACGCTGGCGATTCCGCTGCTGAAGGATATTCCCTTTATCGGCCAGGCCCTGTTCCAGCAGCATTGGATGAGTTACCTGGCTTTGCTGCTGTGCGCCGCCATCGGCTGGTTCATTTACCGCACGCGCGCCGGCCTGGTGCTGCGCGCCGTCGGCGAATCGCCGGAATCGGCGCATGCGCTCGGTTACCCGGTGCGCTGGATACGCTTCGCCGCGCTGCTGTTCGGCGGCGCCTGCTGCGGCCTGGCCGGCGCTTACCTGTCGCTGGTGTACACGCCGATGTGGGTGGAAGGACTGGTGTCGGGACGCGGCTGGATCGCGCTGGCGCTGACCGCGTTCGCCACCTGGCGGCCGGCGCGCGTGCTGCTGGGGGCGCTGCTGTTCGGCGGCGTCACCATCCTGCAGTTCTACCTGCAAGGCATAGGCGTGACGCTGCCGTCGCAGATCCTGTCGATGCTGCCGTACGTCGCCACCATCGTGGTGCTGGCGCTGATTTCGCGCAACCCGGACTGGATCCGCCTGAACATGCCGGCGTCGCTGGGCAAACCTTTTAAACCTGATGCAAGCTGACCAACCACCAAGGGAGATACACATGAAGATTTCACGCAGGGCATCACTCGCAATGCTCACAGCGCTGGCCGCCGCCACGCTGATCGGCTGCGGCAAGAAAGACGAAACGCCGCCGCCGGCCGCCAGCGCCCCTGCGGCGGCAGCTGCGCCGGCCAAGGCCGAGCCGCTGAAAGTGGCGTTTGTCTACATCGGACCGGTGGGCGACGCCGGCTGGACCTTCGCCCATGACAAGGGACGCAAGGCGGTCGAGGAAAAATACGGCGACAAGGTGAAAACCACGTTCGTCGAAAACGTGCCCGAATCGGCGGCCGACGCCGAACGCGTGATCCGCCAGCTGGCGGTCGACGGCAACAAGCTGATCTTCGGCACCACCTTCGGTTACATGGAAGCGATGCTGAAGGTAGCCAAGGAATTCCCGGACGTCAAATTCGAACACGCGACCGGCTTCAAGACCGCCGACAACCTGGCCCAGTACGACGTCCGCACTTATGAAGGCGCTTACCTGGCCGGCGTGGTGGCGGGCAAGATGAGCAAGTCGGGCAAGCTCGGCGTGGTCGCTTCGGTGCCGATTCCTGAAGTGATCCGCAACATCGATTCCTTCACACTCGGCGCACGCTCGGTCAATCCGAAAGCCACCACGCGCGTGGTGTGGGTCAACAAGTGGTTCGATCCGGGCAAGGAACGCGAAGCCGCAACCACGCTGATCGGCCAGGGCGTCGATGTGCTGATGCAAAACACCGACTCCGCCGCCGTGGTGCAGACCGCCCAGGAAAAGGGTGTATACGCCTTCGGCTGGGATAGCGACATGACCAGCTTCGGCCCGAAAGCGCACCAGGCGGCATCGATGATCAACTGGAGCGTGTACTACAACAAGCGCGTCGGCGAAGTGCTGGACGGCACCTGGAAAACCGGCAGCAGCTGGCTCGGCCTGAAAGAAGACGGCATCGACCTCGGCGCCTTCAATCCTGACCTGCCGGCCGACGTCAAGGCCCTGGTCGCCGAGCGCAAGAAAGCCATCATCGACGGCAGCGCGCCGATCTGGAAAGGCCCTGTGGTCGACAACACCGGCAAGGAAGTGGTGGCCAAGGACGCCGTGGCGGACGATGCTTTCCTGCATGGCATCAAGTTCTACGTGCAAGGCGTGGAAGGCAAAGTGCCGGGCTGATCGCTGATCGCACGGGTTCCGGATCGGCTTCATTGTTACGCCGGTCCGGATCTATGGCTTGCGCGCTTCCGGTTCTGGGGGAGGCAAGCTGAAAACAGCTGTCGAGCCGGATTTTCCGATGTGGGAATTCCACCGTTGCCTGGAACCCAGGCCGTCGGTCTATATCAGATCGCGGCGGCCAAGCGCTCCCTAAGCTCAATATGGCTTGAATATGCGTGCAAACTCACAATGATTAAATAAAAATAACTTTCATACAGGAAACTTATTGTTATAAGATCTGAATGAGTAAAACGTAGGTGTTCTGAAATTCCTCTTCGACCCAATGACAAGAATGGAGAACCCAATGTTCAAAGCGCTCCTGAAATTTTCTGCACAAGCAGTTGTAGTTGCACTTTCCGTGCTTAGTTCGAGTGCACATGCGCAGCTTGCAGATCCAAACACTGCATTAACGGAATATGTAAACAGGACATCACTCGCCAAAGGTGACGTTACAAATTTCGCGACGTCCCTGCCATTGCTGATTGGCGCCTATATCACGATGGAGAACGGCGTGTTCAAGTTGGAAGGACATGGTAAGGGCGATGCAGCTAAACCTGCCCAATTTGACTTGAAAAATCGGCCGGTATTTCATCAGTTGATCACGAATAGCCAAAAAGTGAGCGTTTCAGTATTGAACATGTTTTCGATCAGCCGCGACAAGCAATATGCGGACGAATTGACCATCACCGATCTCATTTCGTTAAATGATACTGCCTTCAATGGGGACAAATGTGCGGCGGAACGTCCAGCGAGTTTCACCGCGACAACCAAGTATTGGTGCATTTCGGCAATAACCCTATCCAACGTGATCACCCGAAGATTGCACAAGGTCCGGAATGTCGGTACCGGCAACTACGGAGTGGTAACTGCAGAAGGTACATTCGAATCGGCATTCGACAGCCAAGGGTCCATTCTGACGGCGAGCATCACCCCCCTTGGCCCGTATGTCAATGGAGTACGGGTTGAAATAGAGCCGGCCAAGACATTGACGATGGAAGCATTGCCGAAAAAAGACGGCAGCATGCTTAAGGCGATGCCAACGTGGAATCCAGAAAAACCTAGTGGCCTGGAAGGAATGATCCTGGGGGTTGTAAGCCCAAACTGACTTTACCCCTCCAGGGTGAAGCTGGACGCGCTTGCGTTTGCTAGAGAGCGTGGACAAATGGAAATTGCTGACATTCTCGCGAAAATCTAAGGCGAACTCGAGGCAGCCTATCGGCCGGTAGCGGTCATCTAAATTTGACGGCATTTTAAACGGCATGTGAGTGTCTAGCAGATCCGTGGCGATTCACCCTGACCCGCCTGCCGACGCTGCCGCCCAATAGCCGCATCGGGGAATTGCTGCCGCATCGCTGGATATCGGCCGACTATTCTTTGCCATCATGGGAAGGTCAAGTCCAAACCGAGCATCCTGGCAAGGACGAAGGTGGCGAGCCCCAGGCCCAGGAGCGATAGCACGAAGACTGCGGCCACTTTGCCGCCTGCGCGCAGCGCCGCGGGCTTCTCCTTCCCCTGTTTCCCTTGATCGTAATGCCACTTGATGGCGAAGAACATGCCGGTGCCGAGCACGAGCACCTTGAAAGTAACAAAGACTATCGGGATCCAATCCATCATTTTGAGTATTTCCAGGCTATTACTTGACACTATCGCGGATGAGATAGGAGAAAACGTCAGCGACTGCCATGCAAGGATGGTGTTGCTGCATATCCTGAGCCATACTACTTAAAAGCAATTTCCATACATTGAGACAAAATGTCCCAATTGAAAACCATGCAAGATGAAAATTTGCCAATCTGGTTGCCGCGATTGGCCGTGCACGGCGGGCCACGTTTTTTGCAGATTGCAGATGCCTTGCAGGCGGCGGTGGCAGAAGGATCGCTGAAACCGGGTGACCGTCTACCTCCGCAGCGCCGGTTGGCAGCACAGCTGGACGTCGACCTGACGACGATCACGCGCGCATACGACGAAGCCAGACGCCGCAACTTGCTGGAGGGCCGCGGCGCTCGAGGCACTTATGTCGCGGCGCCGAAGGTCGAATTGACCTCGATCCTCGACCTGAGCATGAATACCCCGCCACCGCCGGATGGCGTGGACTTCGACGACATGTTGAAACAAGGTTTGTCTCAAGTACTGATGCGGGCAGACAATGAATTGCTGATGACTTACCACTTGGCCGGGGGCAGCGACTCCGATCGCAAGGCTGGAGCCAAATGGCTCGAACCGATGTTTGGACACCTGGATTCTCGACAGGTTGTCGTCTGTCCGGGTGCGCAAGCGGCGATCGCCGCACTGGTCCTTGCGCTGACGGAGCCTGGCGATGTCATCTTGGCAGAGCCAGCGTGTTATCCCGGCTTGCGTGCCGCAGCGACCCAATTCGGCCGGCGCCTCATTGCAGTGGAAGCGGACAAGCACGGGATGGTGCCTGAGATGCTTGAAGAAGCGTGCCGCCAGCACAAGCCTGGGCTGGTCTATCTCAATCCGACATTGCAGAACCCGACCGCCGTCACCATTCCGGAACGCCGGCGCAAGGAACTCGCCAGCATCGCGAAGCGCTGCAATGTACGCATCGTCGAGGACGATCCCTACTGGCTCCTTGCCGATGCTCCGTCGCTACCGATTGCCACGTTTGCCCCGGAACGTGTGTACTACATCTCAACCCTGTCGAAATGCCTGACGCCCGGCTTGCGTGTCGCCTTCGTGCTAATACGCGACCCGCACGAACGCGAACGTTTTCTGGCCGCGCTAAGATCATTTGCGCTGATGGTCGCTCCTCTGACGGCCGCACTGGCCACTCAGTGGATCCTCGACGGTTCGGCTGACGGATTGATGGAAGGCGTACGCAACGAGGCGCGCCTGCGCCACCGGATGGCTCGGGATATCCTGGCGGGGCGGTACAGCGGCGCCGGAGACGGTCTGCATGTATGGCTCGAGTTGCCGGCATATTGGAACTCCTCACAGCTTGCGCGCGCAGCCGACAGCGAGGGCATCGCAGTCACGCCGGCGGAGGCATTCGCAACTGGCAGCGGATCCGTGAATGCAATTCGGATCTCTTTGGGTAGCATCAAGGACCGTGGACGCTTGCAGGCGGGTCTTAAACGGCTGTCTCACCTGCTTGCGCGGCGGCCCGAGTCGTTCAGCGCTGCTGTGGTTTGACTGTCCAGGAAACGCTGTGCTTCCTCCGGGAGTTCTCTCAATGCGGTCGCTGATTGGTTTGCCGCCTCGGTGTTTATTTATCGTGAGATCACGCGCGAAAGTGAACAGGCTGGAAGAAAGCTACGTTAGCAGTGCAGCACAACGTCCGCTTGGGAGGGGCGATCAGTATGTCGCGACCGGCTCAAAACGGCCAAAAACGGACTCCAAGCATTCGCACTTATCAAACTCAGCTTAATTCCAAGACGGCTGCAATTGTATGAGATAGCCCCTCAATAAAGCCACTCGTTCAGGTCGGAATGATTCTTCGGTATCATCCATTTATATACGAGGGCAAGCGCCACATCGCCAAAATAGAGGTTCATAGATTGTGCGTTATGCAACATAATGAGCTATCTATGGATATATAATTTATATATAAGGTTGATAGACTGTGCGTTATGCGACATAATGAGCTATCTATAGGTAATTTATTTATCTGGATGATAATTTATTGAGGGCTTAACGCCCCTGATTGACTTTACGAAAAACGGGGAAACTATGCCGCGCAAGCTTCTAACTGCCGAGGTTTTGCCATCGCTTGTCGAAGAGAGACTAGACACTTGGGGCAAAGCTATTCGCGCTCAGCGCATGCAGCAACGCATTACAGCTGAAGACCTGTGCACTCGCCTTGGAGTATCGCGAGGTACCCTTCGTCGACTCGAGGCAGGCGACCCGGGCGCGGGTGCAGGCATATACTTAACAGCTCTTCTGACACTTGGACTTGAACCTGTAGCCACACCTGCTTTGTCAAGCGACTACTGGCGCGTACCAGGGCAACGAGTAAAGCATACTCAGCACGAGAGAGCGGATGCGAAGCTCGCCTATTTCTAAGCCGATTTTCGTCTACCTGCAGCGACCCGACGACGGGGCATGGGTGACGGTGGGGCGCTATCGCCAGAATGAGGTGGGCGAAGGTTTGTTCTTGTACGCCCCGTCATATGCTGACGCAGGATTAGTCTGGTCAATTGACCCAGTGAACCTTCCCTTTATGCCAGGGCAGGAGTTCCATGCAGCCCGGTACTCCGGGCTGCATGATGCCCTGCGCGACGTGTGCCCTGATGCCTGGGGGCAGGCGTTGTTACGACGCGAACACAACTTGAGGGAGGACACTCCCCCTCTCGACTATCTTCTTAAAGCCAGCAACGCAGATAGATGGGGGGCTTTGGCAATTGGCCCCTCACCTAGACCTCCCCAGGCGCTGCTAAACACCCCGGCACTACCACTGCTGTCACACGTTGTAGAAGAGCTCGCCGCTTTAGCAGAGCAGAAGCCCCCTGTCCGGCCAAAAGTCAGAGCGAGGCTGGTCCAGACTGCAAGTCTGGGCGGGGCCCGGCCCAAAGCGACAGTTCAGGGAGAGAACGGCCAGTTCTGGATGGTCAAACCGGCCATCCCATCCGATGTCGCCAACATCCCCCTTCTTGAACACTTTGGGCAGCGATGGGGAGCTTTAAGCGGACTCCGGTTTGCTGAGACAGCCTATCACTCTGCCGTTAGCGGCCGAAGCGCCGTCCAGGTCATGCGATTTGACAGAATGGGCATGAAGCGCCACATGTGCATCAGCGCAGCCTCGCTGCTTCAGACAGAACACCCTGGTCGACTAGAAACGGATTTGTGGAGCTACCCTCGCTTAGCCGGCGAGCTACGTCGAATCGGGGCGCCGATCGAGGACTGGCACGAGCTCTTTGGCCGAATGGTATTCAATGCAATCTGCGGCAACGACGACGACCACGCCCGCAACCACGCGGCGGTCTACTCTGCGGAGGACGGTTGTTGGCGGCTATCCCCCGCGTTCGATGTTGTGCCGAACTCCCTGGAAACGCCGGTACAGCTTCAGATGCAATTGTCGACGGGGCGCTTCGATATCTCACGAGAAGCCCTTTTGGGAGACAGTCACAGATTCGGGTTCTCAACGCACGAGGAAGTGAACGACTACCTTAACGCTTTGCTCCAACGCATAACAGCGAGTTTCAGCACAGCAGCTGATTGCCTTGATGACGCGACACGGCAGATGATGCAAGAGCGCCTCGAACACAACATCAAGCTACTGACTAATTAACCTCGATTGGCACGCAGGTCATTAATTAGTAAAGCGGCTGAAAATGCTTTAAGCATCAATGTCGGCTTTGGGTTGTGGATTCAACCAATGCCACCGCCATCAGCCAAATCCAGAAGCTCAGGCACCCATCTCATTTAATATTGATCGCCCCCTTGATTCGTGGCAGCATAGGCAAATTATTTGCCTACGGCAATTCGACGGGTCGTTTGACGCGCAAGCACATGGGAGGTCAATGATGGGATTTGACAGGAAGTTCCTGGTTTCGGGACTGGCTTATGCGGTTCTCGGACTGGCGCTCGGAATCTACATGGGCATGTCGCAAAACCACTCGCAATTGGTGACCCACACCCACATTCTGCTGATCGGCTTCGCGATTTCAGTCGTTTACGGCGTCATCCACAAGCTGTGGCTGGCCGGAGTCCGGCCCGGACTGGCGACATCGCAATTTATCCTGCATCACGCCGGCGCCTTGATCATGCTGGCCGCCCTGTTCCTGCTGTCTGGAAATTTCGTCGCCGAAGAGACAATCGGCCCGGTTCTCGGCCTCTCATCGATCGCTGTCCTTTTGGGCATGTTGCTGATGCTGTTCATGGTGATACGCACGCCAGCCGGAAAGGCTTGAATCAGCTTGCTGAAGCATGGACGATGTCTGCAAAGGCAGTCCTCATTGCAATATCGGTGCAACGATTCGTAGTCATCAATGCAAAAAAATTCCGTCGTCACCTCAGCTGGAATCCAGTAAATCCATAACAGGGAAAACAAATCATGAAAAAACAGATCTTGAACATTTCGCCGGTCCAGACTGCCAAGGTGGTGGCAATTCTTTATTTCGTCGTTTCCTTGCCGATCATCCTTCTCATGATCCTGTTCCTGTCAGTGATGCCAGGGTCCAAGGCTCCGGCGTTCGGCGCGATGCTGGCGCTGCCGTTCATTTACCTGGTCGCCGGTTTTCTCTTTACGCTGTTCGGCGCATGGGTTTACAACCTCGTTGCAAAATGGGTGGGCGGCATTGAATTCACCACTTCGGAAACCGAAAATCCCTGATGTAGCCTGCGAGCAGGAGCGCGCCGCCAATATGGCGCGCAATCCTGCCTGCATTCGGCCTGGCTCAGTAAACCTCAGGCGCTGAAACGCACCGCCTGGCGCGCCAGCAAACGCCAATGGCCATCGCGCTTTTTCCACACCATCAGGATTTTCAGGGAGACATTGCCCGGTTTGCCCGAGTCGTTGGTGACCGCCACCAGGGTGTGGCGCACTACCGCGGTATCGCCTGAGACCTTGATGCTTTGGTCCGACAGGGCGATGCTGATGAAGTCCGATTCGCCGCTGACCAGCGCGCCGATGAATGCCGTTTTGTCCTGCACCTTGCCGTTCGAGTGGCCGTAACTCAGCTCGTCCATGACCAGCCGGTCGAGCGCCGCACGGTCGCCGGGGTGGAGCATCGCTGCGCGCAGGTTCTCGACTTGCCCTGCCACCGTTTCTTCATCGGGGGCGGCTACAGCTCCCTGGGCAATGATCATGGCGCAAACCATTGCGGTGCATAAATACATCCATTTTCTAAACATCAGGGTCTCCTTGGTGGTGGCTTATTTTATTATCAGTCATCATACAACATAAAATGCCTTCGACAATAGCCGGCGTGTGCGGGCTTTTCCTATGTATCTGGCGACACTTGAGGTGATTTGACAAGGAAGGCGCGGACAAGACATAATCAATCAAGTTGTATGACAACGTATAACAATGGCTGGGAACACGACAATCGCAGATACGCGACAATGTCTGCGATCTCTCTCAAATCGGCATCGGCACGGGACATGGCATGAGCGAAAAGACACATAGTGCAGGGGGCGGCGCGCAGTACCGGCGCCTGTTGTTGACCGGCGCCGGCGGCGGCCTGGGCAAGGTATTGCGGCCGAGGCTGGCGGCATTCGCTGCCACCGTCAGGGTTTCCGACCTGGCCGCGGCGTTGGCCGGGGACGCCGCGCCAAATGAAGAAGTACAGCCCTGCAACCTGGCCGACCGGGCCGCGGTCGACGCGTTGGTGGCCGGCTGCGACGCCATCGTGCATCTCGGCGGCGTATCGGTGGAGCGGCCGTTCGAGGAAATCCTGGAAGCCAATATCAAGGGCGTGTTCCACATATACGAAGCGGCGCGGCGGCATGGCGTCAAGCGCGTGGTTTTCGCCAGCTCCAACCATGTCACCGGTTTTTACCGGCAAGACCAGGTCATCGACAGCCACGACCTGCGGCGGCCTGACGGTTATTACGGCTTGTCCAAATCGTACGGCGAAGACATGGCGCAGCTGTATTTCGACCGTTACGGCATCGAGACCGTCAGCATCCGCATCGGCAATTCCTTCCCCACCGCCAAGGATCGGCGCGCGCTGGCCTGCTGGCTGAGCTATGACGACCTGACGGAGCTGCTGCGCTGCAGCCTGTTCACGCCGCAGGTCGGCCACACGGTGGTGTACGGCATGTCCGACAATAACGGCGTCTGGTGGAACAACCGCCATGCCGCGCATCTCGGGTTTACGCCGCGCGACAGCTCGGAACAGTTCCGCGCCGCGGTCGAGGCGCAGCCTTTGCCGGCCGCGGACGATCCGGTGCGCATGTACCAGGGCGGAATGTTTACAGTGACAGGACCGTTCGAGCCGCAATAAGCTGGCTTGAAAGGCCGCCTTGGAATAGAACAAGCGCGGCCATCGCCGGCCTGAAGCAGGCGGCGATGGCCGGGATCGTCAGGCGGTGACGTACTTTCCATCGACCAGGCGCGACAAGCCTGATGGGTTGTCGTCCTGCAGTTCGGTCGGCAGCAGGGCTGCCGGCAAGTCCTGGTAGCACACCGGCCGCAGGAAGCGGTCGATGGCGGTGGCGCCGACCGAGGTGCTGCGGCTGTCGGAGGTCGCCGGGAACGGGCCGCCGTGCACCATCGCGTAAGACACTTCCACTCCGGTCGGGAAACCGTTGACCAGGATGCGGCCGGCCTTGCGTTCCAGCGTCGGCAGCAGCTTGCGGGCCAGCGCGTGGTCTTGCTCATCCAATTGCAGCGTGGCGGTCAGCTGGCCGGCCAGGTGTTCGGCGACGGCGCGCATTTCATCTTCATCCTTGCAGGAAACCAGCAACGAACTGGGGCCGAAGATTTCATCTTCCAGCTGCTCGGTGGCGAGGAAGGTGGCGGCGTCGGTGGCGAACAGTGTCGCCTGGGCTGCGCATGGCGCGGCTGCCGGCTGGCCGCGGCCGAGCGTGGCGACGCCGGTTGCCGCGCCCATGCGCTCGATGCCGGCGGCGTAGGCGCCGTGGATGCCGGGCGTCAGCATGGTGCCGGCGGCCTTGGTTTTCAGTGCTTGCAATGCGGCTTCCTGGAACTGCGCCAGGTGCTCGCCGGCCAGGCCGATCACCAGGCCGGGATTGGTGCAGAACTGTCCTACGCCCATGGTCAGCGAGTCGACGAAAGCCGTGCCGATCGCCGCTGCGCGCGCGGCCAGCGCGTGCGGCAGCAGGAACATCGGGTTGATGCTGCTCATCTCGGCGTACACCGGGATCGGTTCGCGCCTTTGCGCTGCGGCGCGCATCAGCGCCAGGCCGCCCTGGCGCGAGCCGGTAAAGCCTACTGCCTTGATCGCCGGGTGGCTGACCAGCGCCTGGCCGACTTCGTTGCCGGCGCCGATGATCAGGGAAAACACGCCTTCGGGCAGTTTGCAGGCGGCGACTGCCTGCTGGATCGCGCGTCCTACCAGTTCCGAAGTGCCGGGGTGGGCGTTGTGGGTCTTGACCACGACCGGGCAGCCGGCTGCCAGCGCCGAGGCGGTGTCGCCGCCGGCTACCGAGAAGGCTAGCGGGAAATTGCTGGCGCCGAAGACGGCGACGGGGCCGATGGCGATCTTGCGCAGGCGCAGGTCGGAACGCGGCGGGGTGCGTTCGGGCAGCGCCGGGTCGAGGGTGGCGCCGAGGTAATTGCCGGCGCGCAGTACGCTGGCGAACAGGCGCAGCTGGCCGACCGTGCGGCCGCATTCGCCTTCCAGGCGGGCGGTGGGCAGGCCGGATTCTTGGGTTGCGCGTTCGATCAGGGCTGGGCCTAGCGCCAGGATGCCGTTGGCGATTTCTTCGAGGAATTCTGCGCGTTGCTGGGGTGTGGTGGCGCGATAGCTGTCGAATGCCTGTTGCGCCAGGGTGCAGGCGCGGGCTACTTCGGCTGGGCCGCCGGCGCCGAAATCGGGGGCGATGGTTTGGTTGGTGGCGGGGTTGAGGGCGCGCAGGCTGCCTTCTGTGCCGCGTACCGTGGATTGGCCGATGAGCATTTCACCAGTGATATTCATGTATGTTCCTCAATTCGATTATGTGCGCCACCGCAAAAGCAGCCGAATATATCCACCACCACAAAAGCGGTTGAATACATCTATCACTACAACAGCAGTTAAATGGGGTCAGAGTTTTTTTTCGCGCCTTTTGCGAAAATTACTCTGACCCCATTTAACGGCCTACGGAGTACGTGCGGTGGCATGCGACGGCCTTCGTTCGGTGTTACCTAAAATGTTTGCTACTCCGTGGGTACAAGCCGGGAGCGGCCCGGCAGCCGCTCACTTTCTTTGCTTCGCCAAAGAAAGTAAGCAAAGAAAGGCGACCGCAAAGCCGTTGCCCTCCCTTCGGTCGGGTCCCCAAATCCGGCGCGTGTCAGCCGGGTGGGGAACAAAACTCGCCTTCGGCTCAAACATGTCCCCCACAATTCCCGGCTGACACGCGCCGGATTTGGCAACGTCCCAATGCGGAATTCAAAAGCAACCCCAACAGCAACGTCAAAAGCAACCCCAACGTCAAAAACAACCCCAACGTCAAAAGCAACCCCAACGTCAAAAGCAACCCCAACGTCAAAAGCAACCCCAACGTCAAAAACAACCCCAACGTCAAAAGCAACCCCAACGTCAAAAGCAACCCCAACGGCAACGTCAAAAGCAACTACAACTTCAAAAGCAACAGCCGCGCATTGCTCCAGTCCGAGGACGTATTACCCATCAGCGCTGCCGTTGCCCGTTCAGATAATTACTGCGGCCCCTGCGCCAGGATCAGTGCTTTCAGTTGCTCGCGTTCTTCCGCATTGAGATCGACCAGCGGCGTGCGTACCGGGCCGCCGTCGTGGCCGGCGATGGTGGCGCCGGCTTTTACTATGCTGACGGCGTAGCCGGATTTTTTGTTGCGGATGGCCAGGTAGGGCAGGAAGAAGCTGTCCAGCAAGCGGCCGGTGGTGGCGTGGTCGTCGTTCTTGATTGCGGTGTAGAAGTCGATCGCCATCTTTGGCAGGAAGTTGAACACCGCCGAGGAGTAGACCGGCACGCCCAGCGCCTTGTAGGGGGCGGCGAACAGTTCTGCGGTCGGCAGGCCGCCGAGGTAGCTCAGGCGGTCGCCGAGGCGGCGCCGGATCGATACCATCAGCTCGATATCGCCGATGCCGTCCTTGAAGCCGATCAGGTTAGGGCAGCGCGCCGCCAGCAGTTCCATCGAATCGGCGTTCAGGCGGCAGATGCCGCGGTTGTACACCACCACGCCAAATTTCACCGAATTGCAGATGGCTTCCACATGCGCGACCAGGCCGTCTTGCGAGGCTTCGGTCAGGTAGTGCGGCATCAGCAGGATGCCTTGCGCGCCGAGGCGTTCTGCTTCCTGCGCAAACGCGATGGCGGTGCGGGTAGGGCCGCCGGCGCCGGCCAGGATCGGCACTTTGCCGCGGCAGGTTTCGACCGCCACCCTTACCACATTGGAATACTCGGAAGCGGTCAGCGAAAAGAACTCGCCGGTGCCGCCCGCTACAAACAAGGCGCTCGCGCCGTAGGGCGCCAGCCACTCGAGCCGAGCTGCATAGGTGCTCGGGCGGAATTCGCCTTGCGCATCGAAATCGGTGATCGGGAAGGATAACAAGCCGGCGGAAAGCGTCTGTTTGAGTTCTTGAGGATTCATGGTCTCGGGATGAAGTAGTGCTGCGGTTGATGATCGGACGCTTTCGCCGCAACAGGGCGTCCGGCATCCGGATGATTAAGTTATCAGTCATCGTACAACAAAGATTTGCAGTATGCAAGCCGGAAAATGTTGTTTGTTGCAGCGGGAAGGAGATTGACCCGGAGCGGGAGGCCGGGTCAGGCAGAGAGGAAAGCGTGGCGGCCGGGAGGATGCCGGCGTCTGTCATGAGGCTGCCGGGCAGCCGGCAGCGAGGTTTTCAGTGTCTGTTTATTGCGACGCCAGCGCCATGCTGTCCTGCACCTTGCGCAAGCGCTCGCGGCTGTTGCTCAGGTGGGTGCGCATCGCTGCCCGCGCCGTCTCCGGATCCTGGCGCACGATGGCGTTGTAGATGTCTTCGTGTTCGCGGTGGACGCGGTCCAGGTAGGCCGCCGGGTCGTCATGCGCCAGCCTGGCGGAGTTGATCCGGGTACGCGGGATGATGGTGGTGCCGAGGTGGGTCAGGATGTCGACAAAATAACGGTTGCCGGTCGCCTGCGCGATATGCAGGTGGAACTGGACGTCGGCCGCCACCGAGTCGCCGTGCTCGTGGGCGCTCTTCTGGAAGGCGTCCAGCGCCATCCGCATCTGCGCCAGCTGCTCGTCGCTGCGCCGCGCCGCCGCCAGCCCCGCGGCTTCCGCTTCGAGGCTGATGCGCAGTTCCAGGATGGCCAGGATGTCGCGCATGGTGACCACGGTTTCCGGATCGATGTCGAAGTTGCCCGAGCTGCTGGCCGCCAGCACAAAAGTGCCGATGCCGTGCCGCGTCTCTACCAGTCCCGATGCCTGCAGGTGCGAAATCGCCTCGCGGATCACGGTGCGGCTGACGCCCTGGGTGCGCATCAGTTCCGATTCGGTCGGCAGCTTGTCCCCGGGTTTGCTGCTGCCGTTGCGGATGCTGTCGGCAATATTGGCGACCACGCTTTGCGCCAGGTTGCGATGCTTCTTGCGCGGTGCGCCAGGGTCGGGCTGAGTAGAGAGCGGTGTATTCATGGGGTAGGGGCCGCGGGAAAGGTAAATCTAGTTGCTAAATAATTTTTCGCTGATTATACTACGACTCAAGTTGTAGGATGACTGATAACATCAGGGTAGTTTAACGCAGGTTAAACATCAAGAATAATAAGAACGACGCCTTGCAACAAGCCCTGGCCTGGACCCGCAGCATGCGGCCAAGGCTGCGGCTGGCGGAAGCTGCGCGTTCCAGGCCGCTCTGCCGCAGGCGCCGATTCTGGCGAAACAGGAGACGTAGTTGAATATCGATAAAACGGCCGGGCCGGCAGCTGCCCCGCGCGGCAAGCTGCGCTACATGATTTTGTTCATGCTGTTCATGGTGACCACTTTCAACTACGCCGACCGCGCCATCCTTTCCATTGCCGGCACCGCGATGAAGGGCGAACTGGGTTTCGACGCGGTCACCATGGGTTTCATCTTCTCGGCTTTCAGCTGGGCCTATGTGCTGGGGCAGCTGCCGGGTGGCTGGCTGCTCGACCGCTACGGTTCGAAACGGGTCTACGCCGCCAGCATCTTCATCTGGTCGCTGTTCACGCTGCTGCAGGGCGGCGTGCATTTCCTCGGCGTGCTGTGGGCGGTGCCGGCCTTGTTCATGCTGCGTTTCATGGTGGGCCTGGCGGAAGCGCCTTCTTTCCCCGCCAACGGCCGCATCGTCGCGGCCTGGTTCCCGACCACCGAGCGCGGCACCGCCTCGGCCATCTTCAACTCCGCGCAATATTTCGCCACCGTGCTGTTCGCACCGCTGATGGCCTGGATCACGCATGCTTACGGCTGGTCGGAAACGTTTGTCGTCATGGGCGTGGCTGGCCTGCTGCTGAGCATGATCTGGATGCGGGTGATGCACAACCCGAAAGACCATCCGCGCATGACGCCGGCGGAACTGGCGCACATCCGCGACGGCGGCGGCCTGGTCGAAATGGACCAGGGCCTGGGACAGGCGGCAAGCAAGGGGCCGCAGGTGAACCGCGGCGTCAAGCTGGGTTATCTCAAGCAGCTGCTCGGCAACCGCATGCTGGCCGGCGTCTACCTTGGCCAATACTGCATCAATACGATCACTTATTTTTTCCTGACCTGGTTCCCGATCTACCTGGTGCAGGAGCGCGGCATGTCGATCCTGAAGGCCGGCATCGTAGCGTCCTTGCCGGCGATCTGCGGTTTCCTCGGCGGCGTGCTGGGCGGCATGATCTCGGACCGCCTGATCAAGCGCGGCTTCTCGCTGACCTGGGCGCGCAAGATCCCGATCGTCGCCGGCCTGTTGTTGTCGACTACCATGATCTTGTGCAATTACGTCGATACCCAATGGATGGTGGTCGGTATCATGGCGCTGGCGTTTTTCGGCAAGGGCGTCGGCGCGCTGGGCTGGGCGGTGGTGGCGGATACTTCGCCGAAGGAAATCATCGGCCTCACCGGCAGCCTGTTCAACATGTTCGGCAACATCGCCGGCATCACGGCGCCGATCGTGATCGGCTATATCATCAAGCAGACCGGCTCCTTCGAATGGGCGCTGGTGTATGTCGGCGCCAACGCCTTGCTGGCCGTGGTCAGCTACCTGGTGATCGTGAAAGACATCAAGCGCGTCGAGCTCAAGCCGCTGGACGATGCAGGACAGCCGTACAAGAAATTATCCGGAGTGGAATCATGAGCAAGGCAGCAACCGACAACAACACGCCGCTGTATATCCGCATGCAGGAGCAAGACAATGTCGCCATTGTCGCCAACGACGGCGGCCTGCCTGCCGGTTCGGTATTTCCTTGCGGGCTGGTGCTGCGCGACAAGGTGCCGCAAGGCCACAAGATCGCCCTGGACGACCTGGCCGAAGGCGAGGCCATCGTGCGCTACGGCGTGGTGATCGGTTATGCGCAGCGGCCGATCGCGCGAGGCAGCTGGATCGAGGAATCGCTGGTCAGGATGCCGCCGGCGCGGGAGCTGAGCAACCTGCCGATCGCGACCCGCACGCCGGCGGCGCCGCCGCCGCTGGAAGGCTACACCTTCGAGGGTTACCGCAACGCCGACGGCACCGTCGGCACCCGCAATATCCTGGCGATCAGCACCACGGTGCAATGCGTCTCCGGGGTGGTGGAGCATGCGGTCAAGCGCATCAAGGCCGAGCTGCTGCCGAGTTATCCCCATGTCGACGACGTCGTCGGCCTGGAGCACACCTACGGCTGCGGCGTGGCGATCGATGCGCCGGGCGCGGAGATTCCGATCCGCACCCTGCGCAACATCAGCATGAATCCGAATTTCGGCGGCCAGGCGATGGTGGTCAGCCTGGGCTGCGAAAAACTGCAGCCGGGCCGGCTGTTCCCGCAAGGCTCGATCCCGATCCAGAGCACGGGCGGCAAGGAAGACGGCTTGCGCGTGGTGTGCCTGCAAGATGCCGAACATGTCGGTTTCGAATCGATGATTGCCTCCATCATGGCCACCGCCAGGGAGCAGCTGGCCGAGCTCGACAAGCGGCGCCGGGTTACCTGCCCGGCGTCGGAGCTGGTGGTCGGCGTCCAGTGCGGCGGCAGCGACGCCTTCTCCGGCGTGACGGCGAATCCGGCGGTGGGTTTTGCCAGCGACCTGCTGGTGCGCGCCGGCGCCGCCGTGATGTTTTCCGAAACCACTGAAGTGCGCGACGGCATCGACCAGCTGACCGCGCGCGCCGCCAGCCCTGAGGTGGCGCAAGCCATGATCCGCGAGATGGCCTGGTACGACGATTACCTGACCCGCGGCGGCGTCGACCGCAGCGCCAACACCACGCCCGGCAACAAGAAGGGCGGCCTGGCCAACATCGTCGAAAAAGCCATGGGATCGATCGTCAAATCCGGCAGCAGCACGATTTCCGGCGTGCTGTCGCCGGGCGACAAGCTGCATCAGAAGGGTTTGATCTATGCCGCCACGCCGGCCAGCGATTTTGTCTGCGGCACGCTGCAGCTGGCAGCCGGCATGAACCTGCACATATTCACCACCGGCCGCGGCACGCCCTACGGCCTGGCTGCGGTGCCGGTCATCAAGGTCGCCACCCGCAACGACCTGGCGCGGCGCTGGCACGACCTGATGGATGTCAACGCCGGCCGCATCGCCAGCGGCGAGGCCAGCATCGAAGAGGTCGGCTGGGAATTGTTCCGCCTGATGCTGGACGTGGCCAGCGGCCGCAAGCAGACCTGGGCGGAACACCACAAACTGCACAATGCCTTGACGCTGTTCAATCCGGCGCCGATTACCTGACAGGATGAAAATGCACCCCAACCTTGGCCGGCTGTGTGCCTCGCTGGCGCTCATGGCTTGTACTGTTTCGGCCGCGGCCAAAACCATGGTGTATGTGTCCAACGCCGACAGCAGCGATATCTACGTCATGGAGCTCAGCCAGGCGGACGGCAGCGTCGCCCTGGTGGAAAAAGTGGCGACCGGCGGCACAGTGATGCCGCTGGCGGTCAGTCCTGACCGCCGTTTCCTGTATGCCTCTTTGCGTTCGCTGCCGTATTCGGTCAGCAGTTTCGCCATCGACCGGCACAGCGGCAAACTGGGTTTGCTGTCGACCGTGCCGCTGGCCGACAACATGGCCAACCTGGCGACCGACAAGACCGGCCGTTTTTTGCTGGCGGCGTCCTACACCGGCAGCAAGATTTCCATCAATCGGATCGCCGCCGACGGCGCGGCCGAGGCGCCGCCGCTGGCCGTGATCCCGACCCGTGAAAAAGCCCATGCGGTAGCAACCGATCCTGCCAACACCCACTTGTTCGCCAGCAGCCTGGGCGGCGACGTCATCCATCAATACCGCTTCGATGCGGCCAGCGGCCAGGTCGCGCCCGGCGTTCCGCCGTACGTGGAAACCAGCCATGGCGCCGGTCCGCGCCATTTCGTGTTCGACCGCCGCGCCCGTTTCGTCTACGGCACCAACGAACTGGACGGCAGCCTCAATACCTATCGCTACGACGCCGCCGCCGGCGCCATGACGCTGCTGGCCTCGGTCTCGCTGCGGCCCAGGGATTTCCAGGGCGCGGCGCTGGCGCCGGCCGACCTGCACCTGACGCCGGACGGCCGTTTCCTGTATGCCTCGGAACGCACCTCAAGCACGCTGGCCGGGTTTGCCGTCGATCCCGACAGCGGCGCATTGACCCCGGTCGGCAATTTTCCCACCGAGACCCAGCCGCGCGGCTTCAATATCGATCCCAGCGGGCGCTACCTGCTGGCGGTCGGCCAGCAGTCCAACCGCATGAGCAGCTACGCCATCGACCAGGGCACCGGCGCGCTGCAATTGCTGCACCAATACGAGATGGGGAAAAATCCCAACTGGGTCGAGATCGTCGACCTGCCGTAGCCGCTGCCGCCAAGGTCGCGGCGACTACTCGTCAATGCATCTGGAACATGCGGCCGGCCCGCCGCGCCGCTGCCGCCAGGTACAGCGGCGACGGCGCGCGCAGGTTTTCGCAATAGCAGGTGTAGACCATCTTGATCACGTGGTCGTCGTCGGAAGCGATGGCGGTGGTGAACAGGTCTTGCCAGGTGTCCGCGCTGTCAGCCAGGGTTTCTGCGTCATCCGGGATCGCATCCGACGCTGCCAGCGGCGGCGCGCCTATCGACACATACGCGGCGCACACCGCGACCCACAGCTCTGGCAGCAGGCGCTGGGCCAGCGCTGCCGGCAAATGGGACAGCACGCGGCGCGCGGCGTGCAGGCCGGTGACGATGTGCAGGGCGGTGAAATTATTGGTCTGCCAATACAGGGAAATGGCCGCCCGCGCCATATCGTCGAGCAGCTGCGGCTGCGCCGGCGCGGCCGGCAGCACCGCGTAGAACAGCGGGTAGCCGGCCACCGCCCGCAGGCGCGTGACAATCAGGCTGCCGGTGAACACCGTGCCGTGCAGCACGCGCGACAAGATGGCCAGCCCCTGGCTGACCGAGGCGGCCGGCGCCCGCTGGTGCGACCCCGTGTCGATATGCAGGTTGCCGCACACCAGCGCCGCCAGCCCGGCAGCGATCTCGCTCAGGTGCTGCGCTTCCAGGCCGTAGGCAAGCCGGATCAAGGCATGGAACGCGCCGCTTGCGGGAGCGAACGGTATCTTGCACAGCACTTGCTCAAGGACGGCGTCGGCGCCGGCGCTCCAGATCCATTCTTCGAAATATTCGCGCAGGGCGCTGACGGCGCTGGCGTCGCCGATGCAGGCCAGCCATGTATCGCGGCCTACCGCCTTGAGCATGGGCCTGGCCGGCACGGCCGAGCGGCGTTGCCAGGCATCGAAAAATTCCTGCAGGCGCGCCGGCTGCGCGCCCATTCCAGCCAGCGCACACAGCGCCATCGGACAGTGGTTGGTCAAGCCTTTGTTGTCGTCGGCATAGCGGACATTGGCGTCAAGCAGGCGGTGCAGGGTTGGTTCGCGTAGTCGTTGATTCATGTGATGGTCCCAGGATCAGTGGTTGACCGGCGCAGTATGCAAGTTAAAGTAAACTTGAAGTCAACAGGATTTTTTGCTGCGCCCTATGCAGCTCTTTTGAAGATCACGCTGGCTTTCAGGCCGGCCAGGCGCGCCGCCTGGCCCAGCTTCACTTCAGCCTGGTGCAGCTCGGCGACTTGCTTGACGATCGCCAGCCCGAGGCCGCTGCCGGTGGCTTGCGGCACCAGGCAGCGGTAGAAGCGATCGAACACCCGCTCTCGTTCATCCGCGGGAATGCCAGGCCCGCTGTCTTCGATTTCCAGCAGGATGTCGTCCTGGCTGGCGCGGATGGTGACGTCGACCTGGCCGCCGCTGGGGGTGTAGCGCACCGCGTTGTCGATCAGGTTGCGCAACAGGATATGCAGATGATGCTCGGATCCCATGATGTCGCCCGCATCGAGCTGTTCGACGCCGAGGTTGATTTTGCGCGTGTTGGCGTAGGGGATCAGGTCGATGGTCACCTCGCGCGCAATCTCGCGCAGTTGCAAGCGGGTGTGGGGATCATGGGTGCCGTCCGCCTCCAGGCGCGACACCATCAGCAACTGTTCGACCAGGTGGCTGGTGCGCTTGACTCCGGCCTTCAGGTCCGCCAGCGCACGGGCTTCGCGGCCGCTGCCGAGCGATTGCTCCACCAGCTGGGTCTGGATCTGCAGGGTGGCCAGGGGAGTGCGCAATTCGTGCGAAGCGTCCGCGATGAATTTTTTCTGGCCTTCGAGGGCGACGCCCAGGCGCTGCAGCAAGGTGTCGAGCGCATGCGTCAGCGGCTTGATTTCAGCCGGCTGGTCTTGCGCCGCCAGCCGTCCCAGCTTGTCGGGAGTGCGCTTGGCCAGTTCCTGCGACAGGCGGGTCAGCGATTGCAGGCCGGTGCCGACGCTCCAATGGATCAGCAAGCCCATGATCAGTAAAAAGACCAGCAGCGGCAGCAGCGAGCGCAATGCGTGCTCGAGGGCGATGTTGCGCCTGCCGCTGAGCGATTGCGCCACCTGGATCAGGTTGTGGTCGGTCTTGCGGATGAACAGTTTCCATTCGCTGCCGCGCCAGCTTATTTCGCTGAAGCCGGGTGTTGAAAAGCGCGGCAGGACGATGGCCGGATGCGAGCTGTAGCTGAGTTTGCCGTTCTGGTCCCAGATCTGCAGGATGCTGTCGTCGCCGTCGTATTTCAGCGCCGGTTCGTTGATGGCCAGGTCGTTGCCGTTGAAATGCACGGGAATGGCGGAGGCGATCTGGCTCATCTGGTCGTCGTAGATATCGGCCAGCAAGGCGCGGTCGATCAGGTAATCGGCCAGCACAAAACATGCGCCCAGGATGGCCAGGCCGGACAGCAGCCAGAACAGCAGGCGGTTTCTAATCGACACAGGCGCTTTCGAGCATGTAGCCCAGGCCGCGGATGTTGCGGATCAAGCCCGGGGCGAGTTTTTTGCGCAATGCGTGGATGTGCACCTCGATGGTGTTGCTCTCCACTTCATCGTTCCAGCCATACACCTTGTCGACCAGCTGCGCGCGCGACAGCACCGCGCCCGGCTTCTCGATCAATGCCGCCAGCACCATCAGTTCGCGGCTGCTCAAGGCGATGTTCTTTCCCTTGTAAGCGACGGTATTGCCGGCCGGGTCGAAATGGATGTCGCCGTGCACCAGCAGCGGGCTGGTGCGGCCGCCGCTACGGCGCAGCAAGGCGCGTATGCGGGCGGCCAGTTCATCCAGGTCGAACGGCTTGCTCAGGTAGTCGTCGGCGCCGGCGTCCAGTCCTTCGATCCGGTTCAGCACGCGGTCGCTGGCCGACAGGATGATGACCGGCGTGCTGTTGCTGCCGGAGCGCATTTTCTTCAGCACTTCCAGTCCCGATTTGCGCGGCAGGCCCAGGTCCAGCAGCACTGCGGAATATGACTCGGCGGCCAGCGCGGCTTCGGCGGCAATCCCGTCCTGGGTCCAGTCGACGGTGAAGCCGTAGGGATAGAACCCTTTGCGGATGCTGTTGCCCAGCATGTAGTCGTCTTCAATCAGAAGTAAGCGCATCGGGTTATCCGCCTTGGTCGACCTTTAAAGATAGCAGCCGATTATGACCAGCGCGTGAAATGCGGCGCCGGTTGACGTAAATCAGACAGATTCCGCACAGATCATTTTCGCTTAATTTTCAAAGCTTATGCTTCGCCCCGAACTACGGCTGGCGGCCGCAGATGGACGTGGCAAGCCACTCACCGGACATTTTCTTTCGATTTTTTACGCGGCAACGATTCTAAAAAGGAAACATGGAAATGAAGCGCCCCAGTTTGAAGCCAGGTACCCAGCAAGTCTTGTACGCATTAGTGTGCATGGCGGCGCCGATGATGGCCGCCGCACAGCAAGCCGCCGACGGTGGCGCCGGCGGCGATGCCGCCGTCGTTGAAGTTACCGGCAAGGCTGCCACCGCGGCCAAGACCGCGCTGTCGCAGGGTTCGTTGACGGCGCGTTCGGCACAATCGATAGTCAGCGATGAATTCATCCGCAACCTGACCTCGCCGGTGGCCGATTTCAGCCAGGTGCTGCAGATGACGCCGGGCATGTACAGCTACAGCCCGAACGGCGTCGGCCTGGGCGACACCAAGACGTTTTTCCGCGGCTTTTCCGACGGCGACTACACGATCAGCTTCGACGGTATCCCGTTCCAGGACACCAACAGCCCTTCGCACCACACCTGGGCCTTCTTTCCCAGCCAGTTCCTGGGCGGCGCGGTGATCGACCGCAGCCCCGGCTCGGCCGCAACCATCGGACCTGCCAACTTCGGCGGTTCGGTCAACCTGCTGTCGCGCAACCTGGAACCGGAGCAGCGCACCAGCGTGTTCGATTCGTACGGCTCGTTCAATACCAAGATTTACGGCGCGGAATTCGAAAGCGGCCAGTTCGGTGCGGACGGCGCATCCAACCTGCTGCTGAACGCACACCAGATGACGTCGGACGGCTATCAAAGCTACAACAAGCAGACGCGCGATGCGGTGTCGCTCAAATATCAATATGCGATCACCAGCAGCACGGCGCTGACCCTGTTCGGTTCGTATATCGACCTGAAAGCCAATACGCCCAACACCAAGGGCGCGACCCGCGCCCAGATCGCGCAGTTCGGCGACGACTACCTGCTCAGCAACGATCCCAAACAAGCCAACTACTGGGGCTACAACTTCTACCATGTGACTTCGGACTTCGAATATGCCGGCCTCAGCTCCGACCTGGGCGGCGGCTGGAAACTGGACGACAAGCTGTACACCTACGCTTATCACAACCAGCAGAACTACAACGGCAGCACCATCACCGCCACCAGCGCCACCGACAAGCTCAACAGCTACCGCACCTACGGCAACCTGCTGCGCCTGAGCCAGGAATCCAGCTTCGGCATCCTGCGCACCGGCCTGTGGGCGGAGAACGCCGACACCAACCGTTACCAGATCCCGTCCGATCCGCGCACCTGGGTCGATGCGGCGCTGCCGAATTTCCATGAACGCTTCAAGACCACGACGCTGCAGCCGTTCGTCGAATATGAGTTCCAGGTCGCCAAGGACCTGAAGATCACGCCAGGCGTGAAGTATTCGTCTTACCGCCAGGACCTGACCCAGTACGCCGACAACGGCAAGACTGTCGGCAACCTGGGCGGCAAGCCTAGCGTCCAGCACGCGGCGACCTACAACACCGTGTTGCCGTCGATTGATGTGCACTACATGCTGCAGCCGAACTGGTCGATCTATGGCCAGTACGTCGTCGGCGATGAAATTCCGCCGAGCAGCGTGTTCGATGTCAAGAACGCCAACGTCACCGCCTTGCCGTCGTCGATCAAGAGCAAGACCTTCCAGGTCGGCTCGGTGTGGAAATCCGATGATTTCACTTTCGATATCGACGCCTATCACATCAAATTCGATAATGCCTATTCGTCGTTCACCGACAACGCCGGCAACACCACTTTCTTCGCCAACGGCGGCTCTACCACCCAAGGCATCGAAGCCGAAGGCAACGTGGTGCTGGGCGCCGGCTTCAGCTTGTACGCCAACGCCACATACGGCACCGCCAAGTTCGCCAATGGCCAGTGGATCGCCGGCGCGCCTAGCGATACCGAAACGCTGGGTTTGAACTACAACCGCGGCGGCTGGGACATCGGCTGGCTCAACAAGCGGGTCGGCACCATGTATAACGATAACGGCAGCGTGCACCAGGCGGTCAAGATCAGCCCGTTCACGATCTCCAACCTGTTCGTCAACTACACGATCAAGCATCCGGCGCAATTCATCAAGCAGGCCAAGATCCAGTTCGGCATCAACAACCTGTTCGACAAGCACAGCATCGTCGGCGTCAATCCGGCCAGCACAACCACCTCGGCGCCGGCGCCGGGCGATGTGCTGACGCTGCTGCCGGCGCGCAGCATGTCGCTGACGCTGAACCTGGATTTCTGAACAACAATCGGGAGCGCCGCTCCCGTTTTTTTATTTGAAAGCATCGCCCATGCGTAAATTCATTGCTTCCCTGCTGCTCATGTCCTTCGTCGCCGGCCCGGTGCTGGCGCGCGAGGAAAATCCATTCATCACCTCAAAGGAAATCGACCTGGTCAAGCTGCTGCCGCCGCCGCCCGCCAACGATTCGCCGCAAACCAAGGCTGAGCTGAGCGAAATCCTCGCCCTGCAAGCCGCGCGCACGCCGGCAATGGTGGCGCGTTCGCAAGCCGACGCCACCGAAGACATCTGGCGTTTTGCTGACGTCATGGGCGTGAAATTCAAGCGTGACCAGCTGCCGCTGTTCGCCGCGTTCTTCCAGCGCGTGGTCGATTCGGAAGGCGCCGTGGTCGATACCTACAAGGATATCTGGAAGCGTCCGCGTCCATACCTGTACAGCGAGCTGGTCAAGCCGGTAGTCAAATTGTCGCACTCGGGCGCTTATCCGTCGGGCCACGCTACGGCGGGGACGCTGATGGGCATCGTCCTGTCCAACATGGTGCCGGAAAAACGCGCCGAGATCATGGCGCGCGCCGCCGAATATGCCAACAACCGCGTTGTCGGCGGCGTGCACTACCGTTCCGATATTGAAACCGGCCGCATCACCGGCACCGTGATCGCCGCCAGGCTGCAGGCCCGCGACGATTTCAACACGGCGTTCGACGCTGCCAAGAAAGAGCTGCGCGGCGTGCTGGAGCTGGGCCCCGATCCGGCCGACAGCAAGTAAGCGCGAGCCAGTTTCTTGATTTTAAAAAAAAACCAACCTCGGGGTTGGTTTTTTTTAGCCGTCATTTATATGTTTGGCCCGTATTTTTACGATATCTTTATGCGCGTTTCTCTAGACTGAAGTCATCAGAGACAGCATGCGAGCCTTATCATGATCATCACGGTTTTCAGCGAAGACGAGTTTGCCAAACGCTCGATCATTGCGCTCAACCTGGCGGCCTGTTGCGCGCAGGGCCGGCGCAAGGTGCTGCTGACGGACGCCACCGCGCTGCAGTATGCCTTGGGCTGGGATGCACGGCGCCGGGCCGCGGGCGGCAAGCCGAAGATCACCGTGCGCGGCAGTGCAGACCTGGAATCGGACCTGGAAAATCCGGCCTCCTACTATCGCAACCACTATCCGGAAACCATCGTCGACAGCGACGGCAGCAACGCCCGCAACGCCAACGCGGCGCTGGTCGCCACCGATGTGCTGGTGATCCCGGTCCATGCGCGCCAGGCGTGCAACCGGCAGGCGCTGGTCGAGCGCATCGAAGCCGCGCGGCTGTTCAATCCCGCGTTGCGCATACTGGTGGTGGAAGTCCAGGCCATCAGCGCCTTTGGCGCCGCCGCGGATACGGAAACCAGCCCGGCCCGGGTCCTGGCAAAAGAAATCCTGACCGCAACGCTAGCCGAGACGGTGATCCACGAGTGGATAGACGACCGCAGCATCTTCGACCGCGGCCTGAGCGTATTCGAGCCAAGCCCGCGCAATGAACGCGCCATCGCCGAGATCGAAGATCTCTACCAGGAAATCGCAAAGACCAGGACCCAGCCGCTAGCACAAGAAGCCAACAGCCTGGCAATCCTGCACGCCCTGCAAAGACGGACACAAGAAAAAGAACTGTGCCACGTCAGCATCGACCCACTCCCGCAACAACCAGCTCGCACCTAGCGTTAATTAGGGTCAGAGTCGAATTAATATTTAAAAATTAATTCGACTCTGACCCTAATTAGTTTTTAATTTGACTCTGACCCTAATTGATTGCGGTTAGGCGGGTTCTATGTCGAAGGGGCCTAGGTAGTCTAGTTTGCCTATGGCGACTCCGTTGTTGCGGAGGATGGCGTGGGTGGTGGTTATGTGGAAGAAAAAATTCGGCAGGGTGAAGGTCAGCAGGTAGGCATCGCCTTGCAGGGTGGTTTTGAATTTGCCGAAGGTTAACGTCACTGGATGGGTGGCGCTTTCTTGCAGATCCTCGGGCTGGACGCTTTCCAGGAAGGCGATTGTTTTTGCAATCCGCTCTTGCAGCTCGGGCAATGTCGTTTCGTTGTCTTCGAAGCGCGGCGCCTGGACTGTCGACAGGCGGCCGATGGCATTCTTCGAGGTGTCGCTGGCGCGCTGGATCTGCCCGGCCAGCGGCAGCATGTCGGGCGCCAGCCTGGCGTTGACCAGGTCGGCGGGGTCGGTGCCGGCGGCCTTGGCGTGGGCCTCGGCTTTTTCCAGGTAGCCGGCGAGCACGCCCAAGCCGCGCACGAACACCGGAACGGAAATTTGATACATCGATAAGGACTGCATGTCGGACTCCTGCAAGGATGGGCATCGCGCCGGGAACATCATCCTATCCGTTTTGGTCCGGCGCTGCATGCCAGGCCGGGCGGCCTATTTCGGCAGTTGGCGCGACTGCAGGTCGAAAGGCACGTTGAGCGGGATGGCGGCCGGATCCTCCTTGTGCTGGAACAGCAGCGAGTACTTCGATTCGATGAAATACACGCGGTCGCCGACGATCGTGCCGGAAGACGGATCGTTGAGCCCGGCCACGATGGTTTCCAGGGTTGCGCTGCCGCCGTTGATCCTGGCGATGCTGACCTGGCCGCCGTAGGGACCGGTCTTGCCGAAAGCATTGCTCTCGAAAATCGCCATCCGGTTCGGCGCATAAATGCGGATCGCATCGGCGTTCTTCAGGACCCGCGGCATGTCGATGCGGCTGACCGCGCCGCCGCCGCCGTCCTGGCCCACATCGATTTTCAGCACATACGGCACGGCGCTTATCAGGCTCACATACAGCTGCCGGTCGCCGTCGAGCGCGATACCGTTGAGGAACATGCCGTCGCTGCCGGCGCCCATGGCTGGATCTTCCTTCCATATGCTCAAGGCCGCGGCGCCGGGCTGCAGGCGCAGCACGCGCGGGTGGAAGGAGTCGGTGACATACAGCGTGCCATGGCTGTCCTGCGCCAGGTCGTTGCAATAACCCTTGTCGGGCATGGGGTAACTGGCGCGCGGCGCGCCGCTGGCGAGGTCGTAGCTTTTCAGCGCGCTGGGCGTCGACGGCACGCTGGTGTAGCCCCAGTTGCCGGAACAGATCCACAGCAGCTGGCGGGCGGCGTCGACCAGTACGCCCTGGCCGTTGGCGAGGCCGTTGGAGCCGGGCGCCACCAGGATTTCCGGCGCCGTGCCGTCCGGCCGCACGCGGGCTACCGCGCCCTGGCGCCAGCTGCCGATGTAAAACGCGCCATCCGGTCCGGCCGCGACGCTTTCCGGATACCAGTCTGCCGGCAGGGCCAGGGTCGGCGGCGCTGCATCACCGGCGACGGCGGGACGCTGGCAGAGCAGCAAGGCGGCCAGCAGTGCGGCGGCGTGCAGAAGGGTGGTCGGTTTCATTTTTTTCTCCGGTTCGAGGCAAGGACAAACCATTCTCACTCCGGCGCCAAATTTGATAAACTGGCCTTTCCTTTGTTCACTCGACACTCAGGCTTTGGAATGGATAGATTGACCAGCATGGCCGTTTTTGTACGCGTGGTGGAAAAAGGCAGCTTCGCAGCCGTCGCCGACGAGTTTTCGCTTTCCACCACCATGGTCGCCAACCATGTGCGGGCACTGGAGGCGCACCTGGGCGCGCGCCTGCTGGACCGCACCACGCGCCGCCACAGCCTGACCGAGATCGGCAGCGTGTACGTCGAGCGCTGCCGCGACGTGCTCAACAGCGTGCAGGCCGCCGATTATGTGGCGGAGGCGTTGCGCGACGTCCCGCGCGGCAAATTGCGGATGACCGCGCCGGTCACTTATGGCGCGCATCGCCTGGTGCCGCTGATCGGCGAATACATGGACCTGTTCCCGGAGGTGCAGGTGGAGCTGGTCTTGAACGACCGCGTGGTGGACATGGTGGAAGAGGGTTTTGAACTGGCGCTGCGCTCCGGCAGCCTGGCCGGCGCCAACCTGGTGGCGCGCCCGCTGCGGCCGTCGCACATGTTTGCGGTGGCCAGCCCGGCTTACCTGGCGCGCCACGGCACGCCGCAGCATCCGTCCGACCTGGCCAGCCACAACTGCCTCGGTTTCATGTCCTGGGGCAAAGACCACGAATGGCGCTTTACCCGCGACGGGCAGACGGTGCCGGCGCCGGTGCGCGGCTCGTTTGCCACCAATAGCGGCCAGGCGCTGCTGGCTGCCGCCTTGAACGGCATCGGCGTGGTGGTGCAAGGGGACATGCTGCTGGAGAGCGCCATCGGCGCCGGCCAGCTGGTGCGGTTGCTGCCGGACTGGGAGCTGCCCGCGCGCCCGGTCCACCTGGTGCGGACCCGGGACGCCAGGCCCACCGCCAAGCTGCGTACCTTTGTCGATTTCCTGGTGCAGCGGCTTGGCTGAAACTACAGGTCGAGGCAGTCGGGGCTGGCGGTGATCATTTCCAAGCGGTCGATGGTGGGAATAAAAAAGACAGGCAAGCGCCTAATCCGTCATTCCCGCGAACGCGGGAATGACGGGGTCGCCTAGACGGGGCGCGGAGCTGGGGCGGCCATCCGCGGGGTCGCCTAGACGGGGGTCGCCTAGACCGGGGCGCGAGCTGGGGTCGCCCAGACGGGGTCATCTAAACTGAACGGCATTACAGGCAAGCGCCTGTCTTCTGATTTACATCATGCAGCAATCGCCAGTCCGCGCCGCCGGCAAGGCACAGGCGCGGCAGCCGCGGTCACTTGTCCTTGCCGCCGGCCGGCTGCATCGCGAATTTCGGATTGGCCTTGAGCAAGTCCGAGGTGTCGCCGAGGATTTTTGCGGCTTCGTTCAGCAATACGTCCTTGGCGCTTTTTTGCGCCTTCTCTGCCGCCAGTTCGGAGCTCAGGCTGCGTTCGTTGGCTTGCAAGCCATCGTCCTGGCGGTTGAGGTCGGCCGCATCGGCGGCGTCCTTGTCCTTGCTGTCGCTGTCGCCGGCCTTGCCGCGCGCCTTGAGGCGGGCTTCCTGCTGGTTCATTTCATTGCGGCGGTCGGTTTCGTTGAGCGAGATGACGCGCTTCTTGCGCAGCGTGTTCAGCTCAGCCACGTCTTCCTGGAAGCGCTGGAAGTCCTTGTCCTTTTCGACCCGCGCATCGTGCCGGCTCTGGATCTGCGGCAGCAGGCCCTTGACGTCGCCGACCGGCGTGTAGTCGGCGGCCTTGACCTGCGACCACGGCAAGGCGTTGTCGTAGCTCGATTCGCCAAAACTTTCAGGATCCGAGAAACCCGGCAGGCTGATGTCCGGGGTCACGCCGCGCAGCTGGGTGGTGCCGCCGTTGATGCGGAAAAACTGGGCGATGGTCATCTTCAGTTCGCCGAATTTCGGCTTGTCGTTGTGCGACAGTTCGTCAAGGTTGACCATGGTCTGCACCGTGCCCTTGCCGAAGCTGCCTTCGCCGATGATGACGCCGCGGCCGTAATCCTGGATCGCCGCCGCAAAGATTTCCGAGGCGGAGGCCGAACCGCGGTTGATCAGCACCGCCAGCGGACCGGTCCACGCCGGCGCCGGGATATCGTCGCCTTCAACGTTGACGTCGCCGCGCGCATTGCGCTGCTGGACGATCGGGCCCTTGCCGACAAACAGGCCGGTCAGGTCCACCGCTTCGGTCAGCGAACCGCCGCCGTTATTGCGCAAATCCATCAGGACGCTGTCGACCTTCTCTTTTTTCAGTTCGGCCAGGAGCGCCGCCACATCGCGGCTGGCGCTGCGGAAATTCTTGTCGCCCTTGCGCCGGCCCTCGAAATCTTCGTAGAACGCAGGCAGGGTAATCACGCCGACCTTGCGGGTAGCGTCGCCGTTCTTGATGGTCAGGATGGTTTTCTTGGCGGCCTGCTGTTCCAGGCTGATCTTGTTGCGCACCAGGCTGATCAGCTTGTGTTTGCCGTCCGGGCCGGCGTCGGCCGGCAATATGTCGAGCCGCACCACCGTGTCCTTGGCGCCGCGGATCTGCTTGACCACATCGTCGATGCGGGTGCCGACCACGTCGGTCATGGCGCCCTTTTCGCCCTGCGCGACGCCGACGATGCGGTCGCCGACGGCAAGCTTGCCGGACAATTGGGCCGGGCCGCCCGCCACCAGTTCGCGGATGGTGGTGTAGTCATCCCTTTCCTGCAGCACCGCGCCGATGCCGACCAGGGAAAGTTTCATCGAGATATCGAAATCGGCCGCCGCGCTGGTGCCGAGGTAATCGGTATGCGGTTCAATCGATGTCGCATAGGCGTTCATGAAAATCTGGAACACGTCGTCGCTCTTGTACTTGTAGGCGCGCGCCAGGGAATTCTCGTAGCGCTTGCCGAGCGTGTCGCGGATCGCCTGGTCCTTCTTGCCGGCCAGCTTCAGGCGCAGCCAGTCGTTCTTGACGCGCTTGCGCCACAGGTCGCGGCTCTCGGCTTCGGATTTCGGCCAGGGTTCCTTGTCGCGGACGAAGGAGTAGTCTTCTTTCTGGCTGAAGTCGAAACCCTGCTTGAGCAGCTCGCGCGCATAAGTCAGGCGCTCGACGATGCGCTGCTGGTACAGGTTGAAAATGGAGAAGGGGATGCGCAGGTCTTCGTGATAGATGGCGTCGTCCAGCTTGGTGTTCTCTGCCGTGAACTGGTCGATGTCGGCCTGCACGAAAAAGAATTTTTCAGGATCGAGCGACTTGATGTAGCGGTTGATGACCTTGGCCGACAAGGTGTCGTCCAGCGGCACCGGCTTGTAATGGAAGCGGGTCAGGAACTGCGCGCTCAGGTGAGCTGCCTGCGCTTGCTGCTGCAATGGCGACAGCACCGGCGGCGGCCCGGCTTCCAGCGCGTGGGCAGCGGTCGAGATTGCCAGGATGACACATAACAGACTGTTTTTTAAGCGCATATAACCTTCAATTCGATGTTCGGAGTTGATTTGAGGGGCAAAGGCTTCGTCTTTGCCCGCTACATCATGCATGGCCGCCGGCGACGGCGCTGTGCAATTCGACCCGCACGCCGGGCAAGCGTTCAGATTGGGTAATTCTACTTGGCTTTACTTAAAGCTTGCTTAAACCAGGCTTTCCGGCCTTGGTGCGCCAGCAATTTTCCCCGAGGGCAACTCAACACATCGATTTGAATCAGGACGCCGGCGTCAGCCGCTGCGCGTGGCCGCGTCCGTCCAGGCGCCGATGGCTGGGTTCAGGTCTTGACGCCGACGATCACATGCGACGCCTTGAAAATCGCCACGACCGGTTTGCCGGCGGCGAGGCCGAGCGCGGCCGCGCTTTCCTGGGTAATGATGGCCACCAGCGTCGCGCCGCCGTTCAGGCTGACTTCGACTTCGGTATTCACCGCGCCGGCCTTCACCGCCTTGACCGTGCCTTGCAGGCGGTTGCGGGTAGAGAACTTGATGCCGGCGTCAGGCGCGGACAGGATGATCCACGGCGCCTTCACCAGCGCCAGTGCGTCCGCGCCCGGCTTCAGTTCCAGGTACCTGGTGCTTTCCCGGGTGATGACGGCGACGATGCGGTCGCCGCCGGGGAGGGTGATCTCGACTTCATCGTTGACCGCGCCTTCTTGAATGGCGGTCACCTTGCCTGCGAATTCGTTGCGCGCGCTGGTCAGCATTTCTTGCTCCTTGAATCAGGTTAAGCGCCAAGCCCGCAGGCCTGGCGCCGAGGAGTTTTATCATACCTCACCGTGCGGTCCCGGCGTTCACCCCCGGCTGCTAACGGCTATCAGCCGGCGGTGATAACCGGCAAGCCGGGAGTTTGCCTGCTGCAACGTCCTGTGTCAGGGCTGGAGGGATGCCAGTACTCCTTCCTGTTTTGCAGGCTGCAAGGCGGTATTCAAGGCATGCGCAAAAACCTCGATATGCGGTGAAATCATCATCGACTGGTGGGTGCCGGGCACCGGCACCAGCCGCAGCAGCATTTCCGGCACCACGGCGCCCCAGCCGCGCAGGGGTTCGTTGACGGTGTCGCCCTCGGCGCTGTAGAAATGCACCGGAACGCCGATCGGCTGCGCTGCATAGTCGCCGTAGGCGCGGATGATGGTGCGGCTGTTCTCCATCAGCTGCAGCAAGCCCTGCAAGGAAAACCCGGCCGGAAACAGGCCGTTCCGCCTTGCCATCTGCAGCAGGGTCGGAACGTCGATATCCGGCGCGGCCGCTTTCAGCTTTTCCATCGCGGCCTTGAGCACCGGGTCGTTGCCGGCGGCAGCCTCCAGCAGCGTCAGCATCAGCTGCTTGTCGCCCAGTTTCCATTCACGCTCGTCATCGTCGCCGATGGAGCAATGGGTATCGAACAAGCCGATGAACTCGACCTCCTGGCCGGCAGCGATGAATTGCTGCGCGACCTCGTAAGCTAGCGCACCGCCAAACGACCAGCCGGCCAGCCGGTAGGGGCCGTTCGGCTGCACCGCGCGGATCAGATCGGCCGCGCGCACCGCCATGCTGTGCACCGTCGACAGCTGCGGCTGTTCCAGCGGCACCGGCGGCAAGCCGTATACCGGGATGTCGGGATTGATATGGGTTGCCAGCATATGCGCATAAATCAGCAAGCCCGAACCTTCGTGCATCAGGAACAAGGGACGCTGCCTGCCGCCGCCGCGGATCAGCACGGCGGCATTCTCCGTCTCGAGCGGATTCAGGTGTGCGATATGTTCGGCCAGCCCGGCGACCGTCGGATAGGTAAACACGTCGCTGGCTGAAATCCGCACGCCTTTTTGCTTGAGCAGGTTCACTACCTGCAATATCGAGAGGGAATGCCCGCCCAGCGAGAAGAAGTTGTCGTGGCGGCCGATGCGTTCGATCTGCAGCAGTTCCGACCAGATGCCGGCCAGCACGGTTTCGATTTCTCCCTCGGGCGCCACATAACCGCCGACCGCATAGGCGTCCGCCGCGGGCGCCGGCAAGTGCTTGCGGTCCAGCTTGCCGTTCGGCGTCAGCGGCAGCGCGGCCAGCATGACATACGCTGCCGGCACCATGTACTCAGGCATGTTGACGCTCAGGTGGCAGCGCAGCGTTTCGGCATCGACTGTTTCCAGGCCGGCAGTTTCATGCGCCACCACATAAGCCACCAGGCGCTTGTCGCCGGGATTGTCCTCGCGTGCGATCACCACCGCCTCGCGCACCGCCGGATGCGAAGCCAGCTTGGCTTCGATCTCGCCCAGTTCGATGCGGAAACCGCGGATCTTGACCTGGAAGTCGTTGCGCCCCAGGTGCACCAGGTTGCCGTCGGCCTGCCAGCGCGCCAGGTCGCCGGTGCGGTACAACAGCGCGCCGGGCAGTCCGGAGAAGCGATCCGGAACGAACCTTTCTTCCGTCAGCTCGGGACGGTTCAGGTAGCCGCAGGCTACACCAGCGCCGCCGATATAGATCTCACCCGTCACGCCAATCGGCACTGGCTCTCCGTGGGCGTCCAGCAGGTACACCTGGGTGTTGGCGATCGGCCGGCCTATCGGTACGGTGGCCTGGGCGGGGTCGAGCTCCGTGATTTCGTAAGTGGTCGCATAGGTGGTGGTTTCGGTCGGCCCGTAGCAGTGGATCAGGTGCTGCGGCCTGCCGGCTTCCAGCACGCGCGCAAACGCCGCCGGATCGCAGCGTTCGCCGCCGGTCAGCAGGTAACGCAGCTGGCCGAATGCATCCGGCACAATCGCCGCGCACTGGTTGAACACGGCGGTGGTGATGAACAGCGTGGTGACAGCGTGCTGTTCCAGCGCGCCGGCGAACCGGAACGGATCGAGGAATACCTCCTTGTCGATCACCACGATCCGGCCGCCGTTGAGCAAGGCGCCCCAGATTTCCATGGTCGAGGCGTCGAAGGCCGGATTGGCGGCGAATGCGATGCGGTCGCTGGCGTCGAATGCGGCGTAGCCGTTTTCCAGCACCAGGCGCTTGATGCCGCGGTGGGGCACCATCACGCCCTTCGGCTGTCCGGTCGAACCGGAGGTGTACATGATGTAGGCGACCGTGTCGTCATCGCCCGCCGGCGCCAGGTTGTTCGCGGCGCATGCCGTTTCCGGCGCGCCGTCCAGGTTGACCCTGGTTACCGCAGGCAGCGCCGGCCAGTTGCCGCTTTCCAGGGCCAGCACGAAACCGGCGCCGCTGTCGCTTGCCATGAATGCCTTGCGCTCGTCCGGCAGCGCCGGATCGATCGGCACATAGGCCGCGCCGCATTTCAGGATCGCCAGTTCGGCAACGATCAGCTGCGATGAGCGGTCAAGATGCAAGGCCACCCGCTCGCCAGGTTTGACGCCCAGCGTACGCAGGTAGTGCGCCAGCTGGTTGGCGCTTCGGTTGAGCCCGGCGTAGCTCAGCTGTTCGCCGCCGTGCACCACTGCAATCGCCTGAGGTGTCCTGGCCGCCTGTGCTTCGAACAGCTGCGGCAGCAAGCCTTGCGGATTGCCGGCGCCGGTGGCGTTCCACACCGTCACGATCTGATGGCGTTCGGCGGCGCCCAGCAGCGGCAGGCGCGCGATCTGCTGCGCATCGTCCTCGACCATCGCTTGCAGCAGGCGCTGCCAATACCCCAGGTAGCGCTCGACGGTGCCGCGTTCGAACAGCGCGGTCGCATACTCCAGGACGCCGGCGATGACGTTGTCCGATTCGCCCAGCGACAAGGTCAGGTCAAACTTCGCGGTGACCTGCTTGAACGGCAGCTGCGTCATTTCCAGGCCGGCCAGGCTGAGCCTGCCTTGCGGCGCGTTCTGCCAGGCGAACATCACCTGGAACAGCGGGCTGTGCGCCATGCTGCGCACCGGATGCGTATGCTCGACCACCTGCTCGAACGGTATTTCCTGGTGCTGCTGCGCGGCCAGGGATTGCTGCTTCACGTGGGTCAGCAGCGCGCCTACCGTCGCGTGCTCGGGCAGATGGATGCGTAGCGCCAGCGTGTTGACAAAGAAACCGATCAAGCCTTCCACTTCCTGCTGGCTGCGGTTCGCCGCCGGCGTGCCGATGACGATATCGTCCTGCCCCGCCAGCCGGCCCAGCAGCAGCGCCCAGCTGCTCAGCAGCGTCATGTGCAGGGTAGTGCCGTGGCGCTGGCTGAGCGCCTTGAGTTTTTTCGTCAGGTCGCCGTCCAGCACGGCGTCGACCCAGGCGCCGGCATAGTCTTGCTGCGGCGGACGCGGGTAATCGGTCGGCAGTTCCAGCAAGGTCGGCGCGCCGGCCAGGCTTTCGGTCCAATACGCCGTCTGCTGTTCCAGCACCGTGCCGCTCATCCAGCGGCGCTGCCATGCCGCGTAGTCCGGATATTGCACCGCCAGGGCCGGCAACGGATCGTGCTCGCCTTGCCGGTAGGCGTTATAGAGAGCGCTGATTTCGTTCAGGAGCACGCCCAGCGACCAGCCGTCAGAAACGATATGGTGCATGGTCACCAGCAGCGTGTGCTGGGTGCGCGTCTCCTGCAGCAGGCGGCCGCGGATCAGCGGGCCGCGGGCCAGGTCGAACGGCGCGGCCGCTTCCGCGGCGATCAGGCGTTCGCGCTCGGCGTCGCGTTCGGGATGGTGCCGCAAGTCGTGCTCAAGCAAATGGAAATGGCTGACGTCCGCCGCCGCGACGTGCTGTATCGCGCCTTGGCCGTGCTGCGGAATGAAAGTGGTGCGCAGCGCTTCGTGGCGGAACACCAGCCGCTCCAGCGCCTGCACCAGGGCTACCCGGTCGAGTTCACCGCGCAGCTGCAGGGCCAGCGGCACATGGTAAGCCTGGCGCACTTCGCCCATCTGCTCCAGGAACCACAGGCGCTGCTGCGCAAACGACAGCTGCTCTCGCTCGACGCCGACAGCGGCCGTCATCGCTGGCCGGATGCTGGCGTCGCTGCCTGGCAGCTGGGTGGCGAAGTCGGCGAAAAACGGATGCATGAACAGGGTGCTCAACGCCACTTCGACGCCGAATGCCTGCCGGATGCGCGACATCATCTGCACCGCCAGCAGCGAATGGCCGCCGAGGGAGAAGAAATTGTCGTGGCGGCCGATGCGTTCGACCCGCAGCAGCTCCGACCAGATGACCGCCAGCGCCGTTTCGTTTTCTCCCTCAGGCGCCGCATAACCGCTGCTCGCGTAGGCGCCGCCGTCCGGCGCCGGCAGGTTGTTGCGGTCCAGCTTGCCGTTCGGCGTCAACGGCAGCGCCGCCAGCGTGACATAGGCGGCCGGCACCATGTAGTCAGGCATGCTGCTGCCCAGGTGCGCGCGCAGGACCTCGGCGCCGATTTCTTCATCGGCCACGATGTAAGCCACCAGGCGCTTGTCGCCGGGCGTGTCTTCGCGCGCGATCACTACCGCTTCGCGGATGGCAGGATGGGAAACCAGCTGGGTTTCGATCTCGCCCAGCTCGATGCGGAAGCCGCGGATCTTGACCTGGAAGTCGTTGCGTCCCAGGTAGGCCAGGTTGCCGTCGGTTTGCCAGCGCGCCAGGTCGCCGGTCTTGTACAGGCGGGCGCCAGGCAGCGGCGAGAACGGGTCGGCAATGAAACGCTGCTCGGTCAGGTCCGGCCGGTTCAGGTAACCGCGCGCCACCTGCACGCCGCCGATATGCAGCTCGCCCGCCACGCCGATCGGCACCGGCTGGCCCAGGGCGTCGAGGATGTGGATGCTGGTATTGGCGATCGGCTTGCCGATCGGAATGAGCGACCTGGTTTCTCCCGCGACGGCAGTCCAGGCCGTAACATCGACCGCGGCTTCGGTAGGACCGTACAGGTTATGCAGCTGGGCTTGCGGCAGCAGCGCATGGAAACTGCGCACCAGCGCCGCCGGCAAGGCTTCGCCGCTGCACATCACGCGGACGATGCTGCTGCAGTCGGCCGCCTCGCCATGCGCCGCGAATACCTGCAGCATGGACGGCACGAAATGCAGCGTGGTCACGCCGGCGGCGCGGATCAGTTCGCTCAGGTAACGCGGATCCTTGTGGCCGTCCGGCTTGGCCATCACCAGTTTGGCGCCAACCATCAGCGGCCAGAAGAACTCCCACACCGAGACGTCGAAACTGAACGGCGTTTTTTGCAGCACCACGTCGTGCTGTGCGAGGCCGTAAGCCTGCTGCATCCACAGCATGCGGTTGACCACGCCGCGATGTTCGTTCATCACGCCTTTCGGTTTTCCGGTCGAACCCGAGGTGTAGATCACGTACGCCAGGTCGGAGGGCGTGAGATGGCTGCTATCCGGATTGTGGTCCGGATAGGCGGCCCAGCTTGCCGCCAGCAGGTCGAGCACCGGCAGATCCGGTGCAATCGTCGCCCGCACCTGCTGCCAGCCGCCTTTGATCCCGGCTTGCGTCAATACCACGCGCGGCCCGCTGTCGCTGAGCATGTGCGTCAGGCGGTCTGCCGGGTAAGCCGGATCCAGCGGTACATAGGCGGCGCCCGCCTTCAGCACTGCCAGCAGGGCAACCACCATGGCCAGGCTGCGTTCGGCGCAGATCGCCACCCGGTCGTCCGGCCGCACTCCAAGCTCGCGCAAATAATGCGCCAGCTGGTTGGCCTGGCGGTTGAGTTCGGCATAACTCAGCTGTTGCGTTCCCTGTTCCACCGCCACCGCTTGCGGCGTCCGCGCGGCTTGCGCTTCGCATAACTGATGCAATAGCGATGCACGTTCCGGATATGTCACCTGCGTAGCATTCCATCGATCCAGCAGCTGGCGCTCCGCTTCGCCCGGCAACGGCAGGCTGGCAATCTGCTGGCCGTCGTCGGCAACCATCGCTTGCAGCAGGCGATGCCAATAACCCAGGTAGCGTTGCACCGTGCCTGGCTCAAACAAGGCCGTCGCATATTCCAGCGAGCCGGTTACCGCATCGCCCGATTCGCCCAGCGCCAGGGTCAGGTCGAATTTTGCCGTAACCTGCCTGACGCCCAGCGGCGCCAGTTCCAGCCCGGACAGCTGCAGCTTGCCTTGCGGCGCGTTCTGCCACGCAAACATCACCTGGAACAGGGGGCTGTGCGCCATGCTGCGCACCGGGTGGGTATGTTCCACCACTTGCTCGAACGGGATTTCCTGGTGCTGCTGCGCCGCCAACGCTTGCTGCCGGACATGCGCCAGCAGCGAGGCCACCGTTGCGTTTTCCGGCAGGCGGATACGCAGCGCCAGCGTGTTGACGAAAAAGCCGATCAAGCCTTCCGCCTCCTGCTGGCTGCGGTTGGCCGCCGGGGTGCCGATGACGATATCGTCCTGCCCCGCCAGCCGGCCCAGCAGCAGGGCCCAGCTGCCCAGCAGCGTCATGTACAGCGTGCTGCCGTGGCGCTGGCTCAATGCTTTCAGTTTGCGCGTCAGCGTGGCGTCCAGTGTCGTATCGATGCTGGAGCCGGCGTAGTCTTGCTGCGGCGGGCGCGGATAATCCGCAGGCACTTCGAGCAAGGTCGGCGCGCCTGCCAGGCTCTGTTTCCAGTATGCCGCCTGCTGCTCCAGCACCGCTCCGCTCATCCAGCGCCTTTGCCATGCCGCGTAATCGGGATATTGCACCGTCAGCGGCGGCAGCGGATCGTGCCGGCCCTCGCGGTAGGCGTTGTAGAGCGCGCTGATTTCATCGAGCAGGATAGCCGTCGACCAGCCGTCTGAAACGATATGGTGGGCGGTGATCAGGAGCGTGTGCCGGGTCCGTGTTTCCTGCAGCAGCAGGCCGCGAATCAGCGGTCCCTGGGCCAGGTCGAAAGGCCGCGCCGCTTCCACCGCAAGCAGCCGTTCCAGTTCCGCTTCGCGCTCGGGATGGTGCCGCAAGTCGTGCTCCAGCAGATGGAAATGGCTGACGTCCGCCGCCGCCACGCGCTGTACCGCGCCATGGCCTTCTTTTGCAACAAAGCTGGTGCGCAGCGCTTCGTGGCGGAACACCAGGCGCTCCAGCGCCTGGACCAGGGCTACCCGGTCCAGTTCGCCGCGCAGCTGCAGGCCCAGCGGAATGTGATAGGCATGGCTGACCCCGCCCATCTGTTCCAGGAACCACAAGCGCTGCTGGGCGAACGACAGCTGTTCGCGCTCGGCGCCGGTGGCAGCGGTCAACGGGGGCCGCACGCTCTGGCCGCCGGCCAGCAGTTGCGCTGAAAAATCGAGCAGCACCGGATAGGCGAACAGGGTGCTGATCGCCACCTCGATGGCGAATGCCTGCCTGATGCGCGAAATCATCTGCACCGCCACCAGCGAATGGCCGCCCAGCGAAAAGAAATTGTCGTGGCGGCCGATGCGCTCGACCCGCAGCAGTTGCGACCAGATCGCCGCCAGGGCGGTTTCGGTTTCGCCTTCCGGCGCGACATAACCGCTCGCGGCATAAGCATCGGCCTCGGGCGCCGGCAAGTGCTTGCGGTCCAGCTTGCCGTTCGGCGTCAGCGGCAATGCCGCCAGCATGACGTAGGCCGCCGGCACCATGTACTCCGGCATGCTGACGCTCAGATGGGAGCGCAGGGCCGCGGCGTCGATTTCTTCGCTGGCGACGATGTACGCCACCAGGCGCTTGTTGCCAGGGCTGTCTTCGCGCGCAATCACGACCGCTTCGCGCACCGCCGGATGCGAAGCCAGCCTGGCTTCGATCTCGCCCAGTTCGATGCGGAAACCGCGGATCTTGACCTGGAAATCGTTGCGTCCCAGGTGCACCAGGTTGCCGTCGGCCTGCCACAGCGCCAGGTCGCCGGTGCGGTACAGCAAGGCGCCGGGCTGGCCGCTGAAACGATCCGGGATGAAACGTTCCGCCGTCAATGCTTCGCGGTTGAGGTAACCGCGCGCTATGCCTGCGCCGCCGATATACATCTCGCCCGCCACGCCGACCGGCACCGGTTCGCCCTGCGTATCCAGCAGGTACACCTGGGTGCTGGCGATCGGCCGTCCTATCGGTATGGTGGCCTGGCTTGCATCGACTGCGCTGACTTCATATGTGGTGGCGTAGGTAGTCGCTTCGGTCGGGCCGTAGCAGTGGATCAGGTGCTGGGGCCTGCCGGCTTCCAGCACACGCGCAAACGCCGCCGGATCGCAGCGTTCGCCGCCGGTCATCAGGAAGCGCAGGCGGCCGAACGCGTCCGGCGCGGCCGCGGCGCATTGGTTGAACACTGCGGTCGTCAGGAACAGCGTGGTGATGCCTTGGCGTTCGAGCGCGCCGGCAAGGTGCAGCGGATCCAGGAAGACTTCCTTGTCGATCACCACGACGCGCCCGCCATTGAGCAAGGCGCCCCAGATTTCGACGGTAGAAGCATCGAACGCCGGATTGGCGGCGAATGCGATGCGGTCGCTGGCGTCGAATGCGGCGTAGCCGTTTTCCAGCACCAGGCGCTTGATGCCGCGATGGGGCACCATCACCCCCTTCGGCTGTCCGGTCGAACCGGAGGTGTACATGATGTAGGCGATCGTTTCATCGTCGCCGCCCGGCGTCAGGTTGTCGGCGGCGTAGGCGCTGGCGGCGATATGGTCGAGGTCGATCCTGGGCAGCGCGGCTAACGCCGGCCAGCGGCCTGCGCTGTGCGCCAGCAGCATGGCGGCGTTGCTGTCGTTTGCCATGAAGATCTTGCGTTCGTCGGGCAGGCTGGCGTCGATCGGCACATAGGCGGCGCCGCATTTGAGGATCGCCAGTATCGCGACCAGCAGCGGCAGCGAGCGTTCCAGCTGCAACGCTATGCGGTCATTGCGCTTGACTCCCAGCTGGCGCAGGTGGTGCGCCAGCTGGTTGGCCTGGCGGTTGAGTTCGGCATAACTCAGCTGCGCCGTTCCATGCATCGCCGCGACGGCTTGCGGCGTCTTCGCGGCCTGCGCTTCGAACAGCTGCGGCAGCAGTTGCGCGGGCTGCCTGGTTTTGGTTGCGTTCCAGCTGTTGACGACCTGCTGGCGTTCCGCGGCCGGCATGACATCGATGCTGTTGAGCGCGCGTTCCGGGGTTGCCTCCAGCGCCGTTACCAGGCGTTCCAGCGCGGTCTCCATGAAGCCGCACACGCGCAGCGCACTGACTTCAGGCGTCACTTGCGCGGTCAAGGCGAAGCCGGATCCGAGGTCGTCCACCGACAGGGTCAAGGGATAGTTGCTGCGCTCTTCTCCCGAAATCTGGGTGATGCCTTCCCAGGTCGCCTGCTCAGCTGGGGTGGTTTCGCCAAGCACGCTGTGGCGATAGTTGAGCAAGGCCGAGAACAAGGGTTGCGGCGCTGCAATCGCACTGGCGCGTTGCGCCAGCGCCAGCGAGGCATGTTCGTGTTCCATCAGTTCGGTCAGCAAGGCATGCGTATGCCGCACGCTGGCCGCCGCGCCTTGCGCATCGATGCTGATCCGCAGCGGCAGGGTATTGACCAGCAGGCCCATCATGCGGTCGATGCCTTCGCCGCCCTGCATGCGGCCGAACAGCACCGTGCCGAACACCACGTCGCTGCGGTTGGCGATCCGCGCCAGCACTTGGCCCCAGGCCAGGTGGCACAGGCTGGCCGCGCTTACGCCGAGCTGCCGCGCCTGTTGCCGCAAGCGTTTTGACAGCGCCGCGCTGAGCTGCACATGTCCTTCTTCCAGTCCGCCGCCGTCGCCGTGCACTTCCAGCAGGCCGAACGGCGCGGTCGGTTCGTCGACGTCGCCCAGCATCTGGCGGAAGAACGCTTCATGCACCTCGAGGTTGCCGCCCAGCCGGGCTTGCGCCACATAATTGCGGAACTGCAGCGGGACCGGCAGCTGCGCTTGCTGGCCCTGCAGATGCGCGGCGATTTCGGCGCGCACCACTTCCAGCGTGGTGTGGTCGCTTACCAGGTGATGCATCAGGGTCAGCAGCACCCAGCGTTCCTGTACAGGATCGTAGGAAAAACTGGTGCGCATCAAAGGCGCCTGCGACAGGTCGAGGCGGGTATGGCGCGGATCGAAACGAGCGCGCAGCTGGCCGGCGATGTCGCCGTCGGCCGGATCCAGCGTCAGTTCCTCCTGCACCAGCAGCGCCGAGCGCCACACCACTTGCAGCGGTTCCGGCACGCCTTCCCAGACAATCGCGGTGCGCAGCACGTCGTGGCGCTGTATCACGCCTTGCAGGGCTGCCAGGTATCGATCCAGGCGCGCCCGCGTATCGAAAGCGGTCAATCCGACCAGCAGGTAGGGATCGCCGTCCTTGGCCATCAGGTGATGGAACAGGATGCCTTCCTGCAGCGGCGCCAGCGGATAGATATCCTGCACATTGGCGGCGCCGCCGGGAACCTTGTCGACCACGCTGGCGATTTCTGTGCTGTTCAAGGCCGCCATCGGCAGCATCGCCGGCGTGATGAGTTCGCATCCGGCCGGGATCAAACTGGCCGGGACGGCGACCAGGCGGCTTTCCTCGCCGATGGCGGCGGCCAGTCCGGCCAGGGTCGGTGCGGCGAACAGCGCGCGCACTTCCGCCTGCAAGCCCTGCTGGCGCATTTTTTCCATCAGGCTGACGGCCAGCAGCGAATGGCCGCCGAGCGAGAAGAAATTGTCGTGGCGGCCGATGCGGTCGATTTGCAGCAGGGCGGACCAGATAGCCGCCAGCGCCGTTTCGGTGTCGCCTTGCGGCGCTTCATAACCGCTCACGGCATAGGCGTCGCCGGCCGGCGCCGGCAGGTTCTTGCGGTCCAGCTTGCCGTTCGCCGTCAATGGCAGCGCCGGCAGCGTGACATAAGCTGCCGGCACCATGTAGTCCGGCAGGTTGAGGTGCAGGTGTGCGCGCAAGGTTTCGGCGTCGACTTCTTCATGGACCACGATGTAGGCCACCAGGCGCTTGTCGCCGGGAATGTCTTCGCGTGCGATGACGACTGCTTCGCGGACTGCGGCATGTTTCGCCAGCTGCGTTTCGATTTCGCCCAGTTCGATGCGGAAGCCGCGGATCTTGACCTGGAAGTCGTTGCGGCCCAGGTAGACCAGGTTGCCGTCGGCCTGCCAGCGCGCCAGGTCGCCGGTCTTGTACAGGCGCGCATCCGGCAGCTGCGAGAACGGATCGGGAATGAAACGCTGCTCGGTCAGTTCCGGCCGGTTCAGGTAACCGCGCGCCACGCCGGCGCCGCCGATGTACAGTTCGCCCGGCACGCCGACCGGCGCCGGTTCGCCCTGGGCGTCCAGCAGGTACACGCTGAGGTCCGGGATGCGCACGCCGATCGGACTGACGCCGCCGCGTACGGTGTCGGCCGCTTCAATCGGCTGGTAGGTGACGTGGACCGTGGTTTCCGTAATCCCGTACATATTGATCAGGCGCGTGGCGTTGCCTTGGTTCTGGGCGTACCACGGGGCCAGGGTTGCCGGCTCCAGCGCCTCGCCGCCGAAAATCACATGCCGCAGCCGGTGCGTTCCGGCGCTGCCGCCTTGCGCTGCAATCAGCTGGCGGAAGGCGCTTGGCGTCTGGTTGAGGATGGTGATGTTTTCGCGGCACAGCAGGCGATAGAAATCCTCCGCCGAACGCGCCGTTTCCAGCGGCACCACCACCAGGCGCCCGCCATGCAGCAAGGCGCCCCAGATTTCCCATACCGAGAAATCGAAGGCGAAGGAATGGAACAGGCTCCAGACATCTTGCGCGTCAAAATGGAACCAGGCGTCGGTCGCCGCAAACAGGCGCGTTACATTGCGGTGTTCGACCATCACGCCTTTCGGCGTGCCGGTCGAGCCCGAGGTGTAGATCACGTACGCCATGTCCGACGGCGCCAGGTGGCTGCTGTCCGGGTCGTGGTCCGGATAGGCGTTCCAGGCCGGCGCCTGCAGGTCCAGCACCGGCAAGTCCGGTGGAATCGCCGCTTTCGCCTGCTGCCAGCTGCCTTCGATCCCGGCCTGCGTCAGCACTACCCGCGGCGCGCTGTCGTTGAGCATGTGCGCCAGGCGGTCTGCCGGATAGGCGGGGTCGAGCGGCACATAGGCCGCACCGGCCTTCAGCACGCCCAGCAAACCGACCACCATCGACAGGCCGCGCTCGACGCAGATCGCGACCCGGTCGTCCGGCTGCACGCCAAGCTCGCGCAGGTAATGCGCCAGCCGGTTGGCCTGGCGGTTGAGTTCGGCGTAGCTCAGCTGTTCGGCGCCATGCGTCACTGCCACTGCCTGCGGCGTCCGTGCGACTTGCGCTTCGAACAGCTGCGGCAGCAATTGCCCGGCATAGCTGGGCTGGTTTGCGTTCCAGGTTTGGACGATCTGCTGGCGCTCTGTCGCCGGCAGCACGTCGATACTGTTGATGGCGCGCTCCGGCGCCGTCTCCAGCGCCGCTACCAGGCGTTCCAGCGTGGTCTCCATGAAAGCGCACACGCGCAAAGCGCCGACCGCTGGCGTCACTTGCGCGGTCAAGGCGAAGCCGGATCCGAGGTCGTCGACCGACAGGCTCAAGGGATAGTTGCTGCGTTCCTCGCCTGAAATCCGGGTGATGCCGTTCCAGGCTTCTTGCTCGGCGGGGACCGCATCGCTGAGCATGCTGTGGCGGTAGTTGAGCAAGGCCGAGAACAAGGGCTGCGGCGCTGCAATCGCACTGGCGCGCTGCGCCAGCGCCAGCGAGGCATGTTCGTGTTCCATCAGCTCCACCAATAATGCGTGGGTGCGGCGCACGCTGGCCGCCGCGCCTTGCGCATCGATGCTGACCCGCAGCGGCAGAGTATTGATCAGCAAGCCCATCATGCGGTCGGCGCCTTCGCCGCCCTGCATGCGGCCGAACAGCACCGTGCCGAACACCACATCGCTGCGGTTGGCGACCCGCGCCAGCACCTGGCCCCATGCAAGATGGAACAGGCTGGCCGCGCTGACGCCCAGCTGCCGCGCTTGCTGCCGCAAGCGCTGCGACAGCCTGGCGTCGAGCCGGACCTGGCTTTCTTCCAGTCCGTCGCCGTCGCCGTGCACCTCCAGCAAACCGAACGGCGCGGTAGGTTCGTCGACATCGCCCAGCATCCGGCGGAAGAACGTTTCGTGCGCCTCGGTGCCGGCGCCGGAGCGCGCCTGCGCCACATGATTGCGAAATTGCAGCGGGGCCGGCAGTTGCGCTTCCTGCCCCAGCAAATGCGCGGCGATTTCGGCGCGCATCACTTCCAGCGTGGTGTGGTCGTTCACCAGGTGGTGGATCAAGGTCAGCAGCACCCAGCGCTTTTGTGGCGCGTCATAGGCAAAGCTGGTCCGCATCAAAGGCGCCTGCGACAGGTCGAGGCGGGTATGGCGCGGATCGAAACGGGCGCGCAGCTGCCCGGCGACGTCGCCGTCGGCCGGGTCCAGCGTCAGTTCTTCCTGCACCAGCGGCGCCGAGCGCCACACCACTTGCAGCGGTTCCGGCACGCCTTCCCAGACAATCGCGGTGCGCAGCACGTCGTGCCGCTGTATCACGCTTTGCAATGCCGTCAGGTAGGATTCAAGCCGTTCCCGCGTATCGAAAGCGGTCATGCCGACCAGCAGATACGGATCGCCTTCCTTGGCCATCATGTGATGGAACAGGATGCCTTCCTGCAGCGGCGCCAGCGGATAGATATCCTGCACGTTGGCGGCGCCGCCGGGAACCTTGCCGACCACGTGGGCGATTTCCGCGGCGCTCAACGCCACCATCGGCAGCATCGCCGGCGTAATGAATTCGCAGCCGGCGGGAATCAGGCTTGGCGGCGCCGCGACCAGGCGGCTTTCCGCGCCGATGGCGGCGGCCAGCCCGGCCAGGGTCGGTGCGGCGAACAGCGCGCGCACCTCCGCCTGCATGCCTTGCTGGCGCATTTTTTCCACCAGGGTGACCGCCAGCAGCGAGTGGCCGCCGAGCGAGAAGAAATTGTCGTGGCGGCCGATGCGTTCGATCTGCAGCAGCTCAGACCAGATCGCCGCCAGGATGGTTTCGGTTGTTCCCTCTGGCGCGGCATAACCGGTGAAGGCGTAAGCGTCGCCGGCGGGAGCCGGCAGGTTCTTGCGGTCCAGCTTGCCGTTCGGCGTCAACGGCAATGCCGCCAGCGTGACATAAGCCGCCGGCACCATGTAGTCCGGCAGGCTGAGGCCAAGATGCGTGCGCAGCGCTGCCGCATCGACCTCCTGGTCGGCCACGATGTAGGCCACCAGGCGCTGGTCGCCGGGCGTGTCTTCGCGCACGATGACCACCGCTTCGCGGATTGCCGCATGCGCCGCCAGCTGTGCTTCGATTTCGCCCAGTTCAATGCGGAAGCCGCGGATCTTGACCTGGAAATCGTTGCGGCCCAGGTACACCAGGTTGCCGTCGGGCTGCCAGCGCGCCAGGTCGCCGGTCTTGTACAGGCGGGCGCCGGGCTGCGGCGAGAACGGATCGGCAATGAAGCGCTGTTCGGTCAGTTGCGGCTGGTTCAGGTAACCGCGCGCCACGCCGGCGCCGCCGATGTGCAGCTCGCCGGCCACGCCGACCGGCACCGGTTCGCCCTCGGCATCGAGCAGGTAGACCTGGGCGTTGGCGATCGGCCGGCCGATATGCAAGGCCTCGTCCGCCGCCGTCAGCCGGCCCGAGGTGGCGACCACGGTAGCCTCGGTCGGGCCATAGTTGTTGACCAGGGAGAACGGCAGATCGGCCTGCGGAGCATGCCGCAAGCGATCGCCGCCGGTCAGCAGGTGGCGCAGGTGCGGATTGCCGATGCCGTTGCGCAGGGCGTGTTCGGCCATCGGCGTCGGCAGGAAACTGACATCCAGCGTTTGCTCGCTCCACCAGGCCAGCACGGTCGACGCATCGCCGTCCTGCACCGGCAGCAGCAAGGTGGCGCCGACGCTCAGGCTCGGCCAGATTTCCCAGGCCGCGGCATCGAATCCCAGCCGCGCCACGCACGAGGTCCGCTGGCCTTCCTGCACCTCGAATGCCGCGTTATGCCAATGCACCAGGTTGCTCAGGTTGCGGTGTTCGATCATCACTCCTTTCGGCGTGCCGGTCGACCCCGAGGTATAGATCACGTACGCCAGGTGAGATGGCGCGAGCCGGCTGCTGTCCGGGTTGTGGTCCGGATAGGCGCTCCAGGCCGGGGCCTGCAGGTCGAGCACCGGCAAGCCCGGCGGAATCGCCGCCAGGACCTGCTGCCAGCCGCCTTCGATCCCGGCCTGCGTCAGCACCGCCCGCGGCGCGCTGTCGTGCAGCATGTGCGCCAGGCGCTCGGCCGGATAAGCCGGGTCCAGCGGCACGTAAGCCGCGCCTGCCTTGAGCACGCCCAGCAGGCCGACCACCATCGATACGCTGCGCTCGACGCAGACCGCGACCCGGTCGTCAGGCTGCACGCCAAGCTCGCGCAGGTAATGCGCCAGCCGGTTGGCCTGGCGGTTGAGTTCGGCGTAGCTCAATTGTCCGGCGCCTTGTACAACGGCCGCCGCCTGCGGCGTTTTTGCGACCTGCGCCTCGAACAGCTGCGGCAGCAGCGACGACGGATAATTCGCCTGCGTGGCGTTCCAGGCCGTCACGACCTGGTGGCGCTCTTCCGCGTCGAGCAACGGCAGCCGGGCTATCGGGCAATCCGCGCCGTCGATGACGGCGTCCATCAGCAAGGCCATGCGGCTTTGCATCCTGGCGATGTCATCCTGCGTGAAATGGCGCGTGTTGTAATCGAACACCACCAGCACGTCCTGGCCCTGGTGGAAATCCCGGACTGACAGGGCCAGCGGCGTCTGTTCGAACCCATGGTCCAGCTTGACGCCGCTGGCCAGCCCGTCGCCCATCGGGAAATCGGTGTTGAATACTTCGTAGGAAAGCGAGACGTCGAACAGCTGCCGATAGCCGTTCTGCACGACATTGTGGGCGCGGTTGATCTCGACGATGGGGAAACGCTGATGGCGGTAGCAGCGGCGCAATTCCTTTGCGACGGCTGCCATCGCCTGGCTGAACGGCTGTTGCCGGTCGAGCGCGATCCCCACCGGAATGATCGACGAAAACATGCCGAAGGTATTTTTTTCGCGGGCGTTGCTGCGGTTATGGATAGGCACGCCGATGACAACCTCGTCGAGGTCGTTGGCGCGCGCGAAATACACGCTGGTCAGGGCCAGCATGAAATCCGGCGCGGAAAACCCGTGCGCCGCGGCAAACGCGGTCATCTTGTCGAAGCGCGGACGGTCGATAGACCAGTAGCGCTGGGCGCTGGGAGCCAGCTGTTTGGCCGCGAGCGCGCTGTCGCCGGCAACCAGCCGCGCAGGCAGCTGCGTGAAACGCTGGCGCCAGAATTCCTTGTCGAGCGCAAAACGCGCGGAAGAAAAATAGTCCTGGTCCTTGGCGATGAAATCCAGGTAAGAGGGCGCGGCTTCGGCCAATGTCACGTCCAGTCCTAGCAGCCGGTTGTAGGCGCTGGCGATGCTGGTGAAGCTTTGCGAAGTGCTGATGCCGTCAGCCACCAGGTGGTGGTAGCACAGCAGCCAGTAATAACGCGAAGGGCTCACCCGTATCAGCTCCATTTTCCAGAGCAGCCCGCCATACAGGTCGAACGGCTGCTTGAACACCTGCTCCATGCGTTGCCGGGCAAGCAGGTCGCCATCGGTTTCGCCGGAAAAATCCAGTACCGGCAACACAAAATCCACCGACGGCAAGACCTGCTGCTGCGCCATGCCGCTGGCTTTGACCAGCACCAGCCGGGCAGCGTCGTTTTCCACCGCGAAATAGCGGATGGCTTGCTGCAGCACGAGCGGATCGATGGCTGCGTCGATTTGCGCAGCCAGCCCGATGTTGTAATAGGGGATGTCTGGATTGAGCATCTGGTCCAGCCAGACCACTTGCTGTACGGAAGAAAGCGGATGGACCGGCGCTGGTCCGCCGTTGGATAACGCGCCTGGTGCTGCAGGTGTTTCAACCGGATTCGACATAAAAACCTCTAGGCAGTGTTTTGACAACAATCGAAAAATAGGGGAGCGCCCTGCTTTTTTCCCGGGCCGCCGCATGCCGTGGCATGTGGATAGCCGGCGTCGATTCCCGGGTAGAAGCAAGAGGCCTTAAGGGATGCTGCTGGAGGCGGTTACCTCAGTGGCGAGAGAGCATGGACAAAGCTGCTGAAGGGTGAGCGCGCGCATGGAATTCTCTTGGCTTGAAAACAAGTTTGTGACGGACACCGGTTGCAGTAACCAGCCTCTGGCAGCGGCGGCCAGGAAGGCAGCCAGCCGCCGTATCTGCCGGTTACGAGGCAAAAGTGATAACGATGTTGCAATTTAGAAACGAAGCAACATTGTTACTTTACAGAAAGTTAAAAACGCCGAAACTGTCACTTTTCACAGGCTGTTGCATTGCGGAAAATCACAGTAGACTAATGCGCACCCTGTCTTTCGATTGCATTTTTCGCAATACATGCGGCACTTGCATCGGTAGTGCACGGATCTCGTCTTGCCTTCCCACGCCACGCCAGACTGCTCGAAAGCACAAGCTCCCGCCATGACCGAAATGACCGAAGAACTCGCAGCAGAAAACGTGGTTCCTGCCGACCAGGCGGGGCTGCCGCCGGTATTGCTGCACCGCGGTTTCCTGCTGTTGATGCTGGGCTCTTTCGCCGCCTTCCTGGGCGAGCAGCTGACGACGGTGGCGTTGCCCTGGCTGGTGCTGAAGCTGAGCAACGACAGCGTGGCGCTGGGCACGGTGCTGGCGGTGATGGCGCTGCCGAAAATCCTTTTCCTGGTGCTGGCCGGCGTGGTGGTGGACCGGCATTCGCCGCGCACCGTGCTGATATCCGCCCTGGCCGGCGGCACCTTCCTGCTGACGGCAGTCGGTGCGATGCTGCTGCATGACTTGCTGGCGCTCTGGATGGTCTACCTGTTTGCCTGCGGCATGGGACTGGCGGGCGCCTTTGCGATTCCGGCGCGGGTCGCCATGTTGCCCAGGCTGATCGACCCGCGCCAGCTGCAGCCGGCGAACGCCATGCTCATGGGCATCACCCAGGTGTCGATGCTGGGCGGGCCGCTCCTGGCCGGCCTGCTGGCGGCCTCGGCGGATGGGCTGGGCCTGGTGTTCTTGCTGAATGCATGCTGTTTCCTGCTTGCCACGATCACCGTGCCGCGCTTGCAGCCGCGCCCGCAGGCTGCGCCGGATCATCATGTGCCGCTGCTCGCCACCATCGTGCCCGCCGCAAAATGGCTGTGGTCCGACCGCGTGCTGAGGACGCTCATCAGTTACTGGGCCGCGGTCACGTTGCTGCTGGCCGGACCGGTGCAAGTGGGGCTGCCGTTGTGGGTGGACCGCCAGCTGGGCGGTGGCGCCTCGGCGTTCGGGATACTGATCGCCGCCAACGGCCTGGGCCAGCTGATCGGCATCGTGTGCTCCGGCTTGCGCGCCAGGAAAGTGGTCCATCTCGGCGTCGCGGTCTGCCTGATCGACGGCCTGGCCGGCATGGCCGTGCTCGGCATGGGATTCACCCATGTCCTGGAGGTCGGCCTGGCGCTGATGCTGGCGGTCGGCGTCGGCGCCGGTTACGTGCAGGTCGGCTTGTTCACCTGGATCCAGCGCCGCATCCCGACCGAACTGCACGGCCGGGTGCTCAGCATCCTGATGCTGATCCTGATCACGATCGCGCCGCTGTCGGCGCTGGTCGCCGGTTACCTGATCCTGTACGTGACGCCGTCCCAGCTGTTCATTTACAGCGGCATGCTGCTGTCGCTGTTCGCCATGCTCATGCTGCTGCATCCGGACTTGCGCAAGCTGCGCAACTAGGCGCGGCGCGGATCGGCCGCCGCGGCATGGCAAGCAGGGATTCGCTGTAGAATATTTCTATGCAGAAAGGAACTGCGCCCCCATGCACCGGTCAGACTTGATCCAGGCGTGACGCCGCCATCGGCAACCAGATGGCGGCAGTGTTTTTCTGTACGTCTTCACTGCATCTGTTTCAGAAACGGAGTTTGACAGTCATGGCAAAAATCCCCCTCCCAGGCAGCGAACGCAGTCTTCCTTCCGGCGCCAAGAGTCTCGGCAGCGCCGCTCCCGCCGAGCAGCTCGAAGTGACAATTGTCCTGCGCCGCAGCGCCGACCAGGAGCTGTGCGACATCGTCGACAAACAATGCGCGGGCGCGGCAGTTGCGGCGCATCTCTCGCGCGAAGAATTCGCCCGCAAATTTTCCGCCGCGCCGCAAGACATGGCCAGGGTGACCGCGTTTGCGCGCGGCCATGGATTGCAGGTGGTGCGCGAAGATCCGGCTTGCAGCACTGTCACCCTGAGCGGCGCCGTGGCGCAGTTCAACCAGGCATTCGATGTCGACCTGCAGCGTTACGAATCGCATCTTGGCAGCTACCGGGGCCGGACCGGCGCGGTCCACATCCCGGCCGAGCTGCAGGATATCGTGACGGCGGTGGTCGGCCTCGACAACCGCCCGCAAGCGCGTCCGCTGTTCCGCCTGCAGCCGCCGTTCCGCTTCGCGCCGCGCAACGCCGCCACCGCTTCCTTCCTGCCGACCCAGTTTGCATCCCTGTACGACTTTCCCGACAACCTCGGCGCCGGCCAGTGCATCGCCATCATCGAACTCGGCGGCGGCTACCGGGACGCCGACCAGCAAGCCTATTTTTCCAAACTGGGCGTCGCGCTGCCCAAGATCACCGCGGTCACCGTGAACGGCCCCGGCAACCAGCCCAGCGGCGATGCCAACGGCGCCGACGGCGAGGTGGTGCTGGATATCCAGATCGCCGGCGCGCTGGCGCCCGAAGCGCACATCGTGGTGTATTTTTCGACCAATACGGATGCCGGTTTCATCAACGCGCTCAACAGCGCCGTGCACGACAACGTCAACCGGCCGTCCATCGTTTCGATCAGCTGGGGCAGCGCCGAACCGCGCTGGACGCAGCAAGCGATGCAATCGTTCAACGCGGCGCTGCAGGCTGCCGCCGCAATGGGCGTCACCGTGTGCGTCGCCTCCGGCGACAGCGGTTCGAGCGACGGCGTGGCCGGCGGCAACCATGTCGATTTCCCGGCATCCAGCCCGTATGTGCTGGCCTGCGGCGGCACCCGCCTGCAGGCGGCCGGGCAGGCGATCGAGAGCGAGGTGGTATGGAACGGCGGCGACCAGGGCGGCGCCGGCGGTGGCGGCGTCAGCGCGGTGTTTGCGCTGCCGGCCTGGCAAAAGAGCCTGGTGCTGACCGGCAGCGACGGCAAACGCCAGCCGCTGGCAAAACGCGGCGTGCCGGATGTGGCCGGCAATGCCGATCCGGTCACCGGCTACCAGGTGTATATCGACGGCGCCGACGCGGTAGTCGGCGGCACCAGCGCGGTGGCGCCGCTGTGGGCGGCGTTGCTGGCCCGTATCAACACGGCGAAGGGCAGCGCGGTCGGTTTCGTCAACCCGAAGCTGTACCAGCAGCAGGCTGCCTTCCACGATGTCACGCAGGGCAACAACGGTTATTTTGCCGCGGCGCCCGGCTGGGACGCCTGCACCGGACTGGGCAGCCCGGACGGCAAGAAACTGGCAAGCGTGCTGTAGCAGCGGCGGCCGGCAGGCCTGAACTTCGACCAAGGAGAGATCATGAGCAGCGACCATGTATCGGCCCGCGCAGCGGACCCAGCCGGCGACCAGCCTTGTTTCGACCCGACCGCCTACGGCACCGGGCCGGGCGATTCGGTGGCCGAGGCGTCCGAGAATGCGGCAATCACCCATCACGCCACCACGATAGGCGGGCGCGCCTATCAGTACACCGCCACCGCCGGCCACCTGGTGGCGGTCGACGCCGATACGTCGCAGCCGGCCGCAAAAATCTTCTACGTCGCGTTTACCGTCGACGGCCAGGACCTGAATGCGCGCCCGGTCACGTTCTTCTATAACGGCGGGCCGGGTTCGTCGTCGGTGTTCGTGCTGCTGGGGTCGTTTGCGCCCAAGCGCATCAAGACCTCCATGCCGGGCTTCACGCCGCCGCCGCCGTATACCCTGGAAGACAATCCCGACAGCCTGCTCGACAAGAGCGACCTGGTATTCATCAACCCGGTCGGCACCGGTTATTCCGCCGCCATCGCGCCTTTCAAGAACAAGGATTTCTGGGGTGTCGACCAGGACGCCCGCTCGATCAGGCAATTCATCAAGCGCTACCTGACCGCCAACGACCGCTGGAATTCACCCAAGTTCCTGTTCGGCGAATCGTATGGCACGCCGCGCAGCGCGGTGCTGTCGTACCTGCTGCATGAAGATGGCGTGGACCTGAACGGCATCACCCTGCAATCGTCGATCCTCGATTATGCGCAAGCCGGCAACCCGGTGGGCGCGCTGCCGACCGCGGCGGCGGACGCCTGGTACCACAAGAAATCCAGCGTGACGCCAGCGCCGGCCGACCTGCCTTCGCTGATGGCAAGCGCTGCGCTGTTTGCGCGCGGCGACTACGCCACGGCGCTGGAGAAATTTCCCAAGGCCGATCCGGCGACGCTGCAGAAACTGAGCGATTTCACCGGCATCGATCCGACCACCCTGACCGCCTGGGGGCTGGACATCACCGCCGGCGACAGCCACGGCAGGACGCTGTTCCTGATCAGCCTGCTGCACGACCAGGGGCTGGCGCTGGGCGCCTACGATGGCCGCGTGACCGGGATCGACACCGGCATCGCCGCCGACATCTCGCCCAACGCGGGCGGCAACGATCCCAGCATGACGGCGGTGGCAGGCGTGTATACGGCGATGTGGAACAACTACCTGAACGACGGCTTGAAGTTCACCTCGAATTCCGCGTTCACCGACCTCAACGACAAGGCATTCCAGAACTGGGACTTCAGCCACACCGATCCGACCGGCGCCCAGAAAGGCCTCGACGCCAAAGGCAACATCATCCTGTACACCGCCGGCGACCTGGCGGCGACGATGAGCTTGAACGTCGATCTGAAAGTGCTGTCGGCCAACGGCTATTACGATTTCGTCACGCCGTTCTACCAGACCGTGATGGACCTGCAGAAAATGCCGCTGGCCGACGCCGCCGTGCGCAAGAACCTGAGCGCGAAATTTTATCCGTCCGGCCACATGCTCTACCTGGAGGCGGCTTCACGCACCGCCTTGAAAGCCGATGTGGCGGCGATGATGGACGCTGCCACATCGGACCGCCAGGCGATGGCCAGGATCCGGTCGCTGCAGGCGCTCAAGGGCGGCTAGCCGCCAGCAGGTCGACGTAGGCGCCCTCGACCAGCTGCCCGGGCTGGACGCCGATCCTTGCCATCAAGGCGTGCGCTTCGTCCACGCCTGCCTGCGGGGATTCGCCGGCGCCGAGCACCACTTCAAGCTCCAGGAACTCACCCAGGCCGACGACGCGGTCAAGATGGATGCGGGTGCGGCCTGCCAGGTACAGCGTGCGCTGCTTCTCGACCCGGCCGGCTTGCCCGTGCGCCTCGGACAACACCGCGCGCAGCAGTTCCGGTTCGGCGGTAGCCGAGATCAGGTAATACGATTCCTTTGGCCCTTGCAGGTCGGCGCGGCGGTAAAAGATCAGCTGGCCGCTGCCGTCGCCGAAGGCCCGCAGCTTGAGCCGGCCGTTGGCGCAGTTGAAGAAAGTGTCGTCCTGGGCGATTTCAAACGGCCCTTCGCCTGCAATCGCCGCCACCCTGGCGACCAGCTCCGCCGTGATGCCGATGCGCGCTTTTATTTCTATGTTGCTTGCCATGTGCTGCTTCCAAGGTTGTCCGATAGGGGCAAAGCATAGCAGGATCTTTTCACCGGCAAATGACGCCCGGGCGGCTGCGCCAACTGTCACCGAGAGGTAACCCGGGCGTCACCGTTGCGTAATATTTCATGTATAGAGTCGGGCCATTCTTACTCTATGGAAACAACATGGCGCACTCAAGTCGTAGGAAATTCCTCAAGGATTCTGTGGCGGCGATGGGCGCCACCATGCTGCCTCCGGCCGTGCAGCAAGCGCTGGCGGCGCCCGCGGCGAGCGGCACGCTGGGCTCGGTTGCCCACGTCGTGATCCTGTGCCAGGAAAACCGTTCGTTCGATCATTATTTTGGCACCATCAAGGGCGCGCGCGGTTTCAACGACGATCACGCCGCCACGGTCCAGGCCACCAGCCGCAACGTCTTCACGCAGGCCGACAGCGTCGGCAGCCTGTACACGCCATGGCGCCTGAATTCCAGCACCAGCTCGGCGCAGTGGCTGTCGGATGTGCCGCACGACCTGGCCAGCGGCACCGCCGCCTGGAACAAGGGCCGCAGCGACAAATGGATCCCGAACAAGGGGATGAATGCGATCACCTACATGACGCGCAACGACATCCCTTACCACTATGCGCTGGCGGATGCCTTCACCCTGTGCGACAACTATTTCTGCTCGGCGCGGACCTCCACCAATCCGAACCGCCTGTACCTGATGAGCGGCACCATCGACCCGCAAGGCTTGCACGGCGGGCCGGCCACCACCAACGGTTTCACCTACGGCTCGCTGACCTGGCAGACCTATCCTGAAGCGCTGCAGGCGGCCGGCATCTCCTGGCGCACTTACCAGGAAGTCGACAATTACGATGACAACGCGCTGGCCTGGTTCAAGCAGTTCCAGAACCTGCCGACCAATTCGCCCCTGTACATCAACGGCGTGCAGACCCGGGTGCTGGCCGATTTCCAGAACGACGTGATGCAAGACACCTTGCCGGCGGTCTCCTGGATCGTCGCGCCGGCGGCCAAGTCCGAGCACCCCAGCGGTTCGCCGAATGTCGGCGTCGATTACGTCAACCAGTACCTGCAGGCGCTGGCGGCGAATCCGGCGGTGTGGGCCAAGACCGTATTCATCTATACCTACGACGAGAACGGCGGTTTCTACGACCACGTCACCACGCCGACGCCGCCGGCCGGCACCGCCAACGAATTCGTCAGCGGCGTGCCGATCGGCCTCGGCTCGCGCGTGCCGACCATCGTCTGCTCGCCCTGGAGCCGCGGCGGCTGGGTCGCCAGCGAAGTGTTCGACCATACCTCGACCATCCAATTCCTGGAAAAATGGACCGGCGTCACTTGCCCGAACATCAGCCAGTGGCGGCGCGACATCTGCGGCGACCTGACTTCCTGTTTCGACTTCTCCGTCAGCAATGCGGCGTTCCCGGTATTGCCGGACACGGTGGCGCTGGCGGCGCAAGCCAACGCCCAGAAGACCTTGCCAAAACCGGTCCCGCCCGCGCCCAACACCGTCATGCCGGCCTACGAGGCCGGACAAAAACCGCTGCGCGTGCAGCCCTACCAGCTCAACGGCTGGCTGACGCAGGATTTCGCCGGCCAGCAAGTCTGGACCAACTGGAGCAACGGCGGCAGCAAGCCGGCGCCGCTGCAGATCAATGTCGACAACTATCGCAGCGACAATCCGTGGATATACACCATGGCGGCCAACGCGACGTCCAGCGACTATTGGCACGTGATCAGTTACGGCGGCGGTTATTACGACCTGGAGATGATTGGCCCCAACCAGTTCTACCGGCGCTTCAAGGGTTATCTCAGCGCTACCGCGTGGCAGGGGCAGCCGGAACCACAGGTGAGGCTGACCAACAACGGCGTCGGGCAAGCGGTCAGCATCCTGTTCGACAATAGCGCGACCAGCAATACCGCGGTGTTCACGGTGCTGGATCGCATCACCTCCGGCAGCCTGGCGACCCAGACCGTCACGGTAGCGGCGAAACAGACCGCCACGCTGCAATTGAATACCACCGGCGGCTGGTATGACCTGAAGATCAGCCTGGGCGGCGACAGCAATTTCATGCAGTCGATGGTCGGGTATACCGAAGGGCAGCAGGGTTTGACCCGGCCGCCGGTATTGCGCTGGTAGGTTCGTGGCCGGGCCGAGGCTGTCGCGTTGTCGACCGCCCCGGCCCACGGCAAGGTACAGCAATGAATGAGAAAAAATTTGCGCTGGGCATAGGACTGGCCGGCATCGCGTTTATTGCGCTGCTGGCGTACTTGAGCGCCCCGGACTTGCTGCCCAGGTCGGCCGTGGCGCTGCGTCCCGCCGGCGGCAGCGCCGCCAGCCCAGTCGGCCGCGCCGTTGCGGCGACGCCGGTCGCCACGGTTGCCAAAGCCGCTGCCGATTGTTCGGTCGAGCGGCTGAACTCCTGGCAACTCATGAGCGTGGGTGCCGGCGGCTACCGGCAAGGCGGTTTCGCCGTGCTGAACAATGCGCTGCGCGGCACGGTCACCGTCGCCGAAACCCAGTTTTTCGACGGGGACCTGCAGCTGGAAAAAATTACCGGCAATACCGCCGAATTGCGTTGCGGCGAGATTCGGCAAACCAGGGTGCTGGCGGATAGCCGCGGCGCGGCGCCGGAAATGCGGACGGCATTACCGGATCCGGGCGCCGGCGGGCTGTAACTGACGGCAGTGCACGGAACCCTGGCTCATGGCATGCTTATGGCAGAGCAGCATACCTTCCATCTGTTGAATCCCCACCAAGGGCGATGCCATGAAGCGCTATTTTCCCTACCTTGTCGCCGCCATGCTTTTTGTGCCGTTTGCTTCGAGCGCGGCTACCGGCAGCCATGATTTTTCAAACATTTTCAAGGCTTGCTACGCCGCCGCCAATGCCAGCGAAGAATCGAAATCAGCTTGCCTGAGCGAGGAGTTGACCTTGCAAAGCAAGGCGGTCGCGGAACTGCATCAATCGACATCGCAGCTGCTGAGCGGTACCGAGAGGCAGCAGCTTGCCGATGATTTTGTGGCCTGGAAGAAAAGCATCCTGCTGGATTGCTCGATCCAGGCCGACGGCAAGACTGTGCCGCTCGAACGGGAAAACGCCAGGGAGTATTGCCTGATCGAACGAACGATCGGACGCATGGATGCCTACGAAGCGATCCGGCAGGACAAGACCCTGGGACGATAGCCCCGCTATTGCCGCCTGATTGAGCAGGTGAAGAAATGATCTTGTCCAGTATTTTTAGTTGTCCATTATCATTGGACATTTTATTATATTGGACAAAGTCGACCTTAATTGCTACTATTTATCCATTATTTATCGTTGTCCAATGATATTGGACATTAAGAATAATGGACAAGATAACTGATCCCACAGAGAACCGGGTGCTGGAGGCGGCTGTTCAGGCCGCTCGAAATCTAGGTATCGAAATACAGGTTGACCCCAATATTCATAAGGATTTAGTGGGCGGAGACGGAGTAGTCCGCATTACATGCGGAGTGCAAGACCTGTTTTATGTAGCAAGCGTACGCCGTACCTTGCATCCAGCTACGCTGGGAGTCGCCCTGCAGCAGATTGAGCGTCTGAGCCAGCAGGCCATACTGGTGACTGACTACGTAACGCCGGCGCTGGCGGACGAACTCAAGGCGCGGGATATTGCTTTTCTGGATACAGCCGGCAATGCATACATAAAGAACGGGCCGTTTCTGGTTTGGGTCAAGGGGCAAAAGCGCCTTGAGAAAACCATCACCCATGCCGCTGGCCGAGCCTTCCAGCCGACCGGGCTACAGCTACTATTCACTTTGCTTTGCAATCCTCAGGCCGTTAACCTTCCATATCGCGAACTTGGCAAGATGTCGGGCGCGGCGCACGGCACCGTCGGCTGGGTGATCCCGGATTTGCAGCAACTCGGTTATATACGTGATCTCAATGGAAAACGCGGCACACGCCGCTTGTTCAACCTGGATCGCTTGCTCGAACAATGGGTTGATGCCTACGTTCGCGCCCTGCGGCCGCGTACTTTGCTGGCGCGCTACTTTGTGCCGACGCTGGAAGGCTGGAAGGACTGGCAGCCTGCAGAGCATGGCGCATTGTGGGGTGGGGAGCCTGCCGCGGCATTGCTGACCGGCTACCTGCGCCCGGGCGTGTTGACCCTTTACGCAGAAAAAATGCCAAATTTGCTGGCTGCGCGCCAGAAGTTCATGAAGGAACCGGCTCCCGGGCATACCGCTGTCGTGGAGCTGCGCAAACGTTTCTGGAATTTTCCCGCTGAATCGGACCCCGGCCGCGGCGATCTTGTGCCGCCATTGCTGGTGTACGCTGACCTGTTGGCGACGGGCGATGCGCGCTGCATCGAAACTGCAAAAATGATCTATGAAAATCATATCGCTCGACTTTTCACACAAAGCTGATCTGGCGTCGCTGGCTATTGTGGTGGGCGCGCTGCAATCGGTGACACAGCCGATGTCCCTGGCCTTCTTTCTGATGGGGGCCGCTGCGCGCGACTTGATGTTGACGCATGCCCACGACATTTCGCCACAACGCCAAACGGAAGATGTCGATTTTGCGGTAATGGTGCGCGACTGGGAGTCTTTTGCTGCCTTGCGTGCGGCTTTGGTCGAGAGCGGCAAGTTTTCTGAACGCCCAGGCTCGGTGATCCATCGGCTGCATCACGGCAAGACAGGATTGCCGCTTGATATTGTGCCGTTTGGCGGGATTGAACGTGCTGACCGGACCATCGCGTGGCCACCTGACCAAAGCACCGTATTCGATTGTTTTGGCGCGCAAGAAGCATTCGATACAAGCATGTCGGTGCGGCTACCCATGGGCGTGGTTTTGGATGTCGCCTCGATTCCAGCACTTGTCCTGCTTAAGGTAATGGCTTGGCGCGACCGCAAATCGGGCAAAGATGCGGGCGACTTGCTGCTCTACTTGCGCCATTACATGGATTGCGATAATTCTGACCGCGCTGCGCACGATCACGCAGATCTATTCACTGTAGACGATTACGATCACGCAGCTACAGGAGCCCGGCTGCTAGGTCGTGACATCGCGCTTTTGCTGGATGCTGAATCTATCCGGCGTGTCCTGGCAATACTGTTGCCGCAGGCTGATGCGCAAGGCAAGTTGCTTCTAGCCAGTCAATCTGGCCTTGATCTGGAACAAGCTCGTGCATTGCTTCAGGCGCTCTGTCACGGACTCTCCGACTAAATACAAAATTGGCGACGTAGCGTAGCTCGCAGGATTCTCGCCTTCAATTCCCTTGGTCCGCCCACACGCCAATTTTATGTTTTCCCTAAACGCGAAGCACGTTTGACCGCCTGCGGCGGCTGCCCGACCGTGCGCAGGAAAGCGCGCCGCATGCGTTCGGTATCCGAAAATCCGGTTTCCCTCGCCACCACGTCGATCGAGTGGCTGCTGTCCTCCAGCATGGCGCGAGCCGCCTCGACCCTTAACGCTTCCACCGCCTTGGCGGGCGATTTCCCGGTCTCGTTGCGGAATGCCCGGCTGAACTGGCGCCGGCTGAGGTGGGCGGCGTCGGCCAGTTCATCCACCGACAATTCCTTCGCCAGGTTGCGCTTGGCGTAGCTGAGCGCGCTCTGGATCCGGTCCGACTTCGCTTCCATTTCCAGCAGCGCTGAAAACTGCGACTGGCCGCCGCTGCGGCGATGGTAGACCACCATCATCCGGGCGATCAGGCGCGCGTTGGCCGTCCCCAGGTCTTGCTCGACCAGCGCCAGGCTCAAATCGATGCAGGCGGTCATGCCGGCCGAGGTCCAGATGTTGCCGTCGTTGATGAAAATGCGGTCCTCTTCAACCCGCGTCTTGGGATACAGGTGCTGCAGCTCGCGCGCTTGCGCCCAATGGGTGGTGACGCGGCGGCCGTTCAGCAGCTCGGCCTCGGCCAGCAGGAAGGCGCCGGTGCAGATGCTGGCGGTGCGGCGCGATGCGGCGCAGGACTGGCGCAGGAAATCGATGAAGCGGGGCGACGACACCACTGGCGACATGGAGCCGGTGACCATCACCGTGTCGTAGGCGTGCGCATCGAACCCGATGCTGTCGACCTTGATTCCGGACGAACTGCGCACCGGGCCGCCCTGTTCGGACAGCAGCACCACATCGTAAAACGGCCCGCCCGGGCAATCGTTGGCCAGCTCGAAGACGGAGACAGCCGCCATGTCGACCAGCTGGAAGCCGTCGAAAACGACAAAAGCGATGGTTTTTTTCATGTTGGCCCAATTCGAGGTAAATACGTCACTTGGGACATAGATTGAACTCCTACACTGGACTTGTCAATCTTTAAAACCAGCTGGACCGGCAGTCCGGCATCACTTTCCAAGGATACAAAATGTCTACCCAAACTACTCATGCCACCCAAGGCACAGCCCTCATCACCGGCGCCTCCACCGGCATCGGCGCCATCTACGCCGACCGCCTGGCGCGCCGCGGCTACGATCTGATCCTGGTCGCCCGCAACCAGGAAAAGCTGGATCAACTGGCAAGCCAATTATCTGCCGGCACAGGCCGCAAGGTCGATGTCATCAAGGCCGACCTTAGCGTCACGGCCGACCTGCGAGTCATCGAGCGGCGCCTGGCCGATGATGCAAGTATCACCATGCTGGTCAACAATGCGGGCCTTGGCGCGACCAAGAGCCTGGTCGATTCCACGCCGGAAGAACTGGACGACCTGATCACGCTGAACGTGCATGCGCTGACCCGCCTGACGCGCGCCGTGGCGCCGGCGATGGTGGCGCGCGGGAATGGCACCATCGTCAATATTTCTTCCATGGTGGCGGTGTCGCCGGAAACCCTGAACGGCACTTACGGCGGCACCAAGGCCTATGTGCTGGCGCTGACCCAATCCCTGCACCATGAACTGGGCGCAAAAGGCGTGCGCGTGCAAGCCGTGCTGCCCGGCGCCATCCGCACGCCATTCTGGGACCGCGCCGGCCTGCCGGTGCAGCACCTGCCGCAAGAGATCGTGATGGATGCGGCAGACCTGGTCGATGCCGCCCTGGCCGGACTGGATCAAGGCGAGCTGGCGACAGTGCCCTCGCTGCCGGACCTGGCGGACTGGGACCGCTTCGAAGCCGCGCGCCAGGCGCTCAAACCCAACCTGTCGCATGTCAAGCCGGCGGCGCGCTACAAGGTCGGCGCCTGAACCGGCGTCTTGCAGATCGGCCTGCAAGGCGCACTGCGTAGGGCGTAATAGCGAAGCGTATTACGCCGCATGCGATGCATCACTGACGAAAGTGACGTCGAATGAATTGCGGTGAATAGTAATAAGAGAATGGATGCCAATCCAACATACGGCGTAATACGCTTCGCTATTACGCCCTACGGATGCGGGGTGCGTCTTATTGCGTTACGCACATCTCATCGTCATTCCCGCGAACGCGGGAATCCATGTTACTAACGCGGTAAGGCGCATCGTGTAGGGCGTAATAGCGAAGCGTATTACGCCGCACGCGATGCATTACTGACGAAAGTGATATCAAATGAATTGCGGTGAATGGTGATAAGAGAATGGATGCCGATCCAACATATGGCGTAATACGCTTCGCTATTACGCCCTACGGATGCGGGGTGTGTCTTACTGCGTTACGCACATCTCATCGTCATTCCCGCGAACGCGGGAATCCATGTTACTAGGCCAATAAGCCTGGGTATAAATCTTGCCAGTGAGAATTGGATTGTTCGATCAAGTGAATTTTCCAGATCCGATTCCACTTTTTCAGCGGTTTTTCCCGTTTGATTGCTTCGCCGATGTCTTCGTGAATTTCATACCAAACCAAGTTTCTCAATCCGTATTTTTCGCAAAAGCCATCCACAAAAGCTTCTTTATGCTGTCAGGTACGCTTAATTAAATCGGAAGTCACATCAATATATAAAGTGCCTCGCGAAGTATTTGACATGATGTAAACGTAGCTTTGCATTTCGCAATATGGATTCCCGCGTGCGCGGGAATGACGTTGGTTAAATTATTGACTAAAACCATTGAATCTATTACGTCCTACGCCTTATCCCATTAATTATTGTCAGTCGTCATACAACAATGCGCGAGCGAAAAATCTTCATTCCCAGGCTGCCCCCGCATACATGTAATGTGAGGAAATAAATCTGATTGCTAAAATATTTTTTGCTGCTTATACTGCGATTTCAGTTGTAGGATGACTGATAACAAGGAAATTTCGCAAGCAGGCCAAGATCTGCAGCGCATGCGGTGAAAGCTGGCTGGAAGCCGGGATCGCCAGGCAACCCCGGCGCCGGCCCAGCCAAAAACAGGAGACTAGGTGAATACCGAGAAAACGACGATCAATATCGACCGTCTCGGCGGCTTGCGCTGCGCCGTCGGCGAAAGCCCGTTGTGGAGCCCGAAGGAGGGCGCCTGGTACTGGGTCGATATTCCTGCCAGGACGGTCTGGCGCTGGCATGCCGCATCAGGTTCAGCGCGCAGCTGGACGCTGCCGGAAATGGTCGGCTGCATTGCGCTGAAAGACGATGGCGGCCTGGTGGCGGGAATGGAAACCGGGATTTTCAGCCTGCGTCTGGGCGAAGCGCCAGCCGCCACGGCAGAAAAACTGGCGAGCCCGGCCGGCCTGCGCGAAGGCATGCGTTTCAACGATGGCCGCTGCGACCGGCAGGGCCGTTTCTGGAGCGGCACCATGTTCCTCGACATGGCCGCGGCGCGGGCCGACGGCCACCTCTACCGCTATACGCCGCACGGCGTGTCGCTGCCGGTGGTATCCGGGCTGATCGTCCAGAACGGCCTGGCCTGGTCGCCCGACGGCCGCACCATGTATCTCTCGGATTCGCATGTGTCGCGCCAGCTCATATGGGCCTACGACTACGACATCGACGACGGCGTACCCAGCGCGCAACGGATCTTCGTCGACATGAACCAGCATCCCGGCAGGCCGGACGGCGTCGCGGTCGATGTCGACGGCTGTTACTGGACCTGCGGCAACGACGGCGGCTGCATCCTGCGCTTTACACCCGAAGGCAAGCTGGACCGCCGCATCGACCTGCCGATGGCAAAGCCCGCGATGTGCGCATTTGGCGGCGCCGGGCTGGATACCTTGCTGGTGACCTCGATCAGCGCCGGCCAGGCCGCGGACGATGAATGGGCCGGCGCCGTCGTCGCGTTGCGGCCCGGGGTGGCCGGATTGCCGGAGACCGAATTCAAGACCCAGGCAGCGGCGAAGCCGGGCAGCGATTCTTTGTAAACAAATCAAATAAAAACCAGGAGACAGAAAAATGAAGAAATACCTATCAATGCTGTGCATGGCCGGCGCGGCGTCGCTGACGCTGTGTGCGCCATCCGTTTTCGCCAGGGAGTTCCGCGATGCGGATGTGCAGCCGGCCGACTATCCGACGGTCGCCGCCGTCAACTACATGTCCGACCTGATGAAGCAGCGCAGCCAGGGCAAGTACAGCATCAAGGTATATCCCAACAGCCAGCTCGGCAGCGAGCCGGACACGGTGGAACAGGTCAAGCTGGGAGCGATTGAATTTACCCGCACCCACGCCAGCGTGCTCAACGCCATCTGTCCGGAAACGATGCTGCCTTCGCTGCCGTTCGTGTTCCGCGACAAGGAACACATGCGGCATGTGCTGGACGGCCCGATTGGCGATGAAATCCTGCGCGCCTGCGAATCGCATGGCCTGGTCGGCCTGGCGTTCTACGATTCAGGCGCCCGTTTCTTCTACACAAAAAAACAGGTCAAGAACCTGGCGGACATGAAGGGCATGAAGATCCGGGTTCCGCAGTCCGAACTGTCGGTGGCGATGCTGCAGGCGCTGCACGCCAATGCGACGCCGATGGCGACTTCCGAGGTCTACACCGGGATCAAGAGCGGCATCGTCGATGGCGCGGAAAACAACTGGCCGACCTACCAGACCGCGCACCATTTCGAGATCGCGCCATACGTGCTGCTGGATGAGCACGACATGACGCCGGAAATCCTGCTGATGTCGAAAGTGATCTTCGACAAGCTGCCTGCCGACGACCAGAAAATGATACGGCAGACGGCCAAGGCGTCGGTGCCTTACATGCGCAAGCTGTGGGACGAGAAAGAAATTTCCTCGCGCGCCCTCGTCGAAAAGGCCGGAGTGCACATCACGCCAGCGAACAAGGCGGAGTTCCAGGCCAGCATGGCGCCGGTCTACGCCAAATTCGTCACGACGCCCGCCATGAAAGACTTGCTCAAGCGCATCCAGGAAACCAGATAAGGTCGCGCCTTCTTTCTCCATCAAGGAACCGGTCATGACACATGTCAATACAACCGGCGACGCGATTGACGACAAGCTGCCTGTCGCCTTGCTGCCGCCGTTCACGTTTCTCACCCGCTGCAACGCCTGGCTGTCGCTGATGTGCATGCGGCTGGCGGTGGCCGGCCTGGTCCTGATCGCGGTTGCCGTATTCGGCCAGATCTTCGGCCGTTATGTGCTCAACAACAGCCCGTCCTGGACCGAGGCGCTGGCTCTGCTCATGGTGCTGTACGTCACCAATATCGGCGTCGCCGTCTGCGTGCGCGACGACCGCCACATGGGCGTCGAACTGCTGACCGGCGCGCTGCCGCCGAAAGTAAGGGTGCCGCTGAAGATATTCATCCACCTGCTGGTCATCCTGTTTGCAGTCCTGATGATCTGGAACGGCTGGATCCTCGGCCGCCAGATCATCGACTACATGATTCCCAACCTCGGTATTTCGCAGGGTTTGACCTACTGGCCGCTGATGCTGTCCGGCAGCCTGATCGTCTTGTTCTCGATTGAACACATCATCGCATTGCTGCAACGTACAAAGGTTGTTCCATCATGGCATTGACCCTACTGTCGCTCAGTTTCCTTGTGCTGCTGATGATCGGCGTGCCGATTTCTTTTTCGATCGGCTTGTCGGCCATCGCCACCATCTTTTATGAGGGTCTGCCGATTGCCGTGATCTTCCAGCGGATGACGGCCGGCATGAGCGTGTTTTCCTTCCTCACGATTCCCTTCTTCATCTTCGCCGGCGAGCTGATGCTGTACGGCGGCATCGCCGACCGCATCATCCAGTGCGCGCGCGGCGTGGTCGGCCACATCCGCGGCGGGCTGGGCATGACCAATGTGCTGGCGTGCACCCTGTTCGGCGGCGTATCGGGCTCGCCGGTGGCGGACATCTCTGCCATGGGGGCGGTCATGATCCCGATGATGAAGCGCGAGAATTACGACACCGACTACGCGGTCAACGTCACCACCCATTCGTCGCTGGTGGGGGTGCTGATGCCGACCTCGCACAACATCATCATCTATGCGCTGGTCGCCGGCGGCGGCGTGTCGATTACCACCCTGATCCTGGCCGGGCTGCTGCCGGCCCTGATCCTGACCCTGGCCAACCTCACGGTGGCTTACCTGGTGGCAGTCCATCGCGGTTATCCCGCCGGCACATTCCTCGGCTGGCAGGTGGCGTTGCGCAGCGTCTTGCGCGCGGTGCCGGGGCTGATGGTGGTGATCATCATCATTGCAGGCATCACTTCGGGCGTCTTTACGGCGACCGAGTCGGCCGCCATCGCGGTGTTTTATGCGCTGCTCCTGACCACCCTGGTGTACCGCAGCCTGAGCTGGGCCGATTTCCTGAAAGCGGCGGTGAAGTCGGTCAAGACCACCGGGGTGATCCTGATGCTGATCAGCATTTCATCCGCTTTCGGTTACCTGATCAGCCTGTACAGCGTGGCCGACACGGTGGGCGACGCGCTGATGGCGGTCAGCAGCAACCCGATCGTCATTTTCCTGCTGATCAACCTGGCCTTGCTGCTGTTCGGCACCTTCCTCGACATGGCTGCACACATCCTGATCTGCACGCCGATCTTCCTGCCGATCTGCGAACACTTCGGCATGGGGCCGGTGCAGTTCGGCATGATGTTGCTGATCAACTGCTCGCTGGGACTGAATGCGCCGCCGATCGGCGCGGCGCAAATCATCGGCTGCACCATCGGCGGCATCCGCATGGGGGAAATCATGCGCACCATCTGGCCGTTTTATCTGGCGCTGCTGTTTACCCTGATGCTGGTGACCTTCGTTCCCGGATTTTCATTGTGGATACCGGCCTGGTTTGCTTAGCGGCGTTGCTGCCATCGCGGCGGGCATGACCATGTCCGCCGCCATCCCTTTTGCGGGCGTACAAACCCGCTGCGCCGGCATCTGGTAGCATCCTGTCAGGCATCGGCTTGTCCTAATGCGGACGTTTACCTTAGGTGCCGCTGGATCCAGCGGCGGCAAGCTTGACCTCCCGGCAACATCCCCGACATTTATTCTTGATACTGACAGGAACACTCATGAGCGTTACCACCCAATGGATCGACATCCAGGCCGCCGACGGTACTTTCGGCGCATACCTGGCCATCCCGCACACCGGCAAGGGCCCCGGCATCGTATTGCTGCAGGAAATCTTCGGCGTCAACGAACACATCCGCTCGGTCGCCGAGCAATACGCCGCCGACGGTTACGTGGTGCTGGTGCCGGACCTGTTCTGGCGCAGCGGCAGCCATATCGAACTGGCTTACGACGACGCCGGCTGGAAACGCGCGGTCGAGCTGATGCAAGCCACCGACTTCGCCAAGGCGCAAGCGGATATCGCGCTGACCGTCGCGGCCCTGAAAGCCCGGCCCGAACTGGACGGCAAGCTGGCCGTCATCGGTTATTGCTTCGGCGGCATGCTGGCGTACAACACGGCGGCCAACGGCCTGGTCGACGCGGCGATCGCGTATTACGGCGGCGGCATCCAGAACCAGCTGCAGCGCGCCGGCGACATCAAGGTGCCGCTGCTGATGCATTTCGGCGGCGCCGACAGCCATATTCCGATGGCCGCCGTGCAGAGCATCGCCGAGCGTTTTGAAAACAATGAGGATGTCGAAGTCCACATTTATCCAGGCGCGGAACATGGCTTCAACTGTTCGCACCGCTCCAGCTACAACCAGCGCGCCGCGGCGGAAGCGCACGGCAATTCGCTGACTTTCCTGAGCGACAACCTGTAAGGCGCGCCTGGCCGGAGGCGCTGTCGTAGCCTCCGGTTGCGGTTCTTGCAAAAAAACGCCAACCGCTGAAGGTTGGCGTTCATCAAATACTTCCCTGCCGTGATCGCTACCTGGCTGCAGCCGCCGGAGCTTCTGCCGCCGGCGTCCGCGGCGGCGCGTTCTTCACATAGCTGTCGAACCAGCGCAGCATTTCATAGACCAGCTGTTCGTTCGACTCCATCGCCGCGTACCAGTGCGGTTCATGCGGCAGCATCACCAGCCGCGTGACGCCGCCGTTGCCGCGGATCGCTTCGTAGAGCTTGCTGGCCTGCAGCGGCGTGGTGCCCGGATTGGCGTCGTCCGCGCCATGCACGATCAGGATCGGCGTCTTCATCTTGTCGGCGAAGAAGAACGGCGACACCTTCAGGTAGACATCCTGCGCCTCCCACACTGAACGCTGCTCGTTCTGGAATCCGAACGGCGTGAGCGTCTTGTTGTAGGAACCGCTGGTGGCGACGCCGGCCCGGAACAGGTCGGAGTGCGCCAGCAGGTTGGCGGTCATCAGCGCGCCGTGGCTGTGGCCGGTGACGCCGATGCGGTCGGGATCGGCCACGCCCAGCCGGACTGCTTCGCCCACCGCGGCCTTGGCGTCGGCGACCAGCTGTTCCATGTAAGTGTCGTAGGCTTTTTTCGGATCGCCGACGATAGGGAAGGCGGCGTTATCGATGATGGCGTACCCGGCCAGCAGCAACAGCTGGTACTTGCGCAGCCGCGTGAAGGTCTCTTGCGAGCCGGTGGTCTGGCCGGCCTGCGAGGCGTCGGCGTAATCGAGCGGGTAGGCGTACAGGATGGTCGGCACACGCGTGCCTTCCTGGTAGCCGGGCGGCGTGTACAGGGTAAACGACAAGTCGAGGCCGTCGGCGCGTTTGTATTTCACCAGGCGCTTCTTGATCTGGCGCACCACCGGCGTCGGATCCGCGATCCGGGTGACGGCGGTGCTGGCCGAAGCAAAGGCGGCTTCGCCGGCGGCGGCGTCAAGCGGAGCGCCGAGGGTGCGGACAAAGGCGTTCGGCGCTTCGGTCACCGACTGGCGCCAGGTCAGGAAGGTGCGCGCATCCGGTCCGGCAAAACCGAGGAACTGCTCGTAGGACGTTTTGTCGCTGCGGAACAGGCGTTCCGATGTCAGCGTCTTCAGGTCGAGCTTGTCCAGGAACGGGCGGTCGCCGCCAGGCGAGGAACCGGCGCCGCTGAGGAAGATCGCATCGCCGTCCTGGCGCAGCACCCAGGCACCGTTCGGCAGCTGGCGTTTCACCGGCGTGCCTGGATTGGCGTATTTCTCGTCGGTCGACAAGTCCCACAGCAGGCGCGGCTGCTGCTGCGGATCGTCGACATTGATCAGGAAGCTGCGCCGCCAATGGCGGGTGCGATCGTATTCGTGCATCAATGCCAGGCTAGGCTGTTCGGTCCAGGCGATGCCCATGTAACGCTGTTCGGTACGCGTGATTTCCACCGCCGCCGAGCTGAAAGGCGCCTTCTGCAGCATCAGCTTGTCGCGCGCCGGCACCTTGGTTTTCCAGTCGCCGCCGTCCAGCGCTTCAGCCCAGACCAGCGTCGCCGGTTCGGTCGCGCGCCAGGTGAAGTCGCGCGGGCCGAGGGCGACGCCGCCGATCGGGACCCGGTCCGCCAGCGGCAGCGAGGCGATGTGGTGCACCGTCATGTTCTGGCGTTTGGCGAGATCCCAGATTTCCACTTCCTGCGGAAAGCGGTCGAAGGTAGTCACGTAGGAATAGGGTTTGCGGATCGACGTCACCAGCAGGTGCCGGCCGTCCGGCGCTGGTCCCAGCGATTCGTAGCGGCCCGGGGTCCCGACCGGTGTGACCGCGGCGCTGGCGGCGTCGACCAGCGCCAGCTGCGAAGCGGCGTAGTAGTCGAACAGGTCTTCGTCGTGCTTGTTGTTGAGCGTATCGCGGTTTTCGTAGGTGCTGCTCTGTCCTTTGCCGCCATCCGATTCCTGGATGCTCGGGCCATTTGGCACGGCCGGTTCAGGCGGCGGCGGGCCCATGCGCTGGGGCACCAGCTTGACCAGCAGCGTTTTCTGGTCGGGCATCCATTGCAGCTGGTCTTCCAGCATCGGATTCAGGCGCGCTCCTGGAACGCGGCGCACAACGCCGCTGCTGGCGTCGCCGATCCAGAGCTCGACCGAGTCCTTGGCGATATTTTCAAATGCAAAGCGCTTGCCGTCGGCGCTCCACAGCGGCCGGCCCGGGCAGGCGCCTGCCGGCAGCGCGATCGGGACCTGGGCGCCGTCGGCGACATGCACCAGGTCGAAGCTCCTGGCGCAGGGAGTGATGCCATAGCCGCCTGGGGTATCGTGCTTGCTGTGATTACCCGGTTCGACGCGCACCCCCGCCAGGCGCAGGAAGGGCGCAGCCACTCGCGAAATGGAAGGATATTCTTGCCAGGACACCAGCAGCATGCGGTCGCGTGTCGGGCTCAGCACCGGCAGCGGCGGCGACGGCGCGCGCATGACGTCCAGGATTTCTTTAGGCGGCTGGTTGTAGCCGGAAGCGGATGCCGGCGCCGCGGCCGGCGACGGTGCGGTTGCGGCATGCGGCGCCGTCGTGACGCCGGCCGCAAGCAGTGAGACCCAGAGACAGGTCAAGGTGGATTTTATTGCCATTAATGTCCTCAGTTCGATTCGTCTGCAACAAGGGTATTGCCAGCTTGTGGCTGACCTTGTTGATATTGCCATTTGACACTGGAAAAAGGGCCATTTTTCCCGGATTTTTTTAACAGTTCACGCCGCGCGCGTGATCCGTCGCTTGTGGTAATATACGAAACGTATATAAACCGTATAACTGGAATACAGCCATGGGCATCGTCAAAATCTCCGATCTAATGCATGACAACCTCCGCACCGCAAGCGATGCGCTGAGCCGATCCATCAATGCCCAGGCCGAACACTGGATGCGCATCGGCATGCTGTCCGAACTGCATCCGGAGCTGTGCCACGGTGAAATCTGCCAGCTGCTGATGCGCGCCAGGCAGGCGGGCGACGAGAGCCTGGCGTTTTTTACGCAAGAGGCGGCGCCTGGGCCTGCTTCAGCGAAGGCGGCGCGGAAGGCTGCGCGATGAGCCGGCCGGACCGGATCAAGTCGGCCGCCGGCATCGCCAAGGCGCGCATCGCCGGCGGCCTGGCCGCCGATGTGCTGCGGATGATCGCGGCGCATGTGAAACCCGGCGTCAGCACCGAGCAGCTGGACCGCCTGTGCCATGACCACATCGTCCACGTGCAGAAAGCGATACCGGCCAACATCGGCTACCACGGCTTCCCGAAGACGATATGCGTCTCGGTCAACCACGTGGTTTGCCATGGCATCCCGTCGCCGCAGAAGATCTTGAAGGGAGGCGACATCATCAATATCGATGTCGCCGTCATCGCCGACGGCTGGTTCGGCGACACCAGCCGCATGTATTTTGTCGGCGAACCGAGCCCGCTGGCGCGCAGGCTGGTGGATACGACTTACGAAGCGATGCGGGCCGGCATCCTGCAAGTGCGGCCCGGCGCCACGCTGGGAGATGTCGGGCACGCGATCCAGACCGTGGCCCATCGCGAACGCTTCAGCGTCGTGCGCGAATACTGCGGGCACGGCATCGGCCAGGTCTACCACGAAGACCTGCAGGTGCTTCATTACGGTAACCGCGGCGAAGGGCTGCGGCTGGAACCCGGCATGGTGTTTACCATCGAGCCGATGCTCAATGCCGGCAAGCGCGAAACGAAAGAACTGGCCGACGGCTGGACCGTGGTCACCCGCGATCATTCGCTGTCGGCGCAATGGGAGCACATGGTTGCGGTGACGGCCGACGGTTTTGAGCTGCTGACGCCCTGGCCGGACGGCACCGGCTCCTATGCCGCGATCGCCTGAGAAATTTTTTCCTCCCGCCACAATATTCCTTATTGTGAAACGTCTTCATTGGTATGAGCCCGCCGAACAGCCCGCAGCCGATGAACGACCAAGACCGAGACATCACTGCGACGGTCTTGCGTGAGCGCACCAGGCTCGGGAATTTCATCCTGCGCCGGGTGCGCGATCCGGACGAAGCGGACGACATCCTGCAGGATGTCTTCCAGGAATTCGTCCAGGCTTACCGCCTTCCCGCCCCGATCGAACAAGCCAGCGCATGGCTGTTCCGTGTCGCCCGCAATCGCATCATCGACCGTTTCCGCAAGAAGAAAGAACAGTCGGTAAACGAGGTCGGCGAAATGAACGGGGAGCCGGACGGCGAAGACAGCGAGTACCGGCTCGACCTGGCGCTGCCGGCGCCCGACGGACCGGAAGCGCTGCACGCCAGGTCGGTTTTGCTGAAGGAGCTGCAGCAAGCTCTCGACGAACTGCCGGCCAGCCAGCGCGATGTGTTCGTCGGACACGAACTGGAAGGGCTCAGTTTCAAGGAAATGGCGTCGCAAAGCGGCGTCGCAGTCAATACCCTGCTGGCGCGCAAGCGCTATGCGGTGTTGTACCTGCGCGCCCGGCTGCAGGCGGCATACGACGAATTCGGCATCTATTGAGAGTTTCACAATCCATGACATCGCCACGGCAGGAGTCATCTGGGGTCAGAGTCAACTTTCGCAGTGCTTCATCGCGAAACTTGACTCTGACCCTACATGACGGATTCGGAGAAAGGCAGGGCGCACCGCGTGGTTTTTTAACGATGAGGCAGCTACTCCGTGGCCCGCTAATTGGGGTCAGAGTGAAGTTTCTGCAAAAGGCGCGCAGAAAGTTCACTCTGACCCCAGTTAGCTGCGTTTGTTGATCGCATAGAAAACCGGGCAAGGGCATTGTCATGTTTTCATCGCCACGGCAGGAGTCATCTGGGGTCAGAGTCAACTTTCGCAGCGCTTCATCGCGAAACTTGACTCTGACCCCACATGACGGATTCGGAGAAAGGTAGGGCGCACCGCGTGGGTTTTTAACGATGAGGCAGCTACTCCGTGGCCCGCTAAGTGGGGTCAGAGTGAAGTTTCTGCAAAAAGCACGCAGAAAGTTCACTCTGACCCCAGTTAGCTGCGTTTGTTGATCGCATAGAAAACCGGACAAGGGCGTTGTCATGTTTTATGAAACTCTCAATAAGTCGACATATGAATTGTGCCTATGCATTGGCACGTGAATTGACACGCAAAGGAGCAGGAAGATGAAAGCGAGATTTTTTTGGAAATTGCTGATGGTGCTGGTGGTCGCCGCTGTGCTTGGCGGCGCTGTCATGGTGCTGTGGAACCTGGTGATGCCTGACCTGTTCGCCGGCATCCTCAGGATCGACTACTGGCACGCCCTCGGCCTGCTGGTTTTGAGCCGGATCCTGTTCGGCGGATTCCGCGGACACGGCGGATGGCATGGCCGCCGGCAATGGCAAAAATGGCAAGCGATGACGGCGGAAGAGCGCGAGCAGTTCCGCAAAAGCCGTTCAGCTCCTTGCAAGAAAACCGAGGAGTGAGCATGGCGAAAACTTCGACCGCCGGCTGCAAGCAGGAACCGGGAGCGATCGTCCCGGTCGTCAACCTGAAGCGCTGCGAAGGCAAGGGCGATTGCGTCGAGGTATGCCCGGAAAGCGTATTCGAAGTCCGGCGCATCGACGACAGCGATTATCAAAACCTTGGTACATTACAGAAATTCAAATTGCGCGTGCACGGCATGCAGGTCGCCTATACGCCAAACGCCGATGCGTGCCGGGCATGTGGTTTATGCGTCAGCGCGTGTCCTGAACATGCCATCACCCTTAGCCGCCCATGACCGAACCTATCAATCCGCCTGTCGTATCCTCCTCGACGCAGTTCTCCCGTTACCAGAAGTTTGTGGTCGGCATGCTGGCGTTCCTGCAGTTTGCCGTCATCCTCGATTTCATGCTGATGTCGCCGCTGGGCGCCATGATCATGCCGGCACTCGCCATCGGCCCGAAACAGTTCGGGCTGGTGGTCTCCGCTTACGCGTTCAGCGCCGGCCTGTCGGGATTGCTGACAGCCGGCTTCGCCGACCGTTTCGACCGCAAGAAGATCCTGCTGTTCTTTTATACCGGCTTCATCATCGGCACATTGTGGTGCGGGCTGGCGCAAAGTTTCGAGAGCCTGCTGCTGGCGCGCATCGTCACGGGCCTGTTCGGCGGCGTCATCGGCTCGGTGGTGCTGGCCATATCGACCGACCTGTTCCCGCTGCAGATGCGCGGCCGCGTGATGGGCCTGATCCAGACCGCGTTCGCCGCCAGCCAGGTACTGGGCATCCCGGTCGGGCTGTACCTGTCCAATCGCTGGGACTGGCATGTGCCATTCCTGGCGATGGCGGTTTTGGGCGTACTCGGCGGGCTGTTCGTGACCTGGCGCATGCAGCCTGTCACCGCCCACCTTGCCATGCCCCAGGAACACAGCCCGTGGATGCACCTGTTCCACACGGTGACCGAGCCGCGCTACCTGATGGCTTTCGCGACGACGGCATTGCTGACCACCGGCGGCTTCATGCTGATGCCCTTCGGCAGCGCATATGCGGTGAGCAACCTCGGCATCGACCTGCACAGCCTGCCGACGGTCTACCTGGTCACGGGGCTGTGCACCATCTTCTTTGGCCCCATGATCGGCAAGGCCGCCGACGCCTTCGGCAAATTCCGCGTGTTCATGGTCGGCACGGCGCTGTCGATCACCATGGTGCTGATCTATACCCACCTTGGGCCGATTTCGCTGCCGCTGCTGATCGTCGTCAATGCGTTCATGTTCGTCGGGATATTCTCGCGCATGATTCCGTTCCAGGCGCTGGTGTCTTCGGTGCCGGTCAGCACCCAGCGCGGCTCCTTCAACGCCATCAGCGCGTCGATCCAGCAACTGTCGGGAGGCGTCGCCTCGGTCGTCGCCGGCCATATCGTCACGCTCGGGGCGGATGGAAAACTGCAGCATTTCGACGATGTGGGGTATGTCGTCGTCGGCACCTCGCTGGTGGCGCTGATGCTGCTCTGGCGTCTTCAGCGCAGCGGGTCCGCGCCGCAACCCGTTACCGCCGTTTGAAGCGCAATCGCTTGATTTGCAAACGCAATGATGTCTTGATGCCGCTGGTTTTTTTCCAGGCAATTGCTGGCGCGGCCAGCTGAATGCGGCGGCATGCGCAGCGAACTATTGTCCGCTGCGCGCTTCCGCCAGCGCAATGGTCAAGTGCTGCACTTTCTTTTTCAGCTGGTCGCGCTCCTGGGTGAGTTCAACCACCTGCTGCAGCAGGCGGTGAATCTCGATCTGTTCGGGCGTGGCGTCTAGCGGCGGCGGGTCCTGTTCGGGTTTGGGCGGCAGCCGGGCTTCGCGCACTTGCCTTGCTGCCTGGCGCAATTCCTTTTTTCCTCCGGCGACCGCCGCTACCTGCTTCTCGCTGGGCAAGGAAGCCACGGCGGCTGCGGCGTTGATGGAAATCAGGCCGGACTTCACGGCGCCCACCAGCTCGGGCGCGGCCGTTTTCTGGATTCTCTCGATCTGACCCAAGGTCGCGCTGCTCACCCGCGCGGTGCGCGCAACGGCTTCCCGGGTCCATGGCGGATCGCCGTCGGACTGGGCAGGAGTATCTGTCCCGGCTGGCTGTGGAGCCGATTGCCTGGCCTGTTCCTGGCGCGCCGCCACGATCTCTTTCTTGCGCAATGCGAGCACGCCGCGCTGGAAATCCGATACGCTGCGCCGCCCGAGGTGATTGTCGATCATCCACAGATGCACGTCTTCGATGGATTGAAACGTGTGGTTCTGCATGGTGTTGAAAGGAATCCTGTGCTTCTGGCAGATGCTGTAGCGGTTGTGCCCGTCCACCAGCAGCTCGCCCCACAGCACCAGCGCATCGCGGCAGCCTTCCGCCAGCAGGCTGCGCTCCAGCGCGGCGAATTCGTCTTCGGTCAACGGATCGATATAGGCGCGGAGGTCTTCGTTGATAGTGATGGTCATGGCTTCAGAAGGAAAATAATGTTAGCGTTGCAGCGCAGGTCCCGCGGCGCGTTTTGCGCCGCATGGCAACGGCGGCCTGTTGTTCCATTCCATGCGGCGGGATAGGCTGGATCGGATTTTACCTCGCGCATGGCATGTTTATTGCCTAAAAATTGTGCATGTCCGCTAATTCCGATGTATCCGGCCATCGGCATGGCGCTTCGATAAACGTCTTCGTAAGGATGCCCTGATGAGATTCGCAAAACTCCTGCTGTTGTCCTTCGGACTGTGCATCATGGCAGTGCAAGATGCGCGGGCCGACGCCCTTGCCGATATCCAGAAGCGCGGTGTCCTGCGCATCGCCGTGCCGCAGGATTTTGCGCCGTTCGGCTCCGTCACCTCGGACATGAAACTGCAGGGGCTGGACATCGACGTCGCAGCGCTGATCGCCAGGAGCATGGGGCTGAAACTGGAGCTGGTGCCGGTCAGCAGCGCCAACCGCATTGCCTACCTGCAGACACGCAAGGCCGACCTGGCGATTTCCACGTTGGGCAAGAATGCCGAACGCGAAAAGGTCATCGCCTTTTCGCAACCGTATTCGCCCTATAACAACAGTGTCTTCGGCCCGGCCAGCGTGAAAGTTTCGGGCGCTGCCGACCTCGCCGGAAAAACCATCGGCGTCGCGCGCGGAACGTTCCAGGATAGCCAGCTGACGGAAACCGCGCCGCCCAGCGCCGTGATCAAGCGCTACGAGGACAACAACGGCATGATCTCGGCCTACCTGTCGGGCCAGGTGCAGCTGGTCGGCACCGGCGATTTTGTCGCCGTTGCGCTGGCTGAAAAAGCCGCCGGCAACAAGCCGCAAATGAAATACATCATCCAGGAATCGGCCTGCTACGTCGGCCTGCTCAAGGAAGAGCCGGCGCTGATGGCGAAGGTAAACGCCGCGCTGACCAAAGCCAAGAAGAACAACGAATTGAACGCGATCGTGCAGAAATGGCTGAACGTGCCGTTGCCGGGGAAACTGGCAGTCCAGTTTGACTGAACTGCCGGCGACGGACGCTCTGGCCTGGCAGCCGGGATTGGCCGGGATTGGCCGTTTAAGGCCGCTGCAGCGCGTCGATGCCAAGCACGCTGGCATCCGCGGCGCCGTGTCCCGCGGCGATGAGCTGGTCCATCCTGGCGGCGACCGCAGGCAGCGCCGCCATCGGCCGGTTGCCCGTCGTCTCCAGCATCAGCCGCACATCCTTGCGCGCCATCGCCAGTTCAAAACTCGGGGCGAAATTGCCCTTTGCCATGTTCAGTCCGCGGCCGGTCACCATCCCGTTCAAATCAAGCAGCCCAAGCAGCTTGATGGCGTCTTCACCGTTCACGCCGCTTGCTTGCGCCAGGGTGAGGATGTCGGCCACCACCGCGGAGAGGCCAATGATCACTGCGTTGCCAAACAATTTGTTTGCCGCGGCAAGGTCGCTGCGTTCGCCCAGGTATTCGAGCCGTGCTGTCATCCTGGCGAGATCCGCCTGCACGGATTCGAACAGCGCCTTCGGGCCCGCGACCATCATCGTGCCCTGGGCGTTGCGGGCGGCGGGCGGTCCCATGAAGACGGGGCAGTGCAGGTATTTCAACCCGGCCGCATGCAGCCGTCCGGCCCGTTCGGCCGTGAGCGCCGGCAAGGTCGTGGTGTGGTCGATCAGGATGGTTTCGGGCGATAACCCGGCGCGCGCCGCCGCGATGACTTCATCGACCACTGCGTCGTCTTTCACCACGATATGCACCCGTGCCGCGCCTCGGACTGCTTCGGCGGGCGTTGCGGCGGCCTTCACGCCGAACTGGGCAAGGGCGTGCACCTTGTCGATGGAGCGATTCCATGCGGTGACCGAATCGCCGCGTTTTGCGGCGGCTTCAGCGAATGCGCCGCCGAGCAATCCGGTGCCGAGAAAAGCGATGTTTGCCATGACTGTATCCTTTTGAAATTAAATCTGAACAACAGAATGGCAAAATATAACACCGGAACAATTTGGCCGAGCGGCGTCGCCGGATTGTGCTCAGATCGTCAATTTTCTCCGGACAGCAGCGCAATCCTGGCCGGCAGTTCCGCTTTCAGGAATTCAATATAAGCCCGCACCGCCGGGACCAGGCCGCGCCGCGTCGGGAATACCAGGCGCACCTGTCCCGATGGCGGCCGCCAGCCGGGCAGCACGCGCTGCAGGGATTTCTGCGCCAGGTCTTCCGAACATGCGTGGCGCGGTAGGGCGATCACGCCCATGTGCGCCAGCGCTGCCTTTTTAAGCAGGCGTATGTTGTCGCTTCTCATGCGCGGTTTTAATGTGACCGCGTGTTGTTCGCCGGCCTGGTTCAGCAAGCGCCATGCCGGGGCTTCTTCGTCGATGCCAAAAACAAGCGCGTCCAGCGCGGCCAGGTCGGCCAGGGTTTGCGGCTCGCCGCAGCGTTCTATGAAAGCCGGGCTCGCATACAGCCCCCATGGGGTCGGGCACAGGTTGGCCTGGACCAGGCTAGAGTTCTCCAGCGCCTGCGAATTGATGCGCAAGGCGACGTCTATCCTCTCTTCGACCAGGTCTACGTTGCGATTGGTAATCTGTGTCATGACCTGGACTTTTGGATGCACGGCCATGAAGCGCGGCACCAGGTCGCTCAGGATCGAATCGATCATTCCTTCCGGCGCGCTGAAACGTATCGCTCCCACCGGCTCGACCAGGGTACGCTGCACGACGTCCTCGGCGGCGTGGGCCTCGATGATCATCGCCACGCAATGCTGGTAGAACTGCGAGCCGACCTCGGTAAGCGCGATGCGGCGCGAGGTCCGGTGCAGCAAGCGGACTCCCAGCGCTTGCTCCAGTTCCGCGGTACGCCGGCTCAGCCTGGATTTCGGTATGTCGAGGGCGTCCGCCGCCGCCGTGAAGCCGCCGCGGTCGACAACCTGGACAAAAAAATACAGGTCGTTGAGGTCGATATTCAGTTTTTTCATCGAAAGTTCCGCCTTTATCGTCCCATATGCAGAACGGAAGATCGCATTTTAGCCAATTTATCTGGATTGTCGTTGCGCATAGTATCAATCACACGGCAAGACATGCTGGAAAACAAGTTTTGCAGAATGCCGACACCGTCGCCATCCCGGCTCATATTTCTACTGAAAGAAAAAAATGAACATCCTGAAAATCGTGATTGCCACCACCCTTGCCACCGCCGCCGGCTCCGTTCTTGCCGAAGCAAGCTATCCGCCAGAAGTGCCTTTTGTTTCGACCAAGACGCGGGCAGAAGTGGTGGCTGAATTGCAGAAGGCAAGCGACCAGGGCAGCCTGAACTATGCCGCCTCTGCTTATCCGGTGCTGCAGCCTGTCGCCTCGGCCAAGACCCGCGCCGAAGTCAAGGAGGAGCTGAGCCGCGATAAGCCTGTTGCAAATCGAGAACTGGATGAGCTGCGCGACAATACCGGCTACTAAGCCGGCAAGCCTGTTGGCTAGCCGTGCAAATCAGGGAAACGTGGCGCTGCACTGCGCTGCGCGTGTCGCCACGGCATCGAACCATTGAATAAAAAAACCATGCAAACTTCATCTGTGCTGTACCGCAGCGGCCGTGTCCTTCTGGCGTCGCTGTTCGTCGTTTCCGGCCTGCTCAAGATCACTGCCTTTTCCGGCGTGGTCGGATATATGGACCGCATCGGCGTGCCGTTCGCCACTTTTTCCGTGCTGGCCGCGATCCTGGTTGAACTCGGCGGCGGCCTGGCGATCCTGGCCGGCTGGCGCGTCCGTCCCGTCGCCGTGATCGTGGCCTTGTTCACGGCGATCGCGACCTTGACCGCTCATCGGTTCTGGCAGGCGGAACCTGCCGCCCTGCAGAATCAGCTTAATCATTTTTTGAAAAATATAGCGATTATCGGCGCGCTGCTGATGCTGGCGGCGTCGGACGGCGTTTCTCCTGAAGAGAAATAAGGCAGCTGCGCGGATCTTCCGCTGGTTGTTAGCCGAGCGGAAAGACGCGATCTCCCTCGCCTGGCCGGCAGCCGTCGGCGATTGCTGTCCAGCCGCGGTGCACCACGATCTGCCGGCCGTCGTGGCACACCTCGATGCGCTCGCTGCCAGGCAGGCGTTCCCGGACAAAGGTCTCTACCGTCGACGGCAGGCTGACCTTCAGCTTCATGGCGAAAAGGTCGTCTTCGGGATGGTCGTCGAAATGCAGCAACGGCACAAATGCCGAGGCGAACATCAGCGCGTGCGAGCCGACGTCCACCGGCTCGGGCGCGTAGTTCGCTTCATGTAGCCAACGCTGCGCGCGCTCGCGCAAGTCGTCGCCGTCGGCCAGGTCGCCCCAGGCTGCCGCCAGCATTTCCACCACCCACTGGTTGCAGTTCTGGTGGAGGGTGCTGAACGGGTAGGCGTTGGCGCTGTAGCTGGCCGCCAGCAGGTGCCGCACGCGCGGCGCGTCGAGCGCTGCGCGCTGCAGCGATTGGGCCGCTTCGGCCGGCAGCCGTACGATCGAGATGTAGCCGGAGGACGGATCGTCGGCGCCGGTCACAAAACCGGCGAGGCCCTGGTCGTAGATCCGCGGCCGTTTTTCATCGCAGGCGTAGTAGAGCTGGCGGGCCGACCAGGCGCCGCTTTCGCTGCGCCAGGCGACGGCGGCATGCGAATACCGGATTTGAAAGCGCGAGAGATCGAGTCCTGAGCGGCTGATCAGCGCAGTGTCGCCGCCCATGGCATCGAGTTCTCCGCGGACCACGGCGGCAAAACGCAGCAGCCGGTCCTGCTGGCCGGCGGTAAGCTGCTGCGCGCGGTCGCAGAATGCTGAAGAGGTCGAGTAGCCGGGCGAACCGGGTTGCGCCTGGGCCGCGCCCGCGGCAATTGCAGCGGCAAGAACGAAGGCGCGCCAGATCTTCAAAGAGTCACCGGCCGCGCTGCAAGTTCGTTGTACCACTCGTCGGCGAGCACCAGGTAGAACGCCTCCCGCGTATCGCCGCGCGCGAACTCGAAGCCGTACACGCGATGCTGTGCCTGCACAAGATCGCCACGGCCAAGATTCTGCTTCTCGGCAATCGCCCGCGGCAGGTCGAGCACGATGCGCTGCTGTGAATCGTCGATTTGCATCGTGACGCGCGCGACGCCGGCGCGGCCGGGCGCCATGGCGACATCGATGATGCGATAGTTGCCGTCTGCGGTCTTGTCGCCGCCGGTCGAGCTGTCGCTTGAACCGTGCAGCGATGCGGACACGCTGCCGCTGGACGCCGAGCTGGTGCTGGCGGCGGACGACGTGAAACTTTCGGCATGCGTGTGCAGCGTGAAGCCGGCGGCTGCGACTAGGCAGGCGAGACGGAAGGTGGCGGGGAAGTTCATGGAGTGCTCCTTGGCGGTTGGGTTGGGTGGTGTGTGGCGCAGCCGCGCCGTGTAAACAACAGATCCGGGATTCGTTAGCGCATCAGGGAATTTCCTGTTTCTCGGGAGCGATGTGATATTGGCTGTAGCGCGCCAGGGAATTTCCCGTTGCCGGCGGAGCCGGCGCTATTTGTTGCAGCGACCGTATTGCCGTTGCAATATCGGCGGCGGCGGTGGCGACAATGCGCCGGTAGGCGGCCACCACGCTATCCACACCGCCCGGCGCCGGCAGCTCCGCCTGCGTGCGGCCCGCCGTTGCCTTACTGTCCGGGAATCGCTGCACCGCCCAGTTGATGGTAGTGCCGGCGCTTTTTCCTGGTTCGGCATCCATGCGTACTACTTCGACCGTAACGCGGTACCAGGGCGCCAGGCCGGATGCATTCCGGTGGTAATAAATGTCCACCGCGCCCAGGCTGGCTTGCAGCCGTTGCGACAGCGCGTCGCGCAGCTCGTCAGGAAGCGGCGCCGGCCAGCGCGCCTGCTCCATTATCCTGAGCGCGCCGTTGCCATCCGTGAGCAGCAGGTTGGCCCGGTTGAGACGCTCGGGCACGCGGACGGGAGGCACTTCAATCAATAACGGTTCTTTGCCTTGTGCGCCGGCTGGTGCGGCGCTTGCGTCGACGGCCGGCTCCGGCGCCAGCGTGTAATAACGCGGTTCGGGCGAGGCGCAGCCGGCCACCAGGGCGGCTGCGAACAGCAATTCCGCACAGAGCACGGTGAGACTGGCGGAGGGGATCATGGCTGCACCGTATCCGTTTTCCCGCGCAGCAGCGCTTCGGGATGGCGTTCCAGGTAATCGGTCAGATTGCGCAGGGAAGCGGCGCTGCGCGTCAGTTCCTGCATCATGCGGCGCGTGTCCTGCTGCAAAGGCGCATTCGGGGCAAGCGTTTCGTTGGCCGCCTGCAGGGTCTGGCGTGCGTCTTGCAATGCGGCTGCGAATTGCGGTACGAGATGGCCGTCGACCTGGGCCATCAGCTTGTCGGCGTTGCCCAGCATCTTGTCCAGCGCCGCCATCGACGTACGCAGGTCGCGGCCGATCTGCTCGAACGGCACGTTGTCGATCTTGTTGACGATGGAGCCTAGCTTGGCCTGCAGCTCGTCCAGCGTGCCGGGCGTGGTGGCCAGTTCTGGCATGGGGCCGTCGACGCTGACCTTGACCGGCGCCGCCTTGGGGAAAAAATCGAACGCCACGTAAAGCTGGCCGGTGAGCAGGTTGCCGTTGCGCAGCTGCGCGCGCAGGCCGCGCCGGTTCATGGTTTCGGCGATGTCGTAGGCTTTCTGCTTGTCATCCAGGTCGCGCGGGCTGAAGCCCATGCGGGATGGATAAAGCTCCACTATCACAGGGAAGCGGAAGGTCTTCTTGTCGCGCTGGTATTCGATCCCGATCGAGCGCACCTGGCCCACCACGATGCCGCGAAAATCCAGCGCCGCGCCCGGCGCCAAGCCGCGCACGGACTGGTCGAAATTGAGGACGGCGAGCGCCGGCTTCAGTTCGTCGAGGGGCTTCATGGCTTCCGCCTGGTCGCTGGCCAGGATGAACCGCGTGTTCTCGCCGGCCGCGGCAGCGGCCTTGGCATTGTCGGGATCCTGGAACGCCACGCCGCCAAGCAGCATGGTGGCGAGCGCCTGCGTATTCACCTTGAGGCCGCCGGCGTCGAGCTTGATGTCTATGCCGCTGGCATGCCAGAAACGGGTGTTGGCGGTGACCAGCTTGTCGTAAGGTTTATCGACGAACACGCGCAACGAGAGATCCTGGCCATTCGGTTCAAGCTGGTAAGCCACGACCTGGCCCACCCGCACGCGCCGGTAATAGACCGGAGAACCGATGTCGAGCGAACCGAGGTCGGCGGCGCGCAATACGAATTGTTTGCCGGTGGCGTCCGTGGATACCGCCGGCGGCACTTCCAGTCCGGCGAAGCTGTCGCTGCGCACATCCGACTTGCCGGCGTCCACGCCGATGTAGGCGCCGGACAGCAGTGTCTCCAGGCCTGAGATGCCGGAGACGGCAAAGCGCGGGCGCACCACCCAGAAGCGGGTGTCCTTGGCCAGGAAACCTTTGGCGTCGCTGCCCAGGGCGATGGTGGCGATCACATGGGAACGATCGCGCGCCAGGCGCAGCGACTTGACCACGCCGATATCGACGGCCTTGTAGCGTACCGGCGTCTTGCCGGGCGCCAGTCCGTCCGCGGTGCGGAAAGTCACCGTGATTTCTGGGCCGCGTTCAGACAAGGTGTGGACCAGGAGCGACAAGCCGACGACTGCGGCGGCGATCGGGACCAGCCATACCAGCGAAGGCAGCCAGCGTGTGCGCCGGCGCAGTTCGGGAGGCGGTGGCGCGGGCGGCGTCGGCGGGCTGGAGGAATCGGCTTCAGTCATTGCGGGCGTCCAGCGCATCCCATAGCAGGCGGGGATCGAAGCTCAGCGAAGCGAGCATGGTGAGCACCACGACGGTGGCAAACGCCAGGGCTCCAGGACCCGGGACGATGGTGGCCAGCTTGCCGGCGCGCACCAGCGAGGCCAGCATGGCGACCACGAAGATGTCGAGCATCGACCAGCGGCCGACCGTTTCCAGCAGGCGGTAAAGCCGGGTCTGCTGCCGGATGCGCCAGCAGGAGCGGAAATGCACGGAAAGCAGCAGCAGCGTCAACGCCATCATCTTGAGCAGCGGCACCACCACGCTGGCGGCCAGCACCAGGATGGCCAGCGCCTTTGCATCGGAAATCCAGAAAAAGACAATGCCGGAGAGGATGGTGTCGCGCGAAGTCTCGAAAACAGATTGCGTGACCACCATCGGCAAAAGGTTGGCGGGGATGTAGAGGATCGCGGCGGCGGCCAGGAACGACCAGGTGCGCGCCAGGGAGTCCGGCTTGCGGCGGTGCAAGGCGGCGCCGCAGCGCGGGCAGGGCCGGCCTGCGGGCGCATGCGGGCTGAGCAGGTTGCAGGCGTGGCAAGACACCAGTCCCATCGACGCGGTTGTCGGCGCCGTCGGCATGTTCATCGCGGCGGCTCCCTGTATTGCCACAGGTCGCGCGGATCGAACGACAGCATGACCGCCAGTACGACGACCAGCGCGCTGAATGACCAGAGCGCCGGCCCTGGCAGGATATCGGCGACGCTGGACAGCTTGACCAGCGTGACCACCACGCCGAGCAGGTAGACCTCGATCATGCCCCATGGCCGCGTGCGCCGGATGTAGCGCACGACGTACTCGAAACCCGCCGGCAAACGGCGCCGCGCCATCGGCGCCAGCAGGTGGAGCATCATCAGCATCTCCGCCAGCGGCAGCAGGATGGTGGTCGCCAGCACCAGCAGGGCCACCAGCGCCATGTCACGCTCTGCATACAGCGCTTGCACCGCGCCCCATAAGGTGGTTTGCATGCGGATGCCCTTGAGGTCCATCTCGACAATCGGAAAGATGTTGGACACCAGGAACAGGATGAGCGCGGTCACCACCAGCGGCAGCAGCCGGCGGTAAGCGCGTGCGCTCTCGCGGTACAGCGTGCCGCCGCAGCGCCGGCACTGCGCGCGTTCGCCGTCGGCGAGGCCGGTGCGCTGGTAGACGGCGTCGCAGTATTCGCAGGCCGCCAGGTGCTGGCCGCCAGTGCCTGGAGCCGGCGCATTGCGCGTAGTTTCGTGGTTTGTCATGGCGCGTTTGTCTACGGATAAAGCCGCTTATTTCAGGGACGCAACCAGCGCATCTGCGCCTTTTTCGATGCCGGTCCTGGCGGCATGGAGCGAGCCGAAGGTCGCCACGATATTCATTGCATTGGGATACTGCTTTGTCACGAACGCCTTCAGCAGCTGGTTGCTCGCCGAGTCATAGATTTCGACTGAATAGCTGACCGATCCCATGAGCATTCCTTCTTTCCCGCGTATGGATTGGACAACGTTGTAAGGCATGCCGGCCAGGTCGAAGCGGGTCACCGTCGACGCCACGGCAGTGTTTGTGCCGACGCCGGCCAAGGTCAACCTGAGCTTGAGGGTATTCGATCCGGGATTGCTGGTTACCCGGAAGCGCTGACTCAATGTTTTTCTGAACGTTGTATCCATGTAGCGGGCAAGTTCCTGCTTGTCCGCCTCCGGCAAATCGCCAAACTGATGATCTGGCCCGTTGTAGATGGCGACCGGATCGATGATGAGCGCGTTGTATTTCTGCCATTCGACGGGGGTCGAATAGCTGTAGGGGACGCGCCCGGTATCGTCTTTCTGGTCGGGCATCAGCTTGGACGACGACGAGATTCCCGAGTACGCCACCGGCTGCGTGGTCCCGCATGCCGCCAGCGTTGCGCAGCACGCTGCGATCATGGCCAGCCGGCCGGTCTTGGTGGATATGTGCATTGCAATTCCTCTTCAGGTTTTCCAAGGAATGACTGCCATCCCCTGGCACAGCTTGGTGGATGAGCCGGGCATGAGCGCGATGGCGATCGCTGCCTGGCGCTATCGGGCGGAGTGGAATGCTGCGTTCAACCGATGCCGGAATCAGCTGTCCGGCCGCCCCTTCGCGCTAACTCAGGGAGCGAATATAGCACCGAATTCGACATTTGCAAACCGCCTGGTCGGTTTTTGCAAAGAAAATACAAAACCCATCCCTGATGCCTTTGCCGTGCAGGCAATGGCGTCGTACCAGGCTTTCGGGGGGAATGGGGCAAGGTCCTTTTGTGCGGTATTTCTATACTGCAACACGCGCCGCATGATGGCCATCAGGACGGTGCCGGAAATCGGGCCCTGGCAGGAGCCGGCCAGGGCGCATCATTGATCGTGCATCCTCCTTCGAGAAGGCGCGCAAGCGAGATGTTGTCCTAGGTTTTGCCAGGAACCAGCCATTGCTTGCTGTCGAGCAGGCGCTCAAACATGCGCTCGCGGTCTTCGTCCGACAGAGGGCATAACCCGAACAGGGCGTTCAGGAGCAAGCCCTTGGCCGCATACCAGCGCAGCATCGCCAGCTCAGGATCGGCGGCCTCGGCCTTGATCGACGCAATCTTCTTGGCGTCGATCTCTTTGAAGGTAGACAACAGGCCGGGCTCTTCGCTGATGGCGCCGAGGATGGCAAAGGCGACCGATTGCTGCGTAGTGACAGCTTCGCGGGATACCGCGATCTGTGTCGCCAGCAGGGGTTCGGGCGACGTTGCGCTGACCTGCGCCATGTAGTCCCGGGAAAATTTCTCGAAATATTCAGCCTGGTATTCCAGCAACGCTTTCAGCACGGCTTCCTTCGACCGGAACTGATGCATCAGCCCGCCCTTGCTGATGCCGCTTTCGCGCGCAATCGCATCCAGCGTCAGCCGGCGCGGACCGTCGCGCGCAATGATGGCGAGCGCTGCCTGGATGATGGCGGTGCGTGATCGTTCCGATCGAGTGGTGTTGTCCATGCTCTGTCTCCGCTGCGGGAAGGGTTGCCGCCAAACCCATGACGATAGCTCGGAATGCGGATAAAAACAATCTTTATGGTCTGTTTTGGCGGCTGGTCCGGTAGACCTGGTCCCTGCATCGGGATCAAGGGGATATCTGCAATCGATTTCATCGCATCGTCTGCGGGATCCTTAGCCAGGGTAGGCATTCGCTGCAATCGAATCCGCGCCTCGAAGGGAATCAGACATTCGTATTTCTGGTTATCATGAGCCTGGCCCAAGGGCAAACCCGGGTTTGAAGATGCTGCAATAACAGGCAGGGATCAATCCCATCGATTGAAGAGCCAGATTTCCATTCCCGATATTTGAAAAGCGCCTCATGAAAAACACGACCGTAATCGCGAGCTTATTGTTTTCCGTTTTTTGCGCCAGCGGCATACCGGCGGCGATTGCCGCCAGCGCCGCCACCGTCAAAATCACCCCCTTAGGCAGCCACGATGGCGAATTCTGCGCACAGGACCGTGCGCTGATCTTCGAGGACCCGGACGGAACGCGGATCCTGTATGACGCCGGCCGTACGGTGCGCGGCGGCGGCGATCCCCGGCTGGGTAAAATCGATGGCGTATTGCTGAGCCATGTGCACAGCGACCACCTGGGCGACGCCCACCAGGCCGAGGCGAATGCCGGAACCTGCGCCTCCCCGGATTTTTCGGTCAAGAGCGCGCCGTCATCGGTGACCGAAGAGGTGGTCCTGGCGAAGAAAGCCAAATTGTTCGTCGGCGGCGAAATGGGCGATTTTTTCTCCCGCAGGATCACGGCCGCGGGCGGTAGCGCCGGCCAGGTGCAGCTGGTCCGCTTCGGAGGGCAGCGGAAAATCGGCGGCGTCAGCATTGCCGGCGTCCCGGCGGCGCATTCGAACGGACTGGACGAAAAATTCCTGAGCGGAGCGCTCGCAGAAGGTCTTGCGGCCAACGGCGTGAAGGCCTATGTCGGTCCCGCAGGCGGGTTTGTGCTGACTTTTTCGAACGGGCTGGCGGTATACCTGTCCGGCGACACCGGCATCATTGCCGACCAGGACCTCGTCGTGCGGCGTTTCTATAAACCCCAACTCGCGGTGCTGAACATAGGCGGCATTTTTTCCACCGGCCCGCAGGAAGCTGCCTATGTGATCAACGACCTGGTGCGCCCCAACGCCGTGATAGCGTCGCATGTGAATGAGGCCGCCACCAAGGACGGCAAATTCCTGCCGGGCAGCAAATTCCTGGAATTTAAAACCGCAGTGAAAGTGCCCGTATACGCTCCCCTTAGCGGCAAGACCATGGAATTCAACGTGGAAGGCAAATGTGTTGCGGGCTGTTAGCCGCACTGCCATGGAATGAGTCAACGCAATCCGATGCACGCAAGCAGGCCGCAGCAGATTTAACCGTATCCCAACCCTGACCCAGCATACCTTGAAGGAGCTTTTATGGACCGCCTCGAAGTTACCGAAAAAATCATCGCCGCCAAAGTGTCCTCAGGCGTCAAGTGGTCGGAAGTCGCCGCCAAGGTCGGGTTGAGCAAGGAGTGGGTCACCGCCGCGTGCCTGGGGCAAATGACGCTGAGCGCGCAACAGGCGGGGGTTGTTGCGGAAATCTTCAGCCTGACCGCGGAAGAGGCCAAGTGGCTGACCGTTACGCCGTACAAAGGCTCGTTGCCGACGTCGGTCCCGACCGATCCGCTGATCTATCGTTTCTACGAACTGGTCAATGTGTACGGGAGTACATTCAAGGCGCTTATCCACGAAGAGTTTGGCGACGGCATCATGAGCGCCATCGATTTCAAGATGGACCTGCAGCGCGAGAACGACCCCAACGGCGACCGCGTGCGCATCCTCATGAGCGGCAAATTCCTGCCCTACAAACAATACTGATTGCTCAATCTCATTTGCAGCGGAAGACGACGCCATGCACATCGCTATCCTTACCTTCGAAGGCTTCAACGAACTTGACTCCCTGATTGCGCTCGGGGTCCTGAACCGCATCAAGAAGCCGGACTGGCGTGTGTCTATCGCGAGTCCGGCAGCGCGAGTCCGGTCGATGAACGGGCTGGTGATCGAAGCGCAGGCGTCGCTGCGCGAGGCAAACACTGCCGATGCGGTCATCGTCGGCAGCGGCATGCTGACACGGGAAATAGTCGCCGACGAAGCGCTGATGGCGCAGCTGCAACTCGATCCGTCGAAACAATTGCTGGCGGCGCAATGCTCAGGCACGCTGGTGCTGGCCAGGCTCGGACTGCTGGCGGGCGTTCCGGCCTGCACCGACCTGACAACCAAGCCCTGGGTCCAGGAAGCCGGCGTCGAGGTGCTGAACCAGCCTTTTTTCGCGCGGGATAACGTCGCTACCGCAGGCGGGTGCCTGGCGTCGCCTTACCTCGCCGCCTGGATAATCGCCCGGCTGGAAGGTGTCGAGGCGGCGGAAAGTGCGCTGCACTACGTCGCCCCGGTGGGAGAGAAAGAAGATTATGTGTTGCGCGCGATGCGGAATATCAGGCCGTACCTGAAACAGAAGCCGGCTGTCCCGTGCAATTGAAACAGAGATGCATGTCAGGCGCCTGGCGCCGTCAGCGTGACGGTTGCGCCTGACATGTTCATTACCGGCAGCCTTATTTCAGTTCAGTCGAGTAGTTGACCGGGATCCACTGCCACGACTTGCCGGCCGCGCGCAAATGTCCAAGGCCCGGAAACGAAATGTGGGCCGCGCCTATCAGGTCTCCCTCTTTTGCCGCCGCAGCGAACACCTTGGCGCGCGCCAGGGCGGCGGTTTTCTTGTCCGTGTCGAATTCAATCGTGACCGCAGGGTCCGCGAACTGCACGGCGCCGACGTGGATCAGGTCGCCGGTCACGATCAGTTTTTTGCCCTTGCTTTCGAGGACATAACTGGTGTGGCCGGCGGTATGGCCGTAGCTCGACCAGGCCTTGACGCCCGGCACGATCTCGCCGCTGCCGTCGAACGGCTGGAACTTGCCAGCCGCGATGTAGGGGTTGAGCGACGCCACCGCGCCCTGGAAGGAACCCTTCGAGTCGGCGCTCGCTTGCTCCAGTTTCGCCTTGGATAGCCAGAACTCGGCATCGCGCTTGTCGGCGTGGACGATCGCGTTAGGGAACGCCAGCGCGCCGTTCGCGACCAGGCCGCCGAGGTGGTCAGGGTGCATGTGCGTGAGGAAGATGTCGTCGACCTGTTCAGGCTTGTAGCCTGCCGCTTGCAGGCTCGCTGTCAGCTTGCCCAGCGTCGGGCCGAACAGCGTGCCGGCGCCTGTGTCGATCAGCACCAGTTTTGTACCGGTATTGATGAGAAAGCCGTTGACCGAGGTCTCGACGGGCACGTCCAGGAAAGACTTGCGCAGCGCTGCCGTGGTCTTGGCAGCGGGCTCGTCCAGCAGCTTGTCGACCGGCAGGTCGACGGTGCCGTCGCTCAGTGCGGTGACCTCGAAATCGCCGAGCATCACGCGGTAGAAACCTGGGGCCTGGGTCTTGACCTGAGGCGCGGCAGCGAACGCCGCGGTGGGGATGGCGCCGGCGCCCAGCGCCAGGGAGACGGCGAGTGCGGCGCCGGACAGCAGATGACGCAACGGGAATGAAGTGTGGTCCATTGATTGGCTTTCGTAAGCCTCGGAAGAGGCCGGGTTGTGAAGGTCGGATTGTGTCGGTTTGCGAATGACGAGATGCCCTGTCGCCAGCAGGTCAAGGATGGCGCAGCAACCCTGCGCCCAATGTGGTTTTCCCTGCTTGCAGCAGCACAAAATCCTAGCATTTTTCTTGCGAAGGCGTCGCTCGTCCGCAACTATGCGAAGCGGCTGCGGATCGCTTCAGGCAGAAGGCGTTCCGCAGCGTGATGGCCGCAGCCGGCAGGACCAGGCAGCCGTTGCGGCGCCTGGTCTGTTCAGGGAGGGGATCCCTCAGGACTTGGCTTTCTTGGCGGGTTTCGACTTGCCGGCGCTGTTGAGGGAAATCGCCTGGCGGACGAGGGTCTTGAAGGCGGATTCGTCGATTTCTTCCCCTTCGAGGATGTCGATCGCGCGCCGTGTGTTGCCGTCGAGGCTGGAGTTGAAGAGGCCGGCCGGATCTTTCAGGGACGCGCCCTTGGCGAAAGTAAGCTTGATTTTATCCTTGTAGGATTCGCCGGTGCAGATGATGCCGTCGTGCGACCAGACCGGCGTGCCCATCCACTTCCATTCCTCGACCACTTCCGGATCCGTTTCCCTGACGAGCTCGCGCATCCGGCCGAGGATGTCTCCGCGCCAGTCTCCGAGTTCGGCGATCCTTTTCGAGATGAGCTCAGATGCCGGCTGGCCTTGGCTCGCGTCCGTTTTTTTCATATGTTCACCCTAGAAGATCCAGATATATTGGATGTGCAAGACAATATGCCGCTAGTCCAGCTTGGCGACAACCGACTCCAGGTTCGCAAAGAATTTCTGCCATCCGTACCTGGCGCCCTGGTAAGCCTGTTCCTGGTCCGGCCGGAAGCCCGACTGCTCCATGCGCAGGCGGGTCCCACTGCCGCTGGGAGTAAGGGTCCAGGTGACGACGCTCTTGAGGCCAAGCGCTTCCCATGCGTAAGACAGCGTCTGGTTCAGTTCCACCGCCAGCACCTGGCAATCGACAACGCCCCAGTCCGCGCGCAGGTCGAAGCGATGGCCGACGACCGGCTTGAAGTCGTTTTTCATCAGCCATTCCTCGATCAAGGGGGCTTGCGTCAAGGCGCGCCAGATTTTCTCGGCAGGGTGCGGCAACTCGCGTTCCACGATCAGGGTTTTGGTGTCGTCAGCTTGCGTCATTGGTCCATCCTTTTCAATAGGGTTTCCAAACGGTCAAATCGGTTATTCCAAAAGGTCGAATAAAAACCGATCCAGTCGATCAGCGGCGCCAGCGCTTTCGGCTCGGCGCTGTAATACGTCTCGCGCCCGTCACGCCGGCCGCGCACCAGGCCGGCCAGCTTGAGCGCCCCGAGGTGTTTCGAAATGGCGGGTTGCGATACCCCTGACGGATCGGTCAAGGCATGCACTGTCATTTCGCCCCCCATGCTCAGGCGCTCAAAAATTGCACGCCGGGTTGGATCGGACAAGGTTTTCAGAACGGCTGTCGGTTCGGCGTGCACTGCGATTCCTCTTCTATTGAACTGCATTTCTGTTTCCATGAACGCTGGCAGCGCGCATGAATCAATCATAACCAATTGGTTATGGATGTCAAGGGCCATCTTGGATGAGCGTGGTTCGGCGCCTCCATGCGCTTGTGTTCGGATTGACAACACGCGCATGCGGGAAGCGCCTGCCCACGCGACCGTTACTTCACAGCGGTGACGATATAACCGGCGTCCTGCTTGGCGAAGTCGATGGACACCTTCTTGTCGACGGCGAGCCGGTCGAAGAAGGTCTTGTCTTTCACAATGAAGGTCATCGTCATGGCCGGCCAGTTCAAACTTTTGACGGGGCCGTGGGCTAACGTCACCGTGCCTTTTGCGGTGTCGACGGCCTTCACAACGCCAGTGGCCTTGTGGGTGGCCGTCTTCGCCATGGCGCCGGAATTCATGCTGCCCATCGGCATGTCCTTCATGTCCATGTTTTTCATGTCGCCGGACTGCGCGAGGGCCACGCCGGACGCTGACAGCGCCAGGACCAGGGACAGGGTTGCGATCGATTTCATGTTTGTTTCCTTTTCAAGTTGAGGGAATGATTTGAAACAGATTGCGCCCAACCGCATGCCAGACGGAATAGGCGCCGCGCCTGCTTGCACACGCGTTTGCTGCGGCTTCCTTGGGCTTCGAGAGCCATTGCTGCCTAAGCCGGCCGCACCTAGCCGGCCGCATCCAGCCGCCGCCGGCGCAGCAGCAGATACACCGCCGGCACCACAAACATCGACAACAACGGCGCAGTGATCATGCCGCCCACCATCGGCGCCGCGATACGCTGCATGACTTCCGATCCGGTGCCGGCGCCAAGCATGATCGGCACCAGGCCGGCGATAATCACCGCCACCGTCATCGCCTTCGGACGCACCCGCAGCACCGCGCCTTCGCGGATCGCGTCGAGCAGGTCGGATTCGCTGTGTTTGCCGGCGGCCAGCCGTTCTTCCCAGGCATGCTTTAAATACAGCAGCATGATCACGCCGAACTCCGCCGATACGCCGGCCAGCGCGATGAAACCGACGCCGCCGGCGACCGACAGGTGGTAATCGAGCAGCCACAGCAGCCAGATGCCTCCGGCCAGCGCAAACGGCAGCGTGCCCATGATCAACGCCGCTTCGTCGAAACGCTTGAAGGTCAGGTAAAGCAGGATGAAAATGATCAGCAAGGTGGCCGGCACCACGACCTTGAGTTTGGCGGCGGCGCGTTCCAGGTACTCGAACTGTCCTGACCAGGCAACCGAATAACCCGCGGGCAATCTGACTTCCTTCGCCACGGCTTGCTGCATGTCATGCACGGCCGAACTGAGGTCGCGATCGCGGATGTCGACATAGACCCAGCCCGACAGGCGCGCATTTTCGCTCTTCAGCATCGGCGGGCCGTCGCTGATGCGGATCGCGGCGACGTCGCCCAGCCGGATCTGGGCGCCGCGCTCGGTCAGCACCGGCAGCTGGCGCAGCTTCTCGACCGAGTCGCGCACCTCGCGCGGGTAACGCACATTGATCGGGAAGCGCTGCAATCCCTCGACGGTTTCGCCGATGTTGTCGCCGCCGATGGCTGCCGACACCACGCTTTGCACGTCCGAGACATTCAAGCCGTAGCGGGCCGCCGCATCGCGGTCGATATTCACATCGATGTAACGGCCGCCGTTCAGGCGCTCGGCCAAGGCCGACGCAACGCCGGGAACCTGCTTGACGGCACGCTCTATATCGCCGGTAATGCGGTCGATTTCCTGCAGGCTGACACCGGCCACCTTGATGCCGACCGGGCTCTTGATGCCGGTGGCCAGCATGTCGATCCGGTTGCGTATCGGCGGCACCCAGATGTTCGACAGCCCCGGCACCTTGACGATGCGGTCCAGCTCTTGCACCAGCTTGTCCGGCGTCATGCCTGGCCGCCATTGGCTGCGCGGCTTGAACTGGATCATGGTCTCAAACATTTCCAGCGGCGCCGGATCGGTGGCGCTCTCGGCGCGGCCAGCCTTGCCGAACACGCTTTCCACCTCCGGCACGGTCTTGATCAGGCGATCGGTCTGCTGCAGCAATTGCGCCACCTTGCCCGCCGATAAACCGGGCAGCGCCGACGGCATGTACAGCAGGTCGCCTTCGTCCAGCGGCGGCATGAATTCGCCGCCGAGCCGGGCCATGGGCCAAACCGTCAGCATCGCCACCAGCGCCGCCGCCAGCAAGGTCATCTTGGGAAAACGCAGCACGATATCGAGCAAGGGGCGGTACAGCGCGATCAGGAAACGATTGAGCGGGTTCTTCTGCTCGTCCGGAATCCGCCCCCGGATCAGGTAGCCCATCAAGACCGGGATCAGCGTCACCGCCAGGACGGCGGCGGCCGCCATGGCATAGGTCTTGGTGAAGGCGAGGGGAGCAAACAGGCGTCCCTCCTGGGCTTCCAGCGTGAATACCGGAATGAACGAGAGCACGATGATCAGCAGCGAGAAGAACAAGGCCGGACCCACTTCGGCCGCGGCGTCGCCGATGACGCGCCAATGATCGTCGCCGCTGAGCTTTTCGCCGGGATGGGCGTGGTTCCAGGCTTCGATGTGCTTGTGGGCGTTCTCGATCATCACCACGGCGGCGTCGACCATGGCGCCGACGGCGATCGCAATCCCGCCCAGCGACATGATATTGGCGTTGACTCCCTGGTAGTACATGACGATAAAGGCAACCAGGATGCCGATCGGCAGCGTGATGATGGCAACCAGCGCCGAGCGCAGGTGGAACAGGAACAGCGCGCAGACAAGGGCGACCACGATGAATTCCTCGACCAGCTTTTCTTTTAGGTTTGATACGGCGCGCTTGATCAGGCTTGAGCGGTCGTAAGTAGTGACGACCTCGACGCCCGGCGGCAGGCTCGCCTTCAGTTTCTCCAGCTTGGCCTTCACCGCATCGATGGTCTCCAGCGCGTTTTTACCGGACCGCATGATGATCACGCCGCCGGCAACTTCGCCTTCGCCATTCAATTCCGCAATGCCGCGCCGCATTTCCGGCCCCACCTGGATGCGGGCGACGTCGCCCAGCCGCACCGGGACCCCGGCGTCGGTCGTCATCAGCGGAATCTTGCGGAAATCCTCCAGCGATTTCAGGTAGCCGGAGGCGCGCACCATGTATTCGGCCTCGCCAAGCTCCAGCACCGAGCCGCCGGTTTCCTGGTTGGCTTTCTGCACGGCGTCGATGATCCTGCCGTGCGGGATGTTGTAGGCGCGCATCTTGTCCGGATCGAGCACGATCTGGTACTGCCGCACCATGCCGCCGATGCTGGCCACTTCCGACACATTCGGCACCGCTTTCAATTCGTACTTGAGGAACCAGTCCTGCAGGGCGCGCAGCTGCGACAAGTCCATCTTGCCGCTGCGGTCGGCCAGCGCATATTCGTAGACCCAGCCGACGCCTGTCGCATCCGGCCCGAGCGCGGTTTTCGCTTGCGCAGGCAGCCGCGACTGCACCTGGTTCAGGTACTCCAGCACCCGCGAGCGGGCCCAGTAAGGATCGGTGCCGTCTTCAAACAGGATGTAGACGAAGGAGTCGCCGAAAAACGAATAACCGCGCACCGTCTTTGCCCCCGGCACCGACAGCATGGTGGTGGTCAGCGGATAAGTGACCTGGTTTTCGACGATCTGGGGCGCCTGGCCGGGATAGCTGGTGCGGATGATGACTTGCACGTCCGATAAATCCGGAATCGCATCGAGCGGCGTGCGCGCCAGCGACCAGATGCCCCATGCGGTCACCATGATGGTCGCCAGCAGCACCAGGAAACGGTTGGCGACCGACCAGCGGATCAGCTTGGCGATCATTGCGCGGCTCCCTTGGCCGCGCCGGCCGCCGGTGCAATCGTGGAGATTTCGAAGGCGCCGTCCTTGGCCGGACGAATCTCGAAAACGACGTTGCCGCCGACCGCAATGTTGGCCGGCAAGCCGGCCGCGGGCAGCTTGAAGTCCATCGTCATCGCGCCCCATTGCAGGGATGGGATTGGCCCATGCGAAATGGTGATCTCTTCCCCGGTGATGCTTTCAACCTTGCCCTCGCCACGGTGCGCCGGCCCGGCAGCCTTGCCGGACGCCGGCGCGGCCATGCCCGCCATGCGTGTTTCGGTGCCCGTCAGGCTGGCTTCCGAATCGATCAGGAACTGGCCGGAGACGACTACTTTTTGCCCGGCGTCCAGTCCCTTGCGGATTTCGGTCTGGCCGCCGGTCTCGCTGCCGGTTTCAACTTCGGCCGGGATGAACTTGCCGTCGCCTTGCGCTACCATGACCACGCTGCGGGTTCCGGTCTGGATCACCGCTTCGGTCGGCACCAGCAAGATATCCTTGCGCGCCACCGGCGAAAAATCAATCGTCGCAAACATGCCCGGCACCAGCTGGCCGGACGGATTGGCCAGTTCGATGCGTGCCTTGAGCGTGCGGGTTGCGGGATTCACGTCCGGCAGGATCGCGCTGACCTTGCCTTTGAATACCGTTCCTTGCAGCGCGGGTGTGCGCGCTTCGACCATGTTTCCCGGACGTACCTGCGCCGCCTGGCTTTCCGGCACATCGGCATTGACCCAGATCGTGCCGAGGCCGTTGATCTTGAACATCGGTGCGCCTGCCATCACGGTCATGCCTTCACGCACGGCGAGGTCCGAGACCACGCCGCCGATAGGCGCGAGGACGGTCAGGCGCGCCTGCACCTTGCCGCTCGATTCCACCAGCCGGACCTGGTCGTCAGTCATGCCTGCCAGGCGCATGCGCTGGCGCGCGCCGCCAAGCAGGCCATCCATGCCGCTGCCCTGCATGCGCCGCACCGACAGGTACTCTTCCTGGGCGGCCACCCATTCCGGCACATACAATTCGGCCAGCGCCTGCCCTTTGCGCACCGGGTCGAGCGGCGCGCGCACGTACAGCCGTTCGACGAATCCATTGCTGCGCGCCTGCACCAGGGCGACATCGCGTTCGTTGTATGCCACGCTGCCTACGGCAACCACTGTCGAGGTCAAATTTCCCTTGGTAACTTCAGCGGTACGGATGCCGAGATTCTGCTGTACGCGCGGGCTGATATCGACCTTGCCGCCATCGCCGGCATCGTCGGCGTAGACCGGGACCAGCTGCATATCCATGAACGGCGATTTGCCGGGCTTGTCGAACTTCTGTCCCGGCATCATCGGATCGTGCCAATACAGCACCTTCTTGCCGGCGCCGGGTGCAGGAGATGAAGCCGGGTCCGACATGGGGGCCGCCGTTCTTTTACCCTGGTTCATGCCGGCCCAGTACAGGCCATAACCGGCTCCCGCGAGGAGGACGGCGATAACGGCGGCGAGGATTGGTTTCTTGTTTTTCATTGCGTGTCCTTGTCCATTTCCGAATGCGTCATCAGGCCGCCGGCCGGAAACAGGAAATTGAGTTGCGCCCACAGGCGGTCGGTGTCGGCCGCCAGCTGCAGGGCCTGGATGCGGACGTCGATCACATTGCGGCGCGCCGACAGCACTTCCGCCAGGGTCGCCTTGCCGCCGCGGTAAGCCGTGATCGCGGCCAGCGTGCGCTGGCTGGCCAGCGGGACCAGTTCGTCCTGGTAGCGGGCGTAGCGCTCGCGGTCGTTTTGCCATTCGTCGACCATGCCGCGGGTTTCCGCGACATGGGCGCGCAGCATGTCCTCGCGTTCGGCCTTGGCTTGTTCCACCAGCGCCAGCTTGGACGAGAGCTCGCGATCTTGGCGATTCTTCCGGTCCCATTGCAGCGGGATCGACAGGCCGACCGACACCATGTTGGAAAAAGCCGCGCTGCGCTGCTGGAACGCCATTTCCACGGTCCAGTCGGCTTTTTCATTGGCCTTCGCCAGTTTTGCGTCCGTCTCGGCGACGGCGACCTGCTTGCTCAGCACGGCAATTTGCGGATGGTGAGCAATCGCGCTGTCGAGCGTCGCCGGGTCCAGCCGGATGGTGTCGGTCGCAGGTTTTTCGGCCAAGGTGAGATCGGCTGCATTGCCGATCCAGCGCGCCAGCATGGTATTGGCGTTGCGCACGCGGCGCCGGCTTTCGCTGGCGCGGTCGTCAAACGCCGCCAGCGCGCCTTGGGCGGCAAATACATCCGCCTGGCTGCCGCGGCCGGCACGGTAGGCGCCTTCTGCCGCTTGCATTTCGAGCCTGGCTTGTTCACCTTGCTCGGCGACGACCGCTGCCATCGCGTCCGCGTAATAACGGTCGAGCCAGGCCAGCGCGGTATCGCGTTCAATCGCGGCGGTTGCCATGGTCTTCTCGGCCAGGGTCTTTTGCGCCTCCAGCTCGAAGCGCTGGGAGCGCAGGCGGCGCTTGTCGGAACCCGTGATTTCCTGCATGACGCCGACCCGGCGCATGGTCATGAAATCGTTGTTGAGGCTGCCGCGGTCGCGGCCGGTGACCGGCAGGTTATCGATGCCGACCTTCAATACCGGATCGGGCAACTGGCCGGCGGCGACCGCCATGTCGCGCGATGCGGCAACCGAGAAATCCTGGGCGGTGAGCTGGCGCGAGCGCTCTACGGCGCGGCGCTGGGCTTCGGCCAGCGTCAATGGCGCGTCGGCCGCGTAGACGTTGGCGATGAGTACAAGCGACCCGGCCAGCGCGGCAAAACCGGTTCTTGCGGAAAACCGAAGAACCGCCTTGCGCACCGCATGGCGGGCGGCCAATGCAGAAAATGCGGGGGATGACATGAAACCTCCAGATAGCGAGAGACAGCATCGGGCGTGCACGCGGCACGGCGATGGCGGACTAGGCGATCCGGGAGCTTAAATGCGGAAACAGCAGTTGCGTATGGCGAGCGGCGGCGCGGTGCTCCGCGCCAGGAGAAGAGAGTCGGGCCTCGCATCGGTGGCGCGGCCGGCAGTTTCGATATTCCGGAATACCAGCGTCAGTGCGGCTGCCATGAAAGGCTGCACATGCGGCACGGACGGCTTGTCCAGCGACTGGTTGCCGGCCTGGTCGTTGGCGTGGCAGAGGCTGGGCTGTTCCTTGTCGGTACCGGCGCACCCGGCCATCGCCTGGTCGCCGTCCATCGGCATCGATGCCTGCTCGCCAGCCTGTCCGATGCTGAAACTCGGGCAGGCGTATCCCGCCACAGCAAGCTGCATGAACAGCATGCTGACCAGCACGATGAACGCGGCGATCAGGCGGGATGGACGGGAGAGTTTCATTGTTTTCAGGTTTTTTGCTTTACTTATAGTAGGCAGCGGCGATATTTGTTGTCAAGCAGCGGCAAACTGGTCTCGATAGCGCATTGTCAGCGTTCCCCCTGTGGGAAGGTCAAGGCATTTTTGCTATGCTAGCGTCTTTCCGCCGGCCGGGTCGGCAGCCCCTAGCCGGGCACCCCCATCTACGGAGCAGCAAATATGGCCTCTTTGCAGGAACAATTTTTAAAAGCCGGCCTGGTCGACAAGAACAAGGTCAAGCTGGCCAACCAGGACAAGAACAAGCAGAAGAAGGCCGAGCGCCGGAGCGGCACGGTCAGCGTCGACGAAACGCGCCTGGCCGCGCTCGAAGCGCAACGCAAGAACGCCGAGCGGGCGCGCGAACTCAATGCCCAGCGCGACGCCGCCGCGGCCGAAAAGGCGATCGCCGCGCAAATCGTCCAGATGGTGCAGAAGAATCGCCAAAGCAAGGGCGCCGGCGACATCGCCTACAACTTCACCTACGACAACAAGATCGAACGGCTGTATGTGTCGGCCGCGGTGCAGGCGCACCTGGTGGCCGGGCGCCTGGTGATCATCTGCCAGGGCGACGCCAGGGAACTGGTGCCGAGGATCATCGCCGACAAGATCGCGGAGCGCGACGCCTCGCTCGTCGTGCGGGTCAACAAGGCCAGCACCGAAATCGATGCCGACGATCCGTATGCAGCCTTCCAGATCCCCGACGACTTGATGTGGTAACCGGAGCGCCTGGCGCTCGCGCAACAAACGGCGCGAGCCGGCCAGGCTGCCGCTGACGGCATCTAATCCTTGTCGCTGCCGGCATGCAGCGTCCCCAGGCAGTCCTGGACGGCTTCTTCAAACGAATACGTGACGTGGTGCGCGCCTTCGATTTTATTGTCTTGCAGCCGAGGCGGCTCGAACGGGCTGGCGATCAGCAGCACCAGCTGCTTGACGTGCGGCAGGCGGGTCGTCAGGTGGATCAGGGCGGATTCGATCTGCGCCTGTTCCTTGACCGGTTCGATGCTGACCAGACAAAATGCCGAAACGATTTCCGGATTGGCGCCGGGGGGAGGAGGCCCTTTCAGCAATTCGTCCAGCGTGAGGTGACGGCCGTCCACGCCTTGTTTGCGCAAAATCCGCACCAGGATTTCCGCCGCCAGTTCATCGCCGAGCGAACCGGCGCCGATGGCCAGGACGACGGTGCCGGCCGGCACATCGAAGGAGCCTTGCGTGCTGCCGATCACCGCCTCGCGCCGGCGCCGCAGCTGATGGCCGATGTTGACGTCGTCCAGCATCGAGATGCGGTTGTATTGCCGCCACCATCTCGGATTTTCGCCTAAGGCCTCGATCACGGCGGCGATAGCGCTGGCCACCTTCAACTGCTCGCCCTTGCTGATCGCATCCGCATCCAGGTCGGCCCGCGCCAGGTGCAATGCGGGCACCAGCACCGAGTCGCAATAGGCGGCGAACGATTTTCTTTTCAGTATCCGGCGCGCGCTGGCGATGATTTCCTGGGTGTCGCCTGACAGCGCGCGCTGGTAGAAATTCTGCGGCAAGGTGAGAGCCGGGATCTCTCCCAGCAAGATCTCGAACATGTTGAGTGTCCTGAAATAGCGGCCGGCGACCACCAGGCACAAGGTCAGCGGCGTCGACAGCACCAGTCCGACAGGACCCCAGATCCAGCTCCAGAAGATGGCGGCGATCACGACCGAAAGCGGCGACAGCCCGGTCGTGTGGCCGTACAGCTTCGGCTCCACCACCTGGGCGAACACGAGCTCGATGACCAGGAACAGGATGAGCGTCATGACAGCCAGCGACCAGCCCGGCGAAATGGCTGCCGCCAGCAGGGTGGCGCAGAATGCCGCGATCCATACCCCCACATAGGGAATGAAACGCAGGATGGCCGCCATGGCGCCCCACAGCAAGGCCTGCGACAGGCCGAGGATGCTCAGTCCCAGCCAGACCAGCACGCCAACGCCGATGTTGACGGCGAACTGCGACACAAAAAAACGCGACAGGCGCTCGCCGGCATCGTTGACCGCGACCGTCGTGGCGCGCAAATCGTTGCCGCCGGCCAGGCGGATGAAACGGTCGCGCAATGCCTCGTGTTCCAGCAGCACAAAAATCAGCACCACAAAAACAATGCCCGCCATCTCCAGCGGCGGCCACACGGAAGAGACGATCCGCGTCAGCAGTTGCAGCGGCTGTTGCGGCGGCTCGTGTATTTCGACGGCAATCGGCGACTTGCTGCTGCCCAGTGCCGACGCGTCAGGACTGGCGCCCGCCTGCCGCTCGGAAAGATGCTCGATCCAGCGTCCTGCCTCTCCGTTCAATTCTCCCAGTTTGCCGAGGGTCAGCTGATCGAGCACGGCTACCTTGCTGCGTATCGTGTCCGCATATTGCGGCAGGCTTGCGCCAATCCGCACTACCTGCGATCCGATCACCAGTCCGACCGCCCCCAGCGCCAGCGCCAGCATCACGACCGCAACGCAGACCGAAATGGTCGACCCTATGCCGATCTGCCGCAGGCGATGGATAAACGGCGTGATGATCAGGCTCAGGATAATGGCGAGCGTGATGGGGATGAGGACATCGCGTCCGAAGTACAGCAGCGCGAGCACAATCGCCGTTCCCAAGATGCCGGTAATACGGTCAGGCTGCTTCTGTAGATTTTGCAATTTCGGCATTGGGGGCCTCTGAGCTGGTTGATTTTTGATTTGCCGCACCCTGGCGGGATCCATTGTCCGCGATCAGGATGCGGGTCCGCGCAAATGGCGTCTGAGGCAAATTTTGCCTGAAAGGCACGGAAACGGGATTTTTTTCGAATGTTTGATGTGCCGGGCCGTTTACGCCCGAGTCCGGCGGCAATCGACGGAATGATTGAACAAGAGATTCACTGCTTAGTCATTTTTTGCATTTGCGCAAATGCGCAACGCTGCGCCGGCACTCGAACATTGATTGCTGCTGGCGGGATGAAGCGAATAACGATATCCGGATTGCCACGGACACGAACCATGACAGGCGTCAAGCGATGTCAAGGTTGGCTGCCGCGCGCATTTGGAACCTGAGACAAATTTGGTCTGAAACTTCCAAAAATCGGCATGTTCCAACAGTGCAATATGCGGCGCATATCTGCGCAGTTTTACCTGTGCCTTCTTGCAAAAACTCCGAGTCTCCGCAACAAGAAAATGAGGCGCTGCCTTGGCCGGCACGGCGTTTGTCCCGATTTACTTCGCTGCTTTAATGCTGGACCGAAATTCATGCAGATTCGAATTGCACGATTTCACGCAAGATGAATTGGCGTGGCATAAAAAATGCTTTTCAGCAACGCCGCCGTCAGGCGCATAGATGTGATAACTGCTATCGCCCCACAGGCGCCGCAGCGCTTGTTTGGAGAATGCATATGTTTAGCGCGCGATTGAATTTGTTAGGTACTCCCGAATTCCACAATGCCGAGACCGGCCAGAAAATAAAACTTGGATATGCAAAGCTGGTCCTTCTGCTGGCATATCTTGCGCTGGAACCCCGAGCCCATACCCGCGAATCGCTGGCCGACCTGTTGTGGCCGGAATTGGATGAGCATGACGCCAAGGCCAATCTGCGCCGGGCGCTGTTCAACCTGCAACAGGCGCTGGTGCTGGCCAAGCTGGAAAAAACACTGGTTTATGCGGATCGCAGCATTGTCCGTCTTGCAAATGAGCGCTTTTGGATCGATGCCGACGAATTCGAGAATTGGGAGAAGATCGACTGCATAAAATTAACCGATCAGCAACTTCAACTTTACAAGGGGCCGTTGCTGGACGGGATTTTTCCTGCCGGCGAGAGACTTGCCAGTTGGTTGCAGCACAGGCGGGCGCGGTGCGAACAAAAAAATATTTCACTGCTTGAGCATGCCATCGTTCTGCATTCAAATGCAGGCGAATTCGATGTCATGGAACGGCGCTGCCGGCAGCTCATCTCGGTGGATTTCTTGAATGAACTGGCGCACTCCCGTCTCATGCACATGTACCTCGAGACGGGTAATCAGGTTGCGGCTCGAAACATATACGATGCGTACTGCAGCATGACCCAGCAGCACCTCGGGGCATCTCCTCCCAAAGAGATCGCCACGCTCTTTGATAAATCTGCATATCAACCGCCCGCAACAATTCAAGCGACAAGGCCCGATCCTGTTTTTGGAAAGTTTTTCACGCCTGAAACAAGGCGAGAGTATCGATTGGTTTCCACCCTCTATGTCGAGCTGTTCCCTCTGGTCCACTGCGATCGGGAGGCATGGCTCCGGATGAGCACGGCGGCCATCGTGCGGTTGCGCGAATTGCTGTCGAAATACTGCGGCACCTTCCGGCAGCAATCGAATTCTGTCGTCATCGCCTATTTCGGTTATCCGGTTGCAAACGAATTCATAACGGAGTGGTCCTTGGCCGCCGGGCTGTCCATCCGTCGATGCATTGCGGAAGAGTTCCAGCATGTCGGAATCCGAAGCGCGGTGCATGCCGACATCATGATGACAGGCCCGGGATATACCTTGCCCGACATACTGGGGGAATGCACCACGATAGCGCGCAACCTGGCGGAGTCGGCGCCGATGGGAACGCTGGTTGCATCGGAAGAGACCCGGCGTGGAATTGCGTCGCTGTTTCACATGAAGTCCCTTGATGGCGCTCCGCATAAGGCGGTCGAGGTGCATGCGTTGCGCGAGCCTTGCAGCGAAATGTGCGACGCCGCGCCGGCGCATCGCCGTAGGTTCGTGGGCCGCGCGGATGAACTCAAGGTGCTGGACCGGGCCTGGACAAAGGCTACCGTCGATGGCGGGATATGTGTGCAGCTGAGCGGCGAAGCGGGAATCGGCAAGTCTCGTTTGATCCAGGAATTCCTCGGTACAAAAAGAACACAGTTCGAAAATGAGCATTGTGCCTGTTTTCACATCGAAAACCTGCTGTCGCCGTTGCACCCCATCCTTGCCTTGGTTCGTTCGCTTGGAGGGGCGCCGGGAAACGCTGGATCCGGTAAGAATATCGGGCCGGCGCCGGCCGCCGTGCTTCCTGGAACTGGCTCCATGGATGACAGCGGTTCGAGCCAGCTGTCAAGCCTCCTGAGCGCGCATGAAAAAGATGTGCGCGGATACCCGGTCTTTGAGCGGGAAAAGCTGTTTTCCTCGCTTGTCGGCAGCCTGAAAAAAAATCACGAAGGGCCTCTTACCGTGCTTGTGTTTGAAGATATCCAGTGGGCGGATAAGGTATCGCTCGACTTCATCGCCTGGCTGCGGGAGAGGGAAAGGTCGCTGGGCATATTCTTGATAGTGACATGCAGGAAGCATCCAAAAATACCGGGGCCGGTCTTGAGCCCAGGCATCCTGATGGATCTACAGCCGCTTGACATGGCTGAGGCGACCAGCCTGGCGCTGCAGTTTCCGCAGTTTCTCGAAGCCTCGCCGACCTGGCAGTCGCACCTGCTTAAAATGGCGGACGGCATTCCATTATTCCTTGAAAAGCTGCTTCAGAATCCCAATCCTGAATTTCACTTCACGTGTCCCAAGTCGTTGCGCAACCTCTTGATGGAGAGGATAGACATGCTTGGAGAGATACGCCAGGTGCTGTGCCATGCGTCGTGCATAGGTTTCCAGTTCGGGCTGCATGTCTTGGCCGAGGTCGAATCGGTCAGCATCCGCAAATGCCAGAAATTGATCCAGACGCTGCTCGCTTCAGGCTTGATCGAGAAGAAGCCGGAATCGGGCCATTTCCAGTTCCGTTACAGGCTGGTGCGGGAGGTCGCGTACAGCATGTTAACGTTTGAAGAACGGCAACAGATACTTGCAAAGATTGCCCGGCCAAACCAGGCCGCGATCGCCCATCCGCAATAGCGCCTGGTCCATCTTTCACTCCCCTCGTAAAAAAAACGATGGCAGCGGCAAGCCACAACCGCGCTGCCATCGATAAGAGACAGAGCGGCCATCAGCCACGTCCTCCATGAGCTTCATCCAGATTTGATCCTCGGCCCGCATAGAGAACCCTTGTGTGCACCAGGTCGATCTGCGTACGACATCAATTGTTAACTATTGTTAAGAGTGTTGAAACGTCATCTCAATTTGCCAATTTTTCTCGATTTATGGACGTTTTGTGGACGATGGGTGGAGACACTGAAACTGGCAATCAAAAACACCAGAGCTCAAATCGCAGACGGCGTAGAACACCATCGCCAGTGAAATTCTTGCAGCCTAACTGACGTATCGGAATCGAGACAAGCGGGGAGAACGACCAATGTCTTTTTTTAATGGCAGCTTCAAAAGAACACTTTTTTCTAGATTGAATTGCCGGTCTGGCGACTGGATTTTCTCTCCGCAAAACGATGGATGAAGCAAGCTCGCATCGGCCGCAGCTGGTTACCTCATCCACACAGCGATAGCCGGCCCCGCCAATTTTTCAGATACGGATTACCCGTTTTTTCCAGTAGTCCCCGCTGGTTTGCAGCAGGGACGCGCTGAAGTTTTTTGTAAAAAGGGCACTCGATATGCCGGCTCCGCGCTGAAAGTCTTTGCGCGCCAGCATGTCGACCCCGTTGCTGTTTCCCCGTATTCCCTACGCTAAGGAGATGTTATGAACAAGATTCACAGCAAGGTCTGGAGTCCCGCGCGGAACCAGTTCGTGGTCGCTTCGGAGATTGCCGCTTGCCCTCGCGGCGGCGCGCCAGGACAAGGCGGGCGGCGCGCGTTGTTGCGCAGCCGGAGCCCGGCGCTGTTCGCCGCGCTGGTGGCGTCCGGCTGGCTCGGATGGGCTTCGCTGGCGCAGGCGCAAGCCGTGGATTGTTCCTTGACGCCCTTCAATGTCTATAACGGCACCGCGTCGTGCATGGGTTTTCAGTCCGCGGCCAGCGGTACTGGAGCTACCGCGCTAGGATCGCTTGCGCACGCCAACGTGCTGGGCGCGCTGGCTGTGGGCTACAACTCTCTTTCCAACGGACAGAACGGCATAGCCTTGGGCTTCCAAGCCTACACCAACGCTGTTAATACCATTTACCTGGGTGCACGTACCGCTGGAGGCACCGGTGCGACCGCCGGTGGCGCGATCGGCATCGGCACCGATGTCACGGCTTCCGGCTCCAGCGCCATTGCCGTTGGATCTCTTTCGGTCAGTGCTAGCACCAATAGCGTTGCTTTTGCCAACGCCAGTTCGGTGGACGCGAACTCGGTCAACAGCGTTGCCATTGGCTATGTGGCCAATGTCGCCAACTCCAACAATGCCGTCGCCGTCGGTTCGGGGGCGACAGTGAGCGGAGGAGTCCACGGTACGGCTGTCGGTTGGCAAGCTTTTGCGTCGGCTCTTAACGCGGTCTACCTGGGCGCGCGCACTGCCGGGGCTGGTGCATCGGCGGAGTCGGCCGTTGGCATCGGTACGGATGTGAGCGCGTCAGGTCTCTATTCCATCGGCATCGGTTTGCAGGCCAATGCGTCGGCTGCCAGCGCCATAGCGCTCGGTCACGCATCGAAGGCGCAGGCGGCTTCCACCATCGCCTTTGGCGACAGCAACACCGTCGCGGCCGGCGCCGGCACAGGTTCCATCGCCGGCGGCCACAATTCGCAGGTAACCGGCGGCACAGGCGCAGTGGCGCTGGGTGAAGGCCAGGTCGCCAATGGCAACGGCGCAGTGGCGATCGGCGATCCGAATGTGTCTTTCGGTACGGGCGCCGTCACGATGGGAGCGAACAACACCGCGGCAGGCAACGCGGCCGGCACCGTTGCGGCCAATGGCGCGGTTGCGATCGGCAACAGCAACAGCGCGATCGGGCAGGGATCGGTCGCCTTGGGTAATGCGTCGACCGCTGCGACCGCTGGCGGCATTGCACTTGGAGATACGGCGAACGCGGTGCTGGGCAACGGCGTGGCGATCGGCGCCAATTCAAAAGCCAACAATGCCAACGATGTGGCGCTCGGAGCGGGTTCGGCCACCGCGGCGCCGCACACGGGCGTGACCGCCCAGTTTGGCGGTACGGCGGCAGGGATTGCCAATGCAGCCAGCGGCGTGCTGTCGGTTGGCGCCGCGGGTAGCGAGCGTCAGATCCAGAACGTGGCGGCAGGCGTGATTTCGGCAGCCAGCACCGACGCCATCAACGGCTCGCAGTTGAATACGGTCGTCACCGGCATCAATAACCTGGGCACGACCACGGCCAGCACCCTGGGCGGCGGCGCCACTTATAATCCGGCGACCGGCAATGTCGCCGGATTCAGTCAGCCGATCAACAGTGTTAGCGCTATCGGCGCGGTGACGGGGCCGACGGCGCAGACCACGGTCGCGGGGGCGTTGACGGCACTGAACACCAATGTCGACAACACAGCCAATATCGCGGTCAAGTACGACGCGGTCGGCGGCAACAAGATCACCCTGGGTGCGACCGGCGGCGCCGGCGCCGGTGCGCCGGTAACCATCACCAACCTGGCGCCGGCGGCGTTGAATGCCACCAGCACCGATGCCGTCAACGGTTCGCAACTGTTCGGCACCAACCAGAATGTAGCGAACATCACCAACGGCAAGGCTGGCCCGTTCGTCTCGGACAACAGCGTGACGGCGGTGCAGCCGGTGTCGAGCGGCGCCAATGCCAGCGCCGGCGGTTTCGGCGCGACGGCGACAGGCGCAGCCTCGACGGTGCTGGGCAACCAGGCCACCGACAATGGCAATGCCAACGCGACGGTATTGGGCCAGGGCGCCAGCATTGCGGCCGGCACCAGCGGCAGCAATGTCGCGCTGGGCCAAGGCAGCACGGTGACCGCGGCAGCGGTGCCGACCACCGGCGCGACCATCGGCGGCACGGCTTATACCTTCGCCGGCGGAGCGCCGACAGGCGTGGTCTCGGTGGGCAGCGCCGGCAATGATCGCCAGATCACCAACGTGGCTGCAGGTCAGTTGAGCGGCGCCAGCACGGATGCAGTGAACGGTTCGCAGCTGTTCGCGACCAATCAGCAGGTGACAGCGAACAGCACGGCGATCAGCAACATCAACAACGGCGGCGGCATCAAGTATTTCCATGCCAATTCGACGCTGGCTGACAGCAACGCAGCTGGCGCCGACAGCATCGCCGTCGGCCCGGTCGCGAACGCCTACGGCAACAGTTCGATAGCGCAAGGCTTGAACGCGGTAGCTGGCGTGAGCGGTACGCCGGCGACGGCGAACGATATTGCCTTGGGCAACGCTGCCAAGGCGACGGGCGGCAACTCTATCGCCCAGGGCACAGGGGCAACTGCCAATTCGGCGGGAGCGATCGCGATTGGGCAGGCGGCTACGGCAACCGGCGGCAAGGCGGTATCGATTGGCGTTGGCAATACCGCCAGCGGCAACGGTGCGGTGGCGATCGGCGACCCGAATTCGGCCATCGGCACAGGTGCGATAACGATGGGCGCAAACAATACCGCCAACGGTCAAGGCGCTGTGGCGCTCGGCAACGCCAATACGGCAACCGGCCAGGGTTCGGTAGCGTTGGGCAACACCAGCAATGCGGCGGCGGCAGGTGCGGTGGCACTGGGCGATACCGCGGTAGCCAACAACGCTAACGATGTCGCCTTGGGTTCGCATTCGACTACTGCGGCGCCGCACACAGGCGCTACGGCGCAATTCGGCGGCACCGCCGCCGGCGTAGAAGCGGCAGCTTCGACTAACGGCGTTGTTTCCGTGGGCGCAGCAGGCACTGAGCGTCAGATCCAGAACGTGGCGGCGGGCGTGATTTCGGCAACCAGCACCGATGCAATTAACGGTTCCCAGCTGAACTCGGTCGTCACCGGCATCAATAACCTGGGCACGACCACAGCCAGCACCCTGGGTGGCGGCGCTACTTATAATCCGGCGACCGGCAATGTCGCCGGCTTCAGCCAGCCGATCAACAGTGTTAGCGTTACCGGCGCGGTGACGGGGCCGACGGCGCAGACCACGGTCGCAGGAGCGTTGACGGCACTGAACACCAATATCGACAACACAGCCAATATCGCGGTCAAGTACGACGCAGTGGGCGGCAGCAAGATCACCCTGGGCGCGACCGGCGGCGCCGGCGCCGGTGCGCCGGTAACCATCACCAACCTGGCGCCGGCGGCGTTGAATGCCACCAGCACCGATGCCGTCAACGGTTCGCAGCTATACGCCCTCACTAGCGGCAAGACCGGTCCATTCGTGTCCGACAATAGTGTGACGGCGGTGCAGCCGGTATCGAGCGGCGCCAACGCCAGCGCCGGCGGTTTCGGCGCGACGGCGACGGGCGCGGCATCGACGGTGCTGGGCAACCAGGCCACCGACAATGGCAATGCCAACGCGACGGTGTTGGGCCAGGGCGCCAGCATTGCGGCCGGCACCACCGGCAGCAACGTCGCGCTGGGCCAGGGCAGCACGGTGACGACGGCAGCGGTGCCGACCACCGGCGCGACCATCGGTGGCACCGCTTATACTTTTGCCGGCGGAGCGCCGGCAGGCGTGGTCTCTGTAGGCAGCGCCGGCACCGAGCGTCAGATCACCAACGTGGCGGCAGGTCAGTTGAGCGGCGCCAGCACGGATGCGGTGAACGGTTCGCAGCTGTTTGCGACCAACCAGCAAGTGACGGCCAACACGACGGCAATCACCAACATCAACAACGGCGGCGGCATCAAGTATTTCCATGCCAACTCGACGCTGGCCGACAGCACAGCCACCGGCACCGACAGCGTGGCGGTGGGGCCGACCGCGAATGCCACCGCCACCGATGCGATGGCGCTGGGTCATGGTTCGGCGGCTACCAACGCAGGCGCAGTGGCCCTGGGCGCAGGCAGCACGACGGCGGCGGCAGTTGTGACTACAGGAACGACCATCAACGGCACTGCGTACAACTACGTCGGCATCGCGCCGACCAGCACCGTGAGCGTCGGCAGTGTGGGCAATGAGCGCACCATCACCAATGTGGCAGCTGGCCGGGTCAGCGGAGCATCCACTGACGCCGTGAATGGTTCACAACTGTTCGCTACCGATACAGCTGTCAACAGCCTGGGCAATACGGTCAACAACATCACCAACGGCAAGGCTGGCCCGTTCGTCTCGGACAACAGCGTGACAGCGGTGCAGCCGGTGTCGAGCGGCGCCAACGCCAGCGCCGGCGGTTTCGGCGCGACGGCGACAGGCGCGGCATCGACGGTGCTGGGCAACCAGGCCACCGATAACGGCAACGCCAATGCGACGGTATTGGGCCAGGGCGCCAGCATTGCGGCCGGCACCACCGGCAGCAATGTCGCGCTGGGCCAGGGCAGCACGGTGACGGCGGCAGCAGTGCCGACCACCGGCGCGACCATCGGCGGCACCGCTTATACCTTCGCCGGCGGAGCGCCGGCAGGCGTAGTCTCGGTGGGCAGCGCCGGCAACGAGCGTCAGATCACCAACGTGGCCGCCGGTCAGTTAAGCGGCGCAAGCACGGATGCGGTGAACGGTTCGCAGCTGTTCGCGACCAACCAGCAAGTGACGGCCAACACGACGGCAATCAGCAACATCAACAACGGCGGCGGCATCAAGTATTTCCATGCCAACTCGACGCTGGCCGACAGCACTGCCACCGGCACCGACAGCGTGGCAGTGGGGCCAACCGCGAATGCCACTGCCGCCGATGCAATGGCGCTGGGTCACGGCGCCACAGCCGCCAACGCCGGTGCGGTAGCCCTGGGGGCCGGCAGCACGACGGCCGCGGCGGTAGCCACCACCGGCGCCACCATCAATGGCACTGCCTACGCTTTTGCCGGCACTACGCCAGCCAGCACGGTGAGCGTCGGCAGCGTGGGCAACGAACGGACGATTACTAATGTAGCGGCCGGACAATTGAACACGAACAGCACAGATGCGGTAAACGGCAGCCAGCTGAACGCAACCAACCTGGCGATTGCAGCGAGCAAAAGCCACTACTACAGCGTCAACGACGGCGGCACCCAAGGCGGCAACTACAATAACAACGGCGCCACCGGAGTGGATGCCCTGGCGGCCGGTGTCGGATCCTCGGCCGCGGCGGCGAGCGATGTCGCTATCGGTAATCTGGCCGCAGCTTCGGGCGGATCATCGATTGCTATCGGCAATGGTGCGCAGGCATCCGGCGCCAACAGCATCAGCATAGGCACCGGCAATGTAGTCAGCGGCGCCAGCAGCGTGGCGATCGGCGATCCGACTACCATTACCGGCACCGGCAGCTTCTCCGTGGGTAACAATAACAACATCGCTTCCAACAATACCTTCGTGTTCGGCAGCAATGTGACGGTGCCCACGGGTTTCAACGGTTCCGTGGTGCTGGGTAACGGCAGTGCGGCAGCGGCGGCGCACCCTGTTTCCAGCGGCACGGTCAACGGCACCACCTATGGCGGCTTTGCCGGGACCACGCCGGCTTCCACCGTATCGGTCGGGGCTGTCGGCGCGGAACGCCAGATCACCAACGTGGCGGCGGGCCAGCTGACGGCGACATCGACCGATGCCGTCAACGGCTCCCAGCTCTATTCGGTAGCAAACGGCCTGGGCACCGCAATCAATAACCTGACGACCATTGTCAACGCCAACCAGTTCCCGATTGCTTCCAGCGAAGGAAAGGCATTTACCGGCGCTATCGGCGCGGCAGGCAGCAATTCGCTGGGCATGGGCACCAATGCCGTGGCAACCGGCCAGAACGCGACCGCCGCGGGCCAGGGATCGGTGGCTAACCAGGCGAACACCACCGCACTCGGCCAAGGCGCGCAGGCAACCGCCGCCAACAGCACGGCGCTGGGCCAAGGAGCGGTAGCCGGCACCGGCAACAGCGTGGCGATCGGCAGTGCTTCTACCACTACCGCGGCGGTGGCGACCGCCGGCACCACCATCCGCGGAACCAGCTATTCCTTCGCCGGCGGCGCGCCGGTGGGAACGGTCAGTGTCGGTTCGGCAGGAAACGAGCGGCAGATCCAGAACGTTGCGGCGGGACAGCTGAGCGCGACCAGCACCGACGCCATCAACGGCAGCCAGCTGTATGCGACCAACAGCGCCATCAACAACCTGACCAACGTCGTGGCGTCTACCCAGACCAAGTATTACAGCGTCAATTCCAGCGGCGGCGGTAATGTCAACAATGACGGAGCGACCGGAGCCGATGCCATTGCGGCGGGGAAAAATGCCACCGCCTCTGGCGCGAATGCAGTCGCCATGGGCGCCGGTGCGAGCGTAACGGCAAGCAACGGCGTGGCAATCGGCGCCGGTGCGGCGGCGGATCGCGCAGGTTTGGGCGGCGCCAAGGAGTCGTTCTCCAATACGGCGGTGGCGTCGACGCAAGGCGCGGTTTCGGTCGGCAGCGCCGGCAACGAACGCCAGATCACCAATGTGGCGGGCGGAACGCAGGCGACGGATGCCGTCAACGTGCGCCAATTGCAGGCGGTACAGTCAGGCGGAGTGCATTACGACACCAACACTGACGGCTCCACCAACTACAGCAGCGTCACAATGGGCAACGGCGGCAGCAGTCCCGTAGCGATTCATAACGTCGAAGCCGGCACTGCCGCCACCGACGCCGTCAACGTCTCCCAGCTCAACACCGGCTTGAGCGGCGCGGTGCAGCAGGCCAACCAGCACGCTGACGGGCTGGCCATGCAGCTGCAGAACAATATCAATGATGTCGCCAAGAAGGCTTATGCAGGTGTCGCGGCGGCCATGTCGATGGAAAGTGCGCCGTATGTGGCCGGCAAGATCACTTACTCCGCGGGATATGGGTATTACCAGAACCAGAATGCGATTGGCGTGTCGTTGCGCCGCACCGCCGATAACGGCCGCTGGAGCCTTAGCGGCGGCGTCTCCGGCACGACGTCCGGTGGCGTAGCCGCCCGGCTTGCGGTGTCTGGCGTCCTCAATTGAACGCAAGGCAGGATGGATGCTTGTTCAAGTGGATCTCTGTGGCCGCCAGGGCACAGAGACAATCTTTCGATTCATATTTTTTTCAGGACTAATGTATGCGACATTCTTCCAGCACCTTCCGTCGGGTTTTATGCATGAGCATGCTGTATTGCCTGGGTTTTTCCGCAAGCGCGGCCGACACCGGCGAAACGAATTTTCCGGCACTCGACAGTTCCTACCTGAAGACCGGGGATTTTGTCGGCCCGGACCACGTAAAACGCGTGACGCCGGGCCTGCACAAAGACCAGGTGCGCCGCGAGCTCGGCAATCCGCATTTCAGCGAAGGCATCTTCAACGTGCGCGAGTGGGATTACGCGTTCAATTTTTATACGGGCAAGGGCAATGAATACGTCACCTGCCAGTTCAAGGTGAAGTTCGACTCGGACAACCGGGCCACGTCTACCCATTGGAAGGACCCGGATTGCGAAAAGTACCTCAATCCGCCCCTAGCCAAAGATGCGCCGGTAATAGAGAAAGTCTTGCCGCGCCGCGTGGAACTGGGTGCAGACGGCCTGTTTGCGTTTGGCAAATCGGACCTCGGCAACCTCGATTCGGCAGGACGCGGCAAACTCGACGATCTGGCAAACCGCCTCAAGCAGGATGGCGTCAAATTGTCGTCGGTGGTTGTGACCGGGCACACGGACCGGATTGGCTCTGCGGAGGCAAACCTCGCATTGTCGCAGGCAAGGGCCGATACGATCCGCGATTATTTAATGCAGAAAGGTGTGGACGGCCGCCTGGTGCGGGCATATGGCGCCGGCAAAACCAGGCCGGTGGTTCAATGCCCCGGCCAGGAATTGACGCCACAGCTGGTGCAATGCCTGCAGCCCAACCGGCGCATCGAGATCGAAATCGTCGGCGAGCAATAAGCCTGGCCAGCCTACTCTTGCGGCGAGAGACGGTTTTTCTTGCAGCAGGCAGACGCGATTTGCCTGCCTGCCTGCAGGGCGCCGGCAAAATCCGCGTCAGACATCTGTGCGCCGGCATTGCGCCTTAGCTGCTCTTCCGACAAGGCGCTGTTTCGCGCATCCGCCTCGGCGACCTTGTAGGCGAGCGATAGTTTTGCATCGCGCGGCAGCAGTTCGCCGGTGCCATACACTTGCGACAGCAATGCCAGGGCGAACGGTTCTCCTTGCCCGGCGGCGGATTTCAGTTCGGTGACGGCTTCGGTTTTCCACTGCTGTACGACCGGATCGTCCGCGCTTTTTGCCAGGTCGGTATCGCGGCCGTACGGCCCTTCCATGAAGTAATCGATTTGCGCTTCTACTTTTCCGGCGCGCGCGGCCAAAGCCAGGAAGGAGAGACGCTCCTGGAGCTGCGCCTGGTTGACGCCTTCGCACAACGCCAGCAATTTCTTGCGTTGCTCCAGAAACTGGTCGAGCTCGGCGGCGCTGTTGTATGCGGGAGCGGGTTCGTCATTGCTGGCGCAAACCGCTGCCGCCTGGTAAACATTGTAGGCCGCGTCTTTGTCGCCGCTTCTTGCCAGGCTGTTCCATCTGGAGATGTACTCCAGCACCGTCAGCCCGCCGAGGTCGACCTGGCGGCCGCTTCGCGCATACACGGCGGTGGACGGAGGAGGGGGCGCGGCGATGTCGTTTTCCTGGTGTGCCGGTCCTGGCGCAAACGGCGATATCAGTTCGCCGCTGCGGAGAGATGGACTGGAAACAGGCGCGGGGCCTGTTTTTACGCTCAGCTTCTCCCCGGAACTCCCTGTCGTCGACAGATAGATTCCAAGGCATGCACCGGCTACTGCGAGCAGCAGCGAATAGCGGAGAGTCGGGTTCACGACATCGTGAAAGGATAGAGAAATAATTGCACAGGAACGGCGGCGGCCGATGCCTTCCATAAAAACATCAGCGCGCCAGGCCGTTCGCTACAGGCTCGATACCGCTGGCATCGGGAGCCTGGCGGGCTGTGCCTAATTCCACAAATAGCAATAAGTCTCGCTGGCTTCCAGGTTGTCGCCTTCGCTGCCGTCGGCCAGGACCTTCTTGATGAATCCGTTTGGATGGGCCTGGTCCGGCGTGACGTTGCAGTTATCGTGGACCCAGTGGATGCCATAGCCGCTGGTATACAGCTGGCCGCACATTTCCACCTTGTCGCCTATCTTGAATGCTGCCAGCGACTTCGGTATCGAAGTCGAATTCTTTTGGTAATCCGCCGCGTAGACGTTGTCCATCGCAACGTCGTAAGTCCTGCCGTCCGAGTCCGCCTTTACGCGGATATGCGTATGCGAGAGCTTGACGCCCTTGAGCGCCTTGCCGTCCGCAAATGTCGGTTTGGCATTGACGGTGCCGGTCAGGTAGCTGCCCGCGGCGGCGTCGCAATCCGTCTGGCCGTCGGCCATGGCGTACATTGCCTGGGTCATCAGGCAAAGGGAAACCAGGAATTTTTTCATATGCCTTTTCTCCTTCATGTTTCTATCAGGTCCATCGGTTTATAAAACAGGGGATGACTGTTGCTTTCACCGTCACGCGGCACGGACTTTCTCCGGGCAGCGCCGTGCAAGCCGGGATATCGTCCCGGCAGCTTGCAAAAAATAACAGTTACATATTACACAATGATGACTTTAGGAAATATTTTTCCATTGCTCCGAGGTAATGATTTGTATTGCCTGTCAATTGATCCAAGGCAAAGCACGCCCTCCATGTGCCGCCGGCCATAAAAAAGCCGAGCACCATGCAACAGGCCGCCGGGTAGCTCATCTACCCAGCGGCCTGCGCATCATGCAAAACCTTCTTTTAGCGGCTACAGCGACTTGAGGAACGCCAGCAGGGCATCGCGGTCAGCCGCGGACAAGGCCTGGAAGCGCTGGCGGGCACGATCTGCCTCGCCGCCATGCCAGAGGATGGCCTCAGTCAGGTTGCGGGCGCGGCCATCGTGCAGATAACCGACTTTGGCGCTGTTGCCCATGACCTTGTCGGTATAGCCGATGCCCCACAAAGGCGCGGTACGCCACATGCTGCCTTTGGCCTGGCCTTCGACAAACTTGTCGGCCAGGTCTGTCCCCATGTCATGCAGCAGCAAGTCGGTATAGGGATGGATCGTCTGGTTGCGCAACTCTGCGAACAGATGGCCCGGCCCGGTTTTCATCTCCGCTGCGTGGCAGGCCGTGCATCGTATGCCCTGGAAGACCTTGGAGCCGGTGCTCACCTGCGCCGGATCGACCCGGTGTTCGTCCAGCGGCGCCACGCCTTTGGGGAAACCGCTGGCGATGCTGCGCTGGGCCGGCACGCCCACCAGCGACAGATAGTTGGAGATCGATTGCAGGTCGGACTCCGAGATGCCCTTCTGGGCCCCGGCGGAAGCGCAGCCGGCAGGATCGGTGTTGCAGGCACGGTTGGGGTAGACCGGTGAGGTCACAGCCATGTCCAGCAGCAGCGCCGAAGCAGCCTGCTGGCGCAGCGTCGCCTTGGATGCCTTCCAGCCGAAGCGGCCCAGGCGGACGGCGCCTGTCTCTGGATCGAAGACGAAGTTGGGCAGGCCCTTGACGCCATCCGCATCCGCTGTCGCGCGGGCTCGCGCCAGGATGTCCGCTTCCGGCACCGCTTCGAGCAAGCCGGTGCCGATCATGGGCTGGGCGGCGCGCAGCGAGACGGCATCCGGCACCGGCCCCTCGAACGCCAGCGTCGGCTTGCGCAATTCGACTGCCGTGCCATCGGCAAGCTTCACCGAACGGGTTTCGAAGCCGCCGACACTGACGCTGTTGCCCCAGTTCTGCGAGGTTCCGGTTGTCGATGCGCCGTTCATCTGGACCGCGGTGCCATATTGCGGATGCGGCAGTTGCTGCCCCGAAGCGTCGATCATCGCAACCCGCACCGACATGCTGTCAAGCCGCTGGTTCAATCCGCCCGGCGCGATGCTGCGGCCGTTGTTGACGTGGCAGGCGATGCAGGCGGACTGGTTGAAGCGTTGTCCCTGCAAGCCGACAGCCGGCGCATAGCGGTCGTTGCCCGGCTCGTTGTGGTCGCCGGTGGTGAAGTTGGTATGCACCAGCCGCCGGCCTTCGACGAAACGCTGGATGTTCTGCATGCCGACATTGTTTTGCGGCTGCTGGAACATGAACAAGGCGTTGTCCGAGTAGTTATAGGATATCGAGCCCACGCCGCCCGACAGGGTCTCGGCCGGCAGCGGCACCGAATTCAGGCGCGGCTGCACGCCGTACCAGGGCCTGAGGCCGGTTCCCACCACGTATATCCATTCGGACGAGTAGTAGCGGATGCCGCCGTCGTCGCCTTTGGCGAGCATGGCGTCCTTGGTCGAGAAGAACGACGGCGAGACTTCAATGGCGTCGCCCACCACCAGCGGACGTCCGGGAATGTTTTTGCCATTGGGGAAACCGTCCGGGCCAAGGTCGCCGTGCCCCGGGTAGCCGGTGACCGTCAGGCTGCAGCCGTTGTTGTACATGCCGGCGTTGGCCAGCTTGCCGTTCGGCGGATACGGAACAGGAGGGCAGATGGTGAGGTTGCGATCCACCAGCTCGCCGGGATTCATCCAGCCGTATCCGGTGACGCCGGGCCGGTCGAAGGCGCGGAACCAGGCTACGCCGCCGGGCAGCTGGGCTTGCTGGAAGTACTCGTTGACTTTCAGGGTCGGCTTGGTCACGCCTGCCACGCGGCTATTGTCGATGATCTCGAAACCCCAGGTGCGGTTCTTGAAGTACTGCGGCACGAACGTCAGGTAATTGCCCGGCCCTTTGTCCACCGGTGCGCCGGTGGCCGGGTCGACAGTCTCGTTGGGGCCGTAACCGATCTCGTTCCATTCCTCGCCGCGTTCGCGGCCGTGGCGCGCCAGGCCGCGCGCGCCGAAGCGGGTGACCAGCGTGCCGTCGGGCAGCGTGAACTGCAGCGTTTCCAGCGGCTCGGCCGATGTCGGCAATGGCGTCCAGCCGTTGCCGCTGGCGGGAAATTTCAGGGCCGAGGTGGTGTTGCTGGGCAGCGTGTTGTCGCTGCCTGGCGTCTTGAACTGCACCTCGAATAGCGAGTAACCATACTGCGTGGCCCGGGCGATGCCCTGCAGCCGGATGTAGCGGGCATTGACGCCGAGGTTGAAGAATTCCTCGGTGCCTCCCTGGCCGTTGCTCACGTAGCGCAGTTGCGACCAGGTCTGGCCGTCGTCCGACACGCGCAGCGCGTACTGCTTGCCGTAGGAGTTTTCCCAAAGCAGCTTCATGTAGCCGACCTGTGTCTTGGCGCCAAAGTCGAATTGAATCCAGGCGCCGTCCTCGGGCGCGCTGGACCAGCGTGTCGTCATCTTGCCGTCGATCGCCATTGCGGCCGACAAGCCCGGATTTTCCAGGGCCGACGAGGTGGCCGCGACCGGCGTGATGGCCACGCCCGGCTTGCTGGTGTCGACCGGCACGGGTACTGGATTAGATACGGGCGGCGCTACCGGCGTGCCTGAAAAAGCCTGGATCTCGAAGATCGAATAACCGTACTGGGTCGAGCGTTTGATGCCCTTCATGCGCAGGTAGCGGCCCTGGCCTGAGAGCCCGGTCCAGTCCTCGGAGCCGCCCTGGCTGTTGTCCACGGCCTTGATCGTGGTCCAGTTGGCGTTATCGTCGGAGACCTGCAGCAGGTATTGAAGAGCGTGCGCGTTCTCCCAATCGATGTGCACGCGATTGATGACCTGGGAGCTGCCGAAATCCAGCGTCAGGTATTCATCGTCGGAGAAGCCGCTGCCCCAGCGCGTGCTCTCGTTGTGGTCGATGGCGGCGGCGGCGGACAGGTCGCCGCGTTCCGCCGAACTGGCGCTGGCGCTCACCGGCGTCAGCACGGTTTCCGCTGCCGCGCTTGCAGCAGCCAGGGCCTTGGAGGCCTTGGCCGCGGCATCCTGGGCGGCAGGATCGTCGCTGCCTCCTCCTCCGCAGGCTGCAAGCAGCAATGCCAGGGTGAGAGGCAGCACTCGTGTCGACAGACGGCGCAATGGATCCAGTTTCAGCCGACGCCGGTATGGCGTTTTGTTCATTGTGAATTCCTTCGTTTTTGTTATTACGTTCTGGTCAAAAAAAATGATTGCTTCGGTTGGTTTGATAAGCGCTCAAAACAAGCGGCCAAACCTTGCCATGCGGTGTTTCCATGTAAGGCATTGGAACGTTGAGCGGGTGTTCATGTGAAGCTTGCTTGCTGATCCTGGCCAGGCTGGACGCCCGCCCAGATGATTTTCACTTGCCGGTTCGTGTGTCGTGGTGCGTGTCTGATGCTGCATCCGTGGACTACGGTTTGCATGAAATGTCCGAGGCGGATTCACCCGCGCGAGCAGCGCGTGAACTTGCTTAAGAGCAATTGTCGTACCAGCGAGATTGAGGGCATTTTTTGGACATTTAGTGGCAATAAAAAATTTATTGCCTGCCGTTTGTCAACGACTGACATTTTTTGTCGTCGTGACTGAGGCCTGGAACAAGCCGGTGTTTTATTTGTTTAGCGCCTCTTCGCCGGCTGCGGCGGCACGGCTGGATTTATTCAGTCGATGCAGCGCGAAGTCCGGCATTAGATGGATTTTATGGATAGTTTATCCAGTCTGGCATGGCCAATATGTATTGCATTTCCATCTACACTCGGATTTCCGTTGTCCATCCCCTAGGAGATTTTTATGGCAGATCATTCAATTACAGGCAAGACGGTCCTCATCGCAGGCGGCGCCAAGAACCTTGGCGGCTTGATCGCTCGCGACCTGGCGCGGCACGGCGCCAAAGCAATAGCGGTTCATTACAATAGCGCGGGCAGCAAGGCCGACGCCGACGCAACCGTCGCCGCGGTCAAGGCCGCCGGGGCCCAGGCTGTGGCGATTCAGGCCGACCTGACGACGGCAGGCGCTGTCGAAAAACTGTTTGCCGACGCCATTGCCGCAGTGGGGAAACCGGACATCGCCATCAACACGGTCGGCAAGGTGTTGAAGAAGTCATTCACTGAAATCAGCGAAGCCGAGTACGACGAGATGACAGCGGTCAATTCCAAGACCGCCTTCTTTTTCCTCAAGGAAGCCGGCAAGCACGTTAACGACAATGGGAAGGTCTGTACCCTGGTAACGTCGCTGCTGGGCGCATTCACACCGTTCTATGCCGCCTATGCCGGCACCAAGGCCCCGGTCGAACACTACACACGGGCGGCATCCAAGGAATTCGGCGCACGCGGCATCTCTGTCACTGCCGTCGGCCCGGGGCCGATGGATACGCCATTCTTCTATCCAGCCGAAGGCGCCGATGCGGTGGCCTACCACAAGACGGCGGCGGCGCTCTCGCCGTTCAGCAAAACCGGCCTGACGGACATCGAAGACGTGGTGCCGTTCATTCGCCACCTGGTCAGCGACGGCTGGTGGATCACAGGCCAGACCATCTTGATCAACGGCGGTTACACCACCAAGTAAGCAGCTGGCCGGACAGGGCTGCAGGTTCTCCCCGCAGCCCTGACACTTCGCAGGAGATTGCAGCATGAGCAATAAATTCCAGTCGATTTTCGATCTCCAGAAATCTCATTTCCATAGCGACGCCACCAAGCCTTATGCATGGCGCATCGAGCAGCTCGACCGCATGGAGCGCATGCTGCTTGAACACCAGGACGAGTTTTGCGCCGCGCTCTACCAAGACTTCAGGAAACCGCCGTTCGAACAGCTGTTTGAAATCACGGTGCCGGCCGGCGTCATCAAGTATTACCGCGAGAACTTGAGGGAACTGATGGCGCCGCAGCCTGTGGCCATTCCCAAGGGATTGGAACAGACCGGCAACCGGGGAATCATCCTGAAAGAGCCGTATGGCGTCACGCTGGTCATTGGTCCTTTCAACGCCCCGATACTGTTGCTGCTCGATCCTGCCATCGCTGCGCTGGCGGCAGGCAACACGGTGATTTTGAAGCCGGCCAACACGACGCCCGCGACTGCGGCGCTGTTTCAGAAATACGTGCCGCAGTATTTTGAACCGGAGAACGTGAGTGTCGTGACCGGCGGGCGCGAGGAAATTGCCGAGCTGCTGGCGCTGCCCTTCGATTTCATCTTCTTCACCGGCAGTTCGGCCGTCGGCAAGATCGTGATGCGCGCCGCGGCCGAGAACCTGACGCCGGTGATCCTGGAGCTCGGAGGACAGAATCCCACCATCGTGGACGAGACCGCCAACCTCGACATCGCCGTCGACCGCATCGTATGGGGGCACAACGCCATCTCCGGCCAGTGGTGCATCGCGCCGGGTTATGTCTATGTGCACGAGAGCATCGCCGCCGAATTCATCGCCAGGCTCAAGGCGTCGACCGTGAAGATGTACGGCGCCGACCCGATGCAAAGCCCCGATTTCGCGCGCATGATCAGCGAGCACGATGCGCAGCGGGTCGCATCGTACATCCTTCCCGAAAAAGTCGTGCATGGCGGGCGCTCCGACATCAAGGCGCGTTACGTCGAACCGACAATCCTCTATCCATCGAGCTGGGACGACCCGGCGCTGCAGCAGGAGGTTTTTGGTCCCGTGCTGCCTGTCATGCCGTATCGCGACCTGAAGGAAATCGTGGACATCATGAAGCGCAAACCGAAGCCGCTCGCGGCCTACATCTTCAGCCGGAATCAACAGAACATCGATTATGTGCTCGGCAGCTTGTCGTTTGGCGGCGGCTGCGTGAACCAGACCAACCTGCATTGCTGGATCGACAGCTTGCCGTTCGGCGGCGTTGGTTACAGCGGCATGGGCAAGTATTACGGCAAGGCGGGTTTCGACGCGCTGAGCAATACCAAGGCGCTGCTGGTCGGCAATCCGGACCTCGAACTGGATGTATTTCCGCCATATGCCGGCAAGGATATCGCCAAGAACCTGAGCGTCTTCTCATGAACAATGCTGGCCTGTCCAGGCAACAATTCAAAGCAATATATTCGATAGAGGAGAGAGAGCGCATATGCACATGCTGATGGTGATCGGGGCCGGCATCGTCCTGCTGGGAGTGTTTTTGCTATTCGGCAGATTGTGGGGAGGCGATGCCGCCGGAATGGCGCTGGCCGCCAAGGCCTTTATTCCCGCGTGGCTGGCCATTGCTGTCGCCAATCTGTGGATCGGAGTGAGCCATGCCGGTTACAGCATGCGAGAAGAGCTGCCGATCCTGCTGCTTGTCTTTATCGTGCCGGCAGCGGTTGCGGCTTTGGCGATCTGGTACTGGCTGCGCTCATGAAGTATCTCGGTTGCCGGGCGAACATTGCCTGTCGAGCCCTTTGCCGGGTGAGGGAAATAGACTATTCCTGATGATTTTTGCCAAAACGACGGTCTATATATTGCGGGATGTTGACCGGAGTGACGACAACCACGGACGATGAATCTCCAATGGCCGATGCGGGCAGCAGCTTGTGGAAATGCATGATCTGATGACAGGCGTTCCTCAGGTCCTGCCGCAAGTCATGATGCAATACCGCACTGATCTGCCCCTCTCGCAGCAAGCGGATATTGTCCCTGTCGAGGTCATGTGCGATGAAGCACTGCGGCGTTTTTTTCATGGCATGAAGGGCACGCAGTATCGCAACATTCCCGCCTCCCATTGAATACACTGCCGCGATTTCTTTTTTTCTGCCGACGGCTGTTCGCACTCGTTCCTCTGTTTGCAGATCGAGTCCATGTCCGCCGCTGGCGTCGACCAGCGTCAGTTTCGGATAGTTTCTGCGCAGCTCGTCACGAAAGACGGCTCCACGCTCTTCCTCTCCCCTGAAGCAGCCATCACTCATCGTTACCAGCACATGCCCTTGCGGCCGGGCAAGCCATTGGCCGATGAGAAAGGCTGCGGTTGCACCTGCCATCCGGTTGTCGAGACCCGCATAGGCTATCCGCGCCGATCCGGGCACGTCGGTGAAAATGGTCACGACCGGGATGCCTCGCTGCTGCAGGCTGGCAATTGCGTCGGCTATCTCGGGGACATCGCGCGCCTTGAGCAATACGCCGTGGCTGCCTCGGCGGCCCACCGCATCGAGTGCCGCCACAACCTGGGCGGTCGTCATGGTGTCGTGCATCGCGAACCGCGGCCGAAACACAGCCGGGCGGAGCATCGGGAGTTCCGATTCCAGCGCCTCGCGTATCTCTTCGGAAAACCTTCCCGGAGCCTCCACGAGGACATCCACGACCAGCTTCCGGCCGCTGGTCGCCAGCTGGAACTGCTGTCTTTCAAGCTCCTTGATCGCCTGCCGCACTCGCTCGCGGCTGCGTTCGTTCACCTGCGGCCGATCATTCAGCACACGGTCGACCGTGGCCAGGCCAACGCCGGCCTGCAGGGCGATTTCCTTCATGAGAAAGCGATGCGCCATGGGACAGCAGCCTTTTTTATTGAGGTGTTTTTGAGGTGTTCATGGTAACCCAAGCTGCCGCAGGATGGGTATCATGAATGGACTACATGAGGAGACGCCATGGACCAGGCACACTTGCACTCAGATGAAAAACGACGCGGGCGATATCGGGAGCAGGATTGTTCGTTGCGCGACTTCGTCGCAGTCTTGCAGGATCGCCGCGACAGCATCCAGTTCAAATATGCCCGCGAAACATGTGAACAAGTACCGATTTACGACTGTGCCGGGCTGGGCCGCCTGCTCGACGACGCAGCGCATCGCGCCGCTCTGCAAGACGAGTGGGCCGAGGTTCTGAACCATGGCGCGGGTGTGCTGGTGCTCAAGCGCGCCTTTCCCGATCCCGCGCCGATTGACGATGCAACAGCGGTCTTCGAAGCGATCATTCGCGACGAGCGGGAAAGCGGCGGAGCCGCTGCCGACCATTTCGCAAAGGCGGGAGCCAACGACAGGATATGGAACGCCCAGCAAAAGCTCTGCTTGCGCGCGCCCTCCGTGTTCGCCCGTTACTACGCCAACCCGATGCTGATTGCCGCAGCGGAAGCATGGCTGGGACCGTGCTTTCAGATGACTTCACAAGTGAACGTCGTGCGACCCGGCGGCGACGCACAACAGGCGCATCGAGACTATCACCTGGGATTCCAGACCGTAGCGCAGGTCGAACGCTATCCGGCGCATGTCCATGCAATGTCGCCCTTCCTGACGCTGCAAGGCGCCGTCGCGCACAGCGATATGCCCGTGGAAAGCGGGCCTACCAAGCTGCTGCCGTTTTCGCAGCGCTACGCCGAAGGTTATCTTGCATGGCGGCGCCAGGATTTTCGAGACTACTTTGAGGCCAACCATGTCCAGCTGCCGCTCAAGAAAGGCGACGTGATCTTCTTCAGTCCCGCACTCTTCCATGCGGCGGGAGCGAACCGGACAGCAGGCGTCCAGCGCATGGCCAATTTGTTGCAGATTTCCTCGGCATACGGCCGTGCAATGGAATCGTTGAACCGGGCAAGAATGTGCGAGGTCCTCTATCCGGTCTTGCTGGATAAGCTGATGGCGTCAACAATGACAAACACCGAAGTCGACGCGGTCATTGCATCCTGCGCTGAGGGATATCCGTTTCCCACGAACCTTGACAGTGCCCCACCTGTAGGCGGCCTTGCGCCTGAAAGCCAGCAAATGTTGTTCGCCCGCGCGCTCAAGGAGTCTTGGACGGCTGACGCTTTCGCCTTGGCGATCCGTCGCCAGGTCGAACAACAGGAAGCCTGAAACATCCGGGGTTTTTATGAATGTCCCAGGCTTTATTTGCACGAAACAACGGTGAAAACGGGCAATACAGCTTGTCGGGGCCGCTTGCGCTGTTGTCAGGCGTGTTGCCCTGCCGGAGCCAAGGCTTTCTTGCCCAGCGCGCTGTCGAGGCTGAGCGGGCCGGCGCCGAAGTAGGCGATGTTGAGCAAGCCGCCCACCAGCATGATGTTCTTGAGGAAGTGGATCATCTGGTTCTGGTCCGCAAAGTTGTGGTGGAAGAAAATCGCTGTCGCCAGCGTGAACAAGGCCATCAAGGGAGCAACCAGGCGTGTGCGGTAGCCCAGCAGAAGCAGGGCGCCGCCGCCGGCCTCCATCAACACCGCGATGGCAAAACCCAGGCCGGCCAGCGGCAGGCCGACGCTCGTGATGTAGCCGACGGTAGCTTGATAGGCAGCCAGTTTCCCGAGGCCGCTCATGATAAAGGGGGCGCCGATGAGGATACGGCCGATCAAAGGCAGGTAACCTTGTCGCAATACCATGCTGAAACGCTCCGCCAACTGGATTTGTCGTTCCAATGGTTCGAAGTATCTCGACAGTCGCATGATGCAATGTTTACGCAGGTGCCCGGGATATGCTCGTTCCTTTGCATCGATTTCTGGGCGGGAGGCAAAAGCTTGTACGAGTTCGGCCTGCGTTGGTAACGGGGGTAATCCTGCGATAAGCGGATTGCCATCATATTCAGGTAGTGTGGGTCCAGGGTTTCGGTTATGGGCCATCATCCCCCCCTTTTTTGTCTGCAGATAGCCCCACCCGTTTCAATGCGCTGAATTGTTCGCACACTCAAGCCCGAGATTTCCCCCAACTGTTCTTGGGACCATTGCCGGAGTTCTCGGAAGAATTTGATGCAGCTCGCCAATTCTTCGGCCGACAGCATGCGGAGTTGGGTCGCTTGTTCAGTAGTGTTCATTCGTAGCTCCATTTGGCGTTGATCGTGTCTCGGAGTATGGCAGCCACACATGAAGGGCAACACGACAGGAACCCGACACCGCTCGGACATCCTGATCAACCGGCCCTTTGCCATGACCGCCAGGGGCACACGTCTGTGTCGTTCGTCCGAGCTGGTGCTGGACATCCTGGAGCAGCCCCAGCAAGGTGCTTTCACCAAAGAAGACGGCGAGGTCGTGATCAATGCGGAGGGCCAGCGTGTCGAACCAGGTCAGTAATGTGCCCAACATTGATCCGGCACTGTTCTAGGTGCCGACGGCTGTCGACTTCTCGAAAATCGACACTTCGACACACCCGCCACGGTTTCTTCTGCTCTATAGTCTTAGTTCAGAGGTGCCGCTCTTAGCGTGGCCAAAGCGATGCGAATTTGCGGGCACTCTCTGGAACTTCCTGTTAGGCTAATGGCAGATACTCGATTCATAATCTTCATTCTTGGGCAAGGGTGACGTGAGTGGGAAGATCTCCCAAGGGTACTGGGGGAATCCAATCGAGTATCGATAGACACACGCTACAAATCGGATCACCACCACCTTCCTGATTAATTGGCTGAAAGACCGGTTGAATCAATCCGCATTGAACGCACTCATCTTGCTCTTCCCGAAATAGCACGACCAGCGCCGGTTCACCCGGCTCACGTAGAGGCATGGACCAATGTGTGGCTCCCCAATGCGTTGCGTCCTCCACAGTGGTCGTTACAAGTCGAAATGACTGCGTCAAGCGAAGTGGTTGCCCCCTAGGCACGAGCCCGCGTTCCGAGGCAAAACCCAGAAGGGCCGCCAACCGCTCCCGTGTTGGCCCATCGAAACTCAGGCCGCCATCTCTTACGCGTTCCAATGCGCTGAGCGCGAAAGATACCTGCCTGGAGCCAACAACCCCTTCACAAAGCCGACGAGCTTTGTCGGCCTTCTCAGCGAGATGCTGCAAATGCACTTGGATAAGAAGGGAAGGATTGAATTGGAGCCCTGCCTTTTTGCCGTTGCATGAGTCACATGCTGGCAGCCAATTTTCGAACGAGTTTAGGTCAAACGAAGCAGGGAGTCCAAGCGCCGACTTGGCAGCATCAAATAGTGAGGGCGTCGCGAGCATGTGTTCGGGCAGAACATGATCGACTGTCATCGAGGCGAGGTCGAGTGGGACTCCGCACAGGTAGCATTTCATGCCATGAGTCAAGAATATCGCGTATCGTTGCGCGTTAGAAAATTTATATTGCGACATGGCCTTTCTTCTATCAACTCATAAAGGCTTGGATATCTATAATCTCAAATGAGCTCTTTTATCGCATCTCGATCAAGCATGTTTGTATTGCGTCACACGCGCAGCAGATCTGCAACGGCAGCCGCTTTGGTGGCTATGCGTACCTCCGATTCGCACGCGGAAGTCTCCGCTCAGGTGTATGAACAACCACTGCTGGAGACCATGGAACTAAGCCATTCACATTGCAAGGCATGCTCGGATCTCCTGCCGCGACTTCTTACACCTTGCGAGCACTACCAACTTTTCAAATTAACTACGCGGACGAATCCGTTCGGTCTTTTTTGCCCAACCGCTAAGAGAGGCATACTCTTTTTGCGACTTATTGATCCAGAGCCGTTTCTCGGTCCCGTTTACCGTAGTAGCCACGTCCACATGAGGATAAAGGTTTAGATATTCTTCGCCTTTGAATGTTTCTTCTTGATTGAGTGTTACCGGAAGGATGCCGACCGCCCCCTTCAGACCATCGAAGAATCCTAACTCCCATGGCATCCATCGCGACTTCTTCGAATGCTGGCTGTACACATAAAGTAGCGTGTTCGATTTACGCATTCGACCGCGCAAGATTTCGGCAGTCTCAATCGTTACTTTATCCGGCGACAGCTGTGGATCGTTGTACTTGTCAACATAGACTTTGAGGCCCTGATCTTCCAGTATCCCTTTAACCCCACGGAGAATCTCTTCGGGCTCTGCCGACGAATGACTGAGGAAAACATCAAAAACTTCCTCCGCAGCTAGGGCCTCATCAAGCACGTTCGCACTTTTCTGCAAATGCGCCGTGACGCGCGTTGCGCGAGAACGCACTTCAGTTTCAGTAAGATAAGACACAAATTCTCTAGTTCACGTGGGAAACAATTTTACTGCCTTCCCCGGAATATCGATCAGCGGCTGTGGTGAAATCGCATGGGTCAGCCACCAATCTATTTATCCTAAAACCTCGCTCTAACCAATCAATAAGTTGGCGCGATTGATCATCACGGAACTTCCTATGACTTCGGCCATTTTTGTATCCCATGTTTTCTAATATCTTAGGTGGTACCTCTGCAGCAGCCGCGCCGAAATAAAAATAGTTGGTTGAAATTAGCACAGAATTCGCAGAAGTGTCTTTCGTGAGATTAATAAGATTTGTACTGCCGTCCTGCTTGCTGTGATGTGAGTCAAGTTGAATCCAGACATCATCTTCTTTTCGGTAGATGTTGTCCCCGACGAGCATTTTCTTGCTACCATTCCGTACTGGCTTCTTATCTTGAAAACGGGGATCCGACCAATACTCTTCGAATGTAAGTTTCTCCGATACATTCATAGCGAAGATGCACCGTCCAGTAGCCCTTAGACGTCCACCACCCATCCCAATTATCCAATCCCCAATTTTCGCAACTCGCCTGATGGTCGGCTTACAGGTCGCGAGCGTACAAACCCCATGAAAGGGATTCGGCGCAAATCCGAAGTCCCTGTCAACGACATAGATAAAGGTGTTCTGCATCGTCAGCAGACTGATCGAGAAGCGTTTCCCGACGGGCCTCGTTCTGAACCATCAGGGTTCTGGAACAAATTAGTACCATCAATGGCCTTTTGAATACTCTCGGCGTTCCAGGCAACCCTTGTTGATTCATATTTTTCCAAAGCTTCAGGAACCTCGTAGTCTCCCCCCCCGCGTTCATAGACCCCGACGATCCGCTTTCCTTGTGCATGCGCCTCCTCAATTTCCCAATTCACCCACGGCCTTGAATGCGTCTTCTCGCCAATTAGCACCACTACTGTAGATGCCCATGAAATCTTCATTCGTAGCAAACGCTTGATCACCTTCTCATCCACCAATCCATTCTTGATGCGATCCAGATTTGCAGGTTTAGCCCGGATAGAACTGTTGCGAACGTCTAAATCATTCCGATTTAGGAGGCCTGTGAATCTATCCACCAGTGAATCATCTGCATGATGATGACTGATGAACATGTGACGACGCTCATTCATATTGCCTCTACTCATGAAATTGTGACGACGAAATTGTCAGCCCTTTGCGTTAGTCGCGTCAGGCGTATCACTTCCAATATTACATCAAAGCAAATGCTCGGAAAGGCGCTTGAACCAAACCGAGGCGTCGCTGCTGGGATCCCAGATCTGTATAAGATCACGCCGGAATAGATCCTGCCCGATATGTTCGCCAAGCGCACGATATGCCTCAAATTGCATTTCACTGAACAGTTGTTGAGTAGTCGATTGATGCGGGAAATCTGGATGTTCCGCGCGGAAAAGCTTGAGAAATTCAGATTCGTTGCCAGTCAACGAAGATTTGATATAGAGAAGAAAGCCGTGCTGGTTCTCTCCGGGATAGTCGATACGTGCCATGCTGAAATGGGCCATGCCGTTGCCGTCTGCATTTCTCCTCAGATCAGATAAATCGGGAGCGATCTTTATTCCCAAATCGACATGGGCCAATTGGACGAGGCGAATCAGGCCGCCAAATGAAAGCGTTGGGTCGGCCTCACCATCAATAGCGATAATGAATTTGCATTTCCGCTTAAGAAGCTCGTAGATCCCTAGGTTTTCAATGTGGCCGCCATCGGATAAGTTCAAGAATTGAGCGTGCTCATCAATGCGGCCAGATAATTCCCTAAAAAAATACAAGGGGCCACAAGGTGGTAGCCATTTCAACCAAGACCAACCACGACCAGGACGTCGTGCCCAGTAGCCGAGCCTTATATTGAACATCGCTAGCAAAAATCGAAGCCGCGGCGATGAAAGCGTTCCCATGTTGGGAGCGGCCGCAGCACCGGAGATCGAAATAGCAGTTGCCAAATCCAAGTGTCTATCGTAAGTCTCCCAATCTGTAGTCGGAAGGTAGCCGGTCGCGGGACTACCGCAATAATGTTTGCTGAACAAAAAAAAGTCGGTCCCGCGCCCTAGCAATCGCACATCAATGCTTGCTGGAATGTTGAGTGCCGCACAAATTAAATGATAGGGAGACTTCCCTTTCGTATGCATTTTTGACAACAACGGGCTGTCCTCTGTTGAGTTGTCGTCCCTACGCCGCAAATACGCACGCGCTAACCGATCTCGATAATAACGACGCGGCGAGACAAAGTTGATGTTGATGACGGCCGTCGTAATCAATATCGTCAACGACAGGAAATAAACTAGGGGCATCAGGTCTGCTCCCGCTGGGAAAATGAATATTTCCATCAACCATAGAAAACTGGCTCCTATAAAAAATGGGCCAGAAAGCATGAGCAGATTGAGTATCCACCGTCTAGCCTTGCTCGAACGCGGCCATAGCATCGCTAAAAGCCCAACACTTGCCGGAAATGCTAGAGATGCTCCCATCAAATGTACACCCCGTACATTCGATAAGATTGCAGCGCACACATAGGGCAGCACCTGCGCAACGATAACTAAGACCGCGGACATTGAAATAGCGGCCGCAATTCGTTCGATAGCCTGGACCCGTCTCGCACGTATCACCGATGGAACAAACGACATGACTCCCATCGTGGCCACAATAAGAAATACGCACCCCCCGGTGACGAAGTCAGGTGAGAAATGCCCCGTCACGGCACGCGTAAATGTCGGCTTGAAATAGGCTGCGCTGAGAATGAGCAATGCAAGGAACGGCGACAGCAGCAGGACTGATATCAAGGAGCCGTACACTAATTGCCATACGATGGTTGCACGCGTTAGCAGGCCGCCCTCACTGAGATATTTTCCGTGCTGGCGCAAATGCCGGACTTCATCTGATTCAATACTTCCAGCTGCTCCGAAGGGGCGCGCATTAAGATCTGGATCCAAAGTAACGTCGTCGGCGCTGTCGTCGAGTGCGCTGCTGATAAAGCTTCCGAGGTAACCGCCCCCCGAAACGGTCGACAAATAGTCGATATGGCGTGCAACACCCATGCGCGCCAAAGATTGCACGACACCCAAAGCAAACGTAGCGGAACGAATTCCACCGCCAGAAATAGCCAGACCTACTGCATTCGTGGATTTCGTCGCATTAGCAAGTGCGTAGCGCTGCCTGCGTTTTAGTATTTCCTCCTGTTCACTGGCGCGCATAGCTTCGTTGTCACTCACCCCAAAATTGAGGTCGGCCCAATACTGGTTCCCTTCAGACAAAGAGGGTTGATGCACACGGCACTGTTCAGCGACGGACGGGAAGTCACCTGCCAAATGTCCAAGGAACGCGCAGAATTCGCGCAGTAGCGCTTGCAAAGCCGCTAATTCGCGTCGAAATTCGAATCGTACGTCTGCGTTCGATAGTTTGCCAGCAACGCTCAACTTGTGCCATTTTGCAGTGAATGGCCGAACTCGCGAATTCAAGACATGCAGCGCAAGCGTTGCGAAATGCCTAGCTTCCGGTTGGTCTCGCGTCAATGCTCGGGTTAGCGGAAATAATTCATATACGCTAGTCAGGGCGCGTGTTTCATCTCCCGCACTGAATGGTAGAGTTTGGGTTGCAATCTTCGATCGCAATTCGTTATATAGGGCCCATGCCGCATTTTTATCCGCTTGCGTCGGACTCCATATCAATGGTGCAAGGTAAGCGGGCAACTTGCCATCGATTCCGATCAGATCAACCAGTTTGTGTTGCGATAACCAGACGTCCCAAGTCAGCTCAGCGGTCATAGACGAAATCTCTCGGTTTTACGGCATACGGCGCAATTATTTTCATTGCAATATACCTACTTTCCGTACAGATACCAAGCGAGCGTTTCTTCATGCCACGCGTCTGACCAGTAAGCCTACGAGCCAAATTTGAATAGACCAGCCTGTGCTGAGGCCACACGGCGAAGAACCGGCCCATATAGACGCTCAACTCCGGCCCTAAAATCGCTTGTTCCCCCATAGCTAGGGTGTCGAATACATTGCACTTCAACACCGAAAGAGCTGGCGTACTTTGACGCGTCCTGCCCAATACAAATGATGCGCCGAATATTCAACCAGCTCACCAGTTCACGATTCAATGCATCAACCAGTTTCAGTTCAATCGATGTGAACCGACGATTAGTCATCTCATCATCTTGCTCATGGGGGTGGAACGGAAATACATTCCAAAGCAGAGGAGGTTGTGGCAAGGCGCAAATTGCGGCCCAGATCTCCGTCGCAGTACGTTCCGCTACCATTGGCCCACGCGTAGCTCTTTTGGGAGCACTACCAGGGTAACGCTCAGCAAAATGCGGCAGATGTGACTCGTCGGTCAGGGCTAGGCCCGTACGCCTGCCTCCACGATATCCTAAGTCACGTCCCATCCAGATAGTGTCAACCTCCAACTCTTCAACTGACTTCAAATAGGACATCAGATTCTTGCGCCGGACGGTCGCAGCGTTGTCTAGGTCGCAGGCATCGCATTGATCCGCATAAGGATTGAAGACGTTAGGAAGCCTTATTTCTGCCAAGGCGGCGACGAATTTTTTAGCGTTCACGATTAGGCTTTCCGTGGGACATAGGTGATCGAGTGATCATGCATATTGACCTTGACAATACCGCAACGCTCACGACACAGAAGACGGAAGACTCGGAAGCCTTCGAGAATTGCGCGCTCCCACTGCCACAACGGGCATTTGTCGACCTCATATCCGGCAACCATGCTTTGGACTTGCTTGAGAAGGGTGTATTCTAACTTACCTTCCTTCACCCCCTCAAAGAACTTTCCCTTGTCACGCGCGTGATTGAAAATCCAAGTAGCAATTCCTTCTTCGATAATCATCGCTCTCGCACCGTCCTCATTCTCATCAATTGCTGCACGACTTTTACGCTTCAGCTTCAGCAATCCACGAATAACGGGTGACCAACCGAGATGGGCAACATATGCCAAATGGAACACATCATGGAAACGATAGTCATCTGCCTCAAGCCGATTGTCCGTAAGCGGGTCTCCGATGTTCACACCACGCCAGCGCTGAACGACGAAGGACCGTCGGTTGACTGTACGTTCAATGAATTCAATCTCTAGCTCGCGTGGAAGTTGTTCATGCTCAAGGTCGTCTCTATCGAAGAACCTAAGATAGGCAGCGTCATTGGGTTTCCATCTGGATTCAATTTTCTGAAGATTCGTAGCAGCCACAGCTGCCAACCGCAACCCATTACTCGCGGCAACCAAAGCGAGAAGTTCGAGCAATCTGGCATATAGCTCAACATTGACTGCGTTGGCAAGTTCTTCTGGTGTTGCGCTATATTCTTCGAATAATCTGCCGGCACTGTCAGCCAATTCAAAAAGCAATTCACCGAACTCATCGGTCATTCGATCTTTCTGAAACGCGATGAGACCATCAATCTGGCTGAAGCGTATGCCCTTGCCTGACCGCTCAGCGGTCACAATGCTCAAGCGCTTCTGCAAGTGACGTACCGTTTGTTCGCCCAACGTATCAAAAGCCAAACCGATACGTCGGGAAAAAGCCGCTAGGTACCAGAGAGCGTCACCCAGCTCTTCTAACGCGATCTCCTGCCTCAAGACTGACAACGTTGTCTCGCGATGAAATTTCTTAACTGCTGAGAGTAGCCCTCCCACCTCTCCAAAGAAGCCATAACGCAGTTGGTTTATCGCGTCCTTGCCAGTCCCAAATTGGTCTGAATAAGCTGCTCGAGCTTCGTAGTCCGTCAGCAGTAAATCCGGATTATCCGAGTTGATTGTCATGGTTTTTGCCCCTATGCCGTAAGGAATAAAGAAAATTGCTGCACCGGTTCATTCTGCTGCCCTGCAATCTTCCAATTCAGCTCACGAGCACACGCGATCAGAGCCTCCCTATCAGTCAAGATCCCCCCTATCTGAAGCGTATCAACTCGAACGGCCAAGGTATCGCCGTAGTAGAGATAGATTGACTAGCTTTGAAACCAAACCCCGTTTTAGTCCGGTTCGGGCTGCAAATTTATGCAGCTCATCCGGAGTGTGGAAAACCATGTGGCACCAGATCGTGCCCCGCCATTCGGTGCATTCATCGCCAATATACACGACCATTCAGCATCCTAAAATTTGTAGATAATTTTGGTATAGCATGCAAACAAATGAGGAAATACAAGCCGATAGAACCAAACTTTACGACCGCTTTTAGCAGCGAACTGAGGCGCGCCAGGGAGCTGTGCGAGCTCACGCTCGTCGATATCTCCGCGAAAATTGGTGTTCACTACGGACAGCTATCCAGGTTTGAATCTGGGAACTTCAAGGTGTTCTCGCCAAATCTACAAGAATTTGCAAAACTCTTGCGCGTTCGACTTGTAGAACCGACGATGACCTAGTCGTTCGATTTCAAAAACTAGCAGCCAGATCACCGCGCCACTTGGCTACATGCAAGCGGCTAGTTGAGGTACTCAAAAAATGTCAGGCTGTCCACGCTGCAGATGAACCTCTCGCTACACAGTCTTGCGCCGTCGGAGGGGCGGCGGCCGATAAGAAAGCAATTGTCGGTCTAAGTCGACGGTAATTACCCCGCCTCCGTTCTTCTTCAGTTGCTCAAAAGCCGTGTAGCCCTGGTGTATCGCATCCTGCCATTGTTTTGCAGTACATATACGAACTTCCAGTCCGTCTACGATGCGGTGAATCGCTTTCAAAAGTCCGATGTCAATCGATGACTTATCCAAATACCATCCTCGTTGGGGTGCCTGATTGAAGACCAGGATTGACACAGCTTCTTCAACAATGACGGCTCTGGCCCCGTCCTCAACTTCATCCACTTTGTCATCAGATTTTCGCTTCCTTTTCAAAAGCGCCCGAGTCACTGGTGACCAACCCAGCACTGCCGCGTACGCCAAATGAAAAACATCATGGAAGCGATATCCGTCATCCTGATGTGCGTTATCTGTAAGTGCATCGCCGATTGCAACGTCATTGATTGAGATGCGTACTTGAATGCCCTTCTTGAGAGGCTTTTCAAGGAAGCTGACATCGAATTTCCGCGGGATCTGCTCGTCCATCGGATAACCGCGGTCGAAGACGGTCACTTTGCCGCGGGAATAAAGCGAATCCGCTTTCTCGGCATTGGATTGTGCGATCTCTTTTAATGGAATTTTGTAGAGCGACGCCAAGCTTGTTAAATACCAAAGTATGTCGCCAAACTCTTCGCGAAGTTCGTGCTGAAACGATGGGTTGTCCCGCTGCATCACGAGCTTCTTAATCATGCTGTGAAGGTCGCCGATTTCACCGACAAGCCCTAATAGAGAGACCATCCTCTGCTTGCGCTCATCCGTTCGCGCAACCATTGCTTGGTAATCGTCAAATGTCGCAATTTGAGCTTTGGGGGTGGGCTTCTTGGATAACCGTGTGACCATATGCGTCCTTACGCGACATAACGATAAGAACTTCTTAATATGAAAATATTGACAATGAAATTAATCAAATGCAACTAAAAATTATGGCGGCTCGACGTTTCCTACTACTTGGGGCATTCGTAGCCCTGTGTTCAGGTTCGCTAACTAACCCATTCTATTGCAATTTAGCCAAAGCGCTATTGGATGCGCGCCGATCTGAACCGTTTTCAGTTAGAAACTTGGCTAGTGGCAGTAATGCGTGTTGATTCCCTCATGCATTATTACCACCATTTAGGGATACGATTTTATTCTATGCTTTTCTTCGGACGAACTAACTCACCGACGAACTTTGATAGAACTTTATTTTTATACAAAAAAACACCGCTTATAATAATCAAAGACTTAGGTCGTTTTTACGATATAACTTTATTACGTACAAACAACCGGCCCGTGTTGCCAATGCCTTTTTATTCGACAGTAACCGACTTAGCCAAATTACGCGGCTTATCCACATCCGTCCCCCGCGCCAGCGCCGTGTGATACGCCAGCAGCTGCAGCGGCACCACATGCAGGATAGGCGACAGCAAACCATAGTTTTCCGGCAGCCGGATCACATGTACGCCATCGCTCGACTTGATGTGCGAATCGGCATCGGCAAAAACGTAAAGCTGGCCGCCGCGCGCGCGTACTTCCTGCATGTTCGATTTCAGCTTCTCGATCAGCGTATCGTTCGGCGCCACGGTCACCACCGGCATTTCCTCAGTCACCAGCGCCAGCGGGCCGTGCTTGAGTTCGCCGGCGGCGTAGGCTTCGGCGTGGATGTAGGTGATTTCCTTGAGCTTCAAGGCGCCTTCCAGCGCAATCGGATAGTGGATGCCGCGGCCCAGGAACAAGGCGTTTTCCTTGCGTGCGAAGGCTTCGGCCCAGGCCACGATGTGCGGTTCCAGCGCCAGCACGCTTTGCAGCGCGGCGGGCAGGTGGCGCATGGCTTTCAGGTGGGCGGCTTCTTCTTCGTCGCTGAGGCGGCCCTTGCTTTGCGCCAGCGCCAGCGCCAGCAGGAACAGCGCGGCCAGTTGGGTGGTGAAAGCCTTGGTCGAGGCCACGCCGACTTCAACGCCGGCGCGGGTGATGTAAGCCAGCGCGCATTCGCGCACCATGGCGCTGGTGGCGACGTTGCAGATGGTCAGCGTATGTTGCATGCCCAGGCTGCGGGCGTGCTTGAGCGCGGCCAGGGTGTCGGCGGTTTCGCCGCTTTGGGTGATGGTGACGACCAGCGAGTCCGGATTCGGCACGCTGTCGCGGTAACGGTATTCGCTGGCGATCTCGACGTTGACCGGGATCTTGGCGATCGATTCGATCCAGTACTTTGCGGTCAGGCCGGCGTAGTAGCTGGTGCCGCAGGCCAGGATCAAGACCGAATCGACCTGCTTGAACACATTGAATGCGCCGTCGCCGAACAGTTCCGGCATGATGCCGGTGACGCCTTCGAGGGTGTCGGCGATCGCGCGCGGCTGTTCGAAGATTTCCTTTTGCATGTAGTGCTGGTACGGCCCCAGCTCAACCGCGCTGCTGTAGGCATGCACGGTCTTGATTTCGCGTTCCACCGCTTTGCCGGCGGCGTCGACGATCCAGACGCGCTGCAGCTGCAGGTCGACCACGTCGCCTTCTTCCAGGTAAATGATCTGGTCGGTGGTGCCGGCCAGCGCCATGGCGTCCGAGGCGACGAAATTCTGGCCCTTGCCGACGCCGACGATCAGCGGCGAACCATGGCGGGCGGCGACTACGCGGTGCGGCTCGTCGACGCAGAACACGGCGATCGCATAAGCGCCGGTCAGGCGCCGCACGGCCTGCTGTACGGTGGCGAACAGGTCGCCGTTGTACATGTGGTCGACCAGGTGGGCGATGACTTCGGTGTCGGTCTGGCTTTCGAACTGATAACCGGCGGCTTGCAGTTCGGCGCGCAGTTCGTCGTGGTTTTCAATGATGCCGTTGTGGACCAGGGCGATGCGGTCGCGCGAAAAATGCGGATGGGCATTGTGGGTGGCCGGCGCGCCGTGGGTCGCCCAGCGCGTGTGCGCGATGCCGGTGAAGCCGGCCAGGTTGGCTTTCTCGACTTGCGTTTCCAGGTCAGCCACGCGTGAGGTGCTGCGCGAACGCTGCAATTTGCCGTCGATATGCAGGGCAACGCCACAGGAGTCGTAACCGCGGTATTCGAGCCGTTTCAATCCTTCAAGCAGGATAGGGGTGACATTGATCTGGGCAACTGCTGCGACGATACCGCACATGGCGTTCCTCATTGGTTAAGTGAATGGGCGTATCTTAGGCTAGCGGTAATGAAATAAGATTACTAAATGAATTGATATTTGGCTGAATATTTCATGGTATAAATCATGTGAAATATTATTCCATTTATAATTGAACTTATCTCATAAATTGCAAATTGGCTTATGGATATCATCCTGGATGAACTCGACAAACGGATTCTGAACGCCTTGCAGGCTGATGCCGCGCAAACCAACCATCAGCTGGCGCAGCTGGTGCATGCGTCGGCGCCGACCTGCCTGCGGCGCGTCAAGCGCCTGACCGATGCCGGCATCATCTTGCGCCAGGTGGCGATCGTGGCGCCGGACAAGGTTGGCGCCGGCCTCACCGCGATTGTCGAAGTCACGCTCGATAACCAGGCTGCTGAACGCCTGCAGGAATTCGAAGCGCTGGTGGCGGACGAACCGGCGTTGCTGCAATGCTACCGGGTGTCGCCGGGGCCGGACTTCGTGCTTGTCGTGCAGGTGGCCGACATGGCCGCCTACCATGCGCTGGCGCACCAGCTGTTTGCCGCGCAAAAGAATGTGCGCAACGTGCGTACGTATTTCTCGATCCACCGCAGCAAGTTCGATACGCGGCTCGCGGTATAAAAACGCCGGTCGTAACCGTAATGCGGTTTAATTAGGGGCCGAACGGTGTGACGTAGCGGCAGCTTCGTCTAGGCGACCCCAGCTCCGCGCCCCGGTCTGGGCAACCCCGCGGATGGCCGCCCCGTCTAGGCGACCCGGTCATTCCCGCGAACGCGGGAATCCATTTTCACCACCATACTCAGCAACCTGGATTCCCGCGTTCGCGGGAATGACGGGGTCGCCCAGACCGGGGCGTGGAACTGGGGCGGCCTTAACTGAACAGCGTTACGGTCGTAACTGGCGTTTATCCAGCTCGTTTATTTCTTCAGCTTGACCGGCCGCTGCCAGTTGTCGATGGTGACCTGGCGCGCGCGCGAGACGGTCAGCTTGCCTTCCGGCGCGTCCTTGGTCAGCGTGGTGCCGGCGCCCAGGGTGGCGCCTTTGCCGACGCGCACCGGCGCCACCAGCTGGCTGTCGCTGCCGATGAAAGCGTCGTCTTCGATGATGGTGCGCGATTTGTTGGCGCCGTCGTAGTTGCAGGTGATGGTGCCGGCGCCGATATTGACGCGCGATCCCACCGTGGCGTCGCCGATGTAAGCCAAGTGGTTGGCTTTGCTGTGGGCCGCGACCTGGCTGTTTTTGACCTCGACGAAATTGCCGATATGGACGTCTTCGCCCAGCTCAGTGCCGGGACGCAGGCGCGCATAGGGGCCGATCTGGGAAGCTGCGCCGACAACCGCGTCTTCGATGTGGCTGAAGGGTTTGATGCTGGCGCCGCGGCCGATGCGCGCATTCTTGACGATGCAGTAGGCGCCGACGGTTGCGCCGTCTTCTATGCTGACTTCACCTTCGAAGATGCAGCCGACATCGATGCTGACGTCGCGGCCGCAAGCCAGCGTGCCGCGCACGTCCAGCCGGGCCGGATCGAGCAGCGTGACGCCCTGTTCCAGCAGGCGCTCGGCGATGGCGCGCTGGTGGATGCGTTCCAGTTCGGCCAGCTGCACCTTGCTGTTGACGCCCAGCGTTTCGGCCACGGTGGCCGGCTGGGCCGACACTACCGGCGTGCCGTCGGCGACGGCGCTGGCGACGATATCGGTCAGATAGTATTCGCCCTGAGCATTATTGTTGGACAGGCCCGCCAGCCATTTCTTGAGCTGCACGGTGGGCGCGACCATGATGCCGGTATTGCATTCGCGGATTGCCCGCTGTTCCGGCGTTGCGTCTTTTTGCTCGACGATGCTGGTGATCTTGCCGTGTTCGCGGACGATGCGGCCGTAGCCGGTCGGATCCGGCAGGTCTACCGTCAGCACCGCCAGCTTGTCGTTGCCGGCGCTGTCGACCAGCCGTTGCAGCGTGCTGCTGGCGATCAGCGGCACGTCGCCGTACAGCACCAGCGTAGGCACGGCGTCATCCAGGTGCGCGGCGGCTTGCGCCACCGCATGGCCGGTGCCCAGCTGAGGCTCCTGCTTGGCGAACACCAGGCCGGCGCCCGCCAGCGAATTAGGCACGGCGTCGCCGCCATGGCCGTAGATGATGCACAAGGTGGTCGGCGACAGGGCGCGCGCCGCCTCGATCACATGCGACAGCAGCGGTTTGCCCGCCAGCGGGTGCAATACCTTCGGCAGCGCGGACTGCATGCGCTTGCCCATGCCGGCAGCGAGAATGACAACGTTCATAGTGGACAGAGAAAGAATAGGTGGCAAATTTTATCACGCGCGGCAACAGGAAATTCAGCGCCGACGCTGCCTGCGTGACAATGCGGCGGGAGTGGCCAGGTTGTTGCGCCGACAAGGAAAATCGCCTCAACGCCGCGTCTGCAGCGTTGAGGCGATGTCTTGTTTACGGGGTGGGTCAAAGCCAGGATTAATAGCGTTGCCAGAATCCGCCCGAGAAAGCCCAGCTGTTGCCGTTGCGGACCCAGTGTCCCGGCGCCCAGAAATAACCGTCGCGGCGGGTTTCCCAATGGCCGTTGACCCAGTCGTGGCGGCCGTTGTCCCAGCGCCAGTAACCGCCGATCCAGACATGGTTGGGGCTAGGCGCAGGTGTCATGACCTCGATCCGCGGCGGCGGCGGAGCGACATTGATCACGACCGGCGGCGCGCTATAGGTATTGCTGATCGCTACCCAGCGGCCGCCATGGAATACCCACTGGCCGCCTTCGTTGGCCCAGTAGGCATGCTGGTAAACCATGTTCTGGCGCGACTGTTCCCAGTGGCCGTTATTCCAGACGTAGCGGTTGTTTTCCCACTTCCAGTGGCCAGGAATCCAGTAGGAATCCGGGTAGGGCGCCGGTGGCGCTACCTCTTCCAGCGGCGCCGGCGGCGCTTGCACTACTTTGACTTCGCGGTACTCGACACGGGTGCGCGGCGGTTCGACCACGCAACCGGCCAGGGATAGCGTGGCGGCTGCCACGGCCGACAATGCGAGATAGCGTTGAAAACGACGACGGTTCATTTATGTCTCCCAGAAAAAGATCCTGGGTATTAAACGATTTGCCGTACGGAACGAATACAGGCCTTACAAATACTTGCAATTTGCCGGCGGTCCGGGCCGCCCGTTCAGGCTTCGTCCTTGACGTCGGTGCTTGGACCGTTCTTCTTGACCGCGTCGATGCCCGCGTCGCGGGCGCTGGTGGTGCTGTACATCTGGCTGCTGCCGATGACCTGGTGATTGGCGGCTTTCAGGTTGAAATAGAACTTGCCGTTGGAAGCCTGGTTGCGGCTGTAGCGGTCGTCCTGGGTGCTGTTGCTCTGGACCGAGGCGATGCCGTTTTCGGCGGAAGCCTTGGCGACGTACATTTCACTGTTCAGCACGACTTCGCCGTTGCCAGAGTAGAGCAGGAAATAGAACTGTCCATCCACCGACTTCTTGAGTACATAGGACCCTGCCATTGCGCGTCTCCTGGTAAGTTGCCGGCCAGGCGGCGCAGTTTCGCCGAATCTCTTCAGGCGGGTGCACTGCTCGCCGCTGGTCCGCTTTGATTATATAGCCGGGCGGGGAAACCGATGGATTAGTCTGCCGGCCGCAACGGAATGACGCTGGTTACGGTTGCCGGCGTCGAGCAAGGATCGTCGTCAAACGCGATATCGCCGTTGGGATCGGCGATGCCGCTGGCTTTCAGGTCGGCGAAACCGAACAGGTTGCGGTCCATCAGGTGCGAAGGCGCTACCGTCGACAGCGAAGAGAAGATGTTTTCCACCCGCCCTGGGAATTTCTTTTCCCATTCGCGCAGCATGCCCTTGATCTGCTTGCGCTGCAGGTTTTCCTGGCTGCCGCACAGGTCGCAAGGGATGATGGGGAACTGCTTGACTTCGGCATAGCGGCTGAGGTCGGCTTCCTTGACGTAGGCCAGCGGCCGGATCACGATCTGCTTGCCGTCGTCCGATTGCAGCTTGGCCGGCATGCTCTTGAGCTTGCCGCCGAAGAACATGTTCAGGAAGAAGGTTTCCATGATGTCGTCGCGATGGTGGCCGAGGGCGACCTTGGTCGCGCCCAGCTCGGTGGCGACCCGGTACAGGATGCCGCGCCGCAGGCGCGAGCACAGCGAACAGGTGGTCTTTCCTTCCGGGATCAGGCGCTTGACGATGCTGTAGGTGTCCTGGTTTTCGATATGGTAGGCGACACCGAGCTTGTCCAGGTAGGCCGGCAGGATGTGGTCCGGGAAATTCGGCTGTTTCTGGTCCAGGTTCACTGCGACGATTTCGAAATTGATCGGCGCCCGTTCACGCAAGGTCATCAGGATATCCAGCAGCGCGTAGCTGTCCTTGCCGCCGGACAGGCAGACCATCACCTTGTCGCCGTCTTCGATCATGTTGAAATCGCCGATCGCCTGGCCGACCTGGCGGCACAGGCGTTTATGCAGCTTATTGTTTTCGTGCGCGATTTTCTCCACGCTGCGGTTGCCGGGAGCGTTGGCTGCGGCGTCGGCCGGCGCCTGGGCTGTGATGGGGGCTTGCATAAGGACTTCCTGCTTCAATAGGTCATTCATGGTGATTCCGCACTCAGGCTTTCGGTTTGATCCGGAATACCTCGACGCCGACCGAGTGGCAGTCGGAATAAGCGTCGGGTTTTTCCGAGGAGACCCGCACCGCACGCACTTTCGGATGCTGCAGCAGGGCGTCGGCGAGGTCGTCGCACAAGGTTTCCTGCAAATGGATATGGCCTTGCGCCATGCGCTTGGCTACGGTGTTGCGCATGAAATTGTAATCCAGCACCTCATCCATATGGTCCTTGCTGGGCGTCGACAGGGCCAGCGGCACAAACAGGTCGACGTTGATCAGCGCGCGCTGCTCGCCTTTTTTTTCAAATTCGTAGACGCCGATATTGATCTGCACTTCGTAGTCGCGCAGGAACAGGCGGCGGCAATCGCTAAGGTCGGGATGGATGAGTGCGGAGGGCATGGTGTTTTCAGTGAGGGTGGGACTGCTGGCTGTGAGCCGCAGCGTGGTCCCGTTGGTGAGGATACAAATGTTGGCCGCCATCGACCAGCAGCGTGCTGCCGGTAATGGCGGAGGAGGCGGCGACGAAACAGACGGTCGCCGCGATGTCTTCCAAAGTCGCCGGCGGCTTCGGCGAACCGCCGGTCGTTGCCAATGGTGACGCGAGTGAGGGCGCAATCGCCACCACCCGCAACTGCGGCGCGTAAGCCTGCGCTAGCAAGGCAGTGGCGCTATGCAGCGCCGCCTTGGACAGCGTGTATGACAGGAAATCGGGCTGCGGGTTGAACAGCTTCTGGTCCAACAGGTTGATGACCACCGCCTGCGCGCCGCCGCTCTCGAGCGTCGCCGCATGCAGCGCCTGCGCCAGCAGCAGAGGAGCGGCCAGGTTGGCTTGCATGTGGCGCTCCAGGACCGCCGCGGAAAAACTGGCGGGGCTGTCCTGTTCCACATGGCTGGCGCTGTTGACGATACAGCGGACGCTGCCGAGCTCGGCAGCCACGCTTGGCAGCAGCGCATGGATCTCGGTTTCCTTGCTCAATTTGCAGCGGACCGCGATCGCCCGGGCTCCCAGCGCCTGGCAGTCCAGCAGCAGCGCCGACAGCGCCGCCGGCACGGCGTCATCCTGGCAATGCAGCGCCAGGTCCCAGCCCTGCTGCGCCAGCGCCAGCGCAACGGCGCGGCCGACCGGACTGGCGGCGTCGGTGACAAGGGCTATGGATCGGATGGGCGTGGTAAGCATGGTTAAGTAGTCATTATTGCTGGGCAGGGTTCCTCGGGCGGCATGGCCGGGCCTTATTTGCCCTGTTTTGCACTGTTTCATCGGCGCCGCTTGCTTTCGCCTGGACGATATCTTCTACAATAGCGCCATGCAACTGCAATTACCCGAAGCTTCGGTCGAAGCACAGCGCGCATCGCGCCTGTTACACAATCTGATCGCCACTGAAATCCGCCGGCAGCATGGCTGGATTTCATTCGCGCGTTATATGGAACTGCTGCTGTATGCGCCGGACCTCGGTTATTACAGCGGCGGCGCGGCAAAATTGGGCAAAGACGGTGATTTTACAACCGCGCCCGAGATTACGCCGCTTTTTGGCGCGACTTTGGCCCGTTTGACAACAGAATTGCTGGTTTCCTCGCCGGCGCTGCAGCCTCGGATCCTGGAATTCGGCGCCGGCAGCGGCCAGCTGGCGTACGACATCCTGACCGAACTGGCGGCCGGCGATGATAGCCCAGGCTCGCTGCAAGCGTATTACATCGTCGAATTATCGGCTGAATTGCGGGCGCGCCAGCAGCTGAAACTGCAGGCGTTTCCGCAAGTGCAGTGGCTGGATCGTTTGCCCGAGGCGTTTTCCGGGGTGGTGATCGGCAACGAAGTGCTCGATGCGATGCCGGTCGAACTGGTGCTGCGCGGCGAACAAGGCTGGCTGCAGCGCGGGGTTGGCCTGGCTGAAACCGGCGTCGATGGCGAGGATGGCCAATTTGTCTACATTGACCGCCCGGCTGAGCCGGCCCTGGTCGCGCAGATTCCTGATGCAGGTTCGCTGACGGTCGGCCACCTGACCGAAGTGCATCCGGTGGCGATCGGCTTCATGCATTCGCTGGGCAGCATGCTGAAGGCGGGGCAGGGCGGGGTCGCACTGTTCTTCGACTATGGTTTCCCGGCCGCGGAATATTATCTGCAGCAGCGCGACCAGGGCACCTTGATGTGCCATTACCGGCACCACGCCCACCCAGATCCGTTTTACATGCCGGGTTTGCAGGATGTCACGGCCCACGTCGATTTCACGGCGATGGCGGTGGCGGCCTTGGATAGCGGGCTGGATTTGCTGGGCTACAGCAGCCAGGCGGCTTTCCTGCTGGAAGCCGGCATCGGCAAGCTGCTGCTGCGTACGCCGCCGGAGGATGCGATGGCTTACCTGCCGCAAGCCAATGCCTTGCAAAAGCTGGTGTCGCCAGCCGAGATGGGCGAGTTGTTCAAGGTCCTGGCGGTCGGCATCCACGCCGAGTTGCCAGAACGTTTTGCCACCCACGACCGCAGCCACCGGCTATGACTATGCAACCTGAAAGCGCCGCATGATCCGCTGGATGCTGGTGATCTTCATCGCCGTCATCGTGTTCTCCAGCGCCTTGCCCTGGCTGGAAAAGCTCGGGCTCGGCCGCCTGCCCGGCGACCTGCGGTTTACCCTGTTCGGCAGAAAATTCTCCTTGCCGTTTGCCTCGACCATCCTGCTGTCGACGGTTTTGTTCCTGCTGGTGCGGCTGCTTTAGGCCCTGGTCAGGTATCCATCAATTCGTTGAACACGCCGGGCGGCCGCGCGATCACCGCGCGGTCCTGGTACGTCACGACCGGCCGCTGCAACAGTTTCGGATGGGCTGCGAGCGCCTTCAGCAGTGTCGCGTCATCGGCCTGGGCCAGGTTGAGCTCCGCATATTCGGCTTCGTTGTCGCGCACCATGGCGCGGACCGGGCCGCCCAGCTTCTTGTGCAGGGTTTTCAGCTGCGCCAGGGTCAGCGGCGTTTTCTGGTAGTCGACGACTTCCAGCTTGAGCTGGTGTTCATTGCTGTATTGCTCGGCGAGGGCCAAGGCTTCGCGCGATTTCGAGCAGCGCGGGTTGTGATAGATCTTGATCATGTCGGCTCCTGAGTGGTTTCATCCAGCGGCAGTACTTCATCGTCCCAGCCGCTGGCGGGCATGTCTTCGCGCAAGATGCGGTCGTGCGCAAACATTTCTTCCAGTTCTTCCCGCGCTTTCTTGGCGATCGAGACGATTTCCTGCTGGTTTTTCTGGTGCGGGTACATATCGTGCAGGGTTTGCAGGTTGTGGGCGCGGAATTTCATCGCCGCCTGGCGCGCCCGGTAGGCGCCGAAACCCATCGTACGCAGCGCCTGCCGGCCGAGCTGCAGGGCCGATTCGAAAGTCTCGCGCTCGATCACGGTCACGCCCAGGTCCATCAGGTCGAAATAGTGCGTGACATTGCGCGCCCGCGCGATGATCGGCAGGTCGGGAAATACGTGGCGCACCGCCGCCACCAGTTTCAGGCTGCCTTCGATGTCGTCCAGCGCCACCACCAGCAGCCGCGCCTTGGCGATGCCGGCCGCGTGCATCAGGTCCATGCGGGTGGCGTCGCCATAAAATACCTTGAAGCCGAATTTGCGCAGCAGGTCGATCTGGTCGGGATCGTGGTCGAGCACGGTCAGGCCGATCTTGTTGGCGTGCAGCAGGCGGCCGATGATCTGGCCGAAACGGCCGAAGCCGGCGATGATCACCGGGTTTTCGTTGTCGTCGATTTCGTCGTCCGGGCGTTTCAGCGCGTTCAGGAAATACGGTGCGATCAGTTTGTCGTAGGCCACCAGCAGCAGCGGCGTAGTCACCATCGACAGCGCCACCACCACCACCAGGATCGACGAGGTTTCCTGGGAAAACACGCGCGCGGTGGCGGCGGCGCCGAACACCACGAAAGCGAATTCGCCGCCTTGCGACAGCAGCGCCGCAAACAGGAACTGCTGGGCGCGGGCGATCTGGAACACCTTGCTGAGCAGGTACAGGACCGCCAGCTTGATCGCCAGGAAACCGGCCACCAGGCCCAGGATCAGCCAAGGCTGGCTGAGCAGCAGGCCGAAGTCGACCGACATGCCGACGGCGATGAAGAACAGTCCCAGCAGCAGGCCCTTGAACGGTTCCAGGTCGGTTTCCAGCGCATGGCGGTATTCGGAATCGGCCAGCAGCACGCCGGCCAGGAAGCTGCCCAGCGCCATCGACATGCCGACCGACTCCATCAGCAGGCCGATCGCGATCACCAGCAGCAAGGCAAATGCGGTGAAGATTTCGCGCAGTCCGGTACGGGCGATCATGCGCATCAGGGGCCGCACCAGGTAACGGCCGCCGACAATCAGCGTAGCGATCACCGCCACCACTTTCAGTCCGCCGATCCAGCCTTCGCCGCTGCCGTGGGCGGCGGCGACGCCGAGCAGCGGCACGATGGCGATCATGGGAATGGCGGCGATGTCCTGGAACAGCAGGATGGCAAAACCGGCGCGGCCGGCAGGCGTGCTGTTGATCTTGCGTTCGTTGATGGTCGCCAGGGCGATCGCGGTGGACGACAGCGACATGCCGAGCGCGGCGATCAGCGCGGTTTTCCAGTCGACCCCGGCGGCTACGGCGGCGCCGAACAGCGCCAGCGAAACTGTCACCACCTGGGCCGTGCCCCAGCCGAAAATCGAACGCCGCAGCGACCACAGCCGCTTGGGTTCGAGCTCCAGGCCGATCATGAACAGCAGCAGCACCACGCCGAATTCAGAGAAGTGCAGGATGTCTTCGACATTGTCGATCAGGCGCAGGCCCCAGGGACCGATCGCCATGCCGGCCAGCAGGTAGCCCAGCACCGCGCCCAGGCCCAGGCGCTTGGCGATCGGCACGGCGGCGACTGCCGCCGCCAGGTAGATCAAACCGTTGAATAAGAGATTCTGTTCCATGGTGTTTAGCTGCCTGTAAGCGGTATAGATAGGTCGGTTGCCAGCAATTCCGGCCAGTTCGGGTAGTTCGCCAGCCGTTTCCGGTAAGTTTCGATGTGCGCGGCCAGGGTTTGCTGGTTGATCTGGTGCGCGCCGAACAGCAGGTGCGGCGGCAGCCAGCGCATGCCGCACAGTTGCGCGGTCTGCTGGTACGGCGGCAGGAAGGCCGAGAACGGGAACAGGTTGTGGCCTTCCGCCTGGTAAGAACGCACCGAACCGCCGGTAGTGGCGACCAGCCAGAAATCCTTGCCGTGCAAGGCGTCGCCGCCCGGGCCATAGGCCCAGCCTGGGGTAAGCACTGAATCGACCCACTGTTTCAGCAGCGCCGGCATGCTGTACCACTGGACCGGATGCTGGAACACGATCAGGTCGGCTTGCTCGAGCAGCGCCTGCTCGCGCCGCACCGGGATATGGAAATCGGGATACAGCTCATACAGGTCATGTACCTGTACGTTAGGCACTTTGGCGGCAACCTGCGCCAGGCGGCGGTTGACGCGCGAGTGGTGCGGCGTCGGATGCGCATACAGGATCAGGATTCGGGGTGGCTTGGTCATGGCGGGCTGGGTGCGTTTCGGACGAAATGGTAAAAATGGGTAACTCGGGATGAACTGATGTGGAAAACAATGTTCACACAAGAATCAAGTCTATACTTTGGCACTACATAAATGGTCCTCGTTCGCGGTCAGGGCATTGTTTTTGCTTACAGCGGACATGCTAGCAGCACTTCTCCCAATTTTTTTATTTCTGACAATTTCCGACATATATGTCCGACTCTCAATCTAAAGATCCCGTCCCTCCGGCGCTCGACGCGGTTCCAGCTGCGGCTCCTGCAACGGCTGCCGAGTCCACTCCTGCCGCCGCCCCTGAACCCGTTGCCGCCGATCCGGCCAAGGCCGAACCGCAGGCTGAAGCCAAGCCTGCCGCGGCCGGCGCTCCGCCCAAGGCAGCCGATCCAGCCAATGACTACAGCGCGCCATGGCCGCAAACCTGGAAGCTGATCGCCGCGCGCTTCCGCGCACTGTCCGACAAGGCTGGCCGCCGCATGATGCAGCGGACCTTGAAGATTGGCATTTCAGCGCGGATATTTCATCCGGAAGAGGGTGCTAAAGGCCTGCGCGGGCGCACCTTGCAGTATCTGGAGGAGTCGATTGCGCAATGGGTCATGTCGCGCAATGTGCTGGTGTTCATGATTCCTACCGTTAATACCAATGGCTTGGTGCACCCAAGTTCAATCCGGCTGCGCGACTATGCCAAGCACCTGGACGGCCTGGTGCTGCAGGGCGGCGCCGACGTCTCGCCGCAGAGTTACGCGCAAGCCGCGACCCGGCCGGAATGGGGCGGCGACCGCGTGCGCGACATGTACGAACTGGAACTGCTGCATGAGTTTATCGAAGCGGGCAAACCGGTGCTGGGGATTTGCCGCGGCTGCCAGCTGATCAATGTGGCCTTTGGCGGCACCTTGTACCAGGACATCGCTACCGATGTGCCGACCTCGATCAAGCATGTGAACGACGAGTACGACCGGCTGCACCATGCGATCCAGTTTCCTCAGGGTTCCTCGTTGGCAACGTTGTTCAACAGTCATGGCAGCGAGCAGAACGAATGGGTGGTCAACTCCATCCATCACCAGGCAGTGCGCGACCTGGGGCGCGACCTGACGGTAGAGGCGATCTCGGGCAGCGACAATATTGTCGAGGCAATACGTTACCGCAAGGCAGCTTTTGTCATGGGCTTGCAGTGGCATCCGGAGTTCCACCGCGCCGGCGGTCCGCAATTGCTCGATTGCACGCCGATACTCGATGGCTTTCTAAGAGCTGCACGCGAGACGCGTTTCTGATATTATCTCGCCCCTTGGCCGGTGAAGCGTTTTTGCGCTTTTTCCCGATTCCGGCCAGGCCCGGCAGCGGTCCGACGGTGAAACTGAAAAAACTAAGAAATATTTAGAAGAAATCGGTTTCCATAGTTGACACTCCAGGGGTGCTTTACTATAATCTGGGGTTCCCTGCGGAGAGGTGGCCGAGTGGTTAATGGCAGCAGACTGTAAATCTGCCCTCTTACGAGTACGCTGGTTCGAATCCAGCCCTCTCCACCATTTTGGGAAGCAGCAACAGGTAAGAAATTGTAGCGGTGAAGTGAAAATTCGGTAATTTGCGGGTGTAGCTCAATGGTAGAGCTGAAGCCTTCCAAGCTTATGACGAGGGTTCGATTCCCTTCACCCGCTCCAGTAGGTTTTAGCAAGAACATTAAGTTGGGCGTGTTGTAGTTTAGAGGCACGCGTACAGCATAGCCCTTGTAGCTCAGTGGTAGAGCACTCCCTTGGTAAGGGAGAGGCCACGTGTTCGATCCACGTCAAGGGCACCAGAATTGGTTTGTTGCTGGTGTCCGCATAGGGCACGGCAAGCGCGGTAAAAGCTGGATATCAAGTTTCTGATTCGATGTCTGTCGAATTCAATCTGTAAGACGGTCGGGCGCGGGCCTGGACATTCTCATCAAATCTTTAGGAGTCTAAGATGGCAAAAGGCAAGTTTGAGCGGACCAAGCCGCACGTCAACGTTGGCACTATCGGCCACGTCGACCACGGCAAGACCACGCTGACAGCAGCGATCGCGACAGTATTGTCGAAGAAATTTGGCGGCGAAGCCAAGGCATACGATCAGATTGACGCGGCGCCAGAAGAAAAAGCGCGCGGCATCACGATCAACACAGCGCACGTTGAATACGAAACTGCCAACCGCCACTACGCGCACGTTGACTGCCCAGGCCACGCTGACTATGTGAAGAACATGATCACTGGCGCGGCGCAGATGGACGGTGCGATCCTGGTTTGCTCGGCAGCTGACGGCCCAATGCCACAGACTCGTGAGCACATCCTGCTGTCGCGTCAAGTTGGCGTGCCATACATCATCGTGTTCCTGAACAAGGCCGACATGGTCGACGACGAAGAGTTGCTCGAGCTGGTGGAAATGGAAGTGCGCGAACTGCTGACCAAGTACGAATTCCCAGGCGACGACCTGCCAATCGTGAAGGGTTCGGCCAAGCTGGCGCTGGAAGGCGACACTGGTCCTCTGGGCGAGCAAGCGATCATGGCTCTGGCCGAAGCGCTGGACACCTACATCCCGACACCGGAACGTGCTGTTGACGGCACTTTCCTGCTGCCAGTGGAAGACGTGTTCTCGATCTCGGGCCGCGGTACTGTTGTGACTGGCCGTGTTGAGCGCGGTATTGTGAAAGTTGGCGAAGAGCTGGAAATCGTCGGCATCCGCGACACACAAAAGACCACATGTACCGGCGTTGAAATGTTCCGCAAGCTGCTGGACCAAGGTCAGGCAGGCGACAACGTTGGCGTGCTGCTGCGCGGCACCAAGCGTGAAGACGTGGAGCGCGGCCAAGTGTTGGCCAAGCCAGGTTCGATCAAGCCGCACAAGCATTTCACCGGCGAGATCTATGTTCTGTCGAAAGACGAAGGCGGCCGTCATACTCCGTTCTTCAACAACTATCGTCCACAGTTCTACTTCCGTACAACGGACGTGACTGGTTCGATCGAGTTGCCAAAGGACAAAGAAATGGTGATGCCAGGCGATAACGTGTCGATCACAGTGATGCTGATCAACCCGATCGCGATGGAAGAAGGCCTGCGTTTCGCGATCCGCGAAGGCGGCCGTACCGTTGGTGCAGGTGTCGTCGCCAAGATCCTGGCTGACTAAAAGAAGAAAAGCTGTAATCGCCGCGACCCGGGAAATTCCCGCTTCGCGGCGTTGATGTCTGAATGGTATGCGTACTTGTGAAAGCGGGTTGCTGGCCAAGCCGTTCAGATAAAGTGTTTTAAGCGTAGGGGTGTAGCTCAATTGGCAGAGCGCCGGTCTCCAAAACCGGAGGTTGGGGGTTCGATGCCCTCCGCCCCTGCCACCGATTCAGGTGTAGGGTACTGAAAGTAAACCGCGTATGTCTAACCACCCTGTGCAAACTGTCGGCGAATCCGGCAGCAAGCTCAAAGTAATTCTGGCAGTTTTGGCTGTCGTTGCCGGCGTTGTCGGCTTTTATTTTTTGTCGGGCCAGTCTGGCCTGGTGCGCGCTGGCGCCCTGGTTGCCGGTTTGGTGGTGGCAGTCGCCTTTGCCTGGACATCCACGCAAGGCCGTGAATTCCTTGGTTTCGCCAAAGAAGCCGTGCGTGAGACAAAAAAAGTTGTTTGGCCGACCCGCAAGGAAGCGATGCAGATCACTGCCATCGTTTTTGCATTTGTGCTGGTAATGGCGATTTTCCTGTGGGGCATCGATAAGCTCCTCGAGGTTTTGTTATACGACGTGATTTTGGGCTGGAAACAATAATGAGCGATAGCACACAAGACGACGCGCAAGGCACGCCGCCTGCAGCAACGCCTTCGGCGGCTGCGGGCAAGAAGCGCTGGTATGTGGTGCATGCTTATTCCGGTATGGAAAAGAGCGTGCAACGCGCGCTGACCGAGCGGATCGACCGCGCTGGAATGCAGGAACAGTTTGGCCAGATCCTGGTGCCGACTGAAGAAGTGATTGAAGTCAAGAATGGCCAGAAAGCCGTTACCGAACGTCGTTTCTTCCCAGGCTATGTCCTGGTCGAGATGGAAATGACCGACGAAACCTGGCATCTGGTGAAGAACACGAACAAGGTAACCGGTTTCATCGGCGGCAAGTCGAACAAGCCTACTCCGATTCCGCAGCATGAAGTCGACAAGATCATGCAGCAGATGCAAGACGGCATCGAGAAGCCGCGGCCTAAGGTCTTGTATGAAGTTGGCGAGCTGGTGCGTATCAAGGAAGGTGCTTTCACCGACTTCAACGGCAATGTCGAAGAAGTGAACTACGAGAAATCGCGCGTGCGCGTGACCGTCACCATCTTCGGCCGCGCTACGCCGGTTGAGCTGGAATTCGACAAGGTCGAAAAGGTCTGAGCCGGATCCCGGCCGGATAGGAAAGAATTTTCAAGCGCCATTCGGAGCGTCATGAATTAAACCTCATGGAATCCGGAGCAGTAAGAGGAGCCCTATTAGGTCGCAAGATCGAACAGGCGCTAATACTCACAACACTTAGGAGCCATCATGGCAAAGAAAATCATTGGTTTTATCAAGCTGCAAGTGCCAGCTGGTAAAGCAAACCCATCCCCACCAATTGGCCCTGCATTGGGTCAGCGCGGTCTGAACATCATGGAATTCTGCAAGGCATTCAATGCCCAGACCCAAGGTGTTGAGCCAGGTCTGCCAATTCCTGTCGTGATCACAGCGTTCGCCGACAAGTCCTTCACTTTCGTGATGAAGACTCCTCCGGCAACGATCCTGATCAAGAAGGCCGCCGGCATCACCAAGGGTTCGGCCAAGCCGCATACCGACAAGGTTGGTTCGATCACCCGCAAGCAAGCAGAAGAAATCGCTACCTTGAAGAAGCCCGATTTGACTGGTGCTGATCTGGAAGCTGGCGTACGTACTATCGCCGGTTCTGCTCGTTCGATGGGCATCACGGTGGAGGGTCTGTAATGGCTAAGTTAACTAAACGCGCAAAAGCGATCAAGGCTAAAGTTGATCGCACCAAGGTATATCCGTTTGATAACGCAGTTGCGTTGATCAAGGAATGCGCTACTGCAAAATTCAACGAATCGATCGACGTATCCGTCCAGCTGGGCGTTGATGCGAAGAAATCGGACCAAGTGGTTCGTGGTTCCGTCGTGCTGCCAGCCGGCACCGGCAAGACCGTTCGCGTTGCAGTATTTGCTTCCGGCGAAAAAGCCGAACAAGCTAAAGCTGCCGGCGCCGACATCGTTGGCATGGAAGACCTGGCCGAGCAGATCAAAGCCGGCAACATGCCTTTCGACATCGTGATCGCATCGCCAGATACCATGCGTATCGTCGGTACCCTGGGCCAGATCCTGGGACCACGCGGCCTGATGCCGAATCCGAAGGTTGGCACCGTGACTGCTGACGTTGCAACTGCCGTCAAGAACGCAAAAGCCGGTCAAGTGCAATACCGTACCGACAAAGCCGGTATCGTCCACGCAACCATCGGCCGTAAATCGTTTAGCGATGCAGAACTGAAGTCCAACTTGTTAGCACTGATCGACGCATTGAGCAAAGCAAAGCCAGCTACAAGCAAGGGTGTATACCTGCGCAAGATCTCCTTGTCTTCGACAATGGGCGCCGGCGTTCGCATCGATCAAACGACACTGGCTGCGTAATTTATTGAATCAAGTCCTGGCTGCGCGATGCGCAACCAGGCGAATCTTTGGGCTGGACCTGTATTGGCGGTAACGATGCGGGTCCAGGCAATCAAAGACCGTTGGGCGGCGTGCAACAAGTAGTTATCAATTGCTGCACAAAGTTAAATAGCGCAAGCAACCCAACGCAGATGGTGTACCCGAACAAGTTTTGTAGTCTCATCGCTGCGTGCTGATTTACCCCGAGTAATCATGCGCAAGTCCTGAACTCCTAACTTCGGACGCCGTGTTCGAACCGATGTGAGGCAAGCAGCCATTTGCGGCTGTGTAGTGGCCGAGCATCATTTTTGGAGGTTGATCTTGAGTCTCAATCTGAATGACAAAAAGGCCGTAGTCGCCGAAGTCTCTGCAAAAGTAGCAAATGCACAGACTATCGTCGTGGCCGAATATCGTGGCATCCAGGTTGGTCACTTGACCCAACTGCGCGCTAATGCGCGTACCCAGGGTGTGTACCTGCGTGTATTGAAAAATACACTGGCACGTCGCGCCGTTGAAGGTACCGCGTTTGCCGACCTCGCCTCGCAAATGACCGGCCCGCTGATCTATTCGATCTCCGAGGACGCCGTTGCTGCTGCAAAAGTCATCAACGACTTTGCAAAAACCAACGACAAACTGGTCGTCAAGGCAGGTAACTTCGCTGGCAAGTCGCTTGATAAAGCGGCTGTGCAAGCGTTGGCAAACATTCCAAGTCGCGAAGTTCTGCTGGCCCAAGTTGTGGGCATGATGCAGATGCCGATCGCTGGATTTGTGCGTGGTTTGGCTGCTCTGGCAGCAAAGAAAGAAGCCGAAGCTGCTTAATTGCAGTTTCGTGGCGCTTTCTTAGCGTTAAAACCAATCAGATGTTATTACTGTAAAAAATTAGGAGTTTCACATGGCTTTTGATAAAGATGCATTCCTGACCCAGATCGATGGTCTGACTGTTATGGAATTGAATGACCTGGTAAAGGCATTCGAAGAGAAGTTCGGCGTTTCCGCAGCTGCTGTTGCAGTTGCTGGCGGCGGCGCTGCTGGCGGCGCTGCTGCTGCAGCTGAAGAGCAAACCGAGTTCACCGTTGTCCTGAAGGGCATCGGCGCGAACAAGGTTGGCGTCATTAAGGCAGTTCGCGAAATCACCGGCCTGGGCTTGAAAGAAGCTAAAGACCTGGTTGACGGCGCACCGAAGCCAGTTAAAGAAGGCGTTTCGAAAGCCGACGCTGATGCTGCAGCCAAGAAATTGGTTGAAGCCGGCGCAGAAGCTGAAATCAAGTAATTTCAGCTTTTTAGAGCGCATTTATTGCGCTGGAGTCAAAGTGCAGAACTCTCGAAAAGGAGGGTTCGGCTTTGGCTCCTTTGTCGTTTTTGATTTTGTTTAGCGCTTGTTGTTTTATTAAGCGTCCGTTGCCATCAAGCTCGAAGGGCTGAGACTTGAGGAATTGTCGGGTAAGACAGTTTAACTAGTACAGAAGTTTTGTCTAGTTTTCTGGAAGATCCGGCGAATCCTGAATTCTCTATCCTTCCTGTCACTCACGGAGTGTTCAATGCACTACTCATTTACTGAGAAGAAGCGTATTCGTAAATCCTTTGCGAAACGCGCTAACGTTCACCACGTTCCGTTCCTGCTGGCGACCCAGCTCGAGTCGTATCTTGGCTTTTTGCAAGCAGACAAAGTACCGTCTCAACGTAAGAACGAGGGCCTGCAGTCGGCTTTCACTTCTATTTTCCCTATCGTTTCGCACAATGGTTTTGCGCGTCTCGAATTCTTGTCCTACGTGCTCGGCGATCCGCCGTTCGACGTCAAGGAATGCCAGCAGCGCGGACTGACGTTCGCGTCGCCGTTGCGCGCCAAGGTGCGCCTGGTGATCCTGGACAAGGAATCGCCGACCAAACCGGTCGTCAAGGAAATGAAAGAGCAGGAAGTCTACATGGGCGAACTGCCGCTCATGACGACCACCGGCTCGTTCGTGATCAACGGCACCGAGCGCGTCATCGTATCCCAGCTGCATCGCTCGCCGGGCGTGTTCTTTGAACATGACCGCGGCAAGACGCACTCGTCCGGCAAACTGCTGTTCTCGGCCCGTATCATCCCTTACCGCGGTTCATGGCTCGACTTCGAATTCGACCCTAAAGACATCCTGTTCTTCCGCGTCGACCGCCGCCGCAAGATGCCTGTCACGATCCTGCTGAAAGCGATCGGCATGTCGGTCGAGCAGATCCTGGCCAACTTCTTCGTATTCGACAACTTCGCGTTGCGCAGCGAAGGCGCCGAGATGGAATTCGTCGCAGAACGCCTGCGCGGCGAAGTTGCGCGTTTCGACATCACCGACAAGTCGGGCAAGGTACTGGTCGCTAAAGACAAGCGTATCAATTCCAAGCACGTGCGTGACGTGGAAGCTGCCGGCATCAAGCACATCTCGGTACCGGAAGACTACCTGCTGGGCCGCGTGCTGGCGCGCAACATCGTTGACGGCGACACCGGCGAAGTAGTTGCCAACGCCAACGACGAGCTGACCGAAGAGTTGCTGGCCAAGCTGCGTGAAGCTGACATCGGCGACATCCAGACCCTGTACACCAACGACCTGGACCAAGGTAGCTACATCTCGCAGACCCTGCGCAGCGATGATACCAACGACCAGATGGCAGCCCGCGTCGCGATCTACCGCATGATGCGTCCTGGCGAACCGCCGACCGAAGATTCGGTCGAAGCGCTGTTCAACGGCCTGTTCTACAACGCAGACCGTTACGATCTGTCGGCTGTCGGCCGCATGAAGTTCAACCGCCGCATCGGCCGCGATGAACTGACCGGCGCCATGACGCTGTCGAACGACGACGTGCTGGCTGTGATCAAGATCCTGGTTGAATTGCGTAACGGCCGCGGCGAAGTGGACGATATCGATCACCTGGGCAACCGTCGCGTGCGTTGCGTCGGCGAACTGGCTGAGAACCAGTTCCGCGCCGGCCTGGTGCGTGTCGAGCGGGCAGTCAAGGAACGTCTCGGCCAAGCCGAAGCGGACAACCTGATGCCGCATGACCTGATCAATTCCAAGCCGATTTCGGCTGCTATCCGTGAATTCTTCGGTTCGTCGCAGTTGTCGCAGTTTATGGACCAGACCAACCCGCTGTCGGAAATCACCCACAAGCGCCGTGTATCGGCACTTGGACCGGGCGGTTTGACGCGTGAGCGCGCTGGCTTTGAAGTGCGCGACGTGCATCCGACCCACTACGGCCGCGTATGCCCGATCGAAACACCGGAAGGCCCGAACATCGGTCTGATCAACTCGCTGGCTTTGTATGCTCGCCTGAACGAATACGGTTTCCTCGAGACACCGTACCGCAAGGTTGAGGACAGCAAGGTTACCGACCAGATCGATTATCTGTCGGCAATTGAAGAAGGCCGCTACATCATCGCCCAGGCGAATGCGACCATCGACAAGTCCCTGAAGCTGTCGGATGAACTGGTGTCCGCGCGTGAAGCCGGCGAAACCATCCTGGTGTCGCCAGAGCGCGTCCAGTACATGGACGTGGCGCCAGGCCAGGTGGTTTCGGTTGCAGCATCGCTGATCCCGTTCCTCGAGCACGATGACGCGAACCGCGCATTGATGGGCGCCAACATGCAGCGCCAGGCGGTTCCTTGCCTGCGTCCAGAGAAGGCATTGGTCGGTACCGGCATCGAACGCACCGTGGCAGTTGACTCGGGTACAACCGTGCAGGCGCTGCGTGGCGGTATCGTTGATTACGTCGATGCGGGTCGTGTCGTTATTCGTGTGAATGACGAAGAAGCGACTGCCGGCGAAGTCGGTGTCGATATCTACAACCTGATCAAGTACACACGTTCGAACCAGAACACCAACATCAACCAGCGTCCAATCGTGCAGGTTGGCGACCGCGTCGCCAAGCACGACGTGATCGCCGACGGCGCATCGACCGACCTGGGCGAGCTGGCCCTGGGCCAGAACATGCTGGTGGCGTTTATGCCATGGAACGGCTACAACTTCGAAGACTCGATCCTGATCTCCGAAAAAGTCGTGGCTGACGACCGCTACACTTCGATCCATATCGAAGAGTTGTCGGTGGTTGCACGCGACACCAAGCTGGGCGCTGAAGAAATTACCCGCGACATCTCCAACCTGGCTGAAAACCAGCTGGCGCGCCTGGATGAATCGGGCATCGTCTATATCGGTGCTGAAGTCGAAGCCGGCGATACGCTGGTCGGTAAGGTGACGCCTAAGGGTGAAACCCAGCTGACGCCAGAAGAAAAACTGCTGCGCGCGATCTTCGGTGAAAAAGCGTCGGACGTAAAAGATACATCGCTGCGCGTGCCTTCGGGCATGGTCGGCACCGTGATCGACGTGCAAGTGTTTACCCGCGAAGGCATCCAGCGCGACAAGCGTGCACAGCAGATCATCGACGATGAGCTGCAACGCTATCGCCTGGACCTGAACGACCAGTTGCGCATTGTTGAAGGCGATGCCTTCGAACGTCTGGAACGCATGCTGATCGGCAAGGTAGTCAACGGCGGTCCGAAGAAACTGGCCAAGGGCACCAAGCTGACCAAGGAATACCTGGCAGACCTGGACAAATACCACTGGTTCGACATCCGTCCTGCGGACGACGATGCAGCGGTAGCGCTGGAAGCGATCAAGGAATCGATCGCCGAGAAGCGCCACCAGTTCGACCTGGCGTTCGAAGAAAAGCGCAAGAAGCTGACCCAGGGCGACGAGCTGCAGCCTGGCGTGCAAAAGATGGTCAAGGTTTACCTGGCTGTCAAACGCCGCCTGCAGCCTGGCGACAAGATGGCCGGCCGCCACGGTAACAAGGGTGTGGTTTCGCGCATCCTGCCGATCGAAGACATGCCGCACATGGCCGACGGTACGCCGGCAGACATCGTGCTGAACCCGCTGGGCGTTCCTTCGCGTATGAACATCGGGCAGGTTCTCGAAGTCCATCTGGGCTGGGCTGCCAAGGGTCTGGGCCTGCGTATCGGCGAAATGCTGAAGGCGCAAACCAAGATTGCAGAACTGCGCAAGTTCCTGACGACTATCTACAACGAATCCGGTAAATCGGAAGACCTGGATAGCCTGACCGACGACGACATCCTGCACCTGGCCCGCAACCTGAAATCCGGCGTGCCGTTCGCAACGCCAGTGTTCGACGGTGCGCACGAAGATGAAATCCGCCGCATGCTGGACCTGGCATATCCGGACGCCATCGCCAAGCAGCTGGGCATGACGCCTTCGAAGAACCAGGTAACGATGTATGACGGCCGCACCGGCGAAGCTTTCGAGCGCAGCGTCACTGTCGGTTACATGCACTACCTGAAACTGCACCATCTGGTCGATGACAAGATGCATGCACGTTCGACCGGTCCTTACTCGCTGGTTACACAGCAACCTCTGGGCGGTAAGGCACAGTTCGGCGGCCAGCGTTTCGGTGAGATGGAAGTCTGGGCATTGGAAGCTTACGGTGCGTCGTACGTGCTGCAGGAAATGCTGACAGTGAAGTCGGATGACGTGAACGGTCGTACCAAGGTCTATGAAAACCTGGTCAAGGGTGACCATGTGATCGATGCCGGCATGCCGGAATCCTTCAACGTGCTGTTGAAGGAAATTCGTTCGCTGGGTATCGACATGGATCTTGACCGCGAATAAGCGGTCAAGATCGACCGTCCATCCTTTGCGGGACAGAGTTTAAGAGGCGCCGAAGGGCGACGAATTACTCTGTCCCCAACTGATCAGACGGTGAGGTCGAACCAAGCCGGACTGCAGCAAGACAAAAGTAAAGCCGCCGAAGATGTGTTTTGCAGCAAAGCACAGCAGCATCTGCCGCAGCAATAGTAAAGAATCTTAGTTTCTTCACGCCAACTGGAGTGATACATGAAAGCACTGCTCGATTTATTCAAGCAAGTTCAGCAAAATGAACAGTTCGACTCGATCAAGATTGGTCTGGCGTCGCCCGAAAAAATTCGTTCGTGGTCTTATGGCGAAGTAAAAAAGCCTGAAACCATCAACTACCGTACCTTCAAGCCAGAGCGCGACGGTCTGTTCTGCGCCAAGATCTTTGGCCCGATCAAAGACTACGAATGCCTCTGCGGCAAGTACAAGCGTCTGAAACACCGCGGCGTGATCTGCGAAAAGTGCGGCGTCGAAGTCACGCTGGCCAAGGTGCGCCGTGAGCGCATGGGCCACATCGAGCTGGCTTCGCCGACTGCGCATATCTGGTTCTTGAAATCGCTGCCGTCGCGTCTGGGTATGGTCCTGGACATGACCCTGCGGGATATCGAACGCGTATTGTATTTTGAAGCCTACGTCATCACCGATCCAGGCATGACTCCGCTGAAAAAATGCCAGATCATGTCGGAAGACGACTACGCCGCCAAGTACGAAGAATACGGCGACGACTTCACCGCATTCATGGGCGCCGAAGGCATCCGTGAGCTGCTGCGCGCGATCGATATCGACCGTGATGCGGAAACCCTGCGTCAGGAATTGAAAGAGTCGAAGTCCGAAGCCAAGATCAAGAAATACGCCAAGCGCTTGAAAGTGCTGGAAGCGTTCCAACGCTCGGGCATCAAGCCTGACTGGATGATCATGGAAGTGCTGCCGGTGCTGCCGCCTGAGTTGCGTCCGCTGGTGCCGCTGGATGGCGGCCGTTTCGCTACCTCCGACCTGAACGACCTGTATCGCCGCGTCATCAATCGTAACAACCGCCTGAAGCGCCTGATGGAATTGCGCGCTCCGGAAATCATCACCCGCAACGAAAAGCGGATGCTGCAGGAAGCGGTTGACTCGCTGCTGGACAACGGCCGTCGCGGCAAGGCAATGACCGGCGCCAACAAGCGTCCGCTGAAGTCCCTGGCAGAAATGATCAAGGGCAAGGGCGGCCGTTTCCGTCAGAACTTGCTGGGTAAGCGCGTCGACTATTCCGGCCGTTCGGTCATCGTGGTGGGTCCGCAGCTGAAACTGCATCAGTGCGGCTTGCCGAAACTGATGGCGCTGGAACTGTTCAAGCCGTTCATTTTCCACAAGCTGGAAGTGATGGGCATCGCCAGCACGATCAAGGCGGCCAAGAAGGAAGTTGAAAACCAGACTTCCGTGGTGTGGGACATCCTGGAAGACGTGATCCGCGAACATCCGGTCATGCTGAACCGTGCGCCTACATTGCACCGTCTGGGTATCCAGGCGTTTGAGCCGGTCCTGATCGAAGGCAAGGCAATCCAATTGCACCCGCTGGTCTGCGCCGCATTCAACGCCGACTTTGACGGCGACCAGATGGCGGTCCACGTTCCACTGTCGATCGAAGCACAGATGGAAGCACGCACCCTGATGCTGGCTTCCAACAACATCCTGTTCCCGTCGAACGGCGAGCCGTCGATCGTGCCGTCGCAGGATATCGTGCTCGGCCTGTACTACGCCACCCGTGAGCAAATCAACGGCAAGGGCGAAGGCATGATGTTCCCTGACGTGTCGGAAGCCATCCGTGCCTACGACAACAAGGAAGTCGAGTTGACGACCCGCGTTACCGTGCGTATTACCGAGTATCCGAAGGATCCGGCCACAGGTGAGTTCGTCAAGACTGTCAAGCGTTACGAAACGACTGTCGGCCGTGCGATTCTGTCCGAAATCCTGCCTAAGGGCTTGCCGTTCACCGTGCTGAACCGCGCGTTGAAGAAGAAGGAAATCTCGAAGCTGATCAACACGGCATTCCGCAAATGCGGCCTGCGCGCTACGGTGGTGTTCGCCGACCAGCTGATGCAGTCCGGTTTCCGCCTGGCGACCCGTGCCGGCATCTCGATCTGCGTGGACGACATGCTGGTACCGCCGCAGAAGGCAACCATCATCGCTACCGCGGAACAAGAAGTGAAACAGATCGAACAGCAGTACTCGTCCGGTCTGGTGACTGCAGGCGAACGCTACAACAAGGTTGTGGACATCTGGGGCAAGGCCGGCGACGACGTCGGCAAGGCCATGATGGAGCAGCTCAAGGTAGAAGACGTGGTCCGCCGCGACGGCACCAAGGGCACCCAGGAATCGTTCAACGCCATTTACATGATGGCCGACTCCGGTGCGCGCGGTTCCGCAGCACAGATTCGCCAGCTGGCCGGTATGCGTGGCCTGATGGCGAAACCGGATGGTTCGATTATCGAAACGCCGATCACCGCGAACTTCCGCGAAGGTCTGAACGTTTTGCAGTACTTTATTTCGACCCACGGTGCACGTAAAGGTCTGGCCGATACCGCGCTGAAGACAGCGAACTCGGGTTACCTGACACGTCGTCTGGTCGACGTGACCCAGGATCTGGTCGTGATCGAAGACGATTGCGGCACCTCCAACGGCGCATCGATGAAGGCAATGGTCGAAGGCGGTGAAGTGATCGAAGCGCTGCGCGACCGTATCCTCGGCCGCGTTGCCGCCAACGATATCGTCAATCCGGAAACCCAGGGCACCCTGTACGAAGCGGGCACCTTGCTGGATGAAGATGCAGTGGAAGAAATCGAACGCCTGGGCATCGATGAAGTCAAGGTCCGCACGCCGCTGACTTGCGACACACGCTACGGCCTGTGCGCGCAATGTTACGGTCGCGACCTGGGCCGCGGCACGCTGGTCAACAACGGCGAAGCAGTCGGCGTGGTTGCTGCGCAGTCGATCGGCGAACCAGGTACCCAGCTGACCATGCGTACCTTCCACATCGGTGGTGCGGCGTCGCGTTCGGCGGTGGCATCCAGTGTCGAAGCCAAGTCCAACGGTACGGTCCGCTTCACGGCGACCATGCGTTACGTGACTAACGGCAAGGGCGAACTGATCGTGATTTCCCGTTCCGGCGAAGTCCTGATCACCGATGACCACGGCCGTGAGCGTGAGCGCCATAAAGTGCCGTACGGTGCGACCCTGATCGTCAAGGATGGCTTGACCATCAAGGCCGGTACCGCACTGGCGACATGGGATCCGCTGACCCGTCCGATCATTACCGAGTACACCGGTACCGTCCGTTTCGAAAACGTCGAAGAAGGTTCGACCGTTGCCCGTCAGATCGATGAAGTCACCGGCCTGTCGACATTGGTGGTTATCGATGCGAAGCGTCGCGGTTCGGTTACCAAGACTGTCCGTCCGCAAGTCAAGCTGCTCAACGAACAAGGCGAAGAAGTCAAGATCGCAGGTACTGAACACGCAGTGACGATCGGCTTCCAGGTCGGCGCGCTGATTACCGTGAAAGACGGTCAGCAAGTGCACGTTGGTGAAGTGTTGGCGCGTATCCCGACTGAATCGCAAAAGACACGCGATATTACCGGTGGTCTGCCGCGCGTTGCCGAGCTGTTCGAAGCACGTTCGCCGAAGGATGCGGGCATGCTGGCTGAAGTCACCGGTACTGTGGCGTTCGGTAAGGAAACCAAGGGTAAGCAACGTCTGGAAATCACGGACATGGACGGCAACAAGCACGAGTTCTTGATCACCAAGGACAAGCAAGTGCTGGTGCATGACGGCCAGGTCGTGAACAAGGGTGAAATGATTGTCGACGGCCCGGCCGATCCGCAAGACATCCTGCGCCTGCTGGGTATCGAAGCGCTGGCACGCTACATCGTCGACGAAGTCCAGGACGTGTACCGCTTGCAAGGCGTGAAGATCAACGACAAGCACATCGAAGTGATCGTGCGCCAGATGCTGCGCCGCGTTCAGATCGTTGATGCCGGCGATGCTTCTTACATCACTGGCGAGCAGGTCGAGCGTTCGGAACTGCTGGACGAAAATGATCGCGTGATTGCAGCGGGCAAGATTCCTGCAACCTACGAAAACGTATTGCTGGGTATTACCAAGGCATCGCTGTCGACCGATTCGTTCATCTCGGCCGCATCGTTCCAGGAAACCACCCGGGTGTTGACCGAAGCCGCAATCATGGGCAAGAAAGACACTCTGCGCGGCTTGAAGGAAAACGTGATCGTCGGCCGCCTGATCCCAGCCGGCACCGGTCTCGCGTTCCACCGTGCACGCAAGGAAAAAGACAGCTGGGAAGCGGAAGAGCGCACAGCGCTGTTGCAGTCCGAGCAGGCAGCACGCCTGGCGGCTGCCGAAGCACGTGCAGCTGAAGAGCTGGGCGCGCAGGGCGGAGAAGCTTAATCCGCTAAACCGGATCAGCAAGTCAAAACGGCAGTGGATGAAAATCCACTGCCGTTTTTTTATGTCTCGCAGAATGGCCTGGTTCCAGGCCGGCGCCGCGCTTAATCGCGCTGTTGCTTCATCGGCTTGCCGTTGTCGATCACTTCCCTGCAGTCGCCCTTGAAAGTGGAGTTGTCGTAGTCGCTCCAGCCGTAGCTGTCGACGTAGCGTTTATGGGGGCGCAGCTTGCTGCTCAGGAAGCTCCAATCCAGGTGCTCGTCCGGGTAACGGATGTCGGCCAGGTCGAGCAGGGAATGGAACACGTTTTCGGTGGTCATCCGGGTGCGTTTGTGGCGCAGCAGCTGTTCCACCTTGTCCGGATAGGTTTTCCGATAGAGCTCGGAATACCACATCAGGGCCGGTATGTGGAATTCGAACTGGGTGTTGTGGCCGTGGAAGGCGATCTTGCAGCTACCGTCGTACAAGGTCTGGCCATGATCGGAGAAGTACATCATGGCGCTCAGTTGCCGGGAATCCTTGAGCGTAGCGATGACCTGCGACAAGAACCAGTCGACATACAGTATCGAGCTGTCATAGCTGTTGCTGAGCGCCGGCTTGTTCGCCAGGTTGGTGTAGGCCGGACGCTCGACGCCGAACAGGGACGGCTGCCATTTGTCGAATTGCTTGGGATAGCGGTGGCTGTAGTTCCAGTGGTTGCCCAGGGTGTGCAGCACGATCAGTTTCTTGGCCGCCGGATCGCCCATCGCTTTTTGCAGCTGCGGCAGCAGGATCGCATCCAGGTTTGAGGTGTCGGTGAAGCCGCCGAGGTTGAGGAACTGCACCACGTCCGCTTCGTTGGCGAAGACAGAGACAGGCGTGTCGAATTTACCGTACGACATCTGGTTCGAAATCCAGTAAGTCTTGAATCCGGCTTCCTTGTAGGCGGTGATGAAGGATTTCTCGGCGAAACCGGCTTTCAGGCTCTCGGTCGCCGGCTTGCGCGAGACCATGACTGGCACCGACAAGCGGGTTGCGGAAACCGAGGTGATGACATCGGTAAAGCTGACCAGGTTGCCCTCCTTGCTGAGCAAGGGATTGGTGTCGCGCTGATAGCCGTTGAGGCTCCAGCGGTCGTAGCGCGAAGATTCGCCGATCACCATCACTACGACCTGGGGTGTGTTCTGCTGGCTGGCCTGGTGCGCGCCGAAGTGGAACTGGCTGTTCTTGTGCTCCAGGTCGTCCAGGTATTCGCGTTCTTTCCAGAAATCGTAGCCGCGCACCGCCAGCCCGAAAGGCCAGGTGCGGCTGACCGGATCCGCTTCCAGCGGCGTTGCTGCCCATTTGGGAAGCTTGCCCAAGTGCATGCCCTGGCTGTCCGAAGCGGCCGGCTTGTTGTTTGCCGACGCTACAGAGGCCGCCTGGACACCGATCTCCTGTCCGTACAGCCAGATGCATAAACCAACAGTGAGCACTAACCAGCCAAACCAGCGCGACGGTCCCTCCAGGTCGAGGTCGCGGGTCCTGCTGGCCGCCAGCCAGCTGAGCGCCCACCACAGCACGACCGCGGCCAGGACCAGCGCCAGCCACCAGATCTTGTCGCCCAGGAATTCCATCGCCTCGCGCGGACTGGTTTCGGCGATGATCCCGAGGTGGTGGGTGGTGATGCCTTGGCCGTAGAACTTGCGCAGGTAGATTTCGGTGGGCAATGCAAAAAAGGCTGGAAACAGCAGCCAGTGAAACCAGGCGGGACGCTTGAAGATGGACCAGATCACCAGCCACAGTCCGATCTCCGTGGTGATGATGCGGAGCGGATGATCTATCGTCTGGCCGAACAGGAGGGGTACGAAGGGAACCAGGGTCAGGGCCAGGTAGGTAACCAGCACGAACAGGTTATTGCGGCGAAGCAAGGCAGGCATCATCAGCGGGAAAAATGGTCGAATCTCATTATCCCGCAAAGCCGCTGCCGGTAACCGTTGCGCACGAGATAAACACTCGCGCCGGCGGCCGTTTCCATGCTCAAAAAGACAATTGTCCCGCAGGGTGGGCTGGACTGCGGCGGCCTGTTGCGTTTACGGGGCATGCATCCCAGACGGCGGTTGACTGCAAGGCATCATAGGGATATACTCGCGGGTTCTCGATTGTAGGCTCTATGGGCCGAACGTTCTTTGGTCTGCTTCCGCTTTCTATAGCGCGTTTCTCCTCTGTTGCTGAATCGAATTGTGCGCGAATTGTATGATTTTTTCTAGCGCAAGTATCTGTCCAATCCCGGACAACCGATTTCGGGATTGTTGTTATTAACGTCGTAATTTTGTTGGATATATAACGATGCCAACCATCAATCAATTGATTCGCCAGCCGCGCGTTTCTGCGGTCGTAAAGAGCAAATCACCAGCGCTGGAAAACAGCCCGCAAAAACGCGGCGTCTGCACCCGCGTTTATACGACAACTCCAAAGAAGCCAAACTCGGCTCTGCGTAAAGTTGCCAAAGTTCGCCTGACCAACGGTTTCGAAGTCATTTCGTACATCGGCGGTGAAGGCCACAACCTGCAAGAACATAGTGTCGTGCTGCTGCGCGGCGGCCGTGTGAAAGACTTGCCGGGTGTGCGTTACCACATGGTTCGCGGTGCACTGGATACCCAGGGCGTCAAGGATCGTAAGCAAGCGCGTTCGAAGTACGGTGCAAAGCGCGCCAAGGCTGCAAAGAAATAATAGTTTTCGCCAGGCGCAAGCCAAACGAATAAGTGTCGGTCCCCAATGGGCCGAGTAAGTGGGTGGCTATGATGGCTGTCCGCGAGTGTGCAGGAACAAAAGGTCTGCGCGCTCAACTGAAGATTGAAAGGAATCGAAATGCCACGTCGTCGTGAAGTTCCCAAGCGGGAGATTCTGCCGGATCCGAAATTCGGCAATGTTGATGTTGCGAAGTTCGTCAACGTCCTGATGTTGTCCGGTAAGAAATCGGTCGCAGAAAACATCATTTACGGTGCCTTCGAGCACATTCAAACCAAATCCGGCAAAGATCCGCTGGAAGTGTTTGCGCTTGCCATCGGCAACTGCAAGCCATTGGTTGAAGTCAAGTCGCGTCGCGTTGGTGGTGCAAACTACCAGGTGCCAGTTGAAGTCCGTCCTGTCCGTCGTATGGCGTTGTCGATGCGCTGGTTGCGTGAAGCAGCCAACAAGCGCAGCGAAAAATCGATGCCGCAACGCCTGGGCGGCGAATTGCTGGAAGCCGCAGAAGGCCGCGGCGGCGCAATGAAAAAGCGTGACGAAGTTCACCGTATGGCAGAAGCGAACAAGGCGTTCTCGCACTTCCGCTTCTAATAGACTGGACAGCCGCCTCCCTGAATCGAGACGTCTGTCCGCATCTGAAATTTGTTCGAGCCGAGCGCATATTTTTATTAAAAATGGCGCTCGGTTTCGTGCATTAAAAGACTTAGGAATAAATCATGGCTCGCAAGACCCCCATTGAGCGCTATCGCAATATCGGTATCTCCGCTCACATCGATGCAGGTAAAACCACGACTACAGAACGCGTTCTGTTTTATACCGGTGTGAATCACAAAATCGGTGAAGTGCATGATGGCGCCGCCACCATGGACTGGATGGAGCAAGAGCAAGAGCGCGGCATCACCATTACGTCCGCTGCCACGACCTGCTTCTGGAAGGGTATGGCGGGTAATTTCGCTGAGCACCACATCAACATCATCGATACTCCGGGCCACGTTGACTTCACGATTGAAGTCGAGCGCTCGATGCGTGTTCTGGATGGCGCCTGCATGGTTTACTGTGCGGTCGGCGGCGTGCAGCCACAGTCGGAAACAGTTTGGCGCCAAGCCAACAAGTACAAGGTTCCACGCCTGGCGTTCGTCAACAAGATGGACCGTACCGGCGCGAACTTCTTCAAGGTGTTCGAGCAGATGCGCGCTCGCCTGAAGGCTAACCCTGTGCCGATGCAAGTGCCTATCGGCGCTGAAGACAAGTTTGAAGGCGTGATCGACCTGGTCAAGATGAAGGCTATCTACTGGGACGACGCTACCCAAGGCATGAAGTTCGACTACCGCGACATTCCTGCCGAGCTGGCTGCTGAAGCTGCCAAGTGGCGTGAAAACATGGTTGAAGCCGCTGCCGAAGCATCGGAAGAGCTGATGAACAAGTACCTGGAAGAAGGCGACCTGACCGAAGCCGAAATCAAGGCTGCGATTCGTCAACGTACCCTGGCAAGCGAAATCGTGCCAATGATGTGCGGCACCGCGTTCAAGAACAAGGGCGTGCAAGCCATGCTGGACGGCGTCGTCGACTACCTGCCGTCGCCAGTGGATGTTCCGCCGGTACCGGGCCTGGATGAAGACGATGCGCCGATTTCGCGTAAAGCGGAAGACGACGAGAAGTTCTCCGGCCTGGCGTTCAAGATCGCAACCGATCCGTTCGTTGGTCAGATCTGCTTCATGCGCTGCTACTCGGGCACCCTGAATTCGGGCGACACCGTCTTGAACTCGATCAAGGGCAAGAAAGAGCGTATCGGCCGTATCGTGCAGATGCACGCGAACCAGCGCGAAGAAATCAAGGAAATTCTGGCTGGCGACATCGCTGCGCTGATCGGGATGAAGGATACGACTACCGGCGACACACTGTGCGACGCCAATGCATTCATCATCCTGGAACGCATGGTATTCCCTGAGCCGGTGATTTCGCAGGCTGTCGAGCCTAAGACCAAGCAAGACCAGGAAAAAATGGGCTTGGCTCTGAACCGCCTGGCTGCTGAAGATCCATCGTTCCGCGTGCGTACTGACGAAGAATCGGGTCAAACCATCATCGCTGGTATGGGCGAGCTGCACCTGGACATTATCGTCGACCGCATGAAGCGCGAATTCGGCGTTGAAGCGACCGTCGGCAAGCCGCAGGTTGCCTATCGCGAAACCATCCGCAAGACTTGCGAAGAAATCGAAGGCAAGTTCGTCAAGCAATCGGGTGGTCGTGGTCAATACGGTCACGTGGTTCTGAAGATCGAACCGCAAGAAGCAGGCAAGGGCTTTGAGTTCGTCGACGCGATCAAGGGCGGCACCGTTCCACGCGAATACATCCCTGCAGTTGAAAAGGGTGTGCGCGAAACACTGAACACCGGCGTGTTGGCCGGCTACCCAGTGGTTGATGTCAAGGTAACCTTGTTCTTCGGTTCTTACCATGATGTCGACTCGAACGAAAATGCGTTCCGCATGGCCGCTTCGATGGCGTTCAAGGATGGCTGCCGTAAAGCCAGCCCGGTTATTCTGGAGCCAATGATGGCTGTTGAAGTTGAAACTCCGGAAGACTACGCCGGTACCGTGATGGGCGACCTGTCGTCGCGTCGCGGCATGGTTCAAGGCATGGATGAGATCGCCGGCGGTGGCGGCAAGATCATCAAGGCCGAAGTGCCTCTGTCGGAAATGTTCGGTTACTCGACTTCGCTGCGTTCGGCTACCCAAGGCCGTGCAACGTATTCGATGGAATTCAAGCACTACTCCGAAGCGCCTAAGAACGTTATCGATGCAATCGTAACTTCTAAAGCCAAGTAATCAGGTAAGCAGCCCTTGTCCGCCACGAGCGGGCGAGGGTTGAAATGTTTCACTCATTGTTTAACGACATCGTTCTTTTTGAAGGAAGAATAAAATGGCAAAAGGTAAATTCGAGCGGACCAAGCCGCACGTCAACGTTGGCACTATCGGCCACGTCGACCACGGCAAGACCACGCTGACAGCAGCGATCGCGACAGTATTGTCGAAGAAATTTGGCGGCGAAGCCAAGGCATACGATCAGATTGACGCGGCGCCAGAAGAAAAAGCGCGCGGCATCACGATCAACACAGCGCACGTTGAATACGAAACTGCCAACCGCCACTACGCGCACGTTGACTGCCCAGGCCACGCTGACTATGTGAAGAACATGATCACTGGCGCGGCGCAGATGGACGGTGCGATCCTGGTTTGCTCGGCAGCTGACGGCCCAATGCCACAGACTCGTGAGCACATCCTGCTGTCGCGTCAAGTTGGCGTGCCATACATCATCGTGTTCCTGAACAAGGCCGACATGGTCGACGACGAAGAGTTGCTCGAGCTGGTGGAAATGGAAGTGCGCGAACTGCTGACCAAGTACGAATTCCCAGGCGACGACCTGCCAATCGTGAAGGGTTCGGCCAAGCTGGCGCTGGAAGGCGACACTGGTCCTCTGGGCGAGCAAGCGATCATGGCTCTGGCCGAAGCGCTGGACACCTACATCCCGACACCGGAACGTGCTGTTGACGGCACTTTCCTGCTGCCAGTGGAAGACGTGTTCTCGATCTCGGGCCGCGGTACTGTTGTGACTGGCCGTGTTGAGCGCGGTATTGTGAAAGTTGGCGAAGAGCTGGAAATCGTCGGCATCCGCGACACACAAAAGACCACATGTACCGGCGTTGAAATGTTCCGCAAGCTGCTGGACCAAGGTCAGGCAGGCGACAACGTTGGCGTGCTGCTGCGCGGCACCAAGCGTGAAGACGTGGAGCGCGGCCAAGTGTTGGCCAAGCCAGGTTCGATCAAGCCGCACAAGCATTTCACCGGCGAGATCTATGTTCTGTCGAAAGACGAAGGCGGCCGTCATACTCCGTTCTTCAACAACTATCGTCCACAGTTCTACTTCCGTACAACGGACGTGACTGGTTCGATCGAGTTGCCAAAGGACAAAGAAATGGTGATGCCAGGCGATAACGTGTCGATCACAGTGATGCTGATCAACCCGATCGCGATGGAAGAAGGCCTGCGTTTCGCGATCCGCGAAGGCGGCCGTACCGTTGGTGCGGGTGTTGTCGCCAAGATCCTGGCTGACTAATAGTAGTTGTAGTGCAACAAGCAAGCCGCTCCGGCGGCTTGCTGTCAATGTAACAATATGCCGTGGATGGCGTTCATCCGCGGTTCGCTCTTTAAAGGAAAATCATGTCCGCTGCTAACCAAAAAATCCGTATCCGCCTGAAGGCGTTCGACTACAAGCTGATCGACCAGTCCGCACAGGAAATCGTTGATACAGCCAAGCGTACCGGTGCAGTTGTCAAAGGCCCGGTGCCTCTGCCAACACGTATCCAGCGTTTTGACGTCCTGCGTTCGCCGCACGTCAACAAGACATCGCGCGACCAGTTCGAAATCCGCACCCACCAACGCCTGATGGACATCGTTGACCCAACCGACAAGACTGTCGATGCGTTGATGAAGCTGGACCTGCCAGCTGGCGTGGACGTAGAAATCAAGCTGCAATAAGTCACAACAGTTGAGGCTCTGCCCCAGCTGTTCAGCAGGTGTTGTAAATAAGGTGTGACCGGCTAAAGTTTGACATACCACGACAAAGATGGTCTTGCAAATAAAAATTTACCCGGTTATACTGATCGGCTTCGGTGCAATTGCGGCGGCTTTCGCCTAGCAATTGCACTAATTTTAGTAGTACAAACATCAGCCCCGCCCAATCGTAGGCGGGAATGGAGAAAAACAATGAGCCTAGGCCTTGTTGGTCGCAAGGTTGGTATGATGCGCATCTTCACGGAAGATGGGGATTCGATCCCTGTAACCGTGCTGGACGTGTCGAACAACCGCGTGACCCAAATCAAAACGCCTGAAACAGACGGTTATACCGCTGTTCAAGTTGCATTCGGTCAGCGTCGCGCTTCACGCGTGACTAAAGCTGCTGCTGGTCACTACGCCAAAGCTGGCGTCGAGGCTGGTACCATCCTCAGAGAATTCCGCATTGATTCAACCAAGGCTTCCGAGCTGAAGGCCGGCGAAGTTATCGCTGCCAGCCTGTTCGAAGTCGGTCAAAAGGTTGACGTTCAAGGTGTCTCGATCGGTAAGGGTTACGCTGGTACCATCAAGCGTCACAACTTCTCGTCCGGTCGTGCTACCCACGGTAACTCCCGTTCGCACAATGTCCCAGGTTCCATCGGTATGGCGCAGGATCCAGGTCGCGTTTTCCCTGGCAAGCGCATGACCGGCCACATGGGTGACGTTACTGTAACCACGCAAAACCTCGAAATCGCACGTGTTGACGCTGAGCGCCAACTGCTGCTGGTCAAGGGCGCGGTTCCAGGTGCCAAGAACGGCCAAGTCGTGGTCAGCCCTGCGATCAAAATCAAAGCTAAGAAGGGAGCCTAATTCATGGAACTCAAGCTCCTGAATGACCAAGGTCAAGCTGCTTCGAACGTTGCTGCTCCGGATACCATTTTCGGCCGCGACTACAACGAAGCTCTGATTCACCAGGTCGTGGTTGCTTACCAGGCTAACGCTCGCAGCGGTAACCGTAAGCAAAAAGACCGTGAAGAAGTTCATCACACGACTAAAAAGCCATGGCGCCAAAAGGGTACTGGCCGCGCTCGTGCCGGTATGTCGTCTTCGCCACTGTGGCGCGGCGGTGGTCGGATTTTCCCGAACTCGCCTGATGAAAACTTCACGCACAAAGTAAACAAGAAGATGTATCGCGCAGGTCTCTGCTCGATTCTGTCGCAGTTGGCACGCGAAGGCCGTCTGTCGGTCGTCGAGAACTTCTCGGTTGAAGCGCCAAAGACCAAATTGCTGTCGCAAAAGCTGAAGACCATGGGTCTGGATTCCGTGTTGGTGATCACCGACAACCTGGAAGAAAACCTGTTGTTGGCGTCGCGTAACCTGCCAGGTTTCCTGGTATGTGAGCCGCGCCACGCTGACCCAGTATCGCTTGTGTTCTACAAGAAGATCCTGATCACCAAGCAAGCTTTGGCTAAGATTGAGGAGATGCTGGCATGAACGCATTAGTTAAACATAGCGAAGAGCGCTTGATGAAAGTGCTGCTGGCGCCGGTCATTTCCGAAAAGGCAACGATGGTTGCGGAGAAAAACGAGCAAGTCGTTTTCCGTATCGCACCAGACGCTACCAAGCTGGAAGTCAAGGCTGCTGTCGAACTGCTCTTCAAAGTTCAGGTTGAGTCGGTGCAGGTTGCCAATCGCCAGGGTAAGCAAAAGCGTAGCGGCAAGACCATGGGTCGCCGTAACCACACCCGTCGCGCATTCGTATGCCTGAAGCCGGGTCAAGAGATCAACTTCACCGAGGAGGCTAAATAATGGCACTCGTTAAAGTTAAACCAACCTCGCCGGGCCGTCGCGGCATGGTCAAGGTCGTTAATCCCGACCTGTACAAAGGCCGTCCATTCGCCGCCCTGGTCGAGAAGAAGTCGAAGACAGCTGGCCGTAACAACAACGGCCATATCACTACTCGCCACATCGGCGGTGGTCATAAGCAGCATTACCGCCTGATCGATTTCAAGCGCACCAAGGATGGCATTCCTGCGAAAGTGGAACGTATCGAATACGATCCAAACCGCACTGCGAATATCGCTCTGCTGTGCTACGCCGACGGCGAACGTCACTACATCATCGCCACTAAAGGCATGGCTGTAGGCGACCAGGTGATGAGCGGCTCGGAAGCGCCGATCAAATCCGGCAACTGCCTGCCAATCCGTAACATTCCGGTTGGTACGATTCTGCATTGCGTCGAAATGCTGCCAGGTAAGGGTGCCCAGATGGCCCGTACCGCCGGCGCCGGCGTTGTGCTGATGGCTCGTGAAGGCACTTACGCTCAGATTCGTCTGCGTTCCGGCGAAGTTCGCCGTGTTCACATCGAATGCCGCGCAACCGTAGGCGAAGTCGGCAATGCCGAACACAGCCTGCGCAAGATCGGTAAAGCGGGTGCGATGCGTTGGCGCGGTGTTCGTCCTACCGTTCGCGGTGTGGTCATGAACCCGGTCGACCATCCTCACGGTGGTGGTGAAGGCAAGACCGCAGCTGGTCGTCATCCAGTTTCGCCATGGGGCCAACAGACCAAGGGTAAGAAGACACGCAGCAACAAGCGTACTACTTCCATGATCGTCTCGCGCCGTGGCAAGAAATAAGGGGTAACACATGACACGTTCATTGAAAAAAGGGCCGTTCTGCGACGCCCACCTGGTGAAAAAAGTTGAAACTGCGCAAGCAGTCAAAGACAAAAAGCCAATCAAGACTTGGTCCCGTCGCTCGACCATCATGCCGGATTTTATCGGTCTGACGATTGCTGTGCATAACGGCAAGCAACACGTCCCGGTATATGTGTCCGAGAACATGGTTGGTCACAAGCTCGGCGAATTCGCGCTGACCCGTACGTTCAAGGGTCATGCTGCTGATAAGAAGGCTAAGAAATAAGGTCCGATGATGGAAACTAAAGCTACCCTCCGCGGCGTGCGCCTGTCGGCCCAAAAGGGCCGTCTGGTCGCCGACCTGATTCGCGGCAAAAAAATTGATCACGCGCTAAACATCCTGACTTTCAGCCCTAAGAAAGGTGCAGCCATCATCAAGCGTGTTCTGGAGTCCGCAATTGCGAACGCAGAACACAATGACGGTGCCGACATCGACGAGCTGAAAGTTACGACGATTTACGTGGAAAAAGGTTCGGTCCTGAAGCGCTTCACCGCGCGTGCAAAAGGCCGTGGCGATCGTATCTCGAAGCAATCCTGTCACATTTACGTGACTGTCGGAAACTAAGGAGTCACGATGGGACAGAAGATTCATCCAACCGGTTTTCGCCTTGCGGTTACGCGTAACTGGGGATCCCGCTGGTATGCAGGCAATAGCAATTTTGCCCAAATGCTTAGCGAAGATCTGAAAGTACGTGCTTTCCTCAAGAAAAAACTGAAGAACGCATCGGTCGGCCGCGTTGTCATCGAGCGTCCTGCAAAGAACGCACGCATCACGATTTACAGCTCGCGTCCTGGTGTTGTTATTGGTAAAAAAGGCGAAGACATCGAAGTACTGAAGTCGTCGCTGACCAAGCTGATGGGCGTGCCGGTTCACGTTAATATCGAAGAAATTCGTAAACCTGAAATCGACGCACAACTGATCGCTGATTCGATCGCGCAACAGCTCGAAAAACGTATCATGTTCCGCCGCGCGATGAAACGTGCGATGCAGAACGCGATGCGTCTGGGCGCGCAAGGGATCAAGATCATGTCGTCCGGCCGTTTGAACGGTATCGAAATCGCACGTACCGAATGGTACCGCGAAGGTCGCGTACCACTTCACACGCTGCGTGCTGATATCGACTACGGTTTCGGCGAAGCTGAAACCACGTACGGCATTATCGGCATCAAAGTCTGGGTTTACAAGGGCGATCGTCTGGCTAACGGCGAAGCGCCGGTAATCGACGTGCCTAACGACGATGACAAGAAACGCCGTGGTCCACGTCGTGATGATGGCAAACCAGCTGGTCGTCCACGTGCTAAAACTACAACGGCAGGTCCAGGAGCGCCAGCTGCGCGTCCAGCCCGTGCCAAGAAGCCGGATGGCGCTGCTGAAGGTGTTGCTGCTGTTGCTGCGCCGGCTGAGAAAGCAGGAGAATAATCATGCTGCAACCAGCACGCAGAAAATATCGTAAAGAGCAAAAAGGCCGCAACAAAGGCATTTCGCATTCGCGCGGCACTGCCGTGTCGTTCGGCGAATTTGGCTTGAAGGCGGTCGGCCGCGGCCGTATCACCGCGCGCCAGATTGAGGCAGCTCGTCGCGCAATGACCCGTCATATCAAACGGGGTGGTCGTATCTGGATCCGCATTTTCCCGGATAAGCCAATTTCGCAAAAGCCTGCCGAAGTCCGGATGGGTAACGGTAAGGGTAATCCCGAGTACTACGTGGCTGAAATCCAGCCAGGTAAAGTGCTGTACGAGATGGATGGCGTCGACGAAGCTCTGGCGCGTGAGGCATTCCGTTTGGCTGCAGCTAAATTGCCGCTTTTGACCACGTTCGTCGTGCGTCAAGTTGGCCAATAATTGGAGTGAATCATGAAAGCATCTGAACTCCGCGACAAAGATCAAGCGGCCTTGACGAAAGAGCTGAACGAATTGCTGAAGGCGCAGTTTAGCCTTCGCATGCAAATCGCTACTCAGCAATTGAGCAATACGTCGCAATTGAAGAAAGTTCGTCGCGATATAGCACGGGTCAAGACCGTCATCAATTCGAAGGGCGCCCTGTAATGAACGATCAAGTGAAACAAGCGCTCAAGCGCACGCTGGTTGGTAAAGTTGTGTCCGATAAAATGGACAAGACTGTTACCGTCCTGATCGAACGCCACGTCAAGCATCCTCTGTATGGCAAAATCATCGTGCGTACTAACAAGTACCATGCACATGACGAAACCAACCAGGCCAAGGAAGGCGACGTAGTCGAGATCCAAGAAGGACGTCCAATCTCCAAGACCAAAGCTTGGAGCGTGACACGTGTGGTACAAGTGGCACAAGTCCTGTAAGTATTTGTTGCGAGCCAAGCATTTTGATGTGATAATGCTTGGCTTCGCTCCTGTTGGCTTCCAATAAGAGCGAAATAAACACCCTGCAGTATCTAGCAAGAAGTTTTGGAAGTCGTCCACCTAAGCAGTGCGCTCAGCAGAGTTGCCCTGACAGGACCAAGACTGACCGTAAATCCGCATCGTGCGGCAGCGAGTTAAGTTGGGAAAGAAAATATTATGATTCAAACGGAAAGCCGGCTCGAAGTAGCCGACAACACTGGTGCACGCGAAGTTATGTGTATCAAAGTTCTGGGTGGTTCCAAGCGTCGCTATGCCAGCATTGGTGATGTGATCAAGGTTACCGTCAAAGTGGCAGCGCCACGTGGTCGCGTCAAAAAAGGCGAGATCTATAACGCCGTTGTCGTGCGGACCGCTAAGGGCGTTCGCCGTCAAGATGGTTCGTTGGTCAAGTTCGATGGCAATGCAGCAGTGCTGCTGAACGCGAAGCTTGAGCCAATTGGTACGCGTATTTTTGGACCAGTCACTCGTGAACTGCGCACTGAGCGCTTCATGAAGATTGTGTCGCTCGCGCCTGAAGTGCTGTAAGGAGTCGAGATGGATAAGATTCGGAAAAGCGACGAGGTAATCGTCCTGACTGGTAAAGACAAGGGCAAGCGCGGTGTTGTTAAGCAACGCGTTGATGCTAACCACGTTGTCGTAGAAGGCATCAACGTTGCTAAGAAAGCAACCAAGCCGAACCCGATGACTGGTGTAACTGGTGGCATCATTGACAAGTTGATGCCAATTCACGTGTCAAATGTGGCGTTGTTCAACGCTGCAACTGGCAAGGCAGATCGCGTTGGTTTTAAAGATGTGGATGGCAAGAAGGTCCGCGTTTTCAAGTCCAGTGGCGAAGTTGTTAAGGTTTAAGAGATCATGGCCCGTCTCCAAGAATTCTATAAAGAAAAAGTCGTTGCCGACCTGACAGCGAAATACGCTTACAAGTCCGTAATGGAAGTGCCGCGTCTCCTGAAGATCACCCTGAACATGGGTTTGTCGGAAGCGATTGCGGACAAGAAGATCATTGAACACGCTGTTGGCGATTTGACCAAGATTGCAGGTCAGAAGCCAGTCGTGACCAAGGCACGGAAAGCTATCGCGGGTTTCAAGATCCGTGAAGGCTATCCGATCGGCTGCATGGTTACATTGCGTGGCGCTCAGATGTACGAGTTCCTGGATCGCCTGATCACTGTCGCGCTGCCGCGCGTTCGTGACTTCCGTGGCGTTTCCGGTCGCGCATTTGACGGTCGTGGTAACTACAATATCGGCGTGAAAGAGCAGATCATTTTCCCCGAAATTGAGTACGACAAGATTGATGTGTTGCGTGGTATGAATATCAGTATCACGACGACTGCAAAGACCGACGACGAAGCAAAATCGCTTCTCGCCGCATTTAAATTTCCGTTCAGAAACTGAGGTTGCCATGGCAAAACTGGCACTGATTAACCGTGAACAAAAGCGCGCTGACCTGGTAAAGAAATACGCCGGCAAGCGTGCCGAGTTAAAGGCAATCATTGATGACCAATCGAAGTCGGAAGAAGAGCGCTACGAAGCTCGCTTGAAACTGCAAGCGCTGCCACGTAACTCGGCTCCGACCCGTCAACGTAATCGTTGCTCCCTGACTGGTCGTCCACGTGGCACTTTCCGCAAGTTCGGTCTGGGCCGTATTAAGCTCCGTGAAATCGCCATGCGTGGCGAAATTCCGGGTATGACTAAAGCAAGCTGGTAATAGGAGAATATGCAATGAGTATGAGCGATCCTATCGCCGATATGCTGACCCGTATCCGCAATGCGCAAGTAGTTCACAAGACAACCGTGGCAATGCCATCGTCGAAGGTCAAGATTGCGATTGCCAACGTCCTCAAGGACGAGGGTTACATTGAAGATTTCGCTGTCGCAGAAGAAGGCGGCAAAGCGGAACTCAAAATCGGTTTGAAGTATTACGCCGGCCGTCCTGTTATCGAACGTCTTGATCGCGTGTCCCGTCCAGGGCTGCGGATCTACAAGGGCAAAGATGACATCCCTAACGTGATGAACGGCTTAGGTGTGGCAATTATTTCGACACCTGCTGGTGTCATGACGGACCGCAAAGCGCGCGCAACCGGTGTCGGTGGCGAAGTTATTTGCTACGTCGCCTAAGGAGTGCAACATGTCTCGTGTAGGTAAAATGCCGATTGCACTGCCAACTGGCGCGGAAGCGACCATTACAGCAGCGCAGATCACAGTTAAGGGCCCATTGGGCTCGCTTTCCCAGGCTCTGAATGGCCTGGTAAAAATCGAAAACAACAACGGCACGCTGAATTTCGCTGCCGCTGACGACAGCCGCGAAGCCAATGCGATGTCAGGCACCCTGCGTGCTCTGGTCAACAACATGGTCAATGGCGTAACCAAGGGTTTCGAAAAGAAGCTGAACCTGGTTGGCGTGGGTTTTCGTGCGCAAGCACAAGGTGACAAGTTGAATCTGTCGCTCGGTTTTTCGCATCCGGTGGTTCACCAAATGCCGCAAGGCGTGACCGTGGCAACCCCGACGCAAACCGAGATCCTGATCAAGGGTATCGACAAGCAACGTGTTGGTCAGGTTGCTGCAGAAGTTCGTGCTTACCGCGAACCTGAGCCGTATAAGGGCAAGGGCGTTCGTTACTCGGACGAAGTGGTAATCCTTAAAGAAACCAAGAAGAAGTAATAGGGGTTGACGATGGATAAGAAACAATCACGTCTGCGCCGCTCACGCCAAACGCGTGCCAAGATCGCAGAGTTAAAGGTGAACCGCCTGGCAGTGCATCGCACCAACTTGCACATTTACGCCAGCATCATCGGCCCTGACGCTAAAGTGCTGGCTTCGGCCTCCACACTGGAAGCTGAAGTACGTGCAGAACTGGCCGGCAAGTCCGGTGCAGGCGGCAATACAGCAGCTGCATCTCTGGTTGGCAAGCGCGTTGCCGAGAAGGCACTGAAAGCAGGAGTTACCGAAGTTGCGTTTGATCGCTCCGGTTTCCGTTACCACGGCCGCGTCAAGGTGCTGGCAGATGCCGCCCGTGAAGCCGGTCTGAAGTTCTAAGGAAGAATCGTCATGGCAAAAATGCAATCGAAAATGCAAAGCGATAAGCCGGATGATGGCATGCGCGAAAAAATGATCGCGGTCAACCGTGTGACCAAAGTGGTCAAGGGTGGTCGTATCATGGGTTTCGCAGCATTGGCTGTTGTTGGTGATGGCGATGGCCGTATCGGCATGGGCAAGGGCAAATCCAAGGAAGTGCCGGTTGCAGTGCAGAAGGCTATGGAAGAAGCCCGTCGCAAGATGATCAAGGTAACGCTGAAGAACGGTACATTGCAACACGCAATCTCCGGCAAGCACGGCGCCTCATCGGTGCTGATGTTGCCAGCTAAAGACGGTACTGGCGTCATCGCCGGCGGTCCAATGCGCGCGATCTTCGAAGTATTGGGTGTAACGAACGTTGTGGCGAAGTCCACCGGTTCGACCAATCCTTACAACATGGTTCGTGCTACTTTGAACGGCTTGTCAAAGATGAACACGCCATCGGAAATTGCTGCCAAGCGCGGCAAGTCCGTTGAAGAAATTCTGGGCTAAGGTGATCAAAATGACAAAGACTGTAAAAGTACAATTGATCAAAGGTTTGATCGGCACGCGCGAAACTCATCGCGCGACAGTTCGCGGCCTGGGCCTGCGTCGTGTCAATTCGGTTTCCGAGTTGCAAGACACCCCAGCTGTGCGCGGCATGATCAATAAAGTGTCCTATCTTGTGAAAGTGGTGTCGTAAGCTTTGGCTTGCGAACGGAGCAAATTATGGAATTGAATACTATTCAACCTGCAGATGGCGCCAAGCATTACAAGCGTCGCGTTGGTCGTGGTATCGGCTCAGGCCTGGGTAAGACAGCCGGCCGCGGTCACAAGGGTCAAAAATCGCGTTCGGGCGGTTTCCACAAGGTCGGCTTTGAAGGCGGTCAGATGCCTCTGCAACGTCGTTTGCCAAAACGCGGCTTCAAGTCGATGGCAACGCCGTACAAGGCTGAAGTTCGTTTGTCGGACCTGGAAAACCTGCCGGTAACTGAAATCGATATCCTGGTGCTGAAGCAAGCTGGCGTGATCGGCGAGCTGGCACGTGTGGTTCGCGTCATCCTGTCGGGCGAAGTCACCAAGAAAGTAACGCTCAAAGGCTTGATCGCTACCAAGGGTGCAAAAGCTGCGATTGAAGCGGCGGGCGGATCGGTTGCTTAATTTGTCGTTCTAACTCGTAGCAATGGAGCAATAAGTGGCGACTTCTCCCCAACTTGCAAAGAGTGCTGCGAGCGGCTTCCCTTGGGGCCGTCTGTGGTTCTTGCTTGCTGCATTGGTTGTATATCGTATTGGTGCGCATATTCCTGTACCGGGAATTGACCCATCGCAGTTAGCGCAATTGTTTAAGCAGCACCAGGGCGGCATTTTGGGCATGTTCAACATGTTCTCTGGTGGTGCGTTGTCGCGATTCACTGTGTTCGCGCTGGGGATCATGCCGTATATTTCGGCGTCGATCGTGATGCAATTGATGTCGATTGTGTCGCCTCAGCTGGAAGCGTTGAAGAAAGAAGGCGAATCCGGTCGCCGCAAGATTACCCAATACACCCGTTACGGTACGCTGTTGCTGGCGACGTTCCAGGCCTTGGGGATTGCAGTAGCGCTGGAGTCGCAACCCGGCCTGGTATTGGATGCCGGCCTGGCTTTCCGCTTCACGACAGTTGTGACGCTGGTGACTGGAACAATGTTTTTGATGTGGTTGGGTGAACAGATTACCGAGCGTGGTCTTGGTAATGGTATCTCGATCATCATTTTTGCAGGTATCGCAGCGGGTTTGCCAAATGCGATCGGTGGTTTGTTCGGGCAGGTAAGTACTGGTTCCATGAGTGCCTTGTCGGCGATTCTGATCTGTCTGATCGCAGCTGGCGTGACATACCTGGTGGTATTTATCGAACGCGGCCAGCGCAAGATCCTGGTGAATTATGCCAAGCGCCAAGTGGGCAACAAGATTTATGGCGGTCAAAGCAGTCATTTGCCGCTGAAGCTGAATATGGCTGGTGTAATTCCTCCAATCTTTGCTTCGTCGATCATCTTGTTTCCTGCGACAATCACGAGTTGGTTTACTTCCGGTGATTCAACCAATCCGGTGGTCAACTTCCTGAAGGATATGGCGGCTTCACTGGCGCCAGGCGAGCCGATTCATGCTTTGCTGTATGCGATTGCGATTGTGTTCTTCTGCTTTTTCTATACTGCGCTGGTATTCAACAGCAAAGAAACGGCAGACAACCTGAAGAAAAGCGGCGCGTTTGTGCCGGGGATTCGTCCAGGAGAGCAGACAGCACGTTATATCGACAAGATCTTGATGCGTTTGACTCTGGTTGGCGCGGTCTATATCACGGTAGTGTGTCTGGTTCCGGAATTCTTGATCGCTCGCTGGAAGGTACCGTTCTATTTTGGTGGTACATCGCTGTTGATTATCGTAGTGGTCACCATGGACTTCATGGCGCAGGTACAGAATTACGTGATGTCGCAGCAATATGATTCGCTGCTGCGTAAGGCAAATTTCAAGGGCGGCGTTTCGACGCGGTAAGTTGAGATGAACGACCAGAGGAACCAGTAGACCGAATGGCAAAAGACGACGTTATCCAGATGCAAGGCGAGATTCTTGAGAATCTCCCCAATGCAACATTTAGAGTCAAGTTGGAAAACGGACATATCGTCCTCGGTCATATTTCTGGCAAGATGCGCATGAACTATATTCGTATCCTGCCAGGAGATAAGGTGACAGTGGAATTGACACCTTATGATTTAAGCCGGGCACGGATTGTGTTCCGTACCAAGTAACAGCAATTAGAACCTAGAACGAAAGAGGGCAAAAATGAAAGTGCTCGCATCAGTCAAGCGGATCTGCCGCAACTGTAAGATCATTAAGCGCAAAGGCGTAGTTCGCGTCATTTGTACGGAACCGCGCCATAAACAGCGCCAAGGTTAATTAACGTTATTGATCGAGGAATAACGAATGGCACGTATTGCAGGGGTCAACATCCCCAATCATCAGCACACCGTCATCGGCTTGACAGCCATCTACGGTGTTGGCCGCCCACGCGCAAAAGAAATTTGCGAGAGCACGGGTATTTTGACTACGAAGAAGATCAAAGATCTCGACGATAACGAGCTGGAAAAGCTGCGCGACGAAATTGCAAAATTCGTCGTCGAAGGTGACCTGCGTCGTGAACTGTCGATGAACATCAAGCGTTTGATGGATCTGGGTTGCTATCGTGGTATGCGTCACCGCAAGGGCTTGCCTTGCCGTGGCCAACGTACTCGTACCAATGCCCGTACCCGCAAGGGCCCGCGCAAAGCCGCTCAATCGCTGAAGAAATAATTCAGCTGCCACGCTTCCGTGGCAACTGATTGTTCTTAGGTAGTCGGATTCAAGGAAATTATTATGGCAAAGTCCCCAAATAACGCCGCAGCAGCACGTGTGCGTAAAAAAGTTAAAAAGAACGTTGCTGAAGGCATCGCGCACATCCACGCGTCTTTCAACAACACCATCATCACGATTACCGATCGTCAAGGTAACGCGTTGTCGTGGGCGACATCTGGTGGCGCTGGCTTTAAAGGCTCCCGCAAGTCGACTCCATTTGCAGCGCAGGTTGCAGCCGAAGCCGCTGGTAAAGTGGCTGTGGAATGTGGCGTGAAGAACCTGGAAGTTCGCATCAAGGGCCCAGGCCCAGGTCGCGAATCCGCGGTTCGCGCATTGAACAATCTGGGCATCAAGATCACCCAGATTCAAGATGTAACCCCAGTACCGCATAACGGCTGCCGCCCACCTAAGCGTCGTCGTATCTAAATCGATTCTGATTGTCGCTGCTGCCTGCAGTAGCGATTGCAAGTTGCCCGCCAATGACCTTGGCGGGTTTTGTTCTTAAGCCCACCGTCTGGTTGAAAGCAAGCCGGACTAGCGCCAGGTCGGTTGTCGACCGCAAAAGGCAGTAATGTCTCGGCGTCATATTTTTAAAAGGAAGCATCGTGGCACGTTATATCGGACCTAAAGCAAAACTCTCCCGCCGCGAAGGCACGGACCTGTTCCTGAAGAGCGCACGCCGCTCGCTGGACTCCAAGTGCAAACTGGATTCCAAGCCAGGTCAGCATGGCCGCACTTCGGGCGCACGTACCTCCGACTACGGCAACCAATTGCGCGAAAAGCAAAAGGTCAAGCGTATGTACGGCATCCTGGAACGCCAGTTCCGCCGTTATTTCGCTGAAGCGGACCGTCGCAAGGGCAACACCGGCGAAACATTGCTGCGTTTGCTGGAAGCGCGCCTGGACAACGTTGTTTACCGTATGGGTTTCGGTTCGACCCGTGCTGAAGGCCGTCAATTGGTCTCGCACAAGGCGTTCACCGTCAACGGCAACGTGGTCAACATCGCGTCTTACCAAGTGAAGCCAGGCGACGTTGTTGCCGTTCGCGAAAAAGCCAAGAAGCAAGTGCGTATCGTTGAAGCTCTGTCGCTGGCAGAACAAGGCGGCATGCCATCGTGGGTTTCGGTCGATGCGAAGAAAATGGAAGGTACTTTCAAGTCCCTGCCAGACCGCAACGAAATCGCCAACGATGTCAACGAATCGCTGATCGTCGAACTGTACTCGCGTTAATCTCAGTTTTTCCGGCCCTGCCCGCAGTCATATTTTCCGCAGGCGGGGCTTTTTCATCAGGGTGGCGCCGGCAATCTTCTGGATTATCGGCGGCGCCCTTAATGCCATCAGCCTTATCGGTGTAACGAGCCGAGGGTATTGAAAAGGACATTTCATGCAAAACAGCTTGTTGAAGCCACGTATTATCGAAGTAGAAGCACTGGGTGCCGGCCACGCTAAAGTCGTGATGGAACCGTTTGAACGTGGTTACGGCCACACCCTGGGCAATGCGCTGCGCCGCGTGCTGCTGTCGTCGATGGTTGGCTACGCGCCGACTGAAGTGACGATCGCCGGCGTGGTCCATGAATACTCGTCGCTCGACGGTGTGCAGGAAGACGTAGTCGACATCCTGCTGAACCTGAAGGGTGTCGTATTCAAGCTGCATAACCGTGACGAAGTCACGCTGACCCTGAAGAAAGATGGCGAAGGCGCAGTCCTGGCTTCCGACATCGACTTGCCGCATGACGTCGAGCTGGTCAATCCGGAACACGTGATTGCCCACCTGACAGCCGGTGGCGCGCTCGACATGCAGATCAAGGTTGAAAAGGGCCGCGGTTACGTGCCCGGCAACCTCCGCCGCCTGACGGAAGATGCCAACAAGACTATCGGCCGTATCATCCTGGACGCATCGTTCTCGCCGGTCCGCCGTGTTTCCTACGCTGTTGAATCGGCGCGTGTGGAACAGCGCACCGACCTGGACAAGCTGGTCATCAACATTGAAACCAATGGTGTGATCACTCCGGAAGAAGCGATTCGCCAATCGGCCCGCGTGCTGGTTGACCAACTGAATGTGTTCGCTGCGCTGGAAGGCACCGAAGCTGCTGCCGAAGCTCCATCGCGCGCACCGCAAGTCGATCCGATCCTGTTGCGTCCGGTCGATGACCTGGAGCTGACAGTACGTTCGGCGAACTGCCTGAAAGCAGAAAACATTTACTACATTGGCGATCTGATCCAGCGTAGCGAAAATGAACTGCTGAAGACGCCAAACCTGGGCCGCAAGTCCTTGAACGAAATCAAGGAAGTCCTGGCGTCCCGTGGTTTGACACTGGGCATGAAGCTGGAAAACTGGCCGCCTGCAGGCCTGGAAAAGTAATATTTGTTGTTCGGCCAAGGGTGGGATAGAATCTCGCCCTTGGCCACGCCTTCGTGGCCTGTTTTACCGTTCCACCCTTGTTGTATTCATTGTTGCACTTAATTTCAACCGGCCCGCGACCCAGGCAATACGCCGAAGTCGATCGAAGAGCTGGATGTAAACTCAAAAACTGAAAGGAATTACCATGCGCCACCGTCACGGCCTCCGTAAATTAAATCGTACTTCTTCCCACCGCCTCGCCATGTTGCGCAACATGACTGTTTCGCTGCTGCGTCACGAAGCAATCAAGACCACATTGCCGAAGGCAAAAGAACTGCGTCGCGTGATCGAACCGATCCTGACACTGGGCAAGACCGACACACTGGCGAACAAGCGCCTGGCATTCGCCCGTCTGCGCGACCGCGAAATGGTCCTGAAGCTGTTTGCTGAACTGGGCCCACGCTACGCAAACCGCAACGGCGGCTACCTGCGCATCCTGAAAATGGGTTTCCGCGTTGGCGATAACGCTCCTATGGCTTACATCGAGCTGCTGGATCGTCCTGAAATCAGCGATGCTGCTGATGTGCCGACAGCTGACTAAGCCAGTCAAGCCAGTTAGCCAACTTAACCAGCCCAGCTGCGTTAAAATCAAAAGCCAGGCCTAGCCTGGCTTTTTTGCGTTTTGCGCGCCGTTCCCTGGCATTGCGCCATGGTGTTGAATCGCGGCGCCGGTTGTAAGGAACATCCCGGGGAATCGACTATGTCAGACGCCTTGCTTATACTCACCAGCTTGCCGGATGCGGCCAGTGCGCAAGTGCTGGCACGGCAGTTGGTAGAACGAAAACTGGCGGCCTGTGTCAATATCCTGCCAGCCGTGCAAGCGGTGTATCGCTGGCAAGGCGTGGTGGAACAGGCGAGCGAAGCGACTTTGCTGATCAAGACCGCCGCCGCACGCTACACGGAGCTGGAAGCTGCGATCAAGGCGGCCCATCCGTACGCGCTGCCGGAAATAATTGCGTTGCCGATCGTGGCCGGTTTACCGGCCTACCTGGACTGGATTACTGCAGAAACCCAAAAGGACGTGAATGTTTAAGTATCTCAAGCAATTGCCGGTGTTGTTTGCCATGATGTTCGCGCTGTGCCTGGCGCATGCCGAGGAAGACGACTACCTGGCACCGGAAGTGGCGTTCAAGTTTTCGGCGCGGATGGCCGATGCCAAGACAGCCGAAGTGACCTATGCGATTGCTGACGGCTATTACATGTATCGCGAGCGTTTCCACTTCAAGGCTGAAGGCGCCACGCTGGGTGAACCGCAGATTCCCGCCGGCACCGTCAAGTTCGACCAGACCTTCAACAAGAATGTCGAGACCTATCACCATAGCGTCACCATCCGCCTGCCGGTCGAAGCAAACGGCAGCTTCACGCTGATTTCCACCGGCCAAGGCTGTGCCGACAAGGGACTGTGTTATCCGCCCATGGATTCGAGCATCAGCCTGTCTACCACCGGCGGCGGCTCCACTGGTGGCCTGCTGAGTGCGATGGGTATCGCGAAAGGCAGCGGCGGCGCCATCGATACGCCGGCCGCAGGCGGCAATGCCTCTGCGGCCGCCGTACAGGCGCCAGGAGGCACGATTGCGCCGGTTTCCGCCGATACCGAGAGCGGCCGTATCGAATCGTCGCTGAAGGGCGGCAAACTGCTGGTGATCATGCCGTTGTTCCTGCTGCTGGGCCTGGGGCTCGCCTTCACGCCCTGCGTCCTGCCGATGGTGCCTATCTTGTCGTCGATCATTGTCGGCGAGGGCGCCAAGGCCAGCCGCGGCCGCGGTTTCCTGCTGTCGGTGACCTATGCGCTAGGGATGGCGCTGGTCTACACCGCGCTCGGTGTTGCCGCCGGCCTGGCTGGCGAAGGCCTGGCCGCTACCTTGCAGAACCCGTGGGTATTGTCGGCGTTCGCCTTGCTGATGGTGCTGATGTCGCTATCCATGTTCGGTTTTTATGAGCTGCAGCTGCCTGGAACTTTCCAGACCAGGCTGACGCAAACCTCCGGCCAGCAATCGGCCGGCAAGCTGATTGGCGTGTTTGTGATGGGCGCGATTTCGGCATTGATCGTCGGACCGTGCGTGGCAGCGCCGCTGGCCGGCGCCCTGGTGTATATCAGCCAGACGCGTGACGTGGTGGCCGGCGGCAGCGCGCTGTTTGCAATGGCGGTCGGCATGAGCGTGCCGCTGGTGCTGGTCGGCATTTCCGCCGGTTCGCTGCTGCCGCGCGCCGGCGCCTGGATGGAATCGGTAAAACGCTTCTTTGGCGTGCTGATGCTGGCGGTGGCGTTGTGGATGGTGGCGCCGGTGATTCCGGCGCTGGCGCAGATCCTGGGCTGGGCGGCGCTGGGCATCGGCTACGGCGCATACCTGCTGTGGGGTAGATCGTCGGCCTGGTTCGCCAAGGCGTTCGGCGTGGTGTTCATGGTGTGTGGCGTGGTGCAGCTGGTCAGCGGCATCAGCGGCGGCCGCGATGTGCTGGCGCCGCTGGCGCACCTGGGCGGAACGCAGCAAAGCGCGCATACGCAATTTGTCCGGGTCAAGTCGGTGGCCGAACTGGATGCAGCCCTGGCTCAAACCAACGGCAAGCCGGCATTGCTGGATTTTTATGCCGACTGGTGCGTATCGTGCAAGGAAATGGAAAAATTCACTTTCACCGACCCGCGCGTGCAAGCGCGCTTTGGCGAAATGGTTTTGCTGCAGATCGACGTCACGGCCAACAACGCGGACGACAAGGCCATGCTCAAGCGCTTTAATCTGTTCGGACCGCCAGGCATCATATTGTTTAACGGACAGGGGCAGGAACTCCCTCGCGGACGTGTCATCGGCTACCAGAACGCCGATAAGTTCCTGCAATCATTGTCGCTGCTGGATAGCTGATCGCTATGTCTGTCCGCTTTGTATCTAACCTGCGGTTATGTAGATAGTAGATAAAATTCTTTAAGCCGCGGCTGCGACAAGGTATAGTTTTAGTTCGATGTTTTCGCAATCCCCATGCAATCCAAAGGAGACTGAAATGACTTTACGCCTTGGCGACGTCGCCCCCGATTTTGAGCAAGACTCATCGCTCGGCAAGATCAATTTCTATGACTGGGCCGGCGATTCATGGGTGGTGCTGTTTTCACATCCGGCTGACTTTACGCCGGTCTGCACCACTGAACTCGGCCTGACTTCCAAATTGAAATCGCAGTTTGAACAGCGCGGCGTGAAAGTGATCGCGCTGTCTGTGGATCCTGCCGACAAGCATCAAGAGTGGATCAAGGATATCAACGAAACGCAGAACACCATCGTCGGCTTCCCGATCATTGCCGATGCCGACCGCAAGGTGTCGGAACTGTATGACCTGATCCATCCGAATGCCAGCGCAACGGCGACCGTGCGTTCGCTGTTCGTGATCGATCCGGCCAAGAAAGTGCGTTTGATCATCACCTATCCAGCCAGCACCGGCCGCAATTTCGACGAGATCCTGCGCGTCATCGATTCCCTGCAGCTGACCGATAATTATTCGGTTGCCACGCCAGGAAACTGGAAAGATGGGGAAGAAGTCGTGATCGTGCCATCGCTGCAGGATCCTGAGGTGCTGAAACAGAAATTCCCTAAGGGTTACAAGGCGATCCGGCCGTATCTGCGCTTGACGCCGCAGCCTAATCGCGACTGATCCTGCCGCCGGTCCATGATGCCGAAAAAAGCCCCGTCGAGAACGGGGCTTTTTTATTGCGAGACGCTGCTTCTCAGCGCCGGTCCAGCGCCTGGCTCTCCAGATAGCGGCGGCGCTGGAAGAATACCAGCATGATGACGATGATCAGCGCCATGCTGCCCATTGTCAGCCAGAAGCCGAGTGCATTTTTGAGCAGAGGCATGACTTCGAAATTCATGCCAAAGATCCCTGTGATCAGGGTCAGCGGCATGAACAATGCGGTGATGACGGTCAGTGTGCGCATGATTTCATTGGTGCGGTGGGCGACCGCGGAAAAATGGATCTGCACTGCCGATTCGATCGAGGATTCGAGCCGCCGGGCATGGTTCAGCACCCGTGTAATGTGCTCCATCACATCGTTGATGCGCACCAGCAGCAAGTCCTTGGCGCGGCTGATTTCGACGCCGTCGTCGATGTCGACGAAATAGTCGCGCAGTTCCTGCATGGCGTCGTGCTGCTCTTCGCACAGGTTTTCAAGCTTGCGTAACTCGATGCGGGCGTCCAGCAGCGCCATCCAGTCCTTGAACGGCCGCCGCGGATCGAGCAGCGCGCGCTGCCAGCGGTCCAGTTGCGTGGTCAGCGGCTGGCGCAGGTCCAGGTATTGGTCGACCATGGCGTTGATCAGGCGCAGCAGCAGATCTTCCGGCGAGGTTGGCGGACGTGTCGAGTGCGGCGTCTTTTCAGTCTTGTTGCAAAGGTCGAGCAAACGCGCGCGCGCCGCATCGATGGTGCGGCTGGCGCGTTCGTGGACGGTGACCAGCGCATGGTCCATGATCAGGAAAGTCACCGGCTGCGTCGCCAGCTTGCTCAAGGCTGCGGGAATCCGGCGTTTGCCGGCTTCGCTTTCGGGAGGCGCGGCTGGCGGCACGGCATTCTTGTCGACGGCGATCGGGACGCCGTTTTCAGTCGTGCGAAGATTGCCGTTGCCATTCAGCATGAGCTTGCGAAACACCACCATGCCGTAATCCTGGGTCGAATCGAAATACGAAGGGTGGTTCGGGTTGAGCGTATCCGTCATGTGCGGATCGTAGATCTGTACGCCGGTGGCGAGCGCGATGGCGTTGCGCCAGGCTTCCGGATCGGCGCCTACTTCCTCGTGGGTGGCGTCGATCCACAGGAAACCTTTGACCGGTACGGTACCTGGTATTTCCTTGCTTTGGCTGACCTGGTTGTCACTGATGAGAAAGATGTCCATGCATTGTCGAGAAGCGTTTAAATATAAGCCAGAGGGCGATCATCGAGAGCAGCGATGCGGCGACGACGCAGCCCTGGACCAGCGGTGACAAGGATACCGCACCAAACCAGGCCTTGCCGACCACCACCCCGGCCCCGGTCACGGCCAGGCGCAAGGCATCCAGTGCGATGTAGTACGGACGCATCTCCATCAGGCCGCCGACTATCCATAACCCTGCCACCAGCCAGGCTGCGTACGCCAGCCCCGGCGGCCACGGCATGACGGCCTGTGCCGCCAGGAAATGCGTAGTGACCAGCAGCACGATGGTGAATTGCACCAGGCAGTAGACTTGCGCGGCAAGACTAAGTTGCGGATGGTACAGCGGCCGGGCGATATCGAAAGGCGTGGCCGGCCATTTTGCCGCGACATCGGCCGGACGCCAGCCCGGCGCCTTCAGCCAGACCCGCAGCTTGTCGCCCAGCCGCTGCGCGCGCCAGGCATCGAGCCACAAGACTTTATAGACTTCAAAATTGGCCCAGATCGGGTTCCAGCTGCGCAGGGGACTGCGGGTGCCGTACACCACGGGATCCTGGTCGCGCTCTTCGATGAAGGTGCCGAACAGGCGATCCCACAGGATCAGGATGCCGCCGTAATTCTTGTCCAGGTAGATATCGTTGACGCCATGGTGCACGCGATGGTTGGAGGGCGTCACCAGCACCCGGTCCAGCCATCCCAGCTTGCCTATCTGCTGGGTATGCACCCAGAACTGGTAAAGCAGGTCGATCAGCGCGACGGCGGCAAACACTTCGACCGGATAACCCAGCAGCGCCATCGGCACATAAAAGATCCAGCTCAGGAACGGGCCGCTGCTGGTCTGGCGCAGGGCAGTGGAAAGATTGTAGTCTTCGCTTTGATGGTGCACCACGTGGGCTGCCCACAAGACGTTGACTTCATGGCCGCAGCGATGCAGCCAGTAATAGCACAGGTCATAGAGCAGCAAGCCCGACAGCCATACCCACAGGCTGTCGGCCGGCAGCTTGAACAGCCCGATGTGGCTGGCCAGCCAGGCGTAGATGCCGATGCGCAGCACTTGCATGAAGACGCCGGAAACCTGGCTCAGGACACCCAGGCTGATGCTGTTGATCGCATCGTTGAGGCGATAGGTATTGCGCCGGCGCAGCAGGCCGACGGCCAGCTCGATGAATATCAACAAAAAGAACACCGGCGTCGCCAGGGTAATCACTTTTTCTTGCATCTTTGTCTCCTGTCGCTTGCCGCGATCGATGTTGTTGTTTTGCATGGTAACCGAAAGCCCGGGCAATCCAGGAGGAGGGTTTCCTCGAACAAAAAAATGGAAGCCGGGACCGGGCTTCCATTTTTGCACGGGGCGCAGCCTTTGCCGCTATATCAGCCTAGAACGCATAGCGTCCTTGCACATACACCATGCGCGGCGCACCGACCATGCGTCCGGCGTTGCTGTCGACGTTGCGGGTGTAATAACGTTTGTCAGCCAGGTTATTGACGCCGGCCAGGATATCGAAGCCTTTGGCGCCCGGCACCTTCCAGTCGACCTGGGTATTCCAGGTGCGGAAGCCGGGGATCTCGCCATTGCTGCCGTCAGCGCTTTCAGCGATGGTATTGGCGTTGTCGGCGAACTGCTTGCTTTGATGCGTGCTGGACAGGTTGAAGCCCCACGGGCCGTGCTGGTAGCGCAAGCCGACGGTATCGGTATTGCGCGAATAGAACGGCACGTCGAGGCCGCGGGTCGGGCCCGATTCCTGCAGCGCGCGGGTGTAGCTGTAGTTGGCGAATAGATTCAGGCCGGCCAACTTGCCGTCCTTGTCGAAGGTATAGTCAACCGCGGTTTCAATACCCTGGTGCCTGGTCTTGCCGATATTCATGAAAGTTGCCGGGACTGTCCCCGCAACCTGCTGGATCTGGTTGTCGAAGCGCATGTCAAATAGCGTCACCTCGGCTGACAGCTTGCGGCTTTTCCAGCGGGCGCCAGCTTCCACCGTTTTCGCCAGTTCCGGGATCAACGGATTGGCGGCGGACTGCGAATTGAGCTGCAGGTTCTGCACCGGCCCGAACGAAGTAGTGTAGTTGGTGAACAAGGTCAGGTCCGGCGTCAGCAGGTACGCGATATTGAGCGACGGCAAAGCCTTGTTGTTGGTGGTTTGATAGGTGCTGCGCGCCTTCAGGTCGTCGCGGGTAGAGTTGATATGCTCGAAACGCACGCCTGGCGTGACGCGCCAGGCGCCAAACGAAATCTTGTCGTCGATATAGGCGGCATGGGCGTCGGTGGCGTTGTTAAAGGTGGTCTGCGGCGTCAGCAATCCGCTGGCGATGGATTCATTGAAGCTGTTGTCGCTGCCGCGCTCGCGGACATAACGGTAGCCGACTGAAACATCGTTGGTGGTCTGCCCCAGATCGAAGCGCTGGGTGTAGCGCGGCTCGATGCCCAGCACTTCGTAATTGCGCGGTTGGTGGATCAGGTTGGCGCCCGCGATCAATACGCTCTGGCGGAAGCTTTCGTTGTAGTAAGCGCGGACTTCGAATTCCTGGGTGGCCGACAGCGTGTTGAGGTAGCCGGCGTCGATGCCTTTGCGCGTGCCGCTCCAGAAATCGGTAGGACGCGTGTTCTGGAAAGGATCGGCATTGTATTGCGCCACGGTCAGGCCGCCGGGCGTGCGCGAGTTGACGTCGTAATACGATAGCTTGCCGTAGAATTCCGAGCCCGGGGTCAGCTGGTAACGGAATTTCAGCGCAAAGTCGTTGACCGTTTCCCGGCTGCCGGCGCGCCAGCTGGAGCCGTCGGACCCGGAGTACAGCAGCGCCAGGCCGAGGCCGGGGTCGAGGTCGGTGCCGAGCTGGCCGCCCACGAATGCACTGTATTGCTTGTTCGTTTCACCGCCGTTATAGCTGTTGTAGCGCACGCTGGCATCGCCGTTGAAGCCAGGCTCGGCCGGAATCGAACGTGTCTTGAAATTGATGATGCCGCCGACATTTTGCGGACCGTAGCGTACCGCGCCGCCGCCGCGCACGACGTCGATCGCTTCGATGTTGTTCAGGCTGACCGGCGCAAACGACAGCTGCGGCTGGCCATATGGCGCTACGGCCATCGGGATGCCGTCCAGCAGCACGGTAGAGCGCGGCGAGTAACGCCCGGTCAATCCGCGCACGCCGATATTGAGCGAGATCGCGCTGCCGGCGGTGCCGGAGTTATCGGTCGACTGCACGCCCGGGATGCGGCGCATCACATCGCCGATATTGGCGGCGCCGCTATTTTCGATTTCTTCTTTCTTGACTACGGTGCGCGCGCCCGGAAAACGTTTCACGCTGTTTTGCAAGCCGCTGCCGAGCCAATCGGCGCTGACCTGGATCGATTCCAGCGTCGAGGTGCCGGCATCGTCGGCAGTGGCGGCAGCAACCGGAGCGGCTGCGGTTTGGGCCAGCCCAGGCAGGCTCAGGAAAGCGAGCGCGACCGCTGCCGAACAGCGGCGGACAATAAGGTGGCGAGGACTCTTGAGCGAGGTCATTGTTATATTTCTTTGCGGGTAGGGGAAATACTGGTGCTGGCTGGTCTTGCTCGCAGCGCGACGTAGTCGGGTTTGAGAAGAATGGCTGACCGGAAATAAAGGCTTGAATGATAATTATTATCGTCTATGCAGTCAAACCTAACTGCACGAACTTGTAATTATTGTGGCCTGGATGCAAAAGGGAGGAGTTTCAAGCTGATATGCAGATTTTCTGTGTGCGTTCGCCGACGTTGCCAAGGTGTAACGTCGGCGGCGCGTTCGTTGCAAGCCGGGCCGGGTTTTTGCAAATCCCGAATGGCTTTTTTTTGGCCTCAGGCGACTAGCCTTTTTTCAAGTGACGGGCGATATCCAGCGCAAAATACGTCAGCACGCCGTCGGCCCCGGCGCGCTTGAACGCCAGCATGGCTTCCATCATGGTCTTGTCGTGGTCGAGCCAGCCGTTCTGGGCGGCAGCCTTGATCATCGCGTACTCGCCGCTGACCTGATAGGCGAAGGTCGGCACCTTGAATTCATCTTTCACGCGGCGCACGATATCCAGGTAGGGCATGCCAGGCTTGACCATCACCATGTCGGCGCCTTCGGCCAGGTCCAGCGCGACTTCATGCAAGGCCTCGTTGCTGTTGGCCGGGTCCATCTGGTAGGTATTCTTGTTGCTCTTGCCGAGCGTGGCGGAAGAACCGACCGCATCGCGGAACGGCCCATAAAACGCCGAGGCGTACTTGGCCGAATAAGCCATGATGCGGGTGTAGATGTGGTGGTGGGTTTCCAAGGCATTGCGGATGGCGCCGATGCGGCCGTCCATCATGTCGGAAGGGGCGACGATGTCCACCCCGGCGTCGGCCTGGGTCAGCGCCTGCTTGACCAGAATGGCGCAGGTTTCATCGTTGAGCACGTAACCGTCCGCATTCAGTACGCCGTCCTGGCCGTGGCTGGTGTAGGGGTCGAGGGCAACGTCGGTCAGGATGCCGAGCTCTGGAAAACGCTGTTTCAGCTCACGCACCGCGCGTGGAATCAGGCCTTGCGGATTGGTGGCTTCGATGCCGTCCGGGGTTTTCAGCGATGGATTGATGACCGGGAATAAGGCGATGACTGGAATCCCCAAGGCCACACATTCTTCCGCCACATTTAGCAGTTGGTCAATTGACAGACGCTCAACTCCTGGCATCGAATTGATTTTTTCGCGCTGGTTCTTGCCATCCAGTATGAAGACAGGGTAAATCAGATCGGCGGCAGTGATGATGTTCTCTCGCATCATCGCGCGCGAAAAAGCATCTTTGCGCATGCGGCGCATGCGGATGGCTGGAAACTGGGCGGTCTTCTGAGAATGTGGCATGTCGGTTTCTGAGATATCGGGTGGGTGGAAAGCGATCAGGTGTGGTTCCCTCACTTGCGAAACGCGACACCGGCGATTGCTCCGCTAATATTTTCGCCGAAAAGTAAAAAAATCGTGAACTTTTTCGGGGCAGTCCTTCTCCTAGCAATAGGTGCATCATTCGCCTCCCGCTTCCCTCCCTGAGCGGGGCCGTATCGCTTTTGGTGATAAGGCATTGTGCCCTGGAGATATTCCCCTTTCTCCAGGGCTTTTTTATGTTTAGTGCAGTTACTAAACTTCTTCTTCATCCTCGCCTGCTGCGGCGCCGTCGGTCAGGCCAGCAAGTTCCAGAATGCGATCATTGGCTTCTTCCAACCCGCTACGGTTCAGCGCTGAAAACAGCTGTGCGGTAAACGGCAATTGCTGATTGTTTTCATCGACGTAACTGGCCAGGAAAGTACGAGCCTGGCGCAAAGCGTTGGTCGCATCGTTGCGGTTGAGTTTGTCCGATTTGCTCAAGATGCAATGAATCGGCTTGCCGGTAGGCGCAAACCATTCCACCATCTGCACATCGAGTTCGGTGAACGGCCGGCGCGAGTCGACGATCAGCACCAGCGCCGCCAGCTGCTGGCGGCGGCGCACGTAGTCGCCGAGCAATTGCTGCCAGTGCAGCTTGGCCGAACCGGACACTTCCGCATAACCGTAACCGGGCAGGTCGACCAGCAAGGCGCGGATTTCGTCGATCCTGGTTTCATCCTTGCGGTGTTGGGCGACGTGGGCGCCGCCTATCGAAAAATAGTTGATGTGCTGGGTACGGCCGGGTGTTTTAGACGCAAAGGCCAGCTTTTTTTGATTGCACAGCAGGTTGATGGCGGTCGATTTGCCAGCATTGGAACGGCCGGCGAAAGCAATCTCGGGGACTTGCAATGTTGGCAAGTCTCGAAGATGATTGGCCGTAGTAAAGAAGCGGGCTTGCCAAAGTAGGGACATGGATTGAGCAGAAAATGCGGTAAAGGGAGGCAAAAATGCCGGAAAGGTATTGTACAATAAGGGGTTATGTACTGCTGTTCCGCTTAGCATTACCTTATACGCAGCTGATAGCCTTTGGGAGCCAGGCGATCGGTTGATGTAGCTTAGCCGGCCAGCTTCGTCGCCACCGAATTCTAAAATCAAGTCTCAGGGTGTTTGAATGAACCGTGCGTTTTTTCCAGTAGTGACATCTTTCTTCGTTGCAGTGCTCGCGCTTTCCTCCGTTGCCCATGCAGCGGATGCGCCAAAAGCCGGGCCTGCCAAAGCGGATCCAGCCAAGGGCGAAGCACTGTATACCAATGGCGACGCAGCGCGCAACATTACCGCATGCGTCTCTTGCCATGGCGCGGCGGGGGCTTCGACCATCAGCACCAACCCGAAGCTGGGCGGCCAGCATGCTGCATACATCCACAAGCAATTGACGAATTTCCAGGGCGCGGACCGGAACAACCCGATCATGTCGCCGCTGGCCAAGCTGCTGACCGACGATGAAATGAAAAACATCGCCGCTTACCTGGACGCGCAGCCGGCCAAGCCGGGCGCCGCCAAGGACAAGGATACGCTGGAGCTGGGCAAGAAGATTTATCGCGGCGGGATTGCCGAGAAGAGCGTTCCGGCCTGCGCCGGTTGCCACAGCCCGAACGGCGCCGGCATCCCGGCCCAGTTCCCGCGCATCGGCGGCCAGCACCAGGACTACACCGTGGCCGAGCTGACCAACTTCCGCAACGGCACCCGCAAGAACGGTCCGATGATGACGACGATCGCCAAGCGCATGTCGGATGAAGAAATCAAGGCTGTCTCGGATTACATCGCTGGATTGAGATAAAACAATAATAATGGTTTGTGAATTCAGGGGTGGCCTAGGCCGCCCCTTTTTCTTTTCAAAGAGACAAATTGGCTATGAGCACTGGTAACGAAATCAAGGTTGACGAGATAACTACTGCGGGAATCCAGCTGAAGACCAGCCGCCGCTGGCTGGCCGACGCAGTGGAATTGCTGTCATCGATGCGGTTTGCCATCAGCTTGCTGACGATCATCGCGATCGCCTCGGTGATCGGCACCGTGCTCAAGCAAAACGAGCCGATGCCTAACTACGTTAACCAGTTCGGCCCGTTCTGGTTTGAAGTGTTCGGCAAGCTGGGTTTGTACGCGGTGTATTCGTCCTGGTGGTTCCTGCTGATCATGACCTTCCTGGTGATTTCGACTTCCCTGTGCATCGCCCGCAATGCGCCGAAGATGCTGAAAGACGTGCGCAGCTGGCGTGAAAACGTGCGGGAACAATCGCTGCGCAATTTCCACCACAAGTCCGAATGGACCTCGGCCACGGCGCCGGCCGTGCTGGCCCGGCAGCTGGCCGCGCGGATCGCCGCCAAGGGCTACAAGACCAAGCTGGTGGCCAAAGACAACGCCACCCTGATCAGCGCCAAGCAAGGCGCCGCCAACAAATGGGGCTACATCTTTGCCCACAGCGCGATCGTGATCATCTGCATCGGCGGTTTGCTGGACTCTGACCTGCCGATACGCGCCCAGCAATGGCTATACGGCAAAACGCCGTTTAACGGCAGCGGCATCATCGCCCAGATACCGGAAGAACATCGGCTGGGGCTGGGCAATCCTACCTTCCGCGGCAATACGCTGATTCCCGAAGGTTCCGCCAGCAGCACCGCCATCATTCCGCAGAAAGACGGCGTGATGATCCAGGATCTGCCGTTCACGATCCAGCTCAAGAAATTCATCATCGATTTCTACAGCACCGGCATGCCCAAGCTGTTCGCCAGCGAAGTCGTGATCCGGGATAACGCCGATGGCCATACTTTCCCCGCCACCATCAAGGTTAACCAGCCCCTGATCTACAAAGGCATCGCGGTCTACCAGTCGAGTTTCGAGGACGGCGGCAGCAAGCTCAAATTGACCGCGTACCCGATGGCCGGCAGCAGCGAGGCCACATTCCCGGTGAGCGGCGAGGTCAACGGCACCACGCCCTTAGCCAATAACGGTAATACCGACTATACGATTGAATGGTCTGGTTTCCGCCCGTTTAACGTGGAAAATATGGCGCAGTCGGGTGACGATTTGCGCGCCGTGACCAAAACCAAGAGCCTTAACCAGCGCCTGAGCGACGATTTGAGCAGCCACCTGGGCAATGCGGCGAAAAGCGCCAACAAGAAGGATTTGAGGAATGTCGGTCCGAGCGTGCAATACAAGCTGCGCGACAAGACCGGCCAGGCGCGCGAATTCAGCAATTACATGCAGCCGATCAAGGTCGACGATGCCTACGTGTTCCTGGCCGGAGTGCGCGACGCGCCGGACGAGCCGTTCCGCTATTTGCGCATTCCCGCCGATGACGAGGATACCGTGCAAGAGTGGATGCGCATGCGGGCGGCGCTGCTGAATCCCGAATTACGCCAGGCGGCTGCGCATCGTTACGCGCAACGTGCGATTCCTGAAAGCCGCGATGGCATCGCCACCCTGCGCGTACAGTTGGAGCAGTCGGCCATGCGCGGCTTGTCCTTGTTTGCCGGCAGCGACAAGCAAGCTGGCGGACAGGCGGGCTACCTGGCGATTTCCAGGTTCCTGGAGCAGGTGCCGCCGCAGGAGCAGGAAAAGGCCGCTGACATCTTCATGAAGATCCTCAACGGCAGCATGTGGGACCTGTGGCAAGTTGCGCGGGAGAAAGATGGATTGAAAGAAGTGCTGGCCGACGACAAGCATGCGCGCTTCCTGCAGCTGGCCACCAATGCGCTGTCGGATGCAAGCTTCTATAATGCGCCTGTATATCTGCAAATGACCGGTTTTGACGAGATCAAGGCATCGGTGTTCCAGGTCACCCGCTCGCCGGGCAAGAAAGTTGTCTACCTGGGCTGCCTGCTGCTGGTGCTGGGCGTGTTCTCGATGTTGTATGTGCGTGAGCGCAGGCTGTGGGTGTGGATTCGTCCAGACCAGCATGCGGCAGGCCAGTCGCATGCGTTGATGGCGATGAGTTCGCAGCGCAAGACGCTGGATTTTGAAAAAGAATTTGAAGTGTTGAAAACACAATTAAAGCAGTCGGAAGCATAGGCAGGCATAGATTAAAGTTCCGTTGCGCCTTCGGCGCCATGGCGGGACGACATGGAGAAAATGATGGAATTGAGGCAAACGTATTCCCCTCCCGGCAGCTTTATCAGGCGGCTGTCGGCGGTCGACTGGCTGTTTGCCGTCGCGCTGGCGGCGGCGTCGCTGTTCGCCCTGAACCGCTACGGCAGCCATATGGATTATTACGAAAAAGGCGTGCTGCTGCTGGCCGCGCCGACATTCGCCTGGCTCGGCTGGCACTGGAAATCGGTGCGCTGGCTGATGGCTTTGCTGGCGGTGTTGTCGCTGTCGGCCATCGCCATGTACGGCGGCGTGCTGGACATGGCCAACCAGAAGTTCTTCCTGAAATACATGCTCTCCAGCCAGTCGGCGATCCTGTGGATGAGCACGCTGTTTTTCCTGTCGACCCTGTTTTTCTGGGGCGGCCTGATCACGCGTTCCGGCTTCGGCGCGTCGATCGGTTCCAAGCTGTGCTGGGCCGCGGTGGTGATGGGTTTTACCGGCATGCTGGTGCGCTGGTACGAGTCCTACCTGATCGGCGCCGATATCGGCCATATCCCGATTTCCAACCTGTATGAAGTGTTCGTGCTGTTCAGTCTGATCACCGCGCTGTTTTACCTGTATTACGAACAGCACTACCGCACCCGTCAGCTGGGCGCCTTCGTCTTGCTGGTGATCTCGGCCGCGGTAGGTTTCCTGCTGTGGTACATGGTGTCGCGCGACGCCGCGGAAATCCAGCCGCTGGTGCCTGCGCTGCAGAGCTGGTGGATGAAAATCCATGTGCCGGCCAACTTCATCGGCTACGGCACGTTTGCCTTGTCTGCGATGGTAGCGGTGGCGTACCTGCTGAAATCGCATGGTTACCTGACTGACCGCCTGCCGGCGCTGGAAGTGCTGGATGACGTGATGTACAAGGCGATCGCGGTCGGCTTCACCTTCTTTACCATCGCCACCATTCTCGGCGCCCTGTGGGCGGCAGAAGCCTGGGGCGGCTACTGGTCGTGGGATCCGAAGGAAACCTGGGCGCTGATCGTCTGGCTCAATTATGCGGCCTGGCTGCACATGCGCCTGATGAAGGGACTGCGCGGCCAGGTTGCGGCATGGTGGGCGCTGATCGGCTTGCTGGTGACGACTTTTGCTTTCCTCGGCGTGAACATGTTCTTGTCCGGCCTGCACTCGTACGGGGAATTGTAATCAGATGGCGAAGCTGGAAAACGTAACTGTAGATTTAGTGATTTTTGATTGCGACGGTACGCTGGTCGACAGCGAAACAGTGGCAACCGATGTGATGGTGGAGTACCTGGCCGAGCTGGGCATGCAACTGTCGGCCGAGGTTGCCTTGGCGCGCTTCAAGGGTGGCCGGATGGCCGATTGCGTGGCTGAGCTGGAGCTGATGTTCGGCCGCTCGCTGCCTGCCGACTTCACCAAGGTCTTGCGCGACCGCATCGCGCCGGTGCTGCAGCAGCGCCTGCAGCCGATCGAAGGCGCGCTGGAGCTGGTGCAGTCGCTGAAAGTACCGTTCTGCATGGCCTCCAACGGACCTCTGCACCAGATCAAGGTGTCGCTCAGCGTCACCGGCCTGTGGCCCTATTTCGAAGGGCGCATCTTCAGCGCCTACGAAGTCGGTTCCTGGAAGCCAGCTCCGGACCTGTTCCTGCATGCCGCCAGGACCATGGGCGCCGAGCCTTCCCGCTGCGCGGTGGTCGAGGATAGCCTGCCGGGCGTGCAAGCAGGCGTTGCCGCCGGCATGCAGGTGTTCGCCTTGCAAGCGGAGCAGGTGGAAGCTGGACTGCCGAAACAGGCCAAAGTGATTTCCCGGCTGGCGGAGTTGCACGAGCATATCGATATCGCCGGGTAAGTCATGCCGGCAGATTTTCGGCCTGCCCCTGTAAGGAACCGTCGGCTTGCCTGACTAAGCATCGTTAGCCACATCAATTTTGCCGGAGATGCACATGCCGCTCTATCGTCGCCCCAACGGAATCGATCTCCCGTTTTCTTCAGAAATCACGCCGCGCGAAGTATTTGAATCGCGCCGCAGCTTCATGCGGCAACTTGCCGTAGGCGCGGCAGGCGCGGGCGGTTTGCTGGAATTGTCGGCGGGCGACGCCTGGGCCCAGGCCAGCGGCGCCCAGAAGCTGGCGGCGAAGGCCAATCCTGCGTATGTGGTGATGGATAAGGCGACGCCTTTCAAGGATGCCTCCACCTATAACAATTTCTACGAATTCGGCACCGAGAAAACCGATCCCGCCGAAAATGCCGGGACATTGAAAACGCGGCCATGGACCGTTGCCATCGAAGGCGAAGTCAAGAAACCGCTGACCCTGGATATCGACAGTTTGCTGAAACTGGCGCCGCTGGAAGAGCGTATCTACCGCCTGCGCTGCGTCGAGGGCTGGTCGATGGTGATTCCCTGGATCGGCTATTCCCTGTCTGCATTGATCAAGAAAGTGGAGCCGACCGGCAACGCCAAGTATGTTGAGTTCACGACGCTGGCCGACAATCGCCAGATGCCGGGCTTGCGCGCGCCGGTGCTGGAATGGCCGTATATCGAGGGCTTGCGCATGGACGAAGCCATGCATCCGCTGGCCTTGCTGGCTTTCGGCATGTACGGGCAGGTGCTGCCGAACCAGAACGGCGCGCCGGTGCGCATGGCGCTGCCCTGGAAGTACGGCTTCAAGTCGGCCAAGTCGATCGTCAAGATCCGCTTCCTGAAGGAGCAGCCGCGCACGGCGTGGAATATCGCTGCCGCGCGCGAATACGGTTTCTATTCCAACGTCAATCCGGACGTCGACCATCCGCGCTGGTCGCAAGCCACCGAGCGCCGCATCGGTGAAGACGGTTTCTTCACCAAGAAGCGCAAGACCCTGATGTTCAACGGCTACAACGAGGTTGCCCCGCTGTATGCCGGCATGGATTTGAAGAAGTTTTTCTAGATCGGGAATGCGCAGCATGTTCAATCCGACGCCCAGGCAATTCAAGTTCCTGAAAGCCTTCCTGTTCGCTCTGGCGCTGTTGCCGGCGGCGCGGCTGCTGCTGTTCGGTTTTACGGATCGCCTGGGCGCCAACCCGATCGAATTCATCACGCGCAGCAGCGGCGACTGGACTCTTTATTTTCTTTGTATCACCTTGGCGGTGACGCCGCTGCGGCGATTCACCAGCTGGAGCTGGCTCGTCAAATTACGGCGCATGCTGGGTTTGTTCGCCTTTTTTTACGCCAGCCTGCATTTCACGACATTCCTCTGGTTCGATCATTTCTTCGATGTCGGCGAGATGCTCAAGGATGTCGTCAAGCGCCCGTTCATTACCGTGGGCTTCATTGCTTTCGTCCTGCTCATACCGCTTGCGCTGACCAGCACCAACGGCATGATCCGCCGCCTGGGCGGCAAGCGCTGGCAGTGGCTGCATCGCTGCCTGTATGTGGTTTCGATGCTGGGCATCTTGCATTTCTGGTGGATGCGCGCCGGCAAGCATAATTTTGAAAAGCCGATTCTGTTCGGGACGATAGTTGGCGTGCTGTTGCTGGTGCGGGTCTGGTTTGCCTGGCGCAATCGCAGCGACAACGCTGCCAAATCGCGTGCCGCCGTTCAGAAGCGCCAGGTAACGCCGACCCCGACCTGACGATGGGTCTGGGCCGCGCAGGGGCCGCAGCCGACGCCGAATTTCAGCCCTAGGTCGAGGTCGAGATTCGGCGTAGGCGAATAGACGGTCCCGGTCAGGATGTAGCCGGGATTGCTGCTCGAATGCATGTCGCCGCTGGTATCGCTGGCGCGTTCGGTATTGCTCAGGATGCCGCCGTCCAGGACCAGGCTCCACTTGGGATTTAATTCGTACAAGGCATAGGCCGATAAGCGCCATTGCACGGTGCGGTTGGCTTGCTGATCGCTAGCCAGGCGATAACGGTTGTAATACGCCGCCAGGTTACCGCTGAAAGCCCAGTCGCCGCTTTGATAGCTGCTGATCAGCGTCAGCGACATGCTGGCAGCGCCATGTCCCAGGCCGCGGTTGGGATCTCCGCTCGGAAACGTGATCTCAGGCTTCACGCCGAGGCTGAAGTCATCGTGTTCCAGCAGCCGCCATTTCACCCCCAATGCAATGTCATTGATGCCTGACGGCTGCGACAGCGTTGCCGGCGGATTGACATAGATATCGAGATTTTTCAGCAAGCCGTAGCTGTAGGTAAAGTTGGCGACATGCGTGTGCGTGTCGTTCTGGCGCAGCCAGTCGGTGTTCAGCTCAAGCTGGTGGTTGCCCTTGTCCTGCGTGCTGGTGTCGTCGGTCACCAATGGATGGTTGGCGTGCGCGGCCTGGATCACCAAACAGGAAGACACTGCAGTGAGCAAGAGCCGTCGCATGGTCTTCCTGTGCATTTTCAAGGCGATATGAGCGATTCCAGGGCAAACAGGTCAGCCGGATTCTCGCGTTGCCGGATCAGGTGCACCTGGTCGCCGTCCACCATCACTTCGGCGGCGCGGCCGCGCGTATTGTAGTTGGACGACATCGTCATGCCGTAAGCACCGGCCGACATCAGCGCCAGCAGGTCGCCTGCTTCGATCGCCAGCGAACGGGAACGCGCCAGCCAGTCGCCCGACTCGCATACCGGCCCGACCACGTCGTACACCTGCGCCTCCGTGCTGCGCTGGCTGACGGTCTGCACGCCATGCCAGGCTTCATACAATGCCGGCCGCATCAAGTCGTTCATGGCGGCGTCCACTACCGCGAAATTCTTGGCTTCCGAATGCTTCAGGTACTGGACTTCGGTCAGCAAGATGCCGGCATTGCCGACGATCGAACGGCCCGGTTCAAACATCACCTTGATCGGCGCACCCTGGTATTTTTCTTCGCGCCAGGCGTTGATGCGGGCAAACAGGCGGCCCAGGTAGTCGCCGATCACGACCGGCTGTTCATCGTCATAGGTGATGCCGATGCCGCCGCCGATATCCAGGTGGTGCAAATGAATGCCTTCGCTGGCCAGCTGGTCCACCAGCTCGATCAGCTTGTCCAGCGCTTCCAGCATGGGGGCGTCATCCAGCAGCTGCGAACCGATATGGCAATCGATCCCGGCCACATCGATGTGCGGCAGCGCGGCCGCGGTACGGTAGCAGGACAGTGCGTCGTCATACGCTACGCCGAATTTGTTTTCCTTGAGGCCGGTCGAGATGTAAGGATGGGTCTTGGCGTCGACGTCGGGGTTGACGCGCAGCGAGACGGCCGCGCGTTTGCCCATGGCGCCGGCGACTTCGTTCAGGCGGTGCAGCTCCGGGATCGACTCCACGTTGAAGCAGAGGATGTCGTGCGACAGGGCCAGGCGCATTTCTTCGCGCGATTTGCCGACGCCGGAAAAAATTACCTTGGACGGATCGCCGCCGGCAGCGATTACGCGCAATAATTCGCCTCCCGAGACGATATCGAAACCGGAGCCGAGCCGGTTCAGCAATTGCAGCACCGCCAGGTTGGAATTGGATTTGACCGAATAACAGATCAGTGCGCCGTCCGCTTCGCGGCTATGTTGTTTGCAGGCGTCGGCGTATGCTGAAAAATTGGCTGTCAGCGCGGCCTTGGAGTAGACATAGGTAGGGCTGCCAAATTGCTGCGAAATAGCGTTTAGCGCGACGTTTTCAGCGTGCAGGACGCCATTCTTGTATGAAAAATACGACATAGGGGCAGCTTATTTGGTGGTGGCGGGTGTTGTTGGCATGTCTACGGCTTCCGGCTGTGCCGGGGTGAGTGCCTCATCAGATGTTGCAGGAGCAACATTTGGCTTGGCCGGCGCTGTCCGGACGATAGGCGGCGGCAGTTTGGCCGGCATGAACAGCGGGCCTTTCTGGCCGCACGCAGCCATGCCGAGCGTAGCGGCGACCACGGCGACGATCATGGGAATACGCGGCAAATCAAAAATGGGCTTCACGGATTAGAATCACAGTTTAACGAAATGGATTGGAGTGTAGCATGACAGAATCAGAATTCCTGGCTGCGGCGGAGGCAGCCCTGGGCAAGATCGAGACGGCGCTGGAACACGCCGCCGACCATACCGACCTGGATGTGGAGTGCAGCCGCAGCGGCAACGTGCTGGAGATCGAATTTGTCGACAATGGCAGCAAGATTATCGTCAACAGCCAGGCGCCGATGCAGGAATTGTGGATTGCCGCCAAATCCGGCGGCTTCCACTACCGGCAAAAAGGAGATGCCTGGGTGAATACACGCGACGGCTCAGAGTTCTTTGCTGCCTTGTCGGGCATGATCAGTTCCCAGGGCGGGGTAGCGATAGTGCTGTAAGTTTTTCTTTGCGACGAGGCTGGATAAGAGTTTTCCCGGGCCGCATTTGTCGTAAGATATGAACAATACAATGTTGTTTTGATACGGGTTTGGTTTCGGGCTTGGCATGAGCTGTATCAAGGAGAGTTGTTCAACGCTTCTCAACCATCGATGGCCACCTATGAACACGATAATAATCAGGGATTCGGAAGAACCAAATGATTGGCGTGGCGACTTTGCTTGCAGCGAGGCAAGCGGCTATCGATCTCCATCGGGGCGGATGCGGACTGGCGTGAACGCCGTTTTTTTACTTGGCGCACTGCTGTCCATGACGGCATCGGCCGAGGCCGCCAATGTGCCGGCCGCCGTCAGTGCAAGCAACTTGAACAACCCGGTGATCGGCAGCGTGGCTGAGACCCCCAGGCGCTGGATTGCCGATACCAGCAATGGTTGTAAAGTGTGGGGCGCGGAGCCGATTGCCGATGGCGTCACGGCGCGCTGGAGCGGGGGCTGCGAGAACGGCCTGGCGCAGGGGCCGGGAACGGTGCGCTGGATGAGCAACAACAAGCAGGTGGCAGAGCTGACCGGCTCCATGGAGCAGGGAAAATTGCGGGGCCATACCACCGGCGTCGAAGAGCCGGGCAACCGCTTTGACGGCATGTTCATCGATTCGATGCCGGAAGGCGAGGGCAAGGCCAGCTTTGCCGATGGTTCTACCTATAGCGGCATGTGGCATCGCGGCCATCAGCTCGGTTACGGAATCATGACCTTTCCTCCCGCGCACCCGCAGTACATGGAGATGCTGAACGACGGTAAAGGCAGGAAAACGGAGAATGGCATTTATGTGCTGCGCGGCTGGTGGGAGGGTAAAACCTTCGTGACCCCTTGCGACAGTGAAGATGAATGCGAAAAGGCCGTGGTGGCCTTGATGAAACGCGACCAAGCCGCCGCGGCGGCCAAGGCAGGCGCCACTGTAACGCCGCCAGCACCGGCGGTAACGGTCGCTCCTGCCGCAGAGCCTGTCGTTGCCCCCGAAGTACCGGCACCGACGCCGGCGCCGACCATTCCCGCTGTAGCCCCGGCGGTGACGGTTGCTCCTGCAGCAGAGCCTGTCGTTGCCCCCGAAGTGCCGGCACCGACACCGGCGCCGACCATTCCCGCTGTAGCCCCTGCGGTGACGGTTGCTCCTGCAGCAGAGCCCGCCGTTGCCCCCGAAGTGCCGGCAGCGACCCCGGCCATCCCTGCTGTAGCCCCGGCGGTAACGTTGCCAGAATTGCCGCCCCTGGAGCCGGTAACCCCCGCCACCCAACCTGTCCCGGCAACGCCGGCGCCTGGCGCGCCTGATGTCGAGCCAGCGCCGGTGCCTGCCGCGACAGCGCCAAATCCCGAACCGCCTGTCGCGATGCCGCCGATTTCAGCGCCGGCAACCCCCGCTGCCGAGCCTGGTGAACCGCTGCCGCCGGCCGCCCCTGATACGGTGCCTGCTGTCGTGCCGGCGCCGGAGGCAACAATGCCCGCGACTACGGACGCTGGATCTGGCGTCCCGCTTTTTACAAACGGATAATAGCTGATGATGCATGCAACAAATATTTTGAAAGCGGATGAACCAGGTGATTCAACCAGTCTGCCAGGAACATGCAGGCGGCCATGGGCGGTGTTGTTCTGTATCGCTCTTATAGCGACGATGCCGGCCGCACACGGGCAAATGAAGTCCGACCTGCCCGGCGCCAAGGCTGCTGCCGCGGCGCCGAAGAACCTGCTGGCGGAAGCAGCGCGCAGTGTCGGCGTCAAGCAATGCCAGCCTGCTGTCACGCGCTTGTCGGCGCTGGCCATCAACGGCACCAGCGCCCATGATGTGCTGGTCGACTGGGACCGCGCCCATCCGGACCGCGGGCCGTTCTTTTCACTGACCGGGATCGAATATGCCGGCGCATCGGCGGCAGTATCCATTACTGCGGTGCCGCAGGATGGCGGCGCATGTTCGGTGGCCGCGGAACGCATTTCCATCGCCCCGTATTCATGCAAGAGCATTGCCGATACCGAATTGAAAGGCTATGGCGCCACACCTTTGCTGCCGACTTTCACGGTATATGTGTCGCCGGCAGAGCCAGGCGGTTCGGTCTCCCTGGTGGATTCGCCGCCGGGCTGCCTGATCATCCGGCGCTACGTGCAATACAGCTGGACCGAGCAGACCAAAATGGCGGCCCCGGCGCGCAAATGACAAATACGACACATCCTTACCTTGAATCCAAGACATGAACACAGGCACCTTGCGTATCGGCATCACCATCGGTTTGCACCAGGAAAACGAATCGCTGTGGAACAACGGCATCAAGCAGAACGCCGTGTACCTGGCCGAAACTTTGAAGCAGTGCCCGAGCGTTGCATCGGTGCACCTGGTGAACACCACCGCGGTCGCCATCACCGCCGCGCTGCCCTGGGACCAGGCGCGCTGGCCGACGGTCACCTTCGAGCAGGCCAAGGACAACCTGGATGTGCTGATCGAACTCGGCGGCCAGATCAGCGCTGACCAGACCGCCTACCTGAAGACGCGAGACTGCCGCTTGATTTCCTACTGCTGCGGATTCGAGTACGTGCATGTGATGCAATCGGTATTGTTCAACCGGCCGATGTGGGGTTACGACCTGTTCGTCAACCAGCGCTACGACGCGATCTGGATGGTGCCCCAGGTCGCCACCAATAGCCAGTCCTACTTCGAAACCCTGCGCCGGCGGCCGGCGCAAGTGGTGCCGTTTGTATGGGATCCTATCTTCGTCAACCAGCGCAGCCAGGGTTTTGACCATCACGGCGAATATCGCCCGCGTCCCGGCCCCAAGCGGCTGACCGTGATGGAGCCGAATAACGATATCGTGAAATTCTGCATGTATCCGGCATTCATCGCCGAAGAAGCCTATCGGCAGCGCCCGCAAGACATCGAGATTCTGCAGGTCACCAATGCCGAGCGCCTGGCGCGCGAGAGCAAGGAGTTCATTGCGGTGATGAACCAGCTCGATATCGTGCGCCAGCACAAGGCAGTGTTCCTGGGACGTTTCGATACGCCCCAGTTCCTGAGCCAGATGACCGATGTAGTGATTTCACACCAGATCGAGAATGCGCTGAATTACTTTTATTTCGACGTCTGCTGGCAAGGTTATCCGCTGGTGCATAACGCGTATATGTGTAGCGATCTCGGCTACTACTACGAGGGCAACAATGTGAAAGAAGGCAGCCGCAGGCTGCTCGAAGCATTGGAGGCGCATGACGGCGGCTGGCAGGACTATCTGGCGCGCCAGCGGCAGGTGTTGAGCCGATACCTGCCCGGCTGTCCGCAAGTCACCGCGGAATATGAGCGCTTATTGGCTGCATTGCTGGAACAGCCGATTGTATGAACCAATGATTTTTAATCCTTCTTAATTCATGAAAAAAATCAATGTAGGCGTCTCTGTATTCGCCGTCCAAGGCGCGCAGCTCTGGTCCAACGGCATCAACCAGAACCTGGCGTTCCTGGTGATGCTGCTGAAACAGAGTCCGCAAGTCGGCCGCGTGTTTTTGCTGAACGGCGGCGACCTCGATCATATGCCTGAGGCGATGGGCCTGGGGGGGCTTGACGTGCCGCTAGTGCGGCCCGGCGACGTCACCTTCGAGCTGGATGTCGTGATCGAAATGGGGGCGCAGCTGCCGCTGGAATGGTTGCGGCATGTACGCGCGCTAGGCGTCAAGATCATCACTTTTTTTGTCGGTCACACTTATGCCGATAATGCCGAGGCGCCGATGTTCGAGGGCCCCAGCGGCCAGATTTTCAACGGCACGCCATGGCATGAAATATGGACGCTGCCGCATCACATGAAAAGCAGCGGCCCCCTGCTGCGCACCGTGTCGCGGGTTCCGGTGTTCGCTGTGCCGCACATCTGGTCGCCTTTGTTTATTCAAGGGCAGGTTGACCAGGTCGAGAAAGACGGCCATCACTTCGGCTATCAGCCACACGTTGGCACGCATGGCGCCGACCGGCCGGGCTGGCGCGCGGCGATTTTAGAACCGAATATCTCTGTCGTCAAAAGCTGCTTTATCCCGATGCTGGTATGCGAACAGTCTTACCGCCTGGACCAGCGCTCGGTGAGCATGATGATGGTCATGAATACGGTGCAAATGAAAGAGCATCCAACCTTCAACCGTTTCGCCGTCAATCTCGACCTGACCAAGCATCACAAGGCCAGTTATGAGCCGCGTGTGGCGTTTGTCGAATGCATGGCGCAGCAGAAGATGGATGTCGTGGTCTCGCACCAGTGGGAGTGCGGCCTGAATTATCTCTATTACGACACGCTCTACGGCGGCTATCCGCTGATTCACAATTCGGAATACCTGAAGGCTGGCGGCGTCGGCATTTATTATCCCGATTTCGAAGCCAGCGCCGGCGGCCATGCCTTGCTCGAGGCCTGGAACCAGGGGCCGGAATTCTGGGCCGATTATAAAAAAGCGGGGGCGGCTTACCTGAGCAAGCTCGATCCGGCACGCCCCGAGAATGTGGAAGCATTTGTGAAAAGACTACAGCACACCGTGGAGGGCCAGGCATGAACCATCCTCTGCCGCAACGTAAGCTGCGCGTCGGCGTAACCTTGTATGTGCGCCCCGGGCCGCAATCGATATGGGAAAACGGCATCTTCCAGAATTGCGCTTTCCTGGTGCAGCTGTTCAACCAGTCGCCCGCGGTCGAACGCGCGGTGCTGGTGCTGGACGGCCAGACCGACCAAGTGAATGACGCCATGATGCTGGGCGACTTGGGAATCGACATGATCGGCCTGGAGCAGGCCATGGAAACGCTGGACGTGGTGATTGAAATGAGCGCCCAGCTGAACGAAGACTGGGTCAGGAGATTCCGCGAGCGCGGCGGGCGTTATGCCTGGATGCGGGTCGGCAACGACTATGTGATCGACATCGAGCGCGCCATGTTCAACAAGCCGCATGGCGGCCTGTGCAGTGACAAGCCCTACGACGCGGTGTGGACCTTGCCGGAGTACCTGCGCAGCTGCAAGGATTATTTCAGCCTGACGGCGCGGGCGCCGGTGCATATCGTGCCGCATCTGTGGACGCCGCTGTTCTTCGCAAAAGGCATCGCCACCTTGCCTAGCCATCTCAGTTATGGCTACCAGCCGGGCAAGCCGCACTGGCGGGTGTGCAGCTTCGAACCGAACGTTTGCATGGTGAAAACCTCGCTGCTGCCGATGCTGGCCTGCGAAGAGGCATATCGCGCGCAACCGGGATTCCTGCAGCACCTGAGCGTCTGTAATACCTTGCATTTGAAAGAGCACCTGAAGTTCTCGCAGTTCGCGCGCGCATTGGATGTGGTGAATCACGGCCTGGCATCTTTTGAAGGACGCTTCGCGGTGTACGAGTTCATGGCCAATTATGGCGACTGCATCATTTCGCATCACTGGGAAAACGGCCAGAATTATCTGTACTACGAGGCTTTGTACGGCGCCTATCCGCTGATCCACAATTCGGAGTTCATCAAGGACTACGGCTACTATTATCCGGAGTTCGATTCTTTCGCTGGCGGCCAGGCGGTGCTGCGGGCGTTTGCCACGCATGATGCGCAGCTGGAAGATTACCGGCGCCATGCACAGACCTTGCTGCGCACGCTGGATGTGAGTTTGCCGGAGAATATTGAAATCTATACCCGGCGCTTGCTGGACCTGTATTCGAATTGAAAAAAAGGCTTCCCTGGATTTCCCGGGAAGCCTTTTTGTCAGGCCGGCCGTTTGCCCGGCCTGATCAGAACAATTCGTTCTTGACTTCGTCCCTGGCTTTTTCTTCTTCTGTCGGCGCTGAAGCGCCGACGCCGAGGCTCGGGGTGGCGATGCCAGGCGGGTATTCCGCGTAATAATATTCGCCACCGGAATGGACCAGGCCTTCCGGCACCGCGCGTTCTTCCGTCGGCACGCCTTTCAATGCCTGCTGCATGAAGCTGATCCAGATCGGCAGCGCCAGGCCGCCGCCGGTTTCCTTGTCGCCCAAGGTGCGAGGCTGGTCGTAGCCCATCCAGCCGACTGCCACCAGCGATGGCTGGTACCCGGCAAACCACGCGTCCAGCGAGTCGTTGGTGGTGCCGGTCTTGCCGGCCAGGTCGGTGCGGTTGAGCGACAGCGCCTTGACTGCGGTGCCGTAGCGCACCACGTCGCGCATCATGCTATCCATCATGAAGGCATTGCGCGGGTCGATGATGCGGTTGACTTCATCGCCTGCGGTTTCCGGATGTACCTGCGACAATACGTTGCCGTTGGCGTCGGTAATCTTGCTGATGATGTAAGGACTGACCTTGTAGCCGCCGTTGGCAAATACTGCGTAGCCGCCCACCATTTGCAGCGGCGTCACCGCGCCGGCGCCCAGGGCCAGGGTCAGGTAAGGCGGATTTTTGTCAGCATCAAAGCCGAAACGCGTCACATATTCCTGTCCGTATTTGGCGCCGATCTTGTCCAGGATGCGCACCGAAACCACGTTCTTCGATTTGGTCAATGCCTTGCGCATGCTCATCGGGCCTTCGTATTTGTTGCCGTAGTTCTTCGGCTGCCAGATCTGGCCGCCGGTCTGGCCGCCGCCATAGCTGAGCGGCGCATCATTGATGATGGTGGCCGGCGACAAGCCCTTTTCCAGCGAGGCGGAATAAATGAAGGGTTTGAACGACGAACCCGGCTGGCGCCAGGCCTGGGTGACGTGGTTGAATTTGTTGCGGTTGAAATCGAAGCCGCCGATCAAGGCGCGGATGGCGCCATCCTTGGTGTCGGCCGCGACAAAGGCCGATTCCACCGCCGGCATCTGGGTTATGGTCCAGTTCTTACCTTCCAGCATGACGCGGATGATGGCGCCGCGCTTGACCTTGCGTTGCGGCGGCGCCTTGTCGCTCAGCAGGTTGGTGGCGATGCTCAGGCCGGCACCGCTGATGCTGATTTCCTGGCCCGAGGACAGCAGCGCGCGCACCAGCTTCGGGTTTGCCTCCAGCACCACCGCAGCGACGATTTCATCGCTGTCGGGATGGTCGGCCAGCTCCACTTCGATCGCGTCTTCAGCCTCTTCCTTGGTGCCGTCGGGGATCTCCATATAACCCTCGGGGCCGCGGTAGCCGCGCCGCTTTTCGTAGTCCATGACGCCACGGCGCAGCGCTATATACGCTGCGTCCTGGTCCGCCTTGGTGATGGTGGTGAAGACGTTGAGCCCAAGCGTATAAGTATTTTCCTTAAATTGTTCGTACACCAGCTGCCGCGCCATTTCCGAGACGAATTCGGCGTGGATGCCGAATTCGCTGGCGCCGGTCTTGATGTGCAAGGCTTCGTTCTTGGCCTGTTCGTACTGCGCCGTGCTGATGTAGCCCAGCTGCAGCATGCGCAGCAGGATGTATTGCTGGCGCACCGTCGCCCGTTTCGGATTGACGACCGGATTGTAGGCCGACGGCGCCTTCGGCAGGCCGGCCAGCATCGCCGCTTCCGCGGTGGTGATGTCTTGCAGCCGCTTGCCGAAATAGATTTGCGCGGCAGAGGCAAAACCGTAGGCGCGCTGGCCCAGGTAAATCTGGTTCATGTAGACCTCGAGGATCTGGTCCTTGCTCAGGTTGCGCTCGATCTTCCAGGCCAGCGGGATTTCATACAGGAATTTGCGCGACGCTTTCTGGAAGAAGGTCGGCTCGTTGCTGGTCAGGAAAAAATTGCGGGCGACCTGCTGGGTGATTGTGCTGGCGCCGCCGCCGCCGCCGGTCAGGTTGGAAAAGCTGGCGCGCAAGATGCCTTGGTAGTCGACGCCGCCATGCTGGTAAAAACGATCATCTTCAATCGCCAGCACGGCTTTTTTCATGACATCGGGAATCTCGTTGATGTGAACCAGGCTGCGCCGTTCTTCGCCGAATTCGCCGATCAGCACGCCGTCAGCCGAAAAGATGCGCAAAGGAATCTTGGGTTTGTAGTCGGTGAGCGAGTCCAGTTCCGGCAGATTCGGATAAGCCATCGCCAGCATCAGGAAAAAAGTTAGGCAGCCGATAACTGCCAGGCCGACAACAACGCCTAAGAAACCAAGCAGGAGCCGTAGCAGCAGCGGCAAGCGACGGCGCGAAGGGGAGGGCTGCTGCTGGGTGTCGCTGGCTGTGTCTGGAGGCGTCATTCGATGCGTTTTATGAAAGATGGATGCCACGCATTATAACGGCACAGCCCTTGGCTCAAAACTTGCTCTGCATCATGCGTTCTTGATGAACCGCAAACTACGTTGCGAAATTCAGACAGAAATTGTCGATAAAAACCAAATTTGGACCGGTGAGGGCGCTATGGAGCGGTTTTTTGTACTACTTGAACAATTTCCCTGTGGAAAATTTCTTTACAGTAGGCCCCTCTTATTGCTACGATTTCACGTTACAAAATTTAACATTGCTGTAAGCCCTGTTTTACAGGTTTTTCCTAACTTCGAGACGGTATCCCGCTAATGCGACCGCCTTGCAGGCAGAATGTTCCCCAAATAATACATACTCGGGAGAAATGCTCTTGGCATTAGATCTTGGATCGCTGATCGGTAAAAAGAACCCGCCTTTGGTGGGGATTGATATAAGCACGTCGGGCGTCAGGCTGGTTGAGCTGTCGGAGACGAGCAAGGATCAATTGCGCCTGGAGCGCTATGCCTCGGAACCGTTGCCGCGCGGCGCGGTGGTGGATGGCAATATTGAAAACATCGAGCAAGTCACGGAAGTGGTGCGGCGGCTGTGGAAAAAAAGCGGCTCCAGCACCAGGCTGGTGGCTCTGGGCATGCCGCCGGCGTCGGTGATTACCAAAAAGATCATCCTGGCCAGCGGCATGCTGGAAGAAGAGCTGGAGATGCAGGTCGAATCCGAGGCCAGCCAGTACATTCCATTTGCGCTGGATGAAGTCAGCCTGGATTTTGACGTGATCGGTCCGGCGCAGCATTCGCCGGAAGATGTCGAAGTGCTGCTGGCGGCGACCCGCAAGGAAAAGGTTGAAGACCGGGTTGCAGTGGCGGAGGCCGCCGGCCTCAAGCCGACCGTGATGGACATCGAATCCTACGCGGCGCGTGCCGCGATCAACCGCATCATCGGGCAGTTGCCGAAAGCCGGACAAGGGCAGATCGTCGGCCTGTTCCAGATCGGCACCCAGACCACGCATGTCTCGGCATTGCTGGATGGACAGCTGATTTATGAGCGCGAGCAGCCGTTTGGCGGCAACCAGCTGACCCAGGACATCGTGCGCGCCTATGGCCTTTCGTATGAAGAGGCGGAAACAAAAAAACGCAACAACGATTTGCCTGAGGGCTACGAGCGGGAGATCCTCAACCCGTTCCTTGAGAGCGCCGCGCTGGAAGTCACGCGGGCGATCCAGTTCTTCTTTACATCGACCCCATACACCCGCCTCGACCAGCTGTTTCTGGCCGGCGGATGCGCCACTATCCCGGGCCTGGTTGAGGTGGTGGCAGGGCGCGCCAAGATTTCCACTTCGGTGGTCAGTCCGTTCACCGGCATGCAGCTCGGGCCGAATGTGCGGGAAAAACAATTACGCATGGATGCACCGTCTTACCTGGTTGCCTGCGGCCTGGCCATGCGGAGGTTTGGCTGATGATCAAGATCAATCTACTGCCGCATCGCGAAGCCAAGCGCAAGCAGCGCAAGAACGCTTATTTCGCCATGTTGCTGCTGTCGGCAATCGTGGGCCTGGTCGTGGTGCTGCTGGTGGGCGCATTCTTCGCCAACAGCATCTCCAACCAGACCGAACGCAATCGTTTCATCACAGCGGAAAACACCCGTCTTGATGGAGAAATCAAGGAAGTCGCCACCCTCAAGCAGGAAATCGAAGCGCTGAAGGCGCGCCAGCAAGCCGTCGAGGATTTGCAAAGCGATCGCAACCAGCCTGTGTACCTGATGGACGAACTGGTCAAGCAGGTGCCGGAAGGCGTCTACCTGAACTCGCTCAAGCAGGAAGGCCAGCGGGTGGCGTTGAATGGTTATGCCCAGTCGAACGAGCGGGTATCGGAGCTGCTGCGTAACCTGGGTAACAATTCGGCCTGGCTGGAACGGCCTGACCTGATTGAAATCCGTTCCGCCAATATCGGCGGTACTGGCCGCGACAGCAAGCGCGTTTTCGCTTTCACTGTCAATGTCGGCATCAAGCGACCGTCTGACAAGGACGCCAAAGATGCCGCAGGAACGCCAAAAACGGCGGCAGCTGCTGCAACCGGCGCCGGCGCTGCAGCCGCGCCCAAAGCAACCTTGAAAGACGCCAAGTGATGGATATGAATAATTTGAGCGCGTCGCTGAACGCGCAATTCCGCGGACTGAATGGCCGCCATCCGGGCCAATGGCCGATAGTTCCTCGCGTGCTGTCGGGCGTGGTTGTGTTCCTGCTGGTGCTGCTGGTGGGCTGGTTTTTCTACTGGAGCGACCAGCAGGATGAGTTGAATGCCGGCGAACAGAAGGAAGTGCAGCTGAAAGAACAGTACAAGTCGAAGATCCAGCAAGCCATTAACCTTGATGCTTTGCAGAAACAAAAACTGCAGGTAGCAGATTACGTCGCTACCCTGGAAAAACAATTGCCTAGCAAAGCGGAAATGGATGCCTTGCTGTCCGATATCAACCAGGCCGGCCTGGGGCGCGGCCTGCAGTTTGAGTTGTTCAAGCCAGGCCAGGTGGTGGTCAAGGATTATTACGCTGAGCTGCCGATCAATATCAAGGTAACCGGCAATTATCACGACGTCGGCTCATTTGCCAGCGACATCGCTAACCTGCCGCGTATCGTGACCTTGAACAACATGAATCTGACAGCCGGCAAGGATGGTGCGCTGAGCCTGGACGCGATTGCCAAGACCTTCCGCTATTTGGACAAGGACGAAGTGGCGGCGCAACGCAAGGTCGCCGATTCAGCTAAGCAGAAAGGTCAAAAATGACGTTTTTTCGCATTGGGCGTCTGACCCAGGTGACATTTTTTGTCGTATTTATCTCAACTTTGTCAGGTTGCGGTGACAGCGGCGTGCAGGAGTTGAAGGAGTGGATGGCCGATGTCAAAAGCCATACCAAAATAGGAATTCCGAAGCTGACCGAACCGAAGAAATTCATTCCCTTTACCTATGCCGGCGCGACCAGCATCGATCCCTACAATCCCAGCAAGCTGCTGGTGGCGCTGGCCAAGCTGCAAGGCAAGTCTAACGGCCTGAAGCCGAACATGGACCGGCGCCGCGAAACGCTGGAAAACTATCCGCTGGACACCATCAAGATGGTGGGAACGTTGCAAAAAGTGGGTTTGAGCTACGTCTTGCTGCAAGTCGACAAGACCGTGTTCCAGGCCAAAGTGGGGAATTACATAGGACAGAATTTCGGCATGGTCACCGGCATCACCGAGTCCGAAGTAGTTTTGAAAGAAATCGTACAAGATGCGTCCGGCGAATGGGTCGAGCGCGAAGCCAAGTTAGCGTTGCAGGAGAGCACAAAATGATTGCAGCAGGAAAAAAATTCGTTAACCTGAGCGTGAGCCGGCTGAGCGCGATTCGGCAAAAAGCCTTGATGTTGGGTGCGCTGCTGTGTTTACTGGTATCTGGAGCGCCGGCAATGGCGGCGGAAGATAATGCGATCACTTCGATCAACGCCAACCAGCAAGGCGCCAATATCATTGTCAAGATCAGCTTCAAGCGTCCTCTGAGTGCGCAACCGACGGCGTTTACCGTGATCAGTCCGGCGCGCATCGCTTTCGATTTCATCGGGGTTGGCAATGCTACCGGCAAGACATCGCAAGATATCAGCATGGGCGACGTACGCAATGTGGTCGTGGCGCAAGCTGACGATCGCTCGCGCCTGGTGTTCAACCTGAAACGTTCTTTGTCGTACGCCACCGCGATGGATGGCAATTCCCTGATCGTCACGATCGATGGTTCTGGCGGCCTGGCGACGCCGGTCAACGCTGCCGGCATGCCGGTGCGTCCAGCGGCAGCCACCGCGGGGCCTGTAGCCGCCGCGCCGGCACCTGCACCCTTGTTGAATGGAAAACCAGCCCTGCGCGATATCGATTTCCGTCGCGGCACCGCTGGTGAAGGCCGGGTGGTGATTGACCTGCCGAATACCCAGGTTGGCGTCGACGTCCGTCAGCAAGGCCAGACAGTTGTGGTCGATTTCCTGAAAACCAGTTTGCCGGATGCCTTGCGCCGCAAGCTTGATGTCGGTGATTTCGGTACCCCGGTGAAGACCATCACCACTGTCACGCAAGGTGAAAACGTGCGCATGATCATCGAGCCGAAAGGCCTCTGGGAGCAAAGCGCTTACCAAAGCGACAGCCAGCTGGTGATCGAAGTCAAGCCGATCAAGGAAGACCCGAACAAACTGGCGCAAGGCGCGCAGGGATATCGCGGCGACAAGCTTTCCCTGAATTTCCAGAACGTGGAAGTGCGTTCGGTGCTGCAGGTGATTGCCGACTTTACCGGCCTGAACATCATTACCAGCGATACCGTCGGCGGCAACCTGACCCTGCGTCTTAAAGACGTTCCCTGGGACCAGGCCCTGGACATCGTGATGCAGGCCAAGGGTCTGGACATGCGCAAGAACGGTTCTGTCATATGGATCGCCCCGAAGGACGAATTGCTGACCAAGGAAAAGCTGGAACTTGAACAGCGTTCGCAAATTGCCGAACTGGAGCCGTTGCGGACCGAGTCGTTCCAGCTGAACTATCAAAAGGCCGAAGCCTTCAAGAAGGTATTCGGGATCGATGATGCAGCCGGTGGCAGCGGCAACAGTGGCAAGAAGAATACTATTTTGTCAAACCGCGGCAGCGCCGTGATTGATCCGCGCACCAATCAGTTGTTTGTGACGGACACGCCAACCATTCTGCAAAACATCCGCAACCTTGTGCAAAAGATTGACATCGCTTCAAGGCAGGTTTTGATCGAGGCACGCATGGTCGAAGCGAATGACGGCTTCAGCCGCAATCTCGGCGCCAAACTTGGTTTCGGCTTCAACGGCAAAAATGTCACTGCGGGAGGAACCCAGACTGCCTCGTCATCGAGCGGCACCCTGCCCGTGATCGGGGGAAATTCGGTGAACTTGCCAGCCAATCCTAGCAACAGTACAGCCGGTTCGGTAGCTTTGACCTTGTTCAATTCCGCAGCGTCGAAATTCATCAGCCTGGAGCTGTCGGCACTGGAAGCGGACGGGCAGGGTAAGGTCATCTCCAGTCCGCGTGTCGTTACGGCTGACCAGCAGAAGGCTTTGATTGAGCAAGGTGTTGAAATTCCTTATCAGAATGCCACCAGCAGCGGAGCCACTTCGGTTGAATTCAAGAAAGCCAATCTGAAGCTGGAAGTTGTGCCGCAAATCACACCTGACGGCAATGTCATTTTGACAGTAGATGTGACGAATGACAGTGTCGGCGCCACGGTCCCGGGCGGTGTGGCAATCAATACCAAGCATGTCCAGACCCAGGTCCAGGTTGAAAATGGTGGAACGGTAGTGATCGGCGGTATTTATACCCAGACAATTTCAAACGATGTTAGTAAAGTGCCACTGCTTGGAGATATTCCAGTTCTGGGTTATCTTTTCAAACAATCGCAGGTTGTTAACAAACGAACTGAATTATTGATTTTCCTGACACCGAAGATCGTCATCGACCGACTCGCTGGGCATTAATTGCACAGAGGACACCGGCCTGGCGCCGGTGTCTGCATTTTGAGCAAAAGGTTGAGTGGTGAAATGGTGCGGTACACAGGCAATATCTTTCTGGTAGGCCTGATGGGCGCGGGCAAGACTACGGTTGGCCGCGCTCTGGCAAAAAAACTCAACAAGCTATTCATTGATTCGGATCACGAAATCGAGGCGCGCACCGGCGTCTCGATTCCCTTGATTTTCGAGATAGAAGGCGAAGAGAGCTTCCGCCAGCGCGAGACGGAAGTGATACGCGACCTCAGCGGCAGGCGCGGCATCGTGCTGGCCACCGGCGGCGGCGCTGTCATGCGGCCGGAAAACCGCGAATATCTGAAAAACCGCGGCACCGTGATTTACCTGCGTGCCAGCATCCACAATATCCTGCAGCGCACCAGCCGCGACAAGAACCGGCCGCTGTTGCAAACGGCCGATCCGCGCCGGCGCCTGGAAGAATTGTCGCGGCAGCGCGAGCCGTATTACCGCGACGTAGCCGACATTGTCATCGACACCGGCCGACCTAACGTACAATTCCTGGTACACAGCATCCTGAGCCAGCTGGAACTGCTGCCCGACGAGCCTGAAGCAGGATCGGGTGCAGTTAGCCAGGCTGGCGCTATCGCCCCCATTTCAGCAAATTCTTCTATGAACCAGCAGTCGACTCCTCCGGCCCCGGCGCCGACCATCACGCTCCAGGTAGAACTGGGCGAGCGCAGCTACCCGATCGAGATCGGGCCGTCGCTGCTGAACGACCGCGAGCTGATTGCGCGCCTGATCACTGGCAAGCAGGTCGCCGTGGTGACCAACACCACCGTCGCGCCGCTGTACCTGCAGGGATTTAGCCAGGCGTTGAAGGACGCCGGCAAGAGTGTGCTGGAAATCGTATTGCCGGACGGCGAAGAAGAAAAGAACTGGGCCAGCCTGATGCAGATCTTCGATCGCCTGCTGAGCGCAAAGTGCGACCGCAAGACGACTTTGATCGCCCTGGGCGGCGGGGTTATCGGCGACCTTACCGGTTTTGCTGCTTCGGCCTACATGCGCGGCGTGCCGTTCGTGCAGATCCCGACTACCCTGCTGGCGCAGGTCGATTCCTCGGTGGGCGGCAAGACCGGCATCAACCATCCGCTCGGCAAGAACATGATCGGCGCGTTCTACCAGCCGCAAGCGGTGATCGCCGATACCATGACCTTGCACAGCCTGCCGGAGCGCGAGCTGTCGGCCGGGCTGGCGGAAGTGATCAAATACGGTGCGGTGATCGACGCCGGATTTTTCAAATGGATAGAAGACAATATCGGCAAGCTGATGGCGCGCGACAACGTTGCCCTGGCTTACGCCATCCGCCGCTCCTGCGAACTGAAGGCCGACGTCGTCAGGCAAGACGAACGCGAAGGCGGCTTGCGCGCCATCCTGAATTTCGGCCATACCTTCGGCCATGCGATCGAATCCGGCCTGGGTTACGGCAAATGGCTGCATGGCGAAGCAGTCGGCTGCGGCATGGTGATGGCAGCCGACCTGTCGCACCGGCTGGGGCACATCAGCGCCGTCGACAAGGAACGCGTCAGTGCGCTGGTGCGCGCCGCCGGCCTGCCGACCGAGGCGCCCAACCTCGGCGCCCAGCGCTGGCTGGAGCTGATGCAGGTCGATAAGAAGAACGAAGGCGGCCAGATCAAGTTCATCCTGATGAAGCCCTTGGGCGGCCACCTGGTCACCGGCGCGCCGCAAGATGCGCTGCTGGCGACGCTGCAGCAGCTAGCCTCAGGAGATGTGGCGCGATGAACCCGGAAGCGTCTCTCGCCCCCTATGCCGCACATTCTGCGCTGTCGCGAGGACGCCTGTTCGAGGAAACCCCACCCAGCGCCCGCAGCGAATTCCAGCGCGACCGCGACCGCATCATCCATTGCACCGCATTCCGCCGCCTGGAATACAAGACCCAGGTTTTCGTCAACCATGAAGGCGACCTGTTCCGCACGCGCCTGACCCACAGTATCGAAGTGGCGCAAATCGCCCGTTCGATTGCGCGCAACCTTCAGTTGAACGAAGACCTGGTCGAGGCGATTTCGCTGGCCCACGACCTGGGACATACGCCATTCGGCCATGCCGGCCAGGATGCCTTGAATGACTGCATGGAGGCGCATGGCGGCTTCGAGCACAACCTGCAGAGCCTGCGGGCGGTCGACAAGCTGGAGCAGCGCTATGGCGCTTTTGACGGCTTGAACCTGATGTTCGAGACCCGCGAGGGCATCCTGAAGCACTGTTCGCTGGCCAACGCCAAGAAACTGGGCGATATCGGCGAGCGCTTCATCCTGCGCAAGCAGCCGAGCCTGGAGGCGCAAGTGGCCAACCTGGCCGACGAGATCGCCTACAACAACCATGATGTCGACGACGGATTGCGTTCAGGCCTGCTGACGCTGGAGCAGATGAACCAGGTAGATTTTTATGCGGTCCACAGCCGCGAGGTCGAGCAACTGTTTCCCGGCCTCGGCGGGCGCCGTGCGATCAACGAAACGGTGCGGCGCATGATCAACGCCCTGATCACCGACCTGATCCAGACCTCGCAGCAGCGCATCCTCGACGCCCGCCTGCAGAGCGTCGACGATGTGCGCAATGCGCCGCCCCTGATCGCCTTTTCCGACGGCATGGCGCAACAGGCAGCGTTGCTGAAGCGCTTCTTGCGCGAAAACCTGTATCGCCATTACCTGGTCAATCGCATGACGGCCAAGGCGCGCCGCATCGTCGCCGAGCTGTATGCCTGTTTCAGCGCCGAGCCGACCCTGCTGCCGCCTGACTATCAGCTGGGCCAGGCCGGCGCAAGCCTGCAGGCGCGGGCGATCGCCGATTACATCGCCGGCATGACCGACCGTTATGCGATACGCGAGCACAGGCGTTTGTTCCTGGTGGACGAAGGCCATCTTTGACATGCGCGGCAAAGAGATTTCCGGTCTCTTGATCTAAACGCAACTAGTTAGGGTAGACTTTGTCGTTATCCATTCACTTCATGAGGATCATTATGCGTCGCGTATACCAAACAGCAGTGACCTTGGCCCTGGCGGCAACCGCTTCCGCCGCGCTCGCCTTGTCCTTGAGCGACCTGAGCAACCAGGACGCCAGCAGCGGCCTGAAGGCTGCGCTGCAAAAAGGCGCGGATGTCGCGGTGTCCAAGCTTGGCGTCGAGAATGGTTTCCTGAACAACGACAAGGTCAAGATCGGCTTGCCCAGCGTGCTCGACAAAGCCATGCCGCTGCTGCGGATGACCGGCCAGGGACAGAAGCTGGACGACCTGGTGGTGTCGATGAACCATGCCGCCGAACAAGCCGTGCCGCTGGCCAAGCCGCTGCTGTTGAATGCGGTCAAATCGATGTCGGTGACGGATGCGAAAAACATCCTGACCGGCGGCGATACCTCGGTGACTGATTTCTTCAAGGCAAAGACTTCGACGCAGCTGGGCCAGAAATTCCTGCCTATCGTCAAAGGCGTGACTGACCGCAACGGCTTGTCGGCGCAATACAATTCGGTCATGGGACAAGTCGGCAAGACCGGCATGGTGCCGGCCCAGCAAAGCACAGTTGAAGGTTATGTCACGCAGCGTGCGCTCGACGGCCTGTACACCGTCATCGGCGATGAAGAAAAAGCGATACGGCAGGATCCGGTCGGCGCCGGCAGCGCAATTATCGGCAAGGTGTTCGGCGCCTTGAAATAAAGGGCGCCGCAGCGGTAAACAATAATATGGCTTGACAATAACAAAGGGCGCATTGACTGCGCCCTTGTTCATTTATTGGCGCGAGCCACACGGCTCGCGCGGGCCGGATCAGGTCGCGGCGGGGAGTTCTTCCGGCCGGTGCTTGATAGCATCGTGCTGGTGGTCTTGCATCTTGTCCTTGTATTTGATCACCTGGCGATCGAGCTTGTCGATCAGGGCGTCGATGGCGGCGTAAAGATCGTGGGCAATGCTTTCGGCATGCAGGTCTTTTCCTTTTACGCGCAGATTGATTTCCGCTTTTTGGCGCTTTTCTTTTTCAGTAATCTTGTCGACCGTCAGGATCACGCTGATATCGATGACCTGGTCGAAATGGCGTTTGATACGCTCTAGTTTGCTTTGTACGTATTCGCGAATGGCAGGGGTTAATTCGAGGTGATGCCCACTGATGGTGAAGTTCATACAGCGCTCCTATCAAGAATATTGCTGGCGGTCCGGAGCCGGATACGCAGGATCTTTAGGCGGAAAGTCGGAAAACGGACAGTCCTGGCAAGAACCAATGAAACCCGCTTCGTCTGGACACAGCAAGGGTAAGCTTTACAATCAAACCAGAAGAACTACAAGGCCTTGCGTAAATTAACAGACGGAATTTTCAGTGCTTCGCGATATTTTGCGACGGTGCGGCGGGCTACCACCATACCTTGTTCCGCAAGCATGTCGGCAATCTTGCTGTCAGAGAAAGGATTTTTTGTATCTTCCGCTCCTATCAATTGCTTAATGAGTGCCCTGATTGCCGTTGAGGAAGCCTCTCCACCTGCCTCAGTAGCAACATGGCTGCCGAAGAAATACTTCAGTTCAAACATCCCGTGGGGAGTGAGCATGTATTTCTGAGTGGTTACACGGGAAATAGTACTCTCGTGTAGTCCCAGTGTATCAGCTATTTCACGCAACACAAGCGGCCGCATGGCCACCGCGCCGTGCGAAAAGAAATTCCTCTGGCGTTCCACGATGGCCTGCGCCACCCGCAGGATGGTGTCGAAACGCTGCCGCATATTCTTGATCAGCCACTTGGCTTCCTGCAGCTGCGAAGTGAGCGCGCCGTCGCCTTTGCTTTGCTTCAGAATGTTGGCATACAGGACATTCACCCTGAGCCTTGGCATGACGTCATTGTTGAGCATGACCTGCCAGCCTTGCTTGCTGCGCCTGACGATCACATCGGGCACGACATAGTCGGAAGTGTTGGCGGCGAACGGCGCGCCAGGGTGCGGATTGCACTGCTTGATGACTGCCTGCGCCTCGCGCAGGTCTTCGTCGTCGCAGTCGAGCGCCTTCTTGATTTTATTGAAATCACGTTGCGCAAAAAGCATCAGATGGTCTTGCACAATCGCCAATGCAAGCCGGCGCGTGACAAATGGCACTTTGACAAAGCGCCTGATCTGCAAGCTCAGGCATTCAGCCGCATTGCGGGCGCCGACGCCTGCCGGATCGAAACTCTGCACCATCTTCAACGCCGTCGATAATTCTTCGATGGCGATTTCCAGTTCCGGCGGCAGGCGCTCGAGGATTTCCTCCAGAGACTCTTCCAGGTAGCCGTTGTCGTCGAGCGCATCGATGGTCAGCTCGACCAGCGCGCTGTCGCGCATGTCGTGCAGCGTCTCGCGCATCTGCTGCAGCAGATGTTCGCGCAGGGTGGATTCGTGAGCTTCCAGCTGCGGCCGCGCATCTTCGTCATCCGGGGTTTTTGAACTGCGCGCGACGTCGTCGAAACTCCATTCGCCGTCGCCGTTTTCCGGGCTGCTCTCGGCGGTCGGCGGCGCATCGAGTCCGGTTTCGTTTTCGCTCGGCGAGCTGCTTACTTCACTGTCGCCCACCGGTGCATCCATGGTCGGCGTGGCGCCGCTGATGGCGCCGTCCGCCAGCAAGCGTACGGAATTGTCGAGCGGGTCGTCGACCCGCTCCAGCAGCGGATTGTCCGACAGGATCTGTTCCAGCTCCTGGTGCAGTTCGAGCGTGGACAATTGCAGCAGCCGGATGGACTGCTGCAACTGAGGCGTCAGCGCAAGATGCTGCGAGGTGCGTAGCTGGAGTGATTGTTTCATGGCTTCCGTGCAGACAATTCACTGGTATTTCTTTATTCGGGGCAGGCTGCCGCCGCAGCGCGGCGCATTCCCTTGTCCCCGACCGTTCGGGCATATCTCGATCAAGCTACATGCGGAAATGCTCGCCCAGGTATACGCGCCGCACCGACTCGTCGGCGATGATGTCGTCCGGACTGCCGCTGGCCAGCACGCTGCCCTGATTGATGATGTAGGCGCGATCGCAGATACCGAGCGTTTCGCGCACATTGTGGTCGGTGATCAGCACGCCGATGCCGCGTTCCTTGAGGAAGCGGACGATGCGCTGGATCTCGATCACGGCGATCGGATCGATCCCGGCAAACGGCTCATCCAGCAGGACAAAGCGGGGATTGGTAGCCAGCGCGCGAGCGATTTCGACCCGCCGGCGTTCACCGCCCGACAGCGACAGCGCCTGGTTTTCACGCAGTTTTTCGATTTGCAGTTCGTGCAGCAGTTTTTGCAGCTGCTCGTCGATTTCGGCCTTGGTGAGCGGTTTGCCGTTGGGACGCTGCAGTTCCAGCACGGCGCGGATATTGTCTTCCACCGTCAGCTTGCGGAACACCGATGCTTCTTGCGGCAGATACGACAGGCCGAGCACCGCGCGCCGGTGGATAGGCAAACGCGAAATGTCGACGCCGTCGAGGTCGATCTCGCCGCCGTCCGACGGCACCAGGCCGACGATCATGTAGAAAGAGGTAGTCTTGCCGGCGCCGTTGGGGCCCAGCAGGCCGACCACTTCGCCGCAATGCACTTTCAGCGACACATCATGGACTACCTGGCGCGCGCCGTAGCTTTTCTGCAGGCCTTTGACGATCAGGGTGCTGGGTGCTGTCATTGTGGAGCTTTCGGGCGCGGCTGGATGACGGCGCGTATGCGTCCGGCGCCTGCCTGGCTGTTGCCGTTGACGGTATTGTTGACCGAATAGAATTCAGTGCGGCTGTCATAGGAAATGAATTCGCCGTTCACTTCGTCGGTCGGCTTGTCGCCTTGCAGGCGGCGCATCTGCGCCTTGGAAAACAGCTTGGTGATTTCCGTCTTGCCGTCGTATTCGATGCGTTCGGCATGGCCGTCTATCCACAGGTCGGGGCCGCCGTCGCGTTTTTGCTTGAACGTGGCGAGCTTGCCGGGATCCGCATACAGGGTGGCGAACTGGTAGCCGGACGGATCGGTAGTCACCACCACGCGGTCGGCTTTCATCAGCAGCGTACCGCGCGTCAGCACCACGTTGCCGGTGGCGACGTTGACCTGCTTGACGTCGTCATAGGTGAGCTGGTCGGAATCGATCAGCGTAGGTTTTTCGGAGTCTGCTTTTTCCGCATGCGCCACGCCTATGGCGCTGAGCAACAGCAGGGATATGAAAAATATTCGTTTCATGAAAAATCCTGGATAAAGGATAGAACGGTGTGCATACATGGCCTGTTTGCCTGGATCAGCGAGGTTTTGGCGGAAACACGCCGTGGACCTTGCTGAACAGTTTCAGTACACGCGTGGAATTATTGAAATCCATGCCGGTGCCATGCAATATCGATTGCCCCAGCGTGAGCTCCACCGGTTTGTCGGACTGCATGACGTCGTCGTCGGGCAGCAGCAGCAGGTATTCGGATTTCAGGTGGAAATTGTCGGCCTGCGGCGTCTTCGGCCGGTCCGCGTTGACGTCGCCATACAAATGCACCTTGCTGTTGTTGTCTTCGATCTTGCCGCGGTCGGCGCGCAGGTTCATCGGCGGCTTTTCCTTGTCCAGGCTGTGGATCAGCGGCTTTTGCACATCGAACGAATCGTCGCCCGGATTGTGGGTCAGCAGGTCGCCCGAGATGTTGTAGCGCGGCTGCCCGGTGGGCGACATCTGCACGTAATTGAAATGCTCGACGAAATAATCGGGTTCGGTGCGCGCCGCCTTCGGCAGCAGGTCTTCGGTATTCTGGTGCATCACCTGCACCAGCCAGAAACTGCCGAGCGCCAGCAAGACGAACAATATCAGCAGCAGCAGGAAACGAAAGCGGTAGGTGGAGCGCAGGTTTTTCATGCGATGCCCGGCGGTGTGGTGCGCAGGTACGACGCCAGCGTCGCCGCGTAGGTATTTTGCGCTTGCATGATTAGGTCGCAGATTTCACGCGCCGCGCCGTGGCCGCCGCCGGCCTGGGTGACGTAGTGCACGCGGCTGCGGACATCTGGATGGCCGTTGGGGACGCTGACCGCAAAACCGACCTGCGACAGGATCGGCAAGTCGATCACGTCGTCGCCGATAAAGCCGCAGGCATCCGGCGCGAGCTCCAGTTGCGCGAGCAATTTCACAAACGCCGCATGCTTGTCGTGCACGCCTTGCTGCACGTGGGCGATGCCGAGGTCGCTGGCGCGCCGGCTGACGATCGCCGATTGCCGCGCGCTGATGATGGCGGTGGCTACCCCGCTCTGCTGCAACTGCTTGATGCCGTGGCCGTCGAGCGCGTTAAAACGCTTGAGCTGTTCGCCGTCGGCGCCGTACAGCAGGCCGCCGTCGGTCAGTATGCCGTCGACATCGAAAATCATCAGGCGCACCCGCGCTGCGCGCGCTGTCAGGTCGGCAGTCTCGCCGTGCTTGGCCTGGATGTTCATCAGATTACCTTGGCGCGCGTCAGGTCATGGATATGCAGCGCACCGACCAGCATGCCGGCGGCGTCGGTGACCAGCAGCTGGTTGATGCGGAATTGCTCCATCATGTGCACCGCGTCGACCGCCAGTTGGTCCGGGCCGATGGAGCGCGGGTTGGCGTGCATGACGTCGGCGATCGTGAGCTTGGTGAAATCCTGCACCTGCTCGATCAGCCGGCGCAGGTCGCCATCGGTAAAGACGCCGATGGCATGGAATTTGTCATCCACCACAGCCGTCATGGCGATGCCCTTGCGGGTGATCTCCAGCAGCGCCAGCGAGAGCGATACGTCCGCGGTCACCGCGGGAATAGCTTCGCCGCTGCGCATGACGTCGCGCACATGGGTCAGCAGGCGCCGTCCGAGCGCGCCGCCGGGATGGGAACGGGCGAAATCTTCTTCGCGGAAGCCGCGCGCATCCAGCAGCGCCACCGCCAAGGCATCGCCCATCGCCAGCGTCGCGGTGGTGCTGGCGGTCGGCGCCAGGTTCAGCGGACAGGCTTCCTGGTCGACCTTGACATCCAGGTGCACATTGGCCAGCTGCGCCAGCGCCGAGTCCTGGTTGCCGGTCATGGCGATCAGGCTGGCGCCCATGCGCTTGATGATCGGCACGATCGCCATCAACTCCGCGGTTTCGCCGGAATTCGAAATGGCGATGAACGCATCGTCCTCGGTCACCATGCCGAGGTCGCCATGCGCCGCTTCGGCCGGATGGATGAACAGGGCGGGGGTGCCGGTAGAGGCCAGCGTGGCGGCGATCTTGCGGGCGATATGGCCGGATTTTCCTATTCCCGATACCACCACCCGGCCGCTGCAATTGAGCAGCAAGGCAATCGCCTGGGCAAAAGGATCGTTGAGGTCGTCGGAAATCCGGTTCTTCAGTGCGATGATGGCATCGGCTTCGATTTGCAGGGTGCTGCGAGCAAGCTTCAACGCACGGCCGGCGTCGAATGGCTTGGGCAGGGTTTGGGGCAAAATTTTGGTATCGGTTAGACTCATCCCGAAAGTATAAACGAAATCCTAAAGCAAAAAACTTGCCAGTCTCGATCCGCATCAATTAATCTGTCTCAAGTTCTGCCCGCATTAGCGTTGCTGCAACATAATGTTGATATCGAAATAATTAATCACCGATGATGCTTACCGGACTAGAACTGACAATCTTGCTGCTTGGCTCCGCCGTACTGGGCGTGGTGGCTTTTCGCAGCTTTCATTTGCCGCCGATGCTGGGTTACCTGGCGGTGGGCATCCTGATCGGCCCGCATGCGCTGGGTTTTGCCGAAGACAACGCCACTACCCACGCGCTGGCGGAATTCGGCGTGGTGTTCCTGATGTTTTCGATCGGCCTCGAGTTTTCGCTGCCGAAACTGACGGCGATGCGGCATATCGTGTTCGGCCTGGGCATGGCGCAGGTCGGCTTGACCATCGGCGCCACCATGCTGTTCAGCTGGCTGATGGCGGTCATCCTGCCGCAGCTCACCAATATCAGCTGGCAGGCCGCGTTCGCCCTGGGCGGCGCGCTGACCATGTCTTCCACGGCGATCGTATCGAAGCTGCTGACCGAGCGCATGGAGCTGGAAAGCGAGCACGGCCGCCGCATCATCGGCATCCTGCTGTTCCAGGACCTGGCGCTGGTGCCTTTGCTGATCGTGGTGCCGGCCCTTGCCGAGCATAACGGCAACCTGCTGGCGACGCTGGCCTGGGCCAGCGGCAAGGCGTTGCTGGTGCTGGCGCTGCTGCTGTTCTTCGGCCAGAAGCTGATGCGGCGCTGGTTCCAGATCGTGGTGCGGCGCCGCTCGCAAGAGCTGTTCATGCTGAACCTGCTGCTGGTCACGCTGGCCGCGGCCTGGATTACCGAGCGCGCCGGCCTGTCGCTGGCGCTGGGCGCGTTCATTGCCGGCATGCTGATTTCGGAAACCGAATACAAGCACCAGGTGGAAGAGGACATCAAATCGTTCCGGGATGTGCTGCTGGGGCTGTTCTTCATCACCGTCGGCATGCTGCTCAACCTGCGGCTGGTGATCGAACACTGGTGGCTGGTATTGCTGCTGCTGGTCGGTCCGGTGCTCCTCAAGTTCATGCTGATCGCGGCGCTGGCGAAAATCTTCCGCTCGTCCACCGGCGTTGCGCTGCGCACCGGCCTGGCGCTGGCGCAGGCGGGAGAGTTCGGTTTCGTGCTGCTGAACCAGGCCGGCGGCCTGCAGCTGGTCGATCCGCTGCTGGTCCAGCTGATCCTGGCGTCGATGGTGCTGTCGATGCTGGCGGCGCCATTCATCCTGGCCAAATCCGACGCCATCGTGATGAAACTGTCTTCCAGTGAATGGATGATGCAGTCGCTGGCCCTGACCCAGATCGCCACGCGCACCATGGCCACCAAGAAGCACGTGATCATTGCCGGCTTCGGCCGCAGCGGCCAGAGCCTGGCCAAGCTGCTGGAAGAAGAGGGCATCGATTACCACGCGCTCGATCTCGATCCCGACCGCGTGCGCGACGCCCGCTCTGCCGGTGCGCATGTCTCTTACGGCGACGCCTCGCGCCGCGAAAGCCTGGTGGCGGCCGGCGTGCATCGCGCCGCCGCCCTGGTGATCACCTACGCCAGCACGCCCTCGGCCTTGAAGGTCTTGCACCATGTGAGCGAACTGGCGCCGGCCCTGCCGGTGATCGTGCGCAGCTATGACGACACCGATCTCGACCAGTTGCGCGCCGCCGGCGCCACCGAAGTGGTGCCGGAAGCAATGGAGGGCAGCCTGATGCTGGCCTCGCACGCGCTGGTCATGCTGGGAGTGCCGCTGCGCCGGGTAGTGCACCGGGTGCAGGCGACGCGCGACGAGCGTTATGCCGCGCTGCGCGGATTTTTCCATGGCATCGACGATGCGCAGGATACCGCCGACCACCTGCAGGTGCGCTTGCACTCGGTGGCTTTGCCGGAAGGCGCGCGCGCCGTCGGCCGCTCGCTGGGCTGGCTAGGCTTGCCGGAAATGGGCGCAGAGATCGCCGCCTTGCGGCGCGGCCGCAGCGGCATTGCGCCGACGCCGGAAGCAGTGTTGCAGGCAGGAGACATCGTCGTCTTGCGCGGCGCCGCCGACGCCATCTCGCGCGCTGAAGGGCGTTTGCTGCAAGCCTGGAGCAGCGCCAGCCAGCATAGCGACGAAGATTTTTGAAATAATACCCATTCTCATTCAATCGACATTTACAATACGAACTTTGACTTCGAGTAAGCGGGTTTGTGATTGTGAAAAAAGAAATACGTCATTGGCTGGTCAAGCTGCACCGCTACAGCGGTTTGCTGCTGTCTTTGTATATTGTCATGGCGGGCCTGACCGGCGCCGCGCTGGCGTTCAATGACGACATCGATGCCTGGCTCAATCCGCAGTTCTACCATCTCGGCTCCAGCGGCAACCGGCAGCCTATCGATGCCTTGGTGACCCGGGTTGAGCAGGATTACCCGCATGCGCGGCTAGCCTTTTTCGCGATGGGGCCGGACGCCGGCGCGCCGCTCGAGGCAAAACTGCGGCCGCGCAAGCCGAGCGACGAGCTGATGGTGGATACGGTGTTTATCGATCCGGCCACGGCAGCCGTGGTCGGCGAGCGCAATACCAAGGCGGTCAGCCTGGCGCCGCAGAACCTGATGCCTTTCCTGTTCCGCCTGCATCGCTACCTGCTGCTGGACAAGCCCGGCGCCATCATTTCCGGCAGCCTCGGCCTGTTGTGGCTGGCGACGCTGCTGATCGGCTTCGCGCTGGCCTGGCCCAGGCACCGCAAGGGCTGGGGCAAGGCGCTGTCGATCAAGCGCGGCGCCGGCGGTTTTCGCCTGATGTACGACTTGCATCGTACCGTCGGCCTGGTGGCCGGGGTGCTGCTGGTGATCACTGCTTTTACCGGCGCCGTGATGAACCTGCCGGACGTTGCCCGCCCGCTGGTTTCCAGCCTGTCGCCGCTGACCCCGCCGCCCAAGGAAGTCGCCAAATCGCTGGCCACCGAGAACAAGCGGCAGATCAGCTGGCAACAGGCGCTGGCTTCGGCGCAAGCCAGCCTGCCGCATGCCACGCCGGCGCGCATCGCGCACGACGAAAAACACGGCATCTACCAGGTCCGCCTGCGCAAGGCCGACGATATCCAGGACAGCGGCAGCGTGCGCGTATTTGTCGACGCTGCGGACGGCCATGTGCTGCGCTCGCTGGATCCGCTGCAAGGCTCGGCCGGCGATGCTTTCATCGGCGTGCAATATGGCTTGCACACCGGCCAGATCATGGGTTTGCCGGGCAAGATATTGGTGGCCTTCCTGGGTATCCTGCCGCTGTTGTTCACGATTACCGGCATCGCCATCTGGCTGCAAAAGCGCAAATCGGAAGCGCTGGTGCGAGCGCGCCGCCTGCATCCAGCCTGACAGCGGCCAAGCCGGCGATAGCTATTTCGGCGGCCGCAGCTTGCCGAACAACCAGCCGGTCTTGCTGCCGCTGAGCGTCATCGCCATCTGCTGGCGCGCGACTGGCATGCTGCAGAGCGGGCCCAGGGCGATATCGCGCAAGGTGCTGGCGATGCGCGAGTCGGATTGGAAAAAGGGCGTCAGCAGTTTGCTGGCGCCCTGGTAATAACGCAAATGCGCGCGCCGCCGCTGCGAATACAGGGCCAGCGCGTGTTCCACCGCCGGCGCCTCGGCAAAACAGGCCGCCAGCGTCATCGCATCGACCAGCGCCAGGTTGGCGCCTTGCCCCAGCTGCGGGCTGGTGGCGTGGGCGCAATCGCCGATGCAAACTACCCGCGCATCGTGCCAGTGCCGCATCTGCACATCGGCATACCGCGCAAAGGTCAGCTGTTCCGGGTTTTGTATATGTTGCAGAACCGTGGCAACCGGAGCCAGTTCCATCACTGTTTTTTTCCACGCCTCCAGTCCTTGCTCCTGCCAATGCTGCAGGCGATCTGCGCGCAGGCTCCAGAACATGCTGAGGATCGGCCTTTCCATTTGCCGATAGGCAAAGCCGGTAGGCATCAGCCCCAGCATCTGGTGCGCATGGCGGAACCATTGGCGCAGCCCGCCCTGCGTCAGCCCATCGTCAGGCACCAGCGCCCACAACGCACCCCAAGGATAAGGCGTGACCTTTTGCGGGATCGCCAGCGCCGCCCGCAGTTGCGAACGGGTGCCGTCGGCGATGACGGCGCAGTCGAACTCGCCGGCGAGCGCTTCGATGCCGCCAGGCGCAGGGTCGCGGGAAAACAGCAGGGCCTTGTCGCCCGACTGCTGGATGCGGGTGATGTCAGTCGCGCTGCGAACCGTGATCTGTGCCGCCTGCACCGCTTGCCACAACACGGAAAACAAGGCGCCGCGATGCAGGCCGAGGCCGAACGATTGCGGATCGTGGTGGCGATAGCGCACATCCAGCACCGTGCGGCCGCCGGCCGTGGTGCCGAACAGACGGTCGTTGCGGGCGCCGTGCTCCAGGATGGTGTCGAGCAGGCCAAGCGCCGCCAGCACGTGCATGCCGGTCGGCTGCAGCAAGATGCCGGCGCCTACCGCGGTGGGTTGCGCCACACGCTCGAACAAGGTGACCTGATGGCCGGCGCGGGCCAGGAACAGGGCGCTGGCGGCGCCCGCGGTGCCGCCGCCGACGATGGCTATGCGCAGCATGGCGGCTGCACGCTGAAGGCGGGTTTCAATGGCTCAGCAGGATATTGCCGGAAGCAGCGGAGCGGCTGCCGGGCAGCGGCTGGTTGCTTTGCCCGTGATAGGCAAACACCACCGACTCCTTGACCGTTTCGGTATTGTTCCGTCCGGCGGCATGGAACAGGCCGCTGTGGAAAAACACCACGTCGCCCTGCTGCAGCTCCACCGCTTTCCCTTGCGCAAACAAGGCCTGGTTTGCCGCCACTTCCGGGCGCAGGAAATCCAGCTCGTCCATCTGCTCGGGCTTGATATCGATGCGGTGCGAGCCGGGAATGAAGCGCAGGCCGCCGTTGTCCTGGTTCTCGCTGTCGAGCGCCAGCCAGACCGAGATCAGTTCGTTGCGCGGGAACGACCAGTAGCGGATATCGCGATGCCAGCCGGTGGCGGTGCCGAAATGCGGGTGCTTGGTCATCACGCAGTTGTGGTGCGACAAGGTGAGGCACACCGGCTCGCCCAGCAGCAGTTCCAGCATCGCCACCAGCTGCGGATTGCCGGCCCAGGCGCGATAGCTGTCGTGGCGCTGGTAGGCATTGCGCAAGCGGCGCGCGGTGCGGCCGCCGGCGCTGTCGAGCGATTTCGGCGCTCCGGCATAACCGACTTCCGCTTCGTATTCCAGCGGCGCCACCGCCTGCGCCAGGTGCGCATTGGCGGTGGCGATCATCAGCTGGCAATCCGCTGCCGGCACCATGCGCGGCAGGATCAGGTAACCGTCTTTTTCAAAGGCGTCGATTTGCGCTGCGGACAGCGCCGGAGTGGTGTTGGTGGACATGGTTATCTCGTTTATCGCATCCATTCACGAAGCGCGGGCCCAGGCGCTTTCGCATCCAGGCCAAGGCCGCTGTCGACATGAAATGCCTGTTTATTTTTTTTGCAGTAAAGGTCCCAGGTACTTGCCGGTAACGCTGGCCGGGTTCGCCGCCACCTGCTCCGGCGTGCCGGTAGCGATGATGCGGCCGCCGCCGGCGCCGCCTTCCGGCCCGAGGTCGATCAGCCAGTCCGCGGTCTTGATGACATCCAGGTTGTGTTCGATGATGACCACGGTATTGCCCTGGTTGCGCAGGCGATGGATCACCTTCAGCAGCAGGTCGATGTCATGGAAGTGCAAGCCGGTAGTCGGCTCGTCCAGGATATACAGGGTGCGGCCGGTGTCGCGTTTCGACAGTTCCAGCGACAGCTTGACCCGCTGCGCTTCGCCGCCGGACAAGGTGGTCGCGCTCTGGCCAAGCCGGATATAGCCGAGGCCGACATCGAGCAGCGTATGCAGCTTGCGGGCGATGATCGGCACCGGCTTGAAGAATTCATAGGCTTCTTCCACCGTCATGCCCAGCACCTCGGTGATGCTCTTGCCCTTGTAATGCACTTCCAGCGTTTCGCGGTTGTAGCGCTTGCCGTGGCATACGTCGCAAGGCACGTACACGTCCGGCAGGAAGTGCATCTCGACCTTGATCACGCCGTCGCCCTGGCAGGCTTCGCAGCGGCCGCCCTTGACGTTGAACGAGAAACGGCCGGCGTTGTAGCCGCGTTCCTTGGCCATCGGCACGGTCGAGAACAGGTCGCGGATCGGCGTAAACAAGCCGGTGTAGGTCGCCGGATTGGAGCGCGGCGTGCGGCCGATAGGAGCCTGGTCGACCGAGATCACCTTGTCGAAATGTTCCAGGCCGCCGATCGATTCGTGCGCCGCCGGCTCGGCTTGCGAGCCGTACAGGTGGCGTGCGGCAGCGTGGTACAGGGTGTCGTTGACCAGGGTCGACTTGCCCGAGCCGGACACGCCGGTGACGCAGGTCAGCAAGCCGACCGGCAAGTTCATCGTGACGTTCTTCAGGTTGTTGCCGGTGGCGCCGGTGATGATGAACTGGCGGTCGGGATCGGCCGGCGTACGCGTTTTCGGCACGGCGATTTTCAGCGTGCCGTTCAGGTATTTGGCCGTCAGCGACTTCTTGTTCTTGAGGATCTGATCCAGCGTGCCTTCGGCGATCACCTCGCCGCCGTGCACGCCCGCGCCCAGGCCCATGTCGACCACGTAGTCGGCAGTGCGGATTGCATCTTCATCGTGCTCCACCACCAGCACGCTGTTGCCGATGTCGCGCAAGTGGCGCAGGGTTTCGATCAGGCGGTCGTTGTCGCGCTGGTGCAAACCGATCGACGGTTCGTCCAGCACGTACATCACGCCGGTCAGGCCGGAACCGATCTGCGAAGCCAGCCGGATCCGCTGCGCTTCGCCGCCGGACAAGGTGTCGGCGCTGCGTTCCAGCGACAGGTAATCTAGGCCGACATTGTTCAGGAAGGTCAGGCGCGAGACGATTTCCTTGATGATGCGGTCGGCGATTTCCTTCTTGGCGCCGGTCAGCTTGAGCTTTTCAAAGAAGGCCAGGGTTTCGCGCAGCGGCGTCGCGGCGATTTCGTAGATGGCTCTTTCCTGCTTGCCGTTGCCGACCTTGACGAAACGTGCTTCGACCCGTAGCCGAGCGCCGTGGCAAGACGGGCATTCTTTTTCGTTGATGAACTTGGCCAGCTCTTCCTTGACCGCCATCGAATCGGTTTCGCGATAGCGGCGCTGCAGGTTGTTGACCACGCCTTCAAACGTGTGTTCCTTGATCACCGTGCGGCCGCGTTCGTTGACGTAGCTGAACGGAATGGTTTCGCGGCCGGAACCGTACAGCACAGCCTGCTGGGCCTTTTCCGGCAATTTTTCAAACGGCACGTCGATGTCGAAATCGTAGTGTGCCGCGATGCTGGTCAGCATCTGGAAATAGAACTGGTTGCGCCGGTCCCAGCCCTTGACCGCGCCGCTGGCCAGCGACAGGTTAGGGAAGGCGACGATGCGCTTGGGATCGAAAAATTCGATGTGACCCAGGCCGTCGCATTCCGGGCAGGCGCCCATCGGATTGTTGAAGGAGAACAGGCGCGGTTCCAGCTCCTGCAGCGAATAACCGCAGATCGGGCAAGCGAACTTGTTGGAATACATGTGCTCGGCGCCGCTGTCCATTTCCAGCGCAATCGCGCGGCCTTCGGCCAGCCGCAATGCGGTCTCGAAGCTTTCCGCCAGGCGCTGCTTGGTGTCGGCTTTGACTTTCAGGCGATCGATCACCACGTCGATGGTGTGCTTCTCGGTTTTTTTCAGCTTGGGCAGGTCGTCGACTTCATAAATCTTGGCGGCGCCGGTGCCGCTCTGGATGCGGAAGCGCACGAAGCCGTGGGCCTGCATCTGTTCGAACAGGTCGACGTGCTCGCCCTTGCGGTTGGCCACCACCGGCGCCAGGATCATCAGCTTGGTGTCGTCCGGCATCGCCAGCACCGCATCGACCATCTGCGACACGGATTGCGCCGCCAACGGCTTTTCCGGATGATCCGGGCAATACGGCGTGCCGACCCGCGCGTACAGCAAGCGCAGGTAGTCGTGAATCTCGGTCACGGTGCCGACGGTGGAGCGCGGATTGTGCGAGGTGGCTTTCTGTTCGATCGAAATCGCCGGCGACAAGCCTTCGATCAGGTCGACATCCGGCTTCTCCATCAACTGCAGGAATTGCCTGGCGTAGGAAGACAGCGATTCGACATAGCGCCGCTGGCCTTCCGCATACAGCGTGTCAAACGCCAGCGACGACTTGCCGGAGCCGGACAGGCCGGTGATCACGATCAGTTTGTTGCGCGGTAAATCCAGATTGATGTTCTTGAGGTTGTGCGTACGCGCACCCCGGATGCGGATCTCTTCCATTTACAGCTTTCAGCGTAAGTTTAAGGCCGTGTTGGCTTGTTGGAATTGCAATTTTCACGTCGGGAAGGCTGGCCTTTGCTGCGAGCGGGAATCTTTGCCCGGCGCGGCCACGCCATACCAAACGGATCAACCTGACACTATATCAGGGTCGGGATTTTTAAGTTTATTCGGCCTGTCTTGCGCGGCCAACGTTTGGGCGGCTGTTGTCAGTGGCGGGAGTGGGACAATTCAAGTGTGTCTGGTATTCGTTACTTGCCGTCTAATATTCCTGGCATATCCAATGCAGTATTTGAGACTGGAACTGGCTCGTCTGACGGTTCAATTTGGACGCTGCGTGCGGCTACCAGCTAACGGAGAAGCCCGCTTGTGCGGGCTTCTCTCATATGCGGACTTTCTCACTACAAGTCTGGCGTGGAGTTGAGATAAATCAAGGGCCTACACACTGGTCAGGATGTCCTCAGAAAACACTGGGAACCAGGTTTTCGCCACCGGATACCTCGATAACAGTTCCGGTTACGTAGGGGTTCGTCATCAGGAACAATGCGGCATGCCCGATATCATCTCCTGTGCCCGCGTGCCGCGCCGGAAAGCTGTTGCGTACTTTTTCTTTCAGAGCCTCTCGCTGGTCATCGGAAAATTCTTTCCACAGGTCGGTGTCGACGAAGCCAGGACGTATCGTGTTGACACGGGTAGGAGCCAATTCCAGCGCGAGTGAACCCGATAAGGATTCCACCGCGCTAAACGCAGCCAGGACAGCGCTAAAACCGATTTTCGGCCGCACCGCCAAGCCACCCGTAAGAAGAGTGATCGAGCCGCCTTCCGTGAGATGGGGGGCCGCGTAACGCGCGCAGGCCCAGCTACCGAAGAACTTGCCGTCGAGATAGCTGCGAACACCGCGCATATCAGCGTCCATGAAATTTCCCCAGGATCCGAATTCGGGTCCCGCCGTGACGGCGAGATGATCAAATGATCCAATGGCGTCAAAGGTTTCTCGCACTGCGTCTTCATCGCGGACATCCAGGATCAGTTGTTCGTAGTTCGCCAAATCTGGGCGCTCCTTCATCGAGGTAGCGCGCCGACTTGCGACCGTCACGGACGCGCCTGCTGCGTGCGCCACGCGTGCAATTCCAAGTCCAATTCCCGTTTTGCCGCCGACCACCACTACTTTTTTTTCTGAGAGGCTCAGTGCGGCCGGCGACGATTGCCTTCGATCATTCAATGCTGTGCTCATGGATTTAGTCCTAACTAATCATTCGTTTCGATACTGTTGCAGGAATTGCCGCCGCAGAGCGGCCAAACCTGATTGGTGGAGGTGCTCGGGCGGTATTTCAAGTTATGTGCCGGCTCTGAGGGAATTGCAGGTAACCATGCTTTTCCCCACTCGCTGTTGCTATCACCTGATCTGCTGCTTGGGAACGCACCAATAATAAGTCGGCTAAATACAATTGATAATGAGCAGATATTTCATAGATACTATTCTTTAAAAGAATCAGTCGATTGGCCCATGGGCGGCTTGCACCTTTGATTTATGACAAAATCCATACGCGCTGTACCGAGGGAAAATGAATCATCGCGAAGGGACCGCAATGGATCGATTTTATGAATTGACCGCTTTCATCACGGTCGTCGAAGCAGGCGGCTTTTCCGCTGCTGCGCGCCGGCTTGGCGATTCGCAATCGGGGATTAGCAAATCGATCGGAGCATTGGAAACGCGGCTCGGCGTGCTGCTATTCAACAGGAGCACTCGTAGTGTGACCCTGACCGATCAAGGACAAAAATACTATGACCGTACCAAGCCGCTTCTTGAGGAGATAGACAAAGCGGATGAAGAGCTAACCGGCAGTGCTCTTGATATATCCGGTCTGGTCAGAGTCGCAACATCCTCTATATTCGGCCGATTGCACATCCTTCCGCTGCTACCCCAATTGCTGTCGCTCTATCCGAAAATCAAGTTGGATCTTCGCCTGTCAGACAGGGTTGAAGATTTGCTTGCAGACGGGATTGATTTAGCGATCAGAGTCAGCTCGGTACATGATCCTGATGCAGTGGTAAAGCGGGTAGCGGGTACCTCGTTGGTATGTGTCGGATCTCGCAGTTATTTTGATCGGCATGGGATGCCGACTGTCCCGGAAGACCTTGTCAATCACAATTGTCTTATCTATGGAGAGATGACGAATTGGACTTTTCTTGGACCGCAAGGAAAATTCAGCGTGCCAGTGAACGGCAATCTTTCGTCCAACGCCATGGAAACGATACTTTCCGGTGTACTTGGGGGCTTAGGCATCGGCATGTTTTCCAGAGCGTCGTTGACGGGTGAACTTCTGCATCCAGACATCATTACTGTCCTTGACCAATTTATGAGTGAACCGAGAGACGTCAGCCTCATCTGGCCAAAGCGCAAATTTGTATCGGTCAGGGTACGGCGAGTGACTGATTTTTTCGCTACGATGCTTGCCCAGCGTGTTTGAAAGAGAGGGGACTAGATCATCTATCGTCGAAGACTGGACGACGTGATTGACGAGAACCTCGCCGATCAGCATTCTTTTAAACAAGGATCATCTATGTCCAGCATGATCAAATGACAGATGGCACGCTCCCAGACGTGCATCCAACAGAAATGATGATGGATGTCCGCTGCAGGCCAGAAGCGGACATCTCTGCGACACCTCCAGATGACGCTCGCACATCCGGCTTACAATATCTTCATCCATTAACGCCGCCTGACGACAGGTGCCATGCCATGAGGTATTGCCATGAATAATGCTTTGAAGATCGATTTCGTCTCCGATGTCGTATGCCCCTGGTGTGCGATTGGGCTGGCGGGTCTCAATATCGCGCTTGAACGCCTCACTCCGGAGACACACGTCGACTTCACCGTCCACCCGTTCGAACTCAACCCTGGTATGCCCGCAGCCGGGCAAGAACAACTTGAACATATCACCGAAAAATACGGCATCACCGCCGATCAGGCACGCATCAACCGTGAGCATATCCGGGCCAGGGCGGCTGCGGTCGGTTTCACCATGAAGCGTGATGACGCCAGCCGTGTCTACAACACTTTCGACGCGCATCGTCTGCTTGCCTGGGCGAAAGAGAAGAATGCGCAAGCAACGCTCAAACTGGTCTTGCTCAAAGCCTATTTCACTGACGGGAAAAACATCGCGGACAGGAATGTACTGGCGGAACTTGCCATGCAAGCCGGCCTGGATGGCGCCGAAGCCGAAGAAGTACTGGCATCGGATCGGTTTGCTCGGGAAGTGAAGGAAGAGGAAGCGCTGTGGGCCCAGCGCGGCATCAGTAGCGTGCCCGCGGTCATCGTGAATGATCGCTACCTGATCTCGGGCGGCCAGCCGCCGGAGGTGTTTGAAGAGCAGCTTCGAGCGATCCTGGCGAGCGACGAGCGGGAGTGATTGTCGCGGGGGAGTGTTCACGAACCGGTGCTGACATCGGCGCTGACCGGGAATGGCCGGCGCCGGCCATAAGCTGCCAATGGGCTCGCTCGTACATATCGCTTACAATTCCAGCTATCGCTTAATTACCTCTAGGGAAGGCGTCCAAATGATCGACCATGTCTACATCTCGGTCACTGACATCGACAAGTCACTGGCCTTCTACTCTGAAACGTTGAAGCCACTCGGTTGGAGCATATTCGGCAACTACGAATCCGCTTCAGGCCCCGATGGCGTCCCTGATCTTTATGGCATCGGCGACGACGTATACGGAAAGGGAAAGGCGGTCGGATCAAGCATCTGGCTACGTCAACGCAAGGCCGGCGAGACCGGGCTGTACCTAGGGATTGTCTGCGACACCAATGAACTGGTCGACGCCGCCTACGCAGCTGCAATCAAAGCCGGTGGCACCGACGAGGGGAAACCAGCAGATCGCATCTACTTCGCCCCTGGCTACTATGCCGCCAACGTCTCCGACTTCGACGGCAACCATCTTGAGTTCGTGCACAAAGCGTGGAACCCCAAGCGGCACTAATAGCAATCCTCCTGAGACAACAACATCGTTTTCATTCGTGCAATCTCTGGGCGGCACTACAACTGGTAAACGGCTGTTTTGCGAAAGTGCAATTGGCCGAAATGGGGCGATTTGAGCTTTTTGCGACAGGCGCAAAACGGCCAGAAGCGCAATTTCATATAAGAGAGCCCACCAAGATGGGCCCCCTCAGTTTTTGCGTTTAATCCTGCTTCAGCAGATCACGGACCGCATCACGATAATTTCGGAGCGGACGTCCCAGCATCTTCTCCAGCACCTCCACTACGCCTGGCGCGGCATGCATGCCGACGGTCTGGATGCGGCCCATCATCAGGCGCATGTCATAGGCCATCCAGTCGGGGCCATAGGCCGCCAATTGCTGCTCGAAACCGTCCAGGCTATCTCCACCGTAGTGAATCTCGCGGTGGAGCTCCTCGCCCCACACGCCGGCGGCAACCGGTCCGGTCAGGATCTCGGGCCCCGCCAGTTCGAGCGTGCGGCGCGGCAGCGCATGCGTCGTGTGATGGCGTGCCAGCAGCTCGGCCGCCGCGATGTCAGCGATGTCGCGCACGTCGATCATTTCCACTCCCGCCTCGCCGATCGGCATCGGATAGATGCCATAGCCTTCGATCACGGACTTGATACGCTCGTCGTTCTGCATGAAATAGGCTGGCCGCAGGATGGTCGCCGGCAGCTCCAGGCTCTCGATCATCCGCTCAACCGTGTGCTTGCCCGTGAAGTGCGGAACATTTGTGTAGAGATCGGCGTGGATTACCGAGAGGTAGACGATGCGTTCGATTCCCGCCTCCTTGGCCAGATTCAGCGTCATCAGCGCTTGCGTCACTTCATCGGGCGTCACCGCGTTGAGCAGGAACAGGGTGCGCACCGACGACAGCGCCGCGCGCATGGATCTGGGGCTGCTCATGTCGCCCACGACCTCGGTCACGCCGGCGGGTAGCACGGCCTTGCCGGGCGTGCGAACCAAGGCCTTGAGTTCGACGTTGGCCGACGCCAGGCGTTGCAGGATCAGGGAGCCGATGGTGCCAGAGGCACCGGTAATCAGGATGCTCATGTCGTATTTCCTTTATGAATGGATGCGGATGGATGGATCAGAGGGAGACGGCGACGACGGTCTTGCCGAGTTGCGGTCGGGTGCGGTTGCGCTCGATCGCGGCGGGCAGATCATCGAAGGGAACGACGGCGTCGATCCGAGATTGCAGGCGGCCGTGCGCGACGTCTACGGCGATCTCCTGTAGCCGCTCGGCGTCGGGCTTGTTCATGAACCACAGGCCGCGGCGGCCGGCGGGAGTGCTCTGCAGGATCGCCGGGGAGGCAGTGCTGACGATGGCGCCGTTGGCAGAGAGCACCTGCCAGGAGCGAGCGAGGGTGTCTGCGCCGACGTAGTCGAGCACCAGGTCAATGTTACTGACAACAGCCTCGAACTGGCTGGCCTGGTAGTCGATGGCATGGTCGGCGCCCAGGCCGAGCACGTAGTCGAAATCGCGGGTCAGCGCAGTGGTGAACACCTTGGCGCCAGCGCGGTGCGCGAACTGCACCGCGAAACCGCCCAGCCCGCCGGCCGCGCCATGGATCAGGATGCGCTGTCCGGCGTGGACCGGCCCGGCGAAGTGCAGGCTTTGCCATGCGGAGACGGCCGCCACCGGTAGTGCGGCGGCGTCGGTGAAGCTCATTGACGCGGGCATGGGAGCGAGGTTGGCTGCATCCACAGCCGCCAGCTCGGCATAGGCGCCCAGCCCGCCGAGCGACCCCATCACGCGATCACCCTTGGTGAAGCGGGTGACGCCGGGGCCAACCTGCTCGACCACGCCGGCCAGCTCGATGCCTAGCACGGTCGGCAACGCCAGAGGGAAGGCGTCCCTGACGTAGCCTTCGCGGACCTTCCAGTCCAGCCCGTTGACGCCGGCGGCGTGCATGCGCACCACGACTTGGCCGGCGCCCGCGACCGGCGCCTCGATGAGGGAAATCCTGGCGGCGTCGGGACCGCCATACTGCATCAGCTGCAAAGCACGAATCTTTTTCATGACAACTCCTTGTGGTTGGGTACGGAACTAACAATAATGTGTTTCATATTCAAAACAAAGACCATAAAATGTAGACACACTGTATTGATATTGAGACGACATGGACATTAACGCGTTGGCAGATTTCCAACTGGTGGCGACTCACGGCGGGTTCGGCCGCGCCAGCCGCGCGAGCGGGCGCTCAAAGGCGACCTTGTCGCGCCGGATCGCTGAATTCGAGGAAGCGCTGGGCGTGCGCCTCATCGAACGGGGCGCGCGCAATCTTGAGCTGACGGAGGCAGGACGACTCCTGCTGAAGCGCTCCGAAGCGCCGATGCGCGAACTCGCTGAGGCGCTGGCCGAGGCCAGGGAAGGTGTGGACAAGCCGCGCGGGCGACTGCGCATCGCGGCACCCCTGGTCTTTTCGCAGATGGCGCTGGGAGGAATACTCGCCAGGTTTCAGGCGAGCTATCCGGAGGTGCAGGTCGAGGCCGTGGCTGAAGACCGTTTGGTTGACTTGGTGGAGGAACACTTCGACGTCACCATCCGTATCAACCCGCGCAAGGACAGCGCTCTGATAGGCAGGTGCTTCGCCAGAGACCGGCAGGTTATCGCCGCCGCTCCATCGCTGCGCCCCCCGGGTGGACGAGCCGCCAAGCCCATCCCTACGCCAGCGGTAGTCATGCCGGCCTACCGCGATGGCGACCTGTGGTCCGCTGCCGACCGCAAGCTGGTGGTGGAGCCACGGCCGGTCCTGCGCCTGTCGTCGTTACTGATGGTGCGCGATGCCGCAGCGGCCGGCGCCGGCGTGGCGCTGCTGCCGCAATCCTTGGCACAAAGCCTGGTCGACGAGGGCAGGCTGACGACTTGGGGACTGGTCGGCGAGGAGGTCGAACTCTGGATCCTGTATACGTCGCGCCGGCTGCAGAGCCCGAAAGTGCGGGCGTTTGTCGATTTCATTTGCGGCCAGTATCCAACAGGATGGTTTGTTATTTAATTCTGTTAGCCAGGCGATCCTTGCTCGGTTTGCCATGCCGAGTCCATATTCGTCAGTATCGCTGTGCGCAGATTGCATGCTGATGGCGGCTTCAGTCGTTCTCACTATTTCGCAATGTCCGCAATCGGCCTCGGTCGGAAGCTGTTATTGAGTGCATATGTGTTTTAGAACTTGCTCCGAAAAAAAACAATGCTGATCAATGAAAGAGACAGATGGACCTAGAGCTATGTCGCAAAATGGGACATTCCAGAACGACCTACTTGCCGGTTCGATTTCTGGAGAGCGCGGTGAGCGCCGCCCGCAATGCCGCGTGCAAGACAAAGCAATTTGTCGAGTATGACATTTTTGAATATGCAACTACGTTGAGAATACATCGATGCTAAGAATTGAATTTGAGGAGCCGACTGAGTCAGTCTGTAAATGCTGCCAAAATACGACAGTCAGACTGACACGATTTGTATATAAAGATGACGATGCGTTCGCAGTCTACTATGCACAATATACGCATGGACACAGCGAGAAGCGTCTCAGCGGCCTAATCAGCTTAGGCGAGTGGGGCAGCGATGAGGCCGGCCCTGAAGCCAGGTTGGCGTTCCCATTCCAGATTTGGGTGAATGGCGACAATTTCCAAGTTGGCTTGATTGATGCGGTAGACTCCCCCTGGAGTCACGTGACCTTCTTAGGCCGGATACTTGACCGCAAAGAAGCGCTGGCACATGAGTGGATTAATGACGTATTCCACATCACTGACCACATGGTTGAGGATGATAAAGAAATCGTGGAGTACCTCAGTTAATATCGGGCAATTTTGATAGTTATGAAGGCGACGCCGACTTGCTCATTCGTAGTGCGTTGGATGTGAACACGAGCTATTCGGCCGAGTTCGGCCAAAAGCGGACCAACAAAATATCGCCATAATTTGGAGTGCTATCAACGATGGATACAGTGACGCCCCATTGGCTAATTGCAACAGGTGCATCAATTGATTCACTCGAACGGCTTCGGCAAGCAATTCCAGGTTTGCCACTCCAGTATCTGAAATGTTTAGCCATTGGGAACGGCGGCGAAGTAGGGTTACACGTGAGTCCTTACAATTTCTGCCTCGACTCTGCTGAGTCAGCCTTGGATTACTGGCTGAGTGGTACTTATACCAGGCAGAGTGTATTTATTTTTGGTGGGAATGGCGGCGGTACACTGCTGGCCTTTGAACTGGGAGTGCGTGACCAATGGCCAGTCATATGCTTCGACCCTATCAGCCCTGACGATAGTACCGAATTAGTAGCAGCGAGTTTTGAAGATCTGCTCAAATTGTGTGAGGAATAGTTGCGTATCTCTTAAGCGGCCGTGAATGGGCGATTTGAAGAAAAATCTAAAAATATGAACCGACTAACGATAGAAGACCTTCCCGACCCCGACAATTCACAGGCTGTCTTTGCCTTTGCAATGTCCTTCAATGGTTACGAACATTTCGGTTCGTCTTCAGCTTCTATGCAGGCGGCCAAACAGCACAAACGCACAACATTGATTGATGTCCGAAATGAGCTTTTCACTTCAGCCCGTGCATCTAGGCATATGGAAAATGAAGATTTTTTAGAGCGCTACCGCGAGTTGCTTCCAATATTGCGTGAATTGATTGGGTCGGACGCGTAAGTCTGTAATCGGCCAGAAGCTGCCGCTCAAAAATGGAGTCAAATATGCGATTTAAATTGGAGTATGTGTCGACTGGCAGTACTCCGTACGTATTGGCACGTCAAATGGATGGTGGCAGTTTCACGATAGGCCTCGATTCGCGTCTTGGGGGTGCCCGTATTAAGATGAGTCTTTCACAACCTCGCTCATTGCGCCCTGACGGTTCACCAGACCTGACCGTATTTGCTTTTCAATTGTTGGGAGCTTCTGAGGTGTCAGTTTTGAAGGTCGGCGAAACGGTAGTTCTGACTCCTGGAGTAGGTCAGTAACGGCCAGTAGCGGCCCCAAGTGCATAGCAGGACCGCTGTCGGCCAGGAGCTGCCACTCCACGATTTTGAAAACGCGTTCGCGGTTTATAACCGTGATAAAGTAATTTTTCTTATTTTTTGAAGCTTATAGCGTATGGCCGACCTTGATATCGCCGAAATCTCATACCCGTCCGGAAAAGTTAAATGTCGTTATGCGCGTTACCTGTCGGAGGATGGCACGCGATGGGTACGACATGGTCTATATCGAGCACATCACGAGAACAGTCAACTTGCGTCTGAAGGTACTTACGTCAACGGCAAAGAAGATGGCTTATGGCGCGACTATCATCCCAACGGTCAACTTGCGGCTGAAGGTACTTACAGAGACGGCGTGGAAGTTGGTGATTGGCTGTATTGGAACGACGATGGCAGCACGTGCAGTTAATGGCAGTTAGCAGCGTCCGCAGTCGGCCAGGAAGGGACGTTTGACGTGACCGTCTAAATTGCCGACAATCCGTCATCCTCGGAAAACCGAGGGATGTCTCACAGAGTGCTATTGCGATGGTCTACGCCAAGGATTTTTTTGATCTTCAACTCCAGTTCGCTCGAAAAGTCGCGGGATTAGCGGGTATACCGCTGGACGTGGCTCTTCTTGACTACACGAATCTCTACGTCAGGTTCGTTGGTGATCGAGAATTCAATCGAGATGATCCGATCTGGTCGGCGTACCTTGCCGGAATGAAAGAGAAGATCGACCTCGGTGATTGGACTTACGATTTCTACTCTCAGCGACCGCATCGTGTCCAGCCTGAGTCCGTGATCGCGACGTTCGGCTGTTTCTCGTACGCATTGGGCGAGCAGGGCCAAATCCGACTTCATTTCCATAACGCGGACCAGAGTTTGCATGGGCCTTTGAGCGATGAACGCTTTCCATCACGGTTATCTGAGCTAACTTCGCTTGTGGCCCACATCCGCTCACAGCAGGGATCGGCCAAGCAGATAGCAGGTGTCTCGTGGCTCTACAACTTAACTGCGTATAGACGATTGTTTCCCCTGTCATACGTTACAGCATCGACGATAGCCGCAAACAGGTTTCGCAACATGCCGCTGTGGGGACAGTTTTTAAACCGCCACGGTGACGTCAGGAAGAACGCTGCGACGCTGTTCGTTCGACAGGTTTGCGATCAAATCAACATGGACAATCTTGCACAATGCTTCCCGCTGCAACCGCTTGCCGTCTCGGCGCCGGTCGATGCATTTTACGACTTCTACACACCGGAACCTGCCGCCAAATTTTAATGACTGAGGAGGGAGGCTTTCGAGACGATCAACTGTCTTTTGCGGGGCGAAATCAGTTGTCGCGCCCGGCTCGAAACGGCAAATTCCAGACGTTGGCGTATGCTCCTATTAAAAGCTATTAGCGCAAATATTTTGGCAGGCAGCTATTCTAAATTTTCCTTTTGTTGAATACCTATTTTTGGGGCAGTCAAACTGTGAACGAAATCGCATCCCTGTCTTCTCTCGCCAATGAGTTCCAGCGATTAGTTAGTACTCTGGACGTTGATAGCGGCTTCAAATATTTCCGTACGATGCCCCAGCATGACGGCTCACCTCACGTCGAGTTCGTAAATGGAAAATTCCACTTCGTTGTAACTGAGCGAGGAACAGAATTTGAAAGAATTAAAGATCTTTCGGCAGGTGATGTGCTTTACCTGTTGTTTGATGGAATTACCCAGCATATGGCCACGAGGTACGAATTACAGAATCGTAAACAAGGAATAGATGGAAGGTCAGTTTGGTTCCCATACCACGAAGACCTAATGCGAAAACTTAATCCCGTATGGGGTGAAAGGCTGAAAGCCGAACATGAACGTATCCTTGCGGAGCACCCGCTCAGGCCGTGAATTTAAACGTCGAATGACTGCTTTTTTGAACTGGCTATGACTGCAAAGGGTCGGAAGCAGCTCGTGCGAGGATGTTGGTTCGAACGGCGGGAAAGAGAGCGGCAGTCGTCGGTCAATTCAAACAATCCCGGCCAACATGTGCCAAGCCAGATAACCGACCGCGCCGGGTGGTACGTCGCAAAGTTCGCTAAAACAGTCGTAAGGCATACGCGCGGCATGCATTGGCTGAAAGCAGGTGGCCTTTGCTATTACAACGATGATGATGTCGCCAATGGGACGTTGTTCTGCAATACGGACTGCCGGGATGACTGCCAAAAGAAATAGGGGGCGCTCAGGCATGTCAAGCGCAGACGGCACTCTACCTCCGCCATGTTGTTAAGGCCGCGTCGCCGATTGTAGCCCGGGCATCATGCTGACAACAAAGTCGATGAACGCTCGTACCTTGGCAGGAACATGGTTCCGACTGGGATAGTAGACGTAAAGAGGAAACGTCTCGTCAGGCCAATCTGTCAGAACTGGCTCCAGCGTGCCCGCGCGCAAGTGTGTGTCGATTCCGAGGTCGATCACCTGAGCGATCCCGTAGCCTGCAAGGCAGGCTCCAATTTTGGTTCCCGCATCCGTGAGTGTCAGATTTCCGCTAACGGCCACCTTCACCTTCTCATCGCCACGCCAGAATTCCCATTCGAAGGGCATGCCGGTAGCCGGGTCGATGGCATGAATGCATTCATGGCCATCATCGACCAGATCCTGCGGCGACTTCGGTCGACCGCGTTGCTCCAGGTAGGACGGCGCGGCCACAGTCAGGATTCTCGGGCTGTATAGCCTGCGACAGATCAAGGCTGAAACGGATGGCGGCCCAAATCGTATGGCGAGATCAAATCCGTCGCTCACCAAGTCCGAGAGATCGTTCCTGGTTTCCAGCTTTAGCTGAAGAGCTGGGTGATCCTTCAGGAACTGGGCTAACTCCGGAGCTAACACAAGACGGGCGAACACGGCATCACATGCTACACGGAGCGTGCCGTTGACGACTGAGGTTTGGTTTGAGGCTCCGACGGTCGCCTCTTCAATCCCCTGGAGTAACGGCAGCACCTTTGACAACAGCTCATGTCCAGCGTCCGTCACTTCAACCTGTCGGCTGGTGCGATGCACCAGCTTCGCGTACAGGCGATCTTCCAATCGTTGTATAGCGCGGCTCACAGCAGGCTGCGTCTTGCCCAGGCGAGATGCGGCGCGACCAAAGCTCTTGAATTCGGCTACGGCCGCAAGGACAAGCAAGCCGCTTATAAGTCCTCCATCGAGATCTTCCATGATCTATGTGTTCCTGTAATGGCAGCGATTACCGATTCGCAGTAGTAGAGGGTAGGCGGATCGTTCATTATACGAGTCGTTCAACTCTTGAGGAGATCTTGCAATGACCCAAACCCAAGCCGTAGCTGCTTTGATTGAGGACTATTTCAATTTGGCTTATGAGCCGAAGAGCCGTGACTTCAATAAAGTCTTCCACCCAAATGGTCTTGTCCAGTGGTTGAATGACGGCCAGTTGCAGACGCTGTCTTCGCCGGATTATGCGGCGCTCATCAATGGAAGGCCGAGTCCTCAATCAACCGGCGCGCCCAGAGATGAGGCGATCCTCTCCATGGAGAACATCTCGGATTGCCTTTCAACGGCAACGGTGAAGGTGAGGATTGGCAAGAAGCTGTTCAACGATCACTTCGTCATGCATAAGGTGGACGGCAACTGGCTGATAGCAACCAAGGCATCCTTCGTAGTGCGTACGTTCGACTGAAGAGTAGAGCTGCAGGTGCGCAAGGCGAAGGAAGCCTGATGGGCGGCCGTTTCGAGGAATTCTGCCGCCATCGATTCCGCTGGTGGGCATCTCGCGCAACACCGTCCGGCGCTACGCGCCGTGTTCGGGGAAAGCGTCTGCAGCGTCACCATGGAACGGTGTGCCCGTGACGATCCAGGAATTGCAAACCAGGCTTGCCCTGCTGAGAAAGCAGCACGTTGACAACATCCGGAATGGTTTCTTCGATGCTGAATGGCGCTTTCGGGCCTCCTAAGGCGGTGCGGATCCATCCCGGAGCCATCAGGATCAATGGGCGTCCCTCACCGGCATGGCGGGCGGCGTAGCTGCGCATGTACATGTTCAGAGCAGCCTTGCTGCCGCGATAGATTTCGTTCCCTCCGTTCTCGTTGTTGCTGACGCTCCCCTGTCCTGACGACATGATGCCGATCAGGCCGTTGGCACGAACGAGATGTTGCAGGCTCTCGATCACACGCATCGGACTTAGCGCATTCGTAACCATCACATGCACGAACTCTTCCGTCGAGACGGTGGCGATGGTGTCTTCTTGCTTCTTGTTGGCGGTGCCGGCATTGTGGAACAGCATGTCGAAGCTGCGGCCAGAGAGACGGTCGCGCAGAGCCGCGATCTGATCGGGTTCGGTTACATCGAGCGATGCGATCTCGATGCGGCCAGCATGTTGGTCGGCCAGATCGTGCAACTCCGTTCTTTCATTGCCGCAGACCGTGCCGACCACGTTCCATCCTTGCGCCAGGAACTCGGCTGCCATGGCGAGTCCCAAGCCGCGTGAGGCCCCAATAAGGCAAACTGAGCCGGCGGTACCTGCAGATGTGACTGGATTCATATCAAAGCCCTTTCCTTGTATTCGAGTAACCATTATTATTTGGCTCGAAAGAAAGCGCCAGGCGCAAGGAATGCACAATATGATTGCATCAGGCGCGATGTTCATATGTCAATTTACGGACTGTCACCATGGCCGATGTGGATATGAATCTTCTGCTGGCATTGGATGCATTGCTAGCGGAGGGCAGCGTGACTGGCGCGGCCCGTCGTCTTGGCTTGAGTTTGTCTGCCATGAGCCGGACCCTTGCGCGGCTCCGATCCGCAGTCGGGGATCCGCTGCTCGTGCGCGCCGGGCGCGGCCTGGTGCCAACACCCCGGGCCATCGAAATGCGCGACCATGTGCGTGAGCTGACCCGCGATGTGCGGACAGTGCTCAGTCCGCAGACCAGCCAGTTGGAGGTTGCATCGCTGGAGCGAACCTTTACAATCCGGACCAACGCAGGGTTTCTCGAGTTATTCGCCGCCCCCCTGATAGCCGCCGTCACGCGTGTCGCGCCGCGCATCCGCCTGCGCTTCGTCTCCAAGCCCATCAAGGATGCAGGACCGCTCCGAGACGGGCAGATCGACCTGGAGATCGGGGTGTTGGGAGAGTTCGCTCCCGAAGTTCTCACCCGGTTTATCTTCCGCGACAAATTCGTTGGAGTGGTCAGGGCAGGGCATCCGCTGCTGGCTGGCCCTGTCACCCCCGAACGCTATGCGGCGTATAAGCATGTCGTTGTTTCGCGTAAGGCGTCCTTCACCGGTCCGGTCGACGAGGCCCTGGAACAGCTCGGGCTCACGCGAGAAATCGTCGCTGTCGTACCTGGTCATCCGGATGCAATGCGCATCGCCCGCCAGTCGGATTTGATTGCGCTCGTGCCAGGCACCTGTATCGCCAGTGCGCTGGCGAGTGGCGATCTGCTGCTGACAGGCTTCGAACTTCCTGTTCGCACGCCCGAAATTACCGTATCAGCGATGTGGCACCCTCGGCTGGACGCTGATCTCGCACATCAATGGCTACGTGATACCGTGATTTCGACTTGTCGGGCCACCATTCAGTAGTCCCCCTGTTGCGGCCAGCCGGACCTTGATTGCTGTAGGGGGAATCTGAGTCATTTTAGGGATTTGCCGATAGGGGTTTAATATGGATTATCAGATCATTGACGGGCAATAATGCAGATTAAAAATGATGGAAATCTGTTTATTGAGGTCTCTCCTAAGTGTTTGGCAAACGGTTCCATGCACTGTTGACGCACGGAGTCGGATTTTAAATACCTGGTTGAATGAGCGAATTTATTATTGATCGAGAGTGATTTGATGTCTAACCTTGCATTGCGCTGTACTGTCGCGATCGCCATTATGGCCGCATGCGCCATTGGGCATGCGGATTCCCAGGCCGGCAGTCAATCAACCACGTACGCGTATCCGAAACTCATCACGGATTTCACACCCCAGGCGCATGAAACCAGAGATCCGGTTTCCGGCTTGCTCCATCCTGGTCTAAGTCTGACTAAAACCCAACTGGACACGATGCAACGTCATGTGCGCAAAGGGGATGAGCCGTGGGCAAGCGCCTTCGATGCGTTTGCAAAGAACGATCGCAGTGCGCCCAACCCTCGCATCTACTATCAAACAGGATGGACAGAAATATTGCATGGGCGAGCCAATGAGACTGGCAATTTCATCACCGTTCGAATGGCGATGGACGCAGATGTCGCCTTTCACCAAATCGTGATGTGGTATGTCACCGGCAAAGAGCAGTACAGGCTCAATGCACTGAACGCGATCAGAAACTACTTCGCCATTACCAAGGTTGAACCGCACTGGGGTTCCCAGATTCGTTGGGGAATTGCCGCATACAAACTCTGCCTGGTCGAGGATCTCTTGCGTCACACCGACGGCAATACCGAAGCCAGCCGATGGACGGAGAGCGACCAGAGTCGTTTTGCACATTTGATGAAAATGGGGTTGCCCCTTGTCGCGGACCCCGGCTACTGGATGAACCAGCATCAGTTCGCGACGATGGGGATGATCGGGACGGCCGTCGCTCTGGACGACAAATTACTCTACCAGCAGGCGATCGAGCGCACGACAGTCAATTCGGCTGGACAGCAAGGAGGGCGCAACGGCTCAATCAAATGGCAGATGCGTCTGGTTACGAAAGATGCCGACACTGGGCAGCAGGTTGATACGCCGCAGGTACAAGTTGTTGAAATGGCGCGCGACCAGGGCCATGCATGGATCGATCCGACCGCCCTTTCGCTCCTCGCGCAAGTGGCATTCAACCAGCGTACCCGCGTCGATCCGGTGAGCGGCTTTCCAAGTAACGACCGCAACGCCGTCGAAGTTTTCGACTTTCTTGACAATCGCCTGCTTGCCGGCGCCGACTACATCACGCGGTACAGCTTCGGCGAGACAGTTCGCTGGATTCCAGTCGTGATGTCGGAGGGGACGCCGCCGCAAATCGGAACGGTGATCGTTGGACCTCCACGTCAAATGACGGAAGGCATCCTTTACAACTACTACCGCTACGTCAGGAAGTGGGACAGAGAAGACCGTCGATTCCGAGCCGTTGCTCACGCCTATGAATCGATTTTCCCGGAAAAGGATGGCGGAACCGACCTGCCGGGAAATGCAACGCTGTTCTATACGCCGGATGCAGGGCTCATCCAATGATGGTTGAGTGAGAATGATCGGATAACACGCATTCGCTAGTATCGAGAAGCAAAAAAGTCCGCGTAAATGCGGGCTTTTTTGTTTTTCGATTCCGCGTAGTCTGGTACGCCGATGGTGGTTTGCAATGGTGGCGGCAGCGGCAATCGAACCCGCCGTAAACTCGACATTTACGGGCCTGTCTACGACCACCCATTAGTGGCTTGGCGCATTGTTCCTGCTCAATGCTCGTGGCGATGATGAATATCAGGATAATGCGGATGCGCGTGCCGCAACGGCTGATGCTGGTGCGCGTGCACGTGCGGCTCGATGCCATCCCAGGTAAAGTCATGCTCGTGTTGGTGGTGAGCGTCGTGGCCGTGCGCATGGGTATGTATCAACGGCTCATGTTCATGTTCGTGCTCGTGCGTTTCGGTCAGGTGCAGCCAAATCCCGCCACCCATCAGCGCTGCAGCTATCCAAAAAGTCATACCTGGGTTCTCGCCCAGCATTACCAGCGAAATGACCGCGCCGACAAACGGCGCTGCAGAGAAATACGCGCCGGTGCGCGCAGTCCCAAGGTGACGCAGTGCCAACACGAACATCACCAGACTGAGCCCGTAACCGCAAAAACCGACGACAGCGGCAGCGAGCATGGTGCGCATTTCGGGCAAGTGAAAGCCGAGCGCCAACGCAATACCCAGGTTGACCGACCCAGCAACCAGCCCCTTGACACCGGCGATCTGTACTGCGTCGCTGGCCGACACCTTGCGCGTCAGGTTGTTGTCGATGCCCCAGCACAAACAGGCCCCAACGATGGCCAATGCTCCCCACGGCACGCCCAATTCCGGGACTTGTTCCCACGACAACAGCATGCCTGCGGCCACGATCAGCATCATGCCGATGAAGATGCGGCGGTCGAAATTCTCTTTGAACACGAACCAGGCTAGCAGCGAGGTCAGCACGCCTTCCATGTTCAGTAACAATGACGCTGAAGAAGCGGGAGTCAACGCCAGCCCGAACATCAACAACACGGGACCGGCGACGCCGCCGGCTGCGATGGCTCCTGTCAACCAGGGAATGTCGGGGCCGGTAAGCGGGGCTGTGGCCGCCTTGGGCTCATTTTGCCGGGTCGTGCGAACGATATACCAAACCAGCAAGCCAAGACCGCTTCCCAGGTACAGCAAGCCCGCCAGCATGATTGGTGCGATCTGGCCAACCAGCGTCTTGGAAAACGGCGTGCTGGCGCCGAATAGCGCAGCGGCCAGCAAAGCATAGACGACACCTTTGTGTATTCTCGAATCCATCGTTACTCGGCCTAACAATACAAATGACCATTGATCATAGCCGCGTTATCGCCAGGCAGTAAACATGGGCGAAAATTGGGTAAAGAATAAGAAGGGGGAAGCGTCTAATATTCGTTTGGTCGTAAAACTCCATGTCCTGAATAAAGGTATTTTTGAATGGTCCTGAGTCAGCTTTGCGACTTAAATTCAACTGTCCTTCACTGGAGCGGCGCAACGCCCCATGCGGCGGTGACGTTGCCGCCCAGACGCCATTCGCGAAACGGTCGGCGCGGAGCAATCAGCGCGGCGAGCCGCGGGTCGCGCGTGCGAGCGTAATACGGTTCCATCCACGAAAGCTCGTCCTGGAACGTCCAGGGGAAGAGGTTCTGCTTGACCGGGGTGATCTCGGTGAAGCTGTCGGGATTCTGCACCGCCTTGATCACCAGGTTCGCCAGCCGGCCGATGGCGCCGTGATTCTCCTGGTAGAGATTCACGCCTTGCCGCTCGGTCAGTTCCGCCGTGAAGACCAGCGGAATCAGCGCGAACGTGTGGTAGTGGAGGGCGCGATCGCCGCGCTTGATCTCCCGCTCCAATTCGCCGCGCGGGCCTATATCGTGGATGCCCTCCCGGGCACGCGCGAGTCCGGCGTCGATTAACGTCTGCTGCTGCGCGAGCGTACCGATAGCGACAAGATTCAGTCCAGCCCAATAGACCAGATTGTTGTGCAAATGGTTGATCGCATCCGCGTCCCGCGTGGCGATAGCGATGCGGGTCAGCCACGACGTGATGACGCGCAGCTGGTCCGCATTAGCATCGCTGATTTCTCGGGGCAGCCGCAGCAGCACGAGCGCAAAATCCGTCCCGGCCCAGGAGCGTTCGTAGTAACCCTGGTAGCCGCTGATCGGACCCATCAAGGCATCCGCGCGGGCCCAGCCTTCCAAAAGCGCGAGAGCGCAGGTCCATTGCTTCGATTCTGCCGCCTTGTTGAGCTGGTAGATATAGTCCCGCATCGGCTTGACCGCCTGTGCGTAGGCAGCCGGATCATCGTAAAATCCTGCCGAATCGATGGACCTCACTGGCGCGGGTACGGCACACGCAGCCTCCGCATGGTTAATGCCAAGACCCATGAACATCGTCACTGAGGCAGCGCTCAGCATTCGAATGAATCGATTATGCATAACTACTCCTGTCAGGTTTCATCGTCCTGCGGATACTAACGCGATACATATCGGCGGCAGCATTTGCCGTCTGAAAAAAACGTGTGAAGATGTAACAGGTCGCAGGCGCCAGTCTGCAGGGATCAGGGCATTGATCGAGGCGATGAAGGCATAGGTGATGGTTCACTGCTGCAATATCAAGCCGCGCAGCAGAGTTGCTCCGAAAGCCTCGTTGGCATCAAATTGCGTGGCCCGTTTCCTGGCAGGGGCCGCTAAGCCGCGTGACGCCGGTATAGAGCCAGAGACCACGCGAGCCCAACCAGCACCGCGCCGCAAGACCGTTCGAGCCATAGCGCCGCCGATTTCTTTAACAGGCGGATTGCCCGCGCACCGAGCAGCGAGTAGCCGAACATGATCAAGCAATCGAGCATCGCGAAGGTTATGGCGAGTGTCACGTACTGCGGTACAAGTGGCGCGGACGGCGCTATAAATTGCGGCAGGAATGCGGAGAAAAACAGGTATCCTTTCGGGTTCGTGACTGCGGTAAGGAAGCTCTTGAGGAAAATCGCCGAGTTGCTGTCGCGGCTTGTTTCGCCAGGCGTGCTCGCGACGTTCAACGAACCCTTTGACATCAGCAGCCTGACGCCGATGTACGCAAGGTAGGCCACGCCCACCCATTTGACGACGGCAAACCAGAATGCCGACGCTGCCAGCAATGCCCCAAGGCCAAGCGCCACGGAAAAAATCAGCACGAAGTCGGATGTGACCGCTCCTGCGAACCCATAGGCGGCGCGGCGAAGTCCATAGCGGGAGCCATTGGTCAACGCCAGTAGCACCGTCGGTCCGGGAGTGACGATACCTGCAAAAGCCACGGCGGAAAAAATGAGCAACGTACTTTCATGCATGATGGTCTTCTCCGTTGTGAGTGAGTGGGATATGTCAAATGACCACCCAGTATAGTTCTGCAGTCTCGCCTGCAAGTCACGCATCAGCAAAAAAAAGAACAATATCAAAGTGGATATCGTGGATGAGAATTTAGTAATCGGTTTATATATCCGACTCTCTAAAAATTCACCCAAATGCTATTTCATGAAATTCAGCGGCCAATTTTGGAAGAACAAATTCTGACCAAAACTGAAAATACTGACAAATTTTGTTAGCGCTAACATCAATTGCATTCTTTGAATGCGCTATTCGTCATTGGCACAGTATTTGCAAAAAGATCGCATGATTGAAAGTCGTGTCGAAAAATATTCCGACGTCATCGAAATCAAAACTGAACGTCTGGTTTGTTGTTCCTGACAGAAAACGAGCCACGCAACCCGCAGCAGATTACATATCGCGGCGAGATAGACCTTCAATTTCCAATGTGATTTGCAAGATATATTAAAAGGCCAGAGCGTGAGTAATCCAGAGATCGATGACAACGACAAATTTTCATTAGCACTTCTCGACACAAACGAAATCATCGGTGATGACAGGATTGCCAGCGGCATGACGCGCCGCAATTTCATGTCCAGTCTTGGCGTTTTGTTCCTGGCCGGCTGTGGCAGTGGTGATATGACATCCGCCAGCACCAGTGCTGGTTCACCTGCCACGGCTGTTACTCCGGTGCAGACGCCAACATCCACGCCGGCATCGATTTCAACGACGACTGCAGCGCCAACACCGTCAGAAAGCCCGCCACCTGAAACGACTCCACCTGAAACGACTGCACCGCCCGCAAGCAGCGCATTTGTTCATCCGGGGCTGTTGCACACGCAAGCCGATTTTGACCGGATGAGCCAAAAGGTGAAAGCACAGGCATCGCCGTGGATCGATGGCTGGAACGTATTGATTAAGAACAGTCATGCAAGCTTGTCATATACGCCGAATCCGCAGGCGGTGGTCTATCGGGGCAGCGATGGCGTGCATGCCCAAAACTTCGGCGCGCTCTATAACGATGTCGCTGCAGCCTATGCCTGCGCACTGCGCTGGAAAATTTCCGACGATGAGCTCTATGCAAAAAAGGCCGTGCAGATCATGAACGCATGGTCGTCGACGCTGACCGGCATCGGCGGCAGCATCGATGGTTTCCTGGCGTCCGGCATCCAGGGCTACCAGTTCGCCAACGCCGGCGAGATCATGCGCAGCTATTCGGGTTGGGCGGCGACGGATTTTTCTCGCTTCCAGAACATGATGCGCACTATCTTTTACCGTGATAACGAACATGGACTGAACGGCAGCCTTACCCCTATTACGGTCTATTCCAATTGGCAGCTCTGCTGCATGGCGTCGATGCTGGCGATTGGCGTGTTCTGTGACGATAAGACCATATTCAACGAGGCGATCGATTATTTCAAAAACGGCGTGGGCAACGGCGCTGTTGCGCAAACCATCTATTACATTCATCCCGGTTATTTGGGACAGACGCAGGAATCCGGCCGCGACCAGGGGCACAACACGCTCAGCATTTCGTTGCTGACTACCATCTGCGAGATGGCCTGGAATCAGGGTATCGATCTGTATGGCTACGATAACAACCGGGTCCTGGCCGGCGCCGAATATGTCGCCAAGGGCAACCTGATCCAGTCTGGAACCACCTACTATACGGTGCCGTTTGCAACTTATCAGAACTCAAGCGTGACCGATACGGTGTTCGCCACCGGATCCCAAGGCGCCGCGCGGCCCGAATGGGCGCTGATTTATAACCACTATGTCAATCGCAAGGGACTGGCCGCACCCTATTCCCAAAAGTTCGCCGCACTGGTACAGCCGGAAGGCGGCGGCGGCAATTACGGGCCGAACAGCGGCGGCTACGATCAGCTGGGCTACGGCACGCTGACCTGCACACGCGATCCGATAGCCAGCGGCGCGGCGCCGAGCGGCCTCACGGCGATTGCCAGTGCGAGCGCGGCCCAGGTAATCCTGTCGTGGTGGGGCAGCGCGTATGCAAGCAGCTACAACGTCATGCGCGGCACGAATGCCGGTGGGCCTTATACAACCATCGCAACAGGCATCAACGATCTGCTGACCTATACCGACAGCGGCGTTGCCGCCGGTACTTATTACTATGTCGTCACTGCCGTCACGCCGTCCGGGCTTAGTGCAGCCTCGAACGAGGTGGCCGCGGTTACGGCCGTGCAACTGCAGACCTATCTGGCGTTCGACGACGGCAGCGGCGCCACGGCAGCCGATTCAAGCCGCCAGGGACATGTCGGGACTCTGGTCGGCGGCGCCACCTGGGCGAGCGGCAAGAAGGGTGGCGCGGTGTCGCTTAACGGCAGCAGTGGCTACGTCAGCCTGCCAGCCAATATTGTGGCCGATGTCTCGGACGCCACGATTGCGGCCTGGGTCTATTGGAATGCATCCAGCAACTGGGCGCGCGTGTTCGATTTTGGCACCGGCACCAACCACTACATGATGTTGACGGCACGTAGCGGCAGCGGGTTTGCACGCTTTGCAATGACGGTCAACGGCGGCACCGGCGAGCAGGGAATCGACAGCAGCGCGGCATTGCCGACGGGGCAATGGGTTCATGTCGCTGTCACTCTTTCCGGAAAAACAGGAATTTTGTATGTGAATGGCATCGCAGTTGGCAGCAATACCGCGATGGTGCTCTCACCGTTCCGATTGGGCAGCACCAGCCAGAACTGGATCGGTCGCTCTCAGTACGCCAGTGACCCGTACTTCAATGGCCTGGTGGACGAATTCCGCATCTATCGCGGGGCTTTGAATGCAGCGCAGATCAACGCTTTGATGTGAGGTTCCGGCCGCCGCCAGGCATCGTGCCAATGCCTGGCGACAGTCAACTGCCTATTGGAATTTTTTCCGCAGCAAATGCTTGCGGAAAAACCGCGATGATTGCCAGGGAATATGTTTCAGATATCAAGAATTAAAAGGATTGTCGCGTGTTTGTTCTGGCTTCTGTTGTTTTCGCATGCAGCTGCGGTGCGTTGTGAAGATCGGTTTTATGTTATCTGGCGAGATTTTGGATTGTCTGATGCAGCGCGCCTGGTCAGTCAATATTCAGGCCGTTCGATTCGTTTAGCTCCCGAAGTGCGAGGCACAATCAACCTTGCTTCAATCGACCCGCTTTCGCCGGATGAGATTTTTTTTCAGTTCCAGAAGTCACTTCGGGAACGAGGATTGAGGTTGGTGCTCCTTGATGGCAATGAATATCAAATAGAGACGGCAAATTCACGCGCAGTAAGCGTTCAGGCCGCGACTCCACACCTCCCAGGAATTGTCATGTCTGAATCGGCGCAGACACCGGCAGCATCTGAAAAATCCGCCGGCAGCGCGGAAGAGCCGGTCGGCAGGCGTCGATATGTAGGTGCTGTATTCGCGTTCGAACAACGCGCGCAGGCCATTGCTTCGCGACTCTGTGCCGCTGGAGCAGAAGCTATCGTCCTGGCGTCGAACGATCCGGCGGATAAGGGTTTTTCAGTTGTATTGCTGTACCGGGACAATAGAGAAAGCTATCAGGCAATGATGTCTGCGGTAGAGCAGGCGGGATTGAATGACCTGATTTCCACGCCAGCGTTACCTGCTGGATTTTCTATGTAGGAAGGCGGCGCGGATGATGTCAACATAAATGAGATGACTACTGATCTTTCCGTTGTCTTTGACAAAGCGCCACCGTCAAAGGTTGGTCAGGGGATGTGTACATTTTCTGTAACTGTCGGGGACATGGACGAATACTTTATGTCACTTTCCGGGCTGAACGGGACATCCGGCTTGGCCATAAAAGCAGGCATGGTTCCTGCACTATGTGTAGAAGCTAATAAGCCGAAGTTTGCCGGGATCGTCGGCAGGTTTCTGGAATCAACGGCGCATGCGGCGTTTGGTTTTCCTTCAATTTCATGGAGTTTTTTAGATGATTAGATTTTCCCTTCGACGTGCTACTGCGCTATTGCTCGCTGTCCTCCTTTTCGGTTGCGGTGGCGGAACCGATAATGCTCAAGGTGGCAGCACGTCAGGTAGCACAGGTGGTAGCACGTCAGGCGGCACGGGCGGCAACACGCCAAGTGGCACAGGTGGCAGCACGCCAAGTGGCACAGGTGGCAGCACGTCAGGCGGCACGGGCGGCAGCACGCCAAGCGGCACAGGCGGCAGCACGCCAAGCGGTACAGGAGGCAGCACGCCAAGCGGCACAGGTGGTAGCACGCCAGGTGGCACAGGAGGTAGCACGCCAGGTGGCACAGGTGGTAGCACGCCAGGCGGCACAGGAGGCAGCACGCCAGGCGGCACTTCAAGCGTCGCAGCGACTACCGCTTTGGTGGCCAAGCTCGGCAAACCTTCTCGGGTGCTGGTCGGACTTGGGGCGGGCAATTCATTGGCGGATATGCGAAGCCAGAGCGTTCACCCGGACATTGTTGATACCTATCTGGTGGGTGTCGGTGCGGGCGCGTGGCCCACATGGAACAGTCCCGATGGAGCGTACATCACCTATACCGCGCAGGCCATCCAGGCCTATGGCGCGACCCCGATGTTCACGCTCTACCAGATGGCATCGAACGGCGATGGCAACGAGAGCGGAATCTCCGATGCGACGTTCATGAACAATTACTGGGGGCAGGTCCGGTTAATGTATCAACGCATTGCCGCGCTCAATGCGCCCGTACTGATCAATCTGGAGCCGGATTTCTGGGGTTATGTATGGGCGCAGGCGCCGGGGCATGATCCGACGCAGTTGCCTGCTGTCGTAAGCAGCCAGGCCGAATGCAGCGGGCTGCCGAATACCGCTGCCGGCATCGGCCAGTGCCTGGTGCAGATGGGGCGGAAAATTGCGCCCAATGCCTTGCTCGGATTCCCGCCCTCGTTCTGGTCTGCCACCCCGGCAGCGTTGGGTGCCGAAATGCAGGCGGTCGGAGCACATCGGGCCGATTTCATCGTTGCCCAGACCAGCGACCGAGACGCCGGCTGCATGGAAGTCGCAACGCCTCCCGCGGAATGCGCAGGACGGAGCGGACCGTTCTATTGGGACGAAAACAATATCGCCACGCCGAACTTCCACCAGTCGCAGAGCGCGATCTCGGACTATCGCACCGCTTTGAGCAATGGACTCCCAATCCTGTGGTGGCAGACGCCGATGGGTGTGCCGTCTGCTACGCCTGGCGGCAGCAACCAGCACTATCGCGACAACCGTGTCGACTACATGCTGCGCAAAACACAGGAATACGGCGACATCCACACCTTCGCCATTGTCTTCAGTGCAGGAGGCACCTTCCAGACGACGCTCAGCACTGACGGCGGACAATTTGCCCGCCTCCTGGGCCAGTATCTAGCGCAAGGCGGCGCCGCTCTGAAGTAGCGATCGGCAACCTTGGATCGCCGCAGGCAGCACTGCAACGGATCGCGCGGCGTTGGATATCTTGCTGATTGACGCCAAGTTAGGATATAGTTCCCTGCGGCAATAATGTGCTTCATACTATATTTTTGCAGAGGATCTGGCGTCAAATGAAAGTTGTTCTTACCTTGATTGGTGGCCCGACCGCATTGATCGAAATCGCGGGCACGAGACTCCTGACCGATCCTACCTTCGACGAACCGCAAGCCTATGATGCGGGCGCCGTCACCCTGGTCAAGCGGACCGGACCGGCAGCGGATCCGGCGTCGCTGCTGCCCATTAATGCCGTGCTACTCAGCCATGATCATCATTGGGACAATCTCGACCGCTCGGGGCGAGCCTTCCTCACGCACGCACCGCGCGTGCTGACCACGCCTGCCGGCGCATCCCGGCTCGGCGGCAATGCCGAGGGGCTGAAGACATGGGAAAGCGTCGTGGTTCACGGACCTGAAAACAAAGATGTGCGCGTAACGGCGACTCCCGCACGCCATGGCCCGGTGGGCATCGAACCCATCAGCGGCGATGTCGTGGGTTTTGTTGTGACTCCTGAAAATTCCAGCGGCAGCGTATACGTGTCAGGCGATACCGTTTGGTACGACGGTGTCGCCGCGATCAAGGACAAGTTCGACATCCGGCTGGCGATTCTTTTCACGGGCGCGGCCCAACCGCGCGGCAAGTTCCACATGACCATGGGCAGCAACGACGCCATCGAGTTTGCGCACGCGTTCCCGCAAGCCAATATCGTCGCCATCCACAACGAAGGCTGGGAACATTTCATTGAGAGCCAGGGCGAACTCGCCCGATCTTTCGCAACGGTGGGTCTGGCAGGGCGGCTGACGAGCCTTGAGCGAGGCGTTCCTGTCGCGTTTGAGATTTGATGGCTGACGGCCTAGGCATGCCCAGCGGCTGCCATTCGAATGTTGAGCAATACCCGCCGCCTAGCGTTCCTATTTCCACAAGCACCAGCACCATCGCCGAAATCCTGGCGGCAAGCTCAATGCCTGCAAGGTAATTGTATCCATGTATTTTTTTCATGGCCGGTAAATCCGGCCTGATGCCGTGAGACAGCACAATCTCGACAATTTTCGATTAACGAAAGGGAAAAATGAAATCACAATTAAGCCAGCGCGGTGTTTTGACAATCGGCTCATTTATAGTGGCGGCAATGACGTGCTGCTGGCTCCCCGTAAGCGCGCAGGCGCAAGCCAGTCCGGAGGCGTCTGCGAAGACCGGGATGGGGATTCACGGCAAGGGGCAGTTTGCGCCTTCGAAATTTGGCAAGATTTATTATGAAACCGAGGGTTCCGGTTCGCCAGTCTTCCTGGTCGCTGGCGGACCGGGTTCAAGCCATGCCTCATTTCACCCTTGGTTTTCGCGGCTAGCCGCTGAACATACAGTCGTGTATCTGGATAACATCGGCAGGGGCCGGTCGGACAGGTTGGTGCCGCAGCGCTCTTCGGAATACACCGTGGAACGCGACGCGGAAGATATCGAAGCTCTGCGCATCGCGTTAGGGTATGACCGGATCTCGGTGATCGGACATTCATATGGCGGCATGCCTGCGCTCGCTTACGCATTGAAATATCCGCAACATGTCTCCCGGCTGGTCTTGTCCGACACCCTGCTCAATGCACAGAGCTGGCAGCAGAACATCGACAGCGTCAATTTCACTGCGCGCAATCAGTTTCCCGAGATATGGGAGCAACTGATGCAGCTCCGGAAACACGGGGTTAAATCGGGCGCCGATGAATATGGAGACCTGTATGGAAAGACTGAGCTCGACATCTACTGGCGCGATCCGGACATGGAAAGCCAGCTATATCGATCCGGCGACAAGGCGGACGCCTCGAATTCCGACGTGTACCTTAGTTTTATAGGCGACGATCCGGAGTGGCAGGTGGGCGGCACCATGAAACGCTACGATCCGCGCTCACGCATGCAGTCCCTCGCGGTCCCGACCCTGGTCTGCGTCGGCCGTTACGATCGTGTAGGCACGCCAAAGATAGCCGGTGAAATCAAGGCAGCCTTGCCTGCCGCCAGCAGCAGGCTGGTTGTTTTTGAGCGCAGCGGACACCGGCCCTGGGTGGAAGAAACGGATGCGTATTTCAGTTTGCTGAAGGATTTTTTTTCAGCTGAGGACGGCGGCGCGGTGTCGAAGTTAAGCGCGCAATAGTCAATGACAATCCACGCAGCCGCGGATCGCACACGAGGCTGCGTTTCATCGCAGCCTGCTGATCGCAGCCATCTTCTACAGCCGCTCATTTTTCTGGAGTCTTGATGAACATTCCGCAGGTCACACACCGCCGTGTCGATGTCGATGGCGTCCAGGTCTTCTACCGGGAAACAGGCCCAAAGGACGCACCCACCTTGCTGTTGCTTCACGGTTTTCCGTCCGCATCGCATCAATACCGGCGGTTGATGGATGCATTGGGTGACCGCTATCACCTGATCGCGCCGGACTACCCTGGCTTCGGCCACAGCGACGCTCCGCTGCCTTCCACGCTCGGCGGGCCATTCACCTATGACTTTGAACGGCTGGCGGACGTAATGGAGGGTTTCTGTCGCGCGCTCGGACTGGATCGCTTCGTGGCTTATCTGTTTGATTTCGGCGCACCGGTGGGCTTTCGGCTGGCCGCAAGGCATCCGGAATGGATCGAGGGCCTGGTGATCCAGAACGGCAACGCCTACACCGCAGGTTTGAGTCCGATGGCGCAGGCGATGACCGCATTGCGGCCTGGCGTGAAAGGTGCTGAGGACAGCGTGTTGAATATCCTGACGCTTGAGATGACGCGAAGCCAGTATTTCACGGGTGCGGCGAATCCGGAGCACATTGCGCCCGAAGGCTGGACACTCGACCAGCATTTTCTCGACCTGCCCGGACGGAAGCAAATCCAGGTCGATCTCGCCCTGAATTACCACACCAACGTCGCGCTGTATCCGCAATGGCAAGCATGGCTGCGCGCGCACCAGCCGCCGGCGTTGATCTTATGGGGTCGCCACGATCCGTTCTTCCCGGAGGCCGGTGCACTGGCCTATCTCGACGACCTGCCGGGTGCCGAACTGCATCTGCTGGATACCGGACACTTCGCGCTGGAGGAATGTCTTCCTGTGATCGCGCCGCTGATCGCAGATTTTGTGGAGCGCATCCGCGCATGAGAGCATGCCAGCCAGAGAGTGAGAGCACGGCGCGATCCTGACGTTCATCTCGTCCCGTCCTCGTCACAGGCTCCTGCATATATCGCTCATAGGCTGCCGGCGTTCAGGGTAGTGACCTTCGTCGCGGGCACAGAAAACAGTCATTCAAAAAAAGAAAACAGTGCGGCAATTGCACTGATGATGGCGCCGATGAGCGCGACAAACTCAACTAATGCATCGAAGCGGTTGGGTTCGGCGGTTTTTCTGTACGGCCCCTTGATTTCGAACATGTCTTAGCTCTTTCGGGTTTAGGTATGCGCCTAGTTAATATATGGAAAACGTTGTTTTATTGCAACTAAATGCTGCGAATATCCGCATTAAAGGTGAATCTTTGCAAATTTCATCTATTGGACAATAACTAACATGCAAGTCCTCACTACACTCCTTCTTTCCAAACAAAAACAACAAAGAAAGCAGTGGAAATGGGGAAGCGTTTTAAACGTAAGGGGAAGCTGTACGGATTTGCCAGGGGCGTTAGCCTGGCTTTGCTATTGGCAGGCGCCATGTCCAGCCTGCAGGCTCAATCGGTGCAGACGCCGGACAGTGAAGAGCAGCGCCGCCGCAGCCAGGCCGAAGCACAGGAGAGGCAACGCCAGCTGCAAGCGCCGAATGTGAATTTACAAGGCGCCGCGCCGGCAGAGGACATAGACAGTCTGGCGCTGCCGACCGAATCTCCCTGTTTCACTATTCACCAATTCATCCTGGACGTGCCAGCGCAGCTATCGCCCGCGATTCGCGCTGCAGGCGCCAGCGATCTGCCGTTTGATCATTTCCGCTTCGCTCAAGATTACTTGCGCCGCTACGATGGCCCCTGCATTGGCAAAAGCGGCTTGGACCTGATTGTCAAACGTCTGACCGCTCGGGTCTTGAGTAAAGGTTACAGCACGACGCGTATTGGCATTCCTGGGCAAGACATCGCTGGAGGTGTCTTAAAACTGGTGCTGGTGCCTGGCGTGATCCGTGCAATCCGCTTTAGCGATCCGGCCCTGTACGGTACTTGGAAAACCGCTTTTCCGACCGGCCCCGGCAAGCTGCTCAATCTGCGCGACCTGGAGCAAGGGCTGGAGCAAATGAAACGGATTCCGAGCCAGGACGTGGACATGCAGATCCTCCCAGGCGAGGCGCCGGGCGAAAGCGATGTCGTGATCTCCGTGAAACGCAGCAAGCCGTGGAAGCTGACCGGCACGCTGGACGATAGCGGCGCCAAGGGCACCGGCAAGCTGCAAGCCGGCTTGAATCTGGCTGTCGACAATCCGCTGGGACTGAACGACCTGTTCAACGTCGGCGTGACAACCGACGCCGACCGCAAGGCCGGCCAGCGCGGTACGACCGGGAATAATGTGTACTACGCAGTTCCTGCCGGCTACTGGAATTTTGCGGTTTCCGGCAGTACCTACGATTATCACCAAGAGGTAGCTGGAGCTAACCAGACCTTTGTTTCCAGCGGCAAGTCGCGCAATCTGGAACTCAAGATTGCACAGCTGTTTCAGCGTGACCAGGTGCAAAAAAATAGCTGGCAATTCAAGCTCGGCAAGCGCTGGAGCCATGCCTATATTGAAGATACCGAAATCGCCGCACAGGACCGCAACACCACTTTTGCAGAACTGGCCTGGGTGCATACCCATTACTTCGGCAGTGCGCAGCTTGATCTGACACTGGCTAATCGCTGGGGTGTCAGCTGGTTTAACGGCCAGACCTATTCCAAGGACGTATTAGGCCAGGAAGACCCAAGCACGAACAACCTGCATTACACCTTGCAGACCATCGACGCCACTCTCAGCGTGCCGTTCAAGATCGCCAGCCAGCCTTTGACCTATATCGGCACGTTTCGCGGTCAACTCTCACGTTCGCAATTAAATCTGACAGATCAGTTCAGTATCGGCAACCGGTATACGGTGCGTGGTTTTGACGGTGAGCTAACCCTGGCAGCGGAACGCGGTTTCTTTCTGCGCAATGAGTTGAATCTGCCAATTGCCAACAGCGGTCAATCGACCTATGTCGGCCTCGATGTCGGCAAGGTCTACGGTCCGAGTGTGCAATATCTGCTGGGCGACAAATTGGCCGGCGCCTCCATTGGTTTGCGCGGCGGTTTGTTCGGCCTGGCTTACGACGTGTTCTCCAGCTGGGCGCTGTATAAGCCCCAAGGCTTTAGCACCGCCATGCCCGCTGTCGGCTTCAACCTGAGTTACCAATACTGATACCTGCGCTGTCCTTACCCTGAATCGGATCACCAAGATGAACAAGAAAAATTTCCGCGTCATTTTTAATAAAAACCGCGGCATGTTGATGGCGGTGGCGGAGAACGTAAGCAGCCAGGGTAAAGGATCGGGAGCCGGCAGTGCGTCGATCACGGCTAGTGCGTCCCTGATGCGCTTCGCGCAGCTGGCGGTCGCAGTGGCGGCGCTGTTTGGCGGCGTCACGCTGGTGTCCGCGCAGATTGTCGCTGACCCGAATGCAGGTAACCGTCGACCGACCGTCACGCAAACCGCCAACGGCATTCCCCTGGTAAACATCGTGGCGCCGAGCGGCGCGGGCGTATCGCATAACCAGTACAACCAGTTCTCGGTCGGCAGCGCAGGAGCCGTCCTCAATAATTCCCCGACCAGCATACAGACGCAACAGGCAGGCTGGGTGCCGGGCAATGCGAACCTGACGCCTGGCAATGCAGCGCGCATCATCTTGAACGAAGTTACCGGCACCGGCCGCAGCCAACTGAATGGCTATATCGAAGTGGCCGGGCAGAAGGCGCAGGTAGTGGTCGCCAACGTCAACGGGATTTCCTGCTCAGGATGCGGATTCATCAATACCTCGCGGGGTGTCTTGACGACCGGCACGCCGGTGTTCGGCGGCGATGGCAGCTTGCAGGCATTTCGTGTGACACGCGGCGATATTCAAATCGATGGCGGAGGCTTGAATGGCAACAACCTGGACCAGCTGGATTTGATTGCACGTTCGGTGTCGGTGAATGGCCAGCTGTGGGCGAATAATCTCAATGTGGTGGTTGGCGCCAACGTCGTCAACTATACGGACCTTGGCGTACAAGTGATCCAGGGCGATGACGGCAAGCCGACGGTCGGAATCGACGTTGCTTCCATTGGCGGCATGTATGCCAATAAGATCAAACTTGTCGGTACGGAAGCCGGGGTAGGCGTGGTCGCGCTGGGCAATATCGCCAGCCAGGCGGGTGACCTGAATATCGATAATCAGGGAAAAATCACCCTGTCCGGCCACACCACCGCGACAGGTTCGGTACGCATTGTCGGCAACGACGGCATCACGAATACCGGTACGCTTGCCGGCCAGCAGGGCATGCAGCTTTACAGCGCGGGACAGATCGCCAATAGCGGCGCCATCGCCGCGCAAAACGATTTATTGTTGTTCGCGGGCTCAATCAATTCGACCGGTGCATTGGGCGCAGGCATCGACGCCAATAGCCAGGCCACTCAGCTGGGAAGCATCAGTCTGCTTGCCTCCGGCGCTATCAACGCTACAGGGCAGAATACAGCCGCCAACAATGTCGGCGCTATTGCCGGGACTGGCGTCAGTCTGGCGCACAGTCAAACCAATGCGGGCGGCAACATTGGTTTGACCACGCATTCTGGCGACATCGATCTGACCGGCGGCGCGCTGCAAGCCGGCGGCGGCGTGAATCTCAATGCGGCTGGCGCCGTCACGAACGATCAAGGCAGCATCAATGCGTCGCAGCTGACGGTCAGTTCGGCCAGCCTGTCAAATATCGGCGGCAAATTGGTCCAGTCTGGCGCTGGCGACACCAGCATCACAACTACCGGGACGCTGAGTAACAATGCCGGGGCGATCACTACCAATGGGCAAAACCTCACTATTGCCTCGGGCAGCCTGGACAATACCGGCGGTCAAATCAACCATGCAGGATCTGGCGCCGCGACCATCCAAAGCGGCGCGGTCGTCAATGCGCAAGGCGTGATCGGCGGTAACGGACAAGTCGCCGTTTTCGCGTCCAGCCTGAATAATCAGGCTGGCAAGGTTACAGCAGTAGGCAGTGAAAATATTCAAGTTGCGGGGGGCGTGTCCAACAGCCAGGGAACACTGCAATCCGGCGGTGCGCTGACGCTGGCTGGCGTCAATATCGACAATACGTCGGGTAACATCAAATCGCTCAATACCGATGGTCTGACGCTGACAGCCAGCGGCCAGCTCGTTAATGCTGTCGGAGGTGTCATTGGCGGGAATGGCAGCGCCAATATATCGGCAGGTTCATTGGTCAACAGCAGTGCGATTTCCGCCGCACAAAACCTTTCCGTCACCACCGCGCAAGCGCTGGACAACGCATCCGGCACCATGGCCGCGGGCGGTGTCCTGACTGCTTCGGCCGGATCTGCGCTCACCAACAATGCGGGTACGATTGCCGCTGCCCAGGTCAACCTCCACGCGCATGACATCGCCAACCAGTCCGGCGTCATTTCGCAAAGCGGCACCGCTGCCATGGCGCTGCAAACAGCCGGCGCCTTTGATAACACGCGCGGCACTTTGCAGACCAACGCCAGCGATCTGACGCTCACCACCGGCAGCCTGGGCAACGACAGCGGAACCATCTCGCAAGCCGCCCTCGGCGCGCTGCATATTGCCACGGGCGCGCTGTCGAATCAACATGGCACGATCGTGACCAATGGCGCGGCCAGCATCGTGGCGGGCGCGACGACCAACAGCGGCACCATCAGCGCGCAGCAGACGCTGGATTTGCGCGCGGCATCGCTGAACAACAATGCCGGCACCCTGGCGTCGAACGGCGCCATGACGGTCAATGCAGGTACGCAGTTGACCAACAGCGGCGGCACCATTCAGGCAGGCGCCACGGCCAGTCCGACCAGCGCCACGATTACCGCCAGCACCCTGGACAACAGCAACGGCACTTTGGGCGCCGGCACGCTGGATCTGGAAGCGGGCAATCTGGTCAATGCTGCCGGCAAGATCATCCAGAACAATACGAACGGCACGGCGACCATCAACGTGTCGCAGTCGCTCGACAACAGCAACGGCATGATTGGCGTGGTGGCACGCAACCTGACCCTGACGCCAGGTACATTGCAGAACAACGGCGGGACTATCGCCCATACAGGCACCGGAAATCTGACCTTGCAAACCGGCGCATTATCGAATAACGGCGGGGTGCTGGGAACCAATGGCGCGGCAACTGTCGCCGCCAGTTCCATTGTGAACCAAGGCGGCAAGTTCACCGCTGTAGGCAATGAATCGGTAACCAGCAGCGCGGGTATCGACAACAGCCAGGGCGGCTACATCGGCGGCGCGGCGGTTGCCGTGAATGCCACGGCAGGGCAGCTCAATAACCAGGGCGGAATAATTGAAGGGGCAACAGCAGGGGCGACGGTTAACGCCCAATCGCTGAATAACGCCGGCGGCAAGGTCCAGAATCTCGGCACCGGCGCGGTTACCGTGACGGTCGCACAGGCATTGAACAACGCAGCAGGAAGCATCAGCGGTAAAAGCGACGTGACGACCACCGCCGGCAGTATCAACAACATCGGCGGCGCCATCGGCGCGCTGGGCAACCTCGCTGTATCGTCCGGCAGCTCGCTCGACAATAGCAACGGCGCTATCGAAGCCATGGGCAACGTCGCTGCCACCGCGCAAGGCGCGTTGACCAATATCGGCGGCAAGATCGAGGCCCTGGGCAGTACCGGCCAGCTGCAGGTCTCCAGCAGCACGCTCGACAACACCAACGGCAAGATCATCAATGTCGGCAGCGGCCAGACCACGGTCGCTGCGGCAACCAGCATCACCAATGCCAATCCGTCTGCCGTGACGGGTTCCGGCCTGATCGGCGGCGCTGGCGACGTGACCATTGCCACGCCTACGCTATCCAATACCCAAGGCGGGCAAGTGATCGCCGGTGGTTCTTTGACCTTGAACACGCCGAACAGTGTGGACAATACCGGCGGGCAGCTGACCGCCACCAACGCGCTGACATTCAATCAGGCCGGTGCGACGCTGAAGAATATCGGCGGCGGCATCAGCGGCGGGAATGTCGCGCTGACCACTTCCAGTATCGATAATACGAACGGCAGCATTGCCAATCCGGCGGGCAGCGGCAGCATAGCGATCAACACCGGCACGCTCACCAATGCCAATGGCGCCATCGGCAGCGGCCAGGATCTGCAACTGGCGGCTAACGCCTTGACCGGCGACGGCAGGATCGTGGCTGGCCGTGACGGCAATGTCGGCCTGCAGGGTGACTACACCTATGACGCTGCCAATCACATTACTGCAAACCGCAACCTGACGTTGTCGACCACCGGCAATCTGGTCAATACCGGTACGCTGGCCGCTGCCGGCAATCTCTCGCTCAATGCCGCCAATGTGTGGAACGCCGCCGGCGCTGTCATTGCTTCTAGCAACCCGGGCGACCTGACGACCGGCACGACGACCATCAATGCCGGCGCCGGCGGTATCGCCAATGCCGGCCGCATTGAGGGCAACAACGTCAATACCACCAGCAACCAGCTTGGCAATACCGGCACCCTGATCGGCAATACGGTGACGGTGAACGCCAATACGGTGACCAATGACGGCGCCGCGGCCATCATTGCGGGCGCTAACCAGGTCAACCTGTGGGTAACCAACACGATCACCAACCAGAATGGCGCGACGCTTTACAGCCTGGGCGACCTGAACATAGCCGCCAATGGCGCCAAGGATGCGAACGGCTATTTGTTCAACCAGACCGGCACCATCAACAACCTGTCGTCGACTATCGAAGCCGATGGCACCTTGAACATTGCTGCGAACCAGATCAACAACGTCCGGCAGAATGTGTCGACGAATACTGTCACGACCTCGGATACCACGACCACCATGGCGATGCCGTCCTGGTGGACCTCGCTGGCGCCAGGCAGCAGCCCCACCCGTAATGCAAATACGCAACTTTATGATGCGTATTACCTGGATCCGGCATCCATTTTATCGGTGACGCCGGTGGTGACGCCGGACGGGTATCTGGTCTATAAGGCGGTAGTTAAACTGTCTGCCAACGATTCGGCGTTTGGATTGATGAATGGCGGTTTGACCTATCTGTTGCCCAATGGCGCCGGCGATGTCCAGTACGGCAGCCAGTCGCGTGTGACGCCGACGGCCGGCACGCAGGTCATCTACTTTACGAACCGCAGAGACAACCAGGTCAATCCTGACCAGGTCGCCGGCAACAGCGCCTGGTCCGACTACAGCAATTATGTTTATCGCAATGTATTGGGGACGATTACCTATTCGAACCAGTACGGCAACTGCACCACCAATTGCGTACGCCTGCAGACCTATCAAGACTACACCGACCCGAGCAGCATCATTGGCATCGATACGCGGAAAGTGCAAGCCTATTTCCCGGGCAGTTATCCGGTCGAGGTGCAACGGATTGCGCATCAGGTGGTGACAGAAACGCAACTGGCCTCCACCACCGGTGCGCCCGCCAAGATCACCTCCGGCGGCGCCATGCACATGGCTATCGGGACGCAGCTTAACAATGACAACGGCCAAATTGCTGCCGGCGGAAATTTGACCATCGACGGTGTGGCTTCAGCGGACGGCAGCAACAATACCAAGATAGCCAACACCAGCACGCAATTGACGCGCACCTATACGTCGACCAACCAGTCTGGATTCGGTACATCAGACAGCTTGCCTGCGCCGCCGGTGCAATGGACGACCTGGAGCAATACGCCGATCACGCAAAACATCGGTGTTGCCGGCGGTACGATTACCAGTAATCAGGCCGTATCGATTATCGGCGGCCAGGTCACCAATACCAGTGTGGTCGCTTCCACGCGACCGGTGGGTCAAAGTGCAGGATCGCTGGGCCTGGGGGACGGCATTGCCCCGCTGGGGCTGGCCAGCAATGGCGCCATCAGCGGCCCGGGGGGAAACCAAGCCGGTGTCGCCGGCACGACGCCGGTCGGCAATATGGGTAGTACGGCTACGCCAGGTGCGGCACGTGTGGTCGATGGTGCGCGTGCCGGCGCCGTCAATACCGTGTTGCCAACTAACGGTCTGTATTCCGTGCGGCCACAGCCGAATCAGCCGTACTTGATCGCCACCGATCCGCGTTTTACACAATACGGCAATTTCGTCTCCAGCGACTACATGCTGAACCTGTTGGGGATCAATCCAGCGGTGACGCAGAAGCGCCTGGGGGATGGCTTCTATGAAGAAAAACTGGTCACCGACCAAGTGGCGAACCTGACCGGCAAGCGCTATTTGAACGGGTACGCCAGTGCAGAGGACGAATACAAGTCACTGATGACCAATGGCGCGCAGTACGCCAAGCAATTCAATATGGTGCCCGGCCTGGCGCTCAGTGACGCACAGATGGCGGCACTGACCACTGACATCGTGTGGTTAGTGAGTCAAACCGTAACCCTGCCGGACGGCAGCCAGCAAACCGTGCTGGTGCCGCAAGTGTACCTGGCGAAGAATATGGATTTGACGCCGACCGGCGCCTTGATTGCGGGTGATTCGGTGAGCATCCAGGGTAAGGACATCATCAATACCGGCAGCACGATCTCGGGCAAGCAGCAGCTGTTATTGGCTGCCGATCACGACATCAGCAACATCGGCGGCACCCTGTCCGGTGGTAATGTCGGCCTGTTTGCGGGTAACAATATTCTCGATCAATCCGTGACCAACACAGTCATCACCAATTTCGACAACAACAGCTCGACCATCACTGCTGTGGGTGCCGTCGGCAAGATTGCAGCGACACAGAACCTGGTCATGTCTGCCGGTCAGAATCTGACTTTACAGGGTGCTCAGGTCGGCGCCGGCGGCAACGCTATGCTGACAGCAGGTAATGCGATCAATGTCGAGACAGTCGCAACGGGCACGCATTATGTAACCCAAACGGCGAATACCGCTACCGATCAGCAAGTCACGCATTCCGTCGGTAGCACGGTCGCTGCAGGCGGCAACCTCGGCCTGGTGAGCAAGGGAGATTTGACGGTAACGGCCAGCAATCTGTCCTCAGGCAAGGACATGCTGGTCGCGGCCGGCGGCAACGTGACGATTCAAAACGCGACGGACAACAATAGCTATCATACGGAAGGCCAAGGCAAGATCGGCCATACGGAAGGATCGCAAGTTCTTGACGAACATATGCAGAATGCGGTCGGCAGCAGTTTGACGGCGGGAGGCAATGCGACTGTGCTGGCCGGCGCGCAACAAGATGCGGCTGGCAATGTGGTACTGGTAAAAGGCGCACCCGCAAAAGATTTGACGGTGACCGCCAGCACTATCACGGCAGGGACGAATGCTGATGGCCTGGGCAATGCGGCCTTGGGCGCCACGGGCAATGTCACGCTGGGCGAGTCGATGTCGCATGCCGATTTTAGCCAGGAAGATCGCAGCCATAGCCATGGCTTGCTGTCCTCCAGCAGTAGCCATGACGTGATTACGAAGACGGAAAACACCGCGCTGGGAAGTACGGTATCGGGCAATCGAGTCAGTGTGACCGCCGGCAACGATGTGACGGTGCGCGGTAGCGGCATTGCCGCCACCAGCGACCTGAACATCAATGCCGGCAACAACGTCAATATCGTGACGTCGCAAAGCAACCAGCAAGACACAGGGCTCCATGAGAAGTCGAAATCGGGGCTGATGGGCAGTGGAGGAATTGGCTTCACGGTTGGCAATCGTTCGCAGAACGGCACGGAAACATCGACTTCCACGACCAATAACAGCAGTACCGTGGGCAGTATCGATGGCAACGTCAATATCAACGCCGGCAATACCTACAATCAGAGCGGCAGCAATGTGATCGCCATGAAAGGCGATATCGGTATTGCGGCGCAAAAGGTCAACATTGTTGCGGTCAAGGACACGAGCAGCGATACGCAGACCAGTGCATATAACCAGAGCGGCTTGACGCTGGCGGTGTCGGCGCCGGTGATCACTGCCATCCAGGGCATCCAGCAGATGGGCAATGCGTCCAGCAAAACGCAGGATACACGCATGAAGGTGTTGGCCGGTGCGGCAGCCGGGTCGATGGCTTACAACGCTTACGACGGCGCCGCCGCGACAGCCGCTGCCGGTAAAAGCCCTGCCACCGGCTTGACCATCAGCCTGACCGTGGGATCAAGCAGCAGCAACAGCAAGAGTACGCAAGAGTCCAGTACGGTGGTCGGCTCGAACGTCAAGGCCGGGGGCAACGTCTCCATTACGGCAACCGGGGCCGGCAAAGACAGCAACATCAATGTCATCGGCAGTAACGTGAACGCCGGACAGGATGCGTTGCTGAAGGCCGACGGCGATATCAATCTGAAGGCGGCGCAAAGCACTAGTACGCAGCAATCGACCAGTTCCTCCAATAGCGGCGCGGTCGGGATTGCGGCGACGTATGGTGACAAAGGCTTTGCCTTTGGGATTACCGCCAGTGCTTCGGGCAGCCGGGGTAATGGCAATGGCACCGACGTCGTCAATGTGAACAGCAATGTGGGGGCGGGTAATACCCTGGTGCTGTCGTCGGGACACGACACCAACCTCCAGGGCGCGGTAGCCAGCGGGAACCAGGTGTTTGCCAATGTCGGCACCAGCGGGCAGGGCAACCTGAATATCCAGAGCTTGCAGGACACCAGTACCTATAAGAGCAAGGATCAGGCTATCGGGGGCTCCGTCACTATCGGTTATGGCGCTTCCGGCAGCATCAATGCCAGTCAGAGCAAGGTCGACGGCGATTACGCCAGCGTCACGCAGCAGTCGGGCATCAAGGCGGGTGACGGCGGCTTTGTGGTGAACGTCAACGGCAACACCGATCTGAAAGGTGGAGTGATTGCCAGCACGGCGACACCGGACAAGAACCTGCTGGTGACGCAGACACTAACGCAAAGCAATATCGACAACACCAGCCACTACAGCGCCAGCGCTCAGAGCGTGGGCGGCGGTTATGGGATCAGCGGCAGCAGCGGTGGTGGCGGGGCGGCCCAGGGAGCCAATCTCTTGACGGTCCAACAGGGCGGTCAGGGTAGTTCGTTGGGCGTGAGTAGTAAAGACGGCAGCAGCTCGGGCACCAGCTATGGCGGAGTCAGTGTCGGCACGGTGATGGTCACCGACGACAAGGCGCAGCAGGCATTGACCGGACAGACGGCAGCGCAAGCGGTCGCCGCCGTCAACAATAATGTCGGTGTCACCAATGCAGGTTCGATCTCCAAGGACTGGAACGGCCAGCAGCTTAACAGCCAGGTGACGGCGAATGCGCAGATTGTTGCGGCGTTTGGTCAGCAGGCTGCATTACAGATTGGTAACTATGCGGATAAACAAAGGGATAAGCTCAATCTCCAGGCCGAGAGTCTCGACAAGACAGATCCAGAGCAGGCTGCGTCCTTGCGGGCTGAGGCGGCGACATGGGATGACAAGGGAAGTAATCGTGTTGCAATGCATACGGCTGCCGGTTTGCTGGGAGGCGGTATTGGTGGGGCCGCCGGCGCGCTGACTTCAGCGGAAGCAATGACGACCATCAGCGATGCCATCAAGGGAATGGGGTTGCCGGATTCGGTGAGTAGCGGCTTGGCGCAAATCGCTGCAACTGCGCTTGGCGCCGCGGTCGGTGGAGGTTCTGGCGCTGCTGCTGCGTTGAATGTAGATGCCAATAATCGGCAGTTGGACAAAAAGGAGGTCGACAAACTGCGTGAGCTGCTGCAAGGGAAAAGTCCCGAGGACCAGCAACGCTTAGTGGATGCGGCCTGCGCGAAAATCCGTTGTGCTGACGGCTTGTCGGATAATAATCCTGCCAAGGCAGATGCGGTGGCGTCGCAGCAGAGGGGGCAAGGCTATGTCAACGAACTAGACACGCTCACCAGCACTGGATTGTTTACCTACGGTGCGTTAGCTACAGTGGGTGATGGCGCAAGTCGTGTTGCGGATTCGGTCAGCAGACAACCGATAGGCAGGCTTGCCACTCTAGCCAGTGGACAAGCGATAGATTTGGGATACGGCATTGTCAATCTCGGCACCCAAGTGTTAAGCCACGGTCCATTCGCAATTCCACAGACTCCACCGGACTTCCCCGGTGATTCTAATGGACCGACAGGCAGCGCGGGGGCGGTGGTGACAGCAACGTTACCTCTTTATTTGTGTGCCCCACCGGTGTGTCTAATGACACCTCCTATTGTTACTGGGACGTCTGGTGGTAAGTGGACTAATCTGACTTTTTCTAGCGGACAGGACAGTGAAAGCGCCAATTCGGGTAACAACAATACGACAAAGGGGACAACAACGCCGGCAAATGATAGTTCGTTGACATTACCTGGTATGAATCGACCGGTACGTGCTCCGAATCCTAATTTTCCGCCAGATGAATCTGTAGTGAATACAATGCGCACGCCTCAAGTGCAGAATATGGTTGCGGATGTTCGCTGTGGTGATTGCTCCGACATTGCAGGATATTTGTACAATGCTTCTGGCGGGAAAGGGCAAGTTATTGAAGTGAAGCCGAATACACCCAATCAATTGAACGTATTTGAAAATGGAACTCTTGAAGCTGGACAGTCCTATCATCAAGTATATACAGATGGCAGATATGTATACGATCCACGAGTGTCCTCGACGCCGATATCAAAAGGTGATTGGTTGCAGTCAATAACAAATACAAATCCTGGTGGAATTTCCATTTCAGTAGTGAGAGGTGGCGGTAAATGAATAACCATAGTTTGGCCAATGGGGATGAACTCTTCTTAGTGATTCAAGAATTCGCTGAGATCGAATGGCGAAAATACAGGCAACGGACCGTTGAAGTGAAGATGAAAAATGGGACTCTCTTGCGCGAGGACCATTCACAACTGCCACCATATACGACAGTAAGATTTCAATTTGAAGATAAATATTTTCTGGAAAAACTGAAATCAGCGATTGAAAGTTATGAGGGCAAAGTTAAGTGGAGTTTTATTGGGCATAAGAGACTGACACTGCCTGGAATAAATTGGGTAGTCACGCCAACGTTTGTTGATGATTTAAAAATAGAATCGATTAGCAAAGGGGCCCACAATGTGGACCACTATATAGCGCGATATTATCCAGAACTCTCGCTTAATGCATACGCTGATCTAGTAGGTTTGGCAGAACATGTTCGCGCGATTCTAGCCATCTAGCTGCGCATTGTGAGATCAAGATTTTATTATGTCGATAGTGGAATTCATCCAAAAATTGGACACGTATTCCATCGGTAACAAGTAGCGATTAATGATACAGATTCAGAGCGATACAGCCATTATTTATGTGGTTTCCCATCTTTCTCGGTGTTCACAATGTCGCTGCTGATTTTTCTACCAAAAAATTTGCGTAAGTCGGGAATCATTGAATAATGAATTCCGTGAGCTTCAATATTTGTCGTTGCTGACTGAGATTTAAACATGTGCGAAAACGGAGACCATTTGAACCATCGCCAGACCTCGCAGATTTTTTAACCTCTGGTATTTACGAGGTCGGCGGTGGTCTGGTGTGGTTTGTATTGTCGGTGGCGGGAATCGAAACCGCGTCCGAGGTATGGTGATCAGATAGGTCATAAGACGGTTTTTGCCATTTATCTAGATCATGATGGAACTTCATACACTAGCAGAAGAACTTGAACAGTCAAAATATGGCGAGAAAAAAATGGAAAGCTAAAGATGAAGATGGAAGCCGGGATCTGGCCGCATTACAAATCGAATATGGAGCGCTCATAAATTCCGGCAGTATCCTTCTTTGCTCTCGTGGTCCCTATCAAGTGGCTAAAATAATATATCAGCACGCCCTAGCCAATTTTTCTTTGGAATGAACAGAACCAATGCTTCAAAATCGCCTTCATTACCTTGACTCACTTAGAGGGATTGCTGCAGTTATGGTTGCAACTTCACATTTCGTTGAGCGAACGCCTCTTCATTTCATCGGGTTTTGGAGATACTTGAATTTGGGGCAGGTTGGAGTGGTGGCTTTTTTTATATTGAGTGGCATGGTCATTCCGTTCAGCTTGAAGTCTGGAGAGCGGCCCGTATTGAATTTCTGGATTTCACGGTTTTTTAGATTGTATCCTGCGTATTGGCTTTCTATTGCACTTGCAATCATTACGGCAATCATGATTCATGGTTCTCAAGTTGATTTCGGAATAATAATTTCTAATATGACTATGTTTCAATCCTTGTTCAAGGTGCCTGATTTACTCGGTGTCTATTGGACGTTAATCATTGAAATGTTTTTTTACCTTGCATGTACAGGACTTTTTGTTTTTAAGCTGCTCGAAAGTAAAAAAATTCGATTCTTCATTTCAATAGCGATGCTCTGGGTGGCCGTATTATTCGCCATAATGCGGTTTTATCTCAATATGAAGGTTCCAGTCGCAATTCCATTATGCATGTCGTTAATGTTCTTTGGCAGTTTGTGGCGTGAGATTAGTCTGAACATAGCTGATATTGAAATTAAGAAATTTTCATTTATTTGGATCATTATGTTCTTCATATGTCTAATTCCTATTTGTTTTTTAGCTTATGATAAAAATTTTGGACACAATGAGAATGCATTATCTTATATTGTTAGCTATGCAGTCGGCATCATATTTTGTTTTTTGATAACAACAAAATTTAAAGTGAGAGCCAAAATATTTGTTTACTTGGGGATGATTAGCTATTCGGTCTATTTGATTCACCCATTTTTCCTCGAAATATTCTCTAGTCATATCAATATGGCTGATGAATTTGATATTTCTGTTTTTGCAATTTATATTTCATGTGTGATTGGATCATCATCATGCTGTTACTTTATGCTTGAAAAGCCTGCCATTAATTTTGGTCGAAAAATAAAATCCCGTTTTATCCCATATTCTTATGCATAACTCGGCTTCAGTTAAAGGCCGAGTTCATTTCCCGTAATGGTTCAGCGACGAGTCGCATCTTGGTCAGCCCCTTCCAGATCGCTCTCGCGCCTGGTTCGCCGTCGCCTTTGCACGTCAGTGGCGGCTGGATCAGCTAAATAGGGCCAGTTCCGCAGGCAGTGGAACAGGAGGCCATCTCAGACCTCGCTAGACCAGCTAGATTTTTTAACCTCTAGTGTTTGCGAGGCTTGGCGTGGTTTGGAGCGGTTTGTAATGGTGGAGGTGGCGGAAATCGAATCGGCATCCCCGGTATGGAAAATCAAAATCACCGGAAACATATTGAAAAAATTCCTAAAATATCTTGCGTCAGATGAGACCAACCCGGTCCGTAACGTTGCATCAAATCTCGTGCATGGCCGAAAACTGTTTGGCACGACAGGAGTTGGTCAAGAGCGTCACGTCATGACCAGGATCGGCGAAAAAAAATACAGCATCTCATCGGATGATAATTATTTAAATCGAATAGGCAGGGTATTTGAGCCCGACATGGTGAGGCTATTTGATTCATTGATTGAAGCTAACAATACTGTTTTCGATATTGGTGCAAATATCGGATGTACATCCATTCTGTTTGGCGATAAAGCAGAAAAAGTCTTTAGTTTCGAACCTTCTCCAACAACATTTCAATTCCTTCAAAAAAATATTGTTGCTGCAAGAATGCGCAATGTGATCCCCGTGAATTCTGGACTGGGAAAGACTGGGGGCGTCTACGAATTGGGGTTCTCTCCACAAAACCGGTCAGGAGGTTTTGTATTGAATAAAGTCCAGGTATCGCAGGGCCTTCACGTTGAATCCATTCAGATTTTGCGTGGCGATTCCTATGTGAAACAAGAGGGCATCGATAAAGTCGATTTCATTAAAATCGATGTTGAAGGTTTCGAGAAAGATGTCATTGAGGGGCTGAGCCAAACCATTGCTGGCTCAAAACCTATTGTGGCTTTGGAACTTAATCATTGGTGCCTGAACGCCTTCCAACGCATCACGGTCCCTGATTTTTTCGATTTTCTACGTTCGATATTCCCTTATCTTTATGCCGTGGAAAAGAATGATATAGCTGACCTTCACAATGTCGACGAGGCATATCACGTCATGTTCAGTCACATCACCAAGGGCTTTAAATATCCGAATCTGATTGGCGCCTTTGAGCATCGCCAACTCGCGAAATTCGGGAAAAAATACTCGCGAATAATCTCTCCAAAAATAGCATTGCGATAGCCCGCTATCGCGGTGCATCGGTCGCCAGCAATCATGGGGCATCGGGTGCTGAAATTCGCAGTGCGGACACGCGCACTGGACGGCAAGAAAATCCCAAGCGCCATGATGGTTGCGGTGGTGGCGAGCAGAGGCCAGGAGGCGCGGCTTTGTGGAGGCCGTCATGCGTTCAAGGCGCCTGGTAATCCGGGCGCCTGTATGTAAACAGTGAACCGGCGCAGGCAGCCAGGGCATATGGCCTGGTTACCGGACAGATCTTGCCCGGATCCATTGCCCAGGCGCGTTACGGCCCGCCATTCCTGATACCATAACGGGTTTCGATCCTCGTCCGCGCCGCTTCGGCGCCGCCGTCCGGTAATGCCCGATATCCCGATATGAATAGTCCGTCTCTCCCTTCCGATGCTGATCCGAACAGCGCCATGAGCCGTGCCGAAATCAAGGCCAGCGGCGCCCTGGCGTCGATATTTGCCTTGCGCATGCTGGGCCTGTTCCTGATCCTGCCGGTGTTCGCGGTGCACGCCAGAACGCTGCCCGGCGGCGACAGCGCCGCCCTGGTCGGCCTCGCCATGGGGATCTACGGCCTGGCGCAATCGTTCGGGCAGATTCCGTTCGGCGTCGCTTCCGACAAATACGGCCGCAAGAAAATCATCGTTATCGGCCTCATCCTGTTCGCACTTGGCTCCTTCATTGCCGCGGCTGCCGGCAATATCTACTGGGTCATCATCGGCCGCGCGATCCAGGGCGCGGGCGCCATTTCGGCGGCGGTGACCGCCTTCATCGCCGATTCCACCAGGGAAGAACACCGTACCAAGGCCATGGCCATGGTCGGCGGCTCCATCGGCCTTACCTTCGCCCTGTCGCTGATCATTTCGCCGCTACTGTACGAGTGGGTCGGCATGGGCGGCATTTTCGCCATGACCGGCGTCCTGTCGGTGGCTGCGATTGCCGTGGTGGTGTGGGTGGTGCCTGCGGCGCCGCTGGTCAAGGCTCGGCGCGTGGCCTGGTCGGAGATCCTGCGCAATGGCGAGCTGATGCGGCTCAATTACGGGGTATTCGCCTTGCACATGACGCAAATGGCGATGTTCGTGGTGATGCCGGCGGCGCTGGTCAAATATGCCGGCCTGCCGCTGGAGTCGCACTGGAAAATCTACCTGCCGGTGGTGCTGGCTTCCTTCGTGCTGATGCTGCCGCCGGTATTTGCCGGCGAGAAGCAGGGCAAGATGAAGCAAGTGATGGTGGCTGCCGTGGCTTTGTTGTTTGCCGTGCAACTCGGCTTGCTCCTGACATTCTCGATGGCAACTATCCACTGGCAATGGCTGGTCGTGCTGCTGCTGGGGTTCTTCATCGCGTTCAACGTGCTGGAGGCCAGCCAGCCCTCGCTGGTGTCGCGCATTGCGCCGCCGGCCGCCAAGGGCGCCGCGCTGGGCGTGTACAACACCATGCAGGCCCTGGGTTTGTTCTGCGGCGGCGCCCTAGGCGGATTGCTTAAACAGCATGCCGGCGCCCCCGCGGTTTTCATTTTAGGAGGGGCGGCGACCCTTGGCTGGCTTATAATCGCATCCAGCATGAAAAATCTGCCGCGCCGTGGCCGGACGGCCGCCACCGCAGCAGCATGATTTCCAAGGCATTTTTTCAAGATATTCGTATTTAGGAGAGCATCACATGGCATCGGTCAACAAAGTCATCATCGTCGGCAATCTCGGCCGCGACCCGGAAACACGCTACATGCCGAACGGCGAAGCGGTCACCAACATTGCCGTTGCCACCACGGAAAGCTGGAAAGACAAGAATAGCGGCGAGAAAAAAGAATTAACCGAGTGGCACCGCATCACCTTCTATCGCAAGCTGGCGGAGATCGCCGGCCAGTACCTGAAAAAAGGTTCGCAGATCTACGTTGAAGGCCGCCTGCAGACGCGCAAGTGGCAGGACAAGGACGGCGCCGAGCGCTACACCACCGAAATCATCGCCGACACCATGCAGATGCTGGGCAGCCGCCAGGGTGCGGGCGGCAGCGCGCCTATGGACAGCGGCGACTACAACAGCGCGCCGCCGGCACGCCAGCAAAACACCAGCGCCCCGGCGGCTCCAGCTCGCCAAGCGCCGGCTTCGCGCCCGGCGCCGAATTTCTCGGATATGGATGACGATATTCCGTTCTAAAATCCGCCTCGCTGCAAGAAATAATCAAAACCCCGCATCGCTTAACGATGCGGGGTTTTTTGTTGGCCGAATGTTTTTCGGATGACGTTGTTCGTCACTTAACGACAAAGCTGGGCAGCTTCAGATTGGCGCCTGGCGCCGCGAGATAAAGCCGTTTAAGCAGATTTGTCAGCTGTTTTCGCATGGGCTATTGAACAATGTTGCTTGATGGCATGTTATTTGCGATGTGATACGCGAAGCCGCCATATTGCTTTACGCATCGCAGCGGAGGCGGTTCATCCGCAGCATTCCGAAATATTCTTGAGAAAATTCCTTTATGTACCTGGCCTACCTTTACACCCATCTCTCGCGGCCGCGCCGGCGTTGCGCCGCGTGGTCCCTGGTCCTTGCCGGCTGCCTGGCCTTGGGCGGCTGCGGAGGCGGAAGCGACAGCGGTTCCACGGCGGCGTCAGGATCGCCGAATTCCGCCACCGTACCGGCGGCGACCACGCCAGCTCCGGTGACATCGCCGGCTCCAGCCAGTCCCCCAGCTCCGGCCGGCACCACGCCGCCAGCCGGGACGGTTGCTGCCAAGAGCGCAAAACGCGGCATCGCCTACGACCTGGCGAATCCGCTTGACCTTGCTGCGCTCGCGCCCGGCGTGAGCTGGTGGTACAACTGGAGCCCGCAGCCGAACGCACAGGTGCCGGCCGATTACCGTGCGCAGTACCAGATGGATTTTTATCCGATGCTGTGGAACGGCAATTACGACGCGGCCAGCATCGAAGCATCGCTTAAGCAGAATCCGCAAATCAAGTATCTGCTGGTGCTGAACGAACCCAACCAGTCCGACCAGTCCAATCTCACGCCGCAGCAGGCTGCAAGCCTGTGGCCTGGCTTTGAAGCGATCGCCGCGCACACCGGGGTCAAGATAGTCGGGCCGGCGATAAGCTGGGGCACCATGCCGGGTTATGCCGATCCGGTGGTATGGCTGGATGCCTTCTATGCCGCCTATCGCAGCGCCAACGGCAACCGCGATCCGCAAATCGACTACCTGGCCTTCCACTGGTACGACTACGGCCTGGCGGCGCAGCTCGACCGGCTCGCCAAGTATGGCAAACCGTTCTGGGTCACCGAATTCGCCAACTGGCATGCGCAAGCCGACGGCGCGCAGATCGACACGCTTGCCAAGCAGGAGGCGCAGATGACCGACATGGTGGCGACCTGCGAGGCGCGCGCCGACGTATTCCGCTATGCATGGTTTACCGGCCGCTGGAATAACGACAGCCATTTCACAAGCTTGCTGGGCGCTCCCGGGCAGCTTACCGGCCTGGGCCGGCTGTATCTGTCGCTTCCGCATTGAGGGAAGCGGCAAGGTGCGCGTCAATGCACATGCAGCGCATGGCCGATATAGTCAAAGAATATGCAATACACCATGATCGGCAACGGCAAGCCGAGCATGGTGCCGGCCAGGTACTTGTGGAATTTCACGCCGGACAAGGCCAGCGCGTAATTCAGCGCGGGAACGGTCTGGAACAATATCCTTAGCAATGCAATGCTGGAAACCGGATGCGCATCCAGGCCGCGCAGTATCTTCAACGCATGACGGTTTTTCAATTCCCGGAATGCATCGCCGCCGATGAAACGGATTGTCAGGAAAGTAAACACGCAGGAAATGACGGCGGCGAGATAGGTTGCAAGGCCGCCCCAGGTCTTGCCCAAAGCCAGTACCGCGGCGGCGAGAAATATCCAGCCGGGTATCTGGATCAGGTTGCCCAGGCAAAACAGCAAGACAAAGATCAGCAAACCGCTGGCCTCGTTGTCAACGATCTGTTGGCGCAGGAATGTCAGATTGAAATGTTCCCGCAGGCCGGAAAATTGAAACAAGGCGAGCAGCAGCAACAGAAAAAGCACAACCAGCAACAGCCGTTTGTAGTGGCGCATGGCAAAGTCTCGCAAATTAATAAGGTGACCAGGTCACGGGCCTTCGATATCAAGCTTGTCAGCGATTGTCTCCGTCCCGGTTTGCCCGCGTTCCAGGCCAGGTCCGCCGGCAAGAAGCACTACCGCCGCCAGCCGGCGCTGCCCGATGTGATCGTTTATCCCGGATAGTCCAACTTCGGATACCAGTCGGTTCCGCGTCCTTCGGGCGTGCTGTCGAGGATGGTCCAGAGCGGCATCAGGTCGGGAGCGCCGCGCGGATCCTGGCCGGGGTCTGCCGTCTCCGGGCCCATTTCGCTGCTCCAGAAATGGCGGATGGCGCCGTCGCGCCGGGTAAAGACATTGAAGGCCGGGACGTCTGCATCGTCTGCGTTGACATAGTCGCGTGTGTAGTCGCCGCTGGCATCGGCATACAGCTTGAGGCGGCGCCATCCGCGTTCCTTCTTGAATGCCTGCAGGCGTTCAATGGGCGAGCGTGCGACGATCACCAATGCGATACGCTGCCCGACATCGGCCGCTTCGCCATCCCAGGCCGAGAGCAGCGAAGTGCACATCGGGCAAGGCCGCTCGCGCTTCGGTCCGTACATGTAGCTGTAGATCGCGAGCGTCTGCTTGTCGCCAAACAGGCTGGCGAAACTGGCCGGACCGTCTTCGCCTACGAAGCCGTAGTCCTTGGCGACCAGTCCGCCCGGCGGTAGCGCGCGGCGCTGTTCTGCGACCCGCTCGATGTGGCGCCGGAGTTCGATTTCTTGCGCGAGAAGCAAGTCGCGCGCACGTCGGTATTCATCGCTCTCGTTGGGAAAACGAACGCCATTTTTTTTGGCCAGTTCGCTTGCCGGCTGGAGCTGCTGCTGTGTGCTCATGGTTATCCTCCGATTGCCTGGCATTCGTCTGTCGAATAATGCGGCCACGATGTTTTACAGGTTAAACCAAAACGGCGGGATTTTCTGCGGCGCCGTGCCGCAGCGATCCCGCTGCCTTGTTCGGTTGGACAAAATTTGCCTCGCGGGCCAGGAAACTGACGAAAATTGTTAGCGCTAACATCCATTTGCAGCAAGCGCCGTTTGTTTTTTATTCACAGATCGCTTGTGGCCTGCCGCAGCTGGATGTGGCATGGATCCTGCCTTTGATCCCCCTTGGAAAATATATCGTCGAAGGGCAAGCGTATGAAAAATCCAGTGATCGCCGCCAGCGGTGAATTGTCGCCGGCAGCGGCAAGCAAAGAATCGGTCGCCGAGCGGCATATTGACGGCATGTCGCGCCGCAATTTCATGTCCAGCATCGGCATCCTGCTGCTGGCGGGTTGCGGCAGCGGCGGCAGCGATGCGACGTCCGCGGCCGGCAGCAGTTCGCCCGCCCCGGCCGCTGCGCCGGCGACCACTTCGGCAACGGCGCCGGCCGCTCCCGCAAGCTCGGGGCAGACACCTGCCACGACGACAACGCAAACCTCGCCTGCTCCCGCAAGCAGCGCCTTTGTTCATCCCGGGCTGCTGCACACGCAAGCCGACTTTGACCGCATGAGCCAGAAAGTGAAAGCGAAGGCGGCGCCGTGGATCGACGGCTGGAATGTACTTATCGCCAACAGCCATGCCAGCCTGAACTACACGCCTCGTCCGCAGACGGCGGTTTATCGCGGCAGCGACGGCGTGCATGCAGAGAACTACGCATTGCTCTATAACGACATCGCCGCCGCCTATGCCTGCGCGCTGCGCTGGAAAATTTCTGGCGATGAGCTCTATGCGAAGAAGGCAGTAGCAATCCTGAATGCCTGGTCGGGGCTGACCCTGGTAGGCGGCAATTCGGATGCTGCCTTGGCCGCCGGCATCTACGGCTACGAATTCGCCAATGCGGCCGAAATCATGCGCTCCTACAGCGGCTGGACTGCTGCCGATCTCGCCAGTTTCCAGAGCATGATGCGGACCGTCTTTTACCCCATGAATCATGGATTTCTGACCAACCACAACGGCAGGGAAGTGACTCACTACTGGGCCAACTGGGATTTGTGCAACATGGCTTCGATCATGGCCATCGGCGTGTTATGCGACGACCGCGCCATGTTCAACGAAGCAGTCGATTATTTCAAGAACGGCGCGGGCAACGGCGCCGTTTCGCAAGCCGTCTATTACATGCATCCCGGTTACCTGGGGCAGTGGCAGGAAACCGGCCGCGACCAGGGCCACAACACGCTGGGCATCGCATTGATGGGGCCGATCTGCGAGATGGCCTGGAACCAGGGCGTCGACCTGTACGGCTACGACAATAACCGCTTCCTTGCCGGCGCCGAATACGTCGCCAAAGCCAACCTGATCGAATCGGGCAGCGCGTTCTATACGGTGCCATATGTCACTTACAACAATGTCGACCATGTCAACCAGACTGCCTTGTCGACCTCAGGGCAAGGCACAGCGCGCCCTGAATGGGCGCTGGTCTATAACCACTACGTCAACCGCAAAGGATTGGCGGCGCCATACTCCCGGAAATTTGCGGCCCTGATCCAGCCGGAAGGCGGCGGCGGCAATTACGGGCCTAACAGCGGCGGCTACGATCAGCTGGGCTACGGCACGCTGACTTGCACGCGCGATGCAATATCAAGCGGCGCGGCGCCGAGCGGCCTGACCGCGATCGTGAGCCAGGGACAGGTGCAGCTGTCGTGGTGGGGCAGCGCGTATGCCAGCAGCTACAGCGTCAAGCGCGGCACGGTCGCCGGCGGGCCGTATGCAACCATCGCAAGCGGCATCACCGATTTGCTGACCTATACCGACAGCGGGCTCGCCGCCGGCACCTATTACTATGTCATCACCGCGCAGACGCCGTCCGGAACCAGCGCGGCATCGAACGAGGCAACCGCGGTCACGGCGGTGCAATTGCTGGCTTACCTGGCATTGGATGACGGCAGCGGCGCCACGGCCGCCGATGCCAGCGGCAAGGGACATCCCGGGACGCTGGTCGACGGCGCCAGCTGGGCCAGCGGCAAAAAGGGCGGGGCGGTATCGCTGAACGGCAGCAACGGCTACCTCAGCCTGCCGGCCGATATTGTGCGCGATGTGGCGGATATCACGGTCGCCGCATGGGTGTTCTTGAACGCCGCCGGCACATGGGCGCGCGTGTTCGATTTCGGTTCCGGCACCGGCCATTACATGATGCTGGCGGCTCGCGGCAGCAGCGGCTTCCCGCGTTTTGCCATGACCGTCAATGGCGGCAGCGGCGAGCAAGGCATCGACGGCAACACGGCATTGCCGCTCGGGCAATGGGTCCATGTCGCCGTCACCCTGTCGGGCAAAACCGGAACCCTGTACCTGGACGGCAAACCGGTCGGCAGCAATCCCGCGCTGGTCCTGGCGCCGTTCCGCCTGGGCAGCACCAGCCAGAACTGGATCGGGAGGTCGCAGTTTGCCGCCGATCCGTACTTCAATGGCCTGATAGACGAATTTCGCATCTATCGCGGCGCCTTGAGCGCGGCCGAGATCGCCGCGCTGATGTAGCCTGCTCAGAATTTGTGGCGTATGCCGAATATGAGGGCGCTAGGATCGGCGCCCGCATTGGCTGCGGCGACTTCGCTGCCATTGGCGGAGCCGACGCCAAAACTTGCTCCCGCATCGTTGTTGACGCGCGAGTAGCCGGTGTACAAGGTAGTCCGCTTCGACAAGTCGTAGTCGTACACCACGCCGTAGCTGCGTGAGCCGGCGCGCGCGGCGCTCTTGTTTTTCAGGCTGCCGTAGCTGAAATTCAGGCGGCCGCCGCCCAGCGGGAAATCCACCGCCAGCGACCAGAAATCGTAATCCGGGATGGCCGCGCTGCTGGCGTCGTTGCGTACCGTTTCGGCTACCAGGTAAGGTTTCGCAAAGATGAAATCATAAGACACGGCCGCAGCCAGGTATTTGGTGATGTTGTCCGGCGCTGAAGGCGTCTTTTTCTTGGCGGCGTAGCTCACCGCCGCGGACAAGGGGCCGCTGTCGTAATTGGCCTGGATGTTGAACAGGTTGCCGTACGACCTGCTGGCGGTCGGCACCGTGGTGTTTTCGCCGAATGCGTAAAACAGCGTCAGCGTCATGCCGGCAAACACCGGCGAGACATACTTGATCGAATTGTCCAGGCGCACATCTTCGATCGCCGGTACATACGCCGCCGCGGCGTCGCCGAAGCCGACCGCATGCGTGCTGAACTTGACGTGCATCGAATGCAGCGGTTCATACTGGCGCCCCAGCGTGACGGCGCCGGCAGGCGATCCCAGGCCGACGAAAGCCTGGCGGCCGAACAGCAGGCCGCTCTGGGCGAAGGAGCCGTTATCGACGTTGAAGCCGTTTTCAAGCGTGAACAGCGCCCGCAATCCGCCGCCCAGGTCTTCCGTTCCGGTGAAGCCTATCCGGCTCTGGCTGAGGCTGCCGCTTTGCACGCGATTCAGCCGGTCCTTGCCGTTGTCGGCGAATTCGATGCCGCTGTCGATGATGCCGTAGATGGCGACGTTGGTGCTTTGCGCGTGCGCCGCGCCGACAACGGCAGTAAGGGCGGCGAATGCAACGAGTGCTTTTTTCATGGTTTTGTCTCCGGATTTTTTTATGGTCAGGTGCTGCTGCAGGAATCAAAGGCGATACGAAGCCTGAGCGAAGCGCGAGCTTCGCTGCCGGTGTTAGTGGAAGCAAGGGAAACCGGCTTATCTCACCGCAGCCTTGGCGGATGAGGAAGCTCGGTTCGGCGCGGTCAGCCGGTCATGCTGAGCTGGCTGCGCGATCTCAGGTGGAGATGCTTGAACAGCAGCGCTGCCGCGGCGACGAAGGCGGGTAGCGCCAGCAGGCTGAAGATGGCGCTCAGGCCCCAGCCGAACTGCAGCAGCTGGCCGCCGACCGCCGCGCCCAGGATGCCGCCGAGACGACCGATGCCGAGCATCCAGGCGACGCCGGTAGCGCGGCCCTGGGTCGGGTAGAAACCGGCCGCCAGCGCCGGCATCGAAGATTGCGCGCCGTTCATGCACAGTCCGGCAATGAACATCAGCACGCCCAGCAGCACCGCGCTGCCTGTGCCGTGGCCGATGGCGTAGACGAAGATCCCGGTCAGCACATAGGTCACCGCAATCGCCTTGTGCGCGCTCATGCGGTCCATCAGCCAGCCGACCGCCAGCGTGCCGATCACCCCGCCCAAGGGAAACAGGGCGGTGATGTTGCTGGCCTGCGCGATGGAAAAGCCAGCGTTCTTGATCAGCGTCGGCATCCAGCTGGTCAGCAGGTAGAAAATCAGCAAGCCCATGAAATACGTCAGCCACAGCATCAGCGTGCCGAACCGGTAGCGCGCTGAAAAAATCACTGCCAGCGCGGTCTTGCCGGCCAGCGCGACCAGTTCCGGCACGGTAAATTGCACCTCGGCGGTAATCGATCCGGGCGCAATGCGGTTCAGCACGGCGGCGATCTTTTTATCGGGCCAGCGCCGCACCACCATGAAACGCGGCGACTCCGGCAACTGCAGCAACAGCAGCGCCAGCAGCAAAGGCAGGCAGCCGCCGACGATGAACATGCTGTGCCAGCCGTAATGCGGGATCATCCAGGCGGCGACAAAACCGCCCAGCGCCGAACCCAGCGTGAAACCGCAGAACATGGTGTTGACGATCATTGAACGTTTGCGCTGCGGCGCATATTCCGACATCAAGGTGACCGCATTCGGCATCGCCGCGCCCAAGCCGAGGCCGGTCAGGAAGCGCAGCACCGTGAGGATCTGGATCGAGCCGGCGAACGCCGACATCAACGTCCAGAAACCGAACAGCAGGACCGACGCCAGCAGTACGCGTTTGCGGCCGATGCGGTCGGCCAGCGGCCCGGCCAGCAGCGCGCCGACCGCCAGCCCCACCAGCGCGGCGCTCAGCACCGGCACCAGCGCCGCCTTTTCGACGTGCCATTCCTGGCTCAAGGCCGGCGCCAGGAAGCCGATGATCGCGGTGTCGAAACCGTCAATCGCGATGATCAGGAAACACAGCCCGAGGATCAGCCACTGGTAGAGAGAAAACGGTTTGTCGTCGATGAACTGCTGTACATCGATGGTCTGCCTGGCCGTCATGTCACGCTCCCGGAGCACGGCTGGAAAACTGCGGCGTGGCGCAAGGCATGGACGGCAAACGATTGCCGCGGGCTGGTGTGCATGGTTTTGTCTCCTGGTTTTTATCTTTTGTCGGCAAAACGCAAGCAGCCGCTCTGCCGTGTTGCCTATCGCCGGTATCGTGCAAGTCTTTGCCTGCTTCCGGTTTGCTGAATACTAGGGTTTGTCCCCATCCGTATCAAGACGGCGATGTCGTGCAGTAAGCGAATACCGCCCGTATTGTGCGATATTCGCCCAAATCAAACATTGTTCCGGGTGCGCTGGATATCTTAAAAATGCATGCCGACGTAGTTTTCGGCCAGCGCCGTGGCCGCGGCGCGGGAAGCCGCCACGTACTCCAGTTCGGCCCGCTGCAGCTCCTGCTGGAAAGGCGAGGCGTCGGCGAAATTGTGCAGCATGCCGGTCATCCACCAGGAGAAATGCTCGGCGCGCCAGATGCGCTTGAGTGCGGCTTCGGTATATCCAGCCAGCAGGTCTTGCCGGCCGTCGCGGTAGAACTGTTCGAATCCGCGCGCCAGCAGGCGTACGTCCGAGACGGCCAGATTGAGGCCCTTGGCGCCGGTAGGCGGCACGATATGGGCGGCGTCGCCGGCCAGGAACAGTCGTCCGTACTGCATCGGGGTAGAGACAAAGCTGCGCATGCCGATGATGTTTTTCTGGAATATCTTTCCTTCCTTCAGCGTCCAGCCATCCTCGCATGCCAGCCGCGCATTCAGCTCCGCCCAGATGCGATCGTCGGACCAGTTGCCGACATCGTCCCTGGGATCGCATTGGAAATACAGGCGCTGGACTGTCGGCGAGCGTGTGCTGACCAGAGCGAAACCGCGCTGGTGCTGGGCATAGATCAGTTCGTCCGACGACGGCGGCGCCTCTACCAGGATGCCGAACCAGCCGAACGGATAACTGCGCTGGAAATCCCGGCGCGGATTTTCTGGAATCGCCGGGCGCGAAATGCCGTGGAAACCGTCGCAGCCGATCACGAAATCGGCTTGCAGCAAGCCTGGTTCTCCCAGATGCGTATAGCGCACCGACGGGGTTGTGCTCTGGAGGTCGTGCAGGCTGGCGTCGCTGACTCCGAATAGGATTTTTCCGTCAGCGGCAAGGCGTGCCGCAACCAGGTCCTTGATCACTTCATGCTGGGCGTACACCGTGATCGAACGGCCGGTAAGTTCGGTCAGGTCGATGCGATGGCGGCGGCCGCCGAAGGCCAGTTCGATGCCGTGGTGCACCACTCCCTCGCGCTGCATCCGGGCGCCGACCCCGCTTTGCATGAGGATGTCCATGGTGCCCTGTTCGAGCACGCCGGCCCGGATGGTAGCCTCGATCTCGGCGCGGCTGCGGCTTTCCAGCACTACCGATTCGATGCCGGCCAGGTGCAGCAGGTGCGACAGCAACAGGCCTGCCGGACCGGCGCCGATAATCGCTATTTGGGTTTTCATTAGTCTTCTCCATGGTTTGATGATTTTTTTTGTGCGTCCCTCATGGATATGAATCCTAGTCCAGCCGGCGCCTGTAAAAAATGGATGAAACGAGGAATAACTTGTACTATTTTGACAGTCGCTTCTTCCAGGAGACAGTACATGGCTACCCCGCACGCCATCAAAAAAGCCGTAAAAGGCGATGTCCCGCAATTCGCCCTGTACGGCGAAAACGCGCCGGCAGAGAATGCCGAATTCGTCCATATCGAGCTGATAGAAACGCGCAGCCGGCTGCATGACTGGCATATCCAGAGCCATACCCATCGCGGCCTGTTCCAGATCCTGTTCCTGTTCGGCGGCCATGTGCGCGCCGAGATCGACGCCGGGTTGTGGCAATGCGAGGGACCGGTGGCGATCACTATCCATCCTTCGGTGGTGCACGGTTTCGATTTCTCCAGGGAAGCGCAGGGTTTTGTCCTGACGGTCGACCAGAACCTGCTGTTTGCCGACAAGCTGGGCGAGCATGCGGCATTGTTTTCGGCAATTTTCGTGGAGCCGCTGGCGATAGCCCTGACCGCGGCCGACGACAGCCGCCAGCGCATCGAAACCTTGCTGAAGCAGCTGATGACCGAATCCTCATGGCCGCGCGCCGGCCACACCCTGATGCTGGAATGGCTGGCGCGCAGCGTGTTGCTGCTGCTGGTGCGCCTGCATTCCGACCATCGTTCGGCCGACCGCAGCGGCCGCCAGGATTTCGAACTGTTCAGCCGCTTTCGTGTGCTGGTGGAACAGCATTACAAAGAGCAGTGGCAGGTGAGCCGTTTTGCCGAGCGGCTGCGCGTCACCGAAACCCGCTTGAACCGCCTGTGCCTCAGGCTGGCCGGCAAGTCAGCATTCGACCTGATGCAGCAGCGCCTGATGCTCGAAGCCCGGCGCAAGCTGACTTACGTGCCGTCGGGCGTGGCCAGCATTGCCTATGAACTCGGGTTCCAGGATCCGGCTTACTTCAGCCGCGCCTTCAAGCGGCACGCCGGCATGACACCCAAGCAATTCCGGCAGCAGGCCGCGGCTGAAGCGGCGGATGCCTGCTAGAGTAGCGCTGTAGGCTTGATCTGCCGCTTTACGTTGACAAGGCAGCAAGCATTGCAGCCGCATCGTCAAATCAACAAGGAGATAAGCATGGCCAATACAAGAGAAGTTGTCATCGTCGGCGCCGCCCGCACCGCTATCGGCGCATATGGCGGAGCATTGAAGGACCTGGCGCCGGGCGAACTGGGCGCGGTCGCCGTCAAGGAAGCATTTGCGCGCGCCGGCGTCGATCCGCTGCAGGCCGGCCAGATTGTCTTCGGCAATGTCATCCACACCGAGGCGCGCGACATGTACGTGTCGCGTGTGGTGGGCCTGAACGCCGGCATGGGCAAGGAATCCACGGCGCTGACGCTGAACCGGCTGTGCGGTTCCGGCTTGCAAGCCATCATCACGGCCGCCAACGCCATCCAGCTGGACGAAACCGATGTCGCCGTCGGCGGCGGTGTTGAAAGCATGAGCCGCTCGCTGCATGCGACGCAAGCCGCGCGCTGGGGCGCGCGCATGGGCGACGTCAAGATGATCGACATGATGATCGGCGCGCTGTCTGATCCTTTCGGCGGCGGCCATATGGGCATCACCGCGGAAAACGTGGCGGAGAAATACAGCATCACGCGTGAAGAACAGGATGCCTTCGCGCTGGAAAGCCAGAAGCGGGCGACTGCAGCCATCGCCGCCGGCTACTTCAAGTCGCAGATCGTGCCGGTCGAAATCAAGACGCGCAAGGGCGTCTCGCTTTTCGATACGGATGAATATCCTAAGGCCGACGCCAGCATGGAATCGCTGGCCAAGCTCAAGCCCGCATTCAAGAAAGAGGGCGGCACAGTCACTGCCGGCAATGCTTCCGGCATCAATGACGGCGCCGCGGCCTGCGTGCTGATGGAGGCGGGCGCCGCGGTCCGCGCCGGCTTGAAGCCACTGGCGCGCCTGGTTTCTTATGGCGTGGCGGGAGTTGATCCGTCGATCATGGGCACCGGTCCGATCCCGGCAGTCCAGCTTGCCTTGAAACGCGCCGGCCTTGGCCTGCAGGACATGGCGGTGATCGAGTCGAACGAGGCGTTCGCTGCGCAGTCGCTGGGGGTGTGCAAAGGGCTGGGCCTGGATCCCAGGCTGACCAACGTCAACGGCGGCGCCATCGCGCTCGGCCATCCATTGGGCGCGAGCGGAACGATCATCGCGGTCAAGTGCCTGTACGAGCTGATACGCACCGAGAAACGCTACGGCTTGATCACCATGTGCATTGGCGGCGGGCAAGGCATTGCGCTGGTCATCGAACGCATCTGAAGAAATTCGTTCGGCTGGAGAATCACCGCGGGACTGCCGGCAATCACCCTTTCCAGGTGCGCTGCAGTCCTGTGTCGGCGTGGATCCAGCCGCCGTTTTTCCCCGGCCGGTAGTAGAAGCCGACGCCGCCCTGGCGGAAGCTGCGTATCAGGCCGCCTAGCACGTCGGCATCCAGCTGGGTGAGGCGGATGTCGGCCGCGCGGCCTTCCAGGTGCAACGATTTGCGCGCCGCCGGCACGCCGGTTTCGATCAGGTGCTTGTTGGTGGCCGCGGTGCGGTAGCCCGACAGGATTTCCAGCGGCTGGCTGATGCCATAACGTGCGATGAAAGCCTGGGTGCCCCACAAGGTCTCAAGCAGCTTGGGATCTATCGGCGCCACCTGCTTGCCCTGGACATCGCGCAGCAGGTGGCACAGCTGCTGGTAGGCCGATTCCTGGATTTCGCCGTCTTTCCAGTACAGCAGCTTGGCGCGTTCGCCGCTGGCCGGGCGCGTTACTTCCAGCACCCGCGGCTTGAGCCAGAAGTCCAGGTCGACCAGCTGCGCGTCAAAGATGTCTGGCGGTGGGTCCATCGGCGGCGCCTCGGACGGAACGGCTGAGCTCTCTTTTGCGAAAGCTGCCGGAGCGGCAAACGGCAGCTGGCTGGAAAAGAGCCCGGAGGCAGTCAGGAACAAGCTCTTTTGCAGGAATTTTCGGCGCGATGGCATGGCGGTCCAAATGTGATGGGATGGGCAATTTTAGCGCACCATCCCCGCTTTGAGTAGCCGCCGGGGCTGCGTTCAGCCGCGCTGCGGGATCGTCAGGCCCTTGGCCACCGCCGGCCGCGCCACGAATGCCGCGAGCGCCCGCGTGACATGCGGGAAGTCGGCGATGCCCACCAGGTCGCCCGCCTCGTAGAAGCCGATCAGGTTGCGCACCCAGGGGAAGGTGGCGATGTCAGCGATGGTGTACTCATCGCCCATGATCCAGTTGCGCCCGGCCAGGCGCTGGTTGAGCACCGCCAGCAAGCGCTTCGATTCCGCCACGTAGCGGTCGCGCGGGCGCTTGTCTTCATAATCCTTGCCGGCGAATTTGTTGAAGAATCCCAGCTGGCCGAACATCGGTCCGATGCCGCCCATCTGGAACATCAGCCACTGGATCGTTTCATAACGGCCGGCGGGATCTTGCGGCATGAAGCGGCCGCTCTTGTCGGCCAGGTAGATCAGGATCGCGCCGGATTCGAACAGCGGCAGCGGCTTGCCGCCAGGGCCGTCGGGATCGAGGATCGCCGGGATCTTGTTGTTCGGATTGAGCGACAGGAATTCCGGCGAGGTCTGGTCGTTGCTCTCGAAGCTGACCAGGTGCGGCTCGTACGGCAGGCCGGTTTCCTCCAGCATGATCGAAATCTTGACGCCATTGGGAGTCGGCAGGGAATACAGCTGGATCCGCTCGGGATGCCGGGCCGGCCATTTTTTTGTGATGGGGAAGGAGGAAAGATCGGTCATGGGAGTTCCTTGTTTTTTTAGTCTGCTTGAAAAATTCGCCGGCGGCGAGCGCGGAAAACAGCAGTCTAAAGCAAGCCGGGCAAAGATGCTTTGAGCGCGGCAGCGTGCGCAACGCGTGGTGCGGATAAATGGAGTCGGCAGCCCCGGGTTTGAATGCAAGGGAAACGGATGCCTGGGTAGTCCTAATTCAAGCGATGGACAATACTCCCGACGACCTTTTCAGGCTGGTCAAAACGCTGCCGCGCCAGCTCCAGGTCGGCATGGTGGAGCTGGGTCCACTGGTCCAGCGCAACCAAAGTCTTGCTCAAGGAAAGTCCAAGCGGGCTGAGCTGGTATTCCACGTGCGGCGGCACGGTCTGCAGGTCGCGCCGCAGCACCAGGCCGTTGCGTTCCAGTTCTTTCAAGGTCTGGGTGAGCATTTTCTGGGAGATGCCTTCGATCTTGCGCAGCAGCGCGCTGTTGCGCATCGGTCCGGCGTCCAGCGCCGGGAAAATCAGGAGCGCCCACTTGCCGGCGACCAGTTCCAACGCCCGGCGCGAGGGGCAGGCCATGCTGTAGATGTCGGAGGATTCGGACACGGCGGCGGATTCGGCAGCGGCTGATTTCATGGTTACCTCAAGGTGCGTACTTGTTGTGCCGCCAGTGTATGCCTATTCTGTTTTCCTGTTCAATCGAGGGAGAATGCGATGGCTTGGATATGGCTGCTGGCGGCAAGCGCGGTAGAGATCGTGATGGCGATTGCCTTGAAATACGCGCAGGGCTGGACCCGTCTCGTGCCGAGCGCGATCGGCGTCCTGGCGGCCGCTTGCAGCGTGCTGTTCCTGACCCTGGCGATGCGCAGCCTGCCGGCCGGCACCGCCTACGCGATATGGACCGGCATCGGATCTGTAGGGGTCACCGTGCTGGGCATTTTCCTGTTTGGCGACACGCCGTCGCCATTGCGCCTGCTGTGCATCGGGCTGGTGGTCTGCGGCATCGCCGGCCTGCGCCTGCTGGATGCATGACGCCGGTTACTCAAAACCGCGGATGCCGTTGCCGTTAAAGCTCGGCAGCTTCCATTGGAAACGCATGGCCAGCAGGCGGAACACGAAACCCGCGCCGATGGCGGCCAGCGGGGCAATCGTCGGATCGACCTCGATCCATAGCAGGCCGACATACAGCGCGCCGGTGAACAGCGCCACGGTAGCGTAGATCTCGCGCTGCAATACCAGCGGAATCTGGTTGCACAGCACGTCCCGCAGCAGGCCGCCGAAGACACCGGTGATCATGCCGGCCAGGATCACGATACCTGGCGACATGCCGTTGGCGCGAGCGATATCGCAGCCGATCACGCTGAACGCCACCAGGCCGAGGCCGTCGACCACCAGGAATACATTGCGCAAATGATGCAGGAAACGCGCCACCAGGGCGGTCGCGGCGGCGGCGCCGATGGTGAACAGCAGGTATTCGGGATGGGCGATCCAGCCCAGCGGATAATTGCCCAGCAAGATGTCGCGCATGGTGCCGCCGCCCAGCGCGGTGATGGTGCCGACCACGCAGATGCCGAACAGGTCCATGTCGCGCCGCATGCCCATGATGGCGCCGGACATGGCTTCGGCGACGATCGCCACCAGGTAGATGGTATGCAGCAGCATGGCTTCAGTCTCCGGAAGAAAACATTTTCAGGATCTGCGCGCGCTCTTGCGCCGCGCTCAAGGTTCCCGCGTCGGCCACAGGGTTTGCGGCAGGGCCGGGCTCGCATTTCAGCTTGCTGTGGATGAACGGGTTATTGTCGGCCAGGCAGCTGCGGTCCAGGTATTCGGAATAGATATAGTCGCCGTCGGCCAGGCTCAGTCCGGCCGGCTCCACCGCGATCTGTTCTTGCCGGTCCTTGACCGCCACCTGCATGTAGCGGCTCCACACCGGCAGCGCCAAGGCGCCGCCGGTGGTGTTGCCAAGCGTTTTCGGCTGGTCGTAACCCAGCCACACCACCGACACCACGCCGGACGAATAGCCGGCGAACCAGGCGTCGTAGGCATTGTTCGAGGTGCCGGTTTTTCCTGCGGTGTCGCCGCGCGCCAGCACCTTGGCGCCATGGCCGGTGCCGGACTTGACCACGTCTTGCAGCATGCTGTCCATGAGATAGGCGTTGCGCGCGGAAATCACTCTTTTGCCTGCCTGGCGCACGGGATTCCCGTCCTTGCGGGAAGTGTCGGCATACAGCACCTGGCCGGAGCGGTTGCGGATTTCCTTGATCAGCCTGGGCGCCAGGTGATAACCGCCGTTGGCGAACACCGCATATGACTGCGCCAGCTGCAGCGGCGTCACCGCGCCGGCGCCCAGCGCCAGCGGCAGGGAGGCGGGATTGCGTTCCGGCAGGAAGCCGAACTGTGTCGCAAATTCCTGGACATAATCGGCGCCGGCAGCTTGCATGAGGCTGACTGCGACCAGGTTCTTGGAACGCATCAGTCCGCGCCTGACGGTAATGAAACCCTCATAGTTGTTGCCGTAATTGCGCGGCCGCCAGGCGCGGGCGCCGGTCTCCTGCGGCAGCAGGAGGCGCTGGGTGTCGTCCACCATGGTGCCGGGAAAATATCCTTTTTCCAATGCCGCGGAATAGACAAACGGCTTGAAGCTCGACCCTGGCTGGCGGAACGCCTGCAGCGCGTGGTCGAAGGGATTGCGGAAAAAATCGAAACCGCCGGAGAGCGCCAGGATATCGCCGGTCTGCGCATCCAGGGAGACCAGCGCGCCTTCCATTTCCGGCAGCTGGCTGAGCAGCCAGCGCTGTGAGCCGTCCTGGTAAACCCTGATCACCGCGCCGGCGGCAATGCTGCGCTTGCCATCGACCGGCAGCTTGGCCCAGCCGCCGGCGATGCGCGGATCAAGCAAGCTTATTTGCAGCGCCTGGCCGTCGCGCAGTACGGCGGTGATCTGCTTTTGAGCCACGTGAGTGACGATTGCCGCGCGCAATTCGCCGCTGTCGGGATACGGCGCCAGCAATGCGCGGGCATGATCTTGCCAGCCACGGTTTTCCGTTGCAGGCAGACGTGCTTCAGGGCCGCGATATCCCCTGCGCGCCTGCGCATCCAGCAATCCGCTGCGCAGATGTTTGTCGGCGGCCAGTTGCGGCGCCATCTGGATCGTGGTGACGACATCCAGGCCCATGGTGTAAGCGCGCTCCTGGTAAGCCTGCACCACCATCTGCCTGGCTTCTTCCACGACATAGGCCGCTTCCCGGATGGAGCTGTTGCGGCTGGGGTTGAACACCAGTTTTTCTGCCATGGCCTGCTGGAATTCGTCTTGCGTGATATCCCCGAGCGCCAGCATGCGTTGCAAAATATATTGCTGGCGTATCTGCGCGCGCTGCGGATTGGCTACCGGATTGTAGGCGGAGGGGGCCTTGGGCAAACCGGCCAGCATCGCCGCTTCGGCGGTGCTCAGCTGCTCCAGCGGCTTGTCGAAATAAATATTGGATGCGGCGGCAAAACCATATGACCGTTCACCCAGGTAGATCTGGTTCATGTACAGCTCCAGCAGCTTGTCCTTGCTGTACTGCTGCTCCAGTTTGTAAGCCAGCAGTATTTCCATCAGCTTGCGTTGCAGGGTTTTTTCGCGCGTCAGAAAGAAACCGCGCGCCACTTGCATGGTGATCGTGCTGGCGCCCTGGCCATTCTGGCCTTTGACGGCGTTGGCCAGCGTGGCGCGCAGCAGGCCGGTGAAATCGACCGCGCCGTGCTGGTAGAAACGCGCGTCTTCGATTGCCAGCAGCGCCTGGCGCATGCGCAGGGGGATCTGGGCGATAGGCAGGAATTCGCGGCGCTCCTCGCCGTATTCCGCCAGCAGCACGCCTTCGCTGGAGTAGATCCGCAATGGCAGCGCCGGGCTGTATTGCGCCAGGTGGTCGACCGCGGGAAGCTGTTGCCACGCCTGCCGCAGCCAATAACCAAGCGCGAGGCTGGCGGCCAGGGTCAGTCCGAGAACCAGGCCCAGCGTGAATTTGAGACGGCGGACCAGCCTGGATTTCGATTGTTCGGCAAGCTGCCTCATGGATGCTCCTGTGACTTGGCGCCAGCGCTGCCGATCATGCATCGTCGGCGGCCGCGGATTGGATGGGAGCGCAGATTGTGCATTCAATAAGACATGGGTTTAATAGAATTAAGTATTATTAATCAATGATAAATATTTCTTATTGAAGGAAATATCCAATGAACTTGAATCCCAAGCACACCGAAGCCTTTCGCGCGGTGATCGAAACCGGCAGCTTCGAGCAGGCGGCGTTGCGGCTGCACCTGACGTCGCCGGCGATATCGCAGCGCGTGCACGCCCTGGAAAGCATGCTGGGCAATGCCTTGATCGTGCGCAGCCGTCCCGCGCGCGCCACGCGCACGGGGCAGCGGCTGATGCAATACCTGAAACGCGCGCAATTGCTGGAAGCGGACCTGGCGGCAGAACTGGCGGTCGAGCAAGATGCGCCGCTGACGCTGGTGCTAGCATTGAATGCCGATTCCATCGGCACATGGTTTTTCCCGGCCTTGTCGGATGTGCTGATACGCGAAAAAGTACTGCTTGACCTGACGGTGGAAGACCAGGACCACACTTACACCTTGCTGGAGACCGGCCTGGCCATGGGCTGCATCAGCACAGAACCGAAACCGATGCGCGGCTGTTCGGCGGAATTGCTGGGAGTGATGCGCTACTGGCTGGTGGCGGCCGAGACGTTTCGCCGGCAATGGTTCGCCGACGGCCTGACGCGCAAGGCGGCGCGCAACGCGCCGGTGGTGGCCTATACCCATAAAGACACTTTGCAGTCGTCTTTCTTGCTGGACCGGCTGGGTTTGCCGGAGGGCGCTTACCCCTGCCATTACGTGCCCGGCGCCGCTTCGCATTTCAATGCGATCCGCTACGGCCTTGGTTATGGCATGGTGCCGGAACTGCTGCTCAAGGCCAGCGCCGCTAAAAATGAAATAGCCCATCTGGCGCCGTCCAGGCCGCTCGAACTGGCGTTGTACTGGCATACCTGGAAGGTGCAGTCGCCGCGCATGGAGAACCTGTCGCGGCAGATCATCGCCGCTGCCGGAAAAATCCTGAAGTAATTCGTACGCGCGGTTCGTCCGGAAAATCTTGCTAGCGACGCGCAGCGCATATGGATATGTAAAACCATCAGTTTGTATTGCCGTCCGTCTACTATATTCTCGTCTCCCATTAAAGAACGCAACAGTTCTTTACAAAAGAATACATGGGAAGGAATAGCAATACATGCACAGATTCAAAACCCTGCCGGCGCAAACCGCGCTGACGCTGCTGATCGCGTATGCGATACCGAATTCTTATCACACAGCTTATGCCCAGGCCGCGGATGGCGATGCGGCGGCCGGCGACACGAAACCGGTGCTGGTCACCGGCTCCCGCATTCCGCGCGCCAGCAAGGAAGGTCCGACCAGCGTTACGGTGATCACCGGCGAGGATATCGAGAAGCAAGGCTATCGCAATGTGTTCGACGCCCTCAGTTCGCAGACCCAGAACACCGGCATGACGCAGGGCGCTGACTTCGGCAACACCTTCACTCCGGCCGCAAACACCATCAGCCTGCGCGGGCTGGGGCCGAACCATACGCTGATCCTGTTCAACGGCAGGCGCATCGCCGACTATCCGGTGGCCTATGACGGCTCGGTCAACTTCGTCAACCTGGCGAATATCCCGTCGGCGCTGGTGGACCGCATCGAGATATTGAACAGCGGCGCTTCGGCCATCTACGGATCGGATGCGATCGCCGGCGTGGTCAATATCATCACCAAAAAGCAGGTCAGCGGTTTCGATTTCAACATCAAGGCAGGCGGCACCAAGGATGGCGGCGGCGCCAACCAGCGCATCCAGCTGACCGGCGGCGGCAGCAGCGGCAACCTGAGCGGGGTGTTCGGCATAGAACTGAGCCGCACCGATCCGATCTGGAGCCGGCAGCGCGGTTTCATGTCGTCCACCACGGCCGACGGCGCCAACCCGACCCGCATCCTGTCGCGGCAGAACGTCGACACCGGGAAATATGTCGACCCGGGCGCCACCTGCAGCCAGCTCGGCAATCTGTTCTACGACAGCGTGGTCAGGGTGCAGTCGAAATCCGGCGCGTATTGCGGCAGCGGCAAGGCCCAGCCCGCCTACTGGACCACCATGACCCAGAACGAGAGCGAAAACCTGTACGGCAGCCTGAGTTACCAGCTGACCCCCAAGACAGAAATATTCAGCGACCTGATGCTGGGATTTAACTCGACGCAAAATAATACGCGCGGCCCGAGCTGGACTTCCGAGGCGGTCGGCAACAGTTATTTCTTCAACCAGAACAGCGGCGCCAACGAAAGCTGGTCACGCCGGATATCGCCGGAAGAAATCGGTGGCGCGACCCGCTTCAACCGCCGCTGGAACGACGTCGCCGGCAACCTGACGGTGGGCATACGCGGCGATATTCCATCGACCAGCAGCTGGAACTATGAAGCGGCGTACAACATCTCCGCCTATACCAGCCGCAAGACCACGCCTTTGCTGCTGAATAATGTCGACAGCTTTTTCCTCGGGCCGCGGCTTGGCTACGATGCCGACGGCGTCGCCATTTATGCGCCCGATCCTGGCAGGCTGTCGCAGCCTTTGACCCCGGAGCAGTTCAATTCGATCACCGGCAAGGCAACCAGCCGCGATAAATCCTGGACCCAGACCGTGAGCCTGAGCGCCAACGGCGAACTGTTCAATCTGCCGGCCGGGCCGGTGCGCCTTGCCGCAGTGACCGAGTTCGGCAGCCAGGGTTTCAGCAACACGCCCGATCCGCAGATCAACCAGGGCGTGTTCTACAACCAGGCCGCGGCGAACGGCGCCAGCGGCTCGCGCAAGCGCTATGCGCTGGGCACGGAGCTGAACATACCGATCATCAAGGAACTGGTCGCCACCGTCGCCGGACGTTACGACGAATATAATTTTGCCGGCCGCAGCGATGGCAAGTTCACCTATAACACCGGGCTTGAGTTCCGTCCCGCGAGGACCTTGCTGTTCCGCGGTAACTACGCGACCAGCTTCCGCGCGCCGGACATGAATTACATTTATTCGTCGACCACCCGCGGCTATTATTCGTCGACCACCGATTATTACCGCTGCCAGCAGGCCGGACAGCCGCTGGCCGGCTGCGAATTCAATAATTATTCGCCGGGCGCGAACTACATCCAGACCGGCAGCAAAGACCTGAAATCAGAAAACGGCAAATCGTGGAGTTACGGCGTGGTGTGGTCGCCAAGCCCCAGCTTCGACATATCGGCCGATTTCTGGCGGATCCAGATCGACAACCTGGTGACCAACCTGGATCCCGACATTATCTTGCGCAACGAAGCCAACTGCCGCGCCGGCGGACTGGACATCAATTCACCGGTCTGCGTCGACGCCTTGCGGCGGGTGCAGCGCAATCCTGCCAACGCGATTTTCAATCCGAACGCGATTCAGAATATCCTGGTCAATCCGATCAACGCGGCCCAGGAACGCACCAGCGGCCTGGATGTGAGCGGCAAATGGCGCATCAAGGCGGGCGGCGCCGGCGATTTCCTGCTGAAGGCCAATTACACCAAGGTGCTCAGCCATCACTACAAGCAGTTTGCCAACGATCCCGATACAGACGAGCTCAATTCGCTGACCAACCCGGACTGGGGCTCCAAGGTCAACGCCAGCGTCACCTGGCTGCGCGACAAATGGACCAGCACCGTGCAAGTCACGCGCTACGGCAGCTTGCCCAGCGCCGACCAGACCCGCCGCATCTCGCCGTTCGCGCTGGTCAACCTGAGCGCCAGCTACCAGATCACGCCGCGGGCGTCGGTGGCGCTGATCGTCAATAATGTGTTCAATTCGGTGAAGCAAGACAATACCGCCGGTTGGCCGTATTATCCTACCGGTAACTACAATCCCTATGGCCGCCAGGGATGGCTGGAATTCAATTACCACTTCGGTTCGTGACATATAGCAATTCATGGCCGCATAGGGGCAGGCTCTGACCCTATGCGGCTTCAACTATTCATATGAGTACAAGATGAAGACCATATCCGCCACCGCCGTTGCCGCAATATTCGCCACGCTGATGTGCGCCGCCCCTGCCATGGTGCTGGCGGCCGCCGAATCCAAGCCTGCCGCTGCGGCAGCGGCCGAAGGCATCGGCTGGTACGACGGCGACGTCGACGCCGCTTTTGCCTTTGCCAAAGCGCATGACAAGCCCTTGTTCCTGTATTGGGGCGCAACCTGGTGCCCGCCATGCAACCAGGTCAAGGCCACGATTTTCAACCGCCAGGGATTCATCGAGCGCTCGCGGTTTTTTGTGCCGGTGCATATCGACGGCGATAGCGCCGGCGCCCAGAAACTCGGCGAGCGTTTCAAGGTGCGCGGTTATCCGACCATGATCCTGTTCAAGCCGGACGGCACCGAAATTACCCGTTTGCCGGGCGAAGTCGACGCCGACCGTTACCTGCAGACGCTGACGCTCGGCATCAGCGCCAACCGCCCGGTCAAAAAAACCTTGCAAGCCGCACTCAGCGGCGGCAAGCTGACAGCGGACGAGTGGCGCCTGTTGGCTTTCTATTCCTGGGATACCGATGAACAGCAGCTGATCGGCGGCAAGGAACTGGCGCCTGCCTTGAACAAGCTGGCGGCAGCCTGTCCTCCCGGCGACAGCGCTGATCGCCTTGCCCTGAGCGCGCTGGTGGCGGCTGCGACCAAGCCTGGCGACGCCGCGGCCGGCGTTGACAAGACGGCCGCGGCAGCGCGCCTGACCAAGGCGGTGAGCGATGTCCATACCGCGCGCGAGAACATGGATATCCTGACCAACTATCCGGCGGAGCTGGTGCAACTGGCGACCGTGCCGAAATCGCCGTCCCGGGCCAAGCTGGTCGCCGCCTGGAACAGCGCCGCGCAGCGCTTGTCCGGCGACAGCACGCTGTCTAGGACCGACCGCCTGGGCGCGCTGGCGGCGCAAGTATCGCTGGCGCGCATCGACACTCCGGAAGGCGCATTGGCGCCGGCTTTGCTGAAAGACGTGCGGCAACGGGTGGCGCAAGCCGATGCCGCCACTACCGACGCCTATGAACGGCAATCGGTGATCAACGCCGGCGCCCATGCCTTGAGCGATGCCGGTTTGCTGGACGATTCAGACAGCCTGCTCAAGGCCGAGCTGAAGCGTTCGCATGCGCCGTATTACTTCATGCTCAGCCTGGCCTCGAACGCCAAGAAGCGCGGCGACAAGAGCGGCGCCGTGAACTGGTATGAACAGGCTTACCAGGCGGCGCAAGGACCTGCGACGCGCCTGCAATGGGGCGTAGCGTATCTGTCGGGTTTGCTGGAACTGGCGCCGCAAGATGACGCACGCATAGAAAAAGGTCGCGCACGGCGTGCTGCAAGAACTGGGCGGCACCCAGAATGCGTTTTACGAGCGTAACCGTGCGGTGCTGGAGCGCCTCGGGCAAAAACTCAACGCCTGGAATGGCGACGGCAAGCACCAGGCGGTGCTGGCACGGCTGCGCCAGCAGCTCGATACGGTGTGCGGCAAGTTGCCGGCTGCAGATGCGCAGCGCGCGACCTGCCAGGGTTTGCTGAATCCGACGCGGGTTTAGCGAAAACAGGATCATCGGCGGCAAATCGGTTACGCTAGCGGGATTGCAGTTTTCCCTTCCACCTGACCGGGCTTGCCGACCATGATCATCGTTCACCATCTCAACAACTCCCGTTCGCAGCGCGTGCTGTGGCTGCTCGAAGAGCTGGGGCTGGATTATGAAATCAAGCCTTATCAGCGCGATCCGAAAACCATGCTGGCGCCGCCTTCGCTGAAAGCGATCCATCCTTTGGGAAAGTCGCCGGTGATCACCGACGGCGACAATACGATTGCCGAATCCGGCGCGATCATCGAATACCTGCTCCAGCAACATGGCGGCGGCCGCCTGCTGCCGGCAACCGGCAGCAAGGATCGCCTGCGCTACACGTATTGGCTGCACTACGCGGAAGGTTCGGCCATGCCGCCTTTGCTGATGAAGCTGGTCTTCGGCCGCCTGGACCGGCCGCCGATGCCGGCTCTACTGCGGCCGCTGGCGCGTTCCATTGCTAACGGCGTGCAGCGCAACTACATCGATCCGCAGCTCAAGACTCATCTCGATTTCCTGGAAGCCGAACTGGGCAAATCGACCTGGTTTGCCGGCGACGAATTCAGCGCCGCCGACATCCAGATGAGCTTCCCGCTGGAAGCATTGCAATCGCGCGGCGGGCTGGATGCCAGCCGGCCCAGGCTATTTGCTTTCCTGCAGCGCATCCATGCGCGGCCGGCTTATCAGCGCGCGATAGAAAAGGGCGGCAAGTACGATTTGCTCAAGTAGCGGCGTCGGCTTGGCTTTAGTTTCGCAATCTCGCTCCAATCCCAGTAGAATTGAACCGTAAGGTCCGGATAAATATGTCCGGACCATGACGCCGGCAATCCTGGCGCACAGACATCGCTACGGAGATTCAATGTTCCCGACTGAGCAATTCACCGACCCCCATGCCGCCGTCGCCCGCGTGCATGAAATCTATGAACACCACACCGCCTTGCTGCGCGAGGCTTTCAAGCGTTTTGCCAACGGCGAAGTGATGACCGAAAGGGTGCGCGCCTGCTACCCGTTTGTGCGGGTGACGACCGAATTCAACACCCGCGCCGATACCCGCCATTCCTTCGGTTTCGTGTACGGTCCCGGCGTCTACGAAACTACGCTGACGCGGCCGTCGCTGTACACCAATTACCTGGTCAGCCAGTTCAAGCTGCTGCGCGACAACCACGATGTGCCGCTGGAAATCGGCGTCAGCGACATGCCGATCCCGGTGCATTTCGCTTTCCCGGAAGGCATCCATGTCGAGGGCAACCTCGATCCTGACCACCTGCGCACGTTGCCGGATGTGTTCGACTTGCCGAACCTGGCGGCCATGGATGACCGCATCGTCAACGGCACGCTGGAAGAGCTGCCTGGCGATCCGCATCCGCTGGCGTTGTTTACCGCGCCGCGCGTCGATTATTCCCTGCACCGGCTGAAGCACTATACGGCGACCTCGCCCGACCATTTCCAGCGCTACGTGCTGTTCACCAACTACGCGTTCTACGTCGACGAATTCATCCGCATGGGACGCGAGCTGATGCAAGCCAGCAGCGATCCCGAGCAGCGCGCCTACCGCCAGCAATACACGGCCTTCGTCGAACCGGGCGACCTGACCACCTGGAACGCCAACCTCGACGACCTGCCTGCCGATCGTGCGCTTACCGGCGTCGCGCCGGCGCGCCAGCCGCAGATGCCGGCCTATCATTTGCAGCGGGCCGACGGCTCCGGCATCACGCTGATCAACATCGGCGTCGGTCCTTCGAATGCCAAGACCATCACCGACCATGTGGCGGTGCTGCGCCCGCACGGCTGGATCATGCTGGGCCATTGCGCCGGCCTGTCGACGTCGCAACGCATGGGCGACTACGTCCTGGCGCACGCCTACGTGCGCGACGACCACGTGCTGGACGACGACTTGCCCCTGTGGGTGCCGGTGCCGGCTTTGGCCGAGGTGCAGCTGGCCTTGCAGGATGCGGTGGCTACCATCACCCAGCTGGAAGGATATGAACTCAAGCGCATCATGCGTACCGGCACGGTAGCGTCTATCGATGACCGCAACTGGGAGCTGCGCGACCATCGCAAGCCGTTGCTGCGCTTTAATCAAAGCCGGGCGATTGCGCTGGACATGGAAAGCGCGACAGTGGCCGCCAACGGCTTCCGTTTCCGGGTTCCTTACGGCACCTTGTTATGCGTCTCGGACAAGCCCTTGCATGGCGAAATCAAACTGCCCGGCATGGCCAACCGCTTCTACGAGCAGCGTGTCAGCCAGCATTTGAAGATCGGCATCAAGGCGCTCGAATTGCTGCGCCATCAGGGCGTCGAACAGCTGCACAGCCGCAAGCTGCGCAGCTTCAGCGAACCGGCGTTCCGCTGATCGCCGTGGCGACTGTCATCAAGCACAGGAAGACCAGGATAGTGACGCTGGCCGAGGGCGAGGCAATCGCCGGCCATTGCCGCGCCGGCGATATAGCCCTGGTGCAGGATGGCGCCGGCTGGTGGACGCATTTCGTCGGCGAGGACGGCGCGGTCGACAGCTACGATGCGCCGTTCGCCAGCTACAACAAGGCGCTCTGGACCGCCAAGGCGGCCGCCGAATTTTCTGGAGAGTAGGCGTCAGGCGGCCGGTTTGCCGCGGTACCTGTACATCGCGCTCAGCAAGATGGCGCCGGCCAGCAGCGCTAGCGCCGCCGTGCTCAGCGACGAGCTGAAGCTGCCGCTGCCTTGCACCAGGCGCGTCGCCAGCGGCGGCCCGACGATTTGTCCCACGCCATACATTGCGGTCAGCAATCCCATCAGGCTGCGCGCGTGGTCGCCGCGCAGGCGGCGGGCGTCGCGCATCGCAAATAAGGTAATCGCGGTGAACGGCAGGCCGAGCAAGATGCTGCCCAGCGCAAAGCCGGCCACGCTCGGAGAGACCAGGCCGATCAGGATGCCGCATGCCTGCAGCAGGTAGCAGGCGGCGAGCAGCAAGCGGTTGTCCCAATGCGTCGGCAGCCGGGTCGCCAGCAAGGCGCCGATGGAGACGCAAATGCCGAACAGGGGCCAGAACAAATCCGGCCAGTTCGAGCCCGGTAGCGCCTGGCGCGCGATCACCGGCAGGAAGGTGGCGGTAATGATGTAGCCAAAGCCGGCCAGCGCATAAGCCAGGATCAGGCCGCGTGTCTGGCGCACCACCTGGGCCGGCTCCAGTCCGTGCGTCGCCGGTGACGGCCCGCCCGCCGTAGCTGCCGATCCCGAGAAGGTAGACCACACCAGCGCGGTCAATATCAAGGCCAGCAAGCCATACAGCAGCCAGCCGTGTTCAGCGCGCCAATGCAGGTTCACCATGGCGCTGGTCGCCAGCCCGGTGATCAGGATGCCGAGGCCGGGGCCGCAATAAATGACGCCGCCCAAAGCCGGCGCCTGCAATTGCGCCAGGCGTTGCAAGCACCAGCCGGATGCGAACACGAACACGCAGGCGCTGGCGATGCCTGCCAGCGTGCGCAGCAGCAGCCATAACATGGGTGACTGCAGCAATCCCATGGCCAATGTCAGCAGCACCGTGCTGGCCAGCCCGATCTTGATGCCGCTGGTAGCGTTGACCCGCAACACCATGCAGAGCAGGGCGCCGATCAGGTAGCCGATATAGTTGGCAGTGGCCAGCCAGCCGCCGGCAGCGAGGTCGATCACGCCGTCGTGCAGCATCATCGGCAGCAGCGGCGTGAAGGCAAAGCGGCCGATGCCCATCGCTACCGCCAGCGCCAGCAACCCGGCCAGCGCTATGCGCCAGGCCGCCCGTTCCTGGTTTGTCTCGGTTGCTGCGGCTTGCAGGTTTTTACTCAAGGGATTTCTTTCCGTAGTCAGCGATGGCCCGCCGCTTCCAGTTCTGCAGCCAGTGTAGTTACCAATTGCGCCGCCGGCATGGGGCGCGTCATCGCTACTCCCTGGCCGGCCCACAGCGACATGAATTCCGGCCGGCCTTGTTTGGCGGCGGCCTGGCGGATTTCGCCGCTCAGCGCATTCTGGACCGGGTAAACCGGCAGCGTGCTTTCATGCGGCCGCATCTGTTCCATGAACGTATTGACGATGCCGCGCGCATGCCTGCCGGAGAAACTGCGGGTCATGCGCGTGCTGTCGTCTTTGGCGCTCGCCAGCTGTGCGCGCCAGGCCGGCGCGATGCCGGATTCCGGACTCGCCAGGAAGGCCGTGCCAAGCTGCGCCGCTTGCGCGCCCAGCAGCAAGGCGGCGGCGATGCCTTTGCCGTCCATGATGCCGCCGGCCGCGATCACCGGAACTTTGATTGCGGCCGCGACTTGCGGGATCAAGGCCATCAGGCCGATGCAGGATTGCTCGATATCGCCCAGGAAAGTCGCGCGATGGCCGCCGGCTTCGCCACCCTGGACGCAGACGAAATCGGCGCCGGCCTGTTCCCACGCTTGTGCTTCGGCGACGCTGGTGGCAGTGCCGATGACTTTGCAGCCCTTGCGCTGGAACTGCGCCACCGTTGCTGCATCGAGTATGCCGAAGGTGAAGCTGACCACCGGCGGCGCCGCTTCCAGCAGCGCTGCCAACTGGTCTTTGAAGTTTTCACTGAATTTCTGCGGCGTTGCCGCCGGACCGAGGCCGAGCGCGGTGCGGAACGGCAGCAGCAGGGCTTGCGCCGCGTCGATTTCGGCCTGGCTTGGCTGGACCGGTTCCAGGATGAACAGATTGACGTTGAACGGCTGCGGCGTCAGCGCGCGGATTTTTCGCACCGACTCAATGATCGCCGTGGGCGACAGCAGCGCGGCCGCGAATGAACCCAGGCCGCCGGCATTGCTGACGGCTGTCACCAGTTCAATCGGCGAACCGCCGTTCATCGGCCCTTGCACGATCGGATGGCGGATGCCAAGCGCAGCCGTGAATGTTTCTGGATTTCTATTGATGGCAGTCATGTTGATATTCCTGGTAACTGGTAAAGGTCGCAGTGTTTGCAGCAAGTAAGGCCCATGCTACCTTGACAGGATCATTCTGAAAAATGAATAATAAAAATATTATCCATCTTTAAATGAGATGAATTATGGATTTGTTATCTCTTGAAATCTTTCGTACCGTCGTGCGGGAAGGCGGCATCACGCGCGCGGCCGAGCAATTGCACCGGGTGCAGTCGAATGTGACGACGCGCATACGCCAGCTGGAAACGTCGTTGGGCGTAGCTCTGTTTTCACGCAATAACAAGCGCCTGGTGCTGACGCCGGCGGGCGAGACCTTGCTCGGTTATGCCGAGCGCCTGCTGAACCTGGCCGGCGAAGCGCGCGAGGCAGTCCAGCCCGCCGTGCCGCAAGGACGCCTGCGCATCGGCTCGATGGAAAGCACCGCCGCCAGCCGTTTGCCGCTGCCCCTGGCCCGTTTCCACCAGGAATGGCCGGCGGTACAGCTGGAACTCAGCACCGGGGCCACCCAGCAGCTGATAGACCGGGTCCGTGCATTCACCCTGGACGCCGCCCTGGTCGCCGGTCCGCTGGATGATCCCTTATTCGAGATGCTGCCCCTCTACGCAGAGGAACTGGTAGTGCTGGCCGCCCGCAACCATCCCCCGATCGCCGGCCCCGACGATGTGCAAAGCCGCACCCTGGTCGCCTTCGAACACGGCTGCGCCTACCGCCGCCACGCCGAAAACTGGCTAGCGTCAGGCAGCATCCCCGGCCGCCGTCCCGACCGCATCCTGGAACTGGGCTCCTACCACGCCATGCTAGCCTGCGTCGCCGCCGGCGCCGGCATCGCCCTGGCCCCCAGGTCCGTCCTCGAATTGCACAACAACACCCAAAGCCTCGCCACCTACCCAATCGGCCCCGCAGGCCAAGTCACCACCTACCTGATCCGCCGCCACGACTACGCCTCCCCAGCCTTCGACGCCCTAAGCCAGATCCTGCAAACCGAAGCCCCCCAACAATTAGGGTCAGAGTCAAATTGTTTAAGGCAAATCAAATAGGGTCAGAGTCGAATTATTCGATAAAATGCGGACATCATCAGATCACCTCCCGCTGCCATGGCCCGCATGCCCCGACTCGTCATTCCCAACCAACCGCATCACCTGATCCAGCGCGGCGTTGATCGCCAGGCAATCTTTCGCGAGACGGAAGATTATGTGAATTTCCTTGCCCGGCTGCGCGAAGGTGCCAAGCAATACAAAGTGGCCATCCATGCTTATGTGCTGATGACCAACCATGTGCATTTGCTGGCAACGCCTGCCGATGCAGAGGGTTTAGCCAGGATGATGCAGTGGGTAGGACGTTTCTATGTGCCTTATTTCAATCAGAAATACGGGCGAGTCGGGACTTTGTGGCAAGGACGCTACAGGGCGACGGTGATAGATTCGGAGCCATATTTCATGTTGTGCAGCTGCTACATTGACCAGAATCCGGTACGTGCAGGCATCGTCGCAACGGCTGGCGAATATCCGTGGTCGAGCTATTTGCACCATGTCGGCGTCAAGGCAGATCCCTTGGTGGTGGACCACGCCCTGTACTGGGCGTTGGGCAATACGCCCTTCGATCGTGAAGCTGCCTATAAGCAAATGGCAGAGCAAGCACTCACATCCGATCAAGCACGTCAACTGATGGACGCCACCAACAAAGGCTGGCCGCTGGGTACGGAAAAATTCAAGTCAAGCCTGGAAAAACAAGGCAGTCTCAGGGTGCGTCCGGCCAAGCGCGGGCGTCCCTTCAAGAATCCGGCCGATGTCGCCGACCCGAAGGCCGGGCACAAATAAAAAATGACCTGTAGGGCAATAAAAACATCAAATGCACCAAATTGACTCTGTCCCTATTTAATTTTGGTGCAAAAATTAACCCAATTAATTTGACTCTGACCCTAATTATTGTGATTGAAGTCTGGATCTGTCTGCTCTATTCTTAATGTCCTTACTCTCAAAGTGGTGGAGCAACGTTATGCATGCGCAAGGTTTATACGATCCGGCTAATGAACATGATGCCTGTGGCGTCGGGTTTATTGCTCACATCAAAGGCAAGAAGAGCCATTCGGTCATTGAGCAGGGTCTGCTGATCCTGAAGAATCTCGATCACCGGGGTGCGGTCGGGGCGGATAAGCTGATGGGCGATGGCGCCGGGATCCTGATCCAGGTGCCGGACCAGTTCTACCGCGAAGAGATGGCGAAGCTGGGCGTGATCTTGCCGCCGCCGGGCGAATTCGGCGTCGGCATGGTGTTCTTGCCAAAAGAGAATGCTTCGCGCATCGCCTGCGAGCAGGAAATCGAACGCGCGGTGCTGGCCGAAGGCCAGGTCGTGCTGGGCTGGCGCGATGTGCCGGTGGATATAGAGATGCCGATGTCGCCAACCGTGCGCGACAAGGAACCGGTGATCCGCCAGATTTTCATCGGCCGCGGCCCGGACATCATGGTCACCGATGCGCTCGAACGCAAGCTGTATGTGATCCGCAAATCCTCCGGCCACGCGATCCAGGCGCTGAACCTGTTGCACGGCAAGGAATTCTTCGTGCCGTCGATGTCGGCGCGCACCGTGGTCTACAAAGGATTGCTGCTGGCGGACCAGGTCGGCGTCTATTACAAGGACTTGCAGGATCCGCGCTGCCTGTCGGCGCTGGCGCTGGTCCACCAGCGTTTCTCTACCAATACTTTCCCTGAATGGCCGCTGGCCCACCCGTACCGCCTGCTGGCGCACAACGGTGAAATCAACACCGTCAAGGGCAACTTCAACTGGATGCGCGCCCGTGAGGGTGTGATGAAGTCGCATGTGCTGGGCGACGACCTGAAGAAACTGTTCCCGCTGATCTACGAAGGCCAGTCCGACACCGCCTGTTTCGACAACGCGCTGGAACTGTTGCTGATGTCCGGCTACCCGATCGCGCAAGCGATGATGATGATGATCCCGGAAGCGTGGGAAAACCATGCCACCATGGATGACAACCGCCGCGCTTTCTACGAATACCACGCGGCGATGATGGAGCCATGGGACGGTCCGGCGGCGATGGCGTTTACCGACGGCCGCCATATCGGCGGCACCCTGGACCGCAACGGCCTGCGTCCTGCGCGTTACATCGTCACCGACGACGACTTCGTGGTGATGGCGTCCGAATCGGGCGTATTGCCGATCCCGGAATCCAAGATCATCCAGAAATGGCGCCTGCAGCCGGGCAAGATGTTCCTGATCGACCTCGACGCCGGCCGCATCATCGACGACAAGGAATTGAAAGACACCTTCGCCAACGCCAAGCCGTACAAGCAATGGATTGAATCGGTGCGGGTCAAGCTGGACGAGCTGAAGTCGGAGCCGCCAGAATCCGGTTCGACCATCCCGCTGCTGGACCGCCAGCAGCTGTTCGGCTACACCCAGGAAGACATCAAGTTCCTGATGTCGCCGATGGCGGCTGCCGCGGAAGAAGCGATCGGCTCCATGGGCAACGACTCGCCGCTGGCGGTCATGTCCAACAAGAACAAGACGCTGTACCACTACTTCAAGCAACTGTTCGCGCAAGTCACCAATCCGCCTATCGATCCGATCCGCGAAGCCATGGTGATGTCGCTGGTGTCCTTCATCGGACCGAAGCCGAACATGCTGGACACCAACAACATCAACCCGCCGATGCGGCTCGAAGTCACGCAGCCGATCCTGAACTACGACGACATCGCCAAGCTGCGCAACATCGGCGCCCATACCGGCGGCAAGTTCAAGTCGTACGAGCTGAACATCTGCTATCCGGTGGCCTGGGGCAAGGAAGGCATCGAAGCGCGCCTGGCGTCGTTGTGCGCCAAGGCGGTCGATGCGGTCAAGTCCGGCCACAACATCCTGATCGTGTCGGACCGCAAGGTCGATGCCGAACAGGTGGCGATCCCGGCACTGCTGGCCACGTCCGCGATTCACCAGCACCTGGTGAGCAAGGGCCTGCGCACTTCGACCGGCCTGGTAGTCGAAACCGGTTCCGCGCGCGAGACGCATCACTTCGCGCTGCTGGCAGGGTACGGCGCCGAAGCCATCCATCCCTACCTGGCGATGGATACGCTGACGGAACTGGCGCACGGTTTGCCGGGCGCGCTGTCGCCGGAAAAAGCGATCTACAACTTCCAGAAGGCGATCGGCAAGGGCTTGCTGAAAGTCATGTCGAAGATGGGTATTTCGACCTACATGTCATATTGCGGCGCGCAGATTTTCGAAGCGATCGGCCTCAACAAGAGCATGACCCAGAAATACTTCAAGGGCACTGCCTCGAATGTTGAAGGCATAGGCGTATTTGAAGTGGCGGAAGAAGCCTTGCGCCTGCATCGCGCCGCGTTCAGCGACGATCCGGTGCTGGCCAACGCGCTCGACGCCGGCGGCGAATATGCATTCCGTATCCGCGGCGAAGAGCACATGTGGACGCCGGATGCGATCGCCAAGCTGCAGCACTCGACCCGCGCCAACAATTTCAACAGCTATAAAGAATACGCGCAGCTGATCAACGACCAGTCCAAGCGTCACATGACCTTGCGCGGCCTGTTTGAATTCAAGATCGATCCAAGCAAGGCGATCCCGCTGGATGAAGTCGAGCCGGCCAAGGAAATCGTCAAGCGTTTTGCTACCGGCGCGATGTCGCTCGGTTCGATTTCGACCGAAGCGCACGCCACGCTGGCGGTGGCGATGAACCGCATCGGCGGCAAGTCCAACACCGGCGAAGGCGGCGAGGACGAGAACCGCTATCGCCAGGAATTGAAGGGCATCCCGATCAAGCAGGGCGAAACGCTGGCGTCGGTGATCGGCAAGGATCGTATCGAAGTCGATATTCCTTTGCAGGCCGGCGATTCGCTGCGTTCGCGCATCAAGCAGGTGGCGTCCGGCCGTTTCGGCGTCACCGCGGAATACCTGATTTCGGCCGACCAGATCCAGATCAAGATGGCGCAAGGCGCCAAGCCGGGTGAGGGCGGCCAGCTGCCGGGCCACAAGGTGTCCGAATACATCGCCAAGTTGCGTTTCTCGGTGCCGGGCGTCGGTCTGATTTCGCCGCCGCCGCACCATGACATCTATTCGATCGAAGACCTGGCGCAGCTGATCCATGATCTGAAGAACGTCAATCCGCGTGCTTCGATTTCGGTCAAGCTGGTGTCGGAAGTCGGCGTCGGCACCGTGGCGGCGGGCGTCGCCAAGGCCAAGTCGGACCACGTGGTGATCGCCGGCCATGACGGCGGCACTGGCGCTTCGCCCCTGTCGTCGATCAAGCATGCCGGTTCGCCTTGGGAGCTGGGCCTGGCGGAAACCCAGCAAACGCTGGTGCTGAACGGCTTGCGCAACCGTATCCGAGTCCAGGCCGACGGCCAGATGAAGACCGGCCGCGACGTCGTGATCGGCGCCTTGCTGGGCGCCGATGAATTCGGTTTCGCCACCGCGCCGCTGGTGGTCGAAGGCTGCATCATGATGCGCAAATGCCACCTCAACACTTGCCCGGTCGGCGTTGCCACGCAAGATCCGGTGCTGCGCGCCAAGTTCTCCGGCAAGCCGGAACATGTGGTCAACTTCTTCTTCTTCATCGCCGAAGAGGTGCGCCAGATCATGGCGTCGCTGGGCATCCGCAGTTTCAATGAACTGATCGGCCGCGCCGACCTGCTCGATAAATCGCGGGCGATCACGCACTGGAAAGCACAAGGTCTGGATTTCAGCCGGATTTTCCACCAGCCGGCATTGCCTGAAGGCGGCGTGTATTACCACACCGAAGAACAGGACCACGGCCTCGACCGGGCGCTGGATCACAAGCTGATCGGGCAGGCCAAGGCGGCGCTGGACAAGGGCGAGCGCGTCTCGTTCATCTCGCCGATCAAGAACCTGAACCGCACCGTCGGCGCCATGTTGTCTGGCGAAGTGGCAAAAAAATACGGTCACGAGGGCCTGCCCGACGACACCATCCACATCCAGCTGCAGGGCACCGCCGGGCAGTCGGCAGGCGCGTTCCTGGCGCAGGGCGTGACGCTGGACCTGGTTGGCGAGGGCAATGACTATGTCGGCAAGGGCTTGTCGGGCGGCCGCATCATCGTGCGTCCGAACACCGAGTTCCGCGGCCGCGCGGTCGACAACATCATCGCCGGCAACACGGTGCTGTACGGCGCCATTGCGGGCGAAGCATTCCTCAACGGCGTCGCCGGCGAGCGCTTCGCGGTACGCAACTCGGGCGCGATTGCAGTGGTGGAAGGCACCGGTGACCATGGCTGCGAATACATGACCGGCGGCACGGTAGTGGTGCTGGGCGACACCGGCCGTAACTTCGGCGCCGGCATGTCGGGCGGACTGGCTTATGTCTACGACCCGGACGGCACGTTTGCCGCGCAATGCAATATGGCGATGGTGACGCTGGAGCCGGTGCTGAGCCAGGGCGAGCAGGAAGCCACAATCGACAAGGCGATCTGGCACAGCACAGTGCGCGGCGGCGAAGCGCAGGCTGACGAAGCGATCCTGAAAGGGCTGATCGAACGCCACTTCAAGTACACCGGCAGCACCCGCGCCCGCAACCTGCTGGACAACTGGGTTGCTTCGCGCAGCAAATTCGTCAAGGTGTTCCCGACCGAGTACAAGCGGGCGCTGGGCGAATTGAACGCGGTGCGCAGCACCGCGCCAGCCAAGGAAAAAGTCGCCGCGTAATCGACAGATTGCGTAACCGTCAGCCAAGTAACGATAAGGATCACCGTCGATCTGGGAAACAAGATCGCGGTGGATCCTGCAGCTAAATGTGAGTGAAAAATGGGAAAAGTAACAGGATTCATGGAGTTCCAGCGGGTCGGTGAAACGTATGAAGCGCCAGTGGCGCGCAAGAAGCATTACAAGGAATTCATCCTCAGCCTGAGCAACGACGAAGCCAAGACCCAAGGCGCGCGCTGCATGGATTGCGGCATTCCGTTCTGTAACAACGGCTGCCCGGTCAACAACATCATTCCCGACTGGAACGACCTGGTGTATCGCGGTGCTTATCACGAAGCGCTGGAAACCCTGCATTCAACCAACAACTTCCCGGAATTTACCGGCCGCATCTGCCCTGCGCCGTGCGAGAGCGCCTGCACGCTGGGCATCAACAGCGACCCGGTCGGCATCAAGTCAATCGAGCACTTCATCGTCGACAAGGGATGGGAAAACGGCTGGATCGTGCCGCAGCCGCCCCTGGTCAAGACCGGCAAGAAAGTCGCCGTGGTGGGCTCGGGCCCGGCCGGTCTGGCGGCGGCGCAGCAGCTGGCGCGCATCGGCCATGACGTCACCGTGTTTGAAAAGAGCGACCGGGTCGGCGGCCTGCTGCGTTACGGCATCCCCGACTTCAAGATGGAAAAATCCCATATCGACCGCCGCGTCGAACAGATGGAGGCCGAAGGCGTCACCTTCCGCACCGGCGTCCTGGTCGGCAAGGATTTCCCGGCCAATGTGAACAACTGGGCCAAGAAGACCATTGCGCCGGACGAATTGAAGGCCGAGTTCGACGCCGTGGTGATTGCCGGCGGCGCCGAGCAGCCGCGCGACCTGCCGGTGCCGGGGCGCGAGCTGAAAGGCGTCCATTTCGCCATGGATTTCCTGCCGCAGCAAAACAAGGTCAACGCCGGCGACAAGGTCAAGGACCAGATCCTGGCTGGCGGCAAGCACGTGGTGGTGATCGGCGGCGGCGATACCGGTTCCGACTGCGTCGGCACCTCCAACCGCCAGGGTGCGGTGTCGATCCAGCAGTTTGAACTGATGCCGCAGCCGCCGGAGCTGGAAAACAAGCCGCTGGTATGGCCGTACTGGCCGACCAAGCTGCGCACTTCGTCGTCGCATGAAGAGGGCTGCGACCGCGACTGGGCGGTGGCCACCAAGCGCCTGGAAGGCAAGAACGGCAAGGTCGAGAAACTGATTGCCGCCCGCGTCGAATGGAAGGACGGCAAGATGCAGGAAGTGCCGGATTCGGAATTCGAAATGAAGGCCGACCTGGTGTTCCTGGCCATGGGTTTCGTTTCGCCGGTGGCGCAGGTGCTGGAAGCGTTCGGCGTCGACAAGGATGCGCGCGGCAACGCCAAGGCCACTACCGACGGCGATGCCTGCTACAAGACATCGGTCGACAAGGTGTTTGCCGCCGGCGACATGCGCCGCGGCCAGTCGCTGGTGGTGTGGGCCATCCGCGAAGGCCGCCAGTGCGCGCGCGCCGTCGACGAGTTCCTGATGGGGGCGTCGGTTTTGCCGCGCTAATATGGATGGCGCAGCCGCATGCTGTCGCCAAATAAGGAAAGAGCATGTCAGTGGCAACACCGGCATGCTCTTTTTTCTGCCGCACATGTTTTTGTTCATGCATCCGGGCAATAGTCAAACTGTTGTAATACAGGCACATGTCAGTCTGCCTACTATTGCTCGGCTCTGAACGATTGTCGCATTTGCACTACAATAGCCCCTTTGATTTATTCGGTGGATGGTGTGGCAAATATCGTCGAAATTCGTGATCTGCAGTTTGGCTATGGTGAGAGGTCGATTTTATCGGGTCTCAACATGGACTTCGCACGCGGCAAGGTGATCGCCGTCATGGGCGGCTCCGGCTCCGGCAAGACCACCATATTGCGGCTGATCGGCGGCCAGCTGAAGCCGCAGGCCGGCAGCGTCAAGGTCGACGGCGAAACGGTGCACGCACTGTCGACCTCGGGCTTGTATGCCTTGCGGCGCAAGATGGGCATGCTGTTCCAGAGCGGCGCACTGTTTACCGACCTGACCGCATTTGAAAACGTGGCTTTCCCGCTGCGCGAACACACCAACCTGTCGCCGGAACTGCTCAACAACCTGGTGCTGCTGAAACTGAATGCGGTCGGCTTGCGCAATGCGGCGCAGCTGAAACCGTCCGAGATTTCCGGCGGCATGGCCCGGCGCGTGGCGCTGGCGCGGGCGATTGCTCTGGATCCGTCGCTGATCATGTATGACGAACCGTTCGCCGGCCTGGATCCGATTTCCATGGGCGTGACGGCCAACCTGATCCGCAAGCTCAACGATGCGCTGGGCTCGACCAGCATCCTGGTGTCGCATGACGTCCATGAGTCGTTCAGCATTGCCGACTATGTATATTTCCTGTCGCAAGGGCAAATCGTGGCGCAGGGCACGCCGGCGGAGATGCAGGCGTCGAACCATCCGTACGTGAAGCAATTCGTCAACGCCGAACCTGACGGTCCGGTGCCGTTCCACTATCCTGGCAAGTCGCTGGCCGAGGACCTGGGCTTGAAGGGGCGCGGCTGATGCAGAATTTTGTAAGCAATTCTTTTGCGGCCGTAGGACGCACCGTACGCGAATCGATTACCGGCCTGGGCCTCGCCACGCGCATGTTCTTTGCGATCCTGCGCGCGTCGCTCGGACTCTGGCGGCGGCCGCGGCTGATTACCGACCAGATCCATTTCATCGGCAATTATTCGCTGATCATCATCGGCGTATCGGGCTTGTTTGTCGGTTTCGTACTGGGTTTGCAAGGCTATTACACGCTCAATAAATATGGTTCCGAGCAGGCGCTGGGCTTGCTGGTGGCGCTGTCGCTGGTGCGCGAACTGGGGCCGGTAGTGACGGCGCTGCTGTTCGCCGGCCGCGCCGGTACTTCCTTGACGGCCGAAATCGGCCTGATGAAAGCCGGTGAGCAGTTGTCGGCGATGGAAATGATGGCGGTCGATCCCATGCAGCGGGTCGTGGCGCCGCGTTTCTGGGCTGGCGTGGTGGCGATGCCGATGCTGGCTGCCTTGTTCAGCGCCCTCGGTATCTTTGGCGGCTACCTGGTTGGCGTCAAGCTGATCGGCGTCGATGAGGGCGCGTTCTGGTCGCAGATGCAGGGCGGAGTGGATATCTGGCAAGATATCGCCAACGGCGTTTTGAAAAGCATCGTGTTTGGCGTCGCCGCGACGTTTGTCGCGGTATGGCAGGGTTATGAAGCAAAACCGACGCCGGAAGGCGTCTCCAGGGCAACCACGCGCACCGTGGTGATCTCGTCGCTGGCGGTGTTGGGGCTGGACTTCCTGCTGACCGCCTTGATGTTTAACTAATTATTTGCGCGACTCCCGCTGCCTGCCATGTCGAGCAGCGGGAATCAAACCGTGGCAGCGCGCTTTACTTCTCGTTACCATTTTTTCTTCGAGATATTGTTCGCGATGGTATTTTTAAGGTGATGAATCATGCAACAGAAAACTGTAGACGTATGGGTAGGCATGTTTGTGCTGATCGGGGTGCTGGCCTTGGGATTCCTGGCGCTGAGGGCAGGCAACCTGAGCAGCTCGACTTTCAACAAGACCTATCCGGTAATTACCAAGTTCGACAATATCGGCGGCCTGAAAGTACGTGCCTCGGTACGGAGCGCCGGGGTGGTGGTGGGGCGTGTGGCGTCCATCAACTTCGACGACAAGAACTTCCAGGCGGTAGTGACCTTGAACATGGACCAGCGTTACCAGTTCCCGGAAGACAGTTCGGCTAAGATACTCACGGCAGGTTTGTTGGGTGAGCAATATATCGGTATCGAAGCGGGCGGCGCGACCAAGAACCTGGTTGCCGGCGACCGTATTAAATTAACGCAATCCGCGATCGTGCTGGAAAACCTGATCAGTCAGTTCCTGTACAGCAAAGCTGCGGATGTAAAGGACACGGAACAATGAAAACCATGACTCGCCTGGGCTCGCTGGCCCTGGTTGCCGCACTGGCCGGCTGCGCCACCGCCAGCAATCCGCAAGACCCGCTGGAGGGTTTCAACCGCGCCATGTTCAGCTTCAACGACACGCTCGACAAGGTTGCGCTGAAACCGGTCGCCACCGCTTACCGGAACTGGCTGCCGAGTTTTGTGCAGACCGGTGTCAACAACTTCTTCGGCAACCTGGGCGACGTGTGGAGCTCGATCAACGGTTTCTTGCAGGGTAATGTCGCGGACGGCACATCGGATGTGATGCGGGTCGCGGTCAACACCACGCTCGGCCTTGGCGGCTTGCTGGACATCAGCTCGGAAGCCGGTTTGCAAAAACATAACAAGGATTTCGGCCAGACCCTGGGCAAGTGGGGCGTCGGCTCCGGCCCTTACCTGGTGCTGCCGCTGTTTGGGCCGTCGAATATCCGCGATACGGCGGCGTTGCCGGTCGACATGTATGGCGACATTTGGTCCTACAAATATCCGGTGCGCTGGCGCAATACCGGCTCGGTGGTGCGCTTGATCGACAAGCGCGCCAACCTGCTGGACGCGGGCGGCCTGCTGGACGACGCCGCGCTCGACAAGTATGAATTCGTGCGCGACGCCTATACCCAGCGCCGTCAGAGCCAGATCAACGGCAATAACGACGACAGCGACGATAAGGCGGACAAGGCGGACAAGGCGGACAAGCCCGCCGGCGGCAAGCCCGCCGAGCAGTGATTATCGGCGCCGGCAGGAACCGGCGCTTGAAATGGCCGTCTTAGGACGCATATAAGCCGCGTCCGAGACGTCTTCTAACAACCATTAAGATTGTTAAAAATACATATGAAAATCCTGAAAAAATTCCTGACGCTGTCGCTGACTGTCGGCAGCCTGTTGTTCACCGCGGCAGCCCAGGCGCAAGAAGCGCCTGACGCGCTGATCAAGCGCATCAGCCAGGACGTGCTGGATACCGCCAAATCGGACAAGAACATCCAGGGTGGCAACCAGCAGCGGATCCTGGCGCTGGTTGAAGAAAAAATCATCCCTTATGTCGACTTCGAGCGCATGACCAGCATGGCCATGGGCCCCAAGTGGCGTGATGCAACTGATGATCAAAAGAAACAGCTGATCACCCAGTTCCGCAGCCTGCTGGTCTTCACCTATTCCGGCGCGCTGTCGCAAGTGCGTGACCAGCAGATCGATTTCAAGCCGCTGCGCGCCGATCCGGCCGATAGCGATGTGATCGTCCGCTCGCAAGTGATCCAGCCACGCGGCGAGCCCATCCAGCTGAATTATCGCGTGGAAAAAGCAGGAACCAGCTGGAAGATCTATGATGTCAACGTACTGGGCGCCTGGCTCGTTGATTCATACAAGGGTACCTTCACCTCCGAAATCAACCGCTCCGGCATCGACGGCCTGATCAAGGTCTTGTCGGACAAGAACAAGGAACGCGCAGCCCGCGGCCTTAAAAAATAAACAGTTGATTGACTAACATGTTCAGACCATCTCACTCGCTTACTGTCGGTAACGCCAAAGTCACTCTGGAAGAGGGCTTGCGCGCGATCGCCGGGGGCGAGACCGAGATTGACCTGAGCGATGTGGTGGCGGTCGATTCGGCCGCCGTCGCTACCTTGCTGGCATGGCAATGCGCCGCCCTGAACCAGGGCCTGACCCTGCATTTCTCCAGTTTGCCTGCCAACCTGGAAAGCCTGATCGACTTGTATGGCGTGACAGAGCTGCTCGCGCCCACCGGCGTGACTGTTGCCGCCAGTACACTGCATCATTGAGCTCTACCTCCTCCTTTCCCCGTAGCATCCCGGGTTTGTCGTTGGCGCCCGGCCCTCGCAGCAAAAATCCAATATAATCAAGGGTTCCGCCGCCGGCCAGCATGGCTTGACCGGCAAATCGGCAGCATTGCCGCGGCGTTCCAATTAAAGAATATTTAGCAAGGCACTATGGCGGCCATCCAAATTACCAACGTCAAGAAACGTTACCAGTCCTTGCAGGCGCTGGGCGGCGTTTCCCTGACCATCGAAGAAGGCGAATTCTTCGGTTTGCTGGGTCCTAACGGCGCTGGCAAGACCACCTTGATTTCGATCATCGCCGGCCTTAACCACCCGGATTCAGGCACGGTCACGGTCCACGGCCACGACGTGGTCAGCGACTATCGCGCCGCGCGCCGCAATCTCGGCGTGGTGCCGCAAGAACTGGTGTTCGATCCGTTTTTCACGGTGCGCGAAACGCTGCGCATACAGTCCGGTTATTACGGCCTGAAGAACAATGACAAATGGATCGACGAGGTAATGGAAAACCTCGACCTGACCAGCAAGGCCGACACCAACATGCGGGCCCTCTCGGGCGGCATGAAACGGCGCGTGCTGGTGGCGCAGGCGCTGGTGCACAAACCGCCGGTGATCGTGCTGGATGAGCCGACCGCCGGCGTCGACGTCGAATTGCGGCAGACCTTGTGGCGCTTCATTTCACGCCTCAACCGCGAAGGCCATACCGTGGTCCTGACCACGCACTACCTGGAAGAAGCACAGGAGCAGTGCAACCGCATCGCCATGCTCAAGCTGGGCCAGGTGGTGGCGCTCGACTCCACCTCGGCGCTGATCAAGCGCATCGCCGGCTCGCAATTGCTGGTCAACCTGTCCAGCGGCAGCTTGCCGGCAGCGCTGCAGCCCTTGGTGCTGCATGCCGACGGCAGCAAGTTTGCGCTGCGGGTCAACGAATACGGCGATGTCGAACCGATCCTCGGCGCCTTGCGCCACGCCGGCGCGGTGATCGAAGACATGCAGCTGCAGCAGGCCGACCTGGAAGACGTGTTCCTGCAGATCATGGACAGCAAGGTCAGCGCCAGCGGCTTTAATGTTTTTGCCGATGAATACAGCGCGGGCGGTGTCAAATGATGATAGGTTTCCAAACCCTGTTCTACAAGGAAGTGCTGCGCTTCTGGAAAGTCGCGACGCAAACCATAGGCGCGCCGATCCTGACCGCGATGCTGTACCTGCTGATTTTCGGCCATACCCTCAAGGACCATATCGAGGTCTATCCCGGCGTGCAGTACACCGCGTTCCTGATTCCCGGCCTGGTGATGATGAGCGTGTTGCAAAATGCCTTCGCCAATACTTCGTCATCGTTGACACAGTCGAAAATGACCGGCAATCTGGTGTTTGTCCTGCTGACGCCGCTGTCGCACTGGGAACTGTACGGCGCTTATGTGCTGGCCTCGGTGGTGCGCGGCGTGGCGGTTGGCCTGGGCGTGTTTGTCATTACAGCCTGGTTCGGCAACCTGTCTTTCGTGGCGCCGTGGTGGATCGTGATTTTTGCTTTCCTGGGGGCCGCGCTGCTGGGCACCATGGGTTTGATCGCCGGCATCTGGGCAGACAAGTTCGACCAGCTGGCAGTCTTCCAGAATTTCCTGATCATGCCGGCGACCTTCCTTGCCGGCGTGTTTTATTCGATCAAATCGTTGCCGCCGTTTTGGCAGGCTGTATCGCATCTGAATCCGTTCTTTTATATGATAGATGGATTCCGCTACGGCTTTTTCGGACAGTCGGACATTAACCCGCTGATCAGCCTGCTGATCATCTGCATATTCCTGGCGCTGCTGTCGGCGCTAGCGGTGCAGATGCTGAAGCGCGGCTATAAATTGCGGCACTGAGTGCGCCACTGATTACGTCACCACGTTGGAAAAACAGCTAAGAAAATATTATGTTCCCTACACCTGATCTCGTTAAAAGCTACATCGCCGCCGGCCTCGAATGCTCGCACCTGGATGTCGAAGGCGACGGCCAGCATTTCAAGGCTGTGATCGTGTCCGCGGCCTTTGCCGGCAAGCGCCCGATACAGCGCCACCAGATCGTCTACGCGGCGCTGGGCGACCGCATGCGCGAAGAAATCCACGCCTTGTCGATGAAGACGCTGACGCCGGAAGAATTTCAAGAAAACAAATGACCGGCCGGGCGGCTGCCCTGCCAGACACAACGAACACCACAGCGAGAAGTCACCATGGATAAATTATTGATACAAGGCGGTAACCGCCTTTCCGGCGAAATCACCATTTCCGGTGCAAAGAATGCGGCGCTGCCTATCCTGTGCGCCGGTCTGCTTAGCTCGGATCAACTGCATCTCAGCAACGTGCCGAACCTGCACGATGTATCGACCATCCTGAAGCTGCTGCGCCAGATGGGCTTGAAGGCGACCCAGGACGGCCACATCGTGACCCTGCAAGGCGACGCCATCACCAACCTGGAAGCGCCATACGAAATGGTGAAAACCATGCGCGCATCGATCCTGGTGCTGGGGCCGCTGCTGGCGCGCTTCGGCGAAGCACGGGTGTCGCTGCCGGGCGGCTGCGGCATCGGTTCGCGCCCGGTCGACCAGCACATCAAAGGCCTGCAGGCGATGGGCGCCGAAATCTCGATCGAAGCCGGCTACATCCACGCCAAGGCCAAGAAGCTCAAGGGCACACGCGTCGTTACCGACATGATCACCGTCACCGGCACGGAAAACCTGCTGATGGCCGCAACCCTGGCCGATGGCGAAACGGTCCTGGAAAACGCAGCGCGCGAGCCTGAGGTGACCGACCTGGCCAACCTGCTGGTAGCGATGGGCGCGAAGATCGACGGCATCGGCACCGATCGCCTGACGATCCAGGGCGTCGACAAGCTGCACGGCGCCGAGCACGCAGTGATCGCCGACCGTATCGAGACCGGCACTTTCCTGTGCGCAGTGGCAGCCACCGGCGGCGACGTCATGCTGAAAAATACCCGCAGCCACATCCTGGACGCGGTACTGGACAAGCTGCGCGAAGCCGGCGTGATCCTGACCTCCGGCGACGACTGGATCCGGGTGCAGATGGCGGCGCGGCCCAAGGCTGTCAGTTTCCGCACCACCGAATATCCAGGCTTCCCGACCGACATGCAGGCGCAGTTCATGGCCATGAACAGCATTGCCGAAGGCACCAGCCATGTCACTGAAACGATCTTTGAAAACCGCTTCATGCACGTGCAGGAAATGAACCGCCTCGGCGCCGCCATCGATGTCCAGGGCAATACCGCCATCATCAAGGGCGTCGACAAGCTGGTCGGCGCGCCGGTGATGGCGACCGACTTGCGCGCCTCCGCTTCGCTGGTGATTTCCGGCCTGGTGGCGCAAGGCCAGACCATGATCGAGCGCGTCTATCACCTGGACCGCGGCTACGACCAGATGGAACGCAAGCTGTCTGCAGTCGGCGCGAATATCGAAAGAATCAAATGAGCCAGAAGCTGACCCTGGCCCTGTCGAAAGGCCGCATCTTTGAAGAGACCTTGCCGCTGCTGAAGGCGGCCGGCATCGAGGTCACCGAAGATCCGGAAACCTCGCGCAAGCTGATCCTGGCGACCAACGACCCGCAGGTCAACGTGATCATCGTGCGCGCCTCCGACGTGCCGACCTATGTGCAATACGGCGCCGCCGATTTTGGCGTGGCGGGCAAGGATGTGCTGCTGGAGCATGGCGGCGAAGGCCTGTATCAGCCGATCGACCTGGAGATTGCAAAATGCCGCATGTCGGTGGCGGTATCGGCCGGTTTCGACTACGCCAGCGCGATCCGCCAGGGGGCGCGGCTGCGGGTCGCCACCAAATACCTGCTGACGGCGCGCGAGCACTTCGCGACGAAGGGCATGCACGTCGACCTGATCAAGCTGTACGGCTCGATGGAGCTGGCGCCGCTGGTTGGGCTGGCGGACGCGATTGTCGACCTGGTCAGCACCGGCGGCACCTTGCGCGCCAATAACCTGGTTGAAGTCGAACACATCATGGATATCTCGTCGCGGCTGGTGGTGAACCAGGCCGCCTTGAAGCTGAAGCGCGAGCGCCTGCAGCCGATCCTGGACGCTTTCGAAAAAGCTTCGATTCAATAAGCGGCTGCAACGCAGCTGCTGCGGAAACTGCACAGCAAACTGGAAGTGACATGAGCATAGCAATCAGAAAACTCGACGCAGGGCTGCCGGATTTCCAGGCGCAACTGACAACGCTGCTGGCGTTCGAGGCAAGCGAAGACGAAGCCATCGACCAGGCCGCGGCGCGCATCCTGGCTGACGTCAAGGCGCGCGGCGACGCTGCCGTGCTGGAATACACCAACCGCTTTGATCGCCTCAGCGTAAACAGCGCCAGCCTGCTCGAAATCGGCCGGCAGGAATTGCAGGCAGCATTGGCCGAGCTTGCTCCTGAACGCCGCAATGCCTTGCAGATCGCGGCCGACCGTGTGCGCAACTACCACCAGCGCCAGAAAATCGAATGCGGTTCGGACGGCTTCAGCTACACCGAAGCCGACGGCACCGTGCTGGGGCAAAAGGTGACGCCGCTGGACCGCGTCGGCATCTATGTCCCCGGCGGCAAGGCGGCTTATCCTTCCTCTGTGCTGATGAATGCGATTCCGGCCAAGGTCGCAGGCGTGCAGGAAATCATCATGGTGGTGCCGACTCCTGACGGCGTCAAGAATCCGCTGGTGCTGGCGGCGGCAGCCATTGCCGGCGTCGATCGCGTATTCACCATCGGCGGCGCGCAAGCAGTTGCGGCGCTGGCCTATGGCACGGCTACCATTCCCCAGGTCGATAAAATTGTCGGTCCCGGCAACGCTTATGTCGCAGCCGCCAAGCGGCGCGTATTCGGCACGGTCGGCATCGACATGATTGCCGGGCCTTCCGAAATCCTGGTGCTGTGCGACGGCACCACCGATCCCGACTGGATCGCGATGGACCTGTTCTCGCAAGCCGAGCACGACGAGCTGGCGCAGTCGATCCTGCTGTGTCCTGACGCGGCATACATCGCCGCCGTCGAAGCCAGCATCAACCGGCAGCTGCCGCTGATGCCGCGCCATGAAGTGATCCGCACTTCGCTCACCAACCGCGGCGCGCTGGTGAAAGTGCGCGACATGGAGCATGCCTGCGAGATCGCCAATTACATCGCGGCGGAGCATCTGGAAATTTCTGCCGACAATCCGCAGCGCTGGGCCGACCGCATCCGCCACGCCGGCGCCATGTTCCTCGGCCGGTTTTCGTCGGAAGCGCTGGGCGACTATTGCGCCGGACCAAATCACGTATTGCCGACTTCACGCACCGCGCGTTTCTCTTCGCCGCTGGGCGTCTACGATTTCCAGAAGCGTTCCAGCATCATCAACATCAGCGAGGCCGGCGCCCAGACATTGGGCAAGGTCGCGGCGGAGCTGGCTTACGGCGAAGGATTGCAGGCGCATGCCCGGTCCGCGGAATACCGTTTGAAAGACAAGCCGCAATGACAGCGGCGACGTGGCTGCGATGAACGACGACTGGATCGACCGCATCTATGGCGAGGACGCGCTGCAGGGCCTGCAGCGCATACCGGACGGTTCGGTCGACCTGCTGCTGGCGGATCCGCCTTACGGCCTGGGCAAGGACTACGGCAACGATTCCGACAAGCTCGACACCGCGGCTTACCTGCGCTGGACCGAAGAGTGGATCGACGCCGCCTTGCCGAAACTGAAGCCGAACGGCAGCCTCTACATTTTCCTGACCTGGCGCTTCTCGCCCGAGATTTTTGTCATGCTCAAGCAGCGCATGATCATGAACAATGAAATCATCTGGGACCGGCGGGTGCCTTCGATGGGTGGCGGCACCCGGCGTTTTTCGTCGGTGCACGACACGATCGGCTTTTTCGCCCGCGCCAAGGACTATTACTTCGACCTCGACGCCATCCGGATTCCCTACGACGCTGAAACCAAGAAAGCCCGCTCGCGCTCGATTTTTGTCGGCGCCAAGTGGCTGGAGCTGGGTTATAACCCGAAAGACGTCTGGAGCGTCTCGCGCCTGCACCGCGAACATCGCGAGCGGGCTGACCATCCGACCCAAAAGCCGCTGGAAATCGTGGAGCGCATGATCAAGGCTTCCTGCCCGCCGGGCGGGATCGTGCTCGATCCCTTCATGGGCAGCGGCACCACGGCGGTGGCGGCGCGCCGATGCGGACGGCGGTTTGTCGGCTTTGAGCTCAATCCCGAGTATTGCGCGCTGATCAAACGGCGGCTGGCGCAGCTTGACAGCCAGAAACCCGACGAACGCGCGCTGGCATAGGCATTTGGCTTGAATAGCAACGCTGATAGCGATTATCAAGGCTGCCATTAGCGGGAAAACATGAAAATGTCGGTAAAATGGCGATGCAGCCCAAAAAGCTGCCTTGGCCAGGCTTCACTAGTGACTAACGGGGAAGCTGCAACAATCCCGATCTTAAATCCGGTCGTCGAATAATTTAGTACACTTACCTCCACGGCGCCTGTGCGCCACCACATAGTAAATTGGTCTCAAGCTCAACATGTCTACGCCTCGAACTGCATCGATCACGCGCAATACCAACGAGACGCAAATCCGCGTCTCCATCAATCTGGACGGCAGCGGCCAGCAAAAGCTGAATACCGGCGTGCCGTTCCTTGACCATATGCTGGACCAGATTGCGCGGCATGGCCTGATCGACCTCGACATCGAAGCCAACGGCGACCTGCATATCGACGCCCACCATACGGTGGAAGACGTCGGCATTACCTTGGGGCAAGCGTTCGCCAAGGCTATCGGCGACAAGAAGGGCATCCGCCGCTACGGCCATGCCTACGTGCCGCTGGACGAAGCGCTGTCGCGCGTGGTGATCGACTTCTCCGGCCGCCCGGGCCTGGAATTCCACGTGCCGTTCAAGCGCGCCATGATCGGCGGTTTCGACGTCGACCTGACCCACGAATTTTTCCAGGGCTTTGTCAATCATGCGCTGGTATCTTTGCATATCGACAACCTGCGCGGCGAAAACGCCCATCACCAATGCGAAACCGTCTTCAAGGCGTTTGGCCGTGCGTTGCGCATGGCTGCGGAGCTGGATCCGCGTTCCGCCGGCACCATTCCTTCGACCAAGGGTAGCCTCTAAGGTTGAGCTTATTTACCCGGACTTTTCTCGGGACTTGAATCTTTATCATGAACAAAATTGTTGTAGTTGACTATGGCATGGGCAACTTGCGCTCGGTGGCGCAGGCCCTGCGCCAGGTGGCGCCGGAAGCCGAAGTCCTGATCTCGGGTACGATTGCCGATATCCGGTCCGCCGACCGCCTGGTCCTGCCGGGCCAAGGGGCAATGCCGGATTGCATGCGCTGCCTGCGCGAATCGGGCCTGCAGGAAGCACTGCTGGAAGCCGCGCGCAGCAAGCCGCTGCTGGGCGTCTGCGTCGGCGAACAGATGCTGTTCGACGTGAGCGAAGAAGGCGATACCGCCGGCCTGGGGTTATTGCCCGGCAAGGTAGTGCGCTTCCGCCTGGACGGCCGGCTGCAGGACGACGGTTCGCGTTTCAAGGTGCCGCAGATGGGCTGGAACCGGGTGCGCCAGGCGCAGTCTCATCCGCTCTGGCACGGGATTGCCGACCAGGATTATTTTTATTTCGTCCATAGTTATTACGCGGCGCCGGCCGATGCTGCGCATACCTTCGGCGAGACCGAATACGGCGCGGCGTTTAGCTGCGCGGTCGGCCGTGATAATATTTTTGCCACGCAGTTTCATCCGGAGAAAAGCGCCAGCGCCGGCTTGCAGCTGTACAAGAATTTCGTGCAATGGAAGCCTTGAATATATTCCGGCATCTCCGCCGCTTTATGCGGATAGCTATTCAAGCCCGATTGAGCAAACTTAACTGAGCAAATTAGCTGTCCAGGCGTACTGGGCAGATTTTTAACCGACTTCACCTCATACAATTGTAGCCATGCTGCTGATACCTGCCATCGACCTCAAAGACGGTCACTGCGTACGCCTGAAACAGGGCGATATGGACCAAGCCACTGTATTTTCCGACGATCCGGGCGAGATGGCCCGCCATTGGCTGACGCAAGGCGCGCGCCGCCTGCACCTGGTTGACCTGAATGGCGCGTTCGCCGGCAAGCCGAAGAACGAACCCGCGGTCAAGGCCATCATCAAGGCGGTGCGCGAATTCGCGATACTCAACGGCGTCGAGGAAATCCCGGTGCAGCTGGGCGGCGGCATCCGCGACCTGGACACTATCGAACGCTACCTGGACGACGGCCTGAGCTACATCATCATCGGCACCGCCGCGGTCAAGAACCCCGGTTTCCTGCACGATGCCTGCAGCGCATTTCCTGGCCAGATCATCGTCGGCCTCGACGCCAAGGACGGCAAGGTCGCCACTGACGGCTGGAGCAAGCTGTCCGGCCACGAAGTGATCGACCTCGCCCGGAAATTCGAGGATTACGGCTGCGCTTCGATCGTGTACACCGATATCGGCCGCGACGGCATGATGGGCGGCGTCAACATCGAAGCGACCGTCAAGCTGGCGCAAAGCATGACCATCCCGGTGATCGCTTCCGGCGGCGTGCATAACGTCAAGGATGTGGAAGCTTTGTGCGCGGTGCAGGAGGAAGGCATCGAGGCGGTCATTTGCGGTCGTTCGATTTACGAAGGCACGCTCGACCTGCGTTCGGCGCAAGAGCGCGCCGACGAACTGAGCGACGAATTCATCGAAGACGAAGACTTATCCGAGCAGCCCGACGCTGACCAGCCATGACGCTAGCCAAACGCATCATTCCCTGTCTCGACGTGACCAATGGCCGCGTGGTCAAGGGCGTCAATTTCCTGGAGCTGCGCGATGCCGGCGACCCGGTCGAGATTGCCCGCCGCTACGACCAGCAGGGCGCCGATGAAATCACTTTCCTCGACATCACCGCATCCTCAGACGGCCGCGACCTGATCCTGCCGATCATCGAAGCGGTTGCGTCGCAGGTATTCATCCCGTTGACGGTAGGCGGCGGCGTGCGGGCGGTGGAAGACGTGCGGCGTCTGCTGAACGCCGGCGCCGACAAGGTCGGCATCAACACCTCCGCCGTCACCAATCCGCAGCTGGTGGCGGATGCCGCGGCCAAGTACGGTTCGCAATGCATCGTGGTAGCGATAGACGCCAAGCAGGTCGCGCCCGGCAAGTGGGAAGTATTCACCCATGGCGGGCGCAAGGCCACCGGCCTCGATGCGATCGAATGGGCGCAAAAGATGGAGCAGCTGGGCGCGGGTGAAATCCTGCTCACCAGCATGGATCGCGACGGCACCAAGGTCGGTTTCGACCTGGCCTTGACCAGCAGCGTCTCCAATGCCGTGACGATCCCGGTAATTGCTTCCGGCGGCGTCGGCGGTTTGCAGGACCTGGCTGACGGCATCAAGATCGGCCGCGCCGATGCGGTGCTGGCGGCCAGCATTTTCCATTATGGTCAACATACTGTGCAGGAAGCCAAGCAATTCATGGCGGCACAGCAGATTCCTATGAGGCTAGCATGAGCAGCGTGAGTTGGTTAAACAAGGTGAGATGGGATGAACACGGCCTGGTGCCGGTGATTGCCCAGGAACTCGGCTCGAACGATGTCTTGATGTTCGCCTGGATGAACCGCGACGCCTTGGCAAAGACGGTGGCGCTGGGCGAGGCGGTGTATTGGAGTCGTTCGCGCAAGAAGCTGTGGCACAAGGGCGAAGAATCCGGCCATGTGCAGAAAGTGCACGAAATCCGCCTCGATTGCGACGAGGACGTGGTGCTGCTGAAAGTGACGCAGGCCGGCAACATCGCTTGCCATACCGGCCGCCACTCCTGTTTTTTCCAGAAACTCGAGAGCGACAGCAAGAGCTGGGAAGCGGTCGAGCCGGTGTTGAAGGAACCGGACGACATATACAAGTAGGCAGATAAACAAGCAGATAAACAAGTAATAAGCGGAAGCAATCATGAGTGAAACCCTGAAGCGCCTGGCTGCGGTCATCGAGTCGCGCAAACCGGCCAACGGCGGTGACCCGGAGACTTCGTACGTCGCCCGGCTGTTCGCCAAGGGCGACGATGCGATCCTGAAGAAAATCGGTGAAGAAGCGACGGAAACCGTGATGGCCGCCAAGGATGCGCGGGTAGACGGCGATGTTTCGCATGTCTTGTACGAATGCGCCGACCTGTGGTTCCATTCGATGATCATGCTGGCCCAGTTCAACCTGACGCCGCAAGACGTGCTGCAGGAACTGGCGCGGCGCGAGGGCCTGTCGGGCATCGAAGAAAAAGCCAGCCGCAAGCTGAGCACCCTTGAACGGCAGGAAGCCGGCCAAGACAAGATCTGAATCGTTCAAGAACCCTTCAAGCCCTGGAGATAATTTGGAAAATTGTATTTTTTGCAAAATTGCAGCCAAGCAGATTCCCTCGAAAGCAATCTATGAAGACGACGACCTGATCGCTTTCCATGACATCAATCCGGCCGCGCCCATCCATTTCCTGATCGTGCCCAAGCTGCACATCGCGACTTTGGCCGATTGTACTGAGGCGCATGCCGCTTTGTTGGGTAAAATGGCGCTGCTGGCGCCGCGCCTGGCGCAAGAACAGGGCTGCGGTTACCAGCTGGACGGGCAGGGCCAGGCCAGCGGCGGCTACAAGACGATCTTCAACGTCGGGCCTGACGGCGGCCAAGAGGTGTACCATTTGCATATGCACGTCATCGGCGGACCTAAGCCGTGGCGTGGGCAGCGCTGAAGCGGCCGGATTGACGTCTGGCGGCAGCGAAAGCCGCAGGTGCGCTGCCGATGGTTTGCAAGGATTTGACGGTTAATTTGACTTAGCAGTATCGGACGTTTGTCCGACAAGGAGAAAAAAATGGGTTCGTTCAGCATTTGGCACTGGTTGATCGTGCTGGTTATCGTGATGTTGGTGTTTGGCACCAAGAAAATCGGCAATATGGGTTCCGACCTGGGCAAGGCAGTCAAGGGCTTCAAGGATGGCGTCAAGGGCGAGGAAGAAAAACAAGCCACCGACAAAGCGACGATTGACGTTGCAACCAAAGAAAAGGACAAGTCCGGCAACTGATTCATGACGCCGGCGTTCACTTCAAGCCGGCCGTGGATGATGTTTGCTGCTCCTTCCCATGATCGATATTGGTCTTACTAAACTCGCTCTGATTGGTGTCGTTGCACTGGTTGTTGTCGGGCCGGAAAAACTGCCTACCGTGGCTCGCATGGCGGGTTCCCTGTTCGGCCGCGCGCAGCGCTACATCAATGAAGTCAAATCGGAAGTCAGCCGCGAGATCGAGCTGGAAGAACTGCGCAAGATGCAGCAAGACGTGCGGGAAGCGGCCAGCGATATCGAGCAAAGCATTGCCCGCAGCGTCTCGGATACCAAGGATTCGCTGCACGCTGCCTGGAACGACAGCAGCGTGGGCGCCGCCGCGGACAGTTTTAATGTCGAGCAGCTGGCGGTCAAAGCCAAGAGCTTTCGCAAGAAAAAGCTGGCGCGCACCAGCGCCATTCCCGCCTGGTACAAACAGCAAAACGGCCAAAAGGCGCGTGTCCTGTCCGGCGCCGCGCGCGTCGCGAAATATCGTCCGGCCGGCCAAAACAAGGCTTCCGGTTCATTTTTCTCATGATTTCATGCGCCGCCTCAAGGAAATCGGGGCCAACGCTGATATCCGCAAATCCGCTTGTTTGCAAAACACCTTGCTCCCATGACTGAAGAACAGAAAACCAGCGGCGTCGAAGAGACGTTCATTTCGCACCTGGTGGAATTGCGCAATCGCATCATGAAGGCGTCGATCGCAGTGATCGTGGTATTCCTGTGCCTGATGCCGTGGGCCGCGCATATCTACGATTTGCTCGCTGCGCCCATGCTCGCCGCCCTGCCGTCGGGCGCCAAGATGATCGCCACCGGCGTCATCACGCCGTTCCTGATCCCGGTCAAGGTCACCTTGCTGCTGGCTTTTGTCATTGCTCTGCCATGGGTGCTGTACCAGCTGTGGGCGTTTATCGCGCCGGGCCTGTATGCGCATGAAAAGAAGCTGATCGCGCCACTGGTGATTTCATCCTCGATATTGTTCATCGCCGGCGTCGCTTTTTGTTATTACCTGGTGTTCGGAGTGATCTTCCACTTCATTAACAATTTTGCGCCGAAGTCGGTTTCGGTGGCGCCGGACATCGACAGCTATTTCGATTTCGTGATGACCATGTTCATCGCCTTCGGCATGACGTTTGAAGTGCCAATCGTGGTGATCGTGCTGGTGCGCATGGGCCTTGTTTCGCTGGAAAAGCTGAAATCCATCCGTCCCTACGTAATCGTGGGCGCTTTTGTGGTGGCGGCGGTGGTGACGCCGCCGGACATCATGAGCCAGCTGCTGCTGGCCGTGCCGCTTTGCCTGCTGTATGAGGTCGGCCTGCTGGTGGCGCCCTTGTTCGTCAAGGCGACCCAGGCGCCTGCGGAAGAATCGGAAAAAACCATTTAAATCGAGCGGGCGGCTGCCAGGCCGCCCCGCGTTACTCGGCAATCGGGGTCTTGATCTGCCGCAGCCAGCTTACCAGCGGGTAAGCGTCTTTAAAGCCGGACACCAGTTCTTTCTCTAGCGCGTCCGACAACATCTTCTTCACCGGCTGTTCGTTCCAGACGATAAAGTTTTTCATCTTGATATATTCGATGTGCGGCGAGTCGGCGTCAAAACCTTTGGGCGGACGGGACAGCTTGCCCTCGGTTTGCAAGTCGCCGTAAGTCTCTATCAATTTCTTGTTTTTCAGCAGTTTGCCAAAACCCTTGGCGTCGGCGATTACCTGCTGGCGGATAGCCCGCAGGCGGTCTGCCGGCGGCATGTATTCGCCGCCGGCGATGAGCAGGGTGCCGCTGGCGTCGATGTGGAAATAGTAGGCCGGACCGCCGCCCTGGCTCGGTTTCTTCAGGCCGCTGGCCGTGATGGACGCCGAGAAATAGGACTTGTACGGACTCTTGTCGTGTGAAAAACGCATGTCGCGGTTGATCCGGAACAGCGCTTTTTTCGGATTGCAGCCGGCGATGGCCGGATCGAATTTGCTGACCTGCGCGATCAGGCGCACCACCAGTTCCAGGAACTCTGCGCGCAAGATATCGTAGCGCGGCTTGTTCATGACAAACCAGGCCCGGTTATTGTTTTCCGACAGTTCGGCCAGGTATTGAGTCAGGTCACGTACGTGCATTACCGGTTTCCTTTATGAGATTGAGCGCGGCGGCGCGCATTTATTCTGGTTCGCGTTTCATCGGCGGCCGCTTGCCGATAACGGCTTCCACCGTGGTTTCCTTGGTCTTGCGCAATACCGTCAGCTTGGCTTTGCTGCCAGGCTGCAACTGGGCGATCAGGTTGGTCATGTCGGTGCTGTCGGTGATCGGCTTGCCTTCGATCGCCACCAGGATATCGCCCGGCTTCAGGCCGGCCCTGTCGGCCGGGCCATTCTTGATCACGCCCGCGATGATGGCGCCGGTGCTGCGGTTCAAGCCGAAGCTCTCGGCCAGTTCCGGCGTGATGTCCTGCGGTTCGACGCCGATGTAGCCGCGCACCATGTGGCCGGTGTTGATGATCGATTCCATCACGGTCTTGGCGGTAGTCATCGGCACGGCAAAGCCGATCCCGAGCGAACCGCCGGTGCGCGAATAGATTGCGGTGTTGATGCCGATCAGGTTGCCGTTGGTGTCGATCAGGGCGCCGCCGGAATTGCCGGGGTTGATCGCGGCGTCGGTCTGGATGAAGTTTTCAAACTGGTTGATGCCGAGGTGGCTGCGGCCGAGCGCCGAAATGATCCCCATGGTTACAGTCTGGCCGACCCCGAACGGATTGCCGATGGCCAGCACGACATCGCCGACGCTGGCCTGGTCGGCGCGGCCCAGCGTCACCGCAGGCAGGTTCGGCAGCTCGATCTTGATCACGGCCAGGTCGGTTTCGGGATCGGTGCCCACCACCTTGGCGGTAGTGGTGCGGCCATCGGCCAGCGCCACTTCGATTTCATCGGCCGCTTCGACCACGTGGTTGTTGGTCAGGATATAACCCTGCGCGCTGACGATGACGCCGGAACCGAGGCTGGACTGTTTCTCGTCCGGATCGTCGCCGCGGTCGCCGAAGAATTTCCTGAGCAGCGGATCTTCCTGCATGTCAGGCGCGACCGGCTTGGCGTCCTTGCTGGTGAAAACATTCACCACCGACGGCATCGCGCGCTGTGCTGCCTGGCGGTAGGAGCCCGGCGTCGGCGTTCCCGGCGCAGCTTCCTGCAGCGGCACCTTCGAGGCGGCGATATGCGTTGGCGAACTGGTCAAGGCGCCGTTTAGCCAATCAGGCTTCAAGGTCGTTACAATGAACCAGATCGCTAAACCGATGGTGATGGTTTGCGCAAATAACAGCCAGAAACGTCGCATAGTGAAGATCTTAGAAGGAGTAAGGAATCGTGAATCAAGAATCGGTAAAAGCGGTGGAGCGCATTGAACTGGCGAAATATCTTGCCGAAGCATTAAATATTACACAGTTCCGTGATTATTGCCCAAATGGCTTGCAGGTGGAAGGACGCGCCGAAATTAAGCGCCTGGTGACAGGCGTCACCGCCAGCCTCGCTTTGCTGGAAGCGGCGGTAGACAGCGGGGCAGACGCGATCCTGGTGCACCACGGTTATTTCTGGCGCGGCGAAGATGCGCGCGTCGTCGGCCCCAAGCACAAGCGCCTGAAATTGCTGCTGACGCACGACATCAACCTGTTTGCCTACCACCTGCCGCTCGATGCTCATGCGGACTTTGGCAACAACGTGCAGCTGGCGCAGCAACTGGGGTTGTCGCCCAGCGGCCGTTTCGGCGAAGACAGCCTTGGCTGGCTGGGCAGCGTCAGCGATCCGCAGGTAAGCACCGTGGGCGATCTGGCGAACGTGATTGAGCGGCGGCTGCAACGCGCTCCGGTCCTGATCGGCGACCCGTCCCAGCGCCTGGGGCAAGTCGCCTGGTGTACCGGCGCCGCGCAAAACCTGCTGGGCGACGCGATTGCGGCCGGCGCCGGGGTCTTCATCAGCGGCGAGATTTCCGAGCCCACTGTGCACCTGGCGCGTGAAACCGGGGTAGCATACCTGGCGGCCGGCCATCACGCCACTGAACGCTACGGCGTGCAAGCCTTGGGCCGCCACCTGGCCGAGCGTTTCGGGCTGCAGCATCAATTCATCGACATCGGCAACCCGGTGTAAGTGCGGGAGACAGCTTATGGATGCATGGCATGGGTAAGACAGTCGAAGCGGTACGGATTGACAAGTGGCTGTGGGCGGCGCGGTTCTTCAAGACCCGCACGCTGGCCAGCGACGCGGTCGACAATGGAAAGGTTCGACTGAACGATGAGCGCACCAAGCCGGCGCGCAACCTGAAAACCGGCGATATCCTGGCGATCGATAACGGCGCCAGCGTGTGGGAAGTGGCGGTAGTGCTGCTGGCTGACAACCGTGGTTCGGCGGCGATTGCACAGACGTTGTACCAGGAAACCGAACAAAGCGTGGCCAGGCGCGCCACGCTTGCGGAAGACCGCAAGTTCTTCCGCGAACCCACCCAGCAGATCAAGGGGCGGCCGACCAAGCGCGACCGCCGCCTGCTGGACAAGGCGCAATCCTAGATGGCGGTTTGACATCGCACAGGCCTGGTTTTGGCGCTAGCGTAAAGCCGCCAGAACGTTTTCTCATCAGGCGCGGCTGCCGTATCCTGGGTCCCGGAAGCGCAAATAGAACTTCAGCCGGATTTCGAAGGAATTCTCGGTAGAACGGCCCCTCTAAGTCGCTGTTTGACATTTCGATTCTGGTGCATAATAGTACGAGCGTTCGCATTCTTGCAGGCAGCCGTCTTCGAGCCAGGCAACGCCGATTGTATCCAGACCTAACCAGACAGAGACAGGACTATCGTGGCACATACTGACATGCCGCCGAAATTCATGCGTAAAGGCGAAATGACGCGGGCAGCGATTCTCGACGTTGCCATCACGCTGGCGAGCCGTGACGGACTTGAAGGTCTGACGATCGGCTTGCTGGCCGAAAAAATGAACATGAGCAAATCCGGCGTGTTTGCCCATTTCGGCTCGCGCGAAGACCTGCAGATCGAAGTGGTGAAGCTATATCATCGCCAGTTCGAGCAGGAAGTGTTTTACCCAAGCATCAAGGAAGCGCGCGGCCTGCCGCGCCTGGAATGCATGTTTGCCCGCTGGATCCGTCAGGTGACGATTGAAATCGCCTCCGGTTGCATCTATATCAGCGGCGCCGTCGAGTACGACGACCGGCCGGGAGAAATCCGCGAACAGCTGGTGACCATGGTGCGGACCTGGCAGCAGGCCCTGCATCGCTGCGCACTGCAGGCGGTCGACGCTGGCCACCTGCGCGCCGACACCGACGCCGACCAGTTGGTCTACGAGATGTACGGCCTGATCCTGGGTTTGCATCACGACGCCCGGTTCCTGAAAAAGGCCGGCAGCGTGGAACGCGCTCAAAAAGGCTTCGACCGCCTGATTGACAGTTACCGCGATACGCAGGCCGATAAGCAGGCGCTACAGTCCACCAAGAAATCCTCGCAAACGAATCAAAAAATCGCTGCCAAGCCGGCAGCCAGATCAATCCAGTAAATACAAACAATCATCAGGAGAGCACCATGGGTCAATACGTCGCGCCACTACGGGATATGCAATTCGTCATGCACGAATTGCTGCATGTAGAAGATGAACTGAAACAATTGCCGAAGCATGCCGAGATCGATGCCGACATCATCAACCAAGTGCTGGAAGAGGGCGGCAAGTTCACCTCCGAAGTACTGTTCCCGCTGAACCACTCCGGCGATCGCGAAGGCTGTCACCACGACAAGGCCAGCCACACCGTGACCACGCCGAAGGGTTTCAAGGAAGCCTACAAGCAGTACGTGGAAGCCGGCTGGCCTGCGCTGTCCTGCGATCCGGAATTCGGCGGCCAGGGCCTGCCGCTGGTGATGAACAATTCCTTCTATGAAATGCTGAATTCGTCGAACCAGGCCTGGACCATGTACCCGGGCTTGTCGCACGGCGCCTACGAGTGTCTGCACGCCCACGGCACGCCGGAGCAGCAGGCGATGTACCTGCCCAAGCTGGTTTCGGGCGAATGGACCGGCACCATGTGCCTGACCGAAGCGCATTGCGGCACCGACCTCGGCCTGCTGCGTTCGAAAGCCGAGCCGCAAGCCGATGGCTCCTACAGCATCACCGGCAGCAAGATTTTCATCTCGGCCGGCGAACACGACATGTCGGCCAATATCCTGCACCTGGTGCTGGCGCGTTTGCCGGGCGCACCAGAAGGTTCGAAGGGCATTTCCCTGTTCCTGGTGCCGAAGTTCCTGCCGAATGCTGACGGCTCGCTGGGCGCGCGCAATCCGATCACCTGCGGCGCGATCGAAGAAAAGATGGGCATCCACGGCAATTCGACTTGCCAGATGAACCTGGATGGCGCCACCGGCTGGATCATCGGCGGTGCGCATAAAGGCTTGAACGCGATGTTCGTGTTCATGAATGCAGCCCGTCTCGGCGTCGGCATGCAAGGCCTGGGCCTGACTGAAGTCGCTTACCAGAACGCGCTGGTGTACGCCAAGGACCGGCTCCAGATGCGCAGCCTGTCGGGCATCAAGGCCAAAGACAAGCCAGCCGATCCGATCATCGTCCATCCAGACGTGCGCCGCATGCTGCTGACGGCAAAAGCGTATGCTGAAGGCGCCCGCGCATTCTGTTCCTACGTCGCGCTGCAGCTGGACAAGGAGCTGAACCATCCAGACGAAACAGTGCGCAAGGACGCCGCCGATGAAGTTGCGCTGCTGACTCCTGTGGTCAAGGCCTTCATCACCGACAACGCCTGGACTGCGACATCGGAGTGCATGCAGGTGTACGGCGGCCACGGCTTCATCGCCGAATGGGGCATGGAGCAATATGTGCGCGATGCCCGCATCAACATGATTTACGAAGGCACCAACACCATCCAGTCGCTGGATCTGCTGGGCCGCAAGGTATTGATGGACAACGGCGCCAAGCTGAAGAAATTCGGCGCCAAGGTGCAGGCGTTCATCGAAGAAAACGGCGCCGACGAAGCCTTGTCGGAATTCATCACGCCGTTGGCCGACCTGGGCGACAAGGTCAGCAAGCTGACCATGGAAATCGGCATGAAGGCTTTCCAGAATCCTGACGAAGCAGGCGCCGCGGCAGTTCCTTACCTGCGCGTGGTGGGCCACCTGGTATATGCCTACTTCTTTGCGCAAATGGCAAAGATCGCTTTGGCCAAGCAAGATTCAGGCGACAAGTTCTACGTTTCCAAGCTGGCTACCGCACGTTTCTATTTCGCCCGCCTGCTGCCGGAAACCGCAATGCTGATTCGCCAGGCACGTTCCGGTTCTGCCAGCCTGATGGCGCTGGATGCGGATTTGTTCTAAGGGATTTTTACTCAATGAGCCGTAGGGTGGGCATGCGCTGAAGCTGCGCATGTCCACGCCCCAACAGACTGACCAAGGAGATACAAGTGTCCAATTTCATCGTTAAAAAAGTCGCCGTCCTCGGCGCCGGCGTGATGGGTGCGCAAATTGCCGCCCACTGCCTGAACGCCAAGGTGCCGGTCGTGCTGTTCGATTTGCCGGCCAAGGAAGGCCCGAAAAACGGCATCGTCCTGCGCGCCATCGAAAACCTGAAGAAACTCAGCCCGGCGCCGCTCGGCAACAAGGATGACGCATCGCTGATCGAAGTCGCCAACTACGAAGACAACCTGGATGTGCTGGCCGGCTGCGACCTGATCATCGAAGCGATCGCCGAGCGCATGGACTGGAAGCATGACCTGTACAAGAAGGTTGCGCCGCACATTGCACCGAACGCGATTTTCGCTTCCAACACTTCAGGACTGTCGATCACCGCCTTGTCGGAAGGTTTTGACGCTGAACTGAAAGCGCGCTTCTGCGGCGTGCACTTCTTCAACCCGCCGCGCTATATGCACCTGGTGGAACTGATTCCTACCGCAACCACCAAACCGGAAATCCTCGACCAGCTGGAAGGCTTCCTTGCCACTACGCTGGGCAAGGGCGTGGTCCGCGCCAAAGATACGCCAAACTTCATCGCCAACCGCGTGGGCGTGTTCGGCATCCTGTCGACCGTGCACCAGGCTGAGAAGTTCGGCCTGTCGGTCGATGTGGTCGACGACCTGACCGGCGCCAAGCTGGGCCGCGCCAAATCCGGCACTTTCCGTACCGCCGATGTGGTCGGCCTGGATACCATGGGCCATGTGATCAAGACCATGCAGGACAACCTGAAGGACGATCCGTTCTACGGCGTGTACGCAACGCCGCCGCTGCTGGCCAAGCTGGTCGAGCAGGGCGCGCTGGGCCAGAAGGCTGGCGCCGGTTTCTACAAGAAGGTCGGCAAGGACATCCTGCGCATCGATGCGGCCAAAGGCGAGTACGTTGCCGGCGGCGGCAAGGCCGACGAGCTGGTGGCGCGCATCCTGAAAGACAAGGATCCGGTCAAGCGCATGAAAACCCTGCGCGAGTCGAGCAATCCGCAAGCGCAGTTCCTGTGGGCTATCTTCCGCGACGGTTTCCATTACATCGCCGTCCATATGGAATCGATCGCCGACAATGCGCGCGACATCGATTTCGCCATGCGCTGGGGCTTCGGCTGGAGCGTAGGCCCGTTCGAAATCTGGCAAGCAGCCGACTGGCAACAGATCGCCGGCTGGGTCAAGGAAGATATCGACGCCGGCAAGGCGCTGTGCAATGCGCCGCTGCCAGCCTGGGTATTCGACGGCCGCACCGGCGTGCACGCTGCCGACGGTTCTTATTCGCCGGCGAAGAAAGCGAATGTCGCTCGCTCTACCTTGCCAGTCTACGAGCGCCAGGTATTCCGCGCGCCGTTGCTGGGTGAAGGCGTAGCCGACGGCAAGACTGCCGGCACTACCGTATTCGAGGACGACTCGGTGCGCGCGTGGCACCAGAACGACGAAGTGCTGGTCTTGTCGTTCAAGACCAAGATGCACGTGATCGGACCTGGCGTCATCGCCGGCTTGAACAAGGCCGTGGCGGAAGCCGAAAAGAGTTACAAGGGCCTGGTGCTGTGGCATGCGGATGCAGCCGAAGGCGGCGCATTCTCGGCCGGCGCCGACCTGCAATCGATGCTGCCTTTGTTCATGTCGGGCGGCGCCAAGGCGATCGAACCGATGGTCGCCGAGCTGCAGCAGGCTTTCATGGGCCTCAAGTATGCGAGCGTGCCGGTGGTTGCCGCGGTGGCTGGCCTGGCGCTGGGCGGCGGTTGCGAACTGGCGCTGCACACGGCCAAGCGCGTGGCGTCGATCGAGTCGTATATTGGCCTGGTTGAAGTCGGCGTCGGCCTGATCCCGGCCGGCGGCGGTTTGAAGGAAGCGGCTGTACGCGCTGCCAATGACGCCAAGGGCAACGACATCCTGCAATTCCTGAAGACGTCTTTCCTCAATGCTGCAACCGCCAATGTGTCGAAATCGGCCCTGCAAGCGAAGAGCATGGGCTATCTGAAGGCTGACGATGTCATCGTCTTCAATGCCTACGAGCTGCTGCATGTGGCCAAGGTCGAAGCGCGCGCCATGTTCGACGCCGGCTATCGTCCGCCGCTGAAAGCGCAGATTCCGGTCATCGGCCGTTACGGCGTTGCGACCATCCTGGCGCAGCTGGTCAACATGCGCGACGGTGGTTTCATCTCCGCCCATGACTACAAGCTGGGCAGCATGATCGCCAACATCGTCTGCGGCGGTGAAGTGGAAGAGGGCAGCGTAGTGAATGAACAATGGTTGCTGGACCTGGAACGCAAAGCGTTCGTCGAACTGCTGAACAACCCCAAGACGCAAGAGCGGATCATGGGCATGATGCAGACCGGCAAACCAGTGCGCAACTAAGTAACTAATTGTGGGACAGAGTTTAAGAGCCACCGCAGCGTGGCGAATTACTCTGTCCTCAACTGACTGAGACAGGAGCAGGAAATGACTAAACAACTTCAAGATGCGTATATCGTCGCCGCTACCCGCACGCCAATCGGCAAGGCGCCGCGCGGCATGTTCAAGAACACGCGCCCGGACGACCTGCTGGTGCGCGTAATGCAATCGGCCCTGGCGCAAGTGCCGGGCCTGGATCCGAAACTGATCGAAGATGCGATCATCGGCTGTTCGTTCCCGGAAGGCGCGCAAGGTCTGAACATGGCGCGCAACGCCGTGTTGCTGGCAGGTTTGCCGAACACCATCGGCGGCGTCACCATCAACCGTTATTGCGCTTCCGGCATCACCGCGGTCGCGATGGCGGCTGACCGCATCCGCGTCGGCCAGGCCGACGTGATGTTCGCAGGCGGCGCCGAATCGATGTCGATGGTGCCGATGATGGGCTTCCATCCATCGGTCAACATGGATGTGTTCAAGGATGAAAACATCGGCATGGCCTACGGCATGGGGCTGACCGGCGAAAGAGTGGCGCAGCAATGGAAGGTGTCGCGCGAAGCGCAGGATGCATTCGCGCTGGAATCGCATCGCCGTGCGCTGGCGGCGCAAGCGGCCGGCGAGTTCAAGGACGAAATGACTTCGGTCGAGATCATCGAGCGTTTCCCTAACCTGGCGACCGGCCAGATCGATATCAAGACTCGTACTGTCGATCGCGACGAAGGTGCGCGCGAATCCACCATGGAAGGCTTGGCCAAGCTGAAGGCTGTGTTTGCCGCCAAGGGCACGGTCACCGCCGGCAATTCCTCGCAAACTTCGGATGGCGCCGGTGCGCTGATCCTGGTCAGCGAAAAGATCCTGAAGCAGTTCAACCTGACGCCGCTGGCACGTTTCGCTTCGTTTGCAGTGCGCGGCGTACCGCCGGAAATCATGGGCATCGGTCCTAAGGAAGCGATACCGGCAGCGTTGCGCGCCGCCGGCATCACCCAGGACCAGCTGGACTGGATCGAACTGAACGAAGCGTTTGCAGCGCAATCGCTGGCAGTGATCCAGGATCTCGGCCTCGATCCGGCCAAGGTCAACCCGATGGGCGGCGCGATCGCCCTCGGCCATCCGCTGGGTGCAACCGGTGCGATCCGTTCGGCGACCACGATCCACGCCATGCGCCGCCACAACCTGAAGTACGGCATGGTCACCATGTGCGTCGGCACCGGCATGGGCGCCGCGGGCATTTTCGAGCGCATGTAATCACGCATTTAATCAGTTAATCAGATTGTCATAAGCAATCGTTAAAAACAAAAAAGCCGTACAGCTACCGCCGTGCGGCTTTTTTGTCTCTTCATTTGAATCAAGGCGCTGCACGCCGCAGGCCGAACCGGAGTAGCAAATGGATATATTGACCAGCAAGGAAAACGGCATCCTCACGATCGAATTCAATCGCCTGGAAAAGAAAAACGCGATTACCGCCGCCATGTACCAGACCATGGTCGACGCCTTGAAAGATGCCGAGAGCGACAGCGCCGTGAGGGCCATCCTGTTTGTCGGCAAGCCGCAGATTTTCAGCGCCGGCAACGACCTCGAAGATTTCATGAAGAACCGGCCAACCGGTTTCGACAGCCCAGTGTTCCAATTCCTGTGGCAAATCAGCCATGCCAGCAAGCCGCTGGTGGCGGCGGTGGCAGGGGCCGCGGTTGGCATCGGCACCACGTTGCTGATGCATTGCGACCTGGTGTACGCCGCCGACAATGCGCGTTTCTCGATGCCGTTCACGCAGCTTGGCTTGTGCCCGGAGGCGGCTTCCAGCCTGATCCTGCCGCAGATCGCGGGCTACCAGCGCGCGGCTGAAAAACTCCTGCTGGGTGAGGCCTTCACGGCAGAGGAAGCCAATGCCATGGGCCTGGTCAACAAGGTGCTGCCGGCCGAAGAATTGCTCGCGTTCGCGCAAGCCCAGGCGGCCAAGCTGGTTGCTTTGCCTGCGGCCTCGATCCGCGTCACCAAGCGTCTCATGAAAGGCGGCCAGACCGCGGCAGTGGAAGCGCAGATGAAGCAGGAGGTCGAACATTTCGGAGCGATGCTGGCTGCGCCGGAGGCGGCCGAAGCGTTCATGGCTTTCTTCGAAAAACGCAAGCCTGATTTCAGCAAGTTTGCATGATGCGAATAAAAAACCCGACGCCAGGTCGGGTTTTTTTATCTGCAAGGCACTGCAGGAAACTACATTTTCTTTTGCACGTCCTGAGCTGCATCTTGTACTTTTTCACCACCGGTCTGCACATCCTTGCCCAAGCCAGCCATCGTGTTGCAGGCTGACAGTGCGCCCAGCATGCCAAACATCGCTGCAACTACCATCATCTTCTTCAGCATCGTGTGCTCCTAATGAGTTGGTGAGGCAATAATCTTATCACCAGAATTCCACAAAACGAAAAAATGTGATTTAGTGTACTTGCCCCAACGATAATAGGCCGCTCACTCCATCCCACAAGATCTGCACGCCGATGCACAACAAGATGAATGAAGTCATGCGCTGCATGACGGTGGTGCCGGTCTCGCCCAGCAAGCGTATCAACACGCCGGCAAAACGGTTGCTGAGATAGACTGCCAATGCCGCTAGCGCAAGGCCGACCACGGCGGCGACCATGGACAGCGGCAGAGGCACGTTCGGCACGCGCACGCCGGCGCCGAGGGTGATGGCGACCGAGATCGAACCGGGGCCGACGGTGAGCGGAAAGGCCAGCGGATAAAAAGCCTTCTTGGAGGCCAGCTGTTCGGTCCAGAGCGATGCGGGCACCGCTTCCGCCATCGGCGTCTCATCGGAGTTGAGCATTTTCCAAGCGGTAGCCACCACCAGCAGGCCGCCGGCAACTTTCACCACCGGCAGCGACAGGCCGAAAAAAGCCAGTACGTGCGTACCGATGAACATGCCGCCCACCAGCAGCAGGAAGGAGTTGATGGCGACGCCGCGCGCCAGCGAATTGCGGGTGGTGTCGGAAGCGGAGATGGTCAGTGCATGGAAAATCGGCGCGCCGCCGGGCGGATTCATGATCGGCAACAATGCCGCCAGCACGAACAGCACGGTCTTCAGGAAGCTCAGCAGGTGGAATTCCATGTGCGCATGTCGTCAGTAGTCATCGGTGGCCCGATTCTAGACTGACGGCATGGCCGCGGCAAGCAATCCCGCGTGTAACAGGGCTTACCAGCCGAAGCGTTCGCAGGCGCGGCGGTATACCAGGCCGGACAGGGCGATGTCTTCGAGGCCGACGCCGATCGCCTTATAGATCACCAGGTCGTCCGGCTGGCGCCGGTAAGTACTGCTGCCGTCGACAATCTGTCCCAGTTCCCACACCTGGTCCCAGGCAAAGGTCCCTGGCTGGCACAGCAGCAGGTCGCCGGCTTCCTGCTGCGCCTGCGGTTTCCATTCGACCACCAAGGCGTTGGCGCGGGCGATCGCGCGGTCGTCGAGTTCGCGCAGGTTGCCTTTGCTGGCTCCCACCGCCGCCACGAAGGCGCCCGCTCGCAGCAGATCGCCGGAAAACAGCGGCGTCGCCGAGCGCGTCACGGTGACCACCACGTCGCCGGCCTGGGCCGCTTCGTCGATGCTGACGGCGCGCGCCGGGATGCCGGTCTGCTGCGTGGCCTGCTCTGCAAACTGTTGCTGGCCGCTGCGGCCGGCGACCAGGATTTCCTTGAATTTGCGCACTGCCAGCAAGGCCGGCACGTGCGAGTGCGCCTGGACCCCGGTGCCGATCACCGCCAGCGTCGCCGCGTCTTGCCTGGCCAGGTGATCGGCGGCGACTGCGGTGGCGGCGGCGGTGCGCAAGCCGGTCATGGCGTCGGATTCAATCGCCGCCAGCGGCCGCCCGTCTTCGGTGGAAAACAGCACGGTGACGAAATGGAATTTGCCGTTGATGGTGGTGTAGACCTTGTAGCCGGCGATGCCTGCGGCCGGCAGCAGGGCGCCCATGCTGGACATCATGACGGGGCCGGCGCTGGTGCGCATCCTGGCTTGCTGCGCGCCTTGTCCGATGCCGGCGAAAGCCTGGCGCATGGCTGCGATGGCGTCGCCTGTGTCGATCAATTCCGCGACTTGCTGGTTGGTGATGAGTTTCATGATGTTCCTTTGCTTGCGCTAAATGAAAAGGGACTGGCGTCGATCGCAGTGGCGCCGCCTGCGATGAGCTGCGCCAGCAGGCTTGCGCTGCCGTGCGCCAAGGTCCAGCCGAGACTGCCGTGGCCGACATTCAGGTACAGGTTCTTGACCGGAGAAGCGGAAATCAGCGGCACGCCGCTTGGCGTCGCCGGCCGGAATCCGCTCCAGGGCGAGAGGCCGGCGTTGTCGGAAAGGTTGCCGCAACCTGGGAACAATTCACTGACGCCGCGCTTCAGTTCATCGATGGCGGCAGCCGGTATGCTGCGGTCCATGCCGACCAGCTCCACCCGTCCCGCCACACGCAGCCGATTGCCCAGCCGGGCATAAACGATTTTCCGGGAGAGGTCGGTGATTGACACCTGCGGCGCCACGGCTTGCGTAGCGGCGTCGTTCAGCGGCACGGTGATGCTGTAGCCTTTGAGCGGATAAAGCGGCAGCGAAAAACCTGCATTGCGTGCAAAACCGGCGCTGGCGGCGCCCAGCGCCAGTACGAAAGCATCGGCGGCTATCTGTTCCTGCCCGGCGTGCACCGCGATCAAGGCGCCGTTGCGCATTTCCAGTTTATGGATGCGTTGCGAGTGGGCGAAGCGGAAGCCTGGCTGTTGCGACATGGCCTCGACCAGTTGCCGGCAGAACAGTGCGCAGTCGCCCGCTTCTTCGCTCGGGGTATACACGCCGCCGGCCCAGTCGCGCCTGGCGTTGGCCAACGCCGGTTCGATCTGCATGCAGCGTGCGGCGTCGATGATTTCCTGCTGGCAGCCATGCCGGGCCTGGAACTCGATTTGCTTGCGAGCGCCTTCCAGCCCTTTGGCGTCGCCGTACATCACCAGCTTGCCGGCGCGGCGGTGCTGGAAATCCAGCGGCTGCGCCTGCGTCAGTTGCTGCAACTGGTCACGGCTGAAGAAGGCCAGCCGCAGCAGGTCGACCGTGGTTTGCCTGACCCGGCCGGCATTGCAGGCCGCCAGGAACTTGAACAGCCAGCGCCATTGCGCTGGATCCATTTTCGGCCGCAGCGTCAATGGCGAGGCGGCGCTGAACAGGTATTCCGGCCAGTGGGTCCAGACCGAAGGATCGGCCAGCGGCGCGACGTAGGAGAAACTCAGCTGGGCGCCGTTGCCCAGGCTGGTCTGGCTGCCCGGCAGCGCTTCGGCGTCGACCAGGGTGACCTGGTGGCCGGCTTCCAGCAGCCGGTAGGCGGAAGTGACGCCGATGACGCCGGCGCCCAGTACGCAGATGTGCATTTGTCTTGTCCTGTTGGGGATGTGGTATCGCTTGCGGTGCTCTTGCAGTGCACAAAGCCATGAATACTATACGTACGCCTCGATATTCTGTCTCATGCTGTTTTGGCATTATCGACCGGGGTCGATTGGCGCAATTGCAATGAAATAGCGCGGCTGCGCGCGCTCATTGCGGTAAAATGCCGCCTGAAGTAAGCCAGACAGCCGCTGGCCGGCGCTGCAATGCGCCGGCGGGAGGAAGGTCCGGACTCCATAGAGCAGGGTGACGGTTAACGGCCGTCCGCCGTGAGGCGAGGAATAGGGCCACAGAGACGAGCGTATTAAGTTACGGTGAAACGCGGTAACCTCCACTCGGAGCAATTCCAAATAGGCACGCGTTGATGTTGCTCGCGGAGCGTGCGGGTAGGAAGCTTGAGCGCTGGAGTAATCCAGCGCCTAGAGGAATGGTTGTCATAACGCGAGGGCGCAAGCCTGGGCGTCGTAACAGAATCCGGCCTATCGGCTTACTTCATTTTCTTCCGGCAGATGCCACATCGGCATCGCTATCTCCATGCATGATTTTTTGAATCCGGCGAATCCAGTTTCGGGGCAGTTGCGTATATGACTGTGCAGGCTCCGAAAACTGACTTTCTTTCAAAGGAATCATCATGCGCAAACTTACCTATGCTTTGACTTTGTCCGCAACCCTGATTGCCGCCGGCGCGGCTCATGCAGAAGATACCGTGATGGTCGGCGGACAAAACATGTATCCCAGCAAGGACATCGTCGACAACGCTGTCAATTCGGCCGATCACACCACCCTGGTAGCTGCCGTAAAGGCTGCCGGCCTGGTGGAAACGCTGAAAGGCAAGGGGCCGTTCACCGTATTTGCCCCGACCAACGCTGCCTTCGCCAAGCTGCCGGCCGGTACGGTTGAAACCCTGGTCAAGCCGGAAAACAAGGCGACCTTGACCAAAATCCTGACTTATCACGTGGTGCCAGGCCGGTACGGCTATGCCAAGCTTGAAAACGCCATCAAGCAAGGCAATGGCAAGGCCGAGCTGCCAACCGCCAGCGGCGGCAAGCTGGCCTTCACGCAAAACGGCCCGCACAATATTGCCGTCACGGACGAGGGCGGCCATAGCGCCAATATCAGCACCTACGACGTGAACCAGTCGAACGGCGTGATCAACGTGATCGATACCGTACTGATGCCTAAATAGCCATAAGGCAGGCGAACGGTCTCAAGCGACGGCAGTCTTCCCGTCGCTTTTTTTTTCGTCCAAATGGTTTGGGTGACGTTTACGTTAACGTCAATTATTGCTATTCTGCTGGGATAGAAATTGCCGGTAGCAGCAATCACCCATACCCATCCGCTTTGGAGACAGACCACCATGGATTTCGAATTATCAGAGGAGCAACGCGCGTTCCAGCAGACCGCGCGTGATTTCGCAGCAGGAGAGCTGGCACCGCATGCCGCCAAGTGGGATGCCGAAGGCATCTTCCCGACCGATGTCATCGCCAAGGCGGGCGAGCTGGGTTTCTGCGGCCTGTACACACCCGAAGAAGCGGGCGGCCTCGGCTTGTCGCGGCTGGACGCCACCATCGTGTTCGAAGAACTGGCGCGCGGCTGCACCTCGACCACGGCCTACCTGACGATCCATAACATGGTGAGCTGGATGATCGCCAACTGGGCCACGCCGGCAGTGCGCGCGGGCTGGTGCGGCAAGCTGGCCAGCGGCCAGAAGCTGGGCTCTTATTGCCTGACCGAACCGGGTTCGGGCTCGGACGCGGCGTCGCTGAAAACCAGCGCGCAGCTGGTTAGCGGGGAGCACGGCGGCGAATATGTGATCAACGGTTCCAAGGCCTTCATCTCCGGTGCCGGAGCTACCGATGTCCTGGTCTTGATGGCGCGCACCGGCGCTGGCGGCGCCCACGGCGTGTCGGCTTTCGTGGTGCCGGCCGATACGCCGGGCATCAGCTACGGCCGAAAGGAAGAAAAAATGGGCTGGAACAGCCAGCCGACGCGCACCATCAGTTTCGATAATGTGCGGATTCCCGCCGATCACCTGCTGGGACAAGAAGGCGAAGGTTTCCGCCTGGCGATGCGCGGCCTCGACGGCGGCCGCATCAATATCGCCACGTGCTCGGTCGGCACCGCCCAGGCGGCGCTGGACGCAGCACACGCGTACATGAGCGAACGGCGGCAATTCAACCGGCCGCTGTCGGATTTCCAGGCGCTGCAATTCAAGCTGGCCGACATGCAGACCGAACTGGTGGCCGCGCGCCAGATGGTGCGCCTGGCCGCTTGCAAGCTGGACGCCAAGGATCCGAATGCGACGACATATTGTGCGATGGCGAAACGTTTTGCCACCGACATCGGCTTCCAGATCTGCAATGAAGCGCTGCAGATCCACGGCGGTTACGGCTACATCCGGGAATATCCGCTGGAGCGCCACTTCCGCGATGTGCGCGTGCATCAGATCCTGGAGGGCACCAACGAAATCATGCGCGTGATCATTGCCCGCCAGCTGCTGAGCAGCGCATCCAACGAGGACATCCGATGACCAACGCTACCTACACCAACCTGCGGCTGGAAATCGTCGGCCACACCGCCGTCGTCACGATGGCCAATCCGCCGGCCAATACCTGGACCGGCGCCGCCCTGCGCGACCTGACGCGCCTCGTCCAGGACCTGAACGCAAACAAAGATATCTACAGCCTGGTGCTCACCGGCGAAGGCGAAAAATTCTTTTGCGCCGGCGCCGACCTGAAACTGTTCGCCGACGGCGACAAGGTCATGGCGCGCGAAATGGCGCGCCGCTTCGGCGAAGCATTCGAAACCCTGTCGAGTTTCCGCGGCGTTTCGATTGCCGCCATCAACGGTTACGCCATGGGCGGCGGCCTCGAGTGCGCGCTGGCATGCGACCTGCGCATCGCCGAGGAGCATGCGCAGATGGCTTTGCCTGAGGCTGCGGTCGGTCTGCTGCCTTGCGCCGGCGGCACCCAGAATCTGCCGTGGCTGGTGGGCGAAGGCTGGGCCAAGCGCATGATCTTGTGCGGCGAGCGGGTCAATGCCGAAACGGCATTGCGCATCGGCCTGGTCGAAGAAGTGGTCAAGAAGGGCGAGGTCAGGCAGCGCGCGCTGGCGCTGGCCGAGCAGGTCGCCAAGCAGAGCCCGTCCAGCATCACCGCCTGCAAGAAACTGATCCAGGGCGCGCGCAGCAATCCCCTGGCGAACCTGCTGCCGGTGGAGCGCGAATTGTTCCTTGACCTGTTTGATACCCAGGATCAAAAGGAGGGCGTGAACGCTTTCCTGCAAAAACGTCCGGCTGTGTGGAGCAATCAATGATGGCAGAAGTGAATATGACGGCGGCGCCGGCTTTGTTTGAAGAGCTGGCGGCTGAGAATGGCAAGCGCATCGGTGTGGCCACGCTGAATGTCGAAAAGACGCTGAATGCGATATCGCTGGAAATGGTAGATCTGCTGGACCAGCAATTGCGGACATGGGCCGCCGATCCGCAGCTGGCGATGGTGGTGTTGCAGGCTGCCGGCGAAAAGGCTTTTTGCGCTGGCGGCGACCTGCAGGGTTTGTACCGCACCATGCTGGACCAGCATGCCGCCGGCAAGCCGGAAGATATCCGCAGCAATACTTACGCCTGCGATTTTTTCGAGCGCGAATACCGGCTCGACTACCTGATCCATACGTATCCGAAACCGATCCTGGCCTGGGGCCATGGCATCGTGATGGGCGGCGGCATCGGCCTGATGGCGGGCGCCAGCCATCGCGTGGTGACTGAGAAATCCCGGCTGGCGATGCCTGAGATTACGATAGGTTTGTATCCGGACGTGGGCGGCACCTGGTTCCTGAATCGCATGCCGGGCCAGGCCGGCTTGTTCCTGGCCTTGAGCGGGGCCTCCATCGGCGCGGCCGACGCCATTTTTGCGCGGCTGGCTGACTACCAGGTCAGCCATGCGCAAAAGCAGGCGGTATTTGCTGCCTTGCTTGAGCAGCCTTGGGATGGCGAGCAGGATGAGGTATTGCTGAGCAGGGTGCTGCTGGATGCCCAAGGTCAGGGCGCGGCGGCTTTCGAGGCTGCCCCGACCCCGCTGCAGCAGCATTTCGCATTGATCAACCGGCTGTGCAGCGCGCCGACCCTGGCGGAGGTGGTGGACAACATCGTCACGCTGGAAACCGAAGACCAGTGGCTGCAAAGAGGCATCGCCACGCTGGTGGCCGGCAGCCCCGGCTCGGCCTGGCTGTCGCACGCCCTGCAGAAGCGGGCGCGGCACATGTCGCTGGCGGAAGTATTCCGCATTGAATATGTGGTTTCTCTCCACTGCGCCGCCCGCACCGATTTTGCCGAAGGCATCCGCGCCCTGATCATCGACAAGGACCGCCAGCCGAAATGGCAGCCCGCAACCTTGGCCGCAGTCACAGACGATTGGGGCAACGGCTTTTTCACCGATCCGTGGTCAGCGGAAAATCATCCTTTGGCAGATTTGATATAACGTTGATGCAGCAATCAGCCGTGGATAACTCGACGTTATCCTCTTTGCCTGTTTTTCCAGCCGGGAGCACATATGCAACGACGCAACGTCCTATGGACGATGTTTTCATCAATCGGCGCGGCAGCCGTCCTTGCCGGAACCGCGTCGCGTGCCAATGCGGCAAGCGCTGCGGGCGTGGATAAAACCAAGGTCGCCTATCACCTGAGTGAACTCGATAAAGCCGGTTTCGTACTCGGCAATATCCAGAATCATTTCGACGGCATGGGCGGGCCGGACCGGGTCCACATCAATCTGGTCGTTCATGGCGCGGCGCTCAAGGCGTTCCATGCGGCGCAGGCAAGCTCGGAATTCAGCGCGCATGTGGCCGAGCTGGCAAAAATGGGACTCGAGCTGAGTGCCTGCATCAATACGATGAAGGCGCAGAACATATCGCTGAAAGAACTGCTGCCTGGTTTTGCCGTTGCCGATAAAGGCGCGGTTGTGCTGCTCGCCGATCTGCAGTCGCGAGGCTACGCTTATTTGAGGCCGTAACGGGGCTGGAAATGATTGGCCGCACCGCGCAGAAAATCCGCGCCATCCGCTGTATTGGCAACAATAAATCGACTCTGACCCTAATTAATTTGCAGCCTTGCTGGGGAGGTTGGATGCGGTGTGGGTTGTCAATGTGGCGTATGTCTGTTGATCCCAGCTCTCGCCGGTATAATAAATTTCTTATATGAAACATATCGGTGTGGCGATAATTGCATGGTTTTCCATGGAGGAAATCGGCCTCGCACGGGGGTAAAAGCGCGGTTTTCAGGGCGTGCGTGCAGCGGGTATAAGGATTTGATTCTCCTTGATAACATCTTCGGTTACCCCTTATACTTCGAAGGTTTTAGCTTGTGCTTACAGGCGACTTGCTCGGTGTCGATAGTGCATCATGATTAAGCGAGAATGGGACTTGAGGCGTAACTGCGCAATCGCGCCGCGCCAACTTGGTTTTTTCTATGCAATCCTCTGTGCCACGTCGTTTGCCGTGGCTATCGGCTTTACCTTGCGCGGGGCCTGGTTTGTCCTGGTATTTGCGGTCCTGGAAATGTCGGCGGTTGCTGTCGCGTTCCTGGTCTATGCACGGCATGCCACGGACCGTGAGCACATAGCGATGCTGGACGATTATCTGCTTGTGGAAGTGATACAGGCGCAGGAAGTTCGACGATTCAAGCTGGATCTGCATTCGATCCGGATTGCGGTGCAAGAGACAAACAGGGGCCTGATTGACATCGAGGCGCTTGGCACCAGGGTTGAAGTAGGGCAGTTTTTGACGAAATGGAAGCGGCGCGAGTTTGTTCTGGAGCTGCGGCAGGAGCTACAGCGTACAAGTGCCTAGTGCTTGACATAATTATAATTTTGGGCTTTTGAGGAAATCATGGAATATGCGAAGCGCCTTATATCGTTGATGCTCGGTGCCTCGCTCTTGTCGGCAGCTTTGCCGTCATGGGCGGTGGTCGATAGTCCGGGTGGTCCAGCGGTACTGCAGATGAACTTTCAACCACCGGTGACGCAAATTGCTCAGCAAATCTATGACCTGCATCACTTGATGCTGATCATTTGCCTGGTAATCTTCCTGGCCGTTTTCGGGGTGATGTTCTACTCCATCCTCAAGCACCGCAAATCGCTCGGCCACAAATCGGCCAGTTTCCACGAAAGCACCGGCGTCGAAATCGCCTGGACCGTGGTTCCTTTCCTGATCGTCATCGGCATGGCCCTGCCCGCCACCAAGACCGTGGTGGCGATGAAGGACACATCCAACGCCGACCTCACGATCAAGGTCACCGGCATGCAATGGAAATGGGGTTACGACTACCTGAACGGCGAAGGCTCCGGCATTTCCTTCCTGTCCAACCTGTCGACGCCGCATGAGCAGATCGTCGATTCGACCAAGGTCAAGAACGACAACTACCTGATCGAAGTCGACAATCCGATGGTGGTCCCGGTCAACAAGAAGGTCCGCATCATCACCACCGCCAACGACGTCATCCACTCCTGGGGCATTCCTGCATTCGGGGTCAAGCAGGATGCGATTCCCGGTTTCGTGCGCGACACCTGGTTCAAGGCTGAAAAGGTCGGCACTTACCGCGGCCAGTGCGTTGAACTGTGCGGCAAGGACCACGCCTTCATGCCTATCGTGGTCAACGTCCTGAGCGAAGCGGATTACAAGGCCTGGGTCGACGGCAAGAAAAAGGAAATGGCTGCGCAGGCAGACGATCCGACCAAGACCTGGACCATCGACGAACTGAAACAGCGCGGCGAAAAAGTCTACACGGCCAATTGCGCGGTCTGTCACCAGGCTACCGGCAAGGGCGTGCCTGGCGCGTTCCCGGCGCTGGATGGCGACCCGGTCGTCAACGGTCCGCGTGCCGAACAGATCAACGTCGTGCTGAACGGTAAAGTCACCGGCAGCATGCAGATGCCAGCCTGGAAAGCCGTGTTGTCGGATACCGAAATTGCTGCGGTGATTACCTATACCCGTAACAACTGGTCCAACAAGGCTCAGGAAAATATTGTCCAACCAGCTGAAGTGCTGGCTGCGCGTAAGTAAATTAGGAGATTGAGATGAGCACTACCGCAGTCGATCACGCACACGATCATTCTCACGACGACCACGCGCACCACGACCATCCGCACGGCTGGCGCCGCTGGCTGTTCGCCACCAACCACAAGGACATCGGCACCTTGTACCTGTGGTTCTCGTTCACCATGCTGCTGTCGGGCGGCGTACTGGCGCTGCTGATCCGCGCCGAGTTGTTCCAGCCCGGCCTGCAGTTCTTCAAGCCTGAGTTCTTCAACCAGCTGACCACCATGCACGGCCTGATCATGGTGTTCGGCGCGATCATGCCGGCTTTCGTCGGTTTCGCCAACTGGATGATCCCGCTGCAGATCGGCGCATCCGACATGGCTTTTGCGCGCATGAACAACTTCTCGTTCTGGCTGATGCCGCCTGCGGCCTTGCTGCTGGCGACTTCGTTCCTGGTGCCGGGCGGCGCAACCGCTGCCGGCTGGACCCTGTACGCACCGCTGTCGACCCAGATGGGCCCTGGCATGGACATGGCGATTTTCGCCATCCATATCATGGGTGCTTCGTCGATCATGGGTTCGATCAACATCATCACCACCATCCTCAACATGCGCGCGCCCGGCATGACGCTGATGAAGATGCCGATGTTCTGCTGGACCTGGCTGATCACCGCCTACCTGTTGATCGCCGTGATGCCGGTTCTGGCCGGTGCGATCACCATGACCCTGACTGACCGTCATTTCGGCACCTCCTTCTTTAACGCTGCCGGCGGCGGCGATCCTGTGATGTACCAGCACATTTTCTGGTTCTTCGGACACCCGGAGGTCTACATCATGATCCTGCCGGCGTTCGGCATCGTGTCGCAGATCATCCCGGCTTTCGCCCGCAAGCAGCTGTTCGGTTACGCATCGATGGTGTACGCCACGGCTTCGATCGCGATCCTGTCGTTCATCGTCTGGGCCCACCACATGTTCACCACCGGCATGCCGGTGACTGCGCAGCTGTTCTTCATGTACGCGACCATGCTGATCGCGGTGCCTACCGGCGTCAAGATCTTCAACTGGATCGCAACCATGTGGCGCGGTTCGATGACCTTCGAAACACCGATGCTGTTCGCCATCGGCTTCATCTTCGTGTTCACCATGGGCGGCTTCACCGGCCTGATCCTGGCGGTGACCCCGATCGACATCCAGATGCAGGACACCTACTACGTGGTGGCGCACTTCCACTACGTGCTGGTGGCCGGTTCCCTGTTTGCGCTGTTCGCCGGTTATTACTACTGGGGTCCGAAGTGGACCGGTTTCATGTACAACGAAACCCGCGGCAAGATCCACTTCTGGAACTCGCTGATCTGGTTCAACGTGACTTTCTTCCCTATGCACTTCCTGGGCCTGGCCGGCATGCCGCGCCGCTACGCCGATTATCCGGCGCAGTTCACCGATTTCAACATGCTCGCTTCGATCGGCGCCTTGGGTTTCGGCCTGAGCCAGGTCTACTTCCTGTTCTTCGTGATTATTCCGTCGATCAAGGGCGGCAAGAAAGCGGCCGACAAGCCATGGGATGGTGCCGAAGGACTGGAATGGACTGTGCCTAGCCCAGCGCCTTTCCATACATTCGAAACGCCACCGACCTTTAAATAACGGTAGCGGCGGGCGGCAGCAAAGCCCGCCAACCCTGTGCGACTGAGCAAAATGAGCAACCCAAAGAAGCCGAATAACGTACGTACCGGATTGTTGGTAGGCCTGCTTGCATTGAGCTTCTTCATTGCGATCTTCGTCAAGATGCTGTGGTTCAAGTAAATGGCGGATCCTGCGGACAATGGTGCAAATGAAGGCGCCAAGGCTGAATCAAGGAAGCTGAACGGGCAAATGCTGGGCAAGCTGTTGGTGATCGCGGTCTTGATGTTCGGTTTCGGTTATGGCCTGGTGCCGGTGTATAAAAAGATCTGCGAGATCACCGGCGTCAATTACCTGACGCCGAAAGACGCGACGGTGGAAGCGCCGGCCAATACCCAGGTCGACAAGAGCCGCACGATTACCGTCGAATTCGACGGCAATTCGCAAGGCCCTTGGCGTTTCAGGCCGACCGTCAGCAGTGTGCAGGTGCATCCCGGCGAAATGACGCAGGTGGTGTATGAAGTGGTGAACAAGCAGTCGCGCAAGATGGATGCGCAGGCGATTCCGAGTTATGCGCCGCAGCAGGCGGCGGCTTTCTTCAAGAAAGTCGAATGTTTCTGTTTTACCCAGCAGACCCTGGGCCCGAACCAGGCCAAGGAAATGCCGGTGGTGTTTTACATAGATCCTGCTATACCTAAAGATGTAAAGCTGATCACGCTGTCCTACACCTTTTTTGAAATTGCAGGGCAGCCGGACAAACCGGGCTGATCCGGGCGATTCAGCAGCATGATTGGCAGGACAACCAGGGGTGTCAAATGTCGGACCTGAAGCAAGCAAGCCGCCGTAAAGCCTCATTCGGCGCCACCATGAAAGCGGTATTCTGGTCGTTCTTCGGCGTGCGCAAGAGAAAAGATTATGAAAGCGATGCCGCCGGCCTGAACCCGGTGCATGTAGTGATAGCCGGAATACTCGGCGCCCTGATTTTTATTGCGATCCTGCTCACCATCGTGAAACTGGTTGTCGCTAAGTAAAACCGCAGCACAGTAACTGACAGAAACTAATTAAATTTGTATCGGGAGATGGAAATGAGTTCTCAACAAGGTAGTGCGCCTTACTATTTCGTCCCTGGCCCATCCAGGTGGCCGGTGCTGGGCGGCGTCTCGCTGCTGGCGACGATGGCAGGCGCAGCGGCATGGGTCAACAGCGTCGTGTGGGGGCCTGAGCTGTGCGCTATCGGCATCCTGTCGTTCCTGGTGGTGCTGTTCAAATGGTTCGGCGACTCCATCCGCGAATCCGAAGGCGGCATGTACAGCGCCCGCATCGATACCTCGTACCGCTGGAGCATGAGCTGGTTCATCTTCTCCGAAGTCATGTTTTTCGCAGCGTTTTTCGGCGCCTTGTTCTATGCCCGCAGCATTTCCATGCCATGGCTGGGCGACCTCGACAACAAGCTCCTGTGGCCGGACTTTGCCGCGCACTGGGGCAATGCAGGCCCGGCCGGCACCATCGAATCGTTCAGCACCATGGGGCCGTTCCCGATCCCGACCATCAATACCGCCTTGCTGCTGGCTTCCGGCGTCACCCTGACCATTTCCCACCACGCGCTGCGCGCCGGCCACCGCGGCAAGACCGCGTTCTGGCTGTTCGTCACGATCGCGCTGGGCGCAACCTTCATGGGCTTCCAGGCCGCCGAGTACATCGAAGCGTACAGCGACTTCAACCTGAAGCTGACTTCCGGCGTCTACGGCTCGACCTTCTTCCTGCTGACCGGCTTCCACGGCTTCCACGTCACCATCGGCGCCATCATGCTGTCGGTGGTGTTGTTCCGTGTGCTGAAAGGACATTTCACCCCGGAACACCATTTCGCGTTTGAAGGCGCGGCCTGGTACTGGCACTTTGTGGACGTCGTCTGGCTCGCCTTGTACGTTGTGGTGTACTGGCTGTAACGGCGAGATCGGATCAAGCGCCTGAAACAGGCGCATAAAAGAAAGGCCGCACTTCGGTGCGGCCTTTTTTACTGTGGGTCCTGGCAGCGGTATGCTGCTCAGTGCAGCCCGGTCGGCTGGATATAGCCGAGTTTGTACAGGACCAGCAGCAGGATGAAGAGGGCGACCGAAAAGCCCACGCGCATGGTCAGGGCCTGCACCGTGCGGTTGCTTTTACCCTTGTCGCGCATCAGGAAAATCAGCGCCGAGGCAAGGCTGCCGATAATCAGGATGAAGGCGATGGCGACGACGATTTTCATTTTTTGGCCAGGGAAGTGTTGACTAAGGCGATATTGTAATGCCAATCGGATTCCGGTTTAGATTCAGATTTCGGCTGGTTCCCTTCGTGGTGACCGTATTGCTGGTGGTGCTGGGCATTGCATTGGCACAATGGCAAACCCGTCGCGGCGACCAGAAGCAGGCAATCGAAAACAGGCTGCTGCAGCGCGAAGCGGACGCCACCGTCAAGCTTGGCGACGCTATGCAAGACGTCGACCAGATCGAATTCAGGCGCATGGCGCTGCGCGGTGAATTTATTGCCGGCTGGCCGGTCTATCTCGACAATCGCCCCTTGAACGGCGTGGCAGGATTTTATGTGCTGATGCCGTTCAAGCTGGCGGCGCCGGAAACGGGGGGCGGCAGTTATGTGCTGGTGGCGCGTGGCTGGCTGCCGCGCGATCCGGCCGATCGCAGCAAGCTGCCGTCTTACCCGACGCCGGCCGGCACGGTCGAGATAGAAGGGCTGGTCAGGCGCGATTTCGGCCATGTCCTGCAGCTGGGAGATGCCGGCCCCTTGCGGCCCCAGGCGATTGTGCAAAACCTGGGAATCGACGAATTCGCCGCCGCCAGCAAATTCAGGCTGCAGCCGTTCGTGATCGAGCAAACCAGCAATGCCGACGACCATCTGCTGCGCGATTGGCCCAGGCCTTCGCTCGGCATCGAAAAGCACCGCGGCTATGCATTCCAGTGGTATGCGCTGGCCGTGATGGCCTTGATTTTTTTTGTTGTGACAGGATTTAGACGTGGACCAGAAAACACCGACAAGCCAGCCCAGTCCGGCTGAAGACAAACTGCGCCGGAGCGGCCGCTGGAAACTGTTCGCGGTGATTGCGGTATGCGCGGCGCCGATGATTGCTTCCTACCTCACGTACTACGTGATCAAGCCGCAAAGCCGCAATAACTACGGCGAGCTGCTCGATCCGCGCAACTATCCCGTGCCCGAACTGGGCAGCACCACGCTCGACGGCAAGCCGCTCGCGCTGGACGCCTACCAAGGCAAGTGGCTGATGCTGCAGGCCGACGGCGGCGATTGCCAGAAGGCCTGCCAGGACAAGCTGTTCGAAATGCGCCAGCTGCGCCTGATGCAGGGCAAGGAAATGGAAAGGATCGAGCGGGTCTGGCTGATTACCGACGACCAGCCTTTGCCAACCATGGTGATGCGCGAATACGACGGCACCAGGCTGCTGCGGGTCAAGCCAGACCTGCTGAAAGCCTGGCTGCCGACCGAGGCCGGCACCAGCGCCGCCGATCACATCTACCTGATCGATCCGCGCGGCCATCTGATGATGCGTTTTCCCAAGGACGCCGATCCAAGCAAGGTCAAAAAAGACTTGTCCAAGCTGCTGCGGGCTTCGGCGATAGGGTGAGCTGCCGATGACAACGTCTATGTTAATCCAGCTCGGCAGCATGGGACTGCTGGTTGCCTTGCTGGCGTTCTGCGTGGTCTGGGTTTCCAGCGACACCAATAAATACCGCAAGCTGGTGTGGGTGACGCTGTTCCTGACCTTCGACCTGATCATGTTCGGCGCTTTCACCCGCCTCACCGATTCCGGCCTTGGCTGTCCCGATTGGCCCGGCTGCTACGGCCACTCCAATCCGCTGCAGGCGCACGCCCATATCAGCGCGGCGCAGGAAGCGATGCCGACCGGCCCGGTGACGGTAATGAAAGCCTGGATCGAAATGACCCACCGCTATTTCGCGATGGGAGTCGGCGTGCTGATCATCGCCTTGATGGTGATCGCCTGGATGCGCTGGTTCAAAACGCGCAAGCCGGCGGCAGCGGCGCGGCGGGAGAACAGGTTTTCGCCGTGGTTTCCAACCTGGCTGTTTTTATTCGTCTGCCTGCAGGGTGCGTTTGGCGCCTGGACCGTGACGCAAAAACTGCAGCCGGTGATCGTCACTACCCATCTGCTGCTTGGCCTGACCCTGCTGGCGATGCTGACCTGGCTGGGCGCCCGCCAAAACCGCCATCCGCCGGTGGCGGCCAGCGCCGGCGCCTTGGCCAAGCCGGCCCTGGCCGGCCTGTTGCTGCTGGTTCTGCAGATTGCCCTGGGCGGCTGGGTAAGCACCAACTACGCCGCCTTGGCATGCACGGATTTTCCTACCTGCCATGGCGCACTGGTGCCGCAAATGGATTTCGCCAACGGCTTCACCCTGTGGCGCCACCTGGGCATGACCGCCGACGGCGAATTCCTGTCGTTCCAGGCCCTGACGGCAATCCACTGGACCCATCGCAGCTTCGCTTTCGTGGTGATCGCCTTTGTCGTCTGGCTGGCCTGCAAAGCCTTGCGCACCGAGGGTTTGCAAAACACCGGCCGCTGGCTGCTGATCGTTGTCGGCTTGCAATTGATTACTGGCTTGTCTACCATTTTCCTGAACTGGCCGCTGGCCATCGCCGTGGCGCACAACGGTGGTGCGGCGGCGCTGCTGCTGTTGCTGGTCATGTTAAACTACAAGACTAGACTTGCTCCTGGCGCATCCCCGGTTTTGGGAGCCCGCCCAGTAATTGCTGACAGCCTCAATTCGCATCCATGACTGCTTTGACCGTACCACCTAATCGAATTGCCCAGTACTGGGCGCTGACCAAGCCGCGCGTTACGCAGCTGGCGGTATTTTGCGCGGTGATCGGCATGTTCCTGTCGACGCCGGGCTTGCCGGACTGGCAACGTTTGGTCGCCGCTACTATCGGTATCTGGCTGCTGGCCGGCGCTGCCTTTGCCGTCAATTGCCTGGTCGAGCGTGAAATCGATTCGCGCATGGCGCGCACCGCCCGGCGTCCCATGGCGCGCGGTGAAATCACCGTGCCGCAGACACTGGTGTTTTCCGGCGTCATCGGCGGGCTCGGCATGTGGGTGCTGTACAACTTCGTCAATCCGCTCACCATGTGGCTGACCTTCGCCACGTTCGTCGGCTACGCCATCATCTACACCATCATCCTGAAACCGGCGACGCCGCAGAACATTGTCATCGGCGGGCTGGCCGGCGCCATGCCGCCGGCGCTGGGCTGGGCCGCGATCGCCAACGACGTGCCGATGCAAGCCTGGATCCTGGTCCTGATCATCTTCGTCTGGACCCCGCCGCATTTCTGGGCGCTGGCCATGTACCGGCGCGACGATTACGCGAAATCCGGCCTGCCGATGCTGCCGATCACGCACGGCATGAAGTTCACCCAGTTCCAGATCTGGCTCTACACGATCGCCCTGGTAGCGACCACCATGCTGCCGTTCGCGGTCGGCATGAGCGGCCTGATCTACCTGGCCAGCGCCGCGCTGCTGGGCCTGATCTTCCTCTGGTACGCATGGCAGATCTACCAGCACTACACCGACCTGGTCGCACGCAAGACCTTCGCTTACTCGATCGTCTACCTGTCGTTGTTGTTTGCCGCCTTGCTGGTCGACCACTATCTCAAATTCTGAAAGCAAACATGAAGCGTGTTTTTCCTGTGGTGGTTGCCGGCCTGCTGACGGCTTTGTCTTTAACCGCGTGCGGCGACAAATCGGCCGGCGGCGGCCAGGAAATGACACTGTCGCCAGCCAGCAGCGCTTTCATCAACACCGACGTCACCGGCCTCGGCTACGCCCGCGATTTCGCCCTGACCGACCACACCGGCAAGCCGCGCACGCTGGCTGATTACAAGGGCAAGGCGGTAGTTGTGTTTTTCGGCTACACCCAATGCCCTGACGTCTGCCCGACCACCATGGTGGAGATGGCCAACGTGATGAAGGAACTGGGGCCGCAGGCAAGCAAGGTGCAGGTCCTGTTTGTCACCGTGGATCCCGAGCGCGATACGCAAGAGCTACTGTCCAAGTATGTACCGGCGTTTGATCCTAGTTTTGTCGGGCTGTATGGCGACCAGGCTGCGACCGACAAGGTCGCCAAGGAATTTCGCGTGTTCTACCAGAAAGTACCCGGCAAGACCCCGGGCAGCTACACCATGGACCATACCGCCGGCAGTTATGTGTTTGATCCGGAAGGCCACATCCGCTTGTTCGTGCGCCATGGCCAGGGACCGGATCCGATTGCCCATGACCTGAAATTGCTGTTGAAGTAATCAGGAGAGCACCCGTCGTTCCAGCGTAGCCAAGGCAGAATTTCGCGAGATTCTGCCTTTTTCTTTTTTTTCCGAGGATTAACGATTCTCCGCCGCGTCTTCCAGGAAGCGCAGGCGGTGCTCGGCATTCGGCAGAAAACAGGAGTCGCTGCGGCCGAATATGCGATAGCGGTTGCGGGCGACCCAGCGATAAATGGCATCCCTTATGGGCGATGGCAGCAGCCATGTTATCCAAGCCAGCTTCCATGGGAAGCCTAACTGGTGCAGCACCCTTAAAATCGCGGCCGTGTGCTGGTAGCTGCGTTCGCCGTCAACCAGCAGCAGCGTCTCTAGCCTGGTGATGCTCAATCCGGCCCGGGAAAGCAAATCCATGCCTGCCTTGGACTGGATCGACGCAAACTGAAATACCTGTCGTCGGTCGTGTTTCAGCAGGAATTGCACCCAGCCGGAACAGAGCAGGCATTTTGCATCGAACACGATAATCATATGATGGTTTCTTTCCGTTCAATCTGGAGATAACCCCGGTATTCTGCCAGCATGCCGACCAGAGGCAGATGGGCAGCCACGTTGAAATGCAGCTTGCCGGGAGACGCGGCTTCTTCCGCAAGCACCGACGGCACGAGAAATCTCGGACACGGAATGCCGCAAATCGTTATGCCCTGGAGCAACATCTTCAACCCGGCGTTCTCGACCTTCAATTTGAAGTGCAGATCTACCGGGCCCAGGTGCTCAACCAGAGTTCCGGACTTTACCCGCATGCGCGAAATCATCATGCGGCTGGGATAGTGGCGGCGCCAGGTTTCTTGCCGGGAGTCGGCGTCCAGTTCAAACACGAAGTCGGTTTCCGCCGTGGCTTTCGGCAGAGAGAAAAGCCAGCCCATCGCGCGCCCGAGGGCGGTATGCGATCCCGTCACCTCGCATTTGCCAGGCAAACTGACGCGGCCGGCCATGCTGTGAAATATCTGCAGTTCATGGCCGAGCGCGTTGAAATCTTCGCCTAATACCTGACGGTAGAGTGAATCCGTGGAATTCATCCTGTTGCAGTCTCCGTTGTAATTGCCAGTCCGCACAAGGCATCGCGGAAATCTGCCAGCCTGAGTATCCCGATGCAGGGGAGTGCCCCACGGCACGTGATTTGATTGCGGGCGAGCTTGCTGGCCAGGATGGCGCTCGCCAAGACGGGGACGTAAGGGCCATCGCCGTTTGCGGCAATCAGTGTCCAGCGGCGAAGCTGCCTTGTCCCATCGGTTCCAATGCCATCGAGCTCAACATGCATGGCGCCGGCGTCGGAACCGAAGCGGATGAACAGGTCGCTAAGTTTTTTGAGGCTCGGTGCGTAGCGCGACCAGTTTTGCACCAGTCCGGCTCGGTGCATTCCAGCCATCATCCATGTGCCGAAATGCAGTAGCGGCAGTTCCAGCCCGGCGCCGAAGGAAACGCGCTGGACGCCTGGATAGCGCTCAGGGAAAAGCTGCAGGTCAGGAACATCGCAATTCGCCAGCCAGCGGCCGCCAACGGGTGGCAGGTAGTTCTGCCGACGCAGTCCCTGCCAGCCGAACGTTTGCTGCCAGCGCCCCGCGCGCCATTGTGGAAACGGGGCTCCGCAGTAACTGAGGATCGCACGCACAGTCGCCAATCCTCGCTCGGTCCGGTTGCCGGGACTGATGCCAACGTCAATTCCGTGCAGTTCGCTGAAATATCCGGCAAGTTCATCTACCACCGCGCTGGATAACGCTGGCACCGAACTGGCGCCGCTTGTCACTAGCAAGTCGGCTTGCCTGGCATCGGCATCCAGTTCTGTGATGCCTGCGACAAAGTCGCGCCCGTCAGCCAGGTCGACATAATGAGCTCCCGCCTGGATGCAGGCGCGAGCGACTTCATATCCCTGACCCTGGAAGGGGCCGCTGGTGTGAACCACCATATGGGCTCCGCTTGCGCGGATCAGAGTTGCCAGTCCGTGCTGGGAAACATCGATCCGGAATGCGGAGAAGCGCCCGGCTATCGTTTGTTGATTAAGAGAGTCTGCCAGCGTCTGCGCTGCGGCGATGTTCCTGCCGGCAATCATGACATGCAGGAGGGAATCCAGCGCCAGGCGCTTAGCAAGTCTTTGCCCAAAAAAGCCGTAGCCGCCGATCAAAAGTACTTTATATGTCGCCTCACCTGTGTAGCTGGTGGCTATGTTTTTCTCTTCCGTCATCAATCGTGCCTAGCATATAGGTGGCGATTAGCGTAGCACTGGGGGAAACAATTCATAGCGAAAAATAAAAGCCCCGGCAGCATCGCTGGCGGGGCTTTGGCAGGCTTGAGATGCAAAAACGGCAATGTCTTTATCAGGAAAATGCCGCCAGCGAACCCTTCATCTTCTTCAGCGCAACCGCCTCGATCTGCCGTATCCGTTCTGCCGATACGCCAAACTCGTCCGCCAGTTCATGCAGGGTGGCGCCGGAGCCGTCGTCGTTGGCCAGCCAGCGGGCTTCGACGATACGGCGTGAGCGGTCGTCCAGCTTGCTCAGGGCCGATTCCAGTCCTTCCGACTGCATGCGGTCGTAACGCTGCGCTTCCAGCACTTTGCTTGGTTCCTGCGCTTCGGTCGACAGGTAGGCGATCGGTGCAAACTTGTCATCGTCGTCATCGGTCGGCGCTTCCAGCGCGATGTCGCGGCCGGTCAGGCGCGTTTCCATCTCGATCACTTCTTCGCGCTTGACGTTGAGGGTCTTGGCCAGCGCATCGACCTGGGTCGGCGTCATGGCGTCCAGGCCTTCCTTGTGGCTGCGCAGGTTGAAAAACAGCTTGCGCTGCGCCTTGGTGGTGGCAACTTTCACCAGGCGCCAGTTTTTCAGGATGTATTCATGCATTTCGGCCTTGATCCAGTGCATGGCGTACGACACCAGGCGTACACCCTGGTCGGGATCGAAACGCTTGACGGCTTTCATCAGGCCGATATTGCCTTCCTGGATCAGGTCGGCATGCGGCAAGCCGTAACCGAGATAACCGCGGGCGATCGAAACCACCAGGCGCAAGTGCGACAGCACCAGCTTTTGAGCGGCGCCGAGGTCGTTCTTGTCGCGCAATTGTTTCGCTAAAGAAATTTCTTCATCATGTGTCAACATCGGCAAGCGATTCACTGCGGAAATATATGCGTCAATATTTCCCAGCGTGCCGGAAAAGCCGAGCGCCAGTGCGCTGGTGTCGGTGGGCATTAAAGCAGTGCTGACTGATGGATTCTTCATTCTTTCTCCTTGCTGTCCGGCCAGCTTAAGCTGCCGGTAGATCAACGATCAGACGTTTGACCTGGATATATTAGCACTCTCCATAGTGGAGTGCTAATAGGATTTGTTAAAGAGTGTACATAGGCTGGTGCTATTGGTATTTTTCTTTTGATTGTTCAAAGCAGACACTTAGAGACGGAAATCCGGCGAAAGTTGCGTCCATATTAAAGCAAATGCTGCATAGCCGCACGAGGCCCCCAAAACGGCCGTTAGAGGGCCAGGTCCGGGGTCAGTTCGAGAAAATCGTCATAGGGGGGATGAGACAGGAAATCGCGCAGCTGCGCCAGGTGCGTGCTGTCGGCGATGCCGATGAATATGCGCGCCGGCGGTTTGCGCAGCAGGCGGTTGAGGGTGACGCGCAGGGTCAAATTGCCGATGCAGCAAAAGCAGCCGGGCGCGATCCGTTTGATGTCGAGATCTTGCGCAAGCTCTTGCGGCGGTGCCGCCGCTTTGCCGTCAGGCAGGCCTTCCAGTATGAGTGCGGTGCTGAGGTGGACGCCGCTGCGTCCCAGGTCTTGCTGCAGGGCGGAATAGATGGCGGCTTCGCGCATGCCGGCTGAGCCGCCGCTGACCAGGGTGGTGAGGGTCATCCGCCTTTTTTCGACAACTTTCCGGGGTCAACCCCGAGCTGCTTCAATTTGCGGTACAGGTGGGTGCGCTCCAGCCCGGTTTTCTCCGCGACGCGGGTCATGCTGCCGCTTTCGCGGATCAGGTGATATTCAAAGTAAGCACGCTCGAAAGCATCGCGCGCTTCGCGTAGCGGCAAGCCGAACGAAGACGAGAACAGGTTCTCGGACGAGGCCGCGACCGATGGCAGGGCCGCGATATGCGTTGCTTCCGACGAAGCCGGATTGTTAAAGACGCCGGCAGTAACGACAGCGTCGTTCGATTCATTGGAGGAGACTGCCGGCTGCGGATACAGGGTTGGCGCGCGCGCGGTCTTGGGGCCCTGCGACAAGCCTTGCTGGACTGCTTTCAGCAACTTTTGCAGGGCAATGGGTTTTTCCAGGAAATTCAGGGCGCCGATGCGGGTCGCTTCTACCGCGGTGTCAATGGTGGCATGGCCGGACATCATGATGACAGGCATGGTCAGCAGGCCGTCGCGCTGCCATTCCTTCAAGAGCGTGACGCCGTCGGTATCCGGCATCCAGATATCGAGCAGCACCAGATCGGGCACGCCGCCCTGACGAAATTCGCGAGCCTGTTGTGCATTTTCCGCGGCGGTTACTACATGCCCCTCGTCACCTAAAATTTCCGAGAGCAATTCCCGAATTCCCATTTCGTCGTCAACGACTAGGATGTTAGCCATGCGGTAGCCTTCCCATTTCCTGTTGCATCAAATCCCACTGTATGGACTGTTCGGACAGCCCAGTTAAGTTATCAATGTCTATTTGTTTTATTTCCGCGTCCGGATACATATGCTATATCAGCAACTCGCCAATTTGCAGCTGTTCTTGATCAAATTATGGCCGAATCATCACTCGTGGCTAACTTTAACAGCAAAATCAGGATTTTTGCGCCCTTTGTGTCGCTTCGGTTCTGCAGATCGATGCGGCCGCCGTGTTCGTCGATGATTTTTTTCACCATCGGCAAACCCAGGCCGGTGCCGCGCGGCTTCGACGTGACGTAGGGTTCGAAGGCCCTGGCCAGTATCTTGGGCGAGAATCCCGAGCCGTTGTCGGTGATCGACAGCCGCACGGCGGTGCGCGACAGGCCATCCGAGCTCTGGTAGCTGACTCGCTCGGTGACCAGGTCGATGCGCGGCGGCGTGGCGTTGTCGCTGCGGTCGAGGACGGCGTCCTGGGCGTTTTGCAAAAGATTATGGATCACTTGCCGCAGCTGGGTGGCGTCGCCCATGATCAGCGGCAGGTCCGGCGCCAAGGATGCATGAATCATGTCGCGTTCGTCGCCGGCCAGATAGAGATGCAGGATTTCCGCCACCAGCACGTTCAGGTCGAGCTCGCCCAATACCGCCGGCGGCGTCTTGGCGTAATCGCGGAAATCGTCCACCATGCGCTTCATCGCAGCCACCTGGCTGACAATGGTGTCGGTGCTTTTCTTCAGGATTGCGGCGTCCTGGGTCATCAGCTTGTCTTCCAGCTTCATCTGCAGCCGTTCGGCCGAGAGCTGGATCGGCGTCAGCGGATTCTTGATTTCATGCGCCAGGCGGCGCGCCACTTCGCCCCAGGCGATCGAGCGCTGGCCGGAGATGACGTCGGAGATATCGTCGAACACCACCACGTAGCCGGCGCGGTTTTCGACCGGCAGGCGCGAACCGCGCGCCAGCAGGGTGATGTCGTCGCTGTCACTGCTTTCGCCGCTGTCGACCCGGCGCGGGATTTCGATCTGCTGCTGCCAGTGCAGCAGCTCAGGGCCGATCTTGCCGGTGGCGAATTGCGCGTTCTGTTCGGAAAAGGCGTTGATGATGACTTCCGCGAAATGCGCCAGGCCGTCGATGATGGTCAGCGGCTGGCCGATGTGCGGCGAAAAATCGTATTGCAGGATGCGCGCTACCGACTGGTTGCTGGTGACCAGGCGGAAATCGCCGTCCAGCACCATGACGCCGGCCGACATGTTGGCCAGCACCGATTCCAGGTAAGCCTTGGCGTTTTCCAGTTCGTTGCGGTTTTTTTCCACCGCGGCGCGGGCGTCGTACAGCTGGCGCGTCATCAGGTTGAAAGACTGGGTCAGGACGCCCAGTTCGTCCGAGGTGGCGACGATCGGCCGCGGCGACAGGTTGCCTTCAGCCACGGCCTTGGTGCCCTCGGCCAGCAGCAGCAAGGGCTTGGCCAGGTCGGTGGCGATCAGGAAGGCGCTGACGATGGCGCTGAACACCGCCAGCAGCAAGGTCAGGGTCAGGGTCATCACGTACATCTTGCGCAAGCCGGAACGGCTGATCGAGCGCTCTTGATATTCAGAGGAGGTCGAGGCCAGGATGCCGATATTGGAGGCCAGGTAGGCCGGCACCGGCTGCACCATTTGCAGGAAATGGGTTTCGTTTTGCAACGTGGAGCTTTTCAGCGGCGCCGGGATTTCGACTACCACGTGCTGGCGCAGGTTGGCGGTTTCATTGCCGGTTGCCGGCTTGCCGGGGTTGTTGCCGGGGGCATCGAAATCGCTTTCCGTTTCGGCAAAACCGCGCGGCAGGCGAGCCCGCTGCAACATCGAGGCGGTCGGCAGGTTGGGCACCAGCGTGCCCAGGTTGCCGCCGACGGAAGCGATGACCTGGCCGCTGGCGGTCACAATCGATGCCTCCAGGTTCTGGTCGCTGAGCCGGCCCAGCTGGGTTGCTTGCGCCGAGTTGGAAAGCTCGGACCATTCGGCCGCCAGCGTGTGCGCCCTGGCGCTCAGGTCGTTGAGCGAGGCATCCAGCGCCGCATGGCTCAGGTTGACGCCGGCTTGTAAAGCGGTTTCGACATGCACGTCAAACCAGGATTCGATCGAGCGCGATACGAATTGCAGCGACACCACGTAAATCACAGCCCCCGGCAAGATGCCGATCAACGCAAACATGAGCACCAGCTTGGCAGTCAGGCGCGAGCCGAATCTTCCGCGTTTATAACGGTTGTAGAGTCGTCCGAGCAGCAGGCAGACCAGTACAAACAGCGCCACCGCCACCAGCGCGTTCAAGCCCAGCAGCCAGGGATAGTGCTTGTCGAAAAAATCCGAATTGGCCGAGGCCGACGACAGCAGGAACAGCAGGATGCTGGCGACGGCGCCGCCGACCACCAGCAGATAGCGTAACGCGCGCGACACGGCTATTCCACCTTGTAGTTGAAACTCTTCCAGTCGGAAGAAAAGCGCCAGTCGCTATTGTTGAGGGCGTTAACCTGGAACGGCTTGGACAGCAGCCCGAGGTCGAGGCCCATGCGCACCGCGACCCGGTACACCTCGCCCTGCTTGAGCGCGCTCTTGTCGGCGATCAGCCAGCGGCTGGGGCGGCGGATCAGGGACAGGGCATCGTCCAGCGAATTGAAGCTCTGCTGCAGGCTGCCGTTGATGGCAACGTTGTAGCGGCGTGTGATGACGTTGTATTGCAGGCGGATGGTCTGGGTGGCGGTAATCGCCTTTTCATCGAACCAGTACCAGCGCGGCCGCGTCAGTTCGACGTCGGTGGTGAAATACAGGGTGACGCCGCGGTTGACCACATCCTCCAGGCCGCGGTTAAGGTCGAAGGAAAACGTTGCCGACAAGCGATAGCCGTCGTCGCCGGCTTCGATATGGGCCTGACTCAATTCAACGCCATCCGATGCATAGCTGGATGGCGGGCTAAAAGACAGAGCCAGCAGCAGGGCCAGCAGCCAGTATTTTATGAATTGAGGCAATGGTCGTGTCACTGGTTTCGGGTATGGTAAAAAAGTTATGGCAAAAGGGTTGCGGTATTACACATGCTTCAGCACTTCTGGAACAGCGCGTAAAACAAGCCGTCGTGATCTTGTCCGGCATCGGCGGTCGGCAACATTTGGCCCGGCGCCGGCAGCCTGCGTGCATTGTTGCGCGCAGCAAAGGCTGTTGCCTGGACTTCCGATTCTTGTGGCCATACGGAACATGTTACGAGTAACAATTTACCATCCGGGCGTAGCATCTGCCAAAGATTGTCCAGAATCTTTGCCGAAAGTGTTGCAAGTTGCTCGGTATCGGTCTTGCGCCGCAACCAGCGTATGTCGGGATGGCGGCGCACGATGCCGGAGGCGGTGCAGGGGACATCGGCCAGGATGCGGTCGAAGGCCTGGCCGTCCCACCAATCGCCGCCCTGGCTGCCGATGCTGGCGTCGCCCAGCTGCAGTCTTGCCTCCAGTTGCAGGCGCTGCAGGTTCTGGGTAATGCGTTGCAGGCGCTTGGGGTTGTTGTCGAGCGCGGTCAGGTCGACCTCGGCGGTTTCCAGGATGTGGCCGGTCTTGCCGCCAGGGGCGGCGCAGGCGTCCAGCACCCGCATGCCGTCCTGCAGGTCGAGCAGCGGCGCGGCAAGCTGGGCGGCGGCGTCTTGTACCGAGGCCAGGCCGTCTTCAAAGCCGGGGATCTGGGCCACCGGCATTGCCGTGTCCAGGCGTATTGCGTCCGGGCCGATCTGCCGCGCCGTTATCGCATGGCTGGCCAGGGTCTCCAGGTAGGCGGCTACCGATGTCTTGCGGCGGTTGACGCGCAAGGTCAGCGGCGGCGCCGTATTGCCGGCGGTGAGGATGGCTTGCCATTGCTGCGGATAGGCGGCTTTCATGCGGTCGATCCACCACACCGGATAATTCCACAAGCCGAACGGCGTCTTGACGGCGGCTGCCACCAGCGCTTCGCGTTCCCGCAGGAAGCGCCGCAGCACCGCATTCACCATGCCTTTGGCGTGGGCCATCTGCGGATCGGAAGAGACCGCGGTGACAGCCTGGTTGACCACCGTGAAATTCTCATAGGCCGGATCGTCGACGTCGGCCAGCAGGCACAAGGCGGCGCACAGCAGGCAATGCAGCAAGGTCGGTTCCGGCGGCCGGCTGGCCAGGTTGCCGAGCAGGGTCTCGGCGCGGCCGATGCCGCGCATGGTGCGGTAGGCGATGTCCTGGATTGCGCCGCGCGTTGGCGCCGGCGCTGCCGATTGTGCAAATACCTGGGTCAGCGCCTGCGGCAGCGCCGCGCCGTCGCGCACCAGGGCGATGGCTTGGGCCGCGCCTAGCAGGCTAAAGGCGAGAGAGTCTTTTTTGAGGGTCGAATAGGTCACAAGTGGTTCAGGTCTGTTCTACGGGTAACGGTTGTTGGAAAATCGGATATTGCTCAGTTTTTGGTTAAAGCCAGTTTGACGCCCAGCGCAATAAAGGCGGCGCCTACCGTACGTTCCAGCCAATGCTTGATCTGCGGATTGTTGCTGGCATGCCGTGTCAGGGTGCCGGCCAGCATCGCGGTGCCGCTGTTCCAGCACAGCGTGACGACCGAGAACACCGCGCCCAGCAGCAGGAAGGCGGCGATCTTGTGCGGTGAATCGTGGCGCACGAACTGCGGGAAAAAAGAGAGGAAAAACAAGATCACCTTGGGATTTAGCACATTGGTGATCAGGGCTTGCACAAAAATCGTCTTGTGCGAACGCAGGTCCAGCTGCGGCTGCCGTTCGCTGGCGGCTGCTTTCTTGCTGAACAGCATCCTGATGCCGAGATAGACCAGGTAGGCGCCGCCCGCCAGCTTGACAGCCATGAAGGCGGTGGCGGAGGCTGCCAGCAGGGCGGTCAGGCCAAAAGCCGACAGCGTCGCATGGATGCAGCAGCCGGCCGTGATGCCGAGCGCCGACAGCAGACCGGCGCGCCGGCCCTGCGCCACGCTGCGGCCGACGATATAAGCGGTATCGGGTCCGGGAGTGGCGTTCAGCAGCAGGACAGCCATCAGGAACAGGCCAAAATCAGTAATGCCGAAGCAGATCATAACGATGCGGCTAGACAGGAAGGTAACAACGCGATTGTAGCGGGGATATGGTCGCTCACCTACAGTTAGGTCGCGATTATGGCGGGAAAAAGTGAAATTTCAGGATTTCTTGATGGCAATAATCCTTTGCCATATTGGATTGGTCCGGCAATGGGGCCAGATGTCAGGCCGGCAACTTCACCGGCATATGGACAATCTCAGTCCGCCAGGGCGGGATCGGATGCCGCCTGCGGCTGCAGCAGGTACTGCGCCTCGAGCCAGCGGCGCACGTCGGCAAATACCCGCTCGGCGCCGATTTCATTGAAAATCTCGTGGTACATGCCGTCATAGTCGCGGAAGGCGGCCACGGCGGGCGGCGTGGCGGCAAAAAAACGGCGGCTGCCGTCGGGATCGATGATGCGGTCGTCGCCGGCAATCACCAGCAGCGTCGGGACCGCCAGCGTATGCGCCCGGTCCAGGACAAATTCGCCCGAGCGCAGCATGCTGTTCAGCAGGCGCGCGGTGATCTTGTTGTGCACCAGCGGATCGCCGCTGTAAGCCTTGGCGATTGCAGGGTCGTGCGACAGATGGCTGACGTCCAGGCCGTTGGGCACGGCCACGCCGGGAGCCGCCAGCGACATCAGCTTGAGCAGGCCCAGCTGTACCCGGTTCAGGCGCAAGGCCAGTCCGGGCGAGGATAAGATCAGGCCGCGCAGCGGCGCCATCGCGGCGATCGCAAAGCGGGCCGCAAACAGGCCGCCCATGCTGTGGCCGAATAAAAAAGGCGTATTGCCTGCCAGCGCCGGATAATCCAGCTGCGCCTGGCGGTTGAAGTCGTCCAGCACCAGCAGGGCGTCGCGCAATAAAGCGGATTCGTCCGGCACGTCGCCGCGCGGTCCGCCGGAACGGCCGTGGCCGCGGTGATCGTAGCTGCGCACCAGCAGGCCGCAGCGGTTGAAAAAACGTATTACGTGGGCATAACGCCCGGCATGTTCGCCCAGCCCGTGCATCAGCAGGATGCTGCCGGCCACCGGCACGCCAGCAACTGGCGGCCAGTCGGCGACGAAGAGCGGGATGCCGTCTGCGGTCGTAAGCTGTCGCTCAAGACCGGAGGTCATCAAACGCCCCAGAGCACGTCGTCATTGTGCTTGTGCGCTTCGCGCAGCATTTCCAGCAGGGGATAGATCTTGTTGGCGAAGTTGACCGTCTGCACCGGTTCATGGCCGGTATCGTCGCCAGCCTCGTTGTGATGGGCGGCGATGTCGTGCTGCACGCTATCGGACGCCGGATGGGCGCGGCTTTCGGATGTTTCCGCTTCCAGCTTGGCGATGGCCGCGGGGCCTTCCGCGGCGGTGATGACGCCGATCTTCACATCTTTGTTCAGCAGGTCGAGGATGCGCTTTGCATCGTAGTCGAACATGGTGACTTCAGCCGACGCCTTGGATTTGAATGTAACTAACATAAAACCTCAGAATATTGTTTTTGATGAAAAAAGACATTGTACAGAATACCCCTTTGTCGGGGGGCTCGCCATCGCTGTCACCGCTGGTTACAGTGCAGGGCGGCCGGCCGTATTATTGCATTAATGCTAATCGTGCTTGAACGACGAGATGAAAGTCTCCGCATTTTCCCGCGAAACGGCTTTTTCCGGCCCCATCACGATGACCTGGTAGATTTCCTTGTCTTTGCTGACAAAATGCCCGTACAGGATTTCCGGCTTGCCGCCAGGGGTGGTGCCCACCGCTTCGACGTCGATGCTGGCCGAGAGTCCCTGCGTACCGCCGGCGGCCGCGGTCGCTTTTTCCGCCCGCACGGTGCCGTTGATGTTCTTCACCAAGGCGGTTTTCATCGCGGTCAATGCCGCTTGCGCCTTGGCGGCGTCAGGCACGACGGCGCTGCCGACCGCGAACACCGTGTCGTCCACCTTGGCGGCGGTCATGGTCATGGTGAGCGGCGTGCCGTCAAGATCGATAGGGCGCGCGAAGGTCGACGGCTTGGCCGGCAGCAGCACGCTGTAAGGCGCATCTTTGCTGCGCACTTCGCGCCAGTTGAACTTGGGGGAGCAAGCCAGCAATGCCAGTATGGAACAGGCAAGCAACAGGCGGGAAGACAGAGTAAATGCAGGTTTCACGAAATGGCGCAGGCGGCTGCGGAAATAAGGGCAGCCCCTATGGTATCTGATGCTGGAAGGTGCGCACACCGAAAACTATGCCTATACATAACAGCGCCACGCCCGCCATGACCTGCAAGCCTGGCACAGCATCGCGGAAAATGAAGGCATACAGCAGCGCGGCCAGGGTTTCGAATACGATCAGCTGCGCCAGCAGGGCGGTTGGCAGATGCTGGCTGGCCTTGTTCCAGAGCAGGGTGCCGATCCAGGAGGCGCTCAGGCCGATCACCAGCATCAGGCCGACAAACTGCAGCGGCCGCGGTCCGAACGGGAAGGCGTAGCTGCCGCCGGTCAGTTTCTGGTAAACGCCGTAGCCGAACAGCCCGGCCAGCGCCAGCGGCAAGACCGCCAGGCCTTGTGCTGTAGCCCAGGTGGAAGGGCTGATATGCGGATGGGCGCGCAGGTAGCGGGCATTGACGATCGGATACCAGGTCCAGGCCGCGACCGCGCCCAGCGCGATCAGGCAACCGGCCGCGTAGTCGCCGATCGAGCGTGTATTGCCGGCGCCGGCCAGCCGCATGTGCGCCAGCTCGGCGGCGTTGACGCACAGGATGCCGACCAGGATGATCAGCAGCGACGGCGCCAGGCGACGCCAGGCGACGCTTTCCGCCGCATGTCCCGGCGACCAGTTGGAAAAGACCGAAATCACTACCGGCAGGGTGCCGATCAGCATGGTCGGCAGCGGCGCATCGGCCAGCTGGATCGCGGTCGCCAGCGCCGCGTAATACAGCAGGTTGCCAACCAGCGAGAGCTTCAGCGCGGCGCGCCAGTCGGCCCGGGTCAGCGCAGTTATGCGCTTGCGGTCAAGCAGCGCCGGCGCCAGCGCGATGAGGCCGAACGCCACGTAACGGCCGAACGACAGCATCAGGCCGGGGTAGTCGGGCAGTATCAGGGGCGCGATGAACACCAGGCCCCACATCATTCCGGCACCCAGGGCGCATAACAGTCCGGTCAGCATGAGGCAGCTCCGGACGGCAGTGAAGTTGTTTGAGGCGATGCCATAAGAAGGTCGAGGGCGAGTGATGAGGTGTCCCCATCATGCCCATTTTTAAGCCAGCGGTCTTGTACCAATTTGCTGTTGATACTGGGCCGGCGTGACGCCATAGGCGCGCTTGAACCAGCGCGTCAGGTGGCTCTGGTCGGCCAGCCCGACCGCGGCGGCGGCGTCGGTCGGGGTGCTGCGCTGGGCCAGCAAGGTCTTGGCGCGGGTGGCGCGGCGCGCCTGCAGGTACTGGTGCGGCGTAGCGTGGAACGCGGCCGAGAAGGCCCGCACGAAATGAAAGACAGACATGCCGGCTTCGGCCGCCAGGGTGTCGATATGCAGGGTCTGGTCCAGGTTGGCTTCGATACAGTCGAGGACGCGCCGCATCGCCAGCATGCGTTGCGGCTGGCCGGGCTTCGGCATGGAAACCGGACGCAGGTTCTTGCCGTAGCGCTGCGTGACGGCGTCGATCAATACCGTGAAATGCGATATGAACGCGAGATCGTCCGGCGCCTGCCACATGCGCTTGAACAACAGCTGGAAACTGTCGGCCAGCTGGGGATCATGGGCGGTGGCGGCCGCGAAATAAGCTTCGCTGCCGGTCAGTTCGCGCAGCAGCTGCGGTTCGATGAACAGCATCTGGTAAGTCCAGCCGGCGGCGATCTCGGCATGGCCGTCATGCAGTTCGTCGGGATTGAGCAGCACCAGGGTGCCGGCCGGGGCCACATGCTGGGAGCCTTTGTGGCGGAAACGCTCGACCCCGGTTTCAATCGCGCCCAGCGAATAGGCGTCGTGCACGTGCGGCGCAAACTCGTGGTCGACCAGCCGCGCCGAATACAATTCCACGCCCGGCAAATGCGGGCTGGTCTTGAAGGTGACGAATTCGGACGGATGGTGGAACACGCGGGCTCTCTGGGCTGGATTCAGGCAAGGCGAGCCAGGTGGCGCCGCACCGACAGCAGCGCCCCGACCAGGCCGAGGCCGGCGCTGATCGCCAGCAGCGCCAGGCTGGCGATCCAGTTCAGCGGCAGCAGGCGGAATTCGGAGGCATACAGGCGGGCGAACTCGGCGATCGCCTGGTTCAGCGGTTGCAGGCCCAGCGCCACCGCGCCCAGCGCCAGTCCGCCGGCGCACAGGCCGAGCAGTGCGCCGGTGTAATAAAACGGCCGGTGGATGAACGCATCGGTGGCGCCGACCAGCTTGGCGACGGCGATTTCTTCGCGCTGGGTCAGCACCTGCAAGCGTACCGTATTGAACACCACCGCCACCACCACCACCGCCAGCGTGACCGCCAGGAACATCAGCACCAGGCGCAAGATTCCCAGCAGCGCCGCCAGCCGCTTGACCCATTCGGAATCGACCTGCACCGTGTCGACCCCGGGCAAAGCCTTGAGGTCAGCCGCGATGGTGTCGATGCGGGCGGCGTCAGGCGCATCGTGGAAACCGGCCAGTTTCAGCACATAGGCATCCGGCAAGGGATTCTGGCCCAGGGTGGTCAGCGCATCGTCCATGCCGGTCTTGTTTTTCAGGCTGATCAAGGCGTCTTCGCGCGGAATGAACACGACTTTGGCCGAGCTGTGGTGTTGCTGCAGGATGGCGTCGATCGGCTTGGCCAATGCGGCGGCCTTGTCGCGCGCCGCATCCAGCGCCATGAAAATGCTGATCTCGGGCTCTACCGCCAGCTGCTCGGAGACCGGGCGCACGTTCTCGATCAAGGTCAGGCCGCCGAACGGCAGCGCCAGCGCAATCGCCACCACCAGCACGTTCAGCGCAAAGCCGCCAGGGGCCTTGAACAGGTGGGTGAAGGCGTCGCTGATGGCGAACAGGTGGTGCCGCAGCCAGCTCTTCATGCTGCACCTCCGGCCGCGGAATTCTGCCAATGGTCGACGATCTGGCCCTGGTCCAGGAACACCACGCGGTTGGCGCTGTTGAGGAATTGTTCGTCGTGGGTGGAAATCAGGCAGGTCACGCCGGCCGCGTGGAACGACCTGAGCGCGTCCAGCACCTTGTTGGCGTTGTCGCGGTCGAGGTTGGCGGTCGGTTCGTCGGCCAGGATGATTTGCGGCCGGTTGACGATGGCGCGGGCGATCGACACGCGCTGCTGTTCGCCGCCGGACAGGGCTAGCGGATCGGTTGCCGCCTTGTCCAGCAGGCCGACCTTGTCGAGCGCGGCCTGGGCTCGCTTCTCTGCTTCGGCGCGGGTGGCGCCGGTCACCAGCAGCGGCAGCATGACGTTGGCCAGCACGCTGCGGTCCTGCAGCAGCTTCTGCTGTTGCAGGATCAAGCCGAGGTTGCGCCGCAGGTAAGGCAGGCCGGAAGATTTCAGCTTGCCGACGTTGGCGCCGCTGACGGTCAGCGTGCCGCTGCTGGGACGTTCGATTGCGGCGATCAGGTTGAGCAGCGTGGTCTTGCCGGCGCCGGACGGGCCGGCCAGGAAAATCAGGTCACCCTTGTTGACCGTCAACGTGACATCGCGCAATGCGACTACGTCGCGCGTATATTTTTTAGAGACCTGGTTGAATTCAATCATGGAGTGGCTGGGACCTGTCATCAATAATCGGCTGGTAGTTAAGTTAATAACGCATCCACAAACTCGACCGCATCAAACGGCTGCAAATCTTCGATCCGTTCGCCGACGCCGATGAAGTACACCGGGATTGCGCGAGTGGTGGCGATGGCCGCCAGCACGCCGCCCTTGGCGGTGCCGTCCAGCTTGGTGATCACCAGGCCGGTCAGCCCCAGCGCATCGTCGAACGCCTTGACCTGCGCCAGCGCGTTCTGGCCGGTGTTGCCGTCGATGACCAGCAATATCTCATGCGGCGCGGTGGCCATGCCCTTGCCGATGACGCGCTTGATTTTTTTCAGCTCGTCCATCAGGTGCAGCTGAGTCGGCAGGCGGCCGGCGGTATCGACCATCACGACATTGGTGCCGCGCGCCTGGGCCGAATGCACGGCGTCGAAAGCTACAGCGGCCGGATCGCCGGATTCCTGCGCGATCACGGTGACGTTGTTGCGTTCGCCCCAGATCGCCAGCTGCTCGCGCGCCGCGGCGCGGAACGTGTCGCCGGCGGCCAGCAGCACCGACTGCTTGTGCGCCTGCAGATGCTTGGCCAGCTTGCCGATGGTGGTGGTCTTGCCGGCGCCGTTGACGCCGGCGATCATGATCACCAGCGGCTGGTGCTGGTCCAGCACCAGCGGCTTTTGCAACGGGCTGAGCAAATCGATCAGCAAGGTGCGCAGCGCCGCCTTGACCTGGGCCGCCTCGGTCAGCTTGTCTTCCTTGACCTTCTTTTTCAGGGCGTTGAGCAGGAAATGGGTGGCTTCGACGCCGGCGTCCGACACCAGCAGCGCCGATTCCAGCTCTTCGTACAGGTCGTCGTCGATCTTGGCGCCGACGAACAGGATGCTCAGGTTGGACGAGGTTTTAGAAAGCCCCGTTTTCAGGCGCGACAGCCAGGAGCGTTTTTGTTCCGCCGCCACCGGCGCGGAAACGATCTCGACGTCTGCCGCCGGCTCGGCGGTTGCGACGGGCGCGGCGACAGGGGGCGGCGCGCTCGCGGCTGCAATCGGGGCAGTTTCCGCGACATCGGCCTGCGCCTCTGGCGCGGACGATTCCGGCAAGGGCCTGACTTCGGGTTTTGGTTTTTTCTTGAAGAAGCTAAACATCTGAGGCCTGATCTGTAAGGCGGTGAAATAGGGCGCTGCAGCGGCCTTTCTGGGCCGGCTGCACAAGAGGTACAATCCCCGGCATTCTATCAGAGCGCAGGCTGGCAAATTAGGGATAGTCCTCCTGGCCATCGCGATTGACAGGTTTCCAGCAAATTTTCCCGTCCTTATCAAAGTCAATGCAAAGCCAATGAAAAAAACAAGCAGCAAAAAGCCGCCGAAGACGCCGGTGCACGCCATCAAGCCGCCGCTGGCGCGCCAGGTCCGCATCATCGGCGGCGCCTGGAAACGCACGCCTTTGGCCGTGCTGGACAGCGAAGGCTTGCGGCCGACGCCGGACCGGGTGCGCGAGACCCTGTTCAACTGGCTGACGCACTTGCTGGACGGCAACTGGGGCACGGTACGCTGCCTCGACCTGTTTGCCGGCACCGGGGCGCTGGGTTTTGAAGCCGCCAGCCGTGGGGCGCTGGAAGTGACCATGATCGAGCACAATACGCCCGCGGCGCGCCAGCTGGAAACCACCAAGGCCAAGCTGGAGGCGAGCCAGGTGCGGATCCTGCGCAGCGATGCGGTTAGCTGGCTAAGCAAGGCTGGCGTCGAGGCCGGCGCCGCAGCCGTTGCAGATTCCGCGCGCTTCGACCTGATTTTCCTCGACCCGCCCTACCAGCAGGGCTGGCTGGAAAAAGTGCTGCCGCTATGCCAGGGTTTGCTGGCCAGGCACGGTTTGCTGTACCTTGAATCTGAATTCGCGCTGCAGGAGGACGCTTTGCCGGCCTGGCTGGACGGCTGGCAGCTGCTGCGGGCGGATAAGGCTGGTATAGTGTTTTACCACTTGCTGAAAAGGCAAGTGCATTCTGCCTGATGCAAATTCAGGCATAATGCGCGATCTGATTGGGGGAAGAAGATGGTCACAGCAGTTTATCCGGGAACGTTCGATCCGCTCACGCGCGGCCATGAGGATCTGGTGCGTCGTGCATCCGGGCTGTTTGACAAGCTGGTGGTCGGCGTCGCCGACAGCAAGAACAAGAAACCGTTTTTCTCGCTGGAAGAACGGCTGTCGATCGCCAACGAAGTGTTGGGACATTACCCCAACGTGCAGGTGGAAAGCTTCTCCGGCCTGCTCAAGGATTTTGTGCGGCAGCACGACGCCAACGTCATCGTGCGCGGCTTGCGCGCGGTTTCCGACTTCGAGTTCGAGTTCCAGATGGCGGGCATGAACCGCTACCTGCTGCCGGATGTGGAGACCCTGTTCCTGACGCCGTCCGACCAGTACCAGTTCATCTCCGGCACCATCGTGCGCGAGATCGCCACGCTGGGCGGCGATGTCTCCAAATTCGTCTTCCCTTCGGTCGAAAAATGGCTGAAGGAAAAGCTGGACGCCCAGCAGCCCTGAGCGGCCGGGCAGCGGCGGATTCCCAACGGGATTAAAATGGCGGCAAGGCAGTAAGGCGGGATCACCTGGTCCCGCGGCAACTTGAGTAGAGTAGTGAAATGGCTTTATTGATCACCGACGATTGCATTAATTGCGATGTATGCGAGCCCGAGTGCCCGAACGGCGCGATTTACATGGGGCCGCTGATCTACGAAATCGATCCGCACAAGTGCACCGAATGCGTAGGCCATTTCAACGAACCGCAATGCCAGCAGGTTTGCCCGGTCAGCTGCATCCCGCTGGATCCGGCCTGGCATGAATCGAAGGAACAGCTGCAAGCCAAGTACGAACGCTTGCAGGCCGAGCTGGCGGCGCCTGCCGCCAAGCCGCAGTAATCCCGCAGCACCCCTCTAGAACGCCAGTTCGCCCTCGATGTCCTGCCCGATGCGCAGGATCGCGCCGTCCCCCTCACGCACTATCATGTTGACGCCGAAAGTGACGGCGCCGTCGACCCGCGGGTTGGCGCGGTAGGTCAGCAGGATATCCATCGGATCGGGGCCGATTTCTCCGCTGGCCTGGTCGATGGCGGGCATCTGGCAGCGCGTGCATGGTTTGACAGGCTGCAGGCAGACCGGCCCGGCCTGCAGCGTTTCCAGGAAATCCTCTTCAAAAGCGTCCACGCCATCGATCACGATGTTCGGCCGGAAACGGTTCATCGGCAATGGCGTCCGGCCCTGCGCCTGCAGTTTCCGGTTCAGGTCGTCCAGCGATCCCTGCGATATCAGCAGCATCGGATAGCCGTCGGCAAAGCGGGTCGGCGCATCTGCATCGAGCGTCCACTTTTTGCTGGCCAGGCGCTTGAATCCTGGATCAAAGCGCACCAGCCGGCAGGCCAGGCCGATGACTTGCGAGAACCAGGCGGCGGCCTGGTCGCCGCAGTCATGCGCAGAGACGATGTCGTCCCAGATCTGCACTTCGATCGTTGGCGCCGATCCGGGCTGCAGGGGCGTGCTCGCGATTTCCAGCGGCGCCATGCCTGGCGCGTGTACGACCAGGCCGATCGCCCGCAGTTGCGGTACGATCAGCGCCATAGCTGGATGGCTACGTTGTGTCAGGAACTGGCCATTGCTGTCTACCAGCATCCATTCCCGATCGTAGACATTGTGGTGGCTGAGGCCAGTGGCGGAAACGGTCGCTGTTTGCAGGGGTATACCTGCGCAGGATTTAATCGGGTACAGCGTCAAGGCGGTAATGGTCGGCATGGTGTTTCATTTCATCTGGAAAGCCGGGTGGAACTCGTCATGGCCGGAATGACCTGAGAACTGGCGCGGCCACGTAATCTTAGTGGCTGATGGTTATGTTGGCAATATATTATGTAGTTACTTAATCGATGCAAAAGGGGAGTTCGGTGAGCAACGACAGACAAAGCGGGAATGTCGCCATGATGGCAGGCTTTTTCCAGTTCCCCGTAGCATTCGCTGACCTGCAGGGCAATATGCAGACGATCCGGCAGGCGCTGGCGCCGACCTCTTTCGATTTGCTGGTGTTGCCGGAAATGTGTTCCACCGGCTATATGTTCGACACGCGCGAGCAGCTGATGCTGTATGGCGAATCAGCTGAGGACGGCGTGTTCGTCGAATTCCTGTTGGCGCTGTCGGCACAGAAGCACGCCACGCTGATCGCCGGCATGGTGGAGCGCGACGGCAACGCCCTGTACAACACGGCAGTGGTGCTCAGCCGCGGCAAGCATCTGGGCAAGCAGCGCAAATGCCATCTCAGCAAGCTGGAGAAAAAACTGTTCGATGCCGGCAGCAGTCTGCAATGTTTTGACGATGGCAACTGCCGCTTCGGCGTACTGACCTGTTTCGACCTGTGGATACCGGAAGCGGCCAGGGTACTGGCCAGGGACGGCGCCCAGCTATTCTGCTGTCCATCCAACTATGGCGGTCCTTGGACAACAGGGCTGGTGCGTACGCGCGCCATGGAAAACGGCAGCTACCTGATTTGCTGCAACCGTACCGGGCTCGAAGACGGCGCCGATTCTCAGGCACACTTCCGGGGCGAGAGCCAGATACTGGGACGCATGGGAGAAGTGCTGCTGGCGGCTGAGGAAGAAACCCTGCTCGGCCTGCAAGCCATCTATCCGGCTGACGCCATCGTCAAAAGCAATGTCATGTGTGACGATCTTATGGCCGAAGCGCTGCGCTACCAGTTGCACGGACCGCAATAAATAGCGCTGGTCATGTCGCCAGCGGCGATAGTATGTTGCCCAGCCAGGCTTGGAATTCCGCTACGGCCTCGGCCTTGCCAGTATCGAATGGAGAGACCGAGAAATAGCTGCCGCGGGCCGGGGCGGTGATGTCGAACAGCCGCACCAGGCGGCCGTCGGCCAGATGGTTGCGCACCAGGCAGCTGCGTGCCAACGCGATGCCTTGGTCGGCGGCGGCGGCGTCCAGCAGGTGCATGGGGTCGTCGTACACCGGACCGGTCCGCGGTTCGCCATGCCTGATGCCGGCGGCGGCGAACCACGGCTCCCAGCCGCCATGGTGGGCAAAGCGCAGCAAGGGGTGGTGCACCAGGTCTTGCGGCCTGATGGCGGGATGGCTGGCGGCGAAGCGCGGGCTGCATACTGGGAAAATCACTTCCTGCAGCAGGCATTGGTAGCGGAAATTCTTGTGTCCTGCGCGGCCGTACCAGATGGCGACATCGGCGTCGCTGAAATCCAGTTCGCTCAGTTCGTGGCTGGTGCGCAGGCTGATGTCGATATGCGGATGCTGCCGGTGGAACGCTGCCAGGCGCGGCACCAGCCAGGCGCTGGCAAACGATGGCGGCACGCTGACGCGCAATGCCTGCCCCGCGCGTTGGCGCTCGGCCTGGCCGATATGCAGGGCGCGGTCCAGCGCCAGCAGCGCCTGCCGCACTTCCCCTGCCAGCAGGCGGCCGCCGTCGGTCAGCACCATCTGCCGGCCTTCGCGCTGGAACAGCTTGCGTCCGGTGCGCTGCTCGAGCGCGCGGATCTGGTGGCTGATGGCGCTGTGCGTCAGGTGCAGCTCTGCTCCGGCCCGGGTATAGTTGCCGAGCCGCGCGGCGGCTTCAAACGCACGCAAGGTCTGGGTCGGCGGCAGTTGTTCAAACATGATGGCGAGGAAGGTGTTTGCGCATTTTTCAGTCAATCGGTTAATTCCATTCACATGTAAGGATAAAACACTTCGTTGGCCTTGGGGCAGTTTGCTCTTTACCATCGCCATATCCTGTTTTGATTAGTGACTGACCATGAAGCTCGCCACCCGCGTTTTCCTGATATTTTCCTCAGGCTATTTCATTTCCTACCTGGCGCGCGGCATCAACCTGCCGCTAGCGCCTTTGCTCAGCAGTGAATTGGGTTTGTCGCCGGCCCAGCTGGGGCTGCTGACCAGCCTGTATTTCTTCGCTTTCGCCGCCTGCCAGCTGCCGCTCGGGATCTTGCTGGACCGTTTCGGTCCGCGCCGGGTGCTGGCCTGTTTGCTGCTGCTGGCCGCGGCCGGCGCCGTGGTGTCGGCCAATGCCCACGGCTTCAGTAGCCTGCTGGTGGGCCGCCTGTTGCTGGGGATCGGCACCTCGGCTTGCCTGATGGCCGGGCTGAAGGCGATTGTCGCCTGGTTCCCGCACGACCACCTGCCGCTGATGAACGGCGCCATCTACGCCATCGGCGGCCTGGGCGCGGTCGCCACCGGGACGCCGATTGCCTGGGCCCTGGGCCTGACCACCTGGCGCGTGCTGTTCGTGGCGGTTGCCGCATTGATCCTGGTGATCGTGCTGGCCTTGTTTACGCTGGTGCCGGAAAAGGATGAGCAGCATCCGAAAAGCAGCCTGGCGGCGCAGCTGCGCGACATCGGCGGCATTTTCCGCAGCGCGGTGTTCTGGCGCACTGCGCCTTTTGTGATGGCGAGCCAGGGTGTGTTTCTCGGCGTGCAGGGGTTGTGGGCCGGGCCGTATCTGCGCGACGTCAGCCAGCTGCCGGCGGCCGCCGCAGCCAATATCGTGGCGCTGGCCGGCCTGGCGATGGTGCTGGGCGCGGTCGGTTCCGGCTGGCTGGCGCGCCGTTTGCAGCAGCGCGGGATTTCCTTGCACATGACCGCCGGCGCGGGGATGTTCCTGTTCATGCTGGCGCAGCTGCTGATCGTGCTCGGCGCGCCCTTGCCGGGCTGGCTGCTGTGGGGTTTGTATGGCTTGCTGGGTACTTCGGGCGTGCTGTCGTATGCGGCGCTGGTGCGCGAGTTTCCGGTCCACCTGGCCGGCCGCGTCAGCACCGGGCTGACCCTGGCGATTTTCGCCGGCGCGTTCGTGGTGCAGTATGGTTTCGGTTTGCTGTTGAATGCCTGGCCGCACGATGCCGGCAGTTATGCGGCGGTGGCGCACAGGGCCTCGTGGGCGCTTGCGTTGCTGGTGCAGCTGGCGGCCGGCGCCTGGTTCTGCCGGCCCCTGAAGAAACCGGCAGTGCAAACAGGCCCGGCTGCTAACGCAGCATGAATGACATCGCCGACAGGCTGTTCAATATCCTGACGGCGTACTGCACCGACGGCGCAGTGAATTCGACGTTGACGCCGTCGATCCGCTGCAGCAAAGGCAGCTGGCAGAACAGGTCGGCCAGCGCCGGACTCTGGATCTGCAGTCTGCAGGTGATTACCGGCGGCAAGATGAAGGGACGCGCGGCGGCAAGATTGGCCAGCGCGGCCTTGGCGCCCTCGCCCAGCAAGCCCAGGGCGCGCTGCGGCGACAGCGATGTGCCGCTGTTGCTGCCGTCGGCGGTCTTGACGCTGACCAGCGTAGCCTGCGGAAACAGCGCCCGGTTTTCTTCTACAAAAACATCGTCGCCGCTGCCGAAAATCACCGGCACGCCGAATTCGCCGGCCAGCGCGCCGTAGATACCGGCTTCGCCCAGCTCCTGCCCGTTCAGCCAGACACGGGAGAAGGCAAAACTGTTGATGGTGTGGGCCAGGATGCCGCGGCTTTGCGAGCGGCCGTGGTAGCCGACCATCATCACGCCGGCGACGCCGCTGTCGACGCCGCTCATCATGCCCAGCAGGCGCGGCTTGCCGAGGATCGCGCTGGCGGCGGGATGCAGCAGGTCCGGCAGCAGGTTGCGGAAACCGCCGTGCGAATCGTTCACCAGTATCTCGGTGGCGCCGCCGGCCAGCGCGCCTTCGATCACGGCGTTGGCTTCGGCCGTCATCAGGCGCCGCGCGCGTTCGTATTCGGGATTGCCGGCGCGCGTTTGTTCCGGATGGAATACACCGGCGACGCCTTCTATATCAACGGAAACCAGGATTTTCATTGTGATGTTCTGTCAGGTGGATCAAGGCAGGCCGGCCGCCGCATCGCGCAGGGACAAGCGCCGGTGGCCATTGCGGCCAGTCACGGTTTGCGCTGCAAACAGCGCATTGACGATGGCTTGTTCGGTGCTGTCGACCACCGCTTCAAATAGCGGGTCGAGCAGGCTGTCGTGCAAGGCGGTGCTGTGCCGTATGGCGCTGCCGGGGCGGGAGGGTACGGTCTGCGCCGTGGAAAACGCCAGCGCCAGGTCGCCGCTGCCGTGGCCGTAGATCGAGCCGGTGCGGCCCAGGCCGACGCCGCAGCGGGTCGCCAGCCGTCCCAGCTGGCGGGCGTCGAGCGGCGCATCGGTCGCAACGATCATGATGATCGACCCCATCTCGGGCGCTGCGGGCGCGGGTTGCTGCAAACGCCGCAGACCGTTTCCGATAGGCTGGCCGGCCAGCGTCAATGCCGCCAGCTTGCCGAAGTTGGCCAGCACCAGCGCGCCGACGCAATATTGCATGCCGCCGGCGCTTGCGTGGCGCGAAGCCGAACCGATGCCGCCCTTGAGGTCGAAACACGACATGCCGCGCCCGGCGCCGACCGCGCCTTGCTCGAACTCAGGCGCGGCGCCGGCCAGTGCTTGCCGATAGTGCTCGGCGCCGACTGCCATGGCCTGGATATCGTTCAGGTAGCCGTCGTTGCATTCAAACACCAGCGGATTGACCGTCGGTTCGCTGCGCCCGATCTCCGGGTTGGCCTGGATGGCGGAAATGATTTGGGCCGTGGCGATGCTGCCGACCGACATGGTGTTGGTGAGCGCGACCGGGGTTTCAAGCACTCCCAGTTCCTGCACCTGCACCAGCCCTATGCTCTTGCCGAAACCGTTGAACACGACCGCGGCGGCGGGCACCTTGTCGCGGAACGGATCGCCGCCGTGCGGGCGGATCACCGTCACGCCGGTCTGGATGGCGCCCTGCGCCAGCGTAGCGTGGCCGACCGTGACGCCGGCGACATCGCTGATGGCGTTCAGCGGGCCGGCCGGCAATCTGCCTATGTGAGGGAGGTCCAGGGTCATCGTCTGTCGATTTTAGGATCGAGGGCGTCGCGCAAGCCGTCGCCCAGCAGGTTGAACGCCAGCACCGTGAAGAAAATCGCCAGGCTGGGGAAGATCGCGATATGCGGCGCGGTCATCATGTCGGAACGCGCTTCGTTGAGCATCGCACCCCATTCCGGCATCGGCGGCTGCGCGCCCATGCCGAGGAAAGACAGGCTGGCGGCGGTGATGATGGAAGTGCCGATGCGCATGGTGAAATACACGACTACCGCCGACACCGTGCCGGGGAAGATGTGGCGCAGGATGATGGTGCGGTCGTTGGCGCCTATGCTGCGCACCGCTTCGATGAAAGTCAGGTGCTTCAGCGCCAGCGTATTGCCGCGCACCAGGCGGGCGAAGGTCGGGATGCTGAAAATCGCCACCGCGAAAATCACGTTCGACATGCCGTTGCCGAGGATCGCCACGATGCCGATCGCCAGCAAGATGCCGGGAAAGGCGAACAGCACGTCGCAGATGCGCATGATGATGCGGTCCGGCCAGCCTTCGTAATAACCGGCGATGAGGCCGGCCAGGGTGCCGGCCACGGCGCCCACTGCAACCGACGAAAAGCCGGCGGTCAGGGAAATCCGCGTGCCCATCAGGATGCGGCTGAAGATGTCGCGTCCCAGGGAATCGACGCCGAACCAGTGCGCCAGCGAAGGCCCGGCGTTGAGGGCGTCGTAGTCGAAATAATTTTCGGCGTCGTAAGGCGTCAGCCAGGGTGCGGCAATCGCCACCACGATCAGGAACAGCACGAAGCAGCCGGCTGCAACTGCCAGGTGCTGCTTCTTGAACTTGCGCCAAAATTCGCTCCAGGGCGTGCGTATGGTGCTTGGCAGCGGCGCTGCGGCAATGGCGGCGACAGGGTTGGATGGAGTAGACACGGACGGCCTCACTTGTAACGGATGCTTGGGTTGATGACGGCGTACAGCACGTCAACCACCAGGTTGATGAAAATGAATTCCAGCGAGAACAGCAGGATCTCGGCCTGGATCACCGGGTAGTCGCGCATTTCGACGGCGTCGATCAGCAAGCGTCCCATGCCGGGCCAGTTGAACACCTTTTCCACCACGATGGAGCCGCCCAGCAGGAAGCCGAACTGCAGGCCCATCATGGTGACCACCGGGATCAGGGAATTGCGCAGGCAATGCTTGAGCACCACGATGGTTTCCGACAGGCCCTTGGCGCGCGCGGTGCGCACGAAATCTTCCTGCAGGATTTCGACAAACGAGGAACGCGTGAAACGCGCCATCACGGCCGCCACTGCCGCACCCAAGGCCAGCGACGGCAGGATGTAGTGACGCCAGCTGTCGGCGCCGATAGTCGGCAGCCAGCCCAGCTTGACTGAAAACAGTTCCATCAGCAGCATGCCCAGCGCAAACGACGGGAAGGAAATGCCGGATACCGCCAGCGTCATGCCGAGGCGGTCCGGCCACTCGTTGCGCCATACCGCGGAGACGATGCCGATCACCAGGCCGAACAGGACCGCCCACACCATGCTGGTGACGGTGAGCCAGAAAGTAGGCCAGAAGCGTTCGGCGATTTCGGTGCTGACCGGGCGCTTGCTGCGCAGGGAGGTGCCGAAGTCGCCGCGCAGGGCCTTGCTGAAATAGTTGACGAATTGTTCGTGCATGGGTTTGTCCAGGCCCAGGTCCTGGCGGATCAGCTCGACTGTCTGCGAGTCGGCTTCAGGTCCGGCTACCAGCCGCGCCGGATCGCCCGGCAGCAGGTGGACAAACAGAAATACCATGACCGCCACGATCAGCAAGGTCGGTATCAGGCCCATCAGGCGTTTTAATATATAGGGAAACATGGCATCCAGTCTGTTGCTGTAAGACGCAGGCCGGACCGGCGCGGCCGGCCTGCTGATCTTGCTTGTGTATTGCTTGTGTCTTGCTTGTGTCTTGCTTCTACCCTGCTTGCGTGCCGCTTATTTCACTTCGATTTCGTCGAAGTTGAACGAGCCGTCGGGCATGACATACATGCCTTTCAGGTTCTTGCTGCGCGCATACAGGAGTTTCTCCGTGACCAGGAAAGCCCAAGGCGCATCTTTCCAGATTTCGGTTTGCGCATCTTTATAGAGCACAGTCTTTTCCATGCGGTCGGTGGTCGTCAGCGCCTTGGCGATATCGGCATCGACCTTGTCGTTCTTGTAGTAAGCCGTGTTGAACAGCTTCGGCGGGAACGATTCCGACGCCAGCAATGGACGCAGGCCCCAGTCAGCTTCGCCGGTAGAGGACGACCAGCCGGTGTAGTACATGCGTACCGGCGCGTTGGCAGGCACCGGCGCGCTTTCGACTTTCTCCACACGCTGGCCGGCTTCCAGCGCCATTACCTTGGCCTTGATGCCGACCTGCGCCAGCTGCTGCTGTACGAACTGGATGATTTTCTGCGCCGTGGTGTGGTTGTAGGCCGACCACAATTCAGTCTCGAAGCCGTTCGGATATCCGGCTTCAGCCAGCAACTGCTTGGCTTTCTTCGGATCGTAAGGCCATGGTCCGGTCTTCAGTGCGTAATCCACGCCTTGCGGCAGCACGCCGTCCTGCGGCATGGCGTAGCCGGTGAAGGCAACCTTGACCAGCGCTTCCTTGTTGATGGCGTAATTGATCGCTTGCCGCACTTTCGGATTGTCGAACGGCTTCTGCAGCGTATTCATCGAGATGTAGCGTTGCACGATCGATGGCGAGGAGATCAGGTCCAGGTTGGGTTTGCTCTTCAGCAGCTCGGCTTGTTCGTAAGGCAGCGGATAAGCAAACTGCGCTTCGCCGGTCTGCATCACGGCGCTGCGGGTGTTGTTGTCGATCACCGGTTTCCAGGTGATGCTGTCGACTTTCGGATAACCTTTTTTCCAGTAGCCGTCGAATTTGGTGACCTTCATGTAGTCGGTCTGCTTCCATTCGACAAACTTGAACGGGCCGGTCCCCACCGGGTGGAAGCCGATATCCTTGTTGCCGTACTGCTTCAGCGCGGCCGGCGAAATCATCGCGGCGGACGAGTGCGCCAGGGTATTGATGAACGGCGAGAACGGCTCTTTCAGGGTGATCTTGACTTCATGGTCGTTGACGATGTCGACCTTGGAAATGCGGTTGAACAGGTTGAAGCGCTTGAGCTTGTTGTCCGGATTGATGACACGTTCCAGGCAGATCTTGACTGCGTCCGCCTTGAAGTCGGTGCCGTCCTGGAACTTGACGCCCTTGCGCAGGCGGATGGTGTAGACCAGGCCGTCCTTGCTGACTTCGTAACCGTCGGCCAGCACGTTGACTACCTTCAGGTCCTTGTCGAAACCGAACAGGCCCTGGTAGAACGACTTGATCGCAGCCTGCGACAACGTGTCGTTGCTGTCGTATGGGTCCAGCGTGGTGAAGGTCGAAGCGACCGCCAGCGTGACGTCCTTGGCGGCAAAAGCATGGCCGGCGGCAAACTGGGCGGTCAATGCAACGGCGGTGCTGGCCAGCAGTTTTCCGAAATGTCGATTAGTGCGCATGTGTTACTCCCCTGGGTCAAAAAGTCATCGAAGATAAACAAACAGATAATGCAGATAAGGCAGAAAACAACGTTAAAAAGCAGCTGAAATCCGGTGGGTTGCAACAAAGTGCCCCGGTCCCACCTGTTTCAGCGGCTCGACCAGCGGCAGATCGCCGACATTGCGGACCGGGCTGGGAATTTCTTCCGGCAGCATCTCGCGCAGGCGATGACGCTGGTTCGGATCGGCGACCGGCACCGCCGCCATCAGTTTCTTGGTATACGGATGCTGGGGATTTTCAAAGATCGCGCGGCGCGGGCCGATTTCGACGATCTGCCCCAGGTACATGACCGCAACCCGATGGCTGATGCGCTCCACCACGGCCATGTCGTGCGAAATGAAAATGAAGGAAATCCCCAGTTCCCGCTGCAGGTCGAGCAGCAGGTTGACGATCTGCGCCTGGATCGAGACGTCAAGCGCCGACACCGATTCGTCGGCGATCACGATCTTCGGATTGAGCGCCAGGGCGCGGGCGATGCAGATGCGCTGGCGCTGGCCGCCGGAAAATTCATGCGGATAACGCTGTGCATGCTCCGGCAGCAAGCCGACCCGTTCCAGCAGCGCCGCGACTTTTTCCTGGGCGCCTTCGGCCAGGCCGTGCACCAGCAGCGGCTCCATGATGGAATAGCCGACGGTCAGGCGCGGATCGAGTGAGGCGAACGGGTCCTGGAAAATGAACTGGATTTCGCGCCGCAGCGAGCGCAGCTCCGAGCGCGGCAGCTTGGCCAGGTCGCGCCCGCCGAATTCGACGCTGCCGCTGGTGATGTCGACCAGCCGCAGCAGCGAGCGGCCGGTGGTCGATTTGCCGCAGCCGGATTCGCCCACCAATGCCAGCGTTTCGCCCGGATACAGGTCGAAATTGATCTGTTCCACCGCATGCACGCGTTGCTTGACGCGGCTGAAGATGCCGCTCTTGACGTCGAAACGGGTGGTCAGGTTGCGCACTTTCAGCAGCGGCTGCTGTTGCGGATCTGAACCCGGGATGCTGCGCACCAGCTTGGCTTCCGCTTCCATTTCAGGCGTGATTGCTGCGCCGGCGATGGCGATCCGCTGCGGCAGGTCAGTGCCATGCATCGCGCCCAGGCGCGGCACGGCCGCCAGCAGGGCGCGGGTGTAAGGATGCTGTGGCGCTTCAAAAATCGCGTGCACATTGTTTTCTTCGACCTTTTCGCCGCGGCACATGACCACTACCCGGTCGGCGATCTCGGCCACCACGCCCATGTCGTGGGTGATGAAGATCACCGCCATCTGCATTTCATCCTGCAGCGCGCGTATCAGTTGCAGGATCTGCGCCTGTATGGTCACGTCCAGCGCGGTGGTCGGCTCGTCGGCGATCAGCAGCGACGGTTTGCAGGACAGGGCCATGGCGATCATCACGCGTTGCCGCATGCCGCCCGACAGCTGGTGCGGATGGCGGTCCAGGATGCGGCGCGCTTCCGGGATGCGCACCGTTTCCAGCATGCGCAAGGCCTCGGCGCGCGCGGCGGCCATGCTCTTGCCTTGGTGCAGGCGTATCGATTCGGCGATCTGCTCGCCGACCGTGAACACCGGATTGAGCGAAGTCATCGGTTCCTGGAAAATCATGGCGATTTCCGAGCCGCGGATGTGGCGCATGGTGTTCTGGTCGGCGCTGGCGAGGTCTACCGTGCTGCCGTCGCGCCGCTGAAAATTCATGCTGGCGCCGCTGATGCGGCCGCCGCCGTAATCGATCAGGCGCATGATCGATTGCGACGACACCGATTTACCCGATCCCGATTCACCGACGATGGCCAGCGTTTCACCGGCGTCGATATGGAAGGACAGGTTGCGCACCGCTTCCACCTTGCGTTCGGAAGTGGTGAAGCCGACGCTCATGTTTTCTACCGTCAATATGCGGCCGCGACGGCCGGTCTGTCTGTTCATGGAATCGCTTCCTGTGGTTGGCTGCGTCATTTGTAGATCGCCGTTACCGGCGCCGTGCCGACCTTGGCGTAACCGCGATACATGCCTTCGGTATTGAACGGCAGCGCCACGTTGCCTTGGGCGTCGATGGCGATCAAGCCGCCACGGCCCTTGTACCGCGGCAGCAGGTCCATCACCACCTGTTCGGCGGCGTCCGCCAGCGATTGGCCGGCATATTCCATGCGCGCCGAAATATCGTAGGCCGCCACCGTGCGCATGAACGCTTCGCCGGTGCCGGTGGCGGACACCGCCACGGTGCGGTTGTTGGCGTAGCAGCCGGCGCCGACCAGGGGCGAGTCGCCGACCCGGCCGACGCGCTTGTTGGTGATGCCGCCGGTCGAGGTGGCTGCCGCCAGGTTGCCGTGCATGTCGAGCGCAACGGCGCCCACCGTGCCGAATTTGTTGTCAGGATCGATGGGGGCGATTTCGGCCGCCTTGCTGGTGGCGTCGTGGTCGAGCAGCAGCATGCCTTCCTGGTCGCGCGCGCGCAGCCATTGGGCGTGGCGGGCTTCGGTATGAAAGTAGTCCGGCTCCACCAGTTCCACGCCGTGCTGGGCGACGAAGGTTTCCGCGCCGGCGCCGACCAGCAGGATGTGCTCGCTGTGTTCCATCACCGCGCGTGCGCCCAGTATCGGATTGCGCACATGGCCGACATTGGCGATGGCGCCGGCATCCAGCGTGGCGCCGTCCATGATCGCCGCATCCAGCTCATGGGTGCCGGCATGGGTGTAGACCGCGCCTTTGCCGGCGTTGAACAGCGGGCAGTCTTCCAGCATGCTGACGGCGCAGGCGACGGCGTCCAGCGCGCTGCCGCCGGCGGCCAGGATTTTCTGGCCGGCGCCGAGGATTTCCGCCAGGGCGTCGTGGTAAGCCTGTTCCTGCACGGTGTTCATGGCGCTGCGCAAGATGGTGCCGGCGCCGCCGTGGATGGCGATGGTGGCGATGTTGCCGGGAATGGTCGTGCTGTTGTTCACGTTATTTCGCTTTCACTGCGGATTTTTTGGAAACGGGTTTGCCAGTCTTGCCGAGCGTGCGGCCATCCGGATGATGCAGCCAGGGCAGCACGGCTTCAGTCATCTTCGAGGCGGCATGCACCGAACGGTTGGCGCGGTGGGCGACGGCGTCGCATACTGCCTGGATCAGGGACAGCGATGCTGCATCCGAGGTCGGCGACAGCAGCCGCTCGGTCTGGGCGTACAGCGTGACGTCGGCCAGCGGCACCAGCGGCGAGGTCGGCGCATCGGTGAACGCCAGCACCGGCGCCCCGCGTTCCTTGGCGCGGCGGGCCAGCGTCACGGTATCGGTGACGTAGCGCGGGAAGGCCAGCGCGATCACCAGGTCGTGCTGGTCCAGCTTGAAGAATTGGCGTGCGGCCTGCGAAGGGCCGCCAGGGCCGGCCACCGACAGCACCGTGCGGCAGTACGGCTCCAATGCATGCGCCATGATGCCGGCCAAAAAGGCGCTGGCGCCGAAGCCGAGGATGAAGATGCGGTCGGCGTTGAGAATCATGCTGACAGCCCGGTCGCAATGGGCCGGCGACAAGGCGCGCTGGGTGGCTTCCAGGTTTTGCATGTCGGCCCGCAGTGCGGCAGCCATGATTTCGGCGCTGCTGGCGGGGCGCAGCACCTGGTCGCGCAGCTTTTCCACCGGTGCCAGCGACGAGGCGAAATCGAGCACCAGCGCCGCGCGGAATGCCGGGTAGCCGTCGAAGCCCAAGGCGTGGGCGAAACGGTTGGCCGTCGCCAGCGACACGCCGACTGCATCCGCCAGTTCGTCGATGGTCATGGTGGCGGTATGGAACACGTTCGCCAGCACATAATCGGCGGCCTTGCGGTGCGCTTTCGACAGTTCAGGATAGGCCTTGCCTATGCGCGCTGCGACTGCGCTTTCGCGTTGCCATGCCGTGATTGCGGAATGTTGCACCATCTGCCCCTTGGATTGATTTTTATAATTTGTGTAAATATATTTTCATTTTCTTTTCAAGTAAAGGAAATTTATTTTCTTTTTTGAGATGTGTATTTTGTGTCATCGGATGTGCGCGCAACTGGTGCGCGGACGGCTTGAAAATGCGGCTTTGCACCATTTTTGCCGGACGATAGTCCGCGACGGTGCACGGGAAAAGCGGGGAGGAATTACGGCGGAGCGCTTTGCGTGTATTCTGCTCGGCAGGCGCAAAGCGCAGTCCATGACGCCGCCATAACGGAGAAAAAATGAGTGAAAACGCAGAGAGTCTGAGCCGCCGGCTGATCCGCAACTTCAATGCCGCGCCGCTGGAGCACCAGGTGCGCGCACCTTTGTACGACACGCTGTGCGCGCGCCTGGCGACCGGCAGCGCGGCCCGGAAGCTGGGCGCCAGCGTGGACATCGTCGCCCCCGGCAAGATATCCTGTCCGTATCATTTCCATTACGCGCAGGAAGAGATGTTTATCATCCTGGAGGGCAGCGGCACGCTGCGGGTGGCAGGGGAAATGCTGCCGCTGCGCAGCGGCGACGTGGTCTTCATTCCGCCTGGCCCGGAGTATCCGCACCAGATACTGAATACGTCGGACCAGCCCTTGAAGTACCTGTCGATCAGCACCAAGGAGCAGCCTGAGGTGTGCGAGTACCCCGATTCCGGCAAGTTCATGGCGATGGCGGAGGCCGGAGGAGAGCGGGTATTCGATGTGATCCAGCGCAGGTCGAATGACCTGGATTATTGGGAAGGCGAGCCTTAAGAAAGGCAGCCGGGCGGGCACACACTGTGCCCGCCCGGCACAGGATCAGGCAGCTGCGTTGCTGTTCTGGTCGAGGCCGACATCGCTGTTGGCCGCATTGTAGATTTCCAGGTCCAGCAAACCTTCTTCCTTCGCCACCAGCACCGGCACCAGCATCTGTCCGGTGACGTTGGTCATGGTGCGCATCATGTCGAGGATGCGGTCGATGGCGACCAGGTAGCCGATGCCTTCCAGCGGCAGCCCGGCCGAACTCAGCACCAGCGTCACCATCACGATTGCGGTGCCGGGCACGCCGGCGGTGCCGAACGAGCCGAGCACCGAAGCCAGCATGATGATGAAGTACTGCGACAGGTCCAGGTGCAGGCCGAAATACTGGGCCACGAAAATCGACGCGATCGCCGGATAGATGGCGCCGCAGCCGTCCATCTTGATGCTGGCGCCGAGCGGCACCGCGAACGCGGCATATTCCTGTTTCACGCCGAGGTTGTGCACCACGCTGCGCAGGGCGATAGGCATGGAAGCAAAACTCGACGAGCTGGTGAACGCCACCTGCATTGCCGGGAAGGCGCCGCGGAAAAAGCGGATCGGGTTGAGGCGGTGCGTGAGCAGCAGGCCGCCGTACACCACCACGATGTGCAGCGCGCAGGCGACATACAAGGTGAAGACGAAATTCCCCAGCGGCAGCAGGCGTTCGAAGCCGTAGGAGCCGACCAGCGCGGCGATCAGGCCGAAGGTGCCGAGCGGCGTCATTTCCAATACAAAACGGGTGATCTGGATCATGGCGCTGCTGGCTTCGCCCATCAGCTCGCGCACTTGCTTGACCTTGTCGCCCAGCTTGACCAGCGCCATGCCGAGCAGCGCGGCGAAGAAAATCACTTGCAGGATCTTGCCTTCAGTGAGCGCCTTGAACGGGTTCGACGGCACCACGTCGAGCAGCACCTGGATCGGCGTCGGCACTTCGCGCACGGTATAGTCGGCGGCAATCGCCAGCTGGCCCAGGTTCTGGCCGGGATTGGTGAAATTGGCGACCAGCAGGCCGACGCCGACTGCCAGCACCGCGGTGACGGCGAACCAGAGGAAGGTCTTGCCGCCCAGCGCGGCGACGCTCTTCATGCCATGCAGGCTGGAAATGCTGTTGGTGACGGCAAAGAAGACCAGCGGCACGGCGATCATCTTGATCAGCGTGACGTACAGCTTGCCGAGCGGGCCGAACCAGGCTTCGGCAGGAGAGCCTACCAGCCAGCCGGCCAGCGCGCCGAGCACGAAACCGCCGAGCACGCGTTGCCAAAAGGGGATGCGGAACCAGAGAGAGAAGATGTTCATAGAGTAGTCAGGAAGTGAGGACGCGTCTTGCCGCGATACGAATGGCGAGAGTATGGCAGGCCTGCGGCAGGCGCGTAAAGCGGGCAAGCCCGGAGTATCCGGGCTTGCCGGGGCTGCGTCCAATATATTTTTGCTCTATCCATATGCCTGGATGCTCTATTGATAACAATATGCGCGGTTTCATGGCGGCGGATTTTGCCGCGCTTTCCTCGTCGTTTCCTCGCAGGGTCCGCGCCGGGTCTTTATAATGAGGCGATCTTTTGCCTTCCTCCCGAGCCGTTGAAAAAATCCCGCCAGCCCCTTTACCAGCGTTTTGCCGAGCAGATGAAGGCTTCGCTGCAGAGCGGCGTGCTGCGTCCCGGCGACCGCCTGAGTTCGGTGCGCCAGGCCAGCCAGCAGCATGGCTTGAGCATCACGACCGTCATACGCGCTTATGAGCTGCTGGAAAGCAGCGGCCTGGTCGAAAGCCACCCACAGTCGGGTTATTTTGTCCGGGCCCGTTTTGCCGCCGCCAGGTCGCCGGCGGCGGATGAGCAGGATCCGCCGGCCGAACCTGGCCGCTCCATGCCCTTGCCGGTATCGGCTGAAGTCGACGTCAGCCGCCATGTGCTGGCGACGCTGAAATCGATACACCAGAACGACGCCAATCCGCTCGGTTCGCCTTATCCCGACCCGGCCCTGTTTCCGGCCCGCCGCATCAGCCAGTACAACGGCGCCATCTTGCGCAGCGGCGGCCCGCTGGGGGTGCTCGACGATTTGCCGCCCGGCCATCCGGAATTGATCCGGCAGATCGTCAGGCGCCACCTGGAAACCGGACTCAGCGTCGATCCCGGCGACGTGGTGGTCACGGTCGGCGCTACCGAAGCCATCAACCTGTGTTTGCAGGCGGTGGCGAAAGCCGGCGATACGATCGCGGTCGAGTCGCCGACGTTCTATGCGATGCTGCACGCGATCGAGCGGCTCGGCATGCGCGCCATCGAAATACCGACCGATCCGCGGCTGGGAATGGATGTCGCCGAACTGAAGAAAATCATGCAGAACCAGCCGGTTGCAGCGTGCATGGTGATGCCGAACTTCCAGAATCCGCTGGGCTTCGAAATGCCGGAAGAAAGCAAGCGGCAACTGGTGGAGCTGGGTTCGCGCTACAACATGCCGATCATTGAAAACGGCGTCTGCAACGAGCTGTATTTCGGCGCCGCCCATCCGAGCGTCCTCAAGGCATACGACAAGCGCGGCATCGTGCTCTACTGCTCGTCGTTTTCCAAAAGCCTGACCTCGGCCTACCGCATCGGCTGGACCTTGCCGGGCCGTTACCGCGAGCAGGTGGAAAAGCTGAAATTCCTCAACACGCTCAGCACCTCGACCTTGCCGCAGCGGGCGATCGCCGCCTACCTGACAGCCGGCGGTTATGACCGCCATCTGCGCCGGCTGCGGCGCACCTTGCAGCAGCGCTGCGACATCATGAGCGCTTTCGTCGGCCGCTTTTTTCCAGCCGGCACGCGCATCACGCGGCCGGCCGGCGGTTATGTGCTGTGGATAGAATTGCCGGCGGCGATAGATTCCATGGCCTTGTACCGGCAGGCGCTGGCGGAGGGCATCACGGTCGCGCCGGGGCGGCTGTTTTCGACTTCCGACGCTTATCGGAGCTTCATCCGCATGAACTACAGCTACGCCTGGACGCCGGAGATCGAACGGGCGATCCGGCGCCTGGGCGAGATGCTGGCCGCCATGCTGGAGTGATTCAGGCGGCAGCCGCCTGGCTCTCATCCAGGGCGTCGAAAATCGCCATCCCGAATGGCGTCAGGGTTGCGCGGCCGGTGCCGTCTTCGTTGAGCGTGACCTCGACGATCTCCGCGCTTTCCAGCGCGCTGAGATGACGCCGCAAGGTGCTCATCCTTTGCTCCACCCGCTTGCTGAGCCGTGCCAGCGACATGCCGGGCACGGCGCTGCGGGCGTGTCCATCGCAGGCCTCGGCATGCAGCGCGGACAGGATCGCCAGCATCGCGTCGTCAAGCTGTTGGTCCCAGTCCATCATGTGCAGTCCATCATGCGCAGTCCATCATAATGTCACGCAGCCATCTGCACGGAACGGCGCATCAGCACCGGGATCGATTTCGAGGTCGGCGTGCGCGCCTTGTCGGCGAAACTGTTGAGCGGCACCAGCGGATTGGTTTCCGGATAGTAGCTGCTGATGCAGCCGCGCGGGATATCGTATTCCACCAGCAGGAAGCGGTCGGCGCGGCGTTCGACGCCGTCGTCCCAGACGCCGACCAGGTCGACCCAGTCGCCCGGCGCGAACCCCAGCATCCGGATGTCGAGCAGGTTGGCGAACACCACGCGCCGCTGGCCGAACACGCCGCGGTAGCGGTCGTCGAGCCCGTAGATGGTGGTGTTGTACTGGTCGTGCGAGCGGGTCGTCATCAGGGTCATCAGCTCGCGCCCGTATTTGCGGCGCGCCTGGTGGATCGGGGTGTCCTTGGGAATCGCATGGACGATGAACTGGGCGCGCCCGCTGGCGGTTTTCCAGACCCGGTCGCGCGAAGCGACGCCCAGGTGGAAGCCGCCCGGATGCTTGATGCGCGCGTTGTAGTCCTTGAAGGCGTCGTACACTTTTTCGATGTCGTCGCGGATCAGGGAATAATCCTTGACGTAGTCCAGCCACTGTATGCGGCTGCTCTTGAGGGTGGCGTGCGCCAGGCGCGCCACGATGTCGATTTCCGACAGGCAGGTTTTAGCCACCGGCTTGTTGATGCCGTAGGAAATGTGCACCATGCTCATCGAATCTTCCACCGTCACCCCTTGTGCGCCGGTTGCCTGGATGTCGATTTCGGTGCGGCCCATGGTCGGCAGGATCAAGGCTTCCTTGCCGTGGATCAGGTGGCTGCGGTTCAGCTTGGTGGTGATGTGCACGGTCAGCGCGCAAGACTGCAGCGCTTGCCAGGTGCGCGGGGTGTCGGGCGTCGCCATGGCAAAATTGCCGCCGAGGCCGATGAAGACCTTGACCTGGCCTTGCAGCATGGCTTCGATGGTGCCGACCACGTCGAGCCCGTGCTCGCGCGGCGGCTTGAAGCCGTACACTTTTTCGATGCGGTCGAGGAAAGCGGCGGTCGGTTTTTCGTCGATGCCGACGGTGCGGTCGCCCTGCACGTTGGAATGGCCGCGCACCGGACACAGGCCGGCGCCGGGACGGCCGATATTGCCGCGCAACAGCATCAGGTTGGACACCATCTGGATCGTCGCCACGCCATGCTTGTGCTGGGTCAGGCCCATGCCCCAGGTGGCGATCACGTTCTTGCCGCGTACATAGACCTGGGTCAGGCGTTCGATATCATCTCTGCCGACGCCGGATTCGGTGACGATGTCGTCCCAGCTTTCGGCGCGGATGTCGGCTGCGAATTCTTCAAAATAAGCGGTGTGTTCGGCGATGAACTGGACGTCGATGACGCGCTCGCGATTGTCCTGCAAGGCTTGGTCGTCCAGTTCCAGCACGCGCTTGATCACGCCCTTGACCAGCGCCAGGTCGCCGCACAGGGTAGGGCGGATGAACATGTTGCTGATCGTGGTGCCGGCGCGCGACAGCATGTCGGACGGGTGTTGCGGGCTGGAGAAACGCTCCAGCCCGCGTTCGCGCAAGGGATTGATGGAAACGATGGTGGCGCCGCGCTTGGCGCATTCACGCAGTTCGCCCATCATGCGCGGGTGGTTGGTGGCCGGATTCTGGCCGAAGATCAGGAAGGTGTCGGCCAGGTCGAAATCGTCCAGCGTCACCGTGCCCTTGCCGACGCCTACGGTCTCGGGCAAGCCGACGCTGGTCGGTTCGTGGCACATGTTGGAGCAGTCGGGAAAATTGTTGGTGCCGTATTCGCGCACGAACAGCTGGTACAGGAACGCCGCTTCATTGCTGGTGCGGCCGGAGGTGTAGAACGACGCCTGGTTCGGATCGTCCAGCGTGTTCAGGTGATCGCTCATCAGGGTGAACGCGTCTTGCCAGGAAATGGGCCGGTATTTGTCGCTGGCGGCGTCATACGCCATCGGCTCGGTCAGGCGGCCGTGCTCTTCCAGTTCATAATCCGATTGCAGCAGCAGGGCGCTGACGCTGTTCTGCGCAAAAAAATCCGCGGTAACGCGCTTGGAAGTGGCTTCCGCCGCCACCGCCTTGACGCCGTTTTCGCAGAACTCGAAAGTCGAGGCGTGATCGCGGTCCGGCCAGGCGCAGCCAGGGCAATCGAAGCCGTCCGGCTGGTTTTGTGCGAGCAGGGTGCGCACGCCGCCGCCCGGCACTCTTTCCTTGAGCAGGTGCAAAGCTACATATTTGAGGGCGCCCCAGCCGCCGGCGGGGTGGTTGTACTGCTCGATTTTCTCGTTGCTCAATTGTTGTTCCTTGTGACGCGTCCGAAGCCACGCAATGCGGATTGGGCAAAATGCGCAGGATAAGGTGGAGTGTAGTTGGCGGCTTTCTACCCCGGCATATACAGTCGGCGCGGTAGATTTAAAGCACAGTTACAAATTTCTGTGACGCTGTACTTTATTTGCTTTTGCCTGAACCGGCAAAGGAGGGGATCTGGTTTGGCAGTGGACGTGCAGGAGGTAACCGGCCGGCCCGCAGGTCCGGCGGCAGCAGGGTGGCGATCCAGTCGATGAATACCTGTACCCGGCCCGACAGGTGGCGCCGGTGCGGGTACAGCGCATAAATCGGCATGGCGCCGGCGCGCGCCTGCGGCATGACTTCCAGCAGTTCGCCGCTGCCGATATGATCGCGCACGTCGTAAGCCGGCACCTGGATCAGGCCCATGCCGGCCAGGCAGCAAGCGATATAGGTTTCGGCATTGTTGACCGCCACCCGGCTCGGCATTTCCAGGTTGACGATGACGCCGTCCTGGCTGTACTCCCAGAGCGCGGTGCGGCCCGTGGTGGGGGAGATATAGTTGACGGCCCAATGCTGCGCGAGGTCGGCAGGGCTGTCCGGCACCCCGTGTTTTTCCAGGTAGGCAGGACTGGCGCAATTCATCAGTTCAAACTGGCCCAGCGGGCGCGCCACCATGCTGCTGTTTTCCGGCTGGCCGACGCGCAGTACGCAATCGACGCCTTCCTGTATCAGGTTGATGGCGCGGTCGGTGCAGCGCAGTTCCAGTTCGATGTCGGGATATAGCTGAAAGAATCCCGGCAAGGCCGGAGCGATCATGCGCCGCGCCAGCCGGCTGGGGACGTCGACCTTGAGCTTGCCGCTGACTTGCGCCGGCGCTTGCTTGAAGAGTCCCGATATTTCTTCAAAATCGGACAACAGCTGATAACAGCGCTCAAGCAAGGCGCTGCCATCCTGCGTCAGGTGCACCCGGCGCGTGGTGCGCTGGAGCAGCCGCGCGCCAAGGCCGGCTTCCAGCTGCTGCACCGCCGCGGACACGGTCGCGCGCGGCAGGCCGAGGCTGTCCGCGGCCTTGGTGAAGCTGCCGGTCTCGGCCACGCGCACGAATACTTGCATGGTTTCCATTCTATCCATGGGGCACTCTTTAGTATGGCGATGCTGGATAGTCTAGTGAATTGTGACGATTTTGTATCGCGTTCCTCGAACAATGGCTGCCGTTATGACATTTGTTCACAATGAGTCGCCGCGGCAAGCAAAGCATTTGCCAGGCGCGTTGCTGTTGCTGAGCTTGCCGGAAGCGAAAAAAAACGGGGCGCTGCTGGAGCGCCCCGTTTTGCGGATCAATGACCGATGCGCAGCAATGCTGCCTGCGGTTCAGACGTTGAACAGGAAGTTCAGCACGTCGCCATCCTTGACCACGTATTCCTTGCCTTCGGCGCGCATCTTGCCGGCTTCCTTGGCGCCTTGTTCGCCCTTGTGGCTGATGAAATCTTCGTAGGCGATGGTCTGGGCGCGGATGAAGCCGCGTTCGAAGTCGGTGTGGATCACGCCTGCCGCTTGCGGGCCGGTGTCGCCGACATGGATGGTCCATGCGCGCACTTCCTTTACGCCGGCGGTGAAGTAGGTCTGCAGGCCGAGCAGCTTGAAGGCGGCGCGGATCAGGCGGTCCAGGCCCGGTTCTTCCATACCCATGTCGGCCAGGAATTCGTGCTTGTCGGCTTCGTCGAGGTCGGCGATTTCCGATTCGATGGCGGCGCAGATGGCGACGATAGGCGCGTTCTGCGCAGCGGCATATGCAGTCAGCTGGTCCAGCAAGGGATTGTTGGTGAAGCCGTGGTCGGAGACGTTGGCGACATACATGGCCGGTTTGGCGGTGATCAGGCACAGCGGCTTGATCAGGGCCATTTCTTCAGCGTCGAGGCCGCAGGCGCGCACCGGCTTGGCCTGGTCCAGCTCCGGCATCAGGCGTTCCAGCAGGGCCACCAGCTTGGCGGCATCCTTGTCGCCCGAGCGGGCTTTCTTGTTTTCGCGATGGATGGCTTTTTCCACCGTGCCCATGTCGGCCAGCGCCAGCTCGGTCTGGATCACGTCGATGTCGTCCAGCGGATTGATCTTGCCGGCGACGTGGATCACGTTGTCGTCTTCAAAGCAGCGCACCACGTTGACGATGGCGTCGGTTTCGCGGATATGGGCGAGGAACTGGTTGCCCAGGCCTTCACCCTTGGAAGCGCCGGCCACCAGGCCGGCGATATCGACGAATTCGACGGTGGCGGGCAGGATGCGCTCCGGCTTGACGATCTCGGCCAGCGCCTTGAGGCGAGGATCGGGCACCTCAACCATGCCGACGTTCGGCTCGATGGTGCAGAAAGGGTAGTTCTCTGCAGGAATGCCCGCCTTGGTCAGGGCATTGAAGAGGGTGGATTTGCCGACGTTAGGGAGGCCGACGATGCCGCATTTGAGACTCATGGAAAAACTTTCTAGATCGATTGATTACACGTGTTGATAGGGGCTGCGGCTCAAGATTTATCGGCTCCGCAATGGCAAGGCCTGTCGTTGTTATATATGCAGCAAAACCAGGAGAACCGGGAGTGTTTCCACAAATTCTGCATGGATTTTGTTCAAAAAAGATGACTATTGTAACTCTGTCGGAAAGCCTTCTACAAAGGCTAATCAATACTCTCGGCCGGCGAGCGCTTTAAAGCCAGGGAAGGATCCTCCTGAGGCATAAGGTGGTCAGATGGATTTCGCATGGAAAACAGGCAGGCCGGCAACCTGTTTACAAGTTTGAGCGCCGATATCTCGATTCGGCGGAAAATCGCTGCCGCGGCAATGCTGGCCGCGATTGAAATCAAAATGATCAAGCAGATATGGGGCGTATCGAGGATCCCCGCTTCGGAAAACTTAATCGTCAAGAAAGAAGTGAGCGAAATAATCACGCCGAAGTGCACCAGGTACAAGGGGAATGAGATTTCACCCAGGAAGCGAGAAAATTTCGACGAAAAAAAGCCGACAGTCCAGTTGGAGGCGTAAAAACAGAACACGAGAGCCGCTGCAAACACGGCATTGATATTGATGTATTGCCAAAAATGCGGATATTTTTTGGAAAATGTATAAATAATTGCAATGGCTATCAGCAGCGCTATAACGGCGAAACGCCAGGTTCTGGATGCACGCAGCCGGTCGAAAACGCCATTTGCCCGGTACCGCGCGAATAGTACGCCGATAAAAAAAAGACAATAAAATGATTGGGCGACGAGCAGGAAAACAATCACTCCATACAATATCTTGTTGGGGGCTTTGAGCCGGGTGGAGACATACAAGTACAGGAACACTAGCAGCGAGCCCACCAGCTCGATAGACATGGTCCAGAGAAACGGATTGTACGAAACGGCATTCGAATGTCCTGCGTAGACCAGGTAAAAGGAATAGCGCAGCAGGGAAACCAGGTCGGGCTCAAAAAGTATGAACGACCCGAGCCAGTCTTCGCGATGGATAATCTTCGCCGCGGCCAGGCTGTAGTTCACTCCCGCCCGCATCAAGACATACACGATTGCACAAGAAAGAAAAATCGGGACGGTGAGCCGGAAGTAGCGCTTGATGACTAACGAATCCAGCAGCCTGAAATCGGTTTTTTTTGAGAAAGCGGATGAAAGCGCATCTCCGGAAAGAATAAAAAAAACCGTCACGGCCAAGCCGCCATTGAGCAAAAAATAAAGAAAATCGCTGCGAAACATTGGCGCCAGATTTCCAAATGTCTCGTTCGTCAGGTGGAAAAATAACACAACGAGTGCAGCCCATCCTCGGATGCCGTCAATTTCTTGAAGTCGATTTTTCATATCTTATGATCGGCATGCCCTAATCGCAGGCAATCGCTCCAGCAGCTGGCGACGGCGTCATTTTGCAGTATGCAGCTGCATGGTCGCTGCCTCGAATTTGCCTTCGCATAGCAGCGGGATGATCTTCAGGCTGTCGGCAATCGCTTCTTCGATGGGGACCTGTTCATCCTTGCGCGGCCGGTGCAGCACAAAATCGGCCACCACCTGCTGCAGGTTCAGCGTGCGCGGATGGCCGATGCCCAGCCGCAGGCGCCAGTAATCCTGTGTGCCGAGCGCGGCCGTGATGTCTTTCAGGCCATTGTGTCCGCCGGACGAGCCGCCTTTTTTCAGTTTTGCGCTGCCGGGCGGCAGGTCCAGCTCATCGTGCACCACCAGGATTTCATCCGGCGCGATCTTGTAGAAGCGCGCCAGCGCGCCGACCGACTGGCCGGAGCGGTTCATGAACGTCTGCGGCTCCAGCAGCCAGACTTCCTGGCCGGCGATGCTGGTCTTGGCGACCAGGGCGTTGAAGCGCGCTTCCCGCGCCAGCTTGCGGCCGAGGTCGTTGGCTAGATTGTCGACCAGCCAGAAACCGGCGTTGTGGCGTGTTTGCTCGTATTCCGGGCCCGGATTGCCGAGGCCGGCGATGAGGCGGATGGACATGGGTTATTGATTTTCGTATGGATGGCTTGCGCAGATTATAGAAGAAGACAGCAGCCGACAATAAAAAACCCGCCACGAAGGCGGGTCTCAGCTTGCTGGCTACGGCCAGAAAACCGCTCTGGCAAATACGCTTGCTATTACTTCTTGTCGGCAGCTGGTGCTTCGGCAGCCGGTGCTTCGGCAGCTGTCGCGTCAGCTTCGACCTTGCCTGCAGGGATCGATGCAGTAGCGATAGTCAGGTTCTCTTGCGACACTGCGGAAACGCCCTTAGGCAGCTTCAGGTCAGCCAGGTGGATCGAATGGCCGACTTCGATGCTGGTCAGGTCGACTTCGATGAACTCTGGCAGGTCGCCCGGCAGGCAGGTTACTTCCAGTTCAGCAAAAACGTGGCTGATGATGGCGCCGGACAGTTTCACTGCAGGAGCTACGTCTGCATTGATGAAGTGCAGAGGCACTTTCACGTGAATCGGCTGTTTTGCATCGACGCGCTGGAAGTCAGCGTGCAGGACCAGTTGCTTGTATGCGTGGACCTGGAAATCGCGCAGCAGGACTTTCTGCACCTTGCCGTCGATTTCGAGATCGAGGATCGAGGAGTGGAAAGTTTCTTTTTTCAGCGCGTGGTACAGCGCGTTGTGGTCCAGCGAGATATTGACCGGCGCGTCGGAACCACCATAAACGATACCTGGTGTCTGGCCAGCATTGCGCAGGCGGCGGCTCGCTCCGGTCCCCTGCTCTTTGCGTACAAATGCGATTACTTTCATTTTGAAGCTCCATTGTGTGCCGGACTGTTTAGTTTGTCCGGCGGTAAAAAATCCCCCGCGACCAGGGGATTTAAGGTCGTCCTTGCAACTGTCGCCAGCCGCAAGGACGATAAAACTTATTCTGCAAACAGCGACATGACCGAGTCGCCTTTGGTAATACGCTTGAACGTTTCAGCCAGCAGCTCCGCACACGACAACTGGCGGATCTTGCCGCAAGCCTTGGCTTCCGCCGACAGCGGGATGGTGTCGACCACTACCAGTTCGTCCAGCGGCGAATTGACGATGCGCTCGAGGGCAGGGCCGGACAGCACAGGGTGCGTACAGTAAGCCACCACCTTCTTGGCGCCGCGCTCTTTCAATACTTCGGCGGCCTTGGTCAGGGTGCCGGCGGTATCGACCATGTCATCCATGATCACGCAGTTGCGGCCTTCGACTTCACCGATGATGTTCATGACTTCCGACACATTCGCCTTTGGCCGGCGCTTGTCGATGATCGCCAGGTCGCAGTTCAGGCGTTTTGCCAGCGCCCGGGCACGCACCACGCCGCCGACGTCCGGCGATACGACCAGCAGGTCGTCGTAGTTCTTGCTTACCAGGTCGCCCAGCAGGATCGGCGATGCGTAAATATTGTCGACCGGGATATCGAAGAAACCCTGGATCTGGTCAGCATGCAGGTCCATGATCAGGACACGTTCGACACCGGCTTCCTGCAGCATGTTGGCCACTACCTTGGCTGAAATCGCAACCCGCGCCGAACGTGGGCGGCGGTCCTGGCGTGCATAGCCGTAATAAGGAATCGCGGCAGTGATGCGGCCAGCCGAAGCGCGCTTCAGCGCATCGACCATCAGCATGATTTCCATCAGGTTGTCATTGGTCGGCGCGCACGTCGATTGCAGCACGAAAACATCCTTGCCACGTACGTTCTCGTTGATCTCGACCATTACTTCGCCGTCGGAGAATTTGGTGACGTTGGCCTTGCCTAGCGGGATACCGAGTTGCTTGGCAACTCCAATAGCTAGTTCCGGGTTTGCGTTGCCGGTAAAAACCATCAGGTTTTCGTTTGCCATGGAGATCCCTGGATACAGTCGTTAAAAAGTTGAAAAGCCGACAATGCCCGACTATTCTAGTCTTGCGTTGGCGGCTTAGATATTCGCTGTGTGCTGTTGTTGTATTTCTGAAGCGGCTAAATCGGCTGCCGCTGTAAGACCCGCAATGACACTATTTCTTGCTGGACATTCAGTCCGTATTTAATGGCAGGGGAACAAGGATTCGAACCTTGGAATGCTGGAATCAAAATCCAGTGCCTTAACCAGCTTGGCGATTCCCCTACGCAACTTGTTGTCTACCATAAATCCGCGCCGCATATCAAAACAGCGCTTGAATCTGATGCTAAACCGAATTCTGTATTACCTTTTCAACGATCTGCCAACCCTGCGAGCGGATGTTCCTGCATCGCCTTGGCTTTCCATGCTTTCCAGTGACCCGGTACCAGTTTCAGTACCTCATCTGCCTGTTCTTCTTGCGTAAAGCCACAAAAAACACAGGCGCCGGATCCGGTCATTCTGGCATCTCCATGCTTGCCTAGCCATTTTATGGCATCTGCAACTTCCGGGAACTGCCTGGCGGCCACGGCTTCCAGATCGTTTTTTCCGAAGAGCTTTTTGCTAGCTATCGAAAAGTCCGTCATTTTGACGGGTTTCGTATCCCTTGTCAATTCCGATGATGAAAAAATTAATGCAGTCGGAATTGTTACGCCGGGCTGAATTATAACGAACCATAGGTCGGGGGTGTCAAGCTTTTGCAGGCTTTCTCCGATTCCTTCTGCAAACGCATTTCGTCCGAACAGGAAAAACGGCAGGTCGGCGCCCAGCTGCAGGCCTAAAACCATCAATTCCTCGCGCGACAGGCCGCCTTGCCACAGGTGGTTGAGCGCCATCAGCGTGGTGGCGGCGTCGGAAGAGCCGCCGCCCAGCCCGCCGCCCATGGGCAGCTTTTTTTCAACGGCGATGTCGGCGCCGAATCCGCCGGCGCCGGTGCGTTCCCGGATCGCGTTCTGCAGCAGCCTGGCCGCGCGTACGATCAGGTCGGTTTCTTGCGGCACGCCCGGAATCTCGGTAATGCGCCGGATCTGGTCGTCGGCGCGCGTTTCGAAATGCAGCATGTCGCTGAAATCGACCAGCTGGAACACGGTTTGCAGCAGGTGGTAGCCGTCCGGACGGCGTCCGGTGACGTGTAAAAACAGATTCAGCTTGGCTGGCGCCGGGCAGTTGTTCAGCGTGCGGGTCATTGCGGGTTTCAGTGTGGTTGACGGCTGTCGATGACGATGCGGATTGCAACTTCGCCGGCTTGTGCGGTATTGCGGGCCAGGTCTATCCGTTTCGGATAACTTTCGGCGCCGTTGTTCTGGTCTTGCCAGTTGGTGTACTGGATCAGCCATTTGTCGGCGGTGGTGACGCTGAAGCCGTCGTCCGCGGATGGCGCGGCGCTGAAGCGCTGGCCGGCGGCGTTCTGGCCGAAACCTTGCAGCCAGTCGCGCAGGCCGGCGATCGGCAGCGGCCAGCCCAAGGCTTGCACCGTCAATGCATCGACATCGCCGGCGCTGCGCGCAGGCTGGCCGCTTTGCTTGAGGGTCGCCTGGTCGGCCGCGATATTGATGGTGGCCAGGGTTTGCCCCAGCGGCGAGAGCAGGGTGATCACGGTTTCCTGTTTGCCCTGGGCCCAGGTGAAGCTGCCGTGCATGGCCTGTTCCTTGCCGTCTTGCTGATAACGGATCGACAGGCGGCCGCTGACATCGATGGCCTGGTGGTATTGCCGCGCCGCGACGCTGGTTGCGGCGGCGGCCGGCGCGGACGATTGCGAGAGGGTGCTGCAGCCGCTCAGCGCCATGGCGGCCAAGGCTGCGGCCAGTAGCGCGCCGCGCCGGATCGCCGGCAGAACCTGCCAAGCGTTCTTGCCGGACGCCCGCATCATAATCTTGCGCCCAGCCGCACCAGGGTGTTTTTCAGGGCGTCGTTTTGCGGATCTTTCTGCTGTACTTCGCGCCACAGTTTTTGCGCATCGGTTTTTTGTCCCTTGACCCACAGGACCTCACCGAGGTGCACTGCGATTTCCGGATCGGGCATCAAGCTGTAGGCGGTGCGCAGCCGGGTCTCGGCTTCGCCCAGGTTGCCCAGGCGGTATTGCACCCAGCCCATGCTGTCGACGATGAACGGATCCTGCGGCGCCAGCGTCAGCGCTTTCTGGATCAGCGTCAGCGCTTCCGGCAAGCGGATATTGCGGTCAGCCAGCGAGTAGCCGAGGGCGTTGTACGCCTGCTGGTTTTCCGGCGCCAGCGCGATCAGCTTGCGCAGCGCGGTTTCCATGGTGCCCAGGTTGTTCAGTTTTTCTGCCGCCATGGCGTAGTCGTAGAGCAGGTCGGGATTGTCGGGCTGCGTCTTGAGCGCGGTTTCCAGGACCTTGAATGCTTCCTGCGGACGGTTGGCGTCGCGCAGCAATTGCGCTTCCACCTGGGTTACCTGGGTTTTCTCGCGTTCGCCGTTGGTGTCGATCTCGGCCAGCACGCGCCGCGCGCCGTCGAGGTCGCCGCGTTTCGACAGCAGCTGGGCGCGGCGCAGCTGGGCGTCCAGGTAGGCGTCGCCCGGCTCGACTTGCGCCAGCCATTTCAGCGCGGCGTCGGTGTCATTCCGGTCTGCCGCGATCTGCGCCAGGATCAGCAGCGCCTGGGTGCTGTCGCGCGCTTCGTCCGGGTGTTTGGCCAACTGGTCGATATAGCTGACCAGGTAGCGTTCGGCAGCCTTGGTGTCGCCGATCTGCGCATTCAGCAGGCCCAGCGCGAGCAGGGTAGTGGCGTCCTGCTTGTCGTTCTTGAGCAGGATTTCAAACTGGCTTCGGGCCTTTTCGTATTGCTTCTGGTCGATCAGGGTGCGCGCATACGCCACCCGCACTTCGCGCGAGCCGGGATATTTCTTGAGGAAATCGGTGAGGATACGTTCGATTTCGGTATTGTCTCCCGCCACTTGCGCACTGGTCAGGATCGCCAGTTCAGAGTCGGGTTTCAGGTTCAGCGCGATTTTCGCTTCTTCCTGGGCGCGGATGCTGTTGCCTATGCTGAACGCTTGCTGCGCCAGCGCCAGATGCGCTTCCGGCAACGCGGTGTAAGGCGTGACCAGCTGCTCGAGCAGGGCGAACGCGCCGGCCTTGTCCTGCGCCCGCGCCAGCAAGCGCTGGATCTGCAGCATCATGACGCCGCGCGCTTGCGGCGGCGCATCTTGCAGGCGCTTTTCAAGGATGGGCTTGGCTTCCGCCAGGTTGTTGCTGAGCATGATGAAGCCGAGGTAGTACTGGGTCGCCTCTTCGGAATCGGGAGCCAGTTCACGCCACAGGCGGATGGCCGCCAGCGCTTCGCCGGCCTGTTTTGCGCTCAGCGCCATTTCCGCCGCGCGTCGCGCCAGGCGCGGGTCGCGCGTCTGCTGGGCGGCTCCCAGCAGGGTGACGTATGCGGATTGCCAGTTGCCGCGCTGGAAAGCGATTTCCGAGCTGAGCACCTTGAACAGGATTTCCTTGGTCAGCGGCACCGCCGGCAGGTGTTCTTCCGGCGGCTTGACCGGGGTCGCCCTGGTTGCCAGCTTGCGGCTTGCGATCTGCTCGGGACTTGCTGCAGGAGTAGCTGCAGGCGGCGTGCTGGCGGCAGGATTTGTGGCGTCGTTGCCTGGCGTTACACCGGCGCAAGCCGACAGCAAGGTAGAGAGCGTTACAATGGCAAGGGTTTTTTTCAAGGGATATGTCCTGGCATTCAAAGGTAAGCTTGATTTTACGCCCAACCAGAGAGCAGCGCGCAGCGGCCGCCCCTGGATTTGTTTCAAAAAGTTTATAGCCGATTATGCCATTTCATCCCGGACGCGCTTTCCCAACGATGCCTGACGATGCCAGAGTTACCTGAAGTAGAAGTTACCCGCCGCGGCGTCGCGCCGCATCTCGACGGCCGCGTCGTGACTGCCGTCACCTTTCGCCACCGCGGCTTGCGCTGGCCGTTTCCGCTCGACCTGCCGGCGCTGCTGGTTGGCCGCAAGGTGCGCGGCACCGGCCGCCGCGGCAAATACCTGCTGCTGCGTTTCGACCATGGCACCGTGATCATCCACCTTGGCATGTCGGGCCACCTGCGGATCCTGGAGCTCGGCGCCGAGCCGCAGAAGCACGACCATTTCGACCTGGTGGTCGGCCGCCAGCTGCTGCGCCTGACCGATCCGCGCCGTTTCGGCGCGGTGCTCTGGCATGCCGACGCCGACGGGCCGGTGGAGCAGCATGTGCTGCTGGCCGGGCTGGGGCTGGAGCCGCTGGAAGATGTTTTTTCGGCGCAGATCCTGTTTCAAAAGACGCGCAACCGCAGCGCGCCGATCAAGCAGGTGCTGCTAGCCGGCGACATCGTGGTCGGGGTAGGCAATATCTATGCATCCGAAAGCCTGTTCCGCGCCGGCATCAATCCGAAAACGCCGGCCCATCGCATCAGCCTGGCGCGTTATGAACGGCTGGTTGATGCCATTCGGATAATCTTGGCGGCCGCAATTGACAAGGGCGGCAGCACTTTACGCGATTTTATTGGGGCCGATGGGCAATCAGGCTACTTCCAACAGAGTTATTTCGTCTATGATCGTGCTGGGTTGCCGTGTAGAAATTGTGGCGCCCTGATTACGCAGATCAAACAAGGGCAGCGTTCGACGTTTTATTGCAAAAAATGTCAGAAATAAATATCAGAGAACATAGGCGAGAGAGATAGTGAGCAATCTAGTCCAAAAATTCCAGGAATACAGTGAATGGCGCACCGGCGTAGCCAGTGCATTGCGGCGTTACCAGACATGGGCGAGCGCCTCGAAATTGTCGGATGTGGCGAGCGAACAGCGCATCAGCCGGGCCTTGGCACGCCTGACCGACGACAAATTGTCGATCGCATTCGTGGCAGAATTTTCGCGCGGCAAGTCGGAACTGATCAACGCCATCTTTTTCGCCGACTACGGCCAGCGCATCCTGCCCTCCGCCGCCGGCCGCACCACCATGTGCCCGACCGAGCTGCTGTATGACGCGTCCTTCCCGTCGTGCATCCGCCTGCTGCCGATAGAAACCCGGGCCGAATCGCAATCGACCAGCGATTACAAGGGCGCGCATCATGTCTGGACCGTGCTGCCGCTGGACATATCGTCCACCGACGGCATGCTGGAAGCATTCAAGCAAGTCAGCCTGACCAAATGGGTGCCGGTGGAAGAAGCCAAGCGCTACGGCCTGTACGACGAGGACGATCCGGACGCGGCCTTGGCGGTCGACGTGCTGGGACGGGTCGAGATTTCCCAGTGGCGCCACGCCATCGTCAACTTCCCGCATCCCCTGCTGAAAGAAGGACTGGTGATCATCGATACGCCGGGCCTGAACGCGATCGGCACCGAGCCGGAGCTGACGCTCAACCTGATTCCCAACGCCCATGCAGTGCTGTTCATCCTGGCGGCGGACACCGGCGTCACCAAGAGCGACATCGATGTCTGGCGCCATCACATCGGCAGCGGCGCCGGCCGCATGGTGGTGCTGAACAAGATCGACAGCATGTGGGATGAACTGCGTTCGCCGTTCGAGGTCGAGCAGCAGATCAGCAAGCAGGTGTCGAGCGTGGCGCAGACGCTGGGCCTGGCGGAGACGCAGGTGTACCCGGTGTCGGCTCAGAAGGGCCTGGTCGGCAAGATCAACGGCGAGCCGGAGCTGCTGAGGAAAAGCCGCTTGCCGGCCCTGGAAAATGCCCTGTCGCGCGAGCTTATCCCGGCCAAGCGCGACATCATCCGCTCGCAGCTGATCGGCGATATCCATGACCTGACGGTCACCAAGCAGGCCCTGATGTCGGCGCATATCCGCAGCGTGGTCGAGCAGCTGCTGGAATTGAAGAGCCTGCGCGGCAAGAACACGTCCATCATCAGCCACATGATGAAACGGATCGACATCGAGAAAAAGGAATTCGACGAAAGCCTGCTGAAGCTGCAAGGCACGCGCATGGTGTTCGCGCGCCTGTCGGCCGGCGTCTTCACCACGCTGGGCATGGGTTTGCTGAAAGAAGAAATCCGCAAGACGCGCGAGACCATGGAAGGCAGCATGTTCACCGCCGGCTTCCGCCATGCGGTCAAGGAGTTTTTCGACAAGGCGCAGGAAAACCTGATGCTGTCCGGCCAGAAGACCGATGAAATTTCGGAAATGATGACTATCATGTACCGCAAGTTCTCGACCGAGCACGGGCTGGCCTTGTCGACGCCCATGCCGTTTTCGCTGGACAAGTACCGCAATGAAATCAAGGTGATCGAGACCGCCTACCATCGCCAGTTCGGCACGGTGACGCTGGTCAAGACCAGCCAGGTAGTGCTGATGCAGAAGTTCTTCGATTCGATCGCCTCGCGCGTCAAACAGAGTTTCCTGCAAGCCAACCGCGATGTCGATGCCTGGCTCAAGGTAGTGATGGCGCCGCTGGAGGAGCAGATCCGCGCCCACAAGTCGCAGCTCAAGCAGCGCACCGATTCGATCGAGCGAGTGCATGTGGCGATCGATAGCCTGGAAGAAAAAATCCAGTCGGTGGAAATGCTGCAGAACGAATTGACGGCGCAAAGAAACACGTTGGTGGCGCTGGAAACGGATTTAAGGAATGCGCTGGGATCGGAAATGACGCCAATGAAAGTTGCGGTATAGATGAAACGTGTAGTTATCGACAGCAGCAGCGAGGACGCCGGCAAATATGCCGATCCGTCATTTTCCGCTGCGGTGATTTCGTGGCAGAAGCAACATGGCCGCCACGCCTTGCCCTGGCAGCAGACGCGCGACGCTTACCGTGTCTGGCTGTCGGAAATCATGCTGCAGCAGACTCAGGTGGCTGCGGTGATCCCTTACTACCAGCGTTTCCTGGCCAGTTTTCCCGACGTGCAGGCGCTGGCGGCGGCGCCTAGCGAAGAGGTCATGGCGCACTGGAGCGGCCTGGGTTATTACACCCGGGCGCGCAATCTGCATCGCTGCGCGCAACGGGTGGTGGCTGAGCATGGCGGCATATTTCCGCGCGATCCGCTGCTGCTGCAAGAGCTGCCTGGCATCGGCCGTTCCACCGCGGCTGCCATCGCTGCGTTTTCTTACGGCGTGCAGGCTGCGATTTTGGATGGCAACGTCAAGCGTGTGTTCTCACGGGTGTTCGGCATCGACGGTTATCCCGGCGCCAAGCCCGTCGAAGATGCGATGTGGCGCCGTGCCGTGGCCTTGTTGCCGGAGCAGGGCGTGGAATCGTATACCCAGGGCCTGATGGACCTGGGAGCGACGCTCTGCACGCGCAGCAAACCTTCCTGCCAGACCTGCCCGCTGGCGCCGCGCTGCGTCGCCCTGGCGACCGACCGGGTCAGCCAGCTGCCGGTGCGCAAGCCGAAAAAAGCGATTCCTGAAAAACATACCGGCATGCTGGTGATCGTCGACCGCCGCCAGGTCCTGCTGGAACAGCGTCCCGACAGCGGCATCTGGGGCGGTTTGCTGTCGCTGCCGGAAATTGCGCCGGAGCTTGCGTCGCAAGCCGATTTCGACGCAGCGCTCAGCCGCGCCACCGCACCCTTCGGCACGGTCGCATCGTGCCGGCCGCTGCAGCCGTTCACCCACGTCTTCACCCATTTCAAACTGCAGATAGCGCCGTTCCAGATCGCCCTTGAGCATCGGCTGGATGGCGTCGCCCAGGCCAGCCATGTCTGGTATCCGGCCGACAAGCTGGCCGACGCGCCGTTGCCGGCGCCGGTCAAGAAGCTGCTGCTGGAAGTTTTTCGCGAAGCCGACCTGTTTGCCTGAAGCGGCTGGTCAGATGATGTTGTGTTGCTGCAGATATTGATGGACTATGCCGAGCCGCTCGCGGCCGTCGGTCAGTTCGAGCAGCTTCTGGCGCGCTTTCAATGGAATCGGCAGGATTTCGCACCAGCGGTTGGCGACCCAGCCGGCATTGTCGAATTGCAGCGGCAATGCAAACGGGCTGGCGAAATTTTCTCCATGCGCGGCACGGCCTTTCCTGTTGATATCGTCGATCACCAATTTTAATGTGCTGGCGCACTGCAGGTGGGATTCGTCAGGAAGCGTCGCCGCATCGGCGGCTATCAGCGTCACCTGCGCCTCCAGGCGCTGGTCGGGCAGTACGCGCTGCCGCACGATGCGGAAACGCTGGCTGCCCTCGGTGCGCAGCATCATCACTCCCAGGTCCTGCATGTCCCACTCGATGATCCTGGTCAGGCAGCCGATGCTTTCAGGCTCGGCGGCAGTGCCGACTTCTTGCCCTGACTTGATCAGCACCACGCCGAACGGCTGCTGCGTCCTCATGCATTCGCGCAGCATGTCGAGGTAGCGGGTTTCAAATACCTTGAGCGGCAGGACGCCGCCGGGAAACAGCACCGCGTTGAGCGGGAACAGCGGTATCCAAGGATTATTTTCAGGCATAGGTGGTGACGTCGACTGCGGAGGATGTGAGCTGCGCTGCGGGGGCTGCGCAGCCGGTTAGTTGTCGCCGGCGCGCCTGGCCAGTTCGCGATGGCGCCGCACCACGCGTTCGGATACCTGGAAATATTCCGCCAGCTGTTCCACCATGTAGACCGAGCGATGCTGGCCGCCGGTGCAGCCGATCGCCACCGTCAGGTAGCTGCGGTTGTCGTCCTTGAACGACGGCAGCCATTTTTCGACGAAATTGCGGATGTCGCCGAGCAGGTCGCCGACTTTCGGCAATGCTTCCAGGAACGCGATCACCGGCTGGTCGCGGCCGGTCAGCGGCCGCAGTTTCACATCGTAATGCGGATTCGGCAACATGCGTACGTCGAACACCAGGTCGGCGTCCAGCGGCACGCCGCGCTTGAAGGCGAACGATTCGAACAGCAGGGTCAGCGGCGCCGGTTCGGTGTCGACCAGCTCCTTGATCCAGCTGCGCAAGCGGTTGGCGCTCATGTTCGAGGTATCTATGGTGTGGCCGATGCTTTCGATCTCGGCCAGCATCTCGCGCTCGTTCAGGATGCATTCGGTCAGGGTCAGGCGGTCGGCCGGATTCTGGCCGGGGCGCAGGCGGTGTGACAGCGGATGGCTGCGGCGGGTCTCGGAGAAACGGGCGATCAGCGATTCGGTCTGGGCGGTCAGGAAGAACACCTTGACGTCGTGTCCTTCGGCTTTCAGCTGCTGGATATCTGAAGGCAGCCCGGCCAGCGAATCGGCGCTGCGGGCGTCGGTGGCTACCGCCAGCATTTGCGCGCCTTCGTCGAGGCGGGTGGCGACCAGGTCGCGCAGCAGGATGGGCGGCAGGTTATCGACGCAAAAATAACCGGCGTCTTCGAGCACGCGAAGGGCGACCGACTTGCCGGAACCGGAAATACCGGTGATGAGAATTATGCGCATTGCGCAATGATACCGTAACTACGGCAGTCAAGAGTGCGGGCGCCTGCCCGCCATCTTTAAAGATCGCTGTCGCTGTCCATCGCAATGCGCTGGCGCGCGATGAAATCCTTGAGCGTGTCGATCCCGCGCAGCTGCAGGATGGTGTTGCGCACCGCCGCTTCCAGCAGCACCGCGATGTTGCGGCCGGCAGCCACCGGGATGATGACTTTGCGGATCGCCAGCCCCAGTACTTCCTGGGTATGGGCGTCGAGCGGCAGGCGCTCGTAGTTTTCTTCCAGCGTCGCGCGCCGCACCAGGTGCACGATCAGCTTGAGGCGCATTTTGCGGCGCACCGCGGTTTCGCCGAAGATGGTCTTGATGTCGAGCAGGCCCAGGCCGCGCACTTCCAGCAGGTTTTGCAGCAGGTGCGGGCAACGGCCTTCGATCATGTTCGGCGCGATGCGGGCGAATTCGACTGCATCGTCGGCCACCAGGCCATGGCTGCGCGAGATCAGTTCCAGCCCCAGTTCGCTTTTGCCGAGCCCGGATTCGCCGGTGATCAGCACGCCGACTCCCAGCACATCCATGAACACGCCATGCATGGTGATCCGTTGCGCCAGCTTTTTCGACAGGTAAACCCGCAGGTAATCGATCACCTGCGCGGCCGGCAACGGCGTCGAGAACAGCGGGATGTTTTTTTCATCGCAGATTTCGAGGATGTCCGGCGGCGTCGCCAGGCCTTGCGCGATGATGAAGGCGGGCGGCGCGCCGGCCACCAGTTCAGCGGTCTGGTAGACCCGCGAAGTGGCCGAAAGGCGCTGGTAGTATTCGGTTTCCTGGTGCCCGAAGACCTGGATCCGGCCCGGGTGGATCAGGTTCAAGTGGCCAACCTGGTCGGCGGCCGAAGCGGCATCTCCGGAAATCAGGCGTTCGCCGCCCGGAAAACCTGCAAACCAGCCCAGCTGCAGCGATTCGCGGTTGTCATCGTACAGCTGCTGAATCGAAAGGGGCGTGGAAACTGGCATGGTCGGCGTCTGACGTGGTAAGGGGTTAGATCGCCTGCGGGCGACTCAGACAAGGTGATGTCTTAAACTAAATTATGTCGCATTTTCCGTGCCCATGGGCTGCCAGGCGACGATGTGCGCGTGCACCGAGGCCGGATCGGGATCGCTGCTCAGGATGGCGCGGAAAGCATCGCTGGAAAACATCTCGGCGATCTCCGACAGGATTTCCAGGTGCTGCTGGGTGACGTTGTCGGGAATCAGCAGGAACACCAGCAAACTGACCGGTTCGCCATCCGGCGATTCAAACGGAATCGGTTCGGCCAAGCGCACAAAGGCAGCCAGCGGCGCTTTCAATCCCTTGACGCGGCCATGCGGCACGGCGACGCCGTGGCCAAGGCCGGTGGAACCCAGGCGTTCGCGCGCAAACAGGTTGTCGGAGACGGTAGAGCGGGCAATGCCGCAATTGTTTTCGAAGAGTAAACCGGCTTGTTCGAAGGCGCGTTTTTTACTGGAGACTTCCAGATCCAGCGCTACATTTTGTGCAGGCAGGATTTTTGCAAGATTAGTCATAATACAAATTGGTATGCGGCACAATACGGGTAGTTGTGTCTAAGTCATTGTAAGCCACCACTAATATGGCCGCAGCACTTCAAAAACATGCCAATCCCGGGCTGGCGCTGCTAGCCGCGATAACGTGCGGCTGCTATTGTCATGGTGACGCCTCCCGATCCTGGCCCAAGTCAGCATAGCTCAGGCTACGGTCTTAATGGCTCCCAACCCGGATTATAGACTTGATTCCGGCCAACAACACCAACTTGCAGTCATGGTCTTGCCGGAACCGGGTGATGGTTTTTATTTAACTTCGAAGCGCGCAAATATCAGCCAGACGTCGCCATTGCCCTTGTTCTGCGACAGCCGAGGCACGTAAGATCCCATCAGCTTGGCGCCCTTGACGCCCAGCGAAACCACCGGCAAGGCGATCGGGAACGGGAAGCCGCCGAAATAATCCTGGCGGCTCATCATCATGGCGGTATAGCCGGCGCCGACTTCGACCGGCGTCTTGGGAACGTTCCAGATCCATTCATAGGCGTATCCAGCCATGATCTGCGGCTTGAAATGGGAGTCGCGGATTGCAAACAGATACAAAGATTCGTCATTGCCGTCGGCGTTGCGGATGGTGCGGCCGCCGCCCAGGCCCCAGGCCTTTTCATTCAGTTCTTCGATGCGTTCCTTGGTGTAGGTGTGGCGGCCGTGATAGGCGTAGCCCGACAGATACACTTCCATGTCGCCGTTTTCGACGATGTTGTCGAGACGGTTCTTGGTCTGCGAGAGGGTTTTGCTGAACCAGCCGGTGGTGTCCGGGGTTTCCTGGGCCTGGGCCGGGGCGGCCACGGCGACCAGTGCGGTAATGCAAGAGATCAAGGCAGTGTGCTTGAGGGCGGTAAAACGAGAAAAAATTGTCATAAGCGAAAGAGTCCTTTTACGGCGAGGTCGTACGGTAGACGTTGATCCTATGAACGTCAATGTTCCCGACCAAATTACTACTAATTAGTCGCCTGAGTGCTGTCTTTTTGATACGGTTTGTAACCGAACGTAAATTATTGCCTTGCCTGGCGCCAATTCAACGGTGGCTGGGAGGTGGAGAAATTGCTGCGCCAAGGATTGATATCGAGACCACCGCGCCGGGTATAGCGCGCATACACAGACAGCTTTTGTGGCCGACAGTTGCGCATCAGGTCCATAAATATGCGTTCCACGCACTGTTCGTGGAATTCATTGTGCTCGCGGAAGCTGATCAGGTACTTGAGCAGGCTCTCCTGGTCGATGGCGGCGCCGACGTAATGGATCTGCACGCTGCCCCAGTCCGGCTGGCCGGTGACCAGGCAATTCGACTTCAGCAGGTGCGATACCAGGGTCTCTTCCACCACAACCTGGTTCGGATCGCTTTTCAGCAGCGACGGATTCGGCTGGTATTCGTCCACTTCGATATCGAGCCGGTCCAGCAGCAAGCCTTGCGGTTCTTGCAGCTTGAGTTCGGAAAAGGCCTCGGCCGTGGTCAGGGCGACATGCACCGGCGCGCCGAAACCGGCCGATATGTCGGTGCGCAGCAGCTGCAGCAGCGCTTCCTTGTCCGCCAGCCTGGTCTGGTTGAAGGAATTGAGGTACAGCTTGAACGACTTCGATTCGATGATGTTGGGAGAATCCGCCGGCACCGTGAAAGTAGCGATCGCCACTTGCGGCTTGCCGCGCAGGTTGAGCCATGACACTTCGTACGCATTCCAGATATCGACGCCGAAAAACGGCAGCGTGCCGCTGACGCCGATTTCTTCGCGCTTGCCCAGGCGGGCAATCGGGAACAGCAGCGAAGGCTGGTACTGGGTCTGGTAGGCGGCGGGTTTGCCCAGCGGCGAGGCGTCGGGCGTGTTGGGGATAGTCATGGCTTCTGCTTGTGCTTAAAAGCAGTATTTTGCCAGATAAGCTGCCGCTCCCCGATATTCGCCGCCTGATGGCGCCTATCGGGAGCGCGGCCGGAAGCCTTAACCGAGGAACAGCTTGTAGACCGGATTGCTGCTTTCATCCCAATAGCGATAACCCAGGCTGGAGAGGAAAGTGCGGAAGATCTTCATCTCCTTTTTCGGCACCTGCAGGCCGACCAGGATGCGGCCGACGTCGCCGCCCTGGCTGCGGTAATGGAACAGGCTGATGTTCCAGTCGGGCGCCATCGAATTCAGGAAACGCATCAGGGCGCCCGGACGTTCCGGGAACTCGAAGCGGTACAGCAATTCGTTTTCCGCCAGCGGGCTCTTGCCGCCCACCAGGTGCCGCACGTGGACCTTGGCCAGTTCGTCATGGGTCAGGTCAAGCGTGCTGAAGCCGTGCTTCTCGAAATTCCTGGCGATCTGCGCGGCTTCTTCGCCGCTGGAAGTCTGCACGCCGACAAACACGTGCGCAATCTTTTCGTCGCTGATGCGGTAGTTGAATTCGGTGACGTTGCGCGGCCCCACCAGTTCGCAGAAGCGGCGGAAGCTGCCGAACTGTTCCGGGATGGTGACGGCGTACACGGCTTCGCGCAGCTGGCCGATGTCGGCCATTTCGGCGACGAAACGCAAGCGGTCGAAATTCATGTTGGCGCCGGAGGCAATCGTCACCAGGGTCTGGTCCTTGACCGGCTTGCGCGTAGCCTTGGCGCGTTCGACATAGGCCTTGGCGCCGGCCACCGCCAGCGCGCCGGACGGCTCCAGGATGCTGCGCGTATCCTGGAAGACATCCTTGATCGCGGTGCAGACGGCGTCGGTATCGACCAGGATCACTTCGTCGACATGCAGGCGCGCCAGGCGGAAGGTTTCCTCGCCGACCAGCTTGACCGCGGTGCCGTCGGCGAACAGGCCGACATCGGCCAGGGTGACGCGGCGGCCGCTCTTCAGGCTGCGCGCCATGGCGTCGGAATCGGTGGTCTGGACGCCGATGATCTTGATCTCGGGCCGCACCGCCTTGACGTAGGCGGCAATGCCGGCAATCAGGCCGCCGCCGCCTATCGGCACGAAAATCGCGTGGATGGGCCCGGCGTGCTGGCGCAGGATTTCCATGCCGATGGTGCCCTGGCCGGCGATCACGTGCGGATCGTCGAAGGGATGGACGAAGGTCAGCTTGAATTTCTTTTCCAGCGTCAGCGCGTGGTTGTAGGCGTCGGTGTAGGAGTCGCCGAACAGCACGACTTCGCCGCCGCGCGCCCGCACCGCGTCGACCTTGACCTGCGGCGTGGTGGTCGGCATCACGATCACGGCGCGGCAGCCGAGCTTGGCCGCCGACAGCGCCAGCCCTTGCGCGTGGTTGCCGGCCGAAGCGCAGATCACGCCGCGCTTGAGCTGGGCCGGAGTCAGGCTGGCCATCTTGTTGTAGGCGCCGCGCAGCTTGAAACTGAACACGCTTTGCACATCCTCGCGCTTGAAATAAATCTGGTTTCCAATACGCTTAGACAGCGTCGGCGCCAGTTCAAGAGGGGTTTCGACCGCGACGTCGTAGACGCGGGCGGTGAGGATCTTCTGCAAATAGTCTGTGGTCATGTCGTTGTCAAATTGGGGATGTCGAGCGCGCTCGACAACAGGATCAGGCCGGGAGAAACAGCGGATCATTATAATGGACGGCTTTTAATCGTCACCAGGTTTTGTCGGCCGCATGCCATTTATTCGCGTGCGGCCGGGTCTGCCGCCTTTCCGAATAGTTTCCCATGATCGAATCCGCTGTTTTATGGTTGCTCAAGACGCTCGCCGTGCCGACCGTCGGCCTGACTTCCGTCTTCATCATCAGTTTTGTCGCCGCCACCCTGCTGCCGCTGGGCTCCGAGCCGGCCGTGTTTGCCGTGATCAAGGCCAACGGCGCACTGTTCTGGCCGGTGATCCTGGTCGCAACCGCGGGCAATACGCTAGGCGGCGTGGTGGATTACTGGATGGGTTACGGCGCCAAGCAGGCGTTTGCCCGCGAGCGCGGCAGCGACTGGTTCGGCTGGCTGCAGCGTTACGGCGCCAAGACCATGCTGCTGGCCTGGGTGCCGGGCATAGGCGATCCGATCTGCACCCTGGGCGGCTGGCTCAAGCTGCCGTTCTGGCCTTGCGTGGCGTATATGGCGATCGGCAAGTTCGCGCGTTACGTGTTCGTGGTCTGGCTGCTGATGAACGTGCCGGACGGATTCTGGCGGCAAGTCGCGAGCTGGCTGGCGTGAGCCGGGAAAAGAACCTGCTGGATTTTTACATGGCATTATTATAGTATTTCCCCATAGAAACATTGGTTTGCAGGCTTCTTGGAAATCGAAATATTTCGAGGATAGAAAGCTATGCACAAACTGGATATCAGGGAGATTTGCGAGCGCATCGCGGTACAGGCGCCGTATTTTGCTTTCACAGAATTGCAGGGAGTGCCGAACCGGATGGTGAGCGGCACGTTCATGTCGGAGCAGCCGCTGGGTTTTGAAAACGGCCCGGTGGCTTCCGCCGAAATAGGCCGCCACCTGGCGATCCTGGGTTCTTGCGCGGCGGTGGCCTGGCAAGCCGCGCCGCAAATCTACTACCTGGCGACCAAGGCCCGCTACAGCAAGCTGCACGATGTGGCGCCGCGCGCCGCCGGCGCCAGCTTCCAGGCGAGCGCGGAAGTACTCGCCCACGACCGGCGTTCGCTGACCGCGCAAGCCATCGTCTCGGCGGAAAAGCCGTTTGCACACTTGTACTGCGAATACCAGGCGCTGTCGGAACAGTTGTTCCTGCGCCTGTTCAAGGATTACCGGGTGCCGTCTTCGCCGTGCGCCGGCAGTTCTCCTTACCGGCAGTCGGTGCAGCTGGATTTCGATGCGCCTGCAGGACAATCCATCGTTGCCCACAGCCCGCCGCTGGCGCCGGCCCGCTGCGCCGGCCACTTCCTGGATTATCCGGCCTGGCCGGTGGCGATGATCGTGCATACCGTGGCCCAGACCACCAGCCGGCTGTTGCACCATATCGTCGACAAGGAAGTCCGCTATACCGTGGTCAAGTGCAGCCTCTCGGCGCACCAGCTGGTGCCAGCCTGCGAGCCGCTGTCATTCCATACGCGCTGCGTTTCGGCGTCGGCCTACCTGTCGCACTACGTCTTTGAAAGCAAGGTGATGCGCAACGGCGAGATCGCCGCCGAGATAGCCACCGAACTGCGGGTTTGATCAGAGCGCCGAAAGGCCGGCCCAGAACATCGCCGGCGTGATCAGCAGCAGGATCAGGTAGGGCAGCATGCGCAATGGCCAGGCGCGCTGGCGCAGCAGGTAGGACATGCCGAAGTAGGGATTCCTGCGCGATAGGGAAACGGGTGTCATGGCTTGCCTCCGGGGTAGGGTGAATCAGCCTTTGCACTGGCCGTAGTCGGCCAATGTGCAGGAAATGCTGTCGAGGATTTCGCTGATGATTTCGCTAAACATGATGGCTCCTGAGGAAAGTGGGCATGGATGCATTGTAGTTAAAGACTATTGATATATAAAAATTGATTGTTTTTATTGATTTCATTGGGTTTGCCTATCCGCGGGCGCTCTGCGCCTTGCACTGCACAAATCGGCATCTTGCCCTCGTGATGCAGCGCGATAAGCTAAAATGCGAGTTCAGTAGCTGCAGTCAACTTTCATAGACCAATGAACGCCCCAGTCAAAATCCAGGCATTATTGTCAGACGCGCCACACGGCGCCGCTCCCACGCGCTTGCGCGAGATTCCTTATAACTACACCTCGTTTTCCGACCGCGAGATCGTGATCCGCCTGCTGGGCGAAGCATCCTGGCGCCTGCTCGACGAATTGCGCAGCAAGCGCCAGACCGGCCGTTCCGCCAGGATGCTGTATGAAGTGCTGGGCGATATCTGGGTAGTGCGGCGCAATCCGTATTTGCAAGATGACATGCTGGACAACCCGAAGCGCCGCCAGGCCCTGATTGATGCATTGCATCATCGGCTCAGCGAAGTCGACAAGCGCCGTATCGTCACCGACGAAGGCGATGCTGCCGGCGATGAAGAAGCGAAAAAACGCAGCGAGAATGTCGAAGCGCTGCTGGCCGCCGCACGCAAGGCGATCGCCGCCTTCGCCGACGAATTCCGCCAGACCTACGACCTGCGCAAGCGCGCCAACAAGATCCTGGGTCGCTACACTGCCAAGGACAACATCAAGTTCGACGGCCTGTCGCGCGTATCGCATGTGACTGACGCCACCGACTGGCGCGTCGAATACCCGTTCGTGGTGCTCACGCCCGACAGCGAAGATGAAATGGCCGGCCTGGTCAAGGGCTGCATCGAACTCGGCCTGACCATCATCCCGCGCGGCGGCGGCACCGGCTACACCGGCGGCGCGATTCCGCTGACGCCGTTGTCGGCGGTCATCAACACCGAAAAACTGGAACAGCTGGGCTCGGTCGAAATGGCCGTCCTGCCAGGGCTCGACAAAGAGTACGCGACGATCTATTCCGGCGCCGGCGTGGTCACCAAGCGCGTGTCCGACGCCGCTGAAAAAGCCGGTTTCGTGTTCGCGGTCGATCCGACTTCGGCCGAGGCGTCCTGCGTCGGCGGCAATATCGCCATGAACGCCGGCGGCAAGAAAGCCGTTTTGTGGGGCACCGCGCTCGACAACCTGGCGAGCTGGCGCATGGTCGACCCGAACGGCGACTGGCTGGACGTGACCCGTCTCGACCACAACCTGGGCAAGATCCACGACACGCCGCTGGCGCGTTTCCAGCTGGAATGGCGCCACCCGGCGGAGAAGGGCCGGCCGAGCGAAAAACCGTTCAAGACCGAGATCCTGGAAATCGCCGGCCGCGTATTCCGCAAGGAAGGCCTGGGCAAGGACGTCACCGACAAATTCCTGGCGGGTTTGCCGGGAATCCAGAAAGAAGGCTGCGATGGCCTGATTACCTCGGGGCGCTGGATCCTGCACAAGATGCCGAAGCATACGCGCACCGTCTGCCTGGAATTTTTCGGCCAGGCGCGCGATGCGATTCCGTCGATCGTCGAGATCAAGGACTTCCTCGATGCCGAAACCAGGAAGGGCGGCGCGATCCTGGCCGGCCTGGAGCACCTGGATGAGCGTTATTTGCGCGCGGTCGGCTACACCACCAAATCGAAGCGCGGCGTGCTGCCGAAGATGGCCTTGTTCGGCGATATCGTCGGCGACGATGAAAACGCGGTGGCGCAGGCGGCCTCGGAAGTGGTGCGCATGGCCAACAACCGGGTCGGCGAAGGTTTCGTCGCGGTCAGCCCGGAAGCGCGCAAGAAATTCTGGCTGGACCGTGCCCGCACGGCCGCCATCGCCAAGCACACCAACGCCTTCAAGATCAATGAAGACGTGGTGATTCCGCTCAACCGCATGGGTGAATACACCGACGGCATCGAACGCATCAATATCGAACTGTCGGCCAAGAACAAGCTGCAGCTGCTGGATGAATTGCGCGATTTCCTGCTCAAGGGCAATCTGCCGCTGGGCAAGGGCGACGACGCCGACGGCGACGACATCCCGGCCACCGAAATCCTGGAAGACCGCGTGCACCAGGCCGAGCAGCTGCTGGTCGAAGTGCAGGCGCGCTGGACTTACCTGCTGGCCAACCTGGACAAGCCGCTCAAGGATGCGAAAGACGAGCTGGCGGCGCTAGGGCTGGAAAAACTCGGCCTGGTGTTCGAGCAGCGCCTGTTGCAGCAGCCCGCCGCCACCGTGTTCGACGTGGTGCAGGACCGCACCGTGCGCGTGTCCTGGAAACAGGAAGTGCGCGCCTTGCTGCGCCAGATCTTCAACGGCGCTTCGTTCAAGCTGATCCTCGACGAGTGCAGCGCGATCCACAAGCGTGTCTTGCGCGGCCGCGTGTTCGTCGCCTTGCACATGCACGCCGGCGACGGCAACGTGCATACCAACCTGCCGGTCAATTCCGACCACTACGAAATGCTGCAGGATGCGCACGCCGCGGTGGCGCGCATCATGACCCTGGCGCGTTCGCTGGATGGCGTGATTTCTGGCGAGCACGGGATCGGCATCACCAAGCTGGAATTCCTGACCGAAGATGAAATCAAGGACTTCCGCAGCTACAAGCTGCGGGTCGATCCGGAAGGCCGTTTCAACAAGGGCAAGCTGCTCAACCTGCCCGGTTTCGAGGCTGACCTGAGCAATGCCTACACGCCGTCGTTCGGCCTGATGGGACACGAATCGCTGATCATGCAGCAAAGCGACATCGGCGCCATCGCCAACAGCGTCAAGGATTGCCTGCGCTGCGGCAAATGCAAGCCGGTGTGCGCCACCCACGTGCCGCGCGCCAACCTGCTGTACTCGCCGCGCAACAAGATCCTGGCGACCTCGCTGCTGGTGGAAGCCTTCCTGTACGAAGAGCAGACCCGGCGCGGCATCTCGATCAAGCATTGGGAAGAATTCGAAGACGTGGCCGACCACTGCACGGTCTGCCACAAGTGCGTCACGCCATGTCCGGTCGACATCGATTTCGGCGACGTCTCGATGAACATGCGCAACCTGCTGCGCAAGATGAACAAGAAATCGTTCAATCCCGGCACCACGGCCGCCATGTTCTTCCTGAACGCCACCGATCCGGCCACCATCAACATGACGCGCAAGGTCATGACCGACTGGGGTTTCAAGGCGCAGCGCCTGGGCAACGACATACTGAAGAAATTCGCCAAGAAGCAGACCAAGAAACCGCCTGCCACGGTCGGCAAGGCGCCGGTCAAGGAGCAGGTGATCCACTTCATCAACAAGAAGATGCCGGGCAACCTGCCGAAGAAGACCGCGCGCGCCTTGCTGGATATCGAAGACGACAAGATCGTGCCTATCATCCGAGATCCGAAGAGCACCACCGCCGATACCGAAGCCGTGTTTTATTTCCCGGGCTGCGGTTCCGAGCGGCTGTTCTCGCAAGTCGGCCTGGCCACGCAGGCGATGCTGTGGCAGGTCGGCGTGCAGACCGTGCTGCCGCCGGGCTACCTGTGCTGCGGTTATCCGCAGCGCGGTTCGGGCGATTTCGACAAGGCCGAGAAGATCATCACCGACAACCGCGTGCTGTTCCACCGCATGGCGAATACCCTGAATTACCTCGACATCAAGACCGTGATCGTTTCCTGCGGCACTTGCTACGACCAGCTGCAGGGCTACCAGTTCGACAAGATCTTCCCGGGTTGCCGCATCATCGATATCCACGAATACCTGCTGGAAAAGAATCTCAAGCTGGAAGGAGTCAGCGGCACGCGCTACATGTACCACGACCCTTGCCACAGCCCGATGAAGCTGCAGGATCCGATGAAGACGGTGAATGCGCTCATCACCACCGACAGCGGGACCAAGATCGAGAAGAACGAGCGTTGCTGCGGCGAGTCCGGCACCTTCGGCGTGAGCCGTCCGGATGTCTCGACCCAGGTCCGTTTCCGCAAGGAAGAAGAGATGAACAAGGGCGCGGACAAGCTGCGCGCCGACGGTTTCGGCGGCGACGTCAAGATCCTCACGTCCTGCCCGTCTTGCCTGCAAGGGCTGTCGCGCTACAACGACGATTCCGGCACTACCGCGGACTACATCGTGGTCGAGATGGCGCGCCACCTGCTGGGCGAGAACTGGCTGCCTGACTACGTCGCACGCGCCAACAACGGCGGCATCGAACGGATCCTGGTGTGACCATGACAGCACATGCCGTCGATTGCGAACTGTGCAGCAGCGACGGTGGGGAAATTCTCCACCGCGCCGAAAAATTCCGCGTGGTGCTGGTCGACGACGCCCGGTATCCGGGCTTCTGCCGTGTCGTCTGGCAACGCCATGTCAAGGAAATGACGGACCTGTCGGCTGCCGACCGCGCGCTGTTCATGGATGCGGTATGGACGGTGGAGACCGTGGTGCGCAATATCATGCAGCCGGAAAAGATCAACCTGGCTTGCCTCGGCAACATGACGCCGCACCTGCACTGGCATGTGATCCCGCGCTACCTGGACGATGCGCATTTCCCCAGCCCGGTGTGGGCCACGGCCCAGCGCCAGACGGCGCCGGCAGTGCTGGAGCAGCGGCAGGCATTGCTGAGCGCGCTGCGCTCGGCGGTTTCAGAGCAGTTTTAACCTTACCCATTCAATCCCATGACCGGCTCCAAACAATCAGCGCCCGCACCTGTACCGGTGTCGTTCACAGTGCATAAACAGTCGTGCAAGCTGGAAGTCGCCTTCGACGACGGCGCGGTGTTTTCGCTGCCGTTTGAACTGATGCGCGTGTATTCGCCTTCCGCCGAAGTCAGCGGCCATGGCCCCGGACAGGAAGTGCTGCAGACCGGCAAGCGCAACGTCGAAATGGCGGCGCTCGATCCGGTCGGCAATTACGCCGTCAAGCCGACGTTTTCGGATGGCCACGTCAGCGGCATTTATACCTGGGCCTACCTGTACAAACTGGGACGGGACCAGGAGGCGATGTGGGAAGACTACCTGCAGCGCCTTGAAGCCGCCGGCCATACCCGGGAATCCGGCCGCGACCTGCCGATGACAGCCAAGGCCGCAGGCGGCCACGGTTGCGCATAAGCCAGGCGCATTCCGTCTTTGCCAGACCCGGCGGCTTGCGTCGTCAAGAGTTGCCGGCGTTCCTTGCCTTGATTCCCATCTCGCGCAGCGCGTCGCCGATCGCAAGCACCGCCTGCCGCATTTCCTCCGCACCGATAGAACCGATGCAACCCACGCGGAAAGTCTCGGCCTGGGTCAGCTTGCCTGGGTACAGGATGAAGCCTTTGTCGCGTACCCGGTTATAGAAATCCTTGAATTCGTAATTGGCGCTGTTCGGCGCGTGCATCGTGACGATGATGGGCGCCTGGATTTTTGCCGGCAGAAACTGGATCAGCCCCAGCTCGCGCATGCCCGCCATCAGGGTGTCGTAATTTTTTGTATAGCGCGCCAGCCGGGCCGGCTGGCCGCCTTCCGCAAAAAACTGGTTCAGCGCCGCGTGGAAAGCCACCACGATGTGGGTCGGCGGCGTGAAGCGCCATTGCGTGGTTTTTTCCATGTAGGTCCATTGATCGTGCAAATCGAGCGACAGCGACCTTGAATTGCCTGCGCTTTTTTCCAATACGCTCTTGCGGACAATCACGAAACCCATGCCCGGCGGTCCTTCAATGCATTTGCCGCTGGCCGCGATCAGCGCATCGAAACTGATTTTCGTTGCATCGATTTCCAGCGCGCCGAAAGAACTCATGGCGTCGATGATCAGGCTCTTCTTGTGCTGCGCCGCCACTTCGGCGATTTCATGCAGGGGATTGAGGATGCCGGTGCTGGTTTCGCAGTGGATCACGCCGATGTGCGTGATGCTGCGGTCGTTGCCCAGGGCGCGCTCGACATCGGCGCCGGTGGTCGGCACGTCCTCGGCGGTTTCCAGCACGGACACCTGGCGTCCCATCATCTCGACGATTTTCGCCATGCGCTTGCCGTAGGCGCCGTTGATCAGCACCAGCATGTGGCCGTTGCGCGGCAGCAGGGTGTTGATCGCCGCTTCTATCGAGAACGTGCCGCTGCCTTGCATCGGCACGCACACATGGCTGTCGTGGGCGTTGGCGATATCCAGCAGCTGCTTGCGCACCTTGCCGGTGATGGCGTTGAACGAGGCATCCCATGAACCCCAGTCCTGCAGCATGGCGCTCTTGGTGGCGAGCGAGGTGGTCAGTGGTCCGGGAGTCAGAAGAATCGGGTCGCGGCTTTGCAGGCTCATGATATTTCCTTTAGTCTGTTGCGGATGTTGGTTGTGGTGTGAATATGTTCAGGCCCGGCGCCAGCTTTGCGCCTTCTTCAGCAATACGCGCGTGGCCAATGCGTACAGGATGCAGACGATGGCGGAGGTCAGCACGATCAGCGTTCCCATCGCCGCCGCCGGGCCGATCTTGCCCTCAGCTTCCAGGTTCAGCAGCGCCACCGAAGCCAGCGTGGTGTCGGGAGAGTAGAGGAACACTACCGCCGAAATGGTGGTCATGGCGTTGATGAACAGGTAGCGTCCTATGTCCAGGATCGCCGGCAGGCAGACTGGCACCGTCACCCGCAGGAAAGTTTTATAGAAAGGCACCTTGAGCGATGCCGACACCGCTTCGAACTCGTTGTCGATCGCCTTCAGGGCGGTGACCGCGGTCAGGTAGCTGGAGGTGAAGTAGTGCACCACGGTCGACAGCACCAGGATGGCCATGCTTTGGTACAGGAAATGCAAAGGATTGCCGGGATAGTTGAAGAACATGATGTAGCCCAGGCCCAGCACCAGTCCCGGCACACCCATCGGCAGCATGGCCAGCAACCGGATCACCGGCCGCGCGGCTTCCATGCCGCGCGTCTTTTCCACCAGGTAGGCGCTGCCGAAAATCAGCGCTATGCCGCTGGCGACCACGTATGCCGCCAGCCGCAGGCTGTTGAAATACGATTCCAGGATGCCGTCCTGCACCAGGCCGAAATAATAGTGGTCCCACACCAGCGCCAGGTTGTAAGGCCAGAGCTTGATGAACGAGGTATACACCGCCATGCCCAAGACCGCTAGCAGCAACAGGCAGACCAGTGCGCAATAGCCGAACATCAAGGCGTCGAACAGGCGATGGCGCTTGGGCGCGAACGGCACGGCGCGCGCCGACAGCTGCGATTGCAGCTTGCGCCGTATGGCGAAGTCGATGGCGAACGCCATCAGCGCCGGCAACAGCAGCAGCAGGCTGACCACGGCGCCCTTGTTGAAGTTCTGCTGGCCGATGACCAGCTGGTAGACGTCGATGGCCAGTACGTTGAAATCGCCGCCGATCACTTTGGGCACGCCGAAATCGTTGACCGTGAAAGTAAACACCACCAGCGCCGCGCTGATCAGGCCGTACTTGGCGCCGGGCAGGGTGATGGTCCAGAATTTGCGCAGGCGGCTGGTGCCGAGCGATTCGGCCACTTCATACAGGCGGCCATCCGCCAGCGACAATGCAGTAATCAATATCATCAGCGCGTGCGGGAACACCGCATAACATTCGCTGATGACGATGCCGATCGGGCCATAGATGGAGGCGCCGCCCAGCAAGCCTTTCAGCGCGCCCTGGGTGCCGAACCATTGCACGAACGAGATCGCCGCCAGCAGCGACGGCGCCAGGATCGGGATCAGCGACAGGGTGCGGAACAGGCGCTTGAACGGCATCATGCTGCGTGTCAGCGCATAGGCGAAAGTGAAGGCCGCCGGAATCACCAGCAGCGTCACCGAGACCGCGATGAAAAGGGTATTGAGCACCGATTGCCGCAACGCCGGCGTGGCCATGTATTCGCTGAACTGGCGCAAGCCGGCAAACGTCCCGTCCCGGTCTTGCACGCTCTGCACCAGGATCATCAGCACCGGCATCAGCAGGAATACCGCGAGCCCGGCGCAGACCAGCAACAGCAGGCCGTGCGCGATGCGTTCATGCCAATGGCTCTGCCTGCGGCCGGCCGCGGCATGGCTGATTTCGCCAGCCGCCGCCGACATCATGCCGAGCGCGCCGGCCGGCCTGCTCATGCCGCCACCGCCTGCGCCTGGCCGTCGTCCCGGTAGACGCGGATGCGCTCCGGCAGCAAGCCGTAGCGCAGCTTGCTGCCCACCTGCAGCCCCAGCTCCTTCAGCAGGTTGAGCGACATCGACGCCACTACCGGCTGCTGCTCCATGCCCTCCAGCACGACCGTCAGGTAACTGAAGGCGCCCAGGAATTCGATTTTCTTCACTTCCGCCATGGCATGGTTGCGGGTGCGCTGCTCGACGCCGCGGGCGACAAAATCTTCCGGCCGCAAATACATTTTCACCGGCTGGCCGGCGGCAATGTGGTCGACCCGCGATTCGCAATGAAAATCCAGCTTGCCGATGCGGAAACGGCCGTCGCCCAGCGAAATGCCGCGCAGGATGTTCACCTTGCCGACGAACGAGGCGACAAACGGCGACCCCGGCTGCAGGTAGATCTCTTGCGGGCTGCCGCATTGTTCGATGACGCCGTGGTTCATCACCACGATACGGTCGGCCATGGTCAGGGCTTCTTCCTGGTCGTGGGTGACCATGATGGTGGTCACGCCCAGTCGCTGCTGCAACTGGCGGATTTCGCTGCGCAAGCGCACCCGCTCCAGAGCATCCAGCGCGGACAGCGGCTCGTCCAGCAACAGCAGCCCGGGCGAAGTCGCCAATGCCCGCACCAGCGCGATCCGCTGCTGCTGGCCGCCGGACAGCTGCCCGGGAAATTTCTTGCCGCTGTCCGGCAGGCCGGCCAGCGTCAGCAGTTCCTGCACCCGTGCGGCCGTGGCGCTGCGGTCCTGGCGGCGGTTCACCAGGCCGTAGGCGACATTGTCGGCGATGCTCAGGTTGGGAAACAGGGCGTAAGACTGGAACACGATGCCGTAGTCGCGCTTGATCGGCGCCAGCCAGGAGATATCCTTGCCGCCCTGGACGATGCGCCCCCGGTTCTGGCTTTCAAGGCCGGCGATGATGCGCAGCAGGGTAGTCTTGCCGCAGCCGGACGGCCCCAGGAAGCAGACGAATTCGCCTTCGCCGACAGTCAGGTTGATGTCGTGCAGCGCATGGAAGCTGCCGAACGATTTCGAGATGTTTTCAAGCGTCAGGTAAGGCTTGGACGCCAGACAGGGATTCTGCTGAGACATGATGGCTGCTCTCCTGGTTGATCGCGGATGGTCCGGCCTTACTTCTTTTCGGCCTTGGCGTTGTAGCGCGTGCCCCATTCAGCCAGGATCCGCTCGCGGTTCTTGGCGGACCAGTTGAAGTCGTTAGGCGCGATCAGCAGTTTTTCGTAATTGTCCGGGATCCCTTCCACTTTCTTGGCGATGCCGGGATAGGCGACGATGGCCCACCAGTTGGCGCTGACCTGGTTGGCTTCCTTGCTGCTCATCCAGTCCACCAGTTTTTGGGCCGCGGCCAGGTTCTTGGTGCCCTTCATGATGCCGCTGGCTTCGACATCCCAGCCCAGGCCTTCCTTGGGGAAAATCAATTCGACCGGAGCGCCGCTGCGTTTCACCTGGTGGCCGCGGAATTCGAATGAAATGCCGATCGGGAATTCGCCGGTGCCGGCCATGGTGCAGGGTTTGGAGCCGGAATGGGTGTATTGGGCAATGTTCTGGTGCAGCGCATCCATGTACTGCCAGCCTTTGGCTTCGCCGAACATCTGTAGCCAGGCGGTGACGTCGAGATAGCCGGTGCCGCTGGAAGCCGGGTGCGGCATGACGATCTGGCCCTTATAGATCGGCTTGGCCAGGTCGGCCCAGCTGGCGGGTTTGGGCAGGTTCAGCTTCTTGGCCTCGATTGTGTTGAAGCAGACGGTGGCGCCCCAGACATCCATGCCGACCCAGTTCGGCGGCCGGGCGCTGTCGACATAAGCCGGGTTCAGCTGCTTCATGCCGCTCGGCTCGTAGGGCAGCAGCATGCCTTCCTGGCCCAGCAGCGCCAGGCTGGTGGCGGCCAGGCCGACCACGGCGTCGGCTTGCGGGTTGTTCTTTTCCGCCAGCAGCTTGGCGGTGACGACGCCGGTCGAGTCGCGCACCCAGCGGATCTCTACCGTCGGGTTGGCTTTCTCGAAACCGTCCTTGTACTGTTTCATGGCGTCGGTTTCCAGCGCGGTATACACCAGCAGCGCGGTTTTGGTCTGGGCATGGCTGCTGCCTGCCGCCAGCATGAAGCCGGCGCCGAGCACGGCAGCGGTCGCCCCGGCTGCTGCGCCGGCGCGCAGGATTCGTGCAAATTGCTGTTTCATTGTCATCTCCTCAGATGGTGAGCAAATCTTCCACTGCTGCCGATATTGAAACCTGGTCAAGCTTTTGTGCATCGCCACTTTTTTCGTGGCTTTTTATTGCATCATGTTTTATGTATTTTGTTGACAATCTACACGTGCTTGAATTAAAGTGCAATCACCAACTCGAAAAAAAGATCCGCCATGACCACCAACCGCACCATGAACACCATCGCCCTGGTCCAGAAAAACTCGCTGCCTTCCTTGGTGCAGAAAGAGCTGGAGCGCATGATCCTGACAGGCGACCTGGTCGCCGGCGACAAGCTCAACGAAGTTTCGCTGGCGGAAATGCTGGGCGTGTCGCGCGGCCCGGTGCGCGAGGCTTTTCGCGCGCTGGAAGAGGCGGGCCTGGTGCAGCAGGAAAAAAACTGCGGCGTGTTCGTGCGCCAGATTTCGGTCGAAGAAGCCGACGAGATTTATGAGGTGCGGGCGGCGCTGGATGAATTGATCGGCCGCAAGCTGGCGGCGGCCATCAAGCCGGCCCAGGTGCAGGAGCTGCGCACGCTGCTCGATCGCATGGACGGCATGGTGACGCTGGGCGACGTCGACGGCTACCTGAAACTGAACCTGGCCTTCCATGATGCGCTGGTGCAGTTCACCGCCAACAAGAAGCTGCTGCATACCTACCGCCGCCTGGTCAACGAGCTCAACCTGTTCCGCCGTTCGGCGCTGGCGCAAAAGGGCAGCCTGCCGACCTCGACTACCGAACACCACAAGATCGTCGACGCCATCGCCGCCGGCGATCCGCAAGCCGCCGGCGACATCATGCGCGAACACGCGGTGGCCGGACGCAACCGCATGCACAAGGCGCAGGCAAAAGCTGCCTCGGCCGCGCCGATCACCCTGAAGTAAAACCAACGAGCCAGTCTGACTTACAGCGAAGGCAATGCCATGTCCGATACCAAAACCCTGAGCGGATCTTTCAACATCAACGGCCGCCGTTATCCATCGATGCAGCAGCCGCTGGTGGTGGTTTGCGTCGACGGCTGCGAACAGGAATACATCAACCAGGCGATCCAGGCCGGCGTCGCGCCGTTCCTGAAAAAGATGGCGGAGCAGGGCACGGTGTTGAGCGCCGACTGCGTAGTGCCGAGTTTCACCAATCCGAACAACCTGTCGATCGTGACCGGGGTGCCGCCGTCGGTGCACGGCATCTGCGGCAACTACTTCTACGACCTGGAAACCAGGCAGGAAGTGATGATGAACGACGCCAAGTACCTGCGCGCCGCCACCATCCTGGCCACCTTCGCCGACGCCGGCGCCAAGGTTGCTGTGGTGACCGCCAAGGACAAGCTGCGCGGCCTGCTTGGCCACAAGATGCGCGGCATCTGCTTTTCCGCGGAAAAAGCCGACCAGGCCACGCTGGAACAGAACGGCATAGAAAACCTGCTGGAGCTGGTCGGCATGCCGTTGCCGTCGGTGTACAGCGCCGAACTGTCCGAGTTCGTGTTCGCCGCCGGCGTCAAGCTGCTGGCCAGCGAACGGCCGGACATCATGTACCTGTCGACCACCGACTACATCCAGCACAAATACGCCCCCGGCACACCCGGCGCCAATGCCTTCTACGCCATGATGGACCATTACCTGACCCAGCTCGATGCACTGGGCGCGGTGATCGGCCTGACCGCCGACCACGGCATGAACGCCAAGACCGACAGCGCCGGCAACGCCAACGTGGTGTATCTGCAGGACGTGCTGGACGCCAAGGTTGGCGTCGAGAAAACCCGCGTCATCCTGCCGATCACCGATCCTTACGTGGTGCACCACGGCGCGCTCGGTTCCTACGCGACTGTCTATCTAGGCGCAGCCTCGAACGCCGCCGAGATCGCCGACAAGATCCGCGCCATCCCCGGCATCGAACTGGTGCTCACACGCGAACAGGCGGCGCAGCGTTTCGAGCTGCCGCCGGACCGCATCGGCGACCTGGTGGTGGTCAGCGAACGCCTGACCGTGATCGGCACCGCCGCCAGCCGCCACGACCTGTCCGAACTGAAACTGCCGCTGCGTTCGCACGGCGGCATTTCCGAACAACGGGTGCCGCTGATGTTCAACCGCAAGCTGAGCGCGATCCCGGCCGATCACCGGCTGCGCAATTTCGATGTGTTTTTCCTGGCGATGAACAATACCCAATAAATTTTTTCCACGCTGACCGACAGATCTGAGGACATGATGCTGACCGAATTGAGCAAGCTCAAGCAAGGCGAGCCTTTACACCAAGAGATGCGGATTGCCGGCAAGCTGGTCGGCAATCCGCGCCGCATAGAAATCCGCAATCCATTCAATGGCGCGCTGGTCGGTTCGGTGCCGAAAGCCACGGTGGAAGACATCCGCCAAGCGTTCCAGGCGGCGCGCGCCTTTCGTTCGCCGCTGACGCGCTATGAGCGCTCGCGCATCATGTTGCGCACTGCGGAACTGCTGCGCGCCAATACCGATGCGATTTCCGACCTGATCACGGCGGAAGCCGGCCTGTGCAAGAAAGACAGCCTGTATGAAGTCGGCCGCGCCTGCGACGTATTCGTGTTCGCCGCCAACCAGGCGCTGGTGGATGATGGCCAGGTGTTTTCCTGCGACCTGACGCCGCACGGCAAGCAGCGCAAGGTCTATACCTTGAAAGAACCGTTGCTGGGCGCGATTTCGGCGATCACGCCGTTCAACCATCCGCTCAACCAGGTCGCGCACAAGGTTGCGCCGTCGATCGCCACCAACAATCGCATGGTGCTCAAGCCGACCGAAAAAACGCCGTTGTCGGCGCTGCTGCTGGCGGATATCCTGTACGAAGCTGGCCTGCCGCCGGAAATGTTCTCGGTGGTCACCGGCGATCCCGCTGAAATCGCCGATGAAATGCTGACCAATCCCGATGTCGACCTGGTGACCTTCACCGGCGGCGTGCCGATCGGCAAATACATCGCCGGCAAAGCGGTCTACAAGCGCCAGGTGCTGGAGCTGGGCGGCAACGATCCGATCATCGTGATGGAAGACGCCGACCTGGAGGAGGCGGCGACGTTGGCGGTTTCGGGTTCGTACAAGAATTCCGGCCAGCGCTGCACGGCGATCAAGCGCATGATCGTGCACCAGGCGGTGGCCGATGAATTCGTCGAGCTGCTGGTCAGCAAGACCAAGGCCGTCAAATACGGCGATCCGATGGATCCGCACAACGACATGGGCACCGTGATCGACGCCCGCTCCGCCAGCGCCTTTGAAGCCAAGGTCAAGGACGCCCAGCAGCACGGCGCCAAGCTCCTGTTCGGCAATGTGCGCGACGGCGCGCTGTACTCGCCGACCGTGCTCGACCATGTGCCGGCCGATTGCCGGCTGGTCGCGGAAGAAACCTTCGGCCCGGTGTCGCCCGTGATCCGCTGCACAGATATCGCCGACGCCATCCGCATCTCGAATTCGACGCCCTACGGCTTGTCGTCCTCGGTCTGCACCAACCGCCTCGATTACATCACCCGCTTTGTGCGCGAACTGCAGGTCGGCAGCATCAACGTGCGCGAAGTGCCCGGCTATCGCCTGGAGCTGACGCCGTTCGGCGGCATCAAGGATTCCGGCCTGGGCTACAAGGAAGGCGTGCAGGAAGCAATGAAGAGTTTCTGCAACACGAAAACCTATTCCCTGCCTTGGAATTGAACCGGAGCTGAACCTATGCTGACCATTCCGCAAATCTGCGAACTGTTCGAACGCGGCGGCCACCAGATGTACAGCGGCGAGCCGGTCAGCCAGCTCGAGCATGCGCTGCAGTCGGCAACGCTGGCCGAGCAGGCCGGGGCCGCGCCGGAACTGGTCTGCGCCGCCTTGCTGCACGATCTCGGGCATTTGCTGAACCCGCAAGGCGAGACGCCTTCTGCCCGCGGCGTCGACGATACCCATCAATATTTCGCGATACCGTATCTGCGCGGCTTGTTCAGTCCGGCAGTACTGGAGCCGATCCGCCTGCATGTCGACGCCAAGCGCTACCTGTGCGCGACAGATGCCGGTTATTGGAGCCGCCTTTCAGACGACTCCAAGCGCAGCCTGGAATTGCAGGGCGGCGTGTTTTCCGCCGCCGATGCGGCGCAATTCATTGCCCGTCCTTATGCCGCCGACGCCGTCAGCCTGCGCCTGTGGGACGACCAGGCCAAGGTGAAAGGCATGGCGACGCCCGACCTGCAGTATTTTTTCAAGCTGATGTCGGCCTGTGCCTTGGCAGCTGCTTGACCGTTGCCGTTACCCATTGAGGATAGCTGACCCATGCGCCCATTCTGGCTTGAAGATGCACTGTTCGCCGACGGCGAGCTGGCCCCCGCGCTGCAAGGCCAGCAAAAGGCCGACGTCGGCATCGTCGGCGGCGGCTTCACCGGCCTGTGGACCGCGATCCAGCTCAAGCAGCAGGATCCGGCGCTGGACATCGCCATCATCGAAAGCGACCTGTGCGGCGCCGGCGCCAGCGGCCGCAACGGCGGTTGCCTGCTGACCTGGTCCACCAAGTTCTTCACCTTGCGCCGCCTGTTCGGCGAAGCCGAAGCGGTGCGCCTGGTGAAGGCTTCGGAGGCGGTGGTCGACCACATCGGCAATTTCTGCCACGAGCACAAGATCGATGCCGAGTTCCGCCAGGACGGCACCTTGTATACCGCTACTACCCGGGCGCAACTGGGAGTGCTGGACCCGGTGCTGCAGGAATTGCAGCGGCAGGGCATCAGTTCCTATCATGAGCTGCCTGACGCGGAAGTGCAGCGCCGCTCCGGCTCCGCGCGTAACCTTGCCGGAGTGTTTTCGCCGATGGCGGCGACGGTGCATCCGGGAAAACTGGTGCGCGGCCTGCGCCGCGTAGCGCTGGAGATGGGCATACGGATCTACGAAAGGACGCCGATGCTGTCGTTCGCGCCCGGCGCCACAGTCACGTTGCAGACGCCGGCAGGCAGCCTGCAGGCCGGCAAGATGGTATTGGCGATCAACGCCTGGATGGCCAGCCGCTTTCCGCAATTTGAGCGTACCCTGGCGGTGGTCTCCAGCGACATGGTGATCACGGAGAAGTGCCCCGAGCTGCTGCAGCGCATCGGTTTGACGGACGGCGTGTCGGTGCTCGATTCGCGCACTTTCGTGTTCTATTACCGCACTACCGAAGACGGCCGCCTGATGCTCGGCAAGGGCGGCAACACCTTCGCCTGGCGCGGCCGCATCCTGCCGGTATTCGACCAGCGCTCGCCTTATGAGCAGCAGCTCAAGCACAGCCTGCACGAATTTTTCCCGGCGCTGGCCGGCGTGCCGATCACCGCCAGCTGGAACGGCCCGTCCGACCGTTCGGTCACCGGCTTTCCTTTCTTCGGACGGCTCAACGGCATGCCGAACGTGTTCTACGGCTTCGGTTATTCAGGCAACGGCGTCGGCCCCAGCTACATGGGCGGGCAACTGCTGTCGTCGCTGGTGCTGGGCCTCGACAATGCCTGGAGCCGCAGTCCGCTGGCAGCCGGCCCGCGCGGCCAGTTCCCGCCGGAGCCGCTGCGCTACATCGGTTCATTGGTGGTGCGCGACGCTATCCGGCGCAAGGAACTGGCGGAAGACCAGGACCGCAAACCCTGGCTGCTGGACCAGATGCTGAGCAAGCTGGCGAATGCGGCGGGCAAGGCAGACAAGGCATGATTGCCTGAGTGTCATGCAAAGCCGGCTCCAGCCGGCGAGAAACAGCGCATAGTTTATTTGGCAAGCCGAGCACGCAGCGGCCGGACTTGTATAATGTAAGCCTGCCAAAACAAGCTTGCCACCATGACCAACACCACGCATTTCGGTTATAAAACCGTCTCCGAGGACGATAAAGTCCACAAAGTCGCTGAAGTTTTCCACTCGGTCGCACCCAAATACGATGTCATGAACGATCTGATGTCGGCCGGCTTGCATCGGGTCTGGAAAATTTTCACGATCGCCCAGGCGGCGATCCGTCCCGGCTTCAAGGTGCTGGATATTGCCGGCGGCACCGGTGACCTGGCCAAGGCTTTCGCCAAGCGCGCCGGGCCGACCGGCGAAGTGTGGCTGACCGACATCAACGAGTCGATGCTGCGCGTGGGCCGCGACCGCCTCTTGAATAACGGCCTGTCCACCCCCACCTTGCTGTGTGACGCGGAGAAATTGCCATTCCCCGACAATTATTTCGATCGGGTATCGGTGGCCTTCGGCTTGCGCAACATGACGCACAAGGACGCCGCGCTGGCAGAGATGCGGCGCGTATTGAAGCCGGGTGGCAAGTTGCTGGTGCTGGAGTTCTCGAAAGTGTGGGAGCCGCTGAAAAAACCTTACGACGTGTATTCGTTTTCCGTGTTGCCCTGGCTGGGCAAGAAAATCGCCAACGATTCTGAAAGCTACCGCTACCTGGCCGAATCGATCCGCATGCACCCTGATCAGGACACCCTGAAGCAGATGATGACGGATGCCGGCCTGGCGCGGGTGGAGTATTTCAATTTAACTGCCGGTGTGGCGGCCTTGCATACCGGCATAAAACTGTAGGAGCTCGCATGAAGAGATTTTTGCTGGTGTTGCTGATGGTCGCAACCACCTTGTCGCTGACAATATCGAACGCCGACGCGCGCCGCCTGGGCGGCGGCGGTTCGTTCGGCAAGCAGTCGTCCGGGGTTTCGCGCCAGGCGCCGAGCCAGCCGACGCAGAATTTCGGCAGCGCCAACCAGGCTCGTCCGGCCACGCCGGCCGCCACGCCGCAGGGCGTTCCGCCCAAGCCGGCCAGCCCATGGAAGGGCATCCTCGGCGGCGCGTTGCTGGGCCTCGGCCTGGGCGCCCTGATGTCGCATTTCGGCATGGGCGGCGCATTCGGTTCTTTCCTGATGATGGCGCTGTTGGCGGTCGCAGTGATCTTTGTTGTGCGATTGCTAATGCGCAAAAGCAGCAACACGCCGGCGCCGGCGGCTTATTCCGGCGCGAATTCGCCGGCAGCCGGTTTTGACAGCAATTCGTCCGGCTTTACGCCTGAAATCGGCTCGCGCATCAACTCGGGTCCTTCGTTCCAGTCCTCGGCACCGGCGGGGCACAGCGCACCTTGGGGCATTCCCGACGATTTCGACGTGCCGGGTTTCGTGCGCAGCGCCAAGACCTACTTCATCCGCCTGCAAGCCGCCTGGGACAAGGCTGATATCAACGATATCCGCGAATTCACCACGCCTGAAATGTTCGGCGAACTGCGCCTGCAGCTGCAGGAACGCGGCGCATCGCCCAACAACACCGATGTGGTGCAGCTGGACGGCGAGCTGATGGGCATTGAAACCATCGGCAACGATTACCTGGCCAGCGTCAAGTTCACCGGCCTGATCAAGGAAGTGCCGGAAGCGTCGGCGGAACCGTTCACCGAAGTCTGGAACCTGTCCAAGCCGCAAACCGGACAGGGCGGCTGGGTTCTGGCGGGGATTCAACAGGTCAATGCATAAATGCCAAGGCTGTAGCAGGCTTTGAGCCTGACAAACTGATAAACTTGGGACCGCCCGTGAATAATCACGGGCGGTTTTATTTTATTAATCCTGAATTCAGCAATTTATCGCTCGCTTACATTTAAACAGCAGCATGACTTCCCCAATCAATTTTGTCCCGATCACCGCCGCCGTCAATCATCTGCTGGCGCAAGAACCGTGGGCGCAACGCATCCTGGCGGCGCATGCCGACAAGGTCGCCTGCTTCGACGGCGGCGCCGTCAAGCTGAGCTGGCAGGTCAGCGCCGACGGCCTGCTGCAGGCACCGTCGCCGGACGCGCCTGTGAATGTCACCATCCGCGTCAACCCGGCCGACCTGCCGCTGATTGCGCAGAACCGGGAACGCGCATTTTCCTACGTGAAGATCGAGGGCGACGCCGATTTCGCCAACGCCATCTCGCAAGTCAGCCAGGGTTTGCGCTGGGACGCCGAGCACGACCTGAGCAAGCTGGTGGGCGATATCGCTGCCGTGCGTCTGGTCGCCGGCGGCAAGGCGCTGGCGGCCGGCGCGCTGGCTACCCACAAGAAGCTGGCGGAAAATATCGCCGAATATTTCCTGGAAGAGCAACCGATGCTGGTGCGGCCGCAGGCGGTGTCCGACTTTACGAATGATGTCACCAGGCTGCGCGACGACCTGGAACGACTCGCCAAACGCATCAACAAACTGAAGACCTCATGATCCTGAAATTCCTGCGCCTGTTTAAAATCGTCCGTGTCGCCGTGCGTTACGGCCTGGACGATATCGCCATGTCGGGTTTCGACACGCCGCGCATCTCCAAGCTGATCGATACCTTGATTTTCTGGCGCGACATTTCAGCGCCGCGCGGCGAACGCCTGCGCATGGCGCTGGAAGAGCTGGGGCCGATTTTCGTCAAGTTCGGCCAAGTGCTGTCGACCCGCCGCGACCTGCTGCCGGGCGACATGGTGGACGAACTGTCGCGCCTGCAGGACCGGGTGCCGCCTTTCAGTTCCGAGCTGGCGATCGCGCAGATCGAAAAATCGCTGAAAGCCCATCCGGACGACCTGTTCGCCAGTTTCGAGCGGGAGCCGGTAGCCTCGGCCTCGATCGCCCAGGTGCACTTCGCCACGCTGAAGAACGGCAAGGAAGTGGCGGTCAAGGTGCTGCGGCCGGGCATGAAAAAGTCGATCGATGAAGACGTCGCGCTGATGCACATCGCCGCCGGCCTGGTGGAAAAACTGTGGGCCGACGGCCGCCGCCTGAAGGCGCGCGAAGTGGTCGGCGAATTCGACAAATACTTGCACGACGAACTGGACCTGATGCGCGAAGCCGCCAACGGCAGCCAGCTGCGCCGCAATTTCGCCAGTTCCGACTTGCTGGTGGTGCCGGAAATGTACTGGGACTACTGCTCGCCGTCGGTGATCGTGATGGAGCGCATGCACGGCATCCCGATCTCGCAGCTGGACCGCCTGCGCGACGCCGGCGTCGACCTCGGCAAGCTGTCGCGCGACGGCGTCGAGATTTTTTTCACCCAGGTGTTCCGCGACGGTTTTTTCCATGCCGACATGCATCCCGGGAATATCCTGGTGTCGGTGGCGCCGGCTACTTTCGGCCGCTACATCGCGCTTGATTTCGGCATCGTCGGCACCCTCAACGATTTCGACAAAGACTACCTGTCGCAAAACTTCCTGGCGTTTTTCCAGCGCGACTACAAACGCGTCGCCGAAGCGCATATCGAATCCGGCTGGGCGCCGAAGGAAACCCGGGTCGACGAACTGGAGTCGGCGGTGCGCGCCTGCTGCGAACCGATCTTCGACCGGCCACTGAAAGATATCTCCTTCGGCCAGGTGCTGCTGCGCCTGTTCCAGACTTCGCGCCGCTTCAATGTCGAAGTGCAGCCGCAGCTGGTGCTGCTGCAAAAGACCCTGCTCAATGTCGAAGGACTGGGCCGCCAGCTCGACCCTGACCTCGACCTGTGGAAAACCGCCAAGCCGCACCTGGAACGCTGGATGAGCGAACAGCTGGGCTGGCGCGGCCTGATCCAGCAGCTGAAGATCGAGATGCCGCGCTACAGCAAGCTGCTGCCGCAATTGCCGCGCCTGGCGCACCAGGCCTTGACCCAGGTGGTGGAGCCCAAGGCCGAGCAAAACAATGAGCTGATGTGGCGGCTGATTGCGGAACAGCGCCAGACCAACCGTTTCCTCGGCATGCTGGTGTATGTCGGCGGCGGCGTGGCGGCCGGGGTGCTGTTGACCCTGCTGTACCTGCGTTTCGCGCACATGATCTGGTGGTAGCCATGACGACGCCGGATCCTGTCCCCAAATTCGCCAGCCGCGATCCCTCGCATCCCGATTTCTGGAGCGAGCGTTTCGAGCGAGACTTTATTCCCTGGGACAAGGGCGGCGTGCCGCAGGCGCTGCAAGAATACCTGGCGCGCAGCCGGCCGGTGGCGACCCTGATCCCCGGCTGCGGCAGCGGCTACGAAGTGGCCTTGCTGGCGGAAGCCGGCTGGGACGTGACCGCTATCGATTTTTCCGGCGCCGCCGTCAGCGCCGCCCGCACCGTGCTGGGCAAATGGTCGGAGCGGGTGCTGCAGGCCGATTTTTTCACCTACCAGCCGCCGCGGCCGCTCGGGCTGATCTATGAACGCGCCTTCCTGTGCGCGCTGCAGCCGGCCAAACGCGCCGATATCGTCAACCGTTGGGCCGAGCTGTTGCCGGCGGGCGCCACTTTGGCCGGTTTCTTCTTTTTCGATGACAATCCGAAAGGACCGCCGTTCGGCATCGGCCGGGCCGAACTGGAACGCTTATTGCATGCCGGTTTCGAGCTGGCCGACGAGCGCGAGGTGAGCGACTCCATCCCGGTGTTTGCCGGAAAAGAACGCTGGATGGAGTGGCGGCGGCGCGCCTAGACCGTTGTTTTTACCAAGCTCGCAGGGCGGCTTTTTTTACATAAATTACAGACGCCTTGCTACAATTGGCGGTTTTTCGCACCCCCTGGAGCTAATCCTAGATTCGGCAGTTGACCGCTTACTTATGCCTAGCAAGTCCCATGACCACTGATTTTCTTTCGTTCTATACAGCTCATCAATGGACGACGAGCGCTACAGGTGCGATTGCGCACTTTTCCGGCCCTCTGGCGTCGTTGCTCCTCCTAGCGGAATGTAGTCCGCGTCGTCGTCGCGCCTATCCAGAGGACCGGAAAAGTACACACTCGCACCTGTCCAACTACCGAATCTAGGATGACATATGGCGCTGCTCGAAATCCGTAATGTCAGTCGTCGTTTTGGCGACTTTGCCGCAGTTGACAACATCAGCCTGTCGATTGAAGCCGGCGAATTCTTTACCTTGCTGGGACCTTCCGGCTGCGGCAAGACCACCTTGCTGCGCATGATTGCCGGTTTCGACCTGCCGGATTCGGGCCAGATCCTGCTGGACGGCGTCGACCTGGTCGGCATCCCGCCGGAACAGCGGCCGGTCTGCACCGTATTCCAGAACTACGCCCTGTTTCCGCACATGACGGTCGCGGCCAATATCGCCTTCCCCCTGAAAATGGCCAAGGTGCCGGCCGACCAGATCCGCACCCGGGTCGAGGAAGCGCTGGAAGACGTCCGCCTGACCGGTTTTGCCGCGCGTTTCCCGCATGAGTTGTCAGGCGGTCAACGGCAGCGGGTGGCGGTGGCCCGGGCGCTGGTGTCGCGGCCCAAGCTGCTGCTGCTGGACGAGCCGCTGTCGGCGCTGGACGCCAAGCTGCGCGAACAGATGCAGATCGAGCTGATCAACCTGCAAAAGGAAGTCGACATCACCTTCGTCTATGTCACCCACGACCAGGGCGAAGCGTTGGCGCTGTCGCACCGGATCGCGGTCATGAACCGCGGCAATGTCGAACAGCTGGACGAACCGTCGCGCATCTACAGTTATCCGCGCACCCGTTTCGTGGCCGATTTCATCGGCACCTGCAACTTGCTGGACGGCGCCATCGCCAGCGTCGACGGCGCTTCGATGAAGCTGGATGTACCAGGCCTGGGGCTGGTCAAGAGCGCCTTGCCGGCGGACGCCGCGGTCGGCCGCAAGGGCACCCTGGCGCTGCGCCCGGAAAAAATCCACATCAGCGCCGAGATCAGCACCGACACCGCCGAAAACCATTTCAAGGGTTTCGTCAAAGAGCTGCTGTACCTGGGCGACGTCACCGTCTATATCGTGCAGACCGAGGGCGGCACCACCATCGAGGCGCTGCTGGCCAATTCCGCTGCCGGCCGCGCCAAGTTTTTCGAAGTCGGCGACATGGTCGACGTCGCCTGGCAATTCGACGCGGGGCATTTCTTGTATGAATAAGGTGGTCAACAAGCCGTCCAATGCCGCGGAAAAACGCGGCCGCATGGCGCGCTGGCTGATCAGCGGCCCGCCGCTGTTCTACCTGCTGCTGTTCTTCGCCATCCCCAGCCTGATCATGGTGTTCGCCTCCGTGCGTTATGCCGGCGATTACGGCGGCCTGGCGCCGGTGTTCGACGAAGCCGGCAAGCTGAACCTGACGCTGGAGAATTTCCAGCGCTTCGCTTCCGATTTCATCTACACGGCGATCTTCCTGAAATCGCTGATGTACGCGCTGGTCACCACTTTCTGCTGCCTGCTGATGGCTTATCCGCTGGCGCTGCTGATCGCGCGCAGCCCGAAGAAGTACCGCGACCTGCTGATCCTGCTGGTGATCCTGCCGTTCTGGAGCAACTTCCTGATCCGCGTCTACGCCTGGATGATCATCCTCGGCCCGCAGTCCGGCCTGACGCAAGCCGTCAACTATATATTGGGCCTGGCCGGCATCGAGCCGGTGCGCCTGTTGTTTACCGGGTTTTCAGTGATCGTCGGCCTGGTCTACGTGCATCTGCCGTTCATGGTCTTGCCCTTGTACGCCAACCTGGAAAAGCATGACCCGGCCCTGGTCGACGCCGCCCAGGACCTGGGCGCATCGGCCTGGCAACGCTTCTGGCGCATCACGTTTCCGCTCTCCCTGCCGGGCGTGTACGCCGGCGCGGCGCTGGTCTTCATCCCGGCGCTGGGGATTTTTGCGGTATCCGACATCCTCGGCGGCACCGGCAGCGACATGATCGGCAACGTCATCAAGCAGCAATTCCTGGAAACCCGCGACTGGCCGTTCGGCAGCGTGCTCTCCATCGTCCTCACCGTGGCGGCCCTGGTCGCCGCCGGCATCGCGGTGCTGGTGGCGCGGCCGAGGAGGGAAGCATGAGCAATGTCATCCGACGCCCGCTGGGTTTGTGGCTGGTGGCGCTGGCCGTCTACGCCTTCCTGTACGTGCCGCTGATCATCGTGGTGGTGTATTCCTTCAACGATTCGCAGCTCAATGCCGAGTGGGTGGGTTTCACGCTGGACTGGTACCGCAAGCTGTTCCATAACGACGAGATGCTGCGCGCCGCCGGCAATTCCCTGATGATTGCGCTGGTCGCCAGCGCTGCCTCGACCATGCTCGGCACCATGGCCGGTTTCGCCATGCATCGCTACAAGCTGAAGCTGCTGCCCTTGCTGGTGCTGACGCCGATAGCGATTCCGGAAATCCTGGTCGGCGTCTCGCTGCTGATCTTCTTCGTGATGCTCAACATCACCTTGGGACTGGTGTCGATCGCCCTGGCGCACATCGCGTTTTGCATAGGCTTCGTGGCGATCGTGGTGCGTTCGCGCCTGTCCGGCATGGACGAAAGCCTGACCGAGGCCGCCCGCGACTGCGGCGCGACGCCGATGCAGGCGTTCCGGCTGGTGACGCTGCCGCTGATCATGCCAGGCGTGGTGGCGGGAGCCCTGATGGCGTTCACCTTGTCGATCGACGATTTCGTGATCACCTTCTTCACCGCCGGCGCCAATGCCTCGACCTTGCCGCTGCAGATCTATTCGATGATCAAGATCGCCGTCACGCCGGAAGTCAACGCCGTCTCGACCTTGTTGATGGGCCTGACGTTGCTGCTTATAATCATCGCGTCCAAGCTTGCGCCGAATGCCCTCCGTTCGAGCTAGGTCATGGCGGGACGGCCTGCGGCGGGCCGTCAGAGCAGAAGTTACCCGACTCACTTTCACTCACTGGATCATCCATGCGACGCTTTTTCTTACTGCTCTGCGCTGTCTTTCTTACAACCGCGGCTAACGCGGCTACGCCCAGCGATGCGTCGATTGACGACCTGCTGACCTCGATGAAGGTCGAGAGGACGCTTCAGGCCATGTTCCCAAGCATCGATAAAGTCATGCAGCAATCAATGACGATGGCGACCCAGGGCAAAACGCTGTCTGCGAAGCAGCAGCAATTTTTTGACGACGCGACGCCCAAGGTCATGCAGGTAATGCGGGACGAACTGAGCTGGGACAAGATGCGTCCCCTGTACGTGCAGATCTACCGCGACAGCTTCACGCAGGAAGAAGTCGACGGCCTGATCGCGTTCTACAAGAGTCCCGCCGGCGCTGCCTACATAGACAAGATGCCGGCCGTCATGCAAAAAACCATGGCCCTCATGGAGGCCCGGATGGGGCCGATGATGGCGAAGATGCAAGCTGCAATACAGCAGGCGGTGGAAGACGCGAAAAACAGCAAGTAGCGCAAACGATTCCTGTCATCGCCCACCCTTTCAATTCAGATCGCATCACTGCCAACCGGTCCAAGGATAGTCATGAAAAAACTGCTCAGCATCGCCGCACTTTTGTTTGCCAGCTTCTCGGCCCACGCCGCCGATGAACTGCGCCTGTATAACTGGAACAACTACATCGCGCCGGAAACCGTGCAGCGTTTCGAAGACTTCTGCAAGTGCAAGGTGGTGCAGACCTATTACGGCGACAACGAGGAAATGCTGGCCAAGCTCGCCGCCGGCGCCAAGGGTTACGACATCATCGTGCCGACCGGCAATGCACTGGACGCGCTGATCAAGCAGCAAGCCTTGCTGCCGCTCGACAAGGGCCAGCTGCCTAACCTGAAGAACGTCAACCCGTCCTACCGGAACACCGATTTCGACAAAGGCAACAAGTATTCCGTGCCGTACGCCTACACGGTGACGGTGATGGGCTACAACGACCAGAAGATGAAGGAGCTGGGAATCAGCGTCGACAGCTGGGCGGCGATTTTCGATCCGAAGATCCTGGCCAAGATCAAAGGCAAGGTCACCGTGCTCGATTCCGCCAACGAACTGATGGCCGCCGCGCTCAAATACCTGGGTTATTCGGCCAACGACACCGACGAGCAGCACTGGCAGCAGGCCAAGGACGTGATCCTCAAGGCCAAGCCTTATTGGGCGGCGTTCAACGGCAGCAGCTATATCAAGGAATTGACGGTAGGTAATATCTGGCTGGCACACGGTTATTCGAATGACATCTTCCAGGCCGATGTCGATGCGCAAAAAGCCGGCCGCAAATTCCATATCCGCCACGGCATGCCGAAAGAGGGCGCCGTGCTGGCGCTGGACAGCATGGTGATCCACAAAGCCGCGCCGCGTCCCGACCTGGCGCTCAAGTTCATCAATTTCATGTTGGACGGCAAGAATGCCGCGGAGCTGAGCAACCTGATCGGCTCGGGCAACCCCAACACCGACGCCGCCAAGTACATCAAGCCTGAGATTGCCAACAACCCGGTGATTTTTCCGGACAAGTCAGGCTTCGCCAAGCTGGAGATGCTGAAGGACCTGAACAGCAAACAAAGGCGCGCCATCAACCGCATCTGGACCGAGATCCGGGCGCGCTAAGTCAGCTTGATTGTCGTTTTGGCATGATGCGGATGTGGCGTCGCAGGCAATTCTGTGCTGCGCCGCCACAAGCTATTGCCGAAGCCAGTGTACACTGCAAAAAAACCTTTATAATTCAGGGTTTTGTACTGTTTTTGTACTGTTTTTGTACTGATTTTTGCGGAGTTTCACCATGCCGATTTATGCGTATCGCTGCGAAGCCTGTGGTTTCGCCAAAGATGTGCTGCAAAAGATGTCCGACGAGCCGCTGACGGTTTGCCCGTCCTGCAGCAAAGCTGCGTTCAAGAAGCAAGTGACCGCGGCTGGTTTCCAGCTCAAGGGCACCGGCTGGTATGTGACCGATTTCCGCGGCGGCGCAGGCGCGACCGTGCCGCCGGCAAGTCCGGCCGAGCCGGCAGCTGCAGGAAGCACAGCCGCCGCGCCGGCCGCCGCAACAGCTACGGCTACCGCGGCGCCAGCCGCCGCTCCAGCAGCTCCGGCTGCCGCCAGCAGTAGCGGCGGCACCCCGGCCGCCGCGACATAATGTCATCCATGTAACCTGCAGGCGCGCGTACCCGGTACGCGTCGTCCGACAAAGAAAGCCATGCGTAAATATTTCATCACCGGTCTGCTGGTTCTTGTGCCCCTGGCAATCACGCTGTGGGTGCTGAACCTGGTCATTGGCACGATGGACCAGTCGCTCTTGCTGCTGCCGGAACAATGGCGGCCGAAAGCCTTGCTGGGGATGGATATTCCTGGCCTGGGCACGATCCTGACCTTGCTGGTGATCTTCCTGACCGGCCTGGCGACGCGCAATTTCATCGGCCGCCAGATCGTCTCGGTGTGGGAAGGCGTGCTGACCCGGATCCCGGTGGTCAGCTCCATCTATTCCAGCGTCAAGCAAGTCTCGGACACGCTGTTTTCATCGTCCGGCAATGCTTTCCGTAAAGCCTTGCTGGTGCAGTATCCGCGTGAAGGATCGTGGACCATCGCCTTCCTGACCGGCGCGCCCGGCGGCGACGTCAAGAACCACCTGGCCGGCGACTATGTCAGCGTCTATGTGCCGACCACGCCGAACCCGACTTCCGGTTTCTTCCTGATGCTGCCGCGGGCAGACACCATCGAACTCGACATGAGCGTCGACGAAGCCTTGAAGTACATCGTTTCCATGGGCGTGGTCGCGCCCGAGCAGCAGCCCGGCAGGAAACTGGCGGTCGACTCGCCGCCCGGCAGCGGCGCGGCAGGCAGCAATTGACGCTGCCCCTCTGCACGACCGCCCGCTTATACTAATCAATACTTACAACATCTGAACTGCGAAAACCTGAACATGTCCATGCGAACCCAATACTGCGGCCTCACTACTGAGGTACTTCTCGGCCAAACCGTCAGCCTGTGCGGCTGGGTCCATCGTCGTCGCGACCATGGCGGCGTCATCTTCATCGACCTGCGCGACCGCGAAGGCCTGGTGCAGGTGGTGTGCGATCCGGACCGCGCCGAAGTATTCAAGAACGCGGAAGCGGTGCGCAACGAATTCTGCCTGCGCATCACCGGCGTGGTGCGCCTGCGCCCGGACGGCACCAGCAACGCCAACCTGAAATCGGGCAAGATCGAAGTGCTGGCGCATGACCTGGAAGTGCTGAACCCGTCGGTCACGCCGCCGTTCCAGCTGGACGACGACAACCTGTCGGAAACCACCCGCCTGACGCACCGCGTGCTGGACCTGCGCCGCCCGCAGATGCAAAGCAACCTGCGCCTGCGCTACAAGGTGACGATGGAAGTGCGCAAGTTCCTGGACGCCAACGGCTTCATCGACATCGAAACGCCGATGCTGACCAAGTCGACCCCGGAAGGCGCCCGCGACTACCTGGTGCCGTCGCGCGTCAACGCCGGCCAGTTCTTCGCCTTGCCGCAGTCGCCGCAGCTGTTCAAGCAGTTGCTGATGGTGGCCAACTTCGACCGTTATTACCAGATCGTCAAGTGCTTCCGCGACGAAGACCTGCGTGCCGACCGCCAGCCGGAATTCACCCAGATCGATTGCGAAACTTCCTTCATGTCGGAACAGGAAATCCGCGACATGTTCGAAGGCATGATCCGCCTGGTGTTCAAGAACGCGCTGGACATCGACCTGCCTAACCCGTTCCCGGTGATGGACTTCGCTACCGCGATGGCCCTGTACGGTTCGGACAAGCCGGACATGCGCGTCAAACTGGCCTTCACCGACCTGACCGCAGTGATGAAAGACGTCGACTTCAAGGTATTTGCCGGCGCAGCCAACATGGAAAACGGCCGCGTGGTCGGCCTGCGCGTGCCAGGCGGCGCCGCCATGCCGCGCTCCGAGATCGATGCCTACACCCAGTTCGTCGCCATCTACGGCGCCAAGGGCCTGGCTTACATCAAGGTCAACGAAAAAGCCAAGGGCCGCGACGGCCTGCAATCGCCTATCGTCAAGAACCTGCACGACGCCGCGCTGGCGCAGGTGCTGGAACTGACCGGCGCTGAAGACGGCGACCTGATTTTCTTCGGCGCCGACAAGGCCAAGGTAGTCAACGACGCCATCGGCGCGTTGCGCGTGAAGATCGGCCACAGCGAATTCGGCAAGAAAGTCGGCCTGTTCGACGACACCTGGCGTCCATTGTGGGTGGTCGATTTCCCGATGTTCGAATACGACGAAGACAGCGACCGCTGGAACGCCTTGCACCATCCGTTCACCTCGCCGAAGGACGGCCACGAAGACTTCATCGAGACCGATCCCGGCAAGGCTATCGCCAAAGCCTATGACATGGTCTTGAACGGCTGGGAGCTGGGCGGCGGTTCGATCCGTATCCATCGCGCTGACGTGCAGAGCAAGGTGTTCCGCGCCCTGAAGATCGACGCCGAAGAAGCGCAGCTCAAGTTTGGCTTCCTGCTCGACGCCCTGCAGTACGGCGCGCCTCCGCATGGCGGCCTGGCGTTCGGCCTGGATCGTATCGTCACCATGATGTGCGGCGCAGAATCGATCCGCGACGTCATTGCTTTCCCGAAGACCCAGCGCGCGCAATGTTTGCTGACGCAAGCGCCGTCGGCTGTCGACGAAAAGCAGCTGAAAGAACTGCATATCCGCCTGCGCTTGCCGGAAGCCAAGGTAGTCTGATTTCCAGGCAAAAGGCAGCAAAAGGAAAAGCGCGGGTTCGGTCCAGAACCCGCGCTTTTTTTATGCCCGGGCCAAACAGGTTTATAGTGGAGCTTTGCGACGCGAAGGCGTTTTTTTAATTTTTTTGCCGGCTTTTCCTGCATGTATAAAATTCCCGAATCGGTGCTGGTTGTCATCTATACGAAAGAGCTCCAGGTCTTGCTGATGGAGCGGGCCGACAAGCTGGATTACTGGCAATCGGTCACCGGCTCCAAGGATTTCCCGGAGGAAGCTTTGGAGGCGACTGCGATGCGTGAAGTGCAGGAAGAAACCGGCATCGTGGTGGCTGCCGAGGAGGGCGCCGTGCCGCTGTCGAACCTGCGCGACTGGGGTGTCGCCAACGTGTACGAGATTTATCCGGTCTGGCGCCATCGTTATGCGCCCGGCGTCACAAAAAATACCGAGCATGTGTTCGGCCTGCTGGTGCCGGACGATGTCCCGGTGACCCTGGCGCCGCGCGAGCATCTGCAGTACAAGTGGCTGCCCTACCGGGAAGCCGCGGACGCGTGTTTTTCGCCGTCGAATGCCGAAGCCATCCTGCAGTTGCCGCGCCATCTTACCGGATAATCTGAAGAGTCATGAAACTGCGCATTGCAACTTACAACATCCACAAAGGGGTGTCATCGCTGGGCAGCCGGCCGCGCGTGCATGCGCTGAAACAGGCGTTGAGCCTGATGGAAGCCGACATTTTTTTCCTGCAGGAAGTGCAGGGCCGGCACGACTTGATGGCGGCGCGCCATGCAGCGCACTGGCCGGAGCAAGCCCAGCATGATTACCTGGCCGGCGATTCGCACCACGCCGCCTACGGCATGAACGCTGTGTACGACCACGGCCACCACGGCAATGCCTTGCTGAGCCGGTTCGAGATCGGTTCGCAAAGCAACCAGGATGTGTCGGACCATGCGTACGAGGCGCGCGGCATCCTGCACTGCGTGCTCAAGACCGAATTTACCGACATCCATTGTTATGTGGTGCACCTGGGGCTGTTCGGCGGCGGCCGCCGGCGCCAGACCGCGGCCCTGATCGAGGCGGTGCGCAGCTCATCGCCGCCGGGCGCGCCGCTGATCATTGCCGGCGATTTCAACGACTGGGGCAACCGCCTCAGCGAATTGCTGCGGGCGCGGCTCGATGTCGCCGAAATTTTCGACGAGCGGATCGCATCGCGGGGCATGATGCAGGGCGTAGGTTCTTACCTGCAGCAGCTGATCGGGCGCAAGCCGAAACTGAAGCCGGCGCGCACTTTCCCGGCGGCTTTCCCCTGGCTGCGGCTGGACCGGATTTACCTGCGCGGCTTTACGGTAGAATCGGCGGAAGTCTTGCATGGCGCGGAATGGGCAAAACTGTCCGATCATGCACCTATCGTGGCGACCCTCAAATTGCGATAATGGCAGCATCAACCATGAATTCAGAAAGACCGGCCGGATGTCGTCTCTCCTCTTTTCCATCGCATGCGCGCGGTAACCCTCTGCGCAGATAACCACATCACGCTGTTGCACAACGGCGCTGCCTTTTTTCCGGCGCTGGTTGCCGCCATCGACGCCGCCCGCGCCGAAATCTACCTGGAAACCTACATCTTTGCCGACGACGATACCGCGCAGCTGGTGCAGCAAGCGCTGATCCGTGCCGCCCAGCGCGGCGTCGCGGTCAGGGTGATTGCCGACTGGCTGGGCACCGGCCGCCAGCGCTCGGCGTCGCTGCAGCAGGAATTCGCGGCCAGCGGCGTCATGTACCGCACCTTCAATCCCTGGTTCCGGCGCGGCGTGGCGCGCATGCACCGCAAGATCTGTGTGGTCGACCGCCAGGTCGGGTTTGTCGGCGGCCTCAACATCATCGACGACATGGTGTCCGATGACGACCTGCGCTTGCCGCTGCCGGCGCCGCGCTGGGATTTTGCGGTTGGCGTCAGCGGCGCGCTGGTGAACGTGATCCATATCGAACTGGAGGCGCAATGGCTGCGCCTGGGCGAGATGAAGCTGCTGGCCCGTTTCAAGCAGTTCAAGCGTACCCGTTTCAAGGGCGGCGGCGTGGCGCATGGCCCGGCATCGGCCGGCCTGGTGCTGCGCGACAACCTGCGCAACCGCCGCACCATCCAGCGCGCCTACCTGCGGGCGCTCGGCCATGCGCGCCAGAGCGCCCTGCTGACCAGCCCGTATTTCGCGCCGGGCCGGAAATTGCGGCGCGGCCTGGAACAGGCGGCGTTGCGCGGGGTCGATGTCACCTTGCTGCTGGGAGTAGGGCAGTTCCGGCTGCAGGATGCCGTCAGCCAGTCCTATTATCCGAAACTGCTGAAAGCCGGCGTCAAGATCGTCGAATACCGCAAGACCGCGCTGCATGCAAAAGTGGCGGTGATCGATGACGGCTGGGCTACAGTCGGCTCCAGCAATTTCGACGGTTTCAGCCTGCTGGTGAACCAGGAAGCGAACGTGGTGGTCATGGACGCCGATTTTTCGCGCGCGCTGCGGCGGCAGATAGAAAGCGGGATTGCCGATGGCGAGCCGATATCCGCCAATGCCTTCAGCCATCGTTCCTGGCGCGCGCGCCTCTGGCACGGCACGGCTTTTTTCGTGTACCGCTTCCTGATGCGCATCATCACCATCGGCAACGGCGAGCGCTGACGGCCGCTATATGCGGACCCAGGCGCCCTTGAACAGGATCGGGCCGGTCGGTCCCTTGGGATCCGGCGATCCGCCTTTCGGCTCCAGCGTCACCGCCAGCAGCGGCACGGTCTGCGGCGTGGCGTCGGCCGGCAGCGCCAGGCTGATGCTGCCGGTGGCTTCCAGCAGGCCGAGCGAACGCGGCGGCCCTTCCTTCGGCACCGCCCACAATTCCAGGCTCTTGTCGGACGCAATCTTCTGCGGGATCACCAGCTTGACCAGCAGGCGGCCGCCCGGCGCGTCGCCGGTCACCACGGCGATCGGCTGCGCCTGCTCGTTGCTCAGCATGGCGATGTACGACACCGCGGGCGCAGCCGGCACCGGCGGCAATTCCTGCCTGGACAGCAGCAGCGAGGTCAGGATGATGGCGGCGGTGGTAGAGACCATGCCAAGGCCGCGCCAAAAGCTCAGGTCTTCGCGCAGTTCGAACCAGGTCGAACGCTTGCGCTGCGGTTTGCGCGGCAGCTCGAGTCTGGCTTCGATGGCCGACCAGACTGCTGCGGGTGGTTGTGCCGGCGGCGTCATTTCGGCCATGGGATGCAGTCGGTCCTGCCATTCGGCGACAGCCTGGCGCAGCGCCGCGTGCCGGCGCAGCAGCGTTTCGAAGCGGCGCCGCGCGCCGCCCTGCAAGCTGCCGAGCACATATTCGGAAGCCAGCTTGTCGACCAGGACGGGATTGCGTTCGATATCCATCAGGCGCTCCCCAGCTTGCCGAGGCAGCCCTTGAGGCGTTCCAGGCCGCGCCGGATCCAGGTCTTGACGGTGCCGACCGGCAGCTGCAGTTGCGCCGCCACTTCGCTGTGCGACAGGTCGTGATAGAACGACAGTGCAATCGCCTGCCGCTGCATGGCTTCCAGGCGCGCCAGGCAAAGCGCCAGCGCCTTGGCGTCGGCAGTCAGCTGCAGCGCCTCCAGCGGCGTCGGATCGGCGCTTTCCATGGCGTCCATGACTTCCTTGTCAAATGTATCGGCATCGATCTCGACCGCGCTGTCCGTACGCCGCAGGAAATCGAATGCCTTGTTGCGCACGATGGTGGTCATCCAGGTCATCGGAGCCGCCAGGCTGGCCTGGTAGCTGTCGGCGTTGTTCCAGATGCTGACGAAACTTTCCTGCAGCACTTCTTCCGCCCACTCGCGCTTAACTAGTATACGCAGCGCGAAGCCGAACAGTTTCGGCGAAGTAGCATCGTAAAGCGCACGGAAGGCGGCTGCGTCCTTGCGCACGGCCGCGGCAAGCCAGACTTTCAATTGTTCGGGCTGCAAGTCCTGGGAGGGCAATTCGGCTTCCTTTGTGGGCAGTACCGCCGTTGTGTGCCGTGCCTGGATTTTGTTGTTGCGGAGCCAAGCCGGTTATTGCGCAGATTACCGCATGGTAACTTGCACCGCAACCCGCAAATCGGTTCGCCAAAAACAAAAGCCCGCTGCAGGCAGCGGGCTTGGGCGATCGATACAAGCGGCGTTTATTTTTTCAGCGAGTCGCGGATTTCGCGCAGCAGCACGGTGTTTTCCGGATCGGCGGCAGGCGCCGGCGGCACTTCGCCGCGCAGTTTGTTGATGATGCGCACCATCTGGAAAATCACGAAAGCCAGGATGACGAAATTCAGTGCGATGGTGATGAAGTTGCCGTAGGCCAGCACGGCGCCGGCTTTCTTCGCTTCCGCCAGCGTCAGCTCAGTGCTCTGGCCATTCAGCGGGAAGTAATGGTTGGCAAAATCAAGGCCGCCGAAAATCTTGCCGACCACCGGCATGATGATGTCTTGCACCAGGGAATCGACGATCTTGCCGAACGCGCCGCCGATGATCACGCCGACCGCCAGGTCCATCACGTTGCCTTTGAGTGCAAAGGTCTTGAATTCTTGCATCATGCCCATGTGTTGTTTCTCCAAAACTAATGTTGACCATCGGGAAGATACTGCGATCCCGGCCGGATTAAAAGGACAAATTTGTCAATTCTTGTTATTTTCTATCACTGTACAAGCTTGCTGCAGTGCAAGAATGAGCTTCTGAAGGGAATTGTGCCAGGTTTAGCAGCAGTTTCAATGGATTTAGCTGATTTTGTACATGGCTGCATGTATTTCCTTTAAAACAGGCGTTAGCTTCGATATAATCTAGGGTTGCTAGAAGTTCCGTGCAAGTTTCGTATTTTGACTGATTGGGGTTGGTATGAGTATCGAAAAGCAGGTCGATTCCGGTCGACGTGGATTGCTCGTGGCTACATGCGCGGCAGGCGGTGTGGCCGGTTTGGCGACAGCGGGGGCCTTTGTCTCCACTTTCCAGCCATCCGAACGTGCAAAAGCCGCGGGTGCACCGGTGGAAGTGGATATTTCCGGCATTAAACCCGGCGAGATGCAAGTCTTCGAATGGCGCGGCAAGCCGGTCTGGATCATGAAACGCACCCCGGAACAGATGAAAGGGCTGGAACATACCGCCTCTGAAGTCGCCGACCCCGAGTCGCTCAAGCCCTACACCATGGACTTGCCCGATTACTGCAAGAACAAGTCGAACAACCGCGGCCGCGCCGGCCACGAAGAAACCTTGGTGCTGGTCGGCATTTGCCCGCACCTCGGCTGTTCGCCATCCTCGAAATTCGCCCCTGGCGCCCAGCCTTCGCTGCCGGACGACTGGCAAGGCGGTTTCCTTTGCCCCTGCCACGGTTCGACTTTCGACCTGGCCGGCCGTGTTTTCAAGAACAAGCCGGCGCCAAACAACCTCGACGTGCCACGCTACATGTACCTGTCCGATACCAAGATCGTCATTGGTAAAGACGAGAAAGGTGAGGCTTAATCATGGCATTCCACGAAAAACAGCTGCCGGCCGATGCCCCTATCGCCGACAAGGCGCTGAACTGGGTCGATGCGCGTTTCCCCGTCACATCGACCTGGAAAGCCCATCTGTCCGAGTACTACGCGCCAAAGAACTTCAACTTCTGGTACGCCTTCGGTTCGCTGGCGCTGCTGGTGCTGGTGATCCAGATCGTCACCGGGATCTTCCTGGTCATGCATTACAAGCCGGACGCCAACCTGGCGTTCGCCTCCGTCGAATACATCATGCGTGACGTGCCATGGGGCTGGCTGGTGCGCTACATGCACTCGACCGGCGCTTCGGCCTTCTTCATCGTGGTCTACCTGCACATGGTGCGCGGACTGCTGTACGGTTCGTACCGCAAACCGCGCGAGCTGGTGTGGCTGTTCGGCGTCGGCATTTTCCTGTGCCTGATGGGCGAAGCGTTCATGGGCTACCTGCTGCCATGGGGCCAGATGTCTTACTGGGGCGCCCAGGTTATCGTCAACCTGTTCGGTGCGATTCCTTTCATCGGCCCTGACCTGTCGCTGTGGATCCGCGGCGACTACGTGGTCTCCGACGCTACCCTGAACCGTTTCTTCTCGTTCCACGTGATCGCGATCCCGCTGGTCCTGATCGGCCTGGTGGTGGCGCATATCATCGCCCTGCACGAAGTGGGTTCGAACAACCCCGACGGCGTCGAGATCAAGGAAAAGCTGGACGCCAAGGGCGTGCCGCTGGACGGCGTGCCGTTCCATCCTTACTACTCGGTGCATGACGTGATGGCGGTTGCCGTGTTCCTGATCGTGTTCAGCACCGTGGTGTTCTTCGGTCCTGAAATGGGCGGCTACTTCCTCGAGTACAACAACTTCGTTCCGGCCGATTCGCTGAAGACGCCGCCGCATATCGCACCGGTCTGGTATTTCACGCCTTACTACTCGATCCTGCGCGCAGTCACTTCGGACTTCATCGTCTACCTGCAAGTCGGCGTCGCCGCCTTTGTCGCCCTGCTGTGGCTGAAGTCGAGCCTGAGCAGCATGCTCAAGATCGCCGCTTCGGTCATCGGCCTGGCCATCATCGGCGCCATGTTCGTGTTCGACGCCAAGTTCTTCGGCGTGGTGCTGATGGGCGTCTCGGTCGTCATCCTGGCCGGCCTGCCTTGGCTGGATCATTCCAAGGTGAAGTCGATCCGCTACCGCCCGAGCTGGCACAAGTACATCTACATCCTGTTCGCGATCACCTTCGTGGTGCTCGGTTACCTCGGCGTGCAGCCGCCTTCGGCGATCGGCGGCCTGGTGTCCAAGGTCTGCACGTTCATCTACTTCGGCTTCTTCCTGCTGATGCCATGGTGGAGCGCCGCAGGTACATTCAAGCCAGTGCCGGACCGTGTTGTCTATCACCCGCACTAAGCCAGAGGATCAGAACATGACATTGTTAAAAAAATTGATGGCGACTCTGGTGCTGCTCCCGGTCCTGGCTTTCGCCAGCGAAGAGGGCGGTTATCCGCTGGACACCGCGCCGGAACAGAGCAACAACCTGTCCGCGCTGCAAAACGGCGCCAAGCTGTTTGTGAACTACTGCCTGAACTGCCACTCGGCATCGTCGATGCGCTACAACCGCTTGCACGATATCGGCCTGAGCGACGAGCAGATCAAGACCAACCTGCTGTTCACCGGCGATAAAGTGGGCGACCTGATGACCATCGCCATGTCGCCGAAAGACAGCAAGGCGTGGTTCGGCGCCGCGCCTCCGGATCTGTCGGTGATCGCCCGCGCCAAGGCGTCCGGCGCCGGCAGCGGCCCGGACTGGCTGTACACTTATCTGCGTACTTTCTACAAGGATGACACCCGTCCAACGGGCTGGAACAACATGGTCTTCCCTAACGTCGGCATGCCGCACGTGCTGTGGGAACTGGAAGGGATTCGTACTGCCAAATACGAAGACGTGAAGGATCCGCACGAAGAGGGCAAGACCGAACACAAGTTTGTCGGTTTCGAGCAAGTCAAGCCGGGCAAGATGAACAAGGTCGAATACGATGTTGCAGTCGCCGACCTGGTGTCCTATCTTGCATGGATGGGCGAGCCTGCTCAGAACACCCGCAAGCGCCTTGGCGTCTGGGTCCTGCTGTTCCTTGGCATGTTCTTCGTTCTGGCATGGCGCCTCAACGCGTCATACTGGAAAGACGTCAAGTAGTTTTCATGCCCGCGATTTTGCGGGCATGCGTTTTGGGGTGAGCCGTATCGGGTCTCACCCTTTTGTTTCTAAGGAACTATAAAAATGATGGTTCTCTATTCGGGTACAACCTGCCCATTTTCACAACGCTGCCGTCTCGTTCTGTTCGAGAAGGGCATGGACTTTGAAATTCGCGATGTCGACTTGTTCAACAAGCCGGAAGACATCTCGACCATGAATCCGTATGGTCAAGTGCCGATCCTGGTCGAGCGCGACCTGATCCTGTACGAATCCAATATCATCAACGAATACATCGACGAACGTTTCCCGCATCCGCAGCTGATGCCGGCCGATCCGCTGATGCGCGCCCGTGCGCGGCTGATGCTGTTCAACTTTGAGAAAGAACTGTTCATCCACGTGCACACGCTGGAGAACGAGAAATCCAAAGCGGCAGAAAAAAGCCACGAAAAGGCACGCTCGGAAATCCGCGACCGCCTGACCACGCTGGCGCCTTTGTTCCTGAAGAACAAATACATGCTGGGCGACGAGTTCTCGATGCTGGACGTAGCCATCGCGCCGCTGCTGTGGCGCCTGGATCACTACGGCATCGAACTGTCGAAGACGGCTGCGCCGCTGATGAAGTATGCTGAGCGTATTTTCTCGCGCCCGGCCTACATCGAAGCGCTGACGCCGTCCGAAAAAGTCATGCGTCGTTAAGATCGTGTAGATTACCGGCATGCGCCGCCGCTGCGGCGGCGCATGCCGGCCCATGCCTAATTTTGTACCGTTGCTCCCCATGTCAGAAACTTCTACCAAACCGTATTTGTTGCGCGCCATTTATGAATGGTGCACCGACAATGGCTACACCCCGTATCTGGCGGCCAGGGTAGATGCGCACACACGCGTGCCGATGCAGTTCGTCAAGAACGGCGAGATTGTATTGAACATCAGTTTCGAAGCCACCAGCGGCTTGAAGATGGACAACGAGTTCGTCAATTTCAGCGCCCGTTTCGGCGGCGTCTCGCGGGAAATATCGGTGCCGGTGGATAACGTGATCGCGATCTATGCACGCGAAAACGGCCAAGGCATGGCGTTCGAGCCATCGGCTCCGGCCGCTGCTGAAACGGACGCCGAAGCCGCCGTCGAACAGGAGGTCAATCCTGAGCCACCAGCCTCGGTGACGCCGATCCTGAGCTCGGTGCCGTCGCCAACCGGCGACACAAAACAGAATTCGCCTGGAGCAGATCCGGAAAAAGATCCAGAGCCACCAAAAAAAGGCGGAAGACCTACCCTAACTCGAATTAAGTAGGTATAATTGCGGACTTCGCAGTTTAGCTGGCTTAGCTCATCTGGTAGAGCACCTGACTTGTAATCAGGGGGTGGCGGGTTCAAGTCCTGCAGCCAGCACCAATATCTAAAAGGCCCACCGTCCGGTGGGCCTTTTTCTTTTGCTCCGCGAAAAGTCATTTTGCAGGCTTGACTAACTTACTCCTGCGGCGTCGAACATAGTGTGCGGTCATTGTCGCGGTTCACTCAGCCGTCCACTGGATTGGCTGGCGTATCCAGCAACAGCTGGTAGAAGGACAGATCCAGCCAGCGGCCGAATTTGAAGCCCACCTGCGGTAGCGTGGCGACGTGCTTGAAGCCCAAGCGCTCGTGCAGCGCAATGCTTCCTGCGTTGGTGGCGTCGATCCCGCCCATCATGGCGTGCACTTCGTTTTGGCTGGCCTCCGCGATGAGCGCCTGCATGACCTGCAGGCCCAAACCGCGGCCACGATGGTCTTTGTGCACGTACACCGAATGCTCGACCGTGTATTTATACGCAGGCCACGCCCGGAAGCTGCCGAAGCTCCCGAAGGCCAGGAGCGTTCCGTCCTGGTCCTCGATCCCGATCACAGGAAAGTCGCCCTTTTTCTTGGCCTCGAACCAGGGTCCCATGCTTTCGGGCGCACGGGGCTTGTAGTCGTATAGCGCCGTGGAGCTCAGGATCGCTTCGTTGAAAATGTCCAGAATGGCGCTAGCGTGCCTCTCGTGCGTGCAGTGAACAATAGTTTGCGGTGTCATGGGGCTCTCCTTGAAATGGTTGCAGTACTGGTCAATGCCAGCAGGTAGCGCGCTTGCTGGTGCGTCGGGTTGTGGAACACAATGCGTTCCCCGAGCTCCATAGCCAGGCAATCGCCTGAACCTATGCGCCAGGCCTGGCCCGCCACAGTGATGTCCATCTGTCCCTCCAACACCCAAACCTGTTGGTGGGTCACTACGCTGCGGACCGGATTGTCAAAAGTAACGGTTTGGCCGGCGGGAAAGCGAACTTCCACAAGTTCAATCGGAGAACCCCACCCAAGCGGTGACAGATCGCGTCGGACATAGCCAGAGGCGGGGTCAGTCCAGACCACTTGATCATCTAGGAGGGAAACGGGCGACTTATCGTCAGCGTCGTGGGAAAACAAGCCCGGCAAGGAAACTCCCAAGGCATCGGCCAATTTGTTTAGAACAGCGGCGGTGGGACTAGTCTCCTGGCGTTCGATCAAAGAGATCATCGAACGGCTCACGCCACTGCGTTCGGCAAGCTGTTCGATCGTGAGATCGCGCGACTTGCGCAACTCCCGGATTCGTCTGGAAATGAGGTTATCAACATTCATTAATCTAATATAATGGATTTTATTCTACTAAACAAGAAAAAAGATTTGCAGTGTGACCACACGGAGGAAACGTGCGATTCAGCTGCCGTTGCTGATGGAATCACTCATTCTTGGTCGCCGGCGCTACAGGAGTTGTTGACCACAACCGCCTCTCAACCCGCACCGACAAAGGAAGGAGTCTCAAGAACGCGCACGCGACCAACCGGGAAAACGGAGTGCAGAGAGGCGTCGGCGGAAATCGAACCCGCCATATGCGTAGGTTTTATGGGATTCCAGGGATGGTGGCTGGCAAAATGCGGTCATTTCTGCGCGTGCCGGTGACGTTGAACGCCATCTTGATGCCAATTTAAAGCGTCACTTTGAAATCTCTGAGGATAGCGTTGACAACGGCGCGGATAGCGGCCGAGCCTTTCATATCTGGATGCAAAACGAGCCAAACATCCCTCATCACTGGTTGCTGGTCCGATGCCGCCAGCATGAGAGTTGCATCATTTCCTGCCATAAAATCGGGCAGCATCGCCACGCCCCCGCTCTCGCGCGCCAACGCCTGTTGGATTTCAAGCGTGCTGGCCCGAAAGCAGATCGATCGTGTTGCCACTTGCCTGACAAGGGCAGTCTGCTGAGGCGCCGCGTCCATGCTCTCATCGTATCCAATAAAGCCCCAGTTTTCCGGCAGCGTTTGGTTGAGATACGCAGGGCTGCCGTACAACTGGAATGAAGTCTCCGTGAGCTTGACGACAATGAGATCGTCGTCAGTAGGGCGGCCAAGCCGGACGGCTATATCTGCTTCCTTGCGGTCCAGCGAGACGCTGCGCGTTTCGCCCAGAATGCAAATCTTGATGCCGGGATGTTGCTTGCGTATCGCTACAAGCGGCCGTGCCAACATTGCTGCCGCGAAGGTCGGTGGCGCGCTGATGGTGACACTGCCCGCCAGTTCAGAGCGTGAGCCTTCCGCCGCGCGGTCGACCGCCTGAGCCCCCCTCGCCATATCCTCAACCACTGCTGCAATACGTTCGCCGTCAGCAGTAAGCGACAGCCTACGACCACGCCTGTCTACCAGTTTCAGGCTCAGTTCCGCTTCGAGTGCAGCTATGCGGCGAGCAACGGTCGCGTGTTCGACATGAAGCTGCCTTGCGGCGCCAGACAAGGTGCCTGCCTGCGCCAGAGCAGCAAAATGCCGAAGATTTTCCCAGTCTGCCATTGGTAAATTTTGCACATATGATGATGAATTTTAGGGAATTTTCAATCAGGCGGCAACGATTTAATATACGTTCAACTTAACGGAGGAACGCAATGGATCTGATGGTTAGAATGAAAGGTGTTGGCGGCGTAGACCAACTGGAAGTCGCTGCCTGCGAACCGCAGTCCCCCGGACCGGACGAAGTGCGTATCCGGCACGAGGCAATCGGCGTCAACTTCATCGACATCTATCACCGCACGGGCCTTTATCCAGTTCCGCTGCCGGCGGTCCTTGGCGTAGAAGGTGCGGGGACAGTAGAAGCTGTGGGAGCGGGGGTTGCAGATATCGCCATAGGCGATCGTATCGCCTATGCAGGCGCGCCGGTTGGCGCTTATGCTGCAACGCGGCTGCTACCGCGAACACGAGTGATTCGTTTGCCGGACGACATCAGCTTGCGCGTTGCCGCTGCCTCGATGCTTAAAGGTTTAACCGCACATATGCTGCTCACGCGCACTTACCCCGTCAGCGCAGAAAGCATCATTCTCATCCATGCTGCAGCCGGCGGCCTCGGTGTGATGTTGGTCCGGTGTGCTAAACATCTTGGTGCAACGGTGATAGGCACGACCGGATCAGCCGAGAAGGCGCATATCGCCAAAATGCATGGTGCCGATCACGTCATTGTCGGACGTGACGCCGATATCGTGTCCGAGGTCGCAGCCCTGACTGGTGGCCATGGTGTTGATTTCGCGATTGATGGCATCGGCGGCGGCATGCTCTCAAAGACGCTTGCTTGTGTTCGCCCCTTCGGGACGGTCGCGAGCATAGGACAAGCAGCTGGGCCGATACCGCCGATCGATGCCGATCAATTGGGCCCTCGCCGCTCACTGTCGCTTGCCCGCCCAAGCATCATGACCTATTCAGCAGACTTAAACACTTATTCCGTCGCGTCCAGGGCCCTTGTCAAAGCGATGCAAGCTGGTGTTGCCGCGGAGATTGGCGGCGAATATCTGCTGTCTGAAGCTGCCACGGCACAAGCTGATCTCGAGAGTGGCCGCACGTCCGGCAGCTTGCTGTTAATCCCTTGACTGATCTTTTCAATTACGGTCAGCGGGGGGGAGTCCGATTTTGCCAGTTCCGCAATTTGAAATGATCCTGCGTCGTTATTACGTTTTCCGCGCGTTGGAATTATTTGATTGTGGAACTGCAGATTCTCTGACTAGTTGAAAATAATGATTTTGTCATTGGACTTGTAGTCAGGGGGAGGGGGGCGGGCTCAGGTCCTGCAGCCAGCACCAATATCTAAAAGGCCCACCGTCCGGTGAGCCTTTTTCTTTTGCTCTGTAGAAGTCATTGTTGGCTTAACTAGCTTACCTCGTTGGTGTCGAGCACGATGCGCTGTCACTGTTGCATGTGCATATCCGAACTGATCTTGTGCGGCTGGAAGTTCGTCAATTTTTTATCGGTACGTTCACCATATTGCTATTGGGCGCAACCGCAATGTTTTTGATGGCACGGGTGAAGATCCGCCCTTGGTTGTGGGCTTTCAGGTACGGTGCCATCGATGCAAGTAATATCCAGAGGGCCAGGTACGGGCTTCTGGATGTTAACAAATCAGCGCCCTTTTGTTGTGACGATGGATCCGGGGTTGAGTCCCGTTAAGACGGTCGGCGCACTAATGGTTGTGAGTGCCCCGCCCGGGCCGATGGTGTATTGCGAAATGTTGGTGCCGTTACGGTTAACTACGTAAGTATACTTACCCCATGGGTCGACGGTGATGGAGTTCGGCTGATTTCCCGCGCTAATGGTCGGTGTGCTCAAGGCTGTGAGCGCGCCAGTCGTACTAATGGCGTACTGCCAAATGCTGTTGTCGTTATAGTTCACTGCATAGGCATACTTACCTGTTGGTTCCACAATGAGGGCCGCCGAGTAAAACCCAGTACCAACAGTTGGGGAAGACATAGCCGTGAGCGTACCGCTTGGACCGATGTTGTACTGCGAAATGGTTCCGTCGTAGTAGTTCACTACGTAGGCATATTTGCCCGTTGGACTTACTGCGAGGGTACCGCCTCTTCCTGTACTGACGGTTGATGGCGTCATCGCCGTGAGTGTACCAGCCGGGCCGATGGCGTACTGTGAAACATTGTTGTCGGGAAAATTTGTCACATAGGCATACCTGCCGGTTGGGTCCACCCTGACGGAGTTAGGAGCACTTCCTGTGCCGACTGTTGGCGGGGTCATCGCCATGAGCGCACCATTCTGGCCTATGGCGAATTGCGAAATGACTTTGCTGCCAAACATCGTCACATAGACGTACATGCCTGATGGATCGACCGTGATGTAAGTCGGCTGGTTTCCCGTCGCGCCGACGCTTGACGGGGTCATGGCAGTAAGCCTGCCGGTCGCGTCAACAGTGTACTGCGAAACGCTATTGGTGAGAAAGTTCGTTACATACGCATACTTGCCAGATGGATCAACGGCAATAGTGTGTGGGCCGTAGCCTGCATCTACAGTTGCTGGGGTCATAGGGGTGAGGGCGCCGTTCTTGCCTATGGTGTACTGCGAAACGGTATTGCTATCAAAGTTCGCCACATAAGCGTACCCAAACGTGCATACGACGCTGATATTGCTGACGCTAGCGTTCACTCCGATGCCCGATCCGGTGCTGTCCGAAACTGAACAACGTTGCCCGGCAGGCTGTGTGCTGACGGTGACGGCGTAGCTGCCGTTATAGGCTACCGGAGAGGTGAAAGCGAAGGTGCCGTTGGCGTTCACTGTGACGGGGTCGCTGCTGTTGTTCATCAGCGTGACTTGTTCGCCGGCGGTCAGGCCTGATATCGTGCCGCTGATAGGGTAGGTGCTGGTCGAGCAGACGATGCTAATGTTATTGATAGTAGCGTTCACACCGGCGCCAGTTCCGGTACCACCGGAAATCGAGCAGCTTTGCCCGACGGGCTGGGTATTGACGGTGATGGCATAGCTGCCGTTATAGGCCACCGGTGTGACAAAGGCGAACGAGCCATTGGCTTTCACAGCTATAGGGTCGCTGCTGTTGTTCATTAACGTGACTTGCTTTCCTGCAGCCAACCCCGAGACCGTGCCACCGATAGAGTAAGTGCTGACCGAGCAGACGATGCCGATATTATTGATATTAGCAGTCACGCCAGCGCCCGATCCTGTACCGCCGGAAACGGAGCACGTCTGACCGACAGGCTGCGTATTTACTGTGACTGCGTAGCTGCCATTATGTGTCACAGGGGTGGAAAAGGAGAAGATGCCATTGGCTTTCACCGTTATGGTGTCGCTGCTGTTATTCATCAAGGTGACTTGTGTTCCTGCAGCCAGGCCGGAAACCGTGCCGGACAGGCTATAGCTTGCTTGGGTATGTGCACTATCGGAGCCTCCTCCGCCGCCACAACCGGCAATCGCCATACTCAACGCCAGCGTTGCAATCCGGTGAGGGAGTGTATCGAAAATATTCATGTTTATTATCATTATCTTTATTTCCTTAATTCTGGAGTCTGGTCAAGTTTGAAGGGGGGGGCGAGTGACTATCAAGCGAAGAAACAGCGCTGTAATTGAGAGGTGTCTGGTAGTAAATTAGTAATATTTATTATCAAAAATTTATTTGCCCCGATCCTGTTAAGTACGCTTATGTCACTGGCATCGAATAGATTTAATTCTCCCCATTTTTTTGTATGACATTATGCAACATAATGTAACTTAATATTTATCAATAATGCATTAGGGCAGCAATCGTATAGTCGCCTGGGAAACCGAACTCAAGGCAAGATTCGCTGTACAGGCCAGAATCGACTAAGCTCTTTTATAGGTCTGTGGTGTTGCTATTGATTGGCATTTGCGAAGCGGAAAGGGGGGCAAGGTTCCGTTACATGCTAAAGACCAAATTGACTTGATAAGCGTTAGATTGATAGGTGAATAAATGTCGCTAAACTCGTGGCTATTGAGTATGGGGAAGCCGTTCCGCAAATAAAATAGTGCGCGCAAATTGCGGCTCACCGGCCATCAATGCGACAGTATCTGCAGAACGAAAATCTTGATAAGTATTTGATTTGAATTACTTATGCTGGAGACTTGCAATCAGGGGGCGGATTCAAGTCCTGCGGCCAGCAGCAATGTCTAAAAGGCCCACCATCCGGTCGGCCTTTTTCTTTTGCTCAACAATTTTCGATGAAGCATTAGAATTCCCAGCCATTACGCCGACAAATAATGGCAGGCCGCTTGCAATCAGCGCGAACCAATGAAAATGACAGCTGAAAGTCCAGTTTTATCGCTTAAATGGCCAGCTAGCCATCGACCAAAAGCAGAAGTAGCTGTCGGCGCTTGTTGCTGCATGGGAGTAGTTCATCTAACATCCGTGAGAGATCAGCGCCCGCCTCAAATTGAGCATCAACCCCAGCATAATTTCCAGAATGGATTAGAAATGATAGTTGACAGCCGACAAATTATTGATGCCCTTCCCATATTTACCGTTTCTTCAGCCGGTGAGATCGATACAGTCGCAGCTTTGGTATTGCAAGCAGCGAACCAGACCGTTCCCTTTATGGCGCGTCTTCTCAGCGACCTTGGGCACACAGAGCTGCGGGCGATACCCGCGCAAGAGTTCGCATCAACCCCTGATGCCCAGGCAGCGGCGGCGGCGCTTAAAATCCTGTTCGACCACTATGGCAGCGACAAGGCGCAGCCGCACAACTATCACCACCTGTATGGCGCGATACTGAGCAATCCCGCAGCGGTCGCCAATGTGCTTGAAGTCGGCATGGGTACCAATAACGTGGACGTAGTGTCGAACATGGGCAGTGCGGGACGCCCGGGTGCATCGCTGCGTGCGTTTCGCGACTTTCTGCCGAATGCGCGAATTTTCGGCGCCGATATCGATAAGCGCATCCTGTTCCGCGAGGAACGGATCGAGACCTTCTTTATCGACCAGACTGACCTGGACACAATCAGTGCGCTCGGCAAGGAATTGCAGATGGAGTTCGACCTGATCATCGATGACGGCCTCCATTCGCCAAACGCGAACCTGGCCACGATGATTTTCGGGCTGCCGAAACTAAGGCGCGGTGGTTATCTGATTGTGGAAGATATACATCCTGCGCACCTCCCTGTGTGGCAGGTAGTTGCCGCGTCTTTGCCTGCCCGCTTTAAGCCGTTCCTCTTCGTTACGAACTGCGCTTACGTTTTTGCGGTGAAGTACCTCGGATAGAGGATTCGCAGTGAGGGCAAATGCGTGAATGCGCAGATGCCTTTTTGCGGAACAAAAGAAAAAGGCCCACATTGCCGTGGGCCTTTTGGATATCGAACACTGGCGGATGAAGGGCAAGCGCGTCCTCCAGCCATGACTCATGATTCTAACGGGCTGTAGCCGCCGCATTGGCCCGAGCCTTATGCAGTTTTTTGTAGCTGTCGATCAGGCGCTGGTGCCTGTCGAGACCCTCCAGCGTCATGCTCGTCGGCGTTAACCCGAAGAAGCGCACGCTGCCGTCCACCGAGCCCATTACCGCATCCATCCGAGCGTTGCCGAACATCCGGCGGAAATTGACCGCGTAGTCGTCCAGTTCCAAGTCGTCATCCAGCAGCACCTCCAGCACCACATTCAAGGCCTGATAAAACAATCCGCGCTCGACCGTGTTGTCGTTGTACTGCAGGAAGGCGCCCACCAGCTCATGCGCCGCCTCGAATTGCTGCAAGGCGAGCTGAATCAGCAGCTTCAACTCGAGAACTGTGAGTTGTCCCCAATCCGTATTCTCGTCAAATTCGATGCCGATCAATGTGGCGATGTCGGAATATTCGTCGAGCTCATTGTTATCCAAGCGCTCAAGCAGCGCTTCCAGGCTGGCGTTGTCCAGGCGATGCAGGTTCAGAATATCGGCGCGGAACAACAACGCCTTGTTGGTGTTGTCCCAGATCAAATCTTCTATCGGGTAAACTTCCGAATAACCGGGCACCAAGATCCGGCAGGCTATGGCGCCTAAATTGTCATACGCAGCCATGTACACCTCTTTGCCCATGCCTTCGAGAATGCCGAACAAGGTCGCGGCTTCCTCTGCATTGGAGTTTTCACCCCGGCCGGAAAAATCCCATTCGACAAAATCGAAATCCGCTTTGGCGCTGAAAAAGCGCCATGACACGATCCCGCTGGAATCGATGAAGTGCTCGACAAAATTATTTGGCTCAGTCACGGCTTCACTGGCAAAGGTGGGCCGCGGCAATTCGTTCAGGCCTTCAAAACTGCGACCCTGCAGCAATTCCGTCAGGCTGCGCTCCAGCGCCACCTCCAGGCTCGGGTGCGCGCCGAAGGAGGCAAACACGCCGCCTGTCCGCGGGTTCATCAAGGTGACGCACATCACCGGGTACATCCCTCCCAGCGACGCATCCTTCACCAGCACCGGAAAACCCTGTTCTTCCAGTCCCTGGATGCCGGCCAGAATGCCTGGATATTTCGCCAGCACTTCCTGCGGCACATCAGGCAATGTGATTTCACCTTCCAGGATTTCGCGTTTTACCGCCCGTTCGAAAATTTCCGACAGACATTGCACTTGCGCTTCGGCCAGCGTGTTGCCGGCACTCATGCCATTGCTGACATACAGGTTTTCGACCAGGTTGGATGGAAAATACACCACCTCGCCGTCCGACTGCCGCACATACGGCAGCGAACAGATGCCGCGCTGCGCATTGCCGGAGTTGGTGTCGATCAGATGCGAGCCGCATAACTCGCCGTCGGGATTGTAAATTTGCAGGCAGTACTCATCCAGAATTTCTGCCGGCAATGCATCTTTGCGGCCGGGTTTAAACCAGCGCTCGTTGGGGTAATGTACAAACGCCGCGTTGGCGATGTCTTCGCCCCAAAACGTGCCTGCGTAGAAATGGTTGCAATTGAGCCGCTCGATATACTCTCCCAGCGCCGACGCCAGCGCGCTTTCTTTGGTGGCTCCCTTGCCGTTGGTAAAACACATCGGCGAGTGCGCATCGCGGATATGCAGCGACCACACATTGGGAACCAGATTGCGCCATGAAGCGATTTCAATCTTGATGCCCAGGTTCGCCAGAACGCCCGACATGTTGGCGATGGTTTGCTCCAGCGGCAGATCCTTGCCTGCAATATAGGTGCCGGCGTCCGACGCCGGTTTCAGCGTCAGCAACGCCTGGGCATCGGCATCCAGGTTCTCTACTTCTTCAATGACAAACTCGGGGCCGGCTTGCACCACTTTTTTTACTGTACAACGCTCGATGGAGCGCAAAATGCCTTGACGGTCTTTGGCAGAGATATCCGACGGCAGCTCAACCTGAATCTTGAAAATCTGCTGGTAGCGGTTTTCCGGATCGACAATATTATTCTGCGACAGGCGGATGTTTTCGGTAGAGATGTTGCGAGTTACGCAATACAACTTCACGAAATAAGCCGCGCACAAGGCCGACGAGGCTAGAAAATAATCGAAAGGACCAGGCGCCGAGCCGTCGCCCTTGTAGCGGATAGGCTGGTCGGCCACTACCGTGAAGTCATCGAACTTGGCTTCAAGGCGTAGTTTATCGAGAAAGTTGACTTTGATTTCCATGGGGTAATTCTAAAAAGGATGTAGCCGCTATTATCCGTCGCCAGGTCGGCGCCGTGTAATGTATCGACGGTTTCCTCAAGCGCTGCCGCATGCGGATAATCTGACGGGCGAACGGCATGGCGGTATCCAAGGCAGCGCCAGGGGCAGTTGCAGCAATTGGAAGCCGGCCGCGATTTGCATCCATATCGATGAGTGGAAGTCCCCCGATCCCGGCAGCCGGCGGCACGCCGGCAAGAACAGGGCCACCGCCACCTCCGACGCCATTCCATCAGCACATCCCCGACCATACGTGAAACTACGCTTGCTGTTAGGCGGCTGCGTCGCCGCCTTCCTGGCCAGCCGGGCGACCTGTGCCCGGTCGTCTGGAAAAGTCGCATTTTGCAAAGTAGGTGACGGGTATGGACTGCATGTTACTTATTTGCTATCTAGAATCCCTGGGTCAACTCGGTTGATGCAACGGCGTCCTGGACGTATCGGGGGTGCCACTTCCAGTGTCCCATCCGTGGCGGTCCTGTCACGGTCTCGATTTGAATCTAGAAAGAAACCATGCGAAAAAAGAACTCTTCCAGGCGCCAGTTTTTATCCGATACACTCAAATTTGTGGGAGCGTCCGCCACAATCAGCCTGCTGCCGGAAAGCATCCTGAGAGCCCAGTCGATAGCAGCGGCAAGCACTACCGGAACCATACAAGACGTCAAGCATGTGGTCATCCTGATGCAGGAAAATCGGTCGTTTGACCATTATCTGGGCAGCATGACCGGAGTTCGTGGCTTTGGCGATCCGCGTCCGGTTGTCTTGCCGACGACTGGCTACCCTGTCTGGTATCAGCCGTCGTCGTCTTCATATGTGCTGCCCTTCCGGCCCACACCTCCGAGCACAAGGAATGGGAATGCCGCGAAGAACGGCGATACTTACTATAGCGGCCTTAACCACAATTGGGACGGGGGACACTCAGCCTGGAATCTTGGCCGGTACGACAATTGGATCCCGGCTAAATCCTCGGCGACAATGACGTACTTCACGAATCAGGACCTGCCTTACTACTACTCGCTGGCGCAAGCGTTTACGGTATGCGATAGCTACCATTGTTCGTTACTCGGACCGACCAATCCCAACCGCCTTTATTTCTATAGCGGCTGCTGCGGAAATATCGCCGGGGCGTCGCCTCAAATCGATAACGATGCAACGCGGAACGCCGATTGGACGACTTTGCCTGAACGTCTCAATAAGGCGGGCGTTACCTGGAAAATTTATCAGGACAAAGGGCAGGGACTGGATGCGAACAGCGGTTTCGGAGAATATAAAACGGGCACGACAAGCGATCTTTGGTGGAATGGAAATTATGGTGACAATACGTTCCTCAATTTCAAGCAATATCAAAACCTTACCTCGACCAGTGCGCTTGCCCCGGCGTTCAATGGAACGCAAATCGACGCCGCGGGAAATGGCCAGCCCTATGACACGCGCCTGTTCCAGCAACTCAAAGACGACGTAAAGAACGACACGCTGCCGCAAGTTTCATGGATAGCGCCGCCTTACGCCTATACCGAACATCCGTCCTGGGGATCAAGCGGGGGTGAATGGTATGTCAGTAACATCCTCAATGCACTGACCTCCAATCCTGCAGTCTGGGCCAGCACCGTCTTCCTTATTACCTATGACGAAAACGACGGGTTTTTTGATCACGTACCGCCTCCCGTTCCGCCCACGTCCACCGGCGGTAAATCGAATGTCAGCACGGCCGCCGAGTTTTACAACAGCGGCAGCGCCAAATCCGCGTCGGATGGCTCTAAACAAGGCGATCAGCAAATTGGGCTCGGGGTGCGTGTCCCGATGTTTGTCATATCACCGTGGTCAAAGGGCGGGAGAGTCAATTCGGAAGTGTTCGATCACACATCTATCATCCGTTTCATCGAAGCGCGGTTCGGCATCAAGGAAACCAACATCACACCGTGGCGACGGGCCGTCTGTGGCGACCTGACGTCGGCATTCGATTTTTCTGCGCCGCCTCAAGCCGGTTCGACGACTGCCGTTGCCGCCAGCCAGATGGATCCGAACGGCGCGACGGTATCGGCTTCACCGCCCAATCCCCAGGCATTACCGACGCTATCGGCTAGCCGCCGCACGGCATGCCGCCTGCCATATGAGTTTCTGGCGGCGGGTTCGGCCGACCGAACGGCCAAGGCGATGGCGCTAACGTTCACCAATACCGGCCGAGCCGGCTTGAGCCTGCAAGTCAGGACAGGAAACAATTCCAGCGCCGCACCGCGCCATTACACGATCGCCGCCGCATCGGGCGCGCAGTCGTCGCTGTTGCAGGACTCGCTCGCCATCAATGCCGACGGCAGTTACGATCTGTCGGTCCATGGACCCAATGGCTTCTTGCAGGAACTTCGCGGCAACATGGGCAGCGCAGGTACATCAGGATCCTTGGCCGAGATTCAGCTTGGCTACGACACCCAAAACGGCAATATCCGCATCACATTGGACAACACCAGGAGCAGCACGGTCACCACGTTTCAGCTTACCGATAACGCCTACAAGAAAAATGCGTTCGCCTCAGTCAACGTCCGGGCAGGGACGAGCCAGGATGTTACCTGGCTCGGCGACGCCGGCTGGTACGATGCGGGTATCCGGGTGGCGGACGACGTCAATTATTTGCGGCGCGTTGCCGGCTGTGTGCAACTGCAGTCGGGAGCCTTGCAGACCGATTCCGCCATCGGCAATGCCAGTCAGTTTGCGCCGTCATTTGCCGTCCAAGGCACGACATCCGCGACGCTTCGCTTTGATTATGTCGCGCCGCCATGGCGGCATAGTCCGAAAAACTGGATCGGCGTATACAAGCGGGGCGTCAAGCCCGGCCAAACTTCCGCGCTTGCCTGGGTTTATGCGCCCAAGAGCGTCGGATCGGCAATGCTGTCAAGTCGAAGCGGCAATGCTGCGCTGCCGCCGGGCCAGTACGACTTGTGGTATTTGTTCGATGATGGCTACGATGCATTGAGTGGTCCGGTAGCGTTGAATATGTAATATTCCCGGCGCATCCGATAGCCGGGCATCTCTGCGAGAAACCCGGCAATGTCGGCGCTTAATGCGATGACACATAAATTGAAGCAGGAGCGGCGTCAGGCAAGGCGAATGCATGCTGCATTCGCGTGACTTCCTCAATCGGCGTCCTGCCGAAAAGGCGTTTGAACTCGCGGCTGAACTGCGAGGCGCTTTCATAACCGACTTCGACGCAGGCGCTGGCCGCAGTGAGGCCATTCCGCGCCATCAGGAGCCGTGCCTGGTGCAGGCGTGTCGACTTCAGGTACTGCATTGGCGAAGTCGCCGTGACATTCTTGAAATGGGCGTGAAACGATGGCGCGCTCATGCCGGCTTCCTTGGCAAGCTGATCGACATCGAGTTTTTCGTTATATGACGCGTGGATCTTTTTGATCGCTTTCGCGATTTTTCCGAATTGTCCTTCGTTCGCGAGGGCTGCGCGCATCGACGCTCCCTGGTCTCCAGTCAATACGCGCAGATAGATTTCTTTCACCAGCGCCGGGCCGAGGATCTTTGCTTCCATGGGTTCATCCATGGCTTCCAGGAATCGCAGAACCGACGCAGACATTTTCTGGTCCATTGCAGTGGCGAACATGCCCTGAGGAATCGCATTGCCTGGCTCATCCGTTTCCATCTGCAATAACAGGCCGGCAAGCATCTTGAAATCCAGCCGGAAATAAATTGCCAGCAGCGGCTTCTTTTCACTTGCTTCCGTTTCCATCGTAAACGGCACCGGCACCGATACGGCCAGGTAATGCTGCGCATCGTAGACGTAGGTTTGATCGCCTAAAAATCCCCTTTTCCTCCCTTGGCACACGACCACGATGCCTGGTTCATAGAGAACCGGCGTCACGCTCAGCGGGCGGTTGGACCGGAGAAACCTCACATCCCGCAGATGCGAAAGGTTATATCCCTCGTTTGGCGCGAGTTTTGTCAGCAGGCTCACCATGCGCTGGTGCTGCTGGTTGCTGTCGTTCGTCAACACAATCACCTGTTGCGGATCGATTCAAGATTCAAGGTAAGTCGCCATGGCTAATAGGTTTAGGCAAGAGTCGCATGTGAACCGGCATTTAGATATTTTGCGTTCGTCCTTAAGATTACGTCAAGCCAAGACTGACTTGCTTGATTGATTCGCGCCGTCAGGATGTTTGAAAACAAACCGTAAAGGAATAGATCCATGGGAAAGCCAGCTGCAATGAAGTTTCTGATTACCGGCATCAGTTCAGGGTTCGGCCGGGCATTCGCTGTGGCGGCACTGGCCGCCGGGCACACTGTAATAGGAACGGTCAGAAATGAATCGGCAAAAGACAATTTTGAGGATTTGGCTATCGGCCGTGCGATTGCGGTCGTGCTGGATGTGACCGATTTTTCTGCCATCAATGCGAAAGTCGCAGAAATGACAGGAAAAATCGGCTCGATCGACGTCCTGGTCAACAACGCCGGTTACGGACATGAAGGAACGCTGGAAGAATCGCCATTGGAAGAAATGCGGCGTCAGTTCGACGTCAATGTATTTGGCGCGGTCGCCATGATCAAAGCCGTGTTGCCGTCCATGCGGGAGCGCCGGAGCGGCCACATCATCAACATCACGTCAATGGGGGGCTTCATTACCATGCCAGGCATCGCCTACTACTGCGGCAGCAAGTTTGCACTGGAAGGCATCTCGGAAACATTGGCAAAAGAAGTCGCAGGCTTCGGCGTGAAAGTGACCGCGGTCGCGCCGGGTTCCTTCCGCACCGACTGGGCTGGCCGTTCAATGGTCCGTTCGCCGCGCCATATCCAGGACTACGATGCTTTGTTTGATCCTATTCGTGGAGCGCGGCAAGAAAAAAGCGGCAAGCAGCTTGGCGACCCGGCCAAGGCTGCGGAGATACTGCTGAAGATTGCCAACGCGCCTGACGCACCTGTGCATTTATTGCTCGGCAGCGATGCGGTGGCATTGGTGAAAAATAAGATGGCAGCGATGTCAGACGAGATGAAGTCGTGGGAAAGTGTTTCGGCGTCGACGGATCACTAAGGACCGAATTTAAAAGGCCCTCGGAAACGAGGGCGCTTTCATTGGTTCCGCGATTTGCTATTCGGCATCATGGTTCCCTTCGAACCTAGGTCGACCATTTCCTGCCCAGCTCTTCAAGCCCGGCTCTTTTCAAGTCTTCCGGCATCATGACCACTTTTAATTCCACATTGGCGTTAAAGGTCAGGAACCATGGTTCCGCAAGCTTGGGGATTTTCGCCGGGTCGTCGATGTCGACGATCAAGAGGGCCGATCGCTGTCCACCCTGTTCGGTGAAGTAAGCCGCTTCCGGTTTTATTTCCTCCAGAATCTCGCCCATTTTATTGCCGACAGAGCCGTCCCTTATGGCAGCATTGAACTCGGCGTTGGGAAGTTTGACATTCAATAGCATCCGCATGATTGACTCCTTGGAGATTTTAATTATTTGACTGCCGAAGTTTTTGATTGCGGCCCCTCGCAAGCCAATTTCCATTCTAGGTTTTCTCGTCAATATAGCCAGCCGTGATTTCGAAATAATTTAATTGCATTCGGAGGCTGTCCGGCTTGGGGGAGGCTAATGATGTGAATGCTTGTGCTCAGGAAAATACGTGGCGTCTAGGACGAGTGTTGGTGTGCGGCAATAGTCGTCGCGATATGGCGAATGTAAAACTGTGCCGGGCTGCGTCTCAACTCTCTGCCTCGCCAACCGCACGATCAAGATTGGCATTCACCCGCAGCAGCAGCGCCATCAGTTGATCCCGCTCCGCCTTGGTAAAACCCGCCAGGGCCTGCCGGCTGGCGGCTTCCATGACGGCTTTCCCCTTCGGCATCCGCTCAGAGGCGCCGGCAGTCAGCGAAACCAGCTGGCTGCGCTTGTCCTCAGGATTGGGAACCCGCTGCACCAGCCCGTCGCGTTCCATGCGATTCAGCAGCTGCGCCATGCTGGGCTGTTCCACCTGCGCCAGCCGCGCCAGCTCGGCCTGCGGCAACGCGCCGCTTTTCTTGAGCGCGACCAGCACCGGCAGTTGCCCCATGGCGAACCCCAGTGCGCGCAGCGGACTGTCGACCAGCCGCATGGAAGTGCGGTAGGCCTGGCCGATGAGCCTCATGGGGTTGTTCGACAGATCAGTTTTCATCAAGTTGACATTCCATAGGTGGCTATGTTTATATATAGGTACCTATCATAATCGAATCGACCCATCTTGTGAATACACAATTACGCATCGCCATAGTCGGCGCAGGCCCGGGCGGCCTGACCCTCGCCCGTATCCTTCATCTGCACGGCATCGCCGCGACGGTGTTCGAGCAGGAATCCCATCCATTGGAACGTCCGCAGGGCGGCACCCTGGACCTGCATGAGGAATCCGGCCTGCAGGCGCTCAGGCAGGCCGGCCTCATCGACGAGTTCCAGGCTGTCGCCCGCTACGACGACCAGGGTTCGCGCCTGCTGGACAAGGCGGGTAACCTGCTGTTTGAAGACCAGGACCCTGCCAGCGGCAACCGACCCGAGGTCGACCGTACCGAACTGCGCGCCATGCTGTTGCAGGCGTTGCCTGCCGGGTGTGTGCGCTGGGGCTGCGCCATGCGCGAGGCGCAGGCGCGGGACGACGGCTGCTGGGACCTGGTTTTCGACCATGGCAGCGAGGGGCCGTTCGACTTGGTGGTCGGCGCCGATGGCGCGTGGTCGCGGATACGGCCGTTGCTGTCGCCATACCGGCCGCAATACAGCGGCCTCACTTTCATCGAGTGCGGCATCGACGACGTCGACCGCAGCCATCCCGCGCTATCGCAGCTGGTGGGGCGCGGCAAGATGGGAGTTGAAGCCGACGGCAAGGAAATCATCGCGCAGCGCAACGGCAATGCGCATATCCGCGTTTATGCCATCTTCCGCGTGCCGGCGGATTGGGCGGCGCGGCGGTTTGACCTTGCTGCGCCCGCTTCCATGCGTGCAGAACTGGCTAAGGAATTCGATGGTTTCGCTCCCGGGATTCTCGACCTGTTCCGGGCCAGCAACGATAATTTCGCTATCCGTCCGATCTACGCATTGCCAGTGGGGCATTGCTGGCAGAACCGGCGCGGCCTCACGCTGCTTGGCGACGCCGCGCATGTCATGTCGCCTTTTGGCGGCGACGGCGTAAACAACGCCATGTTCGACGCCGCCGAACTGGCGCGCTTACTCATCGGGCGCACCGGCTGGGCCGAGGCCGTGGCTGAATACGAAGCGCTGATGTTTGCGCGCATTGTCGAGTCCGCCGAAGGCGCGGCGGAAGGGGCCGCGACCCAGCTGTCGCATGTGGGCCAGGCGCTGACGCTGGAAATGTACCGGAGCCACGCCGCCGGTTAGGATCAGAAATACGCCTTTGCGCCGGGCTTGAGGATCGGCTTCAATGCGCGCACCGGCATGACGAGCTGAGGCCCCAGGCATACGCCCATGGCGTGGCCGATGCCGGAAACCACGAAGGAAATCTTGTCCGGATCGTCAAATTCGAAATCCAGGTATTGCGGCAGCACATCGGTGCAATCCAGATCCGGATCCTCTTTGCCGCGGTTCTTTTTTGACTCCACCTTCTTGCTGATGAAGTCCGCAAGCACAGGGGCGATTTCGGACCCGTCCTTGTTCTGTATCCGGACTGGAAACAGGCGGTTGAAATCCAGGTAACCGCCGTGGATCAGGTCAAAGGTCAACGGATCGTAATGGTTGTTCGGATGCGCTCCTCCGCAAAAGGTGCTTCCCGCTTCGACGATGCTCATCAGTTTTTCCGACAGATAACGCACTTCGATTTTCTCCGAATCATAGTCTCCCAGGGTGCCGGAGGCAGGCCCGTCCATGGTGTAGAGCGTCGCCTTGCATTCCAGCGCCGCCAGGCTCATCTGCCAGTGGCGCTGCTCAAGGATCCGGTTGATGTTCGCCAGTACCTGGGGATCGGGATGGCGGGTCAGCCGCGGATAGGCGAACTTGGTTCGAGGATCCGTCACCATGCGGTAGCCGACGTTTTTACGGATGATTTCAGGCCCGGGCTGCAGCGGGAACTGCATCTTCAGGTAGTCATAGGGAGCATTCTTGAGCGAGATCGCCGTGCCTTGCGCGATGTTGCTGCCTATGCCAGGAGTAATGGCGGCAGTAACGGCTTCCACGCCGACCGGCCTGACGGCGTCGGGATCGTAGCGGCCGACCTGGTGCAATTCAAACGCCAGGGTCTTCTTTGATCTGGCGTCGCGCCAGGCGCCCTGGAAAGTATCGCCATCGATTTTCCCCTGCCAGACGCTGCGCGGTTTTTTTGTGGTGGGATCGATGAATATCGGCAGGTCGCGGTTATCGTCGCTTGCCAGGAGCTCGCCATGCTCATATCTGGGCAGGGCTTCCTTAAGCGATGCAAGCGGGCCATGCAAGGGAATATCGACGCCATGGCGCAGGTAGAAATAACGGCCGTCATAACCATCGGATTTTTTCTCAAGCTCCAGCACGACTTCGGCATTTGCCCCCAGCGTCCCTTTGAAAACGATGCGTTCGCCGGCCAGCGCGGTGGCGGCACAGGACAATGTGCCAAACATGATCAGATATTGGAAAAAGGTTTTCATTGTCGGGCCGGATAATCAGCAGGCGGAAAAAGCACATCTTGGCATCGTGTCGAAAATTCTATCTTTAAATGTTACTGTTTCCTCGTTATCGCAAAAATAATCCGCAGCCAAAACACATGAAAGGAAAACATTCGTGATGGATCAAGGAAAATTCCTGAGGACATCCAATGTCCTTGGTTCGGCTTTGTTGGGGGTGATGCTGCTGTCCAGCGGATGCGGCGGCGGCGAGCTGCAGTTCGGCGCCCAGGTCAGCTGCAGCCAGTTGAACGGCGTGGCCATATCGGCGCAGGCCATCGGCTTGCCGACCAGCGGCGCCGCCGTGACCGATGCGCACATTGTGCCGCCTGCCGGCAGCGGTGTGGCGGCGATAGGCGAGTATTGCCAGGTGAAGGGTGAGATCAGCCCGGTCTACCCGGCTGCGCCGAAAATCAAGTTCCAGCTCGATTTGCCGACCGCCTGGAACCGCAAGGCGCTGATGTTCGGCGGCGGCGGGTACAACGGCACTGTGCCCGATGTCAGCGGCAACGTCCCGGCCGGCCCGCAAGACAAGGCTAAGCCGCTGGCGCGCGGCTACGCCACCTTTGCCAGCGATTCCGGGCACCAGGCCAGCCAGATGGGCAGCCGCGACGGCACGTTCGGGCAGAACGACGAAGCCTTGCGTAATTTTGCCGGCGATGCGCTCAAGAAAACACGCGATGCGGCGCTCTACCTGATCAAGCGGTATTACGCCGGCGCGCCGCAAAAATCCTACTTCGCGGGCGGTTCCACCGGCGGCCGCGAAGCATTGGCGGTGGCGCAGCGCTGGCCGCAAGACTGGGATGGCGTGATTGCGCTTTATCCGGCCTGGGCGGCGGCCAGCCTGGACCTGCAGTTCGGCCGCATCACGCGCGCGTTTGCCATGCCGGGCGCTTATCTGAATCCGGCAAAACGCAAGACGCTGTACGACGCGGCGATGGCCAACTGCGATGCGCTGGACGGCGTCAAGGACGGCTTGATCAGCAATATGCAGGCTTGCAACAGCCTCTTCGATCCCGCCGGCGCGACGTTGAACGGGCTGCCGCTGCGCTGTGCCGGCGGTGTGGACAGCGGCGACAGCTGCCTGTCCGATGCGCAGATCGCGGCGTTGAAAACCTACAGTACGGCGATTGCGTTCAGCCGTCCTCTCGGCAGCGGCGAAACGCAATATCCCGGTTTCAACGTGTGGGGCGCCGATCTCGGCCTGCCCGGCGATTCGGCGGCGCAGCAAACGGTAAGGCTGCTGGCCATGGGCGACAGCCAGCCGGCGCAGCCGATGCCGACCGATGCGCCGTACTGGGCGACGTTCTGGGATCAGTGGGTAAAGTATTTCGTCACGCGCAATCCGGCATTTGATTCCTTGTCGCTCGATCCTCAGAATGCGGGGGAATGGCAGGCGCGCATTGACCAGCTCACGCTCATGCAGGACATCAACAAGACGGATCTGTCGGCGTTCAAGGCCAAAGGCGGAAAAATCCTGATGGCGCACGGCATGTCGGATGCGCTGGTCAGCACCCGTTCCAGCGAAGATTATTTCCGCCGCCTGCAATCGACCATGGGTGCCGCCGCCGTGGACGGTTTTGTCCGCTACTACGAAATCCCCGGCTACGGCCATTCCTTGTCGACCGTCTTCAATGCCGCATGGGATTCGCTGACGGCGCTGGAGAACTGGGTGGAGCAGGGTAGTGCCCCGGTATCGCAGGTGGTCGCGGATACCGCCGGCGTCCCGGGCCGCAGCCGGCCGCTTTGCGAGTTCCCTGCGTGGCCTAGGTACAAGGGCGCGGGCGATGTCAACCTGGCGGCGAGTTTCAGTTGCGCCACCCGGTAAAGGCCTGGCCGGGCGGGCCATCGGGGCGCACTGGTTTTGCCCGGAAAAGAGCCATTTCAGCCACACAAATAAGGCGATTTTCAGGCGTAGCCGGGATCGCAATGAAATTATGGAGACGACAACAAATCCAAGGATTACAATAAAAACAAGGGGAGGCTGCGGACAGCACAGGGTAGGGCCCCGTGTGGCTGCATTGGCTTATGAGAACCATCAAGTACAAGAAAATGACCGGGATGGGCGGCATCGTCGCCCTCGGATGGCTGATTTTTACCACCGCGGTCGCAGTCAGCCAGCGCAAGCTGATTTTCAAGCCGGTGCGCACCAAGGAAGTCGAACATCCCCACAGCATCGGACACCGGTCCCGGCTGGTCGTGTTGCGCAGCACCGACGGCACCCGGCTCTCGGGATGGCTGTTGACGCCGCGTGTCCCCGGCCCTCATCCTGCGGTAGTGTATTTCGGCGGCCGTTCGGAGGAAGTTTCCTGGGTGGCGCGCGATGCATGGCGCATGTTCCCGAACATGACAGTTCTGGCGGTCAACTACCGCGGCTACGGCGATTCGGAGGGGGTCCCGGGCGAACAGAAAATGATGGAAGACGCGCACATGCTGTTCGACTGGTTTGCCGAGCATCGCCATATCAACGCTGGACAGATCGCCGTGGTCGGGCGCAGCCTGGGCTCAGGCGTGGCGGTGCAGATAGCCGTCAGCCGGCCGGTCGCTGCGGTCGTGCTGGTTACTCCCTACGATTCGCTGCTGGCCCTGGCCAAGCGCCGCTTTCCGGCGGTGCCGGGCTTCGTTCTCAAGCATCGTTTCGACTCAGTCAGGCTCGCGCCTTTGCTGTCTGCGCCGACGTTCATCATCCGTGCCGCATCCGACGACGTGGTGCCGCCTTCCCACACCGACCTGCTGGTGGCCAAACTGAGCAAAGCGCCGCAGGACGAAACCATTCCCGGCTCCGACCACCACAACATCCCTTATCTCGATGCAACCCAGGAGCGGATCGCCAGCTTCCTTACCGCGAAATTCAGCGGGGCCGCCGCAAGTCCAGGGGCTGGCGAACTGTAAGCGGCGCCTGTTTTTCTCCTTCGCTCCCCCGTCCTTGCCGATTGGCCCGGCCGCTGCGCCACCTGACACTTTCAACAGTATTTTTTCTTTGCGCATGGGACTAGCATGGGTTCCTCTTCAGTATGGCGGCATCGGTCTTGCCAGGCCTGGAGATGACCTGGTGCCGTCCATCCAGGCCTGCGTAGAGATTTTTGCAGCCTGTGACTGGACGGTCGCAACAGTTACGGGTATCCGACCATGCGGCCATCGCAAGGGGAATATCATGACGACAGATCTGCCAGGTGGTTGGAGTCCTTTTGACTATGAAATCACCACCGCTGCACGGGCAGTGTTCAAGGAAGCGCTGGAAGGTTTTACCGGCGTGGCTTACACGCCATCCGCATTTGCCACGCAAGTGGTCGCCGGCACCAATTACTGCTTCCTGTGCACGGGCACGGTTGTAGTTCCGGGTTCGCCGCAGTTCCCGGCCTTGCTGTATATTTTCAAGCCGCTTTCCGGCAAAGCCCACATCAGCGAAATTACAAGAATCAAGCCTTGACGGCCTATCGGCCTTGGAAATCGGGGAGGGATATGCAAAACCCCGGCAAGCGCAAGCTGCCGGGGTTTTGTCTTTACATATCGCAGAGCGTGCGCCGATTGGCTGTCTTTCCGGGGGGCTTACCCGAACTGGTAACGCTAACTGCCTTGCGCCGGCTTTCCGCCTATTCAGCCTTTTTGGTGCGCGCGATCGATCCGCTGCTGGCGTCTTCCCGGTAGGCATAAGCCACCTTGCCATTGCGGATTTCGCCCATGACGATCATGTTGAGGGCGATCGCTTCATGGTCGGTCGCCGAGAACGGCTTGAAGTAGCGCGAGACGACGGTCGATGTGGTGTGCACCTGCAGGTTCTCGAGGGCGTCCTTGATCTTGGCGCCGTCCACCGTGTTGGCCTGGAATATCGCCAGCGTGATCAGGCGCAGCGCGTCGTAGGTCTGGGCGGCGGCCACCGCGGACGGGATGCGGTTGGTCTTGTTGACGTTGCGGTAGGTCAGCGAGAACTGGTTGCTGACCGAGCTCAGCTCGTTTTCGATGAAAGTCACCGAGCTGCGCACGCCTTCCGCGCTCTGGCCGGCCTTGTCGATGAAGGTTTGCTGCGACATGCCCCACGGCCCGACTATCGGCAGCCGCAGTTTCAGCCTTTCTGCGCTCTTGACCACCATTGCTCCCTCGGGGGCGAGGCAGTACATCACGATGGCCTGGGCGCCATTGTCCCTGGCGTGCTGCAGCTGCGCGGTCATGTCCTGGTCGCCGACCTTGAAGCCTTCCACCAGCACCGGCTTGATCTTGCGCCGGTCCAGTTCCGCCAGCATGCTTTGCCTGCCGAACTGGCCGTAGGGGCTCTCGTCGTGCAGCACGGCGATCTTGTCGATCTTGCGGCGGTCGATCACGTCGTTGAGGATCACGATGGGCTGCAGCGCGTCGCTGGCGGAAGTACGGAAGATGTAGCTGACCGGGTAGGCCGGCGGCATGAAGGACTTGGTGATGGTGGCGCCGGTAGCGCCTGTGACGATCAGCGGGATCCTGGCTTCCTGGAACAGCTTCGCCGCCGGCAGCGCAACGCCGGTATTGCCGAAGCCGACTACGGCGACCACGCCATCCTTCTCGATCATTTCCTTGGCCATGGCCGAACCGACCTCAGGCTTGGCGCGGTCGTCGCGCTCGACCAGTTCGATCTTGCGGCCAAGCACCCCGCCAACCTGGTTGATGTCGGCCAGGAACACCCTGGCGCCGCCTATCATGCTCTGCCCCATGTCTTCCGAGGGACCGGTGATCGGGCCGATGACGCCGATCTTGATGGGCGGTAGTTCGGCTTGTGCGCTTGCGCTGAATCCTAATGCTGCCAGACAAAAAATGAAGCCATACGTACTACGTTTTTGCATCGCCATCTCCTAGATTTAACTGCTGTTATTAGTTTCTTTTGAGAAATATACATCAGAGCGATGAAAAACAAGGGGTTTTCAGGCCTTCCAATCAAAATATAAGGTTGTCGTTTTGAACTGCGCGGCCCTTTCTCTGTAAGGGTGGCCGGACATATCAAGAAATCAAGGCGGCGCCCGGGAAAAGCATATTGGCGAGTGTGGCAAAATTCCCAAAAAGACAGATTTATTTCTATGTAGAAATTATTGTTATTCTGACTGGTGATACAATTGTTTGCAATCTTGCATGGTTATATGGCTGTAAGATTGCTGTACGGAATGCGTTCAACAGGTTTTCTCATACCGCCGTTCGTAGCGCGAGTACGTCTCAGGGCCTGTCGCGTTGTGTCGTTTCTCTAGCGACACTTTTTCAGTTTCACGGACTTTCAGTTTCAATCCGCTTGTTTGCGGAACAACCAGCGTTAACCAAGTTTTACTTAATTCATAAGGGGTATCACCATGGCAATAGACGTTTATCTGCAAATCGACGGCATCAAGGGCGAGTCGACCGACAACGCGCACAAAGACTGGATCGAGTGCAAATCGGTACAGTGGGAAGTGCTGCAGCCGAAGTCGGCGACTGCATCCACCGGCGGCGGCCACACAGCCGAGCGCTGCGAGCACAAGGATATCGTGATCACCAAGATCGCTGACCTGGCCACGCCGCTGCTGCTGCAAAACTGCTCGTCGGGCAAGACCATTCCAAAGGCCAAGTTCGAATTCCTGCGCGCCGACGGCAAGGGCGACCGCATCAAGTACTTCGAAATCGAGCTGGTCAACCTGCTCATTTCCGACGTCACGCCATCGGTCCAGGAAGGCGACGTGCTGAGCGAGAGCGTCAGCCTGAAGTACTCCCAGGTCAAATGGAAATACACGCAACAAAAGATCGGCGGCGGTTCGGGCGGCAACACTTCCGGCGGCTGGGATCTGTCGACCAACAAAATCGTGTAATTTTCTTGCACCAATAAAAAAAACCGCAGCATGCTGCGGTTTTTTTTCGTTTGCGGCTACAGGTCATGCATGCCGCCAGGCCGCGATGATGAACAGTGCAGCGGCCGCCAGGCAGCAAATGGTCCTGACATGGTTCCAGCCGGTCCAGGTGCTGAGATAGTTTTGCCAGACCTGGGACGATTCCGGCCTGGACGGATCGACGGCGGCCAGGGCGTCATTGAGTGGCACGTTGAATCCCATCGTGACCAGGAATCCGCCGATCAGGTAGAACAGGCTGCCGGCCAGGAACCAGCCTGCATACGGCTGCTGCCAGCGCAGAACGGCAAACACGATCAGGACCGCGCAAAGCAGGGCGGTGCCAAGGAACAGGAGCAGGAACAGCGGGTTGAGCACCGTGATATTGACGGACTGCATCGCTGCAATTCCGCTGGCGGGCGAGATGCGAGACAAGGCGCTCATCACAAAATTGGAAAAGGCGAAGAACAGCCCGCCCAGCAGCCCGCAAGCGAGCGCTGCGTACAGAGAGATGGGGAACAACAGATTTTCAATGAAAGTCATGTGAAGGTCTCCGTTGATATCAAACCGATGATAGTCGCCCGTACGAGTGCAGGCGCCAGGCCACACTCCACCACTCAAGATGCGATATGTCAATAAATTCAGGGCAGACCTCCAGCTGGCGCCCGGTGGCGCTGCTGCCGCGCCGGCATTGGCCCTAGCCCTCTTTTTGTTGATCGGAGGCCGTTTTCTCATGTACCATGCTGGTCCGTTTGCGCTTTGGCGCAAGCTTGCCATCAGGGGCAAGGCCCTGCCGCCGGCGCCAGGTTTCATACAGCCTTCAGCAATGAGGGCTTTTTTATTTTGCCGGCAGGACGTTGATATTTTCGCAAATTTTCCATTGCGTTAATGGCAATCACTCTCCGCGACCCGGTACGGGTCGACAGTTTTTGTATTTTTTGTTTTTTTGTATGTCTAACGGCCGGATACGTAAATGAAAAAAATTAAAGCAACGACTTGGATCATGGTCGGCATGGTTCTCGGGATCGTGGTCGGCTATATCTGCCACAACCTGGCGCCGGATGAAGCCGCGGCAAAAGAAATCGCCGGCTACTTTTCCATCATCACCGATGTATTCCTGCGCCTGATCAAGATGATCATCGCGCCGCTGGTGTTCGGCACCCTGGTGTCGGGCATTGCCGGCATGAAGGACAGCAGCTCGGTGGGCCGCATCGGCGTGCGCGCGCTGGGCTGGTTCGTGATCGCTTCCTTGCTGTCGCTGGCGCTGGGCATGCTGTTTGTCAACGTGCTGCAGGTCGGCCATGCGCTCAACCTGCCGCTGCCTGCGGTAGGCGCCGACACCAAGCTCAATACCAGCGGCTTCAACCTGAAAGATTTTGTTTCGCACGTGTTCCCGAGCAGTTTCGTCGACGCCATGGCGAAGAATGAAATCCTGCAGATCCTGGTGTTCTCGCTGTTTTTCGGGTTCGGCCTGGCTTCGGTCAAGGGCGAGGCCGGCAAGGCCGTGACCAACGCCGTCGACGGCCTGGTGCACGTCATGCTGAAAGTGACCGATTACGTGATGCGCTTTGCGCCGCTCGGCGTGTTCGCCGCCATCGCCGCCGTCATCACGGTGCAGGGCTTCGGCGTGCTGACCACCTACGCCAAGTTCCTCGGCGGTTTCTATGCCGGACTGGCAACCTTGTGGGCATTGCTGATCGCGATCGGCTACATCTTCCTGCGCGGTTCGATCTTCACCTTGCTGCGCTTGCTGAAAGAGCCGATCATGCTGGCGTTTTCCACCGCCAGCAGCGAGGCCGCCTATCCGAAGACCATGGAGCAGCTGGAAAATTTCGGCGTGAACAACAAGATCACCGGCTTCGTGCTGCCGCTCGGTTATTCCTTCAACCTGGACGGCTCGATGATGTACCAGGCGTTCGCCGCCTTGTTCGTGGCCCAGGCCTACAACATTGAAATGTCGTTCGCTCAGCAGCTCACCATGCTGCTGGTGCTGATGGTGAGCAGCAAGGGCATGGCCGGCGTGCCGCGCGGTTCGCTGGTCGTGGTGGCCGCCATCTTGCCGATGTTCCATCTGCCGGAAGCCGGCATCCTGCTGATCATCGGCATCGACCAGTTCCTCGACATGGGCCGCACCGCCACCAACGTGGTCGGCAACGGCATCGCCACCTCGGTAATCGCGAAATGGGAAGGCGAGCTGGACGAAGACGCCGGCCGCCGGGCCCTGGAAAACAGCGGGGCCTGACAGGCAAGATGTGAAACGTAGGATTTGAGACACAGCGCCCGCGAGGCGCTGTTTTTCATCCGGGAGTATGCTAATTTAGCAGCTGTTGATTGATTACTTCACCTCGGCACATCATGTATATCCCCAAGCAATTCGACGAGCCGCGCCTCGAGGTCTTGCACGAGCTGATCCGTGCACGCCCGCTGTCCACGCTGGTGACGCTGTCCTCCGGCGGGCTCAACGCCAACCATATTCCTTTGCTGCTGTCGGCGCAGGCCGGCCCCCTCGGCACCTTGCACGGCCACGTGGCGCGCGCCAATCCGGTCTGGCAGGATTTCCAGAAAGATGTCGAGGTGCTGGCGATATTCCATGGCCCGGAGGCTTACATCACGCCGTCCTGGTATGCCACCAAGGCTGAAACCGGCAAGGTGGTGCCGACCTGGAATTACGCCGTCGCGCATGCCTACGGCACCTTGCGCATCATCGACGACGCCAGCTGGCTGCCGGCGCACCTGGCGGCGCTTACCGCGCACAACGAAGCCGCTTTCCCGGCGCCATGGCAACTGGCCGATGCGCCGCATGACTACACGGAAAAGCTGATGAATGCGATTGTCGGCATCGAGATCGTGATTACCCGTTTGTCGGGCAAGTGGAAGGTCAGCCAGAACCAGCCGGCGCAGAACCAGGCGACCGTGATCGATGGCTTGCGTGCGCAGGGCAGCGATGAGTCGCAGGCGATGGCGGCGCTGGTCGAGGCGGGAAAAATTGCGCGCTGATCCCCGGCCCGGGCGAAGCAGAGCGTTGGCGAGATTGTGGTTGGGCTGGATGCTGTTGGGGACAGCAGTCGTGCCGATGGCCGCGCATGCCGGCGATGTTGAGGAAGAAACCTGGGGCATCAAAGGCCAGGCCACTTATATCTGGCAGAAAAAACCATCTTTCGACGCCGCCTATTCAGGCGCCAACAGCCTGGGAACGCAGCCTGAGAAGGGTTATTCCTTTTCCGGCACGCTGTTCTTCGGCATGCGGCCTTGGCGCGGCGGCGAGCTGTATTTCGATCCGGAAGTGGTGCAAGCAGTGCCCATGTCCGGCCTGACCGGGCTGGGCGGGATGATGGACTCGGAGCAGCAAAAGGGCAGCAGCCCGAATCCCACTTTTTATCGCGCCAGGCTGTTCTTGCGCCAGACCTGGGGTTTTGGCGGCGGCCGGCAGGCGCTGGAGTCCGCGCCCAACCAGCTGGCCGGGATGGTGGACAAGCGGCGCCTGGTGCTCACGGTGGGCAACCTCAGCATCATCGACATCTTCGACAGCAATGCCTATGCCCACGATGGCCGCACCCAGTTCCTGAACTGGGCGTTGTCGACCTACGGCGCCTACGACTATGCCGGCGACACGCGCGGATATACCTGGGGCGCCGCCGCCGAATATTATTATGACGACTGGGTGCTGCGCGCGGGCAGGTTCATGGTGCCGCTGGAATCGAACGGCCAGCGCCTCGATACGCGCCTGACCAAATACCATAGCGACCAGGTCGAACTGGAGCATGGCCACGTGATCGGTGCGCAACCGGGGAAAGTGCGCCTGCTGTTGTTCCGCAACAAGGAAGTCATGGGCGGTTTTTCCGATGCGCTGGCTTATGCTGCGAGCAATGGCGGCACGCCGGATGTGGCGCAAGTGCGCAAAGGGCAGGTCAAGTATGGTTATGGGATCAACCTGGAACAGAATCTGAGCGACGACCTCGGCGTTTTTGCCCGCGCCAGCCATAACGACGGCAAGACGGAAACCTATTCGTTTTCTGAAGTCGAGCGTTCCGTGAGTGCGGGCCTGGCGCTCAAGGGGCGCAGCTGGCGTCGCGATAGCGATACTGTCGGGTTGGCCCTGATACAAAACGGCTTGAGCAAGGCGCACCAGGATTACCTGGCCGCTGGCGGCCTCGGAGTATTCATCGGCGACGGCCGCCTGAACTACAGGCCGGAGCGCATTCTGGAAGCGTATTACAGCTTGGGTTTGTCCAAGGCGGTGTCGTTGACGGCCGACCTGCAGCATTTCTGGAATCCCGCCTATAACGCTGACCGCGGGCCGGTGACAGTGGCATCGCTGCGCTTGCACGCGGAATTCTGACCGGCTCGCTTGCATGTCTGGATTCGCGCGCTGCGGCCTGCGCGCAGCAGGCCGCAGCGCGCATGGTTTTATTTCAACGTCATGGCAAACACATGCATCAAGGCGCCGTTGTCGGTCTGGTACGGCAGGGTAACGCTCTTGACGGTGCGCTTCTTGTCGAGCTGCGCGTCCCAGTAGAAGACATAGGCTTTGGTGGTGTCGGTATTGCCGTTCTGGTCGACCCGGTGGGCGCTGGTCAGGGCGATCTTGTTGTAGCTGCCGACTTTTCCGGAGCCTCCGCCCAGGGTCCAGTCGTCAAATCGCAAATCGAAGCTGGCCTGGGTGTTGTCGGTATAGGTAACGACCAGCTTGCCGGTAGGCGCGGCCGAGGCATTGGTCGCACTGCCGAGCAGGGCCAGCGTATCTGCCGCCTGCGGCTTGGCGAACGTGATCACCTGGCCCTGGGTGACCATGTTGTCCAGGCCTGACTTGCCGTCCGGCCAGGCGAACGTGACGCCGTTGAAACTGACGCTGCCGCCCGCCGTTGCACCGGCTGTCGCCAGCGCTTGCGAGGAGTAGCTCCAGCCGCCCATGTCGTAGGTATAACCCTCCAGGCCGCGCACTGTCTGCTGGCCGTCGCTGCCTATGCCGCGGTTGTTCTGCGCATCGGCCAGGGTGCTGAAGCCGTCGAGGCCGAACGATGGCATCTTGGCCGACGAATCCTTGCCCCACTGCGACTGGCTCGCTGCGAGAGAGAAGTCCAGCGTTGCGCTGTCCTTCAGGTCCTTCAGCCACAGCCAGGGCATGTCGAGCGCCTGGCCGTTCAGCGCCAGGCTCTGGATGTATGGCGAGTTGGTGGCGGCGCCGTTGGCGTTGATCACCAGTTTCTTGGCGCCGTCGGCCCAGCGGATCACGACCTTGTCGAACATCGGGCTGCCGATGGTGAGGCCGCTGACCGCCTGGATTTCCGGATACAGGCCGAGCGCCGCCCATACATACCAGGACGAGACCGCGCCGAGGTCGTCGTTGCCGGGCAAGCCGCCCGGATCGTCGGAGAACACGGTGTTGACGACATCGCGCACCACCTTCTGGGTGCGCCATGGAGCGCCGCTCCAGTTATACAGCCATGGCGTAGCGAAACTCGGTTCGTTGCCCATGTAGAAATTGGGTTTGTTCATGCCGGCGTTGAGATCCTGGAAGAAGGCGTCCAGCCGTTTGATGACGGCATCGTTGCCGCCGACCAGGCCGAACAGTCCGCGCGCATCGTAGGCTGACATCCAGGTGTATTGCTCGGCGTTGCCTTCCACCATGTCGGCATTGGGCTGCGGATTGAGCATCCAGGAACCGTTGCGGTAACGCGGCAGCAATTGCTTCTGTGCCGGGTTGAACTGGTTTTTCCAGTTGGCGGAGCGGCTCAGGAACAGCTGGTGATTCATGTTGTCGCCGAGCGCCTTGGCCAGCTGCGAAGTGGCGAAATCGGCGGTGCCGAATTCGAAAGTCAGCGAGCCTGCCCACCAGCCGTTGTCCATGCCGGCGTAGCCGTGCACCAGGTAGTCGTTCATCCTGTCGGTGCTGTCCCTGACATGGTCGCCGGTACATTGCACGTCGGCCTTGTTGCCGACCAGGGTCATGTAGTCCAGCGCTTTCTTGGCGTCGAAGCCGGTGGCGCCGAAGGCATAACCGCCCATGATGGTCGGCACCCCGGAATCGCCCGGCATGATGCCGGCGTCGACATTGATCGGCGCCCAGCGCGGGATGGCGCCGCACTGGTCGGCGTCGTTTACCAGGGATTGCATCATGTCGCTGGTTTCCTTGGGAAACAGCATGCTGGTCAACGGAATCAGGCTGCGGTACACATCCCAGTTGGAATAGTTGACGTACTGGGTGCGGCCGGTTGCAACCTGGTGCACTTTCTGGTCAAAGCCGATGTAGTCGCCGGTGACGTCGCTGTTGGTGTTGGGCGACAGCAGCGAATGGTAAAGCGCGGTATAGAACTTGCGTTTTTCGGTATCGCTGCCGCCGCTTACCTGGATCGTGTTGAGGCGGGTATTCCAGGCATCGGCGGCGGCATCGCGCACGGTGTTGAAATCCCAGTTCGGGTTTTCCTGCTCGAGGTTCTTGCGCGCGTTGTCGCTGCTGACATACGACAGGCCAATCTTCATCAGCACCGCCGGGCTGGTGCTGGCGTCGAAGCTGACGTTGGCCTTGCCGTTGCTGATGACGGCGCTGATATTGCGGTCGAACCTGGCGTAGAAATACAGCGTGTAGGTACGGGCGCCGCAAAACTTGCCGCCGACGGTGGAGCCCGACAGCGCGTCCTTGCCTTCGGTCTTGATCACGCCGGTAGTGGAAGCGATGGTGTTGGTGCGGGTAGCGTCGAACACCAGGTAGGGTGTCTTGTTGGCGCTGGCGATCGCCGATTTTGCAGGGAAGGTAAAGCGGCCGAAACCGGTCCTGGTGGTGGCCGTCAGTTCGGTATTGATGCCGTCGTTGAGGGTCACCTGGTAATAACCGGGACGCGCCGTTTCATTCTTGTGGTCGAAGTTTTCCTTGGCGTTGACGCCGACCGCGCTGGTGTCGAAAGTCGGCATGACCGGCAGTTCGCCTTCATTGCCGTCGCAGCCGGAGCCGCTCATTTGCGTCAGCGGAAAACCGGTGATGGTTTTTTCCTTGTAGATGTAGCCGACCGGATGGTCCTGGCCGCCGTTGCTGGGCGTCATCGGCGTCCATTGCACCATGCCGAACGGCGTAGTGGCGCCTGGGAAGGTGCCGCCCCTGGCGCCGGCCGGCACCGGGTCGGTGGCCGGTTTCGACGAATCGGCGGTGCCGACGAACGGGTTCACATACTGGGTGAGCGCGGCTTTGACAAAGACATCGCTGCTCGGGGCCGGCTGCGATGCGACGGGAGGATTGACCACAACGCCGGGATTGACGGCAGGGCTGTCTGGTGGCGTGGCCGCAGCGCCGCCGACCAATGGCGCTGTTGGCGTGCCATTGGCGGTGCTGGGTTGCGAGGCCGTGCCGGAGCCATTGGCGCCAGGCAGGGACAGGTTCGAACCGTCGCCGCAGCCGAACAGCAGCGCGACGGCCAGCCCGATCGAGAAATTTTTCTTCGATTGCAGGTTCATTGTTCCTCCAATAGCTATGTTTTTTGAAAGTCTAGGTTGCTGGATAGCGCCGGCGTGATTGAACAAAGGCGCACGCGCCCGCACCAGCAGCGGGCCAACGCCGGCGGACCGATCGCCTGGGAGCGGTCCGCGCTGTTCAATGTGGATCAGGGAGTCTGTGAGAAATTGCCGCTGGCGCCGGACGGCGGCGCGCTGGCCTGGCCCCAAGTGGTGGGAGCGTCGGCGGTGCTGAAATCGAGCGTGCCGCCGGCCTGCACCTGGTTCAGCGGCAGCCAGGTGCTGTTCCAGTCCTTGCCGTTCACCTTCAGGTTTTTGACAAAAGCAGCATTCTTGTCGCGTTTGATGAGCAGCCGTTTGCCATCGGCCAGCTGGATCGTGACGCTGCCGAACTGCGGCGTCGCCATGGTCAGCCCTGGTACGCCGGGGATCATCGGATACAGCCCGAGAGAAGCCCATACATACCAGCCAGACATGGCGCCGACGTCGTCGTTGCCGGGCAAGCCTTGCGGTTTGCTGGAGAAGGTGGCGGCCATGATCTGCGGCAGCACGAACTGCGTGCGCGACGGATTGCCGCTCCAGTTATAGGCCCACGGCGCGGCGAAGGCGGGTTCATTGCCCATGTAGAAGTCGTTCGAGTTTTCGCCGCCGTTGAGCCGGCTTGGATCGAGCGCCAGTCCGGCCGGCGATTTTTTTGCCGCCGCTGACGTGGTGCTGACGGAAAACAAGGTGTCGAGCCGCGCCACGGCGGCTGTGTTGCCGCCCAGGGTCGTGACGATATTTCCCAGGTCGTGCGGGATGGCCCACAGGTACTGAGCCGCGGTGCCCTCATGGTAGCCGTCGTCCTGCGAAGGCGAGGCCCAGTTGCCAGCGAGGTCCTTGACCGCCATGACCTTGGTATCCGGCTTGAACAGGTTTTTCCAGTTCTCGCCGCGCAGCAGCAGCGTGCCAGCGGTCTTCTTGTCGTCGGCGCTGACGGTGGCTGGATCGAGGTTGCTGATGAAACGGCCGATGGCGAAATCGCGGCTGGCGCCTTCGATGGTGATGGAGCCGGTATGGATGCCGCTGGCGTCGCTGCCTTCAGCGACGTAACCCAGTTTCAGGTAATCCGGCATGTTGCCTTGCGCGCTGCCCGCCACGTTCCGGCCGAAGGCAGGGTTGCCGTTGCAGGCCGGCCATTGCGGCGAGTCGGCGGTGGGGGCAAAGGCCGAGCGTTTCAGGTAGCCCAGGGCGGCGGCGCTGTCGAAGCGAGTAGCGCCGAAGGCCTGCAGGCTGGCCAGCAGCATCGGCGCATGGTCGCCTTCCATCGGCACATCGTCGACGTTGGCGTCGGCCCAGTGCGGGAATGCGCCGCATTGGGCTGCGTCGTTCACCAGCGATTGCGCCATGTCCGCCGCCTGGTCGCGGAACAGCCAGGCATGCATCGCGCCCAGCGAACGGTAGGTGTCCCAGATCGAGAAGGTGGTGTAGTGGTTGCGGCGCACCAGCTTGCCGTCCTTGTCCTTGTATGTGTCGGTCTGGTGGCGCTGCTTGTCCATGCCGATGTAGCTGCCGTCGATATCGCTGAACAGGGTGGGGCCGGACATGACGTGATAGAACGCTGTATAGAATTGCTGGAGGGCGTCGGTGCTGGCGCCGGCGGCATCGACCTGGATCGTGTTGAGCCGGGTGTTCCATTCGGCGCCGGCTTTTTTCGCGGTGGCGTCGAAATCAAAACCGGGGTTTTCCTTTTTCAGGTTGAGGCGCGCATTGGCCGGGCTGACGTACGACAGCCCGATCTTGACCACGGCGCTGCTGGCGGCCGACTGCGACAGGTCGAAATTCAGGACCAGGGTGCCGTTGTTGTTGATGAAGCGGGGCGCCTTGGCGTAAGCCGATCCGGCCTGCAGGTAAAAATAGGCATCGTAGCCGCCGCCGCAGTTGAACTTGTTGCTGGTCTTGCCGTAGAAACCGCTGGCGTCGGTCGGATCCTGCCAGATCTGGGCGTTGATGCCGGTCATGGAATTGGTCTGGGTGGCGTCGATCACCAGGATCGCCTTGCTCTTGTCCGGGTAAGTGAAGCGCGCCATGCCGCTGCGGGCGGTGGCGCTCAGCTCGGTCACGATGCCGTCGTCGGCCTGCACCTTGTAATAACCGGGCACGGCTTGTTCGTTCTTGTGGTCGAAGGTGCTGCTGCTTTGGCGCATGACCAGGTTGCTGTTGCTGGTGAGCTGGGCGGTCAGCATGGTCGGCATGATCGGCAGGGTGCCGCCGCTGCGGCAGCCGGGGCCGCTGATGCGCGTCATGCTGAAATAATTGATCATCTTGCTGTCGTAGTTGTAACCCGACCCGCTGGAATAGTATTGATGATCGATGTCGGTGTCCGGGCCGAACGACACCATGCCGAACGGCAGGGTGGCCGCCGGGCTGGTGTTGCCGGGGTGGGTGCCGCCCGGCTGCTGCTGGGTGCCGAGGAAGGGCTTGACGTATTGCGTCAGCGCCAGTTCCGGCAGCGGCTTGATTTCGTTGGCGTCGACTGTTACGGGCGTGGCGGCCGCCGGGCCGGCCGGACCGCTCGCGCCGGTTGCGCCGGTTGCGCCGGTCGCGCCGGGCTGGCCGGGACTGCCCGCCGCACCGGTTGCGCCGGCCGCGCCGGCGGTTCCAGCCGCGCCGTCGCTGCCCGGCAAGCCGCTTGAGCCGTCGCTGCAGCCGAACAGCATTGCGGCGGCCATGCCAATTGCAAGATTCCTGCATGATTGCTTGTTCATTGTTCCTCCTTATAATCGCCGCCCGGTTCGGACCGGGCAATCGGGTACACCTGCTTGCTACAAATGCGCTTGCCAGTAAAGCCGGTATTGCCAGAATTCGGGCGTGAGCCGGCCCGGCGCGGCGCCTGGATAGCGCCGCGTACTAAGAGATGTTCAAGAGAAAAATGCGGTCGACAGGATCGACGGATTCAGGGCCAGCGGTAGTTCGGTCTCCTCCGGAGACGCGGCGTTTGCGCCGCGTGTGCTGCTACAGATTCATGCTTCGGACAAGGCGCCCAGCACTTCATAACAGGCGCCCATGGTGTGATAGTCGGTTTTGCCGGCGGGGCTTTTTTCGTCGCCGTACTTGCGGTTGTCGCGTGTCAGGATGCGGTACCAGGCGCCATGCTGGTGATCGACGAAATGTTGCCAGCTGTACTGCCAGATATGCTCGTACCAGTCCCAGAACCGGTTCTTGCCGGTGCGTTTGGCAAGCAGGGCGGCAGCGGCGAAGCTTTCTGCCTGGACCCAGAAATACTTGTCCTGGTCGCAGATCACGCCGTCCGGCGCGAAGCCGTAGTAGATGCCGCCGCAATCGATATCCCAGGCGGCGTCGAGGCCGGCGTCGAACAGTTCGATGGCGCGCGGCAGCAGCCAGTCTTGCGGCCGGTGCCGTTCCAGGATCAGCAGCAGCTTGGCCCACTCGGTGTGATGGCCGGGCTGGAAGCCCCACGGGCGGAAAATGTTGCTGCTGTCTTCCTTGTTATAGTTCCAGTCCGGGGTCCAGTCCTGGTGGTAGTGCTCCCAGATCAGGCCGTTGCTGAGCGCGGCCTGGCGCAAGGTGATATTGCGCGCCACGGTTTCCGCGCGGTCCAGGAATTTCGCATCGCCGCTGGCTTCATAGGCTGCCAGCAGCGCTTCGGTCATGTGCATGTTGGCGTTCTGGCCGCGGTAACCCTGCAGCTGCCAGTCGGCGCTGGCCTCGTCGGCGTACAGGCCGGCGCCGGCTTCCCAGAAATGCTGTTCGAGCAAATCGTAGGTCTGGTACAGGTCTTCCTTTGCGCTTGCGACGCCGGCCATCACGGCATGCGCGTAAGCCAGCATGACGAACGCCAGGCCGTAGCAGTGGCGGGTCGGGTCCAGCACCTGCTTGCGGCCGTCTTGCCATGACAGGGTCCAGTCGTAGCCTTTGTGCAGCGGATCCCAGTGCACTTCGCGCAGGAACGCCAGCCCGTGTTTCAACGCATCCAGGTAAGCGGCATCGCCGAACTGGCGATAGGCCATGGCGTAGTTGAATATGAAGCGAGTGCTGCTGACCAGGTGCCTGGTTTCGCTGTCGTAGATGCTGCCGTCGTCCTTGAAGAAATGATAGAAGCCGCCGGAGGGATCGAGCGCAGCCGGGTGATAGAAGCGCATGGTGTCGCGGATGTGCTGCAACAGGAAAGCAGGATTGCGGAATTCGGCTTTAGGCATTGCTGTCGGTTCAAGCATGTTCATGGCGGTAGCGGATCAGTTGCCAAGCGTGCTGGCGCGCTGGATCAGCTCCACCGGCAGCATCACTTCGGGTTGCACCAGCGCGTCTTCCAGCAGCAGCTTGATGCCCAGCTTGCCCAGCGCTTCCTTGTCCACCGCCAGCGTGGTCAGCGGCGGGGTGGCGCTGGTGGCGGCGTCGATATTGTCGAAGCCGACAATTGCGATGTCTTCGGGAATCCGCAAGCCGCGCGCCTGGCACACGCTCATGACGGCCAGCGCGGTGGCGTCGTTGTAGCAGAACACGGCGTCGGGCGGAGAATCGGATTCCAGCAGGCTTTGCATTGCAGCGGCGGCATGCAGGTGGAGTTCGGGGCCGGGCAGCAAGGTCACTTCCAGCCGCGGATCGAACAGGCGGCCGGCTTCGAACAGCGCCTGGCGGTAACCCAGCGCGCGCTGCGCGATACTGTAGTGCGACAGCGGGCCGCTGATGAAGGCCAGCCGTTTGCGGCCAAGCGCGATCAGGTGGCGGGTTGCGGCCAGGGCGCCGCCCAGGTTGTCCGAATTGATGGAGCGGAAACCGGGCGCCCACAAGTCGATCAGCACTACCGGCTTGCCGGTCTGGGTCAGCAGCTCCAGCACTTCCGGTTCCATGAAGCCGGCCACCGCCAGCGCGTCGGGCTCATGCAGGCGGATCTGCTCCATCACATTGTCAGCCGGTCCGATCGACAAGACGGTGGGTACGATGCTGCGTTCGCGGCAAGCGGTTTCCACGCCGTGCAGCACATGCGAAAAAAACGGGCTGGCGACGAAATTGTTGTGCTGGCGATGCAGCAGGAAAGTCAGGCGCCGGATTTTTCCCTGGCGCAGGTTGGATTCGTTGTAGCCCAGCTGGTTGGCGATCTTTTGCACATGGATACGCGTCTGTTCGGTCAGGCCCGGTTGTTTTTTCAAGGCGCGCGATACCGTGCCTATGGATACGTTCGCTGCGGATGCGATATCCCGAATCGTTGGTCTCATGATCTCCTCCTGCAAGCCGTGGCATGCATTTTCCCGGGCCGGCGCCGCTATTCGCGGCGGCGATTGCTGCGGCTCAGGATTGTTTTCGTTGGATAGTAATGTATAGTAAAAAACTTAAATTTTCAATTATTCTGAAAAATAAATTCAGATAAATCATTGTTATATAAGGATTTATTGATTGTAAACCGCATTTATTTGTTTATTAAACGTACTAAAAATTTGTTTCTTAAACAGTCCGCCAAGGAGATTTGTGGAGAAACAGTATCGAAAGCCTGGCGGAATGTTGGGCATGCCATGCGCAAGGTTTGCCAGGCCTCATCCAGCGGCGACGGAAATAAAAATGGCGGACCGCCGTTCCGGCAGTCCGCCATGTTCAGGCAACCGGTTTTTATTGCGGCGCCAGATGCTTGGCCAGGAATCCTTCCATCGCCGTATAAAAATCGAAGCGGTTCTCTTCGTTGTGGAAGCCGTGCCCTTCGTTGTCTTTCACCATGTATTCGATAGGCACCCCACGCTTGCGCAGGTTTTCGACGATCTGGTCTGACTCTGCCTTGTTGACGCGCGGATCGTTGGCGCCTTGCGCCACGAACAGCGGCGTCTTGATGCGGTCGGTATGCAGGGCCGGCGAGACCGCCGTCAGCAGCTCCTTGTCCTTGACCGGATCGCCGACCATTTCGTACATCTGGTCGAGGAAGGGTTTCCAGTACGGCGGGATGGTCTTCATGAAGGTGAACATGTTGGAGACGCCGACATAGTCGACCGCCGCCGCATACAGGTCAGGCGTGAAGGTGACCCCGGCCAGCGTCGCATAACCGCCGTAGGAGCCGCCGTAGATCGCCACTCGCTTGGGATCGGCGATGCCTTGCTTGACCAGCCATTGCACGCCGTCGGTGATGTCGTCCTGCATGGTCTTGCCCCATTGCTTGAACGAGGCTTCCCAGAACTGGCGGCCGTAGCCGGTCGAGCCGCGGTAGTTCATCTGCAGCACGGCGTAGCCGCGGTTGGCCAGCAGCTGCACTTCCGGGTTGTAGCCCCAGACATCGCGCACCCACGGGCCGCCGTGCGGATTGACGATCACCGGCAGGTTCTTCGGGTCTTTGCCCAGCGGCAGGGTCAGGTAGCCGTTGATCAGGAGGCCGTCGCGCGCCTTGTATTGCACCGGCTTCATTTCTGCCATGTCCTGCTCGGCGATGGCGGGATTGATATCGGCCAGCTTGGTCAGCGCGCCGCTCTTGCTGTCGAACAGGTAGCGGCTGCCTTGGGTGCGGTCATTGTAGGCGGCCACGATCCAGGTCGACTCGTCCTTGGTGTGCGATTGCGTGACGACTTCGTAGCCGGGCAGTTTTTCCTGCAGGGCTTTGTGCAGGGCTTCGCTTTGCGCATCGAGGAATTTGTACTGGGTTTTCCAGGTGGTGTAGCTGATCTCGGTGAGCACCTTGCGTTTCCTGGAGTAAGCAAGCCCTTCGACGTCGACCTCGGGATTTTCATACAGCAGCTGCTCTTCCTTGGCGGTTTCGGGATCGAGGATCACGATCGCTTTTTTATCGCGGCCGAGGTTGGACGATACGTACAGTTTCTTGTTGTCGAAGGTGAAGAACAGCGGATCGACCGAATCCTTGAACGAGGTCGTCAGCACGGTCTTGAACGGCGCGTCTTCGGTGGCGCGATACAGCAGGCTGGTATTGACGCCGTCGGAGGTGGTGGCGGCCCTTACCTTGCCGTCGTGGTCGGTGATCCAGCCCTGGATGTTGCCGGGATTCTTGGCCACCAGGATTTCGGCGCCGCTCTTGACGTTGACGCGGTAGACGTCGAACACCTCGGGATCGCGCTTGTTGTGGCTGACCAGGATTTCATCCTTGTTGTCTTCCAGGTCGTCGACGATCTGGGCCCGGACCTTGGGGTAGGGCGTCAGGTCTTTCAAGCCCTTGCCGTCGCGGCCCACCGACACCACGTGGAAATTTTCATCGCCGCCGAAGTCCTTGGCGAACAGGATGTGGTCGTCGCCTTTCCAGAAGTAGCCGCTGATGTCGCGCGCTTCCTCGGAGGTGATGCGCAGCGGCGCGGTGTCTGAACCGACGGTCCTGACAAAGATGTTCATGCGGCCCTTCCAGGGCTGCATGAAACTGATGTATTTGCCGTTGGGGGAAATCTGGAAGCCGCTTTGCTCGGGGTTGCGGAAGAAATCGCGCACCGAATATTGTTTGAGCGGGCTTGCCGCCAGGGCGTCGCCGCCCAGCATGGACAAGCTGAAACATGTTGCGGTGACCACGTGATAGATAGCGCGCATCAAAAACCTCCAAAAATACTTCAAGTTGTCGTCGCGTCACGCCGGGATCGTCCGGCTGACAACTTATTATATGGATAAAATGGAAATGCATCTCAATCAGGCTTTACTTGAGACATATCGACATGCGAAATCGTTCGTTAGCGCTTGCCGGGGCTTGTGTGAATATCGTGTTTTATCGCCAGCACCTTGGCCAACATATTCGTCCCGGAGAAAAAATGCATCGCCTCATCCTCAAGACCTTGCCGGTTTTACTGCTGGCGGCCAGCATCGCCACTGTCCATGCGCAGGACAAAACCAGGATCAAGGTCGGCGTCTCGGTCGGCAATGCCGAGCAGACTTTTGAAGTGGTGAAGAAAGTGGCGGCGCAAGAGGGGCTGGATATCCAGGTGATCACCTTCAGCGATTATCTGCAGCCGAACGAGGCGCTGGCCGCCGGCGACCTGGACGCCAATGCATTCCAGCACAAGCCTTTCCTCGACAGCCAGATCAAGGCCAGGGGCTACAAGATCGTGCCGGTGGCCCTGACCATCACGGCGCCGCTGGGAATCTATTCAAAGAAATACAAGAACGTCGACCAGTTGCCGCAGGGCGCCAGCATAGGCATCCAGAACGATCCATCGAACGGCAACCGGGCCTTGCTGCTGTTGCAGAAGGCAGGCTTGATCAAGCTGAAAGCCGGGGTCGGCGAAAACGGCGTCAACGCGACGCCGCTGGACGTGGTCTCGAATCCGAAGAAATTGAAGCTGGTGGAATTGGACGCCGCGCAGCTGCCGCGTTCGCTGGACGACCTGGCGGCGGCCTCGGTCAACAACGATTATGCGGTGAAGGCGGGTTTGTCATTGCAACGCGATGCGATTGCGGTGGAGGACGCCAAGGGGCCTTACGCCAACCTGATCGTCACGCGGGCAGAGGATAAGGATAAGCCGTGGGTGAAGAAACTGGTCAAAGCCTACCAGTCGGCGCAGGTGCGCAATTTCATCGAAACGGAATTCAAGGGTTCCCTGGTCCCGGCATTCTGATCCTGCCGCCCGGCGTCCCCGTCAGGCGCCGGGTTTCAGTTGTCGAACAGGCGTCCCAGCTCAACCCCAGGCTGCGGCGCGCGCATGAACGCCTCCCCAACCAGGAAGGCGTTGACGCCGGCGTCGCGCATGCGTTTGACGTCGTCGCGGGTGTGGATGCCCGATTCGGTGACCACCAGCTTGTCTGACGGTATCTGCGGCAGCAGATCCAGGGTGTTCTGCAGCGAGGTATCGAAGGTGCGCAGGTTGCGGTTGTTGATGCCGAGCAGGCTGGTTTTCAGTTTCAACGCCGCCTGCAGTTCTTCCGCATTGTGCACTTCCACCAGCACGCTCATGCCCAGCTCATGGGCGACCGCTTCCATTTCCGCCATCAAGCCATGGTCCAGCGCAGCCACGATCAGCAAAATCGCATCGGCGCCCCAGGAGCGTGCCTGGTACACCTGATACGCATCAATCATGAAATCCTTGCGCAGGGCCGGCAGCTTGCATGCGGCGCGCGCCTGTTTCAGGTAATCGGGCGAACCCTGGAAAAACTGGATATCGGTGAGCACCGACAGGCAAGCTGCGCCATGGGCTGCGTAGTCGACGGCGATCTCGGCCGGCCGGAAGTCGGCCCGGATCACGCCTTTGGACGGCGAAGCTTTCTTGACTTCGGCAATCACGCCGGCGTGGCCGGCGGCGATTTTTGCGCGCAGGGCGGCTTCGTAGCCGCGCAAGGCGGCGCGGGCTTCGGCATCCGACTCTACCTCGCGGCGCAGGCTGGCGAAGTCTTGCTGTTTTTTTGCCGCGGCGATTTCATCGGCCTTGACCGCCAGGATTTTATTCAAGATATCAGACATGTGGGTTTCCTTTACTGTGTTTGCCCTCAGCCGGCGGCAGCGATGGCTTGCGTGGCTTGCACGAATTGATCGAGTTTGGCTTTGGCGGCCCCGGAAGCGATGACGGCGCGCGCTGTCTCCAGTCCGTCCGCAATCGAACTGGCGACGCCGGCGGCGTACAGTGCAGTGCCGGCGTTGATGGCGACGATGTCGCGCGCCGGGCCGGGCTGGTCTTCCAGCGCTTCCAGTACTTTCTGCTTCGATTCCGCCGAATTCGACACTTTCAGGTTGCGGCTGGCGATCATCTGCATGCCGAAATCCTCAGGATGGATTTCGTATTCGCGGATTTCGCCGTTCACCAGTTCGCCCACCATGGTGCCGGCGCCCAGCGAAACTTCATCCATATTGTCGCGGCCCCACACCACGATGGCATGCTGCGCGCCCAGCCGCTGCAGCACGCGCACCTGGATCCCGACCAGGTCGGCATGGAATACGCCCATCAGGATATTCGGCGCGCCGGCCGGGTTAGTCAGGGGGCCAAGGATATTAAAGATGGTGCGCACGCCGAGTTCCTTGCGTACCGGCGCCGCATGCTTCATGGCTGCGTGGTGGTTCGGCGCGAACATGAAACCGATGCCGGTCTGCTCTATCGATTGCGCCACCTGGAGCGGCGTCAGATTGATGACGGCGCCGAGCGATTCCAGCACATCGGCGCTGCCGGACGATGACGATACGCTGCGGCCGCCATGCTTGGCGACCCGCGCCCCGGCGGCGGCGGCGACAAACATGGACGCGGTCGAGATATTGAAGGTTTGCGCGCCATCGCCGCCGGTGCCGACGATATCCACCAGGTTACCGGTGTCGCGGCAGGGAACGGGAGTGGCGAACTCGCGCATGACCTGCGCCGCCGCGGCGATTTCGCCTATGGTTTCTTTTTTGACGCGCAGGCCCATGGTCAGCGCCGCGATCATCAGCGGCGACATTTCGCCGCGCATGATGCGGCGGAACAGCGACAGCATTTCATCGTGAAAAATTTCGCGATGCTCGATGCAGCGCAACAGGGCTTCTTGGTCGGTGATTGGCATGATTTCCTTGCTGGCGATTGGGAGCTAAGCGTTCAGGCAGTTCTTTGAACGAAATTACGCAGCAAGGCGTGGCCGTGTTCCGACAAGATCGATTCCGGATGGAATTGCACGCCTTCGATATCGTAATCTTTATGCCGGACCCCCATGATTTCTCCGTCGTCGGTCCATGCCGTGATTTCCAGGCAGTCCGGTATCGAGCTGCGTTCGATGGCCAGCGAATGATAGCGAATGACCGTAAACGGGTTGGGCAGATCCTTGAATACGCCGACCCCGGTGTGGTGGATTGGCGAGGTCTTGCCATGCATGACCTGCTGCGCACGGATTACTTTGCCGCCGAACGCTTCACCGATCGCCTGGTGGCCAAGGCAAACACCGAGTATCGGCAGCTTGCCGGCGAACTGCTGCAGCAGGTCGACGCAGATCCCGGCTTCCTTCGGGCTGCAGGGACCTGGCGACAGGCAGATACGATCAGGTTTCAGGGCATTGATTTCTTCGAGCGTGATTTCGTCATTGCGGAAGGTGCGGACATCTTCACCAAGTTCACCGAAGTATTGCACCAGGTTATAGGTGAAGGAGTCGTAGTTGTCGATCATTAGCAGCATAGTAGTTCCAACCCATTGATTTTATTTGGGAATTCTGCCCGCGATATGGTTGCCTGACATGTTGTCCTGTTGCTGCAACTCAATCACAAAAATCTTGCGGGCGACACAAACTCAGCCCTGAATTACAGGACGCGGTGTGGTTTGGGCTCTCCACCAACCTTGGTCTAGGGACGCCATCGCAGCTGCGGAATCGCAAGCCGGGTAAAGTTGGCGGTAAGGCGGGATGTATTCATCTATGGAGATAAGTAAGCTCAGCGCACGCACATGTCGTTGATGCAAAGTATAGCGTCGTGGCGGCAAAACGTGGCAATAATCATGATCATAAGCGGAAATATCGGAACCGGTTCGATGTTATTAAAATGGCGCCCGCCGGAAGCGGCGGACCGCCGTGGTTGTTGATTGCCAATATTGGCAATGGGCAAACCAGATGCCGGTGCTGCGTTGACAAAGGCTTCCCTGGTTCCTAAGATTTATTCTCAAGCGAGCTCGCAGCAGGCCGTTTGTATGCATCGGATTTGCGCAACCATATTGCTGCAATGAAGGAGTTCACCATGACACGCAAATACATCGACTGCCGCGAATACAAGAGCGACACCAACTGTTCAGTGGCGATCGCTGCGGATACCGACGACGAATTACTGGCGGCGGCAGTCCAGCATGCAGTAAGTGTTCACGGCCACAAGGACACGCCGGAATTGCATACCCAGCTCAAGCAGCTATTCAAGGAAGGCACGCCGCCGCTGAAAACCTGACGGCAGCTGCACTATCCAGGGGATGGGGCGTCGGTGCGGCCATGGCCGGATCAGATTTCCCCATCCAGGCCGTCTTGCACCTGTTCCGCTGCACGCAGGACTGCGCGCGCCTTGTTTTCAGTTTCCTGCCATTCCATTTCAGGCACCGAATCGGCGACGATGCCGGCGGCGGCCTGCACATACAGCATGCCATCCTTGATGACGCCGGTGCGGATCGCGATGGCGACATCCATTTCGCCGCCGAACGACAGGTAACCGCAGGCGCCGCCGTAGATGCCGCGCTTGGTCAGCTCCAGTTCGTCGATGATTTCCATCGCCCGCACTTTCGGCGCGCCGGACAGGGTGCCGGCGGGGAAGGTGGCTTTCAGCACATCCAGGTTGGACAAGCCCGATTTGAGCTCGCCTTCGACATTGGAGACGATGTGCTGCACATGCGAATATTTTTCGATCACCATCTGGTCGGTGACCTTGACGCTGCCGGTTTCGGCGATGCGGCCAATGTCGTTGCGCGCCAGGTCGATCAGCATCACGTGTTCGGCGATTTCTTTCGGGTCTGCCAGCAATTCGGTGGCCAGTTGCGCATCCTGTTCCGGGGTGGCGCCGCGCGGACGGGTGCCTGCCAGGGGCCGGATGGTGACTTTGCGCTTGGCTTCGCCGTCGGCTTTCGGCGCCGAGGTCTGCTCGTTGCGCACCAGGATTTCCGGCGAAGCGCCGACAATCTGCATGTCGCCGAAATTGTAGAAATACATGTACGGCGACGGATTCAGCGAACGCAAGGCGCGATACAGCATCAGCGGCGAATCGACGTAGGGTTTCTTGATGCGCTGGCCGATCTGGACCTGCATCAGGTCGCCGGCCATGACGTATTCCTGGGCTTTTGCCACCGCCTTCAGGTAATCGTCTTTCTTGAATTCGCGGATGGTTTCGGTGCGTACCGAAGCCGACGTGACCGGCGCGTCGGCCGGGCGGCGCAGCATGTTGCGCAAGTCTTTCAGGCGCTGGCGGCCTTTGGAGAATGCTTCCGGCTGGGTCGGGTCGGCATACACGATCAGGTACAGCTTGCCGGACAGGTTATCGATCACCGCCAGCTCTTCCGTCAGCAGCAGCTGGATGTCGGGCAGGCCGAGATCGTCCTTGGGGGTCGAATTGGCCAGGCGCTTTTCGATATGGCGCACCGTGTCGTAGCCGAAGTAGCCGGCCAGGCCGCCGCAAAAGCGCGGCAGGCCAGGGCGCAACGCCACTTTATAGCGTGACTGGAATTCAGCGATGAAATCGAGCGGATTGCCTTCGCGGCTTTCGATGACCTTGTCGTTCTTGAGTACTTCGATGCGTGTGCCGTAGCTGCGCAACAGCGTGCTGGCCGGCAGGCCGATGAAGGAGTAGCGGCCGAAACGTTCGCCGCCGACTACCGATTCCAGCAGGAAGGTGTTTTTGCCGGTCTGCTGGATTTGCGCCAGCTTCAGGTACAGCGTCAATGGCGTTTCAAGATCGGCAAAAGCTTCTGCGATCAGCGGAATGCGGTTGTAGCCTTGCGTGGCCAGCGATTTGAATTCGAGTTCGGTCATTGTTTCTCTCCAGGCCGCTATTGTAAAACAGCGGTGGTGTACTACAAAAAACGTTGCCTGCTTTTTAAGGCTGCGGGAGCAGCAGGCAGCGGCGATCTGCGGACTTAGTTAGCCCAGGATTGCCAGCGTCGCCATAGCCAGGCCTCAGGGGCGGCCAGGTAGACGGAGTGTTTTTTGTCGAGAAACATGAGTGGTTTGATAAGGCAGTCAGTGACTTATGTGTTGTGCTGCAACGAGCAGTGAAGCGACTATACCATCGGAATCGACATTTTGTATAGACTCGCCGTGATTGTATCCGTAGGGCACGTTAAACACGGGACAGCCGGCGGCGCGGGCGGCCTGGGCGTCGTTGCTGGAATCGCCGATGGCGACTACCTGCGCCGGTTGCAGCTGGAAATCGGCGCACACCGCCAGCAGCGGCATCGGATCGGGTTTTTTCAGCGGGAAGGAATCGCCGCCGTAGACCACATCGAAATAACCGCGCAAGCCGGTTTTTTCCAGCAAGGCCTCGGCGAACGCCAACGGCTTGTTGGTGACGCAGGCCAGCCGCAATCCTTTGTCGCGCATGGCTTGCAAGCCGTCCACCACGCCTGGGTACAGCGTGGCGTAGCTGCCGTTGACCACCGCGTAGTGGCTTTGGTAGGAATCCAGCGCCGCGCTGAAACGCTGTTCCACTTCAGGCGCCGGATAATCGACGCCGAGCACGCGCCGGATCAGGTTTTCGCTGCCTTTGCCGACAAAATCGACGATCGTCTGCTGCGCCAGCGGCGCCAGGTCCAGCTCGGCGCGCATGCGGTTGACGGCGGCGTGGAAATCCGGCGCCGTATCCAGCATGGTGCCGTCGAGGTCGATGATGGCGGCGGCGATGCCCTTCAGGGCAACGACTGCTGGCGCTGCCGTGTTCATGCGCTTGCCAGCTGGGTGCGCATGCTGTCGATCACGGCCTTGTAGTCAGGCTTGCCGAAGATGGCCGAGCCGGCGACGAAGGTATCGGCGCCGGCCTTGGCGGCAGCGGCGATATTGTCGATCTTGATGCCGCCGTCGACTTCCAGCATGATCTCGCGGCCCGAAGCGTCGATCCGCTGGCGCGCTTCGGCGATTTTCTTGAGCGCTTCCGGGATGAACGACTGGCCGCCGAAACCCGGGTTGACCGACATGATCAGGATGATGTCGATCTTGTCCATGACGTAGTCGAGGTAATGCAGCGGCGTGGCCGGATTGAACACTAGGCCGGCCTTGCAGCCGTTGTCGCGGATCAGCTGCAGCGAACGGTCGACGTGGTCCGATGCTTCCGGGTGGAAAGTAATGATGTTGGCGCCGGCCTTGGCGAAGTCGGGAATGAGGCGGTCCACCGGCTTGACCATCAGGTGGACGTCGATCGGCACCTGCACATGCGGCCTGATTGCTTCCAGCACCAGCGGGCCGATGGTCAGGTTGGGAACGTAATGGTTGTCCATCACATCGAAATGGATGATGTCGGCGCCGTCGCGCACGACATTGCGTACTTCTTCGCCCAGGCGGGCAAAATCGGCGGAAAGGATACTGGGAGCGATACGGTAGGTTGGCATGGCGGGCAATCCAGGGAAGGGCGCTAAAAAGAGCGCTATTTTACCCTTTCGCCTTGCTCGTGGTTTCCTTGCAGCTTGCGTCGCGGGGGAAATTCGTGTGCAATGACCTGCTAGCCATATATATGGCGTCTGCAGCATTAATCGAGGAAATCAGCATGGCCGCCTATGAATTTACCGTTTCCGTCAAAACCCAGTACCTGGAAGAGCAGTCCCAGCCGGACAGTTCGCACTATGTATTCGCCTATGCGATCACGATCAGGAACACCGGACAAGTCGCTGCCCAGCTGATTTCGCGTCACTGGGTAATCACCGACGCTAACAACCATGTTGAAGAAGTACGCGGCCTGGGCGTGGTCGGCCACCAGCCTTTGCTGCAGCCGGGCGAGCAGTTCGAGTACACCAGCGGCACTTCGATGGCAACGCCGCAGGGTTCGATGACGGGAGAATATTTCTGCGTGGCTGAAGACGGCGAACAGTTCGAGGCGCGGATCCCTGAATTCATCCTGTCCTTGCCGCGCACCCTGCATTGACGCATGGCGTATTGAACTATTGGTCCTTGTCGCCGTCTTTTGGGGGTAACGGTTTGGCGGGCGGCTTCCGGTCCGGCTTGCGGCCGGAAAACATGGTCCACCAGACAATGAATGCAAATAACAAGAAAGCGAAACACGCTTCGAGAGCCACTAACCACATAAAGAATCCTAAATGCTATTTAAACGTGTCAGTCTACCCGCTTCTGCTGCCTTAATCATCGCCCTCAGCCTAGCTGCCTGTACTACCACCCCAGTCACCGCACCCGCGCCGGAAGCGCCGCGCCAGCCGGGCACGCCGACCGCGCCTTCCGCCGCGCCCGGCGCCAATTTGCGCGCAGTGACCTTTGCCGCCTTGCCGGGCTGGGGCAGCGACGACCTGCGCCAGGCCTTGCCGGCTTTCCTGACCTCATGTTCGACCCAGGCGCGCAAAAGCGACTGGAAAGAACCTTGCTCGGTGGCGGCCAGCCTGGATGGCGGCAATGAAGGTGCGATACGGACGTTTTTCGAGTCCTTTTTCACGCCTTACCAGGTTATCAATCCCGACGGCAGCGACAATGGCCTGGTCACCGGGTATTACGAACCTTTGCTGAAAGGCTCGCGCAAGCGCGGCGGTCCTTACCAGACGCCGATTTACCGGGCGCCGGAGGATTTGCTGACGGTCGAGCTGGCCAGCATTTATCCTGAGCTGAAGGGCCTGCGCCTGCGCGGCCGCCTGGTAGGCAATAAGGTGCTGCCTTATCCGAACCGGGCCGAACTGGACAAGTCCGGGGCCTTGGCCGGCAAGGAAATCCTGTGGGTGGACGATCCTGTCGACGCGTTTTTCCTGCAGGTGCAGGGTTCCGGCCGGGTCCAGCTGAACGACGGCGGCAGCATCGTGCGGGTTGCCTACGCCGACCAGAACGGTTATCCCTACAAGTCGATCGGCCGTTACCTGGTGGACAAAGGCGAGCTGACCCTGGCGCAAGCTTCGGCGCAGGGAATCAAGGCCTGGCTGGCGGCCAATCCGGGCCGGCAGCAGGAACTGCTGAACGCCAATCCTAGCTATGTATTCTTTAAAGAAGAAAAAGTGCTCGACCCGAGCAAGGGGCCGAAAGGTGCGCAGGGCGTGCCGCTGACGCCGCTGCGTTCGATCGCGGTGGATCCGCAGTTCGTGCCGCTGGGCACGCCGGTATTCCTGGCGACGACACAGCCGAATAACAATGTGCCGCTGCAGCAGCTGGTAGTGGCGCAGGATACCGGCGGCGCCATCAAAGGCGCGGTGAGGGCCGACTTCTTCTGGGGTTTCGGCAATGAGGCCGGCGACAAGGCCGGCAAGATGAAGCAGCGCGGCATGATGTGGCTGTTGCTGCCGAAGCTGGCTGCCGCGCGCTAAGGACGCCAGACTCGGCTCCGACGGCGATTCAGCGCAAGACCAGCACCGGGATCGTGGAATGCGCCAGCACCCGCTGGGTCTTGCTGCCCAAGAACAGCCGGCTCAGGCCGCTGCGTCCGTGCGAAGCCATGAAAATTGCGTCGCAATGGTATTTTTCGGCGGCGCTGATGATTTCCTCGTCGGGATTGAAGGCTTGCGCTGTCAGCATTTCGCAGGAAACGCCGGCGTTCTTGGCGGCATCGGCGACTTTTTGTACATTGAGCTTGGCCAGCGCCAGCATGTTTTCTTCATAGGTGCCGGGGTCGGTGGCCATGGTGCTTTCAGCCATTGGAGAGAATGGGTAAGGTTCGGCAACCGAGAGGGCAATGATCTTGCCGCTGCTGAATTTGGCAAATTCAATCGCTGTATTGATGGCCTTGTCCGACAAATGGGAGCCGTCGGTAGGTACAAGAATGGTTTTGAACATGGCCTGCCTCCTTCTGGTTGAAAAAGGGATGTCGGTCAAAATCGAGCGATCTTGTCGGTAATAATATAGGCTTGGCGCCAAGCCTTAATTCAGCCTTGCTTAAATGTATAGACAGTTTGCAAGCGGGAAGATTCCTTGGGTGTCTGTAAAGTATCCGCGTTACAGTCATCCTATCTCTTATATAGCGGCGCTACAATTAAGTTTATTCGACTCAAGTTAATAAATGGGATCTGCAATGACATACGAAAACATTCTGGTTGAAACACAAGGAAAAGTCGGCATCATCCATCTGAATCGCCCCAAGGCCCTCAACGCCCTGAACGATCAGCTGATGAGCGAGCTGGGCGAAGCTTTGCTGAAATTCGACGCTGATCCCGAGATCGGCTGCATCGTCCTGACCGGCAGCGAGAAGGCATTTGCCGCCGGCGCCGACATCGGCGGCATGGCCGAGCTGAGTTACATGGACGTGTTCAAGGGCGACTACATCACCCGCAACTGGGAGAAGATCCGCAGCGTGCGCAAGCCGGTGATTGCCGCGGTGGCGGGTTTCGCCCTGGGCGGCGGCTGCGAGCTGGCCATGATGTGCGACTTCATCATTGCCGCCGACAATGCCAAGTTCGGCCAGCCGGAAATCAAGCTAGGCATCATCCCCGGCGCCGGCGGCACCCAGCGCTTGCCGCGCGCCGTATCGAAATCCAAGGCGATGGACATGTGCCTGACCGCACGCATGATGGACGCCAATGAGGCTGAGCGCGCTGGCTTGGTGTCGCGCGTGGTTCCGCTGGATAGGCTGTTGCAGGAAACACTGGAAGCGGCGATCGTGATTTCTTCCATGTCGTTGCCGGCAGTCATGATGATCAAGGAATCGGTCAACCGCGCCTACGAAACCACGCTGGCGGAGGGCATCCAGTATGAGCGCCGCCTGTTCCACAGCACCTTCGCCACCGAGGATCAAAAAGAAGGCATGCAGGCGTTCCTGGGAAAACGTTTACCTGTTTTTAAAAATCTTTAACAAATCGCTTGCCATAGGGGGAAATGGTTTGCTATAGTTCGCCTCCCGTTGAGAACGACGCGAAATTAACGAGATAGCTGAAGAGAAGTTGGGCTGTTTTGGGAGCGGAGTTTGGGTGTAAAAAACGGGAAAAGCGGGTGTTGTGGATGTGAAGAAGTTTTTCGGTGGTTGGTAAAAAAGTAGTTGACGAAAAGCTGGAAACGCCACATAATCTCATCTCTCTGCTGCTGACAAACAAAACGATTTGACAGCGAC